>Ga0302275_10000018_pt1 | contig 193020 bp, 147 predicted proteins | sample III_Bog_N2_2_FD_200229 | JGI IMG/M metagenome (GOLD analysis project Ga0302275, IMG submission 200229) | Peat permafrost microbial communities from Stordalen Mire near Abisko, Sweden - III_Bog_N2_2 | ecosystem: Environmental > Terrestrial > Soil > Wetlands > Peat | place: Sweden: Abisko... | reverse complement strand
GTTTGAGGATGTATTCTTTCATAGATGTGATGATCGATTGTTTGAACTACGTTCGCAGCGTGGCACTGAGTAGTGCTGCGTTCAACCCATCATGGCATCTAACCGCCGTTGCCGCTGCGGTTGCAAGCCATGCGATTAGTCGGCGGTGGCGCAGCTTTTTTCGTTAGGCAGCATTAAGTATGAATTGCCCATATTGCAATCACAGATTTCCGCTGACATGGCAGCGTTACTTTATGTCGCCGATGGGACGGCATACTTGCCCCACTTGCGCCAAGCGTTCTCAAATTAGGCGTAGTGTTGCCCAGTTTTTGATTACAGCGATTATTTTCTGGGCTTTTGCCATTCCATTTATGATTTTCCTCTACCGCCGGTTCGGCGGGCTTTGGGATTTACTTGGCATTGTGCCAGGCGTTATCGTCGCCCTTCCTTGTGACAAACTTTTGGATGAGAGATTTCGAGGGCTGGAGCCAATTAAAAAAGATGACAATGCTGCCTAACAAGTCGCCGGAACCAACAGCCAGCGGCGCGGCTTTTTGTCCGAGAAGCTTCAGGCTTTTGTTTGTCACCAGTTGGCCGTGGCTCAGCTTTTTTCGTTAGGCGTTTCGCACCATGAGCATTTTCAACATATTCAAAAAGACAAAGACATCGGGAACTGCAATGATTATTGATATTCGTGAAGACGTGCCGGACTTTCTCGCCTACATCCGTCAGCGGGTCGAGCAGCACATGGCAAGTTCCCAGCCGTCGGAGCTTGTGGGTGTGATCACCTTCGGATTTGAGATCGGTCAGGGAAACATGGCGTGGCTGGATTTTGATACGCGGTCAAATGCCGCGCCTGACGGGAAATGGACGGTGAGAGTTGGAAAAACACCCCGGTTGGACCGGCCAAAGTGGCCGGTCTTTTACAAAATACCCAAAGGCAAGCCGGTATTTTTCATTGATCTGCAAGGCCGGAAAGTGGAGGTGTTGTGTGCCGAGAATACGGATGAATTGGTTGCTGCCATCGTGGGTGATGCGATGAAGCAGGCGTTGCTGAAGGCGCGAGCCGAGGGTTTTTTCAATCTATTGCCCAAGGTGCCAAAATGCCCAATGTTCGTTGAACACATGGAAGGATTTTATTCCTGGCCGACATGTAACGATCATAGCGGGGAGAATCTATTGTGAAACTACAAACGCCTAACCAGTCGCTGGAGCCATCCGCCGTTGGCGCTTTCTTCCGCTGTCGCGGTTCACGTCGCGAGTCGGCGGTGGCTCAGCTTTTTTCGTTGAATATGAGCGCCGAACATCCAGACATTCCCCAACCACCCAATAGCAATCCCAGTAAAAATATGAAAAAGCATTTTCTTTTAATCAGTAGCAGCATTCTCCTCTCGGTGATCACTGCCAGCGCCATTCCAATTACCTACACCATGACCGGTGTCGCCAGCGGCAGGCTTGGCACCAGCACATTTACAAGCGCCGCCTACACGATTTCTGCCACCGCCAACACAAGCCAGACCATATCTTCTGGTTCTATTTTTTCAGTCCTGGACCTGACCGCCACCATTTTTGTAAATGGCATCGGCACGGCGATCGTCACTGTGCCTTTTTACACTTATGACAACCAGACAACGTCAGAAGCAGGTTTCTATTACGGCACCAGCTCACTTAGGCCCGGCGTCGTGAATGCGGCATTTTCAACCTACACGTTGGCGTCATCCATCGGGCCGCTGGGCGGAACTTCCCTAGCGGTGGGTGGTATTGCCATAAATACGACCGCCGGATTTTTTGACACGCAGCCGCTTTCCATAGCGACGTTTCAAGCATCCACCGCCGTTCCCGATCAAGCTTCCACACTTGGCTTACTGAGTTTCGGCATTCTGGCACTCGCTGGCTTTCGTTACCAACAATCCATATTGAGTCACCGATCAGCCTAATATAATGACAGGCTGCGCTATGTTTCGGAATATTTTCACATTGTGCTAGTATTTGTGCTAGTTCTATAAGTTTCCAGCACACCCTTCTTGCCATTACCGAAAGCGGAACATTTCGCAATTCAATCAATGTTTGCAACCATTTTAGAAGGTTAAACGAAATGGGGTGAAAGAGTCCGAAACCGTTCAAACCAGATTTTTCTGTCCTCTTTGCATAGCCAAACATCAGGTGAGAACATGACGCCGCCTAACCAGTCGCCGGAGCCAACCGCCGTTGGCGGTAAACCACAAATGCATAAATGAAAAACTCAATAAATAAAACTATCGTCCTGCTCACCTTGACTTCATTAATCGCTGGATGCAACGAGCACCACGGTGATTCATTCCCGGCCTGAGGGAGCCAGGATTTATGTGGATAATGTCTATGTCGGCACAACACCTTATACTTATAAAGACATGAAGATTGTTGGAGCGAAAACACCGCTAACGCTGAAGTTGGATGGTTACGAAACGCTAACGACCAATCTTAATAAATCTGAGCGGCCAGATGTTGGAGCGATTGTGGGAGGTGTTTTCTTCACGTTCCCATTTCTGTGGACCATGGAATACGACCCTGTGCATACCTACGAGTTGGAACCTGCTACTACGAAAGATTACAAATAGTGAGGGGCCTAAACGTTGCCACATCCACAAGCCGCTCTAACAAAGGAGTGGCTTTTTTATTTTCATTGCGGGGATTGATATCAGCGGTTTATCTGACCCGATAATGGTGCGTTGCAGGCTTTTTGTTGTGGCCTTGTTTCGGACGCAGGATTATGATTTGATGATGCCAGAGCTTTTCCATCATTTGCCGAAAAACGTTATTCAAGTCTTCTCTGGCCGCAATCTTCTGTATCATTTGTTAGCCATTGCGATAAATGAAGCCAAAAGGGGGCAAATGAGGCCTTTGAGAAAAAATTCATTGTCCGGTTCAGTCCTTGTGAACGTTGGTGGTTCTTCGCAAGTCCTTGAATTGCAGATATAACCTGAATCTAGCGCGTCTGCCAATTCCGCCACGTGGGCTTGATGCTAAAGAAGCACTGCTGCATATGATGCCTCGGGAAAGGGCAAAGGCAAGGATTTTTCCCGGGCTTCGCTTCCGCAAGAAACGCGTCAGTCGTTGGCAATGGCCGGCGCGTCGTGGTTTTGGATGGCCGGTTTGCTCACGGCCGAAACATTTGCCAAGGTGCGTTGCAGGACTTCGGCAAGGGTGGTCATGGAGACGGGTTTTTCCAGCAGTTCAGTGATGCCGGCGGCGGCCACTTTTTCGCGGGTGAAATCGGATGAAAGGCCGCTGACCAGAATGATCGGCAGGTCGGCGCGAAAAACGTGGAGTTGGCGCGCCACTTCGAAGCCGTTCATTTCCGGCATGGTCAAGTCGGTGATGACGAGATCAAAGTGCGCGGGATTTTGGCGGATCAATTCAACTGCCGCGCGCGGATTATTGCTGACGGTGACCTGATATTTCAACCGCTCCAGCAGCCGTTGAAACGGCGCGGTCAAGGCCGGTTCGTCATCAAGCAACAAAATTTTCTGGCCGCCGCCCGTGGTCACGGTGTCCGCGACAACATTCGTTTGCGGACCGTGGCTGGTGCGCGCGGGGAAATAGAGATCGAAGGTGGTGCCTTTGCCCACCGTGCTTTCAACGGTGATGATTCCTTCGTGTGACTGGACGATGCCGTGCACGACGGCCAGGCCGAGGCCGGTGCCTTTGCCCACGGGCTTGGTGGTGAAAAATGGCTCGAACATGCGTTCCAGCGTTTTGGCATCCATGCCGTGGCCGGTGTCGGCAATGGTCAGCCGCGCGTATTGAATCGCCTGAAATTCCGGGTGCGCCACGATAAATTTTTCCTCCGGTAAAAAAGATTGCAGCCATACGTTCAACTGGCCGGGCCGGTCATCCATCGCGTGGAGCGCGTTGGTGGCGAGGTTCATCGTCACTTGGTAAATCTGCGTCGGATCGGCCAGCACGGTCGGCGCGTCCTCGGCCACGGCCACTTCGATTTTGATTTCCGCCGGCAGCGAGGCGCGGAGAAATTTCATCGCTTCCTTCACCACCGTGTCCAGCGGGATGATCTGGCGTTTTTGTTCGCGCTGCCGGCTGAAGGTCAGGATTTGTTGCACCAGATCTTTGGCGCGGCTCGCGGCCTTGAGGATTTCCGCCAAATCTTCCTGCGCCGCCGCATTGCCGACGGTGTCCTGTTGCAGCAAATAACCGTAGCCGAACATGGACGCGAGAATATTATTGAAGTCATGCGCGATGCCGCCGGCCAGCGTGCCGATGGCCTCCATTTTTTGCGCCTGGCGCAACTGGGCTTCCAACTGCCGGTCTTTGGTGACGTCGCGGAATGTCCAGATACGTCCGTAATATTTTCCAAACTTGTCCCGCACCGGGGCCGAATGCCGGTGCAAAATGGTGCCGTCCCGCAATTCGAAAACATCATTGCCGACGGCGTCGGGATGTTTGGACAGGTAGGAGATTTTTTCCGCGAAATCCTCGGGGTTTTTGGTCTGGTTGGTGACGAACAGGCGTTGCGACGCGCCATCCGGATCCACCACGATGTGGGGCGGGATTTTGAACAGTTCGTTGAATCGGCGGTTCTGCAGGATTTTTTTACTGTCGCCATCCACCACCAAAATCCCGTCCGCCGCGGAATCCACCTGCGCCTCCAGAAACGCCGTCTTCCAGCGCAATTCATTTTCCGCCTGCTTGCGCTCCGTGATGTCCTCTTTGACGGCGATGTAATGCGTGATCTGGCCGGCCGAATCCAGCAAAGGCGCGATCGCGGCCCGCTCCCAAAAAAGTTCGCCATCTTTGCGGCGGTTCAACAACTCGCCGTTCCAGATGTGGCCCGCCGTGATGGTGGCCCACAATTCCGCATACGTTTCCCGGGGCGTCTGGCCGGATTTCAAAATCCGCGGATTCTTGCCCACCGCCTGTTGCGCCGAGTAGCCCGTCACCCGCGTAAACGCTGCGTTGACGTATTCCATTTTGCCGTTCACGTCCGTGATGGCCACGGCGACCGGACTTTGTTCCACGGTGCGGGAAAGTTTGCGCAACTGGTCCTCCGATTTTTTACGTTCCGTGATGTCAAACAAAACGCCCTGGGAGCCGACGACCCGGCCCGCCGGGTCAAACACCGGAAACTTGATCACGTGCAGGAAAATTTTTTGGCCGTCGGCCCGCACCCCCTCTTCCTCCAATTTAATCAACTGGCCGTCCTGCATGATCTGCCGGTGATTTTCATCGCCCTGCGCCGCCATGCGGGCCGCGTGGCCATCCGCAGCGCCGCGCGTTTCCCCGGCATAAACTTCCAGCGGTGTTTTGCCGAGAAATTTTTCGGCCGGCACACCCTTGATCTGGCAGAAACCGGGATTGACGAGCACATAGCGGCCCGCCGCGTTTTTGCGGAAAATGCCCACCGGCAACTGCGTGATCAGGGAATGATAAAGCGCCTGCGATTCCCGCAGCGTTTCCTCCGCCCGTTTGCGCTCCGTGATGTCGCGCAGCGCCACCAATGCCGTGGGCCGGCCCTGGTAAATGATCTGGTTGGCGTTGATTTCCACGGCGAACAACTCGCCATTTTTTTTGCGATGCCAGCGCATCGGCACATGCCCGTCGGCCGAGTTGATGTGGGCGCGCGTCAGTTCCGGCTCCGCCGAGACATCCTCCGGCGTCATCTGGAGAAATTCTTCGCGGGTGTAGCCGTAGAGCCGCTGCGTGGAGAGATTCACATCCAGGTAGCGGTGCGTCGCGGAATCCACCAGGATGACGGCGTCGGACTCCATTTCAAACAGCTGGCGGTAACGCGCCTCGCTTTCGCGCAATTGTTCTTCCGCGAGTTTGCGTTCGGTGATGTCCAGCGCCGAACCCAGCAGACAATCCGTCCCGCCAAATTTCACCCGCACGCCGGACCACAAGATCAGCAGCGGCTCGCCGGCTTTGGTGCGCAGGTTCATTTCGAAATCCCGCACCTCGCCGTGCTGCGCGACGTGGGCGAACAATTCCGCCCGCTGCGCCAAGTCCACCCAGATGTTCAGCTCGTGCACCGTGTGGCCGAGCACTTCCGCGCGCGTCCGCTGAAATATTTTCAGCCAGGCCGCATTGACGTCCAGATAGCGGCCTTCGGCCCACGTGGAAACCGACGTCGCCACCGGGTTGGAGGCGAAAATGGAGGCAAACTTCTGCTCGCTTTCCCGCAACGCCGCCTCCGCGCGTTTGCGCTCGGTGATGTCGCGGGCAAACGCAAAATTATATTCGCGCCCGTCGAATTCAAACCAGCTCAATTCCAATTCCACCGGGATCAGATGGCCATCCTTGTGCCGGTGCCGCGTCTCGAAACGCATGAATTTAAGAGAGCGTAACTTCAGCCAGTGTTCCGGCCAATGTTCCGCCGCTATATCGGGGTCCAGATCGCTCACGGCCAGTTGCAGCATCTCCGTTTCGGCATAGCCTAGATGCATGCAAGCCGCGCGATTAGTCCGGACAATCCGGCCTTCGGGCGAAATCCAAACGATCGGCAACGACACCTGATTCATCGAAAAATCGCTCAACTGCAGCGCCAGCTCGATGCGTTTGCGTTCCGTGATGTCGCGGATCACCGCCACGTGAATGCACCGCTCCTGCTCGTCAAACTCATTGCAGAAAATTTCCACCGGAAACACTGCGCCATCCTTGCGCCGGTGCCACCGCAACGGGATCTGCCGGCGTTTGTGCGCGATCGCGTCCCAGGTTTTCTCCGGTTCAGCGGAGACTTCCATGGCTTTCAAACGGATGAATTCAGCGCGCGGGTAGCCATACATTTTCTCCGCCGCCGCATTCACCTCCAGGATTTGATTGGTCTGGTTGTCCACCAGGATCATGGCGTCGGTGGCGGCGGCAAAAAGCCGTTGATAACGTTTTTCCGACTGCTGTTGGGCGGCCTCCGCGCGTTGGCGTTCGTGCGTTTCCCGCTCCCAGTGCGCCACCAGCCGCAGGATGATCTGATGCAACAACCCGCCCGTCACGAGCACGAAGACCCAGCCTTTGATGAGGGAAAATCGGAAGCGCCACTCCGGGTTCGGAACGAGCCAGCCCACCAGTTCATCCGAAAAAAAAATCCAGCCGCCCGCCACGATGACGTAAATCAACGCGACTTTGAAAGCAAGCCGGCTGGCCTTAAGTTGCATAGGGTCTGCTTTGTTTTAGGGGATGCGCAAACGCTTTACCAGATATATCGGCGGCTGGGAGAAAGGGCTGAAACACACATGCACAACATTTTTTGCCCAGCCTTGGACGTGGCGACGCGGCGCGCACGCGCGGATTAAAGCGATGCAGAAAGTTTCCAAAACCGGCCGCCGGCGCGAAACTGCGTTCGGTTGCTAAAAATTAGCATCGGTTTCCGCGCGGATGTTTTTTTCCGCCTGCACAATTCCCGCGAGGATTTTTTGAATGTCCTTCAAGCCGTGTGCCGGGATATTGATCGCCTCGGCATGCGGGCCGTTGCTTTCGATGATGCGCAGAATCCGGCCGCGCGCCGTTTCCTTCAACATCAGGAAAATGGTTTTGCGCTCGATCTCAAACGCGCCCGGCTGTTCGACAATCACCATGCGCGACTTGAGCACGACTTCATTGTCCGGCGCGGCGGGTGGACGGGATGGCACGGCGGCAGCCCGGCGCCAATCGCGGGAAAGTCGTTCGAATAAAATCATAAATCACTTCCGATTTTTTGATGGCTTTTCATTCTCACACTCAAGCTTATTGAAATTAAACTCTCCGCCCGAAGTTGCCAGCCGGATTTGGTAAAAAACAGAATATTTTTTGCGGGGAGGCTTCGCCCGCCGTGCCGATATTGAAAGCGTTGCCGGCTCGCTGCGGCGTGGGCGGCCAAGGAAATTAGTGACCTGCGGAAAAAGATGCCAAAGCCTGTTGCCAATTTATTTAAACTTTGCTTATATGTGTTGTTATTTGTTTTTATGGAAAAAGCGGACGACAAAAAAAAGTTCGGGGCTTCCGTCAAGGTCTGGCGGGAACTGCGGGGCATCACGCAGGAAACCTTGGCGGCGCGCGCGGAGCTGCATCGCACTTACATCTCGGATGTCGAGCGCGGGGCGCGCAACCTCTCCTTGAAAAGCATCACGCGCTTGGCGGGCGCGCTGGACATTTCGGTGGCGGCACTGTTTCCGCCGGCGCGCGAAAATAAAATTCCCGCCCCGCAGCGCGGCAGCGTTTACGAACGGAAGCTGGTGGACATTTTGCTGGTGGAAGACAATGCCGAGGACGTGGATTTGACCGCGCAGGCGTTCAAGCAGGCACACTTCATCAATCTGGTTTTTATCGCCCGCGACGGCGCGGAGGCGTTGGAGTATCTTTTCTGCCGCGGCGAATATGCCCATCGCCGTTTTGCGAATCATCCCGATGTGATCCTGCTGGATTTAAACCTGCCCAAAGTGAGCGGCCTGGAAATTTTGCGCCAGATCAAGGCGGACAAACGCACCAGCACGATTCCCGTCGTCGTGCTGACCAGCTCGCAAATGTTCAGCGACATTGAAGAATGCCAGCGGCTGGGCGCCGCCAGTTATCTGGTCAAACCGGTGAATTTTCACAGTCTCAGCCGCATCACGCCGCATTTGAATCTTGAATGGGCGTTGTTCAAGCAGGCCGAAATCAAACCGCTGCCCGAACCGCCATTCCCGGCCGAGGCGACGCTTTTTAAAAATGCGTGAGCCTTCGTCGCCAAAAAAAATTGCCGGCGCGGGTCTTTAAAAATTTCGCGGCGGCGGCCTAGCCCATCTTGCCCCAAAATTACGCGCGGGCCGTCGCCGCCGCTTCGCCGGGAATTTTGTCACGGAATTATTTCAACGTGCTGATTGATTTCTGCGGCAGGCTTTTTATAGTTCGCGGGTAGAACCATTATCGAGATGAGCCAATTTACCGACGCGTCCGCCACCGCCACTCCGCCGTGGGACATCGAAGCCGCCCGCGCGCTTTACAACATCCAGCGCTGGGGCGCGAAATATTACGACATCAACGACGCCGGACACGTCGTCGCCACGCCGCTGCCGGAAACGGGTGTGGCCGTGGATCTCACGGACGTCATCGAGGAGGCCAGAGGTCGCGGGCTGAAATTTCCGCTGCTGATTCGTTTCCAGGATATTTTGCGGCATCGCGTCGAGGCGATCAACAAGGCGTTTCAAAACTCGATCACCGAATTTAATTTTCAAGGCAAATATCGCGGCGTGTTTCCGATCAAGGTGAATCAACTACGCGAAGTCGTGGAAGAAATTTTGGACGCGGGCCGGCCGTATGATTTTGGATTGGAAGTTGGCAGCAAGCCGGAATTGTTCGCCGGCCTCGCGCTGCAAAACCAGATGGGCAGCTTGATCATCTGCAACGGCTACAAGGACGCGGAGTTCATCAAGATGGCGCTGCTGGGCATCAAGCTCGGCAAAAAAGTCATCATGGTCGTGGAGAAATTGGAGGAGCTGAAACAGATCATTTCCATTTCCAAATCGCTTTGCGTCGAGCCGCAGATCGGCATCCGCGCGCGCTTGTTGAGCAAAGGCGCGGGCAAATGGGCCGAGAGCGGCGGCGAAAATGCGAAGTTCGGCTTGAGCACGGCGGAACTTTTGGCGGCGACGGAAATGTTGCGCGCAGAAAACCTCGGCCACTGTTTGAAGCTGCTGCATTTTCACATCGGCTCGCAGGTGCCGGATATTTTGACCGTGAAAAAAGCCGTGCAGGAAGCCGCGCGGTTTTACGCGAAGCTGCACAAGATGGGTTTCGCGATTGAATTCATGGACGTCGGCGGCGGCCTCGGCGTGGATTACGACGGCTCACGCAGCGCGTTTGACTCCTCGACCAATTACACGTTGCAGGAATACACCAACGACATCGTTTATTACATCGCCGACGTGTGCAACGCCGAGAAAGTGCCGCATCCGAACATCGTCAGTGAAAGCGGCCGCGCCATTGTCGCGCACCACAGCGTGCTGGTCGTGGAAGTGTTCGGCGCGATTGAAAAAATTCGCCCCGGCGATTTTCTGAAATACGGCGACAACGAACATGCGCTCGTCCGCGAGTTGCTCGACATTAAAAAAAATCTTACCAAGCTCAACAAGCTCGAAGCCTGTCACGACGCGCAGGAACGCAAGGAAGACGCGCAGCAGATGTTTGCGCTCGGCCTGCTCGATCTGCCGGACAAGGCGAAGATCGAAAATCTGTATTGGGAAATCAGCCAGGAAGTCGTCACCAGTTTCAAAGGCCAGGCGTATATTCCCGACGAGATTCAGAAACTCGAAGACACGCTCGCCGACCAATATCTCTGCAATTTTTCCGTGTTTCAATCGCTGCTCGACCATTGGGCGCTCGGCCAGTTGTTTCCCATCATGCCCATCGGCCGGCTCAACGAAAAACCCACGCGCGAGGCGACACTCGTTGACATCACGTGTGATTCCGACGGCGCGATCAACAAGTTCATTGATTTGCGCGACGTGCGCGACACCCTGCCGCTGCACCAGCTCAACACCAACGGCAACGGCCAGCTCGAACCGTATTACATCGGATTTTTCCTGATGGGCGCGTATCAGGACATCATGGGTGACCTGCACAATTTGTTCGGCCGCGTCAACGAAGTTCATGTCTTCCTCGAACCCGACGAGCCGACCGGCTATTACATCGAAGAAATTATTGAAGGCGCGACGATCATCCATTCGCTCGCCGCTGTGCAATACGACGAGAACGAACTCAAGCGCAAGATGAAGGCGCAGATGGACGAAGCCATCAAGTCCGACCGCATGAAACCCAGCGAAGCGATGCGCCTGCTGGATGATTACGAACGCGGTTTGAAGGCTTACACCTACCTTTCATTTTAAGCAAATTTTTTCGCGGCGAAAAGACGCAGCCCGCGCACGCTTGAGCTCTGGTTAAAAACTTCCGTGTTTGCGGCGCCAATCGTCCTTGGCCTGCTGCACTTCGGGCGGCACGGGCAGATTGGCTTTTTCAAATTCTTTGACGAGGCATTCGGGACAGAAATCGTGCGTGAACGATACGCCGGAATGTTCGCGCAGATAGGTCTCGATTTTTTTCCAATAACCCCGGTCGTCACGAATGCTTTTGCAGCCGGCGCAGATCGGCAACAAACCACCCAGCGTCTTGACGTCCGCCAGCGCTTTCTGCAGATCGCCAATCAGTTTTTCGCGTTCGACCACGCGGAGTTTTTCGGCGGTGACGTCGAGGATTTGGGCGACAAAATAAAGCGGCTGCCCGGCGGCGTCCCGCACCAGCGAAACGCTCAGCAGCGCGTGCAGGACGGCGCCGTTTTTTTGCAAATAACGTTTCTCCATTTTGTAATCGCGGATTTCGCCGGCGAGCAGTTGCTGCATCAAGCCCAAATCTGCCGCGAGATCCTCGGGATGCGTGATGCTTTGAAAATTGGTTTTGAGCAGTTCGTCTGCGGTATAGCCGACCATCGTGCAGACGGCGGGATTGACGCGCAGCCAGCGGCCATCCACGCCGACCAACGCCATGCCGATGGGCGCATCATCGAAGGCACGGCGAAAACGTTCTTCGCTCTCGCGCAAAACGGCTTCCGTTTTTTGCCGCTCGGCCACTTCTCGTTGCAACGCCGCGTGGCTGGGCAAGGCCAGCGCCGCCGGGATCAGACGCACCAGCAAAATGGCCGTGGCCACCGACATCACCGCCGTCAACGCCTTGATCACGCCTTGCAGCCAGTAAACCGGATGCCAGATGACGTAGATCTCCAGCAGATGCGTCGTGCCGCACGCCACGATGAAGGCGGCGAAACAAAAATAAATCCAGTTGAACGGCAGGTCGCGGCGTTTGCTGATGAAATATACCAGCGTGAACGGGATGGAATAATACGCGAGCGCAATGAACGCGTCGGACAAAATATGCAGCCAGAGCACGCCGGGATTCCAAAAATAACAATGACCATGCGGCATGAATCCGTCCGCCGAAAACAAGTGCTGTAGCAATTGACTCATAATTTATGCGCCGACCGAGGGCCGGCCATTGTCGCCTCGGTTTCTACAAAAAAAATCATAAACGTTTTGGTCGCGCAATCTTTTGTGCGCGCCGCGCCCGGGCGGGCGGCGGGCAATTTTCCCGGCATTTTTTGCTGGGGGGCGGAAGCCGACGGCTGAATTTGTTTTTCGATTGAACCGCCATGCTTCATACTTATAAAAATGTCTGACTTGTCGCCCAATCCGCAACTGCTCCGCTCGCTCGGCCGCCTGGCGCGCGGGCTGTCCGCGCTGTTTTGGGGCTTGCCCGCGGCGCTCATTATTTGCGCCGAGACCGCGCGCGCCGACTGGCTCAAGCCGCTCGGCATATTGCCCGCGCTCGCCGTCAACGCGCTGCTGCTTTACGGCCTCTGGCAGATGGCCGATTTCCAAAAACAGGAACGCCCGTGGCGCCACGCGCTGGACCGCGCGCTGCTGCTCGCGCTGGTGAATCTCGGTTTGTCGCCGTTCATTTTCTGGCACAACCAAATGCCCGGCCAGATTTTTTTCAGCCTCGCCGTCATGGCGCTGGAAATTTCCGGCGTGCTGTTTTTATTCAATTTGAATCTGGTGCTCAAACGGCTCGGCGCGATGCTGCCGGACGAAACGTTGCGCCAGGAAACGCGCCAGTTCACCGTGCTCAACTGCTGGCTGCTCGTGCTGCTGCTTTTGGTTTCGCTGGGCTTCATCGGCCTGACGGAAATTCACCTGCCCCCGCTGGCCATCGGCCGCCTGCTCGGCTGGCTGGAAGCGGCAAGCCATCTGATCTTGATTTTTTTTGTGCTGCTGCCGCTCGCGATGACGATGGCGCTGATCTGGAAAACCAAGGAAGTGATCCTCGATGCCGTTTTTGGCGCGCGGCAATAAATCCTTCCGGCCGGAAAAATCTCAGCGCGCGACGACATCGTCGAACGTCCACATCTTGCGGTCTTCACCGGCGGAACGAATTTCCATTTCGTGTCCCGAAATTTGATGAAAGAAAAATGGCGTGCCGAAGCCATCGAGCAGCGCGCCGTTCGCGTCCACGCGCAAACCGGATTCGGCCGTGATAAAATTGATCTGCTTCGGATTTTTCCCCATCAACGCGGCGGTGATTTCGGGATTGGTGCCGACCGGATTTTCGCCAAAAGCGGCGGCGTAATTGTGGATGGCCACGCGCGCATTGTCCAAAACGGTGGCCGGCGGCAAGGGCGCAATTTCATTCGTCACCGGCGGCGGGTTCGGCGCGGCGGCCCGCGACGCCAGCTCCCCGGCAACTTTTGCGGCCGCGAACGGCGCGGCGGAATTCTTCCCGGAATTTTCCGGCTTCGTCGCGCTGGAATTGTTTTCCGCAACATTCGAGCCGGGCAACGCAGTATTTTTCGGCGCGGAATTTTTATTTTCCAAAAAATAAATTCCCGCAGCGAGCAGAACAACGACAATAACGACCCAAAGTTTTTTCATCTCACGAAGGATTCATGAAGCCAAGGCTGGGCGTGGCAAACCGGCTCAGGTTCGGAAAAACGGTGGCGAGATTGCCCGGGTCCACGCCGAACCAAGTGGCGATGGTGGCAAAATATTGGTCAATCGCCGTGGTCGGAATCCAGCGGCCGGTGCTGGTGTCATCGGGACCGCCGACGGCAAGCGTGGGAAAGGTGCCGTAAGTTTTGCCGCCGGCGACGGAGCCGTTGTTCGCCGCGCCCGCGCCGCCGACGATGAGGTGATGGCTGCCCCAGCCGTGATCGCTGCCCTGGCCGTTGCTCGGAAACGTGCGGCCAAAATCGCTGGCGGTGAACGCGGTGACTTTGTTTTGCAAGTTGAGCTGTTCCATCGCGCGCTGGAACGCGAGCAGCGACTGGCTTAGATCGGCGAACAGATTCGCGTGTGCGCCGAGGATGACGTTGTTGGGATTGTTCGTCGAATAATTGGTCTGGCCGGTGTGCAGGTCGTAACCGCCGACCTGGCAGAAGAAAATCTGGCGGCGCATGCCGAAACCGTTTGTCGGGCTGCCGGCGGCGCGATTGCCGGCCTCGATCAGCCGCGCGACCATTTTCAACTGCGAACTTAGACTGGAAGTAAAAGTGCTGCCGCCATTGGGCGTGGTGATGGTGGTGGGAAAACCGGTGCCGCCGACATTGTTGGTCCAAAAATTTGCCGCCGCAGTGTTGGTGATGGCGTTGTTGAGCAGCGCGCCGGTGTTGATCGAATGCGCGGCCACGCCGGCGTAGGCCTGCGCCTGCATGTTCGGATACGGCAGGCCGAGAATGTTCGTCAACGCGGCGAGCCGCGCGCCGGTCACGCCGGCCAGCGAAATCGCGCCGCTGCTGGAAACAGAATACTGCGAGACGATGTTGCCGATCTCAAAGGTGTTCGCGCCCGCGAGTGAAACCGACAGCGAAATCGGCGCGTTGCCGTTGACCGAATTCAGCAGGTCCGCGCAACGTCCGCCCCAGCCGGTCGTCGGCGGTTGATCCGGCACGGACGTTTGCCATTGGGTCTGCTGGTCGGCGTGGGAAAAAAGCTGCGGCGGATTTTTGCCGCCTTTGCTGTATTGCGCCTGCGTGATGGGATAAATCAATGTGCCGGTGTTGAACAAAATCGCGAGTTTGCCTTCGGAGAAAAGGGTCTTGAGTTCGGGACACGCCGGATGCAAGCCGAAGGTGTGGCCGGCGGGGTCGGTGTAGCCGGCGAGCGTCTGCAGCGCGCCGGACGGCAGGGCGAGAATGGGCGTGCGGATGTTTGAATAATTTGTGTATTCGGACGGAACGGTCGGGACGACCAGATTGTTCGAGTCGTTGCCGCCCTGAAGAAAAATGCAGACGAGCGCCTTGTAGTCCGAAATGTTGGATTGCGCGACGGCGGCGTTCATGAAGCGCAGATCGCGGATGGCGGCGGTCATGGCGGCCGTGCCCATCGCGGCGCAGCCGACGCGGCGGAGAAACTGGCGGCGGGTGATGACCGAAATGTCTTTCTGGTGCATAAATTATTTTTGGATCGTGAAGTCCGGCGAAGCGGTGATCAGATGGACGACGGCGCGGACGCGATCGCGCATCTGCGTCTGATTGGTGGGCGAGGCGAAATTCGCCGTGTTGGTGACATAATTAATGATGTTCGTCTGCGCGGCGGCGGACAATTGTCCAGCGAGCAGCACCGTGTTAAGATTGCTTACCAAGCTGGGAATGCCGGCATTCAACGTGTAATTCGTCGTCATCCACGGGCCGATGTCCAAGACGATGTCGCCGTCGCCGCCGGTGAAACTGGAGAGGCCGTTCGTGTTGCCGGCGTTGTTCAAAATGCCGCCTTCGAGAAAATTCATCTGCAGGGCGACGCTCGTGTCCGACGTGAGCTGGAATTCCGGCGTGGTCAAACCGGCGGACGCGAGCGGGCCGGGAAATTCGTAGTTCGGATAATAAAAGTTAAACACCGTCGGCGAGCGCAGCGGCGATTGTTGCAGGCTCGCCGCCGTCCCCGTGTCGGTGTAGCCGAGGTTCCAAGTGCTCCACGTGACGGTGACATTGCCGGAACGCGTCAAAGGCGGCGGGCCCAGCGGATAAACATTGAAACCGCTCTGCGTCTGGCTCGCGGAATTGGTCACGTGAAACGTGAAGTGCGTCGCATCGGGGATGCCCGTGACCTGATACTGGCCGTTCGTGATGAAAAGTTCGCTGCTCGGAATGTAAAACGTTTCATTGGTCACCAGCGCGTGCGGCCCGGCGCAACTCACCGTGATGTTCGTGCCGCTTTGCACAAAGCCGCTCGCGGCGATTTTCGGCAGCAGACAATTGCCCGACCGCGTCGCGTTGTCCGGCGTGGCCACCAAAAATTGCGTCGTGGAATTCGTGCCCGTGATGGAATACAAACCGCTCGTCGCGCCGCCGGTGGTGAACGCGAGATATACCGCGTTGCCCGGCACCAAGCCGTTGCCGGAAACATTCACGGTGATGATCCCGTTCGTCTGGCCGTAAGTGCCGGTGGAAAGATTCGGGGCCGTGATGTTGAACGAATTCAGGTTCGTCACCGTGGCCGTGTAAAACTGGCTTGGCGGCGCGGCGTTGCCCGAAGTATCGGTGAAATTCAACGTCACCGTGTCGCTGCTGGCCATGCGATGCGGGGCGGGCAAAGTAATCGTGATGATTTGCGAACCGTTTTCGGAATAGGTGCCGGTCTGGCTCGGCGGCGAAGGCAGTGCGCGTGCCATTGCCGTCACGCGCAGCAGCGCCTCGCGTTGCTTGCCGTAAGCGGGCTGCGAAATCAGATCCGGACTGCGCGCTTCGTAGTCGAGCAAAATGGCTTTGACCACGGCGGACAAGTCACCGCGCACGCCGCTGCCGTTGTCGTTGAAAACCTGCGTGACGCGATAAACATAACCGCGACTCGGATTGCTCGTGACCAGGCGTTGGATCAATTGGCGGCAGATGAACGGCCCGACATTCTGGTTGTAAAAAATCGAATCAAGCCCCTGCTCCAAATCCTGCGAGCAATAATAATCATAATTGGTCAGCGCTGCATTCGCCGCATTGCCGAGCGCCGGCGGCAGCACGACATTGTCGAGCAGCAGCTTGGCGGTCAGGTCGTGATAGTTCGGCACCAGCACCATCGGGTTCGTGTAATTGCCCGGCGGATAAAAACTCGTCGGCAGCCGGCCGTTGGCCTGGTTCGTTTGATAATACGTCCAGCCCGTGAAGGTTTGCGCAAAACCGCTGACGGTGCCTTGATTGTAAGTCGGCACGAGATTTCCCGCCGAATTCAAAATGAGCGTGCCGTCCGGCCATTCGCGGTTCAGGCCGATGGAAAAAAGCTGGTTGATTTCGCGCGCATAATTTTCATTCGCGTGGATGCCGGTGATGATGCTGCCTTTCGCGTTGCCCTGCATGTTGAGATACAAACCCATCGCGGGCGTGAGCGTGACGGCCTTGAGCAGCGCGCGGTAATTGCCGAAGCAATTGTCGAGCAGCGTGTCGTAATAGGCGCCAAGCGCGGTGGCGTTGTTCTGCAACGTGCCGTTTTCCGACACGACCATGATCTCGCTCAATGCGAACGCGACGCGCTGCCGCAACTGGTCCGGCGCGGTCACGGAATTCTGCCACCACGCGTTGAACCAGTCGGTGCTCGGATACGGATCGGTCGGGTCGGCGCTCGCGTTGGCCAGCACGACGGGCAGATGATGCGTGGCGGGAATTAAAATTTCGTTGCCGATCCAATTGGAATAACCGACCGACTGCACCGTCGCGATGTCGTTGGAACTCGCGCCAAACGTGGTCTGTGTCAGAAACCGCACCGCGCTGCTGACGTTTGCGGAATCATCCGTCCACGCGGGCGGCGCGGGCGGCGCGGTGAAATTTTGCGAGCCGGCCGCGAGCGTGAAGTGCCCGCTGATCTCGCCATTCGGATACGCGGTCGTCAACGCCGTGATATAAGCCTTGTTTTCATTGATGATTTCGATGACATCGTTCGTCTGGAGCGTCCCCACATTCTTGATGTTCCAGACGTAACTGCCGTCGGCTTGTTGATGCGCGGCGGCGATGTCAAACATCAGCGTGGAGGGATTGTTCAGATACGGATCCGAATAAATATGGTCAATGTGCGTGCCGCTGATGTCGTTGATGGAATAATTCAAAATCGCCTGGGTGCCGCTGGCGTTCACGCGCAAGGTCGCCGAGCCGACGGCGTCGCTGTTGACGCCGGGCAGCGCGAGCATGTTCGCGGAATACAGCGTGCCGGAAATGTTCGCGGGCAGCGGCGGATAAAAACGCGAGAGCAAATAATTCGGCGTCACGCCGGCGGGCGTGGTGTTCGTGCCCGTCGGGTCCAGCAGCCATGCGACGGACCAGTTGTCATTCGTGCCGCCGCCGGCCTTGTGCAAAAGTTCGAGATAATAATTCTGGCCCGCAACGAGCGAGAGCCATTTGGATTGCTGGCTGGCCTGCAAATTCCATTGGCGCGAAGCAGTTCCGTTTTGGCCCGGCGCGGTGGGGTTGTTCGTCGGCGTAACGTAAGCGCGCAGCACTTTGTTGACCGCTTCGCTGTCGTCGGAAATCCACAATTGCGCCGAGTCGCTGCCCGCGAGCCAGAAATAATAATTGCCCGTGGCCGGCGCGGTGAAATATCCGCGCACGCGTTCGCCGTAGTTGTCGCCAAAATTCGGGATGCCTTCCAGCGCGCCAAACGCGTTGGTGAAATTCGCCGGCGTGCCGGTCGGGATGTCCGCGATGTTCGTGCCGGGGACATTCGTCCAGACTTCGCGCACGAGGGAATTGCTGTTGTTGAAAATATAAATGTCCAGCACCGAAGCCCCGCTGCCCACCAGATTGGTCGTCGTCAGAATATTTTGGAAATCGCCCGCGAGCAGCGGCGTGCCGCTGATGAGGCCGTTGGTGGCATTCAAGCTCAAGCCCGGCGGCAGATTGTTGGCCGCAAAATAACGCGGCGTGTTCGCGGCCGTGACGGTGAAACTGAACGGCTGGCCGAGGAAGCCAACGGCGCTCAACGAACTGGTGATGGCGGCGGGCGCGTTGGACGAACTGTTGGCGCTGGAACTATTCGTCGGATACAGCGCCGTATTCGGGATGACCTGGCGTGATTGATCCGCGCTATACCAATACAGATGCGCCTGCGCCTTGTTGGTGTATTGCAGATATTCCATTTTGATGTCGTAGCGGGTGCCGGCTTGCAGCGCGATGGAGTTGGTCCATTCCGAGCCGCCGTTTTGGGTCTGCCATTTGTCAATCAGCAGCTGGTCGTTGACCCACAACTTCACGCCATCGTCGGACAGCACGTCGAACACGTAAGTTTCGGAATATTGCGGCTGCACCTGGCCCGACCAGCGCACGGAATAAAGTCCGTTGCTCAAGTTCGGCGACAGCCCGTTCGTCCAGACAAAATCAATGCCCGGATCCACCCGCGTCAGCAATAAATTGGTGGGATTGAAATTGGCGGCATTCGTGTAAGTCGGGCTGGAGTTCGTGAAGTATTGCGCGAACAAGCCGGTGCCGCTGGCGGTCGGCGACGGATAAATCACCACGCCCGCACTACTTTGGCTGCCGACAAAATAATTGGCGCCGGATAATAATTGCAGCTGCGCGACGACCGGGGTGAGCCGGTTCGTATTCGCCAGCGGCGTCACGGTGATGGTCTTGGAACTCGTGCCCGCCGGCAGCGTGATCGTGGTCGGCAACGTGTTGGCGTAATCCACGCCGGCGGTTGCAAAACCGGTGCCCGGTCCGCCGGTGGCGAGATTGACCGTGATGGCATTCAACGGAAAACCGCCGCGCGAAATGGTGAAGACGCCAAGGTCCGTCGCCGCCGTGCCGGGATCCGGCTGGGTCGTGATCGGGTCGGTGGCCGCGATGGCCACCACATTTTGCGCGGCGAATTTGCCGACGACGAATTGATAATCATTCAGCGCGATGCCATTGCCGTCGAGCGTGGCGTTGCTCCACGCATTGCTCGGGTCGAGGCCGAGTTGATATTCTTCCCAGTCATTCAACCCGTCGCCGTCCGAATCCACATCGGAAATGGCGATGCGATAAAATTTCATCGCCGGATTCACCGGCGACGGAAACGTGATGCTGCTGCCCGCGCGCACGACCATGCTGGTTTCGGTCAGCCAGTTGCTGCTGCTCAAATCCGCGCAGCTTTGCAATTGATATAATTTCCCGAGTTGCGCCGGCATCGTGATGCTGTTGTTCGTGACGGAAACGGTGAACACGGAAATGCGGGGAACGGAGTTGGAATCAAAGGGATTGGTGCCCGCGATGGCTTCTTGCAAATTGGACATGCCGTCGCCGTCCGCATCCGCGTTCGGGTTCAAATTTGTCGCGGAATAAACCCATTCCCAAACATCGCTCATGCCGTTGCCGTTGAGGTCGAGCATCTGGGCGAGCGCGGCGGTGGTTCCCAAACCAATAATCACCGCGATGACGAGGCGCGAAAACGCGGCGGAAGATTTCTGGCTCATGGGAACAGGGGTTTTTTTAGGGCATGGCTAACGTGCATTTGTCGCCTCTGAATGTCAAGGGACAGAAAACAACTATTATTTCGGCTAAAATTGGTCGTCAGAACGGCCGACGGTGGGCGGAAAAAGATCGTAAAAACGGAGCGCCCGCAGCGACTGGCCACGCAAAATATTTTTTAACCGCCGCGCTTTGCTGATTGACGCCGCGCCCGCGCGGCGCAAAATGAAACCGCATTCATCAAATTTATGAAATTCATTTTACTGCCCGTTTGGTTTGCCACCGTATTCGCCACGCTGGGCCGGGCGGACGAGCCGTATCATTTCCTGAAGGAGATTCCCGTCGCCGGCGATGGCGGCTGGGATTATCTCTCGGTGGATTCGGCGGCGCAGCGGCTCTATGTTTCGCACGCCACGAAAGTCGTGGTGATTGATCTGGCGAACGACGCGGTCGTGGGCGAAATCACCAACACGCCGGGGGTTCACGGTCTCGCGCCCGCGCCCGCGCTCGGTCGCGGCATGGCGACGTGCGGTCGCGAAAACAAGGCGGCCATTGTGGACTTGAAAACGCTCGCAACCATTTCCAAGGTGGACACCGGCGCGAATCCGGATGGAATGCTTTACGAACCGGGCCAGCAGGAGTTTTACACGTTCAACGGTCGCGGCCAGTCGGCGACGGTCATTGATGCGAAAACCGCCAAAGTGGTCGCCACCATTCCCCTCGGCGGCAAACCGGAATTCGCGCAGGCCGATCCAAAAAACGGTTTGGTTTTCGACAATCTCGAAGACAAAGACGAGGTCGTGGTGATTGATGCGAAAACGCACACGGTAAAAAATCATTGGCCGATTGCGCCGAATGAAGAAGGCTCCGGCCTGGCGTTCGATGCGGCGAATCAGCGTTTGTTCATCGGCTGCGGCGGCAGCAAGACCATGGCGATGATGGACAGCACGAGCGGGAAAATTCTCGCGAGCGTGCCGATCGGCGACGGCGTGGATGCGAATGCCTTTGATCCGGGAACGCACTTCGCCTTCGCCTCGTGCGGCGACGGCACGACGACGATTGCCAAAGAGGACGGCGATAGGCTGACCCTCGTGCAAACGTTGAAAACCGAGCGCAGTGCGCGGACAATGACGATTGATCCGGCGACGCATAAAATTTACCTCGCGGCGGCGAAATTTGACGCGCCTGCCGAGGGTCAGCGGCGCGGCAAAATAGTTCCTGGCACGTTCAAGATTCTGGTCTATGGGCCGGCCAAATGAGTGAACCGGCTGCCGCGTTTGGCAAATTTCAGTCGCGTTCCTGGCGCGCTTTGCGTAATTTTGCCGCTTGAAATTTTCAGCCAGACCGATGGCGATCATGCTGGCGCTTGCTTTGACCACTGCCACCACCCCGGCGGCGGACGCTGATTCACTGTCGAGCCTGCGTTCCACTTCGGCGACCGATTCGAACGGCGGGCTGTTTGACTGGCTGGATTCGCGCAGCGCCTACAACCAGGAATTTTTTCCCCAACCGCTGCTGGTGGACGATACGAGCCTGGAAAAAGACGGCGAGCTGGAATTAAATTCCCTGCACACGCAGGCCGGCGACCAGCACAGCGACCTCTTCGCGGCCGAAATCCAGAAAAGTTTCGGGCTGCTCACCTTGGAATTGAATGTTCCCTACGAACGGGACGCCGAAGCGGGTGACGTCGTCCAGGGCATTGGCAATCTGGAACTGGGCGCGCGCTATCCGCTCCATCAATTTATCTCGGCGAAAGGTTTTTTTGACAACACCCTGGGCGTGGCCCTGGAAGCGGGCATTCCGGTGAGTTCCGTCATCAGCATCAATGCCGAGCTGGAGCCAAAAATTTTCGACGATCTCAAGTTGGGCGCAAATTTTTCCATCCAGTCGGTTCTGGGTTATGAAAAGCTTCTGGGCGGCGGTGCGGCCGGCGGCCAGCAAACTTTTGATTACGGTTTCGCCTTCGCGTATGCGCTGTCGCGTCCGGCATTTTCCTTGCCCGGCCTCCGGCAATTCACACCCCTGTTTGAACTATCCGGGGAAACGGATTTGAACCAAAGCGAATCCGGCCAGAACAGCCTGCTGGCCAGCCTCGGTTTTCGCGCCGAATTCCAACCGTTCGCCGACTGGCAGCCAAGCCTTGGACTCGGCTATGTTTTTCCGGTGGACAACGGCGGTCATGCCGAAGTCCATTGGGGAATTGTGGTCAGCCTGATTTTTGAATTCTGAAATTAGCCAAACATTAGCCAAACCCAAAAAAATCCGCGGCCCCGGCGGGTTAAGCTTGCCACGCGGGGGCGGCGAAATTATTTCAAGTCATGTCGCAACGGCAAATCATCCGCCACCGCTTTCTGATCCCGATGTTATTTTTGCTGGTGCCGCCGCGCATGTTCGCCGGGCCACCGTTTTTGACGGATGATCCCGAGCCGGTCGATTTTTTGCATTGGGAAAATTATCTCTTCGCCACGGGCGATCACACCGCTGGCGGTTACTCCATCAGCGGCCCGGCCGTGGAACTGAACTACGGCCCGCTGCCGGATACGCAACTGTCGTTGACCGCCCCGCTGACCTCGGTCGGCGGCAACACTTCCGCCGCCACCGGCGTGGGCGACATCGAGCTCGGCCTCAAATACCGGTTCCTGCACGAGACCCATGGCTGGCCCCAAATCGCCTTCTATCCCGCCGTGACGCTGCCCACGGGCAACGCCGCCCGCGGCCTCGGCAACGGACGGGCCTGGTTTCAATTGCCCTTGTGGCTGCAAAAAAGTTTTGGGGCGTGGACGACTTACGGCGGCGGCGGCGTGAACTTGAACTCCGCACCCGGCCGCTACGACAATGCTTTCGGCGGCTGGCTGGTGCAGCGGGATTTCGGGGAACATTTTTCGCTCGGCGGCGAATTGTTCGCGCAGGAACGGGACGCGGCGGATGACCAGGGATTTCTGGCGCTGAACTTCGGCGGGGCTTACCGGTTCAACGAACATTTCAGCGTGCTGGCCAGCGCCGGCCACAGCGTCGCCGGCGAAACCCACACGCTCTGGTATTTTGCCGTGGGCTGGGATTGGTGACGAAGCGAAAACAAAACAGCACGGCAAATTGAACGGTTTTTTAATTTATTTTTTTGCAAAAAAAACGCCCCGCATTTTTTTTGCGGAGCGTTTTGTGTTTCTAGATTTATTTCACGCGCCGACGCTGGCGAGTTCTTCGTTCGTTTCCACGTTGACGATCTTGAACTGCTCGGCGTGCATGCCCGTGTCCGCGCGGAAGGACAGCTTGCCGAAGTAGCGTTTCTCCATTTCGATGAGATGTTTCTCGTCCTCGGTGCGCAGGCGGTCCAGCACGGTTGGGTTGACGACGATGCGGAGCTGGAAGTCGTTCTCGTCGCGCGTGCGCTTCTTGAGAATTTCCTGGAGCTTGCGCTGGATCTCCACGCTCATGGTGACGGTGCTCTTCACCTTGCCCCGGCCTTTGCAATACGGGCAGTCGTCATAGACGGCGGCGCGGACGCTTTCGCTGTGGCGCTGGCGCGTCATTTCCATGAGGCCAAGTTGCGAGATGGGCAGGATGTGTGTCTTGGCCTTGTCGCGGCGCAAACCATCACGAACACGGTTGTAAACCTGCTGCCGATCGCGGCCGCCCTTCATGTCAATGAAGTCGAGCACGATCAAACCACCCATGTTGCGCAGGCGAAGTTGCCGGGTAATTTCCTCGGCGGCTTCGAGATTCACTTTCAGAATCACGGCTTCCTGATCTTTGCCGCCTTTGTGGCGCCCCGTGTTCACGTCAATGGCCACGAGCGCCTCGGTTTCATCAATGATGATGGCGCCGCCGCTCTTCAAATTCACCTGCCGCGAGAAGGTGTTTTCCAATTGCTTGGAAATGTTGAACCGGTCGAACACGGGTTGCGCCTCGGTGTAGCAACGGATTTTGTTCGCCGAACGTTTGGAGATCTTCGAGATCATCTCGCGCATCCGGTCGTGGGCCTTCTGGCTGTCCACGACGATGCGCTCGACATCTTCGGTGAGAAAATCGCGCACGGTGCGTTCGATCAAATCGGGTTCCTGAAAAACACACGTCGCCATCGGCTGCTTCTTGATGCGGTCGGCGATGCCGTTCCATTCTTCGAGCAGCAATGCGAGGTCGCGCACGAAGTAACGTTTCTGCTGGTTCTCGCCCGCGGTGCGCATGATGACGCCCATGCCGTCGGGAATGTGCAGTTCGCGCAGGATTTTTTTCAGGCGCTTGCGTTCTTCCTGATTTTCAATTTTGCGCGAAATGCCGGACTGATCCGAATTCGGCAGCAACACAAGAAAACGTCCGGGCAACACGACGTTCGTCGTGACGCGCGGGCCCTTGGTGCCGATCGGACCTTTGGTAACCTGCACGATGATGTCCGTGCCGGGCGAATACAGACGCGGAATGTCGCGCTGCGTGATTTTCGGCTTGGACGGACGCTTGCCTTCGCGCTCGACGATTTCCACGCCGGAATCAAATTGATTCGGCACGATGTCCCAATAATGCAGGAACGCATTTTTCTCGAACCCGATGTCCACGAACGCGGCTTTGAGGCCGTCTTCGAGGTTGCGGATCTTGCCCTTGAAAATGCTGCCGACCAGACGCTCCTCGGTCGTGCGCTCGATGTTGAACTCCTCGAGCTTGCCATCTTCCAAAACCGCGACGCGGGTTTCGAGCGTCTCGGCGTTGATGATGACTTCCTTGCAGATTTTCTTTTCCGGGCGGATCAGCCGTTGAACTTTTTTGACGATGTTCGTGGCGGCGGTCTTGATGGTTTCGATCAACCCTTTCGGCTGCTCGACGAATTTCACCGGTTCGAATTTTTTTTCTTCGATCGGCTCGGACTGCGCGGCGGGGATTTCGTGCGTGTGCGCCTGCGCCGGAGATTTCTCCGCTTCGGTCGTTTCGACTCTGCCATCCGGCGGCAAACCGGCGGCGATGTTTTCCGCGCGTTCAATTTCCTGCGTGTGGCGTTTTTCGAACAGGCGGTCGGAACCGCCCTGTTCGCTCACCACGTCGGCGCGGGCTTCGATGGCCTCGCGGTCGGGTTTTTGTTGAGCGGGCGTCAAACCACCTTTGGGTTTGAAGCGCATGCCTCCGCGACGGCGTCGCGAGAAGTTGTTATTGCTCATAGTTAATATCCTCTTCGATGGATGTGGATGTTTTGCATCAAGCCCACGGCGATCAACGAGCCGAGCACTGAAGACCCGCCATACGATAGCAGCGGCAGTGGCACACCCGTCACGGGCATGATGCGAATGTTCATTCCGATGTTAATAAAAACGTGGCTGAAGATGAGCGTCACTACGCCCACCGCCACGAGCTTGCCCAGGCGGTCGCGCGCCGAGCCGGCGATTCTCAATCCGGTGAAGAGAACCACCGCATACAGCGCGAGAATGATCACGCTGCCAACGAACCCTTCTTCTTCGGCGATCACCGAAAAAATAAAGTCGTTGTGGGCCACCGCGCGCGGCAGATAACCCAGAGCATTCTGGGTTCCCTGCCGCCAGCCTTTCCCCATCAGCCCACCGGAGCCGACGGAGATCAACGCCTGGCGGACGTTGTAAGCGTCGTCCAGTTGGCGTTGTTTGAGGCGTTGGAGCTCCGCCGGGGTGGCGTTCGGCGAAGCAAAGTGTGTGTAATCCCGGCCAAAATAAACGAGCAGCCGGTTGCGTTGATATTCCTGCATCGGAATCTGCCAGCGCAGCGGCGCGAACAACAGATCCGCGAGAAACAAGGTCGCGAGCAGACTCACTGTGCCGATGAGCAGCAATAAATATCTTCTCGGCGTGCCGGCGGCGAACATCATCACCAAACCCGTCGGCAACAAAACCAGCGCGGAACCCAGGTCCGGTTCCTTCAAAATCAATGCGAACGGCAGCATCATCAGACCGATGCCTTTCCAAAAAATGCCGAAGCGTTTGAGTTCATCCACCGGGCGGCTTAAAAAATTTGACGCCGCGAGAATGAACGCGAGCTTGGCGAATTCGCTCGGCTGAAATTGGAAAAAGCCGAGGTCAATCCAGCGCCGCGCGCCAAAACGCATCGAGCCGATGTGCGGAATCAGCACCGCGACGAGACAGATGATCGTCGCCCAATAAGCCACGAACGACCAGCGCGCCAGCGAGTGATAATCCACGATGCACAGCGCCGCGCCCGCGCCGATGCCCAGCGCATACCACACGATCTGCCGCACCCAGCTTTGCATATACCACGGCTGCGTCGCCGCGAAATCATTCACCATCGTCGCGCTGAACACGAACGCCGCGCCGAGAAACATCAAGCCCGCCAGCGCCGCGAGTTGCAGCGTGTCGAATTTTTCTCTGGGCACGGTGGCGAACATTTTAATGGATCGTCGCGAGCACGCGCGGCGAATTTTGCTTTTTCAAAATGGCTTCGTAAATGTCGTGCGCGATCGGCGCGCAAATGCTGCCGCCGAAACCGACCTCCGTCGTGGATTGCACCATGACCACGACGGCGTATTTCGGATTTTCATACGGCGCGAACGAGGCGAACCAGTAATTGTGGCCGATGATGCGGTTATGTTCGTCCTGCACTTGCGCGGTGCCGGTCTTGCCGCAAATGCGCAGCTCCGCTCCGACGACAGCCGCCTTGCCCGTGCCTTCGGGATCTTCCGTTTCCGCGAGCATCGCGTTGTGCAGTGTCCGCAGATTCCGCGCGCTTACGCCGAGGTCATCGCGCACCCGACCTGCGGAAAAATTCGTCGCCGTTTCCGCCGATGCCGGATCTTGCGGTTCCAGGCGCATCGCAAGTCGCGGCCAAAAAACTTTGCCGCCATTGGCAATCGCGGCAAACGCCACCGCCATTTGCATCGGCGTCACGGCCACTTCGCCCTGGCCGATGCACACGTTCGCCGTGTCGCCCGCCGTCCAACCGTCGTGAACGCGTTGCATCGTTGGCAAATCACCGCTGGTCTCCTGCCGCGTCGGCAAATCGGCCTTGTCGCCGAAATGAAATTTTTCCGCGAGCGCGATGATTTTATCAATGCCGGTGTTCAGCCCGTTAAAAATAAAATACGAGTTGCTCGACCGCATGATCGCGCGGCGGAAATCGTATTCGCCCGGCGCCGCCAAGTCCCCGATCTTGCGTTTGCCGACGTAAATGCAGCCTTTGCCCGGCTTCAGCGGATCGGCCTGCACGTCGTAAAATTTATTGGGGTTCAAACCGTTTTCGAGCGCGGCGAGTCCGATGATGGGTTTGAAAATGGAGCCGGGCGCGTAATTTTCCTGCGTGGCGCGGTTGATCTCCGGCCGCAGATTTTCATCGTCCTTGCGCGCGAGTTCAGCGGCGGTGAAACCTTCGATGTAATCATTCGGATCCACGGACGGTGACGACGCGAGCGCGAGCACGTCGCCGTTGCGCACGTCCAGCACGACCGCCGCCGCGTGCACATCCGCACCCTGATGGCTCGCGATGGACATCTCCGCCGCCGATTGCAAATCGAGATCAATCGTCAGCACGAGATTGTGACCCGGCGCCGGCTGGCTCCAAATATTTTCCGACTGGCGATAACCCAGATTGTTCACCAGCACGGACTCGCCGCCCGCGCGCCCGCGGAGTTGCGCATCAAAGCCCGCTTCCACGCCGACGAGGCCGCGATAATCCGGCAGGCGATAATTAAAATCCGGATCCTCGCCTTCCTGCGACTGGTCGTCGCGTTGCAAATAACCCAGCAGATGCGCCGCCGTCGTGCCGAGCGGATAGCGCCGCACGGACTGTAGTTCCAAATCCGCGCCGAGCCCGTTCGTGTAATTTTCCTGGAAGCGCGCGATCTGTTCTTCGTTCAGATTCGGCAAAATCGGATACGGCAGCGCGAGCCGCGTTTCGTAGGCGCGCTCAAATTTTTTGGCATCGAGCGTGATCGGTTCGCCGATTTTTTCGCTGACCCGCGCCACGACATCGTTCGCGACGCGCAACCTCGCCGCCTCGCGCATCTGCTGCAATTCCTCCGGCGTGAACGCAAACGTTTTTCGCTCCGCCTTGTTCAGCGAGCGGCCCAGTTTTTTTTCTTCCGCCGCGATGCGCTGTTTTTGCACCGCGCGCGCGGCCTTCAACGATTCGCCGAACGCCTTGTCAAACGCCGTGCGCATGTCATCGAGATAGAGGCTCAAGTTGTAGCGCGGATGATTTTCCGCGAGCACGCGGCCTTCGCGGTCCAAAATTTTCCCGCGCACCGCCGGCAGCCGGATGCTGCGATACGACTGCGTTTCCAGATTGTTTTGATATTCACGCGCCGACACGACCTGCACCCACCACAGCCCGACGAACAACACCAAAAGCCCGGCCACCAGCATCACCGCGATGAGGCGGAGCTGGTAGTCGTTCTTTTTCAGTTCGTCAAAAACGAGCATGGCTTAAAATTTTTCTTTTCGCCGGTTGCGCCGGATTTCGCGATCAAGGCGAAAACTGGTTTCCGTCCGCACCTGATAACCGAGCGCATGATTAAACCAGTTCATCAGCGAAAAAATCAGCGGCGTCGCGGCGGCGCCGCCCACGGTCATCACGATCAACTGCCAGAGCGAACCCCAGCCGAGCAGCGGTTGCTGGCTGCCGCTTAACAGCATCAAAACCGTGAGCAGCGGCATGATAGCGCTGGCGGCGGCACCGAGCACCAGTTGGGCGAACGGCAGATCGCGTAAAATCAGTTCGCGCCGCAAAAAGATCGGCCAACCAATTGCGAGCAGCGGCAGAATGCTGATGCCGAGCGGATTTGCGGACAGCGCGTCAAACCAAAGTCCGCCGAAAATCGCGAGCAGCGCCACCGTCGGCAGGCCGGCGTTGAGCGCGGTGAAAATCATCAGGGCGGGCAGCAGATCAATCTGCGCGCCGAGCCAGTGCCGCGGCGCATCCAGCGCGGCCTCGGCGAACACCGCGAGAAACGCGAAGGCTAAAATGATGCTGGTTTGAAACGCGTTCATGGAAACAAAACCCAGACTTGTTCGAGCGAGCCGAGGTTGGCGTTGAGTTTCACGCGGGCCTCGGTGTAGAGGCCGAATTCCACGGAGCGCGCGTCCACGATCTGGCCAATCGGAATGCCTTTCGGAAAAATCCCGCCGAGGCCGCTGGTGATGACGCTCTGGCCGGATTTCAAATTCGCGCTGCTCGCGAGATAAGTCAGTTGCACGAGCGAGGTGTCGAGCGGACCGCTGGCGAGCAGCACGCCGGTGTCGCGCGCGGCATTTTCCACGAGCGCAGAAACGCGGCAGTTCGGATCGCCGATGAGCACGACTTGCGCGCTGGTTTGTTTGACGGAGGAAATGCGCCCGACCAGTCCGCTCGCGGTCAGCACCGGCAGGTTTTCGCGGAGACCGTCGCGGGAGCCGAGATCAATTTGCGCGGTGCGCCACCAGTTCGCCGGGTCGCGCGTGACGACGTTGGCGAGCTTCAATTTCCACGGCGCTTGTTTCTGCCACCCGAGGGCGGTCCGCAATTGTTCGTTTTCGCGGGCGATGGCGGCGGTTTGAAATTGCTGTTCCTTGAGCTGCTGGTTTTCATCGCGAAGCTTCGCGATTTGTTGGAGCAATTCTCGCCGGGGCAAAACCGTGTCGGCCAGGTCGGCGGGCAGCCGTTGCGCGGTGTCGGCGAGGCCGAACAGCGGTAAAAACCAACTGCCGAGGGCGGATTTGAGGCGGGTGGTGGCGCTCGTGGGCAGGCTTAAAATCAGCACTGCCACGACGATCACCGCGCCGAGCGCGAAATAATTTTTCTGTTTGAACATTCTGCCCCGTCACGGCATTCCAGCCGTGGTGCAGATGAAGGCAGGCGGAAGAATCAGTATTTGGCGTTGGTCGCGACGCGCTTGAGGAATTCGATTTCCTGCAAGACGCGGCCAGTGCCTTCGGCGACGGCGCTCATCGGGTCGTCAGCGAGATGCACGGGCAAGCCGGTTTCGCCGGCGACGAGCCGGTCAATACCGCGTATCAGCGAGCCACCACCAGCCATGACCAGCCCGCGATCTACCAGATCGGAGGCAAGTTCGGGCGGGCAGCGTTCGAGCGTGATACGGATGGATTCGAGGATGCTCGAAAACGGTTCCTGCAAGGCTTCACGGATTTCTTCGGAACGGATGGTCAGAGTTTTGGGCAGGCCTGAACTCAGGTCGCGGCCTTTGACATCCATGGTCAGTTCCTGTTCCAGCGGAAAGGCGGAGCCGATGCGTATCTTGATTTCTTCTGCGGTGCGTTCACCTATCATCATGTTATAGGCGCGCTTCATGTGGGCCACGATCGTGTCGTCAAATTCGTCCCCGCCGACCCTCAGGCTGCGGCTGAAGACGATACCGGCAAGGGAGATGATTGCGATCTCGCAAGTTCCCCCGCCGATGTCCACGATCATGTTGCCTGCCGGCTCATGCACCGGCAGACCTACGCCAATGGCCGAAGCCATCGGCTGCTCGATCAAATAAACCTCGCGCGCACCGGCGTGGAGGGCGGAATCTTTCACGGCCCGTTTTTCAACTTCCGTAATGCCCGAAGGCACCGCGACCACGACGCGTGGGGCGATTAATTTACGGTGATGAACCTTTTGAATGAAATGCCGCAGCATCGCCTCGGTGATTTCGAAATCGGCGATCACGCCGTCTTTCATCGGGCGGATGGCCACGATGTTGCCGGGAGTTCTTCCCAGCATTCTTTTCGCTTCTTCACCGACGGCCAGCACATTTGTGGTGCCGGCCTGGATGGCCACGACCGAAGGTTCGCGCAGGACGATTCCACGGTCCCGCACATAGACAAGGGAATTTGCGGTGCCCAAATCTATACCAATGTCATTGGAAAACAGGCTTTTGAATTGCTCGAGCATGAGTTGCGCCTAACAAAAGGAGTAAATCCGCTGGGCGTGCAAACGTCAAGCGGCTAATGCAGCTAAATCATCCGTTTCCGGTTTTGGCCAGCCAAAACCCTGTTCAGGCAAACACAATTTTCGTGGTCGCCTCTTTTTCGTCCCAGCCGCGCGTCGGCTCGGCGGTGACGGATGAAATATCCTTGATGGAGATTTGCCGGCCCAAAGTTTTCGGCGATTTCACGTCCACCTGCGACGGATCGCACGTCTGCTGCGAAACTTTCTGGTGCGGCGCCGGCTTGTAGCGCACATAAAGGATCTTCGGCGTCTCCGGCGCAAAATAGAGGATGCGCGATTTATCCGGGATGCAAGCATACGCCTTGTTCAGAATTGTGCCGCCAAAGGTGAAGCGCTTGAGATAGCTCGCCTCGCGATCCGTGTAGGCGCAAGTGAACACCTTGTCGCGGTCGGGCAATCCGCAATAATATAATTCCTGGCCGACAAATAATTTTTCCGGCAGTTCGCTGACCTTGTAAGTGCCGTCTTTGAACACGAGCAAAATTTTATCAAACTTCGTGCACTCGGTTTTGAATTCCTCGCCGGAAACTTTGTAGCCGACGTAGCCGCTCTCGCGATCGTAAGAAACTTTGAACGACTTGAATGCGACCGCCTTCACATCCACTTCTTCGTGCCGCGCGGATTTTGTGGTCAGGCGCGGATAAATTGGCCGATATTTTTCCAGCAACGCTTCGAGATGGCCGATGGCGTATTTCGTCAGCGACTTCAAATTTTTCTGCGTCTCGGCCAGATCCGCTTTGACCTGGTCCATTTCCTCGCGATGCTTGTTGATGTCGAACAGCGAAATCCGGCGGATGCGCACCTGCAATAATTTCTCCACGTCCGCGTCGGCGATGTCGCGCACCAGCTGTTTCTTGAACGGAATAAAACCTTCATGCACCGCCGCCGTCACCGCCTCGCCGGTCTTGCATTTCTCGATCAATTTATAAATACGTTCCTCGATGAAGATGCGCTCGAGCGTGCGATAATGCAGCTCATCTTCGAGTTGCCGCTGCTTCAATTCCAGCTCGCGCTTGAGCAGTTCGACAAGCTGCGCGGTGTTCTCCTGCAACACTTCGCTCACGGTCAATTCGACCGGCCGATTTTCTTTGATCACGATGATGCGGCTGCTGAGCGAGACTTCGCAATCGGTGAAGGCATACAGCGCATCCACCAATTTTTCCGCGTCCACGCCCTGCGGACATTTGACCTCGATCTCGACATCTTCCGACGTGAAATCGTTGATGGATTTTACTTTTAATTTTCCTTTGCGCGTCGCGTCTTCAATCGAAGCGATTAAAGACTCGGTCGTCGTGCTCGGCGGAATTTCTTTGATGACGACGGTCGAGTCATCTTTTGTTTTAATTTTCGCGCGGACTTTCACCGTGCCTTTGCCGTCCTGATAATCGCGCGCGTCCATCAAACCGCCCGTCGGAAAATCCGGCAGGCATTTGAACGGCTGCTTTTTCAAGATCGCGATCTGTGCTTCGAGCAGTTCGGGGAAATTATGCGGCAACAATCGCGCGCTCAAACCGACCGCGATGCCTTCCGCGCCGAGCATCAGCGAGAGCGGCAATTTGCACGGCAACGTCACCGGCTCCTTGTTGCGGCCGTCGTAGCTCGGCACAAACTCGGTGATCGAGTCGTTAAAAACTTCCGTGCGCGCGAGTTCGGTCAAGCGACATTCGATATAGCGCGGCGCGGCAGCGGGATCGCCCGTGTAAATGTTGCCGTAATTGCCCTGGCCTTCGATGAGATAGCGCTTGTTAGCGAGCACCACGAGCGCGTCGCCAATGGAAGCGTCGCCGTGCGGATGATATTTCATCGTGTCGCCGACGACGTTCGCGACCTTGATGAAACGCCCGTCGTCATTCTGATGCAGCGACCACAGAATGCGCCGCTGCACCGGCTTCACGCCATCGGCCAGATGCGGAATCGCGCGGTCGCGGATGACGTAGCTTGCATATTCAAGAAAGCTTGTGTTGACCCGGCGATGCAGCGCCAGCTCCAGTTTGCCCGGCGCGAATGGCTTGTGGGGGACCACTTCCACCGCCTCGGCAAGCACATGGGTTTCACCGTCACTCTGGGCGGCAACTCTTTTAGTTTCGGCACCTTCCGGCGCGCCAGGTTGTGCGCCTTCGATCGGTAATTCCGGCTGGCCGGATTCTTTCTTTTTCTTGGCTGACATGTTTTAAATTTTTTGGAATAAGTTTCGCGACTCAGTCTTCCACCGGCACCACGAGGTTTTCCATGATATAGTCTTTGCGCTCCGGCGTGTTCTTGCCCATGTAAAAATTCAGGATGTTCGTCACGTCCGGCTTCGACGCATGTTCAACTTTATTCAACCGCATTTCCTTGCCGATGAACTGCGCAAACTCTTTCGGGCTGATTTCGCCGAGACCTTTGAAGCGCGTGATCTCCGGTTTGCCCCCGAGATTTTTCACCGCCGCGTCGCGCTCAGCTTCGGAGTAACAGTAAGTCGTCTTCTCTTTATTGCGCACGCGAAACAACGGCGTTTCTAGCACGAACAAATGTCCGTCGTGAACGAGTTGATCGAAGAAGCGGAAGAAATAAGTGATCATCAAATTGCGGATGTGCAATCCGTCCACATCGGCATCCGTGGCAAGAATCACCTTGTCGTAACGCAAGCTGTCGAGAGTATCCTCGACGTTCAACGCCTGCATCAAGTGATACATCTCGTCGTTCTTATACATGATGTCGCGCTTGAGATCCCAGACATTGAGCGGCTTGCCTTTCAACACAAAGACGGCCTGGTTATTCACGTCGCGACAGCTCGTGATCGAGCCGGCGGCCGACTGGCCTTCGCAGATGAACACCATCGTGCCCTTGCCTTTTTCCTTTTTCTTGTCGAGATGGTTCTTGCAGTCCTTCAACTGCGGAATGCGCATCGTGATGGCCTTCGCCCGCTCGCGCGCGAGTTTCTTCACATCCTGCAATTCCTTCCGCAACTGCCGCGTATCTTCCGCCTTCGCCAGAATTTTTTCCGCGATGGCTTTGTTCCGGTTGAAAAAGTGCAGCAACTCTTCGCGCACATTGTTGACCAGCTCCGTGCGGATCTCCGTGTTGCCCAATTTATTTTTCGTCTGTGATTCGAAGACCGGATCTTTCAGGCGGATCGCCACCGCGCCGACCATCGCCTCGCGCACGTCATCGCCCTCATACTTGGCGTTGCCGTATTCGTTCACCGCTTTTAACAGACCTTCCCGAAACGCGCTCAAATGCGTGCCGCCGTCGCTCGTGAACTGGCCGTTGACGAACGAAAAAAAAGTTTCGCCGTAGCGCGAATTGCTGTGCGTGAAACAAAATTCCAGCGTCTTGCTCGTGTAGTGCAGCGGCGGATAAAACGGCTCCGCGCCATCGGTCTCCAAATCTTCCATCACCAAGTCCATCAGGCCGTGGCGCGACTGAAATACTTTCGGCTCCGGCATCTCCGCCGTCTTCAAAATCAGCTTCAGTCCCGTATTGAGATAACTATAGTGCCGCAGCCGCCGTTCGATATGTTCGAGCTTGAACTCGCTGTCCCTGAAAATTTCCGGGTCGGCCTCAAACTCGATCAGCGTGCCGTTCGGTTCCTTGGTTTTGCCGGAATCTTCCTTTTTTAATTTGCCTTGTTTGAAGGAAGCCTCGGCAAATTCACCATCGCGATGGCTGCGCACAAAAAAGTTTTTGGAGAGCGCATTGACCGCCTTCGTGCCGACGCCGTTCAAGCCGACGCTGAATTGAAACACTTCATCATTATACTTGGCGCCAGTATTGATTTTGGAAACACAGTCCACGACTTTGCCCAGCGGAATGCCGCGACCATAGTCGCGCACCGATACTTGATTGCCATTGATCGTGATGGCCACCTCTTTGCCGTGGCCCATGATGTATTCGTCAATGGCATTGTCCACGACTTCCTTCAGCAAGACATAGCAGCCATCGTCCGGATTATTGCCATTGCCGATGCGGCCGATATACATGCCCGTCCGCAGCCGGATATGTTCCAGCGAGGACAAGGTCTTGATCTTGCTTTCGTCGTAATTGTGCTTTGGATTTTCAGCCATAGAAATTTCGTGGCCGGGAAGATAAACAAACTGGGCCGAATGAAAATGCGAAAATCAGAAAAACGCGCCGGTTTTCCGGCGGCGCAAATTTGGCGGGCGGCGAAAACGGCTTAATCACAGCGGGATTTTCTGAATCAAAAAATGCCTCGGAGTTATAAATTGTAATGTTGGAGCGCGACTGCAAAAAAACTGGGTAGCGTTGGAGGCCCAACCTACTGTGCCCACCGCTTCCGACTTAACCAGACTAATACCAATAGTTGACTAACCTGCTTAAAAACTGTATTTCTCCAGCATGAGTGCACTTACAAGTCTATCTATACAACAACTTCGTCAAGCCGCCGGCTTGAAAGAAAAAATCCAATCCTTGGAACATGAACTGGCCAAGATATTGGGCGGAACCACCAAGGTCGCGGCGACGCCCGTCGCCCCGGCCAAAAAGAAATCCGGGATGAGCGCCGCCGCCAAGGCCAAGATTTCCGCCGCCGCCAAGGCACGGTGGGCCAAGGTCAAAGCCGCCGCCGTCAAACCGAAACCTGCGGCCGCCAAACTGGCGGTGGTTTCCGCCCCGAGCGCGACCACGGCCAAACCCGCAACGGCTGCCAAGCCGGCCGCCAAAAAGAAGTTCAGCATGAGCGCCGCCGCCAAGGCCAAGATTTCCGCCGCCGCCAAGGCGCGTTGGGCCAAGGTCAAGGCTGCCAAAAAATCGGCTTAAGTTTGCTTTAAAGTCGCGGCGCTCGCGGCGCCGTCAATATTCAATCCGTTTTCCCTTTGAAAGGGAGAACGGATTTTTTCATGTATAAGTTGGAAGTAATTCGCGCAAAGTATTTGCAGCGTTCTTCGCCCGCGGGATGCGCAAGATATGCGCAGATGATTTTGACCCGGTGCAGTGTTTGCGCGGACGCGATTGCAGATTCATTGGCAATTGTGGGTTTTATTGGTGGCACGATGTTTGCGGTAGCTGTGTCTTGCACCAGCAGATGGCACCCGTGTGTTGTCTGCATCGAACAGACATTAACAAAAACAAACACAGGCTAATTAATGAAACTAAATCGTATCTTCACGCTGTGCGCAATGGCGGCGGCGCTCACCTTGAGTGCTGGCAGCGTTTTCGCGCAGGACAATGGCAATGGCAACGGCGGCCAGGGCGACCAAGCCGGCGGCGGCCAGCGCCGCAACCGCCCGGGCGGCGGCTGGGGTGATCCGGCCCAGATGCAGCAGCGCCTTGTGGACGGCGTTCGTGATCGTCTGAACTTTACCAACGATACGGAATGGGCGGCGGTCGAACCGCTCGTGACCAAAGTTGTGGCGGCACGCATGGAAAGCGCGGCCGACGGAATGCGCGGCATGATGGGCGGACGCAATCGCGGTGGCGGTCAGGGCGGTCCTGGCGGCGGACGTGGCGGTTTCGGCCCACCTAACCCCGAAAGAGATGCCTTGCAAAAGGCGATTGATGATGATGCTCCTCCAGCGCAGATCAAAGACTTGCTCGCCAAATATAAAGCCGCGCAAAAGGCCAAGCAGGCCAAGCTTGAAGCCGCCCAAGCTGACCTCAAAGCCGTGCTCACGACCAAACAAGAAGCGCAAGCCGCGTTGCTCGGTTTGGTGAACTAACAATATAAAAACTGTAGGAGCCGAGGCGCTCAAATTATTTAAAGACGACCAGCCAAGGCTCCTACAGTTCTAATAAAATGGCCGCCATCCCAGTTCAAGAATCCAAGCCGTTACTCGAACGCATGGTCGCGTCGCGGCAACTCTCGTCGCTGGATGCGGACGCGCTGGCAAAAATGCCAGTGCAATCCGAGGACGAAATTCTGCGCTGGCTGGCCGCCGAATACGGTCTCGGCTACACGACCCTCGAAGACGTGGAGCCGGACCGTCAGTTGCTTTCGCTGTTTCCCGCGCGCATTTTGCTCAAGGAAGAATTGCTGCCGGTCCGCCGCGTGAACGGCCACGTCGAAGTTGCGACGAGCAAACTTTTTGCCACGCAAGGTCTCGACGCGCTGAAAACTTTGACCGGTTTGAATTTGAAACCGGTGCTCGCTTCGAGCGAGGCGATCCAGCGCGAAATGAAAAAGCGCCTCGGCGTCGGCGCGGACACCATCGGCACGCTCGATGAAGAAAAGTCCATCCAGGTCGTGGATGAAAATGCCGAGGATCAAAACATTGACGGCGCAGAGGACGAAGCCTCGATCATCCGCTTCGTGAATCAAGTTTTGAAGGACGCGATTGAGTTGCGCGCTTCCGATATTCACCTCGAACCGTTCGAGGACGAATTCAAAATCCGTTATCGCATTGACGGGGAACTTCAAGATACCGCCGTGCCGCCGCAGTTGAAACAGTTTCAGCCGGCGATCGTTTCGCGCATCAAAATCTTGAGCCATCTCAACATCGCGGAAAAACGGTTGCCGCAGGATGGCCGCATCAAGGTGCGCATCGAATCGGCCGAAGTGGACATCCGCGTTTCGATCATTCCGATGTTGCACGGCGAAGCGGTCGTGATGCGTCTGCTGCGGCAAAATTCCACGCTGCGCGGCCTCACGCAAATCGGCCTGAACAAACGCGAATTGGAATGCTTCCAAAAAGTCCTGAAGATGCCGCACGGCATCGTGCTCGTCACCGGCCCGACGGGTTCCGGCAAAACTTCCACGCTCTACACCGCGCTCAATGAGATCAACGATTCGGTCCGCAAAATCATCACGGTTGAAGACCCGGTCGAGTATCAGCTCAAAGGCGTCAACCAAATCCAGGTCAACGAAAAATCCGGCCTGACGTTTGCGCGCGGGCTGCGCTCCATTTTGCGCCACGATCCCGACGTGATTCTCATCGGCGAAATTCGCGACGCCGAAACCGCGCAGATCGCGGTGCAGGCCTCGCTCACCGGCCATTTGGTTTTTTCCACGCTGCACACGAACGACGCACCCGGCGCGCTCACGCGACTCGTGGACATGGGCGTCGAGCCGTATCTCGTCGCGTCATCGCTCGAAGCCGTGCTCGCGCAACGTCTCGTCCGCGTGCTGTGTCCGCACTGCAAAAAACCGGATGACTCGGCGACCGCGATGGCCTTTAAAAATAAACTCGGCATTCCGGCGGACGTCACGCTTTATCATTCCATCGGCTGCCGCGAATGCCGCAACACGGGATTTTTCGGACGCCAGGCGATTTTTGAATGGATGGATACCGACGAAGAAATCCGCCAACTGATTTTGAAATCGGCTTCGACGGATCAAATCCGCAACGCCGCGCGCAAGGGCGGCATGCGCACGCTCGCCGAGGACGGCTGGCGGTTGGTCGCGCAAGGCATCACGACTGTCGAGGAAGTCTTGAGCGTCACGACCGCGAAAGAAATCGAGGGCGCGACGAAAAATCAAGCCGGCGAATCCGCCGCGAGCCTCGCCGTTTCGCGCTAAAAATTTCTCATGCCCACGTTTTCCTATCGCGCGCTGAAAGCCGACGGCAAGATTGCCGAGGGCGTGCTTGATGCCGTCGGCCGGCCGGACGCGATGCGGCAGATGGAGACGCTCGGTTTGCGGCCGGTCAATCTCACCGAAAAAATTTCCGCCGTGGCGAAGAACGGTTCGGCCAATGCCAATTCACTCGGAAATCTTTCGTTCAAATTTGCCTCGAAAAAAATCTCGGCGAAGGAGCTGGAAAATTTCACGCGGCTGCTGTCGAGTTTGCTCGCGGCGGGCGTGCCGTTGAGCCGCGCGCTGGTGATTTTGCAAAAGGAAGCGTCGTCGCCGGTCGCGCGCGAAAAGTGGAAAGAAATTCACGGCCTCGTCGTGGACGGACTTTCGCTGACGGACGCGATGGCAAAATCGCCGGAGACATTTCCACGCGTTTACGTCGCGATGGTCGAGGCCGGCGAAACCGGCGGCTTCCTCGACGTGGTGCTGGCGCAGATCGCGGAATTTCAATCGCGCGAAAAGGAACTGAAATCCAAAGTGCTGACGGCGATGTTGTATCCGTGCATTTTGCTCGTGCTCGCGCTGGCGATTTTGACTTTGTTGCTCACGTTTTTCATCCCGAAATTCCAAAGCATTTTCAACAACATGCACAGTTCGCTGCCGCTGATCACGCAGATCATCATCGGTGCGAGCCATATTGTGCGTTCGTATGGCTTGCTCGTGGCGATTGGTCTCGCCGGGATTTTCTTCCTGGCGCGCACATGGTTCACGTCCGAAAAGGGCAAGCGCATGTGGGAAGGTTTGATTTTGAAAACGCCGCTCGTCGGCCCGCTCATCGCGCAATTTGCGATGGCGCGGTTTTGCCGGATGCTTGGCACATTGATCGGCGCGGGCGTGCCGCTGGTGCAAGGCCTGACCGTCGCGCGGCGTTCGATCGGCAATCAAATTCTCGTGGACGCGGTCGGTCAATCCATCGAGCGCGTGCAACAGGGTGGCCGGCTCGGTCAAAGTCTCGCCGATTGCCGCGTGCTGTTTCCCGGCTCGGCGCTGGAAATGATCTCGGTCGCGGAAGAAAGCGGCAAGCTCGACGGCGAACTGGTGCGCATCGCCGTCGTCACCGAAGGCGATCTGGATCGCAACTTGAAAACCGCCGTGGCCTTCGCGGAACCGCTGCTGCTGTTTTTGATCGCCGGATTCATCGGCACCATTTTCATCGGCATGTTGTTGCCGGTGCTGACCATGAGCCAGAACATCAAATGAAATATTTATGAAAATCGAAATCAACCAAGCTCGTATTCACAAAACCAAAGCAAAATCGCAACTGGGTTTCACGCTGACGGAGATCATGCTGGTGGTGGTCATCATCGGCATTCTCGCGGCGCTGGTGATTCCCAAGATCGCCGGCTCGGGCGAACGCGCGCGTGTCACGGCGGCCACGGCGGACATCAACGGCGGCATCAAATCCGCGCTCGGCCAATACGAAGTGGACAACGGATTTTATCCGAAAAGCCTGCAGGATTTGATCGTGCAGCCGGGCAACGCGAAGAACTGGCACGGGCCGTATTTTGATTCCACGCCGCCGACTCTGCCGATTGATCCGTGGGGCAATCCCTACATTTATTATTATCCCGGCAAACATAACGTGAATTCCTACGACTTGCTGTCGGCCGGTCCCGACGGCAAGGAAGGAACGGATGATGATGTGGTCAACTGGGCGAAGTGAATGAAAGTGCGCATTGCGAATGATGAATTGCGAATGCGGCGCGCCCAAATGGCCTCGGTGAATTCGCAATTCATCATTCGCAATGCGAAATTCCTGCGCGCTTTTACGCTGATCGAACTGATTCTCGTGATGGCGTTGATCGTTATCGCGGTGTCCATCATCGCGCCGCGCATGGCGGGTTTTATTCGTGGTCGCGCGCTGGATTCCGAAGCGCAGCGTTTTTATGCGCTGATGCACGCGGCGCAGAGCCGCGCGGTTTCCGAAGGCGCGCCGATGATGTTGTGGGTGGATGCCGCGAATGGTGGCTACGGCCTCGATGCCGAAACCAGCGGCCCGAACGGCGACGCGAAGGAAGAATCGTTGACGGTGGATTCGACGTTGCAGATCGCGGTGTTGAGTGTCGGGACGACGGCGACGGCGACGTTTAAAAATTTGCCGGCGATAAAATTTTTGCCCGATGGAACGGTGGATGAGAGCAGTCCGAAGACGCTGCAATTGACCGATTCCGCCGGATTTTCGCGCTGGCTGATCGAAACGGCAGGTCGGACCGGTTATGAAATTCGCGACAGGCAAAACTAATTTTTTGGGAAACGGGTGCAGCGGACGTGCGTCCTCCCTGACTTTTCCAAACGGAAAAATGAGCCAGCTCACGCCGGCTGCTACCACGAAGAATTGCGCGGCGTTCACGCTGACGGAAGTGCTCGCGGCCCTGCTGTTCCTGGCCATCGTCATTCCGACGGCCGTGGAAGCATTGCACGTGGCGAGTCTCGCGGGCGAAGTCGCGGCGCGCAAAGGCGCGGCGGCGCGCGTGGCCGATTATGTTTTGAACACCAGTCTGGTGATGACGAATTGGAACACCGGTTCGCAGAGCGGCACGGTCACGGAAAACGGCATTGATTATCGCTGGACGCTGGCGAGCCAGAGCTGGCCGGCGCAGTCGGCGTTGTCCATGGTGACAGCGGTCGTCAAATATTCGGCGCAGGGCAAAGATTATTCGGTCACGCTGAACACGCTGGCCAATCCGAACACGCAAATAACGACAGGCACGAGTCCGCCATAGTGAAAATTGTAATCAACAATTCGCACGGGTTCACGCTGATCGAGATGATTCTCGCGATCGGCGTCGCCGCGATCGCGCTCATCACGGTGAACGCCGTGTTGTTCGCCGCGCTGCATCTGCATGGGGCCACGGTGGACGTGGTGAACGCCGCCGCGCCGATTGATCAGACGACGGCTTTTTTGCGCCGCGATTTGGAGTGCCTCGTCACGCCGACCAACGGCACGAGTAAAATTTTGTCCGGCGGTTTTCGCGCCGGCACCATCAGCAGCACCGGCATCAGCGACCCGGTGGCCGTGGAAATGTTCACCGCGACCGGCGCGCTTGAAGCGAACGCGCCGTGGGGCGACATCCAGCGCGTGACTTATGAATTGAAACGGTCATCGGATATTTCCGCGCCCGGCCAGGATTTGGTGCGCAGCGTGACGCGAAATTTGTTGTCCAGCAGCGGCACGCCGGATGTGACCGACCAATTGATGATGAACGGTGTCGCCAGCGTGAAAGTTTCCGGTTACGACGGCACGCAATGGCAAGACACGTGGGACACCACGTCCCCAACTTCGGCCAACACCAATCTGCCCGTGGCGGTGCGCGTGCAAATTCAATTGGCGGGCAACAATAATTTGAATGCCGCGCCCATCCAGATCGTCGTGCCGGTGGACGCGGTGGTGCGCACCAACGCGGTGCTGACGACGACCACGCAGTGAAGTTGAAATGAAATTGAGCCCGCAAATTTTAAATCGTGGTGGCCGGCGCGAAAACGCCTCGGTGCTCATCATCGTTTTGTGGATTTGCATCGGACTGGTGAGCATCGCGCTTTATTTTGCGAACTCGATGACCTACGAATTGCAGGCCTCGGACAATCGCGTCAGCGGCTTGTCGGCGGACCAGGCCATCGAGGGCGCGGCGCGTTACGTCGGTTATGTGCTGCAAAATTTTTCGACCAACGGCGCGGTGCCGGATCCCACGCAATACTCCGCGGCGGCCGTCGCGATCGGCGACGCGCATTTTTGGATCATCGGGCGCGATCCGGCGGCGGGCAATTCCACGGAACCGTATTTCGGATTGATTGACGAGACGTCCAAAATAAATCTCAACACCGCGAACACGAACACGCTGTCCTATTTGCCGAACATGACGACGGATTTTGCGCAGGCGATTTTGGACTGGCGCGGCACGAACGGCACGACCGCGCTGGATTATTCATCGCTCGGTTATCTGCCGAAATACGCGCCGTTTGAAACCGTGGATGAACTGCGGCTCGTGTATGGCGCGGATGTGAACCTGCTCGCGGGCGAAGACATCAATCGCAACGGCGTGCTCGACGCGAATGAAAAAGATTTGAACGGAAACGGCGAGCTCGACCCGGGTTTGTTTGAATACGTCACGGTCTACACGCGTGAACCCAATTTTCATTCCGACGGCACGACCTTGACCAACGTGGCCACGGCGACGCTCGGGCAGTTGACCTCGCTGCTCCGCGATGACAATGTCAGCAGTCCCGGCACCCACGCCAGCGCCATTTACCGGCACTTGCATCCGACCACCGGCCCGGCCCTGCCGGTCAACGGCCTGTTTGATTTTGCCGTTGTCTGCCGCACGTTCGGCAACCTGAGCGCGGATGATTTTGCCAACATTGTCGGCGACGTCAGCACCACGAATGCGACCTATCTGCGCGGCCGCGTGAACGTCAACACCGCCAGCGAAGATGTTTTGACCGCGCTGTTCGAGGGATTGAACAACGGCGATGAGTCGAGCGCCGATGGCGCGGCGCAGACGCTCATCACGTATCGCCAGCAAAATCCAAACAACCTCGGCTCGGTCGCGTGGGTGTATGACGCGCTCGGCAGCGGCAACCCGTTGATCGCCGCGCTGCGGCGCGGCGACTACATCACGACGCGCAGTTTTCAATTCACCGCCGACATCGCGGCCGTCGGCGCGTTCGGGCGCGGGTATCGCCGCGTGAAATTTATTTTCGACACCAGCGACGGCTTTCCGAAAATTCTTTATCGCCAGGACCTGAGCCGGCTCGGCTGGGCGATCGGCGAAAAGGCCCGGCAAACCTGGCTCGCAAACAACACGCAATGAAATCCGCTTTCAAATTCAAATTGGGCAAAGGCAAAAAACTGACGGCGGTGCTGGGGCTGGCGCTCGACGGCAGCAAGCTCGACGGCGTGGTGCTCAAGCGCACGAACGGCGCGCTGCAACTGCTGCAAAGTTTTTCCGTCACGCTGTCGCTCGACCCGCTGACCGCCGCGCCGGAACTGGTCGGCCGCGAAATTCGCAACCAGCTCGACGCCGCCGGCGTGCGCGAAAAAAATTGCGCGGTGGCCGTGCCGCTGAAATGGGCGCTGACGGCGCACGCGGAACTGCCGCCGTTGCCGGAGGCCGACGCGGCGAGCTTGTTGCAGCTCGAGGCCGAGCGCGGTTTTCCGTGCGATCCGGCGACCCTGCGGATTTCCGATTCGCGCAGCGCGCTGGCGGCGGACAAAAAAAATGTTCTGCTCGCGGGCATTCCCGCCACGCAGCTCGCGACGCTGGAACAGATTTTGATCGCGGCAAAATTGAAGCCGGCCAGTTTTGCGCTGGCGATTTCCGCGCTGCAAGCGCCGGCGGATGAAAAATCCAACGGCGTGCTCGCGTTTGCCATCGGCGAAAACCAGGTGTCGCTGCAAGTCACGGCGGGCGGCGGCGTGGCGGCGCTGCGCGCGTTTGAGGGCGCGGTGGAAAATGAAAACGGCCGGCGCACGCTGCACGCGGATGTGATCGCGCGCGAGACGCGGATCACGCTCGGCCAGTTGCCGGCGGAGTTGCGCGCGCCGCTGAAGCGCATCCGCATTTTTGGTCAGCGTGAACTGGCGACACAGCTCGCGGACGAGCTGGAGCTGCGTTTCGAGCCGCAAGGTTTCAGCGTGGAAGTGGTGACGGCCTACGCGCCGGATGAATTTGGCGTGACGCTGCCGCCGGGCGCGTCGCTGTCGGCGGCGTTCAGTCTCGCGGCGCGCGCGCTGATGCCGCAGAAACCGGCATTTGAATTTTTGCCGCCCAAGCCGACGCTGCTGGAGCAGTTCGCCCGGCGTTATTCCTCGGGCCGTTTGCGCACGGTGGGTTTGGGCGCGGCGGCGGTCCTGTTCCTGATTCTGGCTTTGTTTTTGTTCCAACAATTTCAATTGTGGCGGCTGAATTCGCAGTGGAAAAAAATCGCGGTGCGCGTCGGCGAATTGCAAAAAATTCAAAACAATATTGTGACTTACCGGCCGTGGTATGATGACACGTTCCATAATCTTTCCATTTTGCATCAGCTCACGCTGGCGTTTCCCGAGGACGGCGTGGTGACGGCGAAGACGATTGATATTCGCGAGGACGGCACGGTGAATTGTTCCGGCAATGCGCAGGACAATCCGTCGCTGCTGGCGATGCAGGGCAAGCTCAACCAGATGCCGGGCGTTTCGGATCTGCACCTGACGCAGGTGCGCGGCAAGGCGCCGATGCAGTTCACGTTTGAATTCAAATATGGAGGCGCGTATGCAAATTAAAAACCGGCAGCAGTTTCTGTTGATGCTGACGATCGCGGCGGCGGGGTTGTTTGTGGCGGTGAATTTTATTTTCACGCCGCTGGCGGATTATTGGTCGGCGCGGGCGACGCAGATCAAACAGATGCGCGCCAAAGTTTCGGAAGGCAACCAGTTGATCCGCCGCGAGGCGGGCATCCGCAGCCAGTGGAGGGACATGCAGGCGAATGCGCTGCCGGCGAACACGTCGCAGGCGGAGCAGCAGTTGCTGACGTCGTTCACCTCGTGGTCGCGCGCGAGCGGCGCGGAGATCACGGGCATCACGCCGCAGTGGAAAAATGATTCGACGAATTTCTGGACGCTCGATTGCCGCGTCGAGGCGGCGGGCGATCTCGGCGCGTTGAGCAAATTTCTTTACAGCGTGGAAAAAGGCCCGACGGCGCTGAAGGTGGAAACGGTGGAACTCGGCGCGCACGACAACACCGGCCAGCAACTGACGCTGGCGCTGCAAATCAGCGGCCTCGCGCTGCTCAATCAAAAATGAAAATGTCGCACCTGATAAAATTTTTGCCGCTGGCGATTGTGCTCGCAAATGGTTTGCGCGTGAACGCGCAGTCGAACAGCACGCCGCCGGACTACGCGGCGTTCAGCCAGGTGATCGCGGACCGGAACATTTTTGATCCCAACCGGGTTTCCCATTCGAGCGGACACCGGCACACGGTGCGGCGGAGCAATCGCACAAAGGTCAATTCGGCCCCGCAATTTTCGCTCGTGGGCACGATGAGTTACGAAAAAGGGCAGTTCGCGTTTTTCAGCGGGAACGATGCGGACTTGAAAAAAATTCTCGTGCGGGACGGCAGCATCGCGGGTTACACGGTGACGGACATCACGCCGACGCAGGTCACTTTGCAGGCGATGGACAAAAAAAATCTGACGCTCAAAATCGGCGACGCGCTGCAGCAGGAAAGCGGCACCTGGCAACTCGTGTCGTCAGGTCCGGCCCCGATCGACAGCGCCAGTGTGTCTGAACCCGCCCCGGCGGCGGATGAAAGTGCGGCGCCGGCGGCGGCGGACGAACCGGCGAATCCCGCCGCCGGCAACAGCGCGGCCAGCGAAATTTTGAAACGACTCATGCAAAAACGGCAACAGGAAAACCAATGAAAACAACCATGAAATATTTTTTGGCGGCAATTTGTTTTGCCGGATTCATCGCCACAGCCGGCGCGCAAAATGCGCCGGAGGACGCGAACACCAACGCCGCGCCGGATCAGGCGGCGCCGGAACAGCCGCCGGGCGGGTCAATGCCGGATGCCGGCGGTGCGACCGCCGCCGATGCGCCGGAAACGCCCCCATCGCCGGAAGCGTTGGCCGCCGCCGTGGCCGCCGTGGAGGCCGCACGCGCGGAAAATAATTCCGGTAATTCCGGCGGGTCCACCGCGATTTTGCCGACGGAGGCGCTGGGCACATCGCACACCGCCGCGAATTCAGACTTCACGCCTCCATTGACGGGCACGAACGCGAATGCGCTCCTGATGAATTTTCGCAATGCGCCGCTGGACATGGTGCTGAATTATTTGAGCGACGCGGCGGGCTTCATCATCGTGCTGGATACGCAGGTGCGCGGCAACGTGAGCGTCATCAGCAATCACCCGATGACGCGCGACGAGGCGGTGGATCTGCTGAATTCGGTGCTGAACAAAAATGGTTACGCGGCGATCCGCGACGGACGGACGCTGACGATCGTCGGCAAGGACGACGCGAAGACGCGCAACATTCCGGTGAAGGTGGAGGCGAATCCAAAAAATATTCCGAACAACGACGAGATTGTGACGCAGATCATTCCGATCCGGTTCGTCGAGGCCGAACAGTTGACGAAGGATTTGTCGCCGTTCGTTTCGGCGCAGGCGACGATCGTGGCGAACGAGGCGGGCAATTCCATTGTCATCACCGACACGCAGTCGAACATCAAGCATCTGGCGGAAATCATCGAGGCGATTGACAGCAGCGCGGAGGCGGAAACGGAGATCCGCGTATTTCATTTGAAATTTGCGAACCCGACGGATGTGGCGACGGAGCTGGGCAATATTTTTCCGAGCAGTTCCTCCGGCAGCAGCGCGCAGGCGCCGACGCGTTTTGGCGGCGGCTTTGGCGGAGCCGGTGGCGGCGGTCCGGGCGGATTTTTCCAACGCATGATGGGCGGCGGCCAAGGTGGTGGAGCCGGTGGCAGCGGCAGTTCCAATGACCGCATCAAAAAGGCCACGCAGGTGACGGCCGTGGCGGATGCGCGTATTCAAGCGGTGATCGTGAGCGGGCCAAAAGATTTGATGACGGAGATCGCCGGCATGATGAAGGACCTCGATGTGCCTTCGGACCGCGACCAGAATGTTTCCGTGATTCCGTTGGAGAACAGCGATCCGCAGCAGGTGGCGCAGGTGTTGCAAAGCATGTTCTCGAACGGCAGCACGTCGCGCAGCGGTTCAAGTTCGTCGTCGCAAAACAGCGCGTTGCAAACCCGCGCGCAAAACAGTGCGACCACCATGAGCACCACCACGACCAGCAGCGGCATCGGCAGTTCCACCGGCGGCGGCGGTGGTGGCAGCGGCGGTCGCGCGGGCGGATTTTAATTCATAAAAAAATTTCAATGAAAAGGCAAAGTATGAAAACGAATTGTTTCCAAAAATATCTCGGTGGCGTGGCGATGGTTTTATTGTGCGCCGCGTTTGAACTCCACGCGCAGCAGCGCTTCGGCGGCGGCGGCGGTTTCGGCGGCTTTGGCGGCTTCGGTGGTTTTGGCGGCGGTGCTGGTGGTAATCGCACCGGCAGCTCCAGTTCGTCGAGCTACAACAACAACGGCACGGTGGGCACGGCGAATATTTCCGTGGACCCGGTGACGCACAACATCGTCATCAGCGCCGACAAGGAAACGACGGAGCAGATCCGCCGCGTGATCGCGAGTCTCGACGCGCCGGAATCGCAGGTGCTCATTCGCGCTGCGTTTGTTGAAGTGACGGACAACAAGGCCTCGGACATTGGTGTCCAAGGTTCCTACACCGGCCACAACGGAACCTTTTCGCAGGTCACGGGGTTTCTGACCAATTCCTATTCTTATCAAAATGTGACGACGGTGGGCAGCGGCGGTGTTTCTACGGTGACGCCAACGCTGTTCCCTAACATAACGCCCGTCCAACAATCGTTTAATGTGGGGCAAAACTATAATTTGCCACAGTCCCTGGCGGGAGCCGCCGGCAATGGCGGGGTGTATCAATTGATTGGCAGCGATTTTACGGGAACGCTGCAGGCGATTGCGACGGCGGGCAAGGCGCAGTTGCTGTCGCGTCCGTCCATTCTGGCGCGGGACGGCCAGATGGCGGAGATTGTCTCGGGCCAAAGCATCTATCTGCCGAGCGGCGTCAGTTTCAGTTCGGTGGGCGGCAGCGGCACTACCATTCCCACCATCAATGGCTCGTATCAAAACGTCGGCATCCAACTGGATGTGACGCCTTACATCGGCGCGAACGCGCTGGTGCAAATGATTCTGGAGCCGCAGATCACTTCCATTGACACGTCCACGCCGGGGCAGCAGATCGTGGGCAGCAGTCTCTTTTCCGGAGCGGTGTTTGCGCCGAACATCAACAAACGCTCGGCCAACACGGTGGTCGTGACGCCCGACGGCCAGACGGTGGTCGTCGGCGGCCTCATCTCCAATCAAAAATCTTCCAATGAATCCAAGGTGCCGATTCTCGGCGACATTCCGGTGCTCGGCCAGTTGTTCAAATTCACGGCCAAAGCCGACCAGAAAAATGAGCTGATGATTTTTCTCACGCCGCACATTGTGCAGATGCCCTCGCAGCTCGCCGCGCTCACCGCGCGGGAATCGAGCCAGGCACCGATGATCACCAATTCCATTTCCGAGCAGGAACTGGATCGTTTCCTCGAACGCATCCCAGTGAAGAAAACAAAATAACGACTGGCTTTTTCGCCGCCTGCGGCATAACTCGCACCACGCATGAAACCCGCCGGTCGCAGCCAATTGATCTCGACGCTGTTGTTGAGCGGCTGGCTGCTCGTGGTTGCGTGGCAGGTGGAAGAACATCTGCGCGTGGTCGAGGCCGCGAAGTCCGACCTGCGCCACCGTTCGCATGAGATCGCAGGCACCTTGAGCGCCGTCACGCGCGCGCTGCGCTTTCGCGGCGCGACCCCGCAGGACCGCCTGGACCCCGTGCTGAACGAACTGGTCAACGACCGCACAAATGAATTTGTCAGCGCCAGCCGCTTGGTTTTAGTCGGGTTGCTCAACACCAATGGCGACCTCATTGTGGCCGTGGGCCAAACCAATTTGCTGTCCCACGAAAGTCTGGCGGAAAGCGAGCGCTGGGCGGAGGGCTATGTGACCTTTATCTGGCCGGTCGTCGGCCCCGAAGGCGCCACCAATCCAACGGTCTTGCTGCCGTCGTTCCGCAACTTCACCAATGGCCCGCCGCGCGACCGCGATTTTTCCCGCCGCGAACCGCGCCCGGACGGAATCGTTTTCACAAATGCCGACGGGGCGGTGGCCACCAATTTTCCGCCGCCGCCAACCAACGGTGAAATGGGGCCGCCGCCACCGCCGGACGATGGCAAACGTCCGCCGGAAAACGGCGACCGGCCGCGCGATGGCATCCGCCGCGCTTCGTGGATGCGTGGCATGTCGGATGCCGATTTCAAGGCGCTCGTCGCCAAGCGCGAATTGCACGGTCTCGTGTTGGCCATGTCCACGGACAATTACCGCGCCATCTGCACGCACGACTGGTGGCTGCGTTTTGTAATCGGATTTTTCGCGGGCATCTCCGCGCTCGGCGCCGGCCTCGCGCTCCGTAATAATGCCCGCACGGCCGAACTGCAGATCCGCCTCGTGCGCGCGGCGGAATTAAATTCGCATCTCAAGGAAATGAACCTGGCGGCGGCCGGCCTCGCGCATGAAACGCGCAATCCGCTCAACATCATCCGCGGCCTCGCGCAGATGATTTCGCGCCAGACGGCGGCACCTTCCGAAATTCGCGACCAGTCCAAGACCATCGTGGATCAGACGGACAAGGTGACCGCGCAGCTCACCGAATTTATTGATTACTCGCGCCCGCGCGAAGTCCGGCGCACCAATTTAAACCTCACCAGCGCCATCAACGAAGTTGTGCGCACCGTGAATTTTGACCTGGGCGAAAAAAAATTGCGCGTCGAGAACGGCGGCGAAGCGCTGACGATCCAAGCCGACGAACAATTGCTGCGGCAAGTCCTCTTCAATCTGTTGTTCAACGCCATCCAGGCGGCGGACAGCGGCGGCCAAATCCAATTTGTCTCCAAGCGCACGAGCGCGACGGAAGGCGCGCTGGAAATCCGCGACGACGGCCCCGGCGTCGCGCCCGAAAACCAGCGGGAAATTTTCAAGCCGTATTTCACGACGCATCAAAAAGGCACCGGCCTCGGCCTGGCCGTGGTGCAGCAAATTATTCTCGCGCACGGCTGGGAAATCGAATGTCTCGGCAACGAGCCGCGCGGCGCCGTTTTCCGCATCACGCATTTGAAGCTGGCGGCATGACGTGGTTTGTGGCCGCCAGATGTTTGCCCGCCGCCCCGCCGCCCTTGATGCAGGCTTTGAGCTGGGTATCCACGCGCAAAATGTGTTCCATGATCCACCCGCTGACCATCACATGCAGGTTTTCAATAAATTCCCGGCATAAGCCGCTGGTCGCGCATTGAGTTTTGAATTCCGTAAAAAAAGCCAGGAACGTCGCGTGCGCCTGTTTGTTTTTTGCGTGGATCGGACACTGAAACGATTCCATGCATTGTTCCTCGACGTGGAAATGGCTCCGTGCGTAGAACTCCAGAAAATTCACCAGTTGCAACATGAACTGATATTCCTCCGGGCTGGGACTAAAATTTGCCAGCAACAGTTCCAGCTGGTTGATGTTGTCGATCAACGCCTGATGCTGGTGATCAATCTGACCCACGCCCGTGGCAAATTGTTCCGTCCATTGCAACATGCTTCACTCTTCCCAAAACTCCCGGTGAAGGCGCGCTCTATTTTGTCATTAACCAAACAACAATTGGCTGTCGCAAGGATGCACGGTTTAGTTCAGACCGGCGGCAGCCGCAGCGTCGCCTCCAGCGGCGGCAGTTCCGCCAAATCTTTTCCGCCCGCGCCGCCGCCGAGTTTTTGCAATTTTTCACCCGAAGGTTTCACACGCGATTCGTAGCTGCCGATGGCTTGATTGAACGCGCGATTCGCCGTGTCCAAGCCGTCGCGGATTTTTTCCAGGTGCTCCGTGAAGGTCACCACGCGCACAAAAAGTTCCTGCGCCGCCTCGGCGATTTTCTGCGCATTTTCCGTCTGCGCGTGCTGCTGCCAGCTCACGCTCACCGAACGCAGAATCGCGATCAGCGACGACGGCGTCGCCAGAATGATGCGCCGGCTCTGCGCCCACAGCATGAGATCGCGATCGCCTTCCAGCGCCGCGCTGAACAGTGATTCCGCCGGCAGAAACAGCACGACATAATCCAGCGCGGTCGGAAACTGACGCGGATAATCGCGGTCGGCCAGCGCCTTGATCGTCAGCTTGAGCTTGGCGGCGTGCGCGGCCAGCGACTCCGCGCGCTTCACCGGTTCGGCGGTTTCCGCCGCGTGCAAAAAATCCAAGTCCGGCACTTTCGCATCCACGATAATGACGCGGTCGCCGGGCAATTTCACGATCAAGTCCGGCCGGTGGTCGCCCGCCTGCGTCTGCTCGGTAAAATCGCAATGCGCGCTCAAGCCGGTTTCTTCGACCACGCGGCGCAACGTTTCCTCGCCCCAGCGTCCGCGCGCCTGATTGGATTTGAGCACCGACCGAAATTGCGCCGTCTCCGCCGCGAGCGACAGGCTCGATTGCGACAATGTTTCCAATTGTTTTTTCACTTCGCCCAGCGTCGAAGCCTGCGCGGTTTCATTTTGCTGCAGACGCTTTTGGTAAGTGTCCAACTGCTGCTTGAGCGGCTCGACCAAACCTTTGATCGCCTCCTGCCGCTGCGCCAGATCGCCTTTCGCGGTTTCCTGAAATTTTCCAAACGACTGTTCGGCGAGCCGCAAAAATTCCGGCGCGGATTGTTTTAACGCGTCCGCACTTAGTGCCTTGAACGTGTCGCGCAGATCCGCCAGCGCCTTTTCCTGCGCGAGTTTCGCCTCGCGCAAGTTTTGTTCGTGCAGCGATTTTTGGTCCGCGAGAATTTTTTCCGCCGCCGCCTGGTTCGCCTGCGCCGTTGCAAGCGAAGTTTTGGTTTGCGAAAACTGCTCCCGCGTCTGCGTCAATTCCGCTTCGCGCTGCCGGAGTTGTTCACGCAATTCATTTTCCAGCCGCGCGTCGGCCGGCACAGAATTTGGTTGGCGCGCGCCGAGCCACCGGCCCATCAACAAGCCCAGCCCGCCGCCGAGGACGAACGCGATCGTAAGTTGAATTCCCAGCGGCATTTTTTATTTGCGATTTTGGCTGGCGACTTCCGGTGGCAGTTTGCCCGGCAGCGCGGCAATCGGAAATCGCCAATCGTAATTTCAGAAGTGCGCGATGACCTCGATCTCCACCGTCGCCGCTTTCGGCAACGCGGCGACTTGGATGGTCGAGCGCGCGGGAAAATTTTCCGTGAAATATTTCGCGTAAACTTCGTTCATGCCCGCGAAGTCGGCCAAGTTTGTCAGAAACACCGTGCTTTTCACGACGTTGGCGAAGGTGAGTTTTTGGTCGTCCAAAATAGCCTTCACATTTTCCAGCACGCGCTCGGTTTGCACCTTGATGTCGCCGGTGACGAGGTTGCCGTCGGCGGGATTGATCGGAATTTGTCCGGCGCAGAACAGCAGGTCGCCGACGCGCACGGCGTGATTATACGGACCGACGGCGGCGGGAGATTTCGCTGGTTTGATGATGGTTTTAGTGGCCATGAGTTTGATTTGGTTTGGTTCAGAAAACGTGCAACGAGTTTGTCGCTTTTAACTGCCAGCGTCAAGGTGCGGGACGACGACACGATGGATTCGCGCCGACCGCATTTTCATTCGCCCGCTTCCCGCCTGCCTGCTAATCTTTGCTGCCAAATAAATGTCTGTTCATCCACATCACGGCGCTGCGAAAAAAAATGATTCGCTGGCGGCGCAATTAAAGTCGGCGCTGCAAACGCTGGAGCTGGCCGCGGGCGATCGCGCCGTGCTCGCGCAGCTTTCGGAGGCCGAGCGCACGCGGCTGCTCACGGCGGCGCGCGAAATTTTTTCGCCCGACGTGAAATCGCGCCGGCGGCTGGTCAAAGAAAAAGCCCGGTTGCGCAAGGCGGAAAAAATTTCGCGCGACCAATCCAAGCTGCACGAAACCGGCATCCGCAAATTGCGCCGCGAAAAAGTTTTCACCACGCCGAATGTTTTTCCGCCGGAAAACTTTCTTCAGGAAGAGGTCAAAGCTGATCCCGATTTTCGCGAGGTCGTCGAGCCGCAAAATTGTTACATCTGTAAAAAAGATTATTCGCAGATCCACCATTTTTACGATCAGCTTTGCCCGCAGTGCGCGGCGCTGAATTTTTTCAAGCGCACCGAGATGACGGATCTGCGCGGCCGCGCGGCGCTGCTCACCGGCGGCCGTGTGAAGATCGGTTATCAGGCCGGCATAAAATTGTTGCGCGCCGGCGCAAATTTGATTGTCTGCACGCGTTTTCCGCGCGACTCGGCGATGCGCTATTCGCAAGAACCCGATTTTGCGGCATGGAAAGATCGCCTCGAAATTTTCGGCCTCGACCTGCGCCACACGCCGAGCGTGGAGGCGTTTTGCAAACATCTGCTCGCAACGCGCCAGCGCCTTGATTTCATTATCAATAATGCGTGTCAGACCGTTCGCCGCCCGCCGGATTTTTATCAGCACATGATGGATTTGGAAACCGGGGCGCTGGAAAAAATGCCGGAAGCCGCGCGCCAGTTGCTCGGTGCTTACGAAGGCCTGCGTGGCTATCATATTTTGCCGGAAGGAAATTCCGCTGCGATACTGCTCGACGGAAAAATTTCCAAAATCACCGGCCTCACGCACGCGGCCGAATTATCGCAGGTGCCGTTGCTGCCGGAGGAATTGGCCGCGCAAAAAAGTTTGTTCCCGCAAGGCCGGCTCGACCAGGATTTGCAGCAGGTGGATTTGCGCGAGCGCAACTCCTGGCGCTTCCTCATGCACGAAGTGCCCACGGTTGAATTATTGGAAGTGCAATTGGTCAACGCCATCGCGCCGTTCATTTTGAATGCGCGCTTGAAGCCGTTGATGCTCCGCTCGCCCGAACGCGACAAACACATCGTCAACGTCTCTGCCGTCGAGGGGCAGTTTTACCGCAAGTTCAAGACCACGCGGCATCCGCACACCAACATGGCCAAGGCCGCGCTCAACATGATGACGCGCACCGCCGCCGCCGATTATCACGCCGACGGCATCCACATGAACGCCGTGGACACCGGCTGGGTGACGGACGAAGACCCCGCGCCCATCGCCGAGCGCAAGGTGGCGGAGCATCGCTTCCATCCGCCGCTGGACATCGTGGACGGCGCGGCGCGCATCGTGGACCCGATCATCGCCGGGTTCAATACGGGCGAACACATTTGGGGGAAATTTTTGAAGGATTATCGCGAGACGGATTGGTGAGTTTTTGGCAAAATCGTTTAATACCCTTCTGAAATTTGACTGCTTTCTGTTTTGAATCTGAATTCCGATTTAATTAATTCGGCAGAAACCCCTTTGCGTTTGCCCCGCGCGCGCGCCGCTGCTTTACTTCCGCAAATGAATTTCGTTCGCATGGCAAAGCGCGGCAGGGCGGGGCGGGGCCGGGCTATTTTCAGTGTCGGCATCGGCACGTTTTTATTATTGCTGCTGGCGGTAAAGGCAGACGCCGAGATGCCACTGGCCACCAATCTTTGGTCGTTTCCGCTGGTCACGAGCTATCCATACAATTACAGCCAGTCCACCCCGGCGCTCGCGGCCGACGGCACAATTTATCTGGGCACTTTCGACGGAACTTTTTTCGCGGTCACGCCGGCGGGCAAGGAAAAATGGCGGTTCAAGGCCGGGCGCGAAATCAAATCCTCCCCCGCCATCGCGGACGACGGCACGATTTATTTCGGTTCGCGCGACCGCGCGTTTTACGCGCTCACGCCGGCGGGAAAATTGAAGTGGCAATTCGCCACCGGCGCGTGGGTGGATGCCTCGCCGGCCCTCGCCAAAACGGGCGTGATTTATTTTGGTTCGTGGGACAAAAATTTTTACGCGCTCAACCCGGATGGAACGCTGAAATGGAAATTGGCCGTGGGCGCCATCGTGGATTCTTCACCGGCGATTGCCGCGGACGGCACGATTTATTTCGGCGCGCATGATAAAAAATTATATGCGCTGAACGCCGATGGCACGGTGCGCTGGAAGTTCACGGCCTCGGACGTCATCAATTCCTCACCCGCGCTCGGCGCCGATGGCGACGTTTATTTCAATTCCGTGGACGGAGTGTTTTATCGTCTCACGGCTGATGGCCAGGAGCGATGGCATTATCGCATCGGCAGTCCGGCAGAGGGTTCGCCCGTGCTGGCCGACAACGGAAATATTTTCCTCGCCGCCGGGACGAACGTGGTGATCCTTTCGCCCACGGGCACCAAAATCTGGAGCTGGCCGGCGCCCGACCGGATGGAAGAAACGCCGCTGGCCACGCAGGGAACGGTTTGTTTCTCCGCTCCGTGGCGGCAGCTTTGGGCCAGACAACTGGATGGCGCGGAATTGTGGCGCGGACAATTCCTGGAAAATCTCTCGACGTCGCCGGTCATCAATGACCAAGGCACGGTTTATTTTTGCTGCCGCATATATTTGATCGCCCTGCGACCGCCGGTCCCCCAGTTGCCGGCGAAAAGTTCCTGGCCGATGTTCCGCGCCAACGCGCGGCATACCGGCCGCGTGGGCAACGATTAAAAAATCAGACCCCGGCCGCCGCCAAATGTTTTCCCGCAAATTGTTCCACGCGCGGCCAGACTTCCTCGGCGGTGACGTTCCACAAACAGACCGGCGTCGGCAGACGACAGTAGTCGGCGCAGGGTTTGTAAGGACAAGCCTTGCCTTCAAAAATTTCCGACGCGGGATGCAGCGGCCGAAACCATTCGTGCAGCGATGGCCCGTAAATGGTGAACGTCGGCACGCCGCGGATGGCCGCGAGATGGCCGGGGCCGGAACAGTTGCCGATAAAAATTCCCGCGCGGTCCACTGCGGCGAGCAGCTCCACCGCACTGCGGGGACAATCCACGTTTTCGCCGTGGCTTTGCCACCACGCCAACTGGTCCGGGTCGCAGGCGATCCGCACCGCCAGATTTTTCCCGCGCAACCGGCCGGCGATTTGGCGGAAATTTTCCAGCGGCCACACGCGTGCCGGCAGCCGCGCGCCGCTGTGGATCAAGACTTCGTTTGAAAATGGCCGGGCGGGCGGAACGATTTTTTCACGCGGCGGCAACTCCAGGCCGAGGGCTTGGCCGGCCATGCGCCAGTGGTCGTAGTGATGGGCGAGCACATCGGGCCGGGGCAGTGGCCGGGTGAGGAAGACGGAACTTTTCATGCGCGGGATGCCGATGCGTTCGCGCACGCCGGCAAACCGCAAGAGCGCGTGGTCGCGCGGGTCCCAGCGCGCGGAAATGCCGGTGGCAAAATTTTCGGCGGCGAGTTGTCGGCGCAGGCGGAAGAGATCCGCCCATGCCCAGCCCAGGAGATTGTATTTGGCCCGGAAATGAAAAACGGTCCAGGGTGCGGTGAACGGCACCACGTTGACTTCCGGCCAGAGGCCGGGACGCAACTCCTCCGCAAACGGTTTGGCGAGGAGGGTGACGCTGAATTTTTGCGTGGCCGCGCGCAGGAACGGCGTGGCGATGACCAGATCACCCAGGCCCCAGAGTTCGAGAACGAGCAGTTTCGGTTTCACGGCGGGCGTCAGGCCGGCTGTGGTCGCGCGGAAGATTTAAAGGTCATGACGGGAGCGGGAACGGTTTGGCGCGCCGGTCCGCGCACGCCCCAGTTGAGCGCGATGCTCAAGCCGGCGAACGTGCCGAATTGCCCGACGTCGTTCTGGTAGGCGCCATAGATAAAAAAGAAGGAAATAATGTGGTAGGTATTGCCCACCAGCAAATACGCATTCATCGTTTTCAGATCCAGGTCGCCATATTTCCAGTTGCGATACAGGACGCGCTGGCCGGCGACCATCAGCCAGAGAATGCTGATGCCTCCCCAGATGCCAAACGGAATCAGCGTGGACAATTTGCCGTCATGAAAATCGCTGGAGATCGCCAGGCCTTCCTCGCTGGCGTCCATTTGCGCGGTGGCCCCGTTGGCGAACTGGCCGCCATTGTTCATGTCACCCATCATCGCGAAATCATCCGCGCGCAAGGCATAGCCTTTACCCAGCAGCAGATAGTCCGGCACCTTGGGCCACGTGGCTTCCCAGATTCTCTGCCGCCATAATTTGCTGCCTTCGGCATCCTGTTTAGGCGCTGCATCCCAGTTCAGCGGCAGAAAGGACAATGCCCGTTGGAATGTATAGGGCAGCTTGTTGGAGAAGGGCACCAGCAGCGCCCCGGTCAATATGATGCCCATGAAAAAAACCAGCACCAAACGGGTCCGATGCAAACCTTCCACGAAGAAAAGCATGAAAATGATGCATATGTAGGAAGCGATGATGGTTCGAAATCCTCCAAACAACGTCAAAACCAGCATCAACAAGAAGAACGGTATGCGCAACGGGCGGTTGCTCATGAAAATTCCTTTGAGCCCGTAACGGGCCAGCATGAAAGTGGCCACCGCGCCGGCGGAATAAGCAAACGCCCCCAGCCGCATCGCACCCATGGAAAATTCCCCGGACATGGCCTCTGCCGTCGGCGGAAATAGAAGATTGATGTAAGTCAAAGGGCTGGGCAGCAGCGGAAACAAATCACTGATGAACGACGGCAATGCCGACAGGAAAAACAAGGCGATATAAAAATGGCGTCTTTCTTTGGCGATAGGCCGGCTGGTCAGAGCAAAATAAGTGGCGACGCTAATCAGCAGGGCGATGTATTTTTTGCCGCCGCCCACCCCGCCGCCCATCGTATGCAGGCCGATGCCGCCGGTCAGTTCGGCGGTGATCAAAGCCATCGCCGCCGTGAACACCAGCGGCCACGTCATGCTCGGCGCAGAAATGAACCGGCGTTCCGCGTTCAAGCTGCGCTCCACGATGGCGATGCCCAGACTTAAGATGACGACTACTTGCGCCATCGGCGGGTCGCCTACCAGAAAAAACAGATACATCGGACAGCCCAGCCCGAACACCATGATCGGATAATGCCATTTGATGAAAATGGGCGAGAAAATGAGTGCGATGACCAGCCCGAGGAAACCCAGCGTGCCATAATCCAGCGGGTCCGTAAGCACATAGCCGACCAGCATGGCCACCGGAATGCAGATCGCATAGGTGACCAGCATTTTTATGGCGGCGGCCGGATTCGTCATGGTTCAATTCAGCAAGTTGAAGCGTGAAGATAATCCACCTGCCCCGTCTCCCGCAACCGCAATTCAGTTTGGAAAGATATTTACTCCAGCGCGACTTTGACGCGATGCTTGACCAGCCCACGCAAATTCAATAACAAAGGCCAGTCATTAATTCACTCGCCTTGAAAAAAAAACACTCCGTCACAGCCGCGCGCCACTGGCTTGATTCGTGGCATGTGGATCCGAGCGCCAATCGCAGCTATGATTTTATAGATGGCTTGCGCGGCGTGGCCATTTTGATGGTTGTCACGGGACATTTCATTTATTTCAAGGAACAAAATAAGTTTGTATTTCAATTTCTACGGACTTTTTCGGGCGCACTGGGTTGCGGTGTGTTTCTATTTTTCACGCTGTCAGGTTTTTTAATTTCATGGCCATTCTGGAAACGAAAAAAAACCCATGCCGGTTCACAAATCCCGCCGGGTTATGGCTGGCGGCGTTTCTGGAAAATATATCCGCCGCTGGCCCTCTCCATTTTGTTGCTCGCGCCATGTTTCATTTTATGGCGCGGCAATTCACCCTTATATATTCGCACCGCGTGTGAATGGCTCACGGGGTTGGCTTTTGTGATGCCGGTCAGCGGGAAATTTAATCCAGTGATGTGGAGTCTGGTGGTGGAAATCCATTTCTATATTATTCTGCCGATTCTTTTTGTTTTTACCAAGCCGCTGTCCGCTCGCGCCTGTCTTTGGGTCATCACGCTATTTTTGTTTGGCGTCCCGGTTTTGATCCAAAGCCTTACCGGGCTTACCCCCACTTTTTTCCCGGAAATCAGCGATCCTTTTTTCACTGGGCTAAGCAATTTCTGTCTTGGAGTCGGTTTAGCAGGCTTGGATAATCTGAGCCTGTGGAATAAAAGTTGGAGCCGAATGGCCTCTGTTGGCTGGCTGTTGATGATCGGTGCATTGGCTGGAATGGCTTGGGTGCAAATGAATCCATTATCTCACCCTGCATTTCAGGGGCATTTGTGCTATTGGACATTTATGCTCGGCACGGGGTGCCTGCTCTGCTACGCCTCCGACCCACAGCACCCGCGAGTTGACTGGCTCTGTGTGCCTTGGCTGCGCTGGTGCGGCATCATCAGCTATGAGTGGTATTTATTTCATCAGCCCATGGTTTATATGTCGCGAGATTTTTTCGGGCCGGCCGGTGGCCATTTTTTGAAATATGCGGTCGTTATCTTTGTGCCGCTACTGGCCAGCCTGACATTTTCCGCCTTGGTTTATAGATTTTTTTCCCTGCCTATTTTGAAATTCGGACGCGCCAAAAAATCGGCCCAGAAGTGATTGCCACCAAAATTGAAATTTCATTCGCCCAGCCAAATCAAAGCTGCGCCGTCTGCACTTCGAGCAAGGAACCGTAGCGGCCGATCTGGTCAGCGGCGGCCGCGATGACCTGCTGGCTCGTGATCAGGTCCATGCACTTGCGGTCGAAATCGCACGGGTTGCGCAGCCAGCACGGCGCGCAGCGCACCTGGTTGTAAAGATTTTTGTTGGCCACATAGCCGCTCTGCGTCGGTTTTTCCCGGCCGCCATACAGGATCACGCTGCGGCAATCCACCGCGCGCGCGAGGTGCATCAGAAATCCGACCAGGCCGATGAAGACGAGTGAATGGGCCAGAATGGCCGCCGACTGGCGCACGCTCGTCTTGCCGCGCAGATCCATCGCGCCTTCCAGTTTGGGATCGCTCGCCGCGCCGAGCTGGATGACCGTGACGTCCGAACGCAGCTCGGTGCAGACTTCCTGAAAGCGCGACGGATACCATTCCTTGTTGCGCATCGAATTGGGCGCGGCCAGCCCGGAGGATTGGATCGCCACCTGGTTCTCCGCCATTTTGCCGGCGGCAAATTCCGCGCGGGTCAAAAATAAATAGGGACGCAATTCCACCAGGCCGGTCAGGCGCGCGCGGCGGCACAGCTTGATGAGGATGTGTTCATCCGGCGGCTGGTCCGCATCGGTCAGCGGCTGGTAACTCGTGTAGGTGAGGGGCACGATGGGCAGACCGAGTTGCGACCAATAAGCGCGGTGCGGATACGTTTGGCCAAGGAGCCGATCCACATCGCGGTTCTGTTCAAACAGGGCGCGGTGCGGCGTGGCGAAGGCGATGTTGCGGGCGCCGCGTTTTTTTAATTCGCGAAAAACGACGCTGCCCATCAGGTCATCCCCCAGCAGGCCGGTGCCCTCAAAACAATGCCGGGGAAAACCCAGCCGCGCGCGGTTGACCACGCTGGCGAACGGCCAAGCCACCTTGCTGACAATGCCCTCGGAAGGAGACATGCGGGTAGTCTGAACGAAAAACTGGCGGGCGGCAAACCAACAATCAAGGGGCGAATTTACGTCTTAATAGATGGAAAAAATATCCAAGTTCAGACAACACAACTTAGTTGAATTTTTTGCCCAGCTTCATCATTGGCTTTTCGACCCATCGGTGCAGAAGCCAAGAGACAAATAATATGATCGGCAAGCCGATCAGCAACATTGTCACGAGTGCCATTCCCCGGGAGATTGCCGGTCGGAAATGGATCAAACCTGTCATTAGAAAAATAATCACTGGCCAGTGCGCCAAATAAAGCGGGTAGGAAATTTTCCCGACAAACTGCAAGACGGGGTGCAGGAGAAAACGCCGCGGCGTTTCAAGAAAATCTTCGGCGCGATTACTTCTGTCCGCGAGCACGCTGCCGAAGACAACGATCCAAAGCAGCATCGCCAGCCAGTGCCAGCCAACGATCAAAATCGTGGCGATCAAACCGGCGAAGATGTTCCGGCGGTTGGGAAATCTTTTCAAATTTTCCGCGTTGGCATAAAGATGATAGCTGCCGATTCCGATGAGAAAGAGCGGTAGTTCTGCGGGGAAAAAAGCGTTGCCCCAGAAATGCGAATAAAACAAGCCGCCGCTTCCAATAATTCCGAGCGCCAACAGGCCGGAGGGGCGCAGAGCAAACCATGCCAAAAACGGGGCGAGCAAATAATATTGCCATTCCAGCGTGATGCTCCAAGCGGGGGACAATAACGTGATTGATGCGTGCGGGAGCAACATTTCTGGGATGACACCAAACAGCAAAGTCAGATGCGAAATCAAATGGATGCCGGGATGCGCCAAAGCCGATGCCAAGGCTGGCCGCACATACAAGTTGAAATATTCATTGTCCTGCCAGCCGGCATTCGCAAACACAAAAGGGACAAAAAAAATGGAAAAAAATCCCACCAGCAGACAAAGAAAATAAACGGGATAAATCCGAAAAAAGCGGCCGGTCAAAAATTGCCCGTAAGATTGCGGGCGGGCGTGCAACATAAATGAAATGGCGAAGCCGCTTAAAATAATAAATGTGTCCACCGCCGCGCCAGCAAAGGAAAATTGCACCCAAAACCGGCCGACCGCCGCGCCTAACAAATGTGGCAACGTCAACGGAAAAGATGAAAACCCACACCAGCAAAAAATATGCGATAGCGCCACCCACAGCGCCAAGACTCCACGCAGGCCGTCAAACTCATCAATTCTTGATAGCGACTGTTTAGGCGTAATTGTCCGGGTAGTCATCCGATGGAATCACGGAAATTGTTGATGCTATCCATGTGAGAGAAAGAGGTTGTCTATGGACGCAGCCCGGAGGATTGAATGGCCACTTGGTTCTCGGCCATTTTGCCGGCGGCAAATTGCGCACGGGTCAAAAATAAATAGGGACGCGATTCCACCAAGCCGGTCAGGCGCGCGCGGTTGACCACGCTGGCGAACGGCCAAGCCACCTTGCTGACAATGCCCTCGGAAGGAGACATGCGGGTAGTCTGAACGAAAAACTGGCGGGCGGCAAACCAACAATGGAATGCAGCGAATTCAATTTACACACCGGATTTCATCTGACTTAAATAACTTCGATGAGCGACCACAAGAAAAATGCCAGCCAGACCGGATTGCTAACAGTCGGACAGGAACTTGACCGGCTGTTCTCCTGGGTCGAAGCCCGCCGGCTGGCGGATCAAAATTTATTTTTGCTTGCAGGGTTGCTAGCCATTCTGGCCATCGCCTCCTCTTTTCCCAACTACCATCGTTTCGAATTCGGCAACAGTCCATTCATGCGCGAAGCCATGGAGTGGAAATTCGCGCATCCGTTATTGCCGATCCCGGTCCAGCAAATCGCCGAGCAATTCCATGCCGAAGGCGAACTGGGAAACATATCGCACATGGAAAAATGTTCCTACCGCGTGCTGATTCCGTTGGTCGCCCATGTTTTCGGATTTGGAACAACTACGGCGCTGATCATCCAGCAAGTTCTGGCCGTTTTATTATTATTGTTGGCGCTGGCCATGTTGCGGCACCTTTTTCAAGATACCCTGTCGGCTTTGTTTGCCGCCATGATGCTCGCTGCGTCGTTCCCCGGGCAGTGGGGATTTAGTGACTTTGTTTGTTTCGACGGTTATGGCTATTTTCTGATTGCCATGGCGCTCTGGACGAGATCGCCGTGGGTGCTGGCGGCGACGGTGTTCGCCGGCGGGCTGTGCGATGAGCGCGTGATTTTAGTGACGCCGTTGATCTGGTTGTGGAACAGTGTCCGCAGTGGCCCAAACGATTTCAGCATCAAAAATTTATTATGGCCGCGCGCAACCCATTGGGGTTTGATTGCCGGCGTGTTGCTGTTTGGAATGGTCAGAATTTATTTGGGGTTGAAATGGGGCACCTTGGTTGAAACCAGCGAAATCGGTGAACGGTTCCTCTTCATAAAGGGCCTCCACTTTCTACCCCTCACCGTGTTAACGGGCTTCAAAGGTGGCGTGGTGATATTCTTTTTTTCCATCGCGCTGTTGCTTGCTCGCCGCCGATTCGCGCTGCTGGCGCTGGCCATTTTTGCCGCCCTGCCTGCCTTGCTGGCGGCTGTCATGGTGTGGGATTTATCGCGCAGCTTTTACTATATTTTCCCCGCACTTTTTTTAGGCATGGCCGTGATGGCAAATCAATGCTCCCGCCGCGAGTGCCGCAAAATAATGTTTTGCGCCTGTTTAGGCAGCCTCGTTTTTTCGACCTGCTTCATACAGCCGTTCAACATCCGCATGTTGAACTACTGACTGGACAGAGGCATGATCGTCATAAAACCCGGCAAATCATTAAAAGGAGGTTGTTTCCCAATATTAAAAAAGCATTTTTGAATATTGTTGCGACCCTCCCAACCTTCCAAAACGGTTTCCCAATATTACGGAATCAATTCCCAATATTCTTTTTTCGTTTCCCAAGATTGCGGAATGATTTCCCAATATTGAGAAATGGCATTTTTCCGGTCATACCTCCGGTTGGAGCCGTGAAAAATGTCAGCGCACGACGCGTTGGAGTAATTGCGCGGCATCTTGCCAACGTAAAAATGAGTTTAGCTCTTTCAAAAAAGCCGCCCGGCAATGGTTCGCCGGGCGGTGTTGTTTTCATGCTATCACTGCGCGTCAGTTCGCGCGGTTGGTTTATCAGGCGGTTTCCGCCACCGACCGCCAAGCTGACGGGTTGGCCGATTTGCGCATCGTCCACGCGGTAGATGGCCTTGTAAGTCCACTGCGTGGGGGCGGCGGGAAACGGCGCGGTGTCCACATAACCCGGCATGGTGTCGTGCCAATAATACGAAGCCTTTGCCATCACCACGATCCACCAGGATTTCGCATAGGTCGAGAAAGGCGGCGTTGCCCTGCCAGTTCCGATCCACCTCCACCCGGTTGCCGCTGATTTGCACATCGATTTCCGGTTTGAGCGTGGTCAGGTCGGGTGCCGATTGCCGGGCACCTTCGATGCTCAACGCATCCCCGATGGATTCGTTATGATTGGCATTGGCCTTGAGGGACTTGACCGGTGCCCGGAACCACGCTTCCACTGCCGGGCCACCGCCAGTTCCATTTATTCACCTCGCGGCAGGCATTTCGCGGCGAGAGCGGTTTTGGCCTAAATGCTTCGCCACCGCTTCCGTGCGCGACCGCACATGCAGTTTTTCGTAGATGTGCCGGATGTGCGTGTGCACGGTCGCGTAAGTGACCTTCATCTGTTCGGCAATTTCCTTGTAGAGAAATCCCTTGGCCAGCAAATCCAAAACTTCCGCTTCGCGCGGCGAGAGGCTCTGCGCCTCGGCGGTCGGCGCCGGAGAAAATTGCTGGAATGACTGCACGATCTTGCGCGCGATGTGGCTGCTCATCGGCGAACCGCCGGCGTGGACTTCCTTGATGGCCGCGAGCAGTTCCGCCGGCGGCGTCTGCTTGAGCATGTAGCCGGTCGCGCCGGCCGCCAGCGCGTTGAAAATGTGTTCCGTGTTTTGATACACGGTGAGCATGATGATCTGCGTGCCGGGCAATTGCGGCTTGAGCCGGCGCGCGCATTCCACGCCGTTGATGCCGGGCAGATTGATGTCCATCAGCACCACTTCGGATTTGGAGCGGGGGATTTCCTGCAACGCGATTTCTGCATTCGCATGATGACTGACACACCGAAAGCCGGGCGAACTGTCAATCAGCTTGACCAGGCTCGCCCGCACCTGCGAATCGTCTTCCACAATGGAAACAGCAATGCTCATGCGCGAAAAAATTATTTAATGATTAAATTCATGCCGACAGCCTGCCCGTGGCGACGAATAAAGTGGCATGGTCAGAACTCTACTCCGCATAGTCGTCACGGCCAATCGCCACAACTGGTGATGCGATGTATTGGATGCCGACGGACATTTCCACGCGCGTGCCGACCCCGGCGGCGCTGTGGATTTTGCAATGGCCGCCGACCGCTTCGAGCCGTTTTTCCAAATTCGCCAGGCCGGAGCCGGAAGTGATCCGTTCCTTGCCGAGATTTAATTCGCGCTGGCCCGAGACGCCCGGCAAACCCTGGCCGTTGTCTTCGATGATCAACGTGAAGGATTTGGGTTCGAGCCGCAGCCGCAGCCAGACTTCCGTGGCCTTGGCGTGCTTGACGATGTTGTTCAACGTCTCTTTCAGCGCGAGAAACAAATTGTAACGCAGCTCGGCATCCACGCGCGCGGACGGCAGTTGCGCCGGCAAATCCATGCGGCAACGGATTCCCGCCACGCGCAAGAAATCTTCCGCGTAGGCGGAAATATAATCCAGCAGACCGTCGAACGTATCGTGCTGCGGATCCACGGCCCACACGATTTCATCCATCGCCTTGGTCAGTTTGCGCGCGGAATCGGAAATGCGGCCGAGGTTCGCGCCGGTCTGTTCCGGTTCGCGGCGGGCAAGCTCGGTGAGCAACGTGATTTGGGTCAAACCCGCGCCGACGTCGTCGTGAATATCTTTGGCGATGCGGGCGCGGTCCCGTTCAATGGCGTGCTGCTGCTGCAACAACGCAAGTTTGCGACGATATTTCCGCGTGGCCGCGCGGCGCACGCCAAAGGAAACGCCGCCGACAACGAGCGCACCCGCGAGAATATTGAAGGTCCAGGTCTGGTAAAAAAACGGCTGCACGGCAAACGCGAGCGTGGCGCCCGTTTCGTTCCAATTCCCTTCGCTGTTGCAGGCGATCACGTGCAGACGATAGTTGCGCGGTGCGAGATTGCGCAACTGCAACGTGCGCCGCGTGTCGGCATCCACCCAGTCCGAGTCCAAACCATCGACGCGATAACGAAAGCGCGCTTTTTCGCCGGCGTCAAAACTCAGCGCGGTGAATTGAAAATCGAGTTCTTTGCGGCCCGGCGGAATGATTATTTTTTGGGCGGAGAGATCGGCCGGTTCCCCATCCACATTCAATTCCTCAATGATCACTTTTGGCGGGGCGGCGCGCTTGGTCAATTCATCTGGATTCACCCAGACGGCGCCGCGGACGGTGGTGAACCAAAAACGTCCGTCCGCGCCGCGCCAGCACGCCGGCTGGTAGCTGTCCGAACATTCCAGCGCGGGCATGCCGTCATGCACGCCGTAAGTGATGTAATCGAGTTTGTTGGTGCGCCCGTCGGCGCAGGCGTTCAAGGCGAGTTTGTCCACGCAGTAAATTCCCTGGTGCGTGCCCAGCCAGATGCGACCGTGTTTGTCCTCGAGCATTTGACAGATCATGTCCACGGGCAGGCCTTGGGCGGCGGTGATGCGGCTGAAAACGCCGTTGCGAAAACGCACGAGGCCGCCGCGAAATGTGCCGGCCCACAACGTGTTTTCGCCATCGGCGAGCAACGAATAAATCGGCTGTTCGGCCAGCGCGTCCTGCGCGTGAAATGACTGGAGTTGATTCGAGGCGCAACAATAAAGCGTGCCGTCATCCGCGCCCGCCCAGACCACGCCCGCCGGCGTTTCCACCAGCGCACGGACCGAGGGCGTGCTGGCGGCGTTGTTGGTGCCGAGCAACCAGCGCTGGTCGCCCGCCCATTGCGCGATGCCGGACTTGGTGCCGATCCAGACGCGCCCCGTGTGATCGGTCAGGATGCATTTGATGCCATGCACGTCCCACGAAACGCGCTGCACTTCGCCATCGTAGAATTGATACAAATCCTCGCCCTCGGCCGCGCTCAGCCACGCGCCGCCATCCGGGCGCGGCGCGATGGAAAAAATAAAATTGGCCGAGGTGCTGGCACCGACGGCGTAGCGGGTGATGGTTCCGTTGATCAAACGACACAGGCCGCCGCCGCCGGTGCCAATCCAAATCACGCCCCGGGCATCTTCGCAAACGGACTGCGCGGTGGCGTGCGCGGGAAAACCTTCGGCCACGCCGATGGCGTGAAACCGGCGGTCGCGCAGGCGGACCAAACCGCCTTGCGTCGCGCCGACCCAGACGCCGCCGTCGCGGCTCTGAAACCAGGCACCCACGCGGTCGCTCGGCAGATTATCCCGCGAGGTCAGCCGCTGAAAATGTCCGTCCGGTGTGATATGGAACAGGCCGTTGCCGTAATGATTGAACCACAGGCCGCCGTCGCGATCTTCGTGCGCGCCCATCGCGCGGTTCGACGCCGGTCCCAACAAGCCGCGCCATTCGGTGGCTTCGGCGACCCATTCGCGGCCGACCATTTTGCGCAGCCGGTCGCCATCCAAAACCCAGAGCGCGCCGGATTTCATGGGATACAATAATTGCGGATGCACGTCCGCCTCGCCGTTCGTTGGCGTGATCGCTTCAAACTGTTGGCCGTTCCAGCGGGCGATCTCATTTTCCGCGCCGGCGAAAATTTTTCCGCCGGCATCGACCGTCAGCGTATAAATTTCACTGCCCGCCAGACCGCCGTCATCCGGCAGTAGATTAAAGTGGCCGCTGGAAAATTGCAGGATGTGGTCGTCGTGCGTCAGAAACCATAGATTGCCCGCGCCATCCGCGCATTGAAAAATCGGGCGGGCATCCGGCGGCGGCGGCGTGATGTTCCATTTGGCAGATGTTTGCGCCGGATCACGCGCCATCACTTCGCCAAACTGCGTCACGAACACCACGAGGTTGGACGTGGAAAAAACCAGGGTGGAGTGCAAATCAAAGGTCGGCTGATCCGGCAATTCTTGGCGGAAAACCCCGTTGCGATATGACGTCAGCCCGCCGCGAAAGGTATTAATCCAGAGCGTTCCCGACACATCGAGAAACAAATCCTGCACGCGCGGCTGGCTCAACGCGGGTTGGTTCGCCGGATCGAAAGTGACAAACCGCGCGCCATCAAAACGCGCGAGGCCGTCATAAGTGCCCACCCACAGATAACCATCCGGCGTCTGGGCCAATGACGTGACGGTGCTGCTCGGCAGATTGTTTTCCGTCCCCCAACCGTCCATCAAGTAATCCGTCGTCGCCAGCGCCGCCAGCGGCAACAGGCTGCAAAAAATTAAAACGATGCCTTGCATCCCCGCGAAACGGCGCGGTGGTGATGAAGACAATGCAAGTGGCACGGCGAAAACATAGCGCGACGTGAAAAAAAAACCATTGCAAAGCGGATTCAATTTTCAAGCGCGAAAACGCGTGACATCAAGCTCTGTATTTTATTTTTGACACGTTTGCCGGAGAATAGTAAAACAAAATGTCGCTTAAAAATGACATGAAGTCTCATAAAAAACCGCTGAAAAATTTGCCTGACCCATCAATCTGCCGCGCGGTCCGATTGGACGGGCCCGGCTTGGTCGCCTGTTTGGTGGGCGACGCGCGCGATTGCCAACACGTGGGGTTTTTTGACGAGAATGCGTTTTGCCTCAATCCCAAACGCGAGGAAATCATCATCCAAACCATGTCCCGACGCTAGCGGGTTGCCGCCGGCAAAATTATTTTTTCGAAAATTAAAATAATTTTACGGATTTTGCGTGCCCGGGTAATGGCTCCCGATCCATTGCAGATCAGGATTCTTGTGGTTGTTGGCGGCCGATTGCGTGGTGCCGCCGGAATCCTTGGCTTTCGTGGTGTCATTGGCAAAGGCAATGGTTGAACCATCCAGCCACTTGTGGCTTTCCGCGTGGCCGTCGCAAAAATTAAACGTCGCCGACGTCACATGAAACGCGGCGGGCGAATCCTGAAACTGCGCGTCCGCAAATCCCGCCGCGGCGGTGCCATAATTATTCATGCCCCAAGAACCCACGTTTTCGCCGCGCATATCCGCTCCCTCTACCCAAATAAACTTGTCGCTGGGACGCGTGATGGCCGTCCGTTTTTTTATGTTGTTGCTGCTGGCCCGGCCCTCGCCGTTTAAAAATGCCGCGCCCGAATAACTGTCCCAGCAGTAAGGGCCGCCGGTTCTGGGCGTGGCCCCAGCGGGATAGCCCAATTGGTAGCGTTTATCGCCGGGACAATGCACCAAGTCCGCATTGGGCGCGTAACGATAGAGCGGGCCATCAATGCCCGGCGTCGGTTTTTTATAGCCTTGTTCGATGCCGGCTTGCCAGCCGGCGGAAGTCGCCAGATTGGGCAACGGAATTTGTTCGGAATTATAAATGTCCGTCCGCCATGGTGCCCCGTCCGGCGAGGTGGTCAGCGGACTCGCGGTGTAGGTGCTTAAATTGACAAGGAGATCAATGTTGTCGTCGGAATACATGATCCACGCGAGCGCCAGTTGCTTCTCATCATTCAAGCAAGCGGCCGTCGTCGCGCGTTGTTTGGCCTTGGCCAGCGCGGGCAAAAGCATCGCCGCCAGAATGGCGATGATGGCGATGACGACCAGCAGTTCTATCAGGGTGAAACCGGCTGTGCGGTGGCGGCGATGATGCCGCGACACGGCAGACAATGGGCGCGTGTTCATAATTGGAAGGGAGATTTAATCAATCATTAGCTGGCGGCGACGCGATTTTCAAGTCATTTCAGCGTGGTCCAATCTCCCCCTGCCGCACGAAAAACCACTGAGTGAAATAATGTTGCGTCGCGCGCTTGCCGTGCTGACGGGGAAATCATAAAAATTTCTGGATTAAAATCTCACGACGTCATTGCAGATTTGCTTTCACCGCCGAAAAAAATCTGCAGAATTTTTCGCGCCGTTGACTTGCCCGGCCGCTTTGTTAGCGTGACGCCGCGCATGGCCATCAAACGGTTTTCACGACTCGGCAAAATTCTCATCGGAGCCAACCCCGACGCGGAAGAGGAATTATTTCAGCTCGAAGGCCGGCTCGAACGCTTCACGCATTTTTGGGTGCTGGTCACGCGGCAGTTCGTGCGGCATCGCTGCCTCATCCGCGCCTCGGCGCTGTCGTATTCCACGCTGCTCGCGCTGATCCCAATGCTGGCCGTGGCCATCGGCGTCACCAGCAGCCTGCTGAAAAATCAAAACGAGGATCAATATTATTCCTACATCGAAAAATTTGTCGCCAACTTCACGCCGCCGGATTATGTCAGCACAAATACGTCGGCCGGCAACGCGAATACCGGCGCCGGGACAAATTTTCCAGCGGAAATTAATTCCGCCATCGCACCCAACTCCCTCGCCGCGAGCACCACCAATTTGCCCCCGGCAATCATCCGCACCGAAATCAGCTCGCGCAAAAAAATCGCGCACGAGATATATGGTTTCGTCCAGAACATACAGAGCAGCACGCTCGGCGTCACCGGCATGGTCGTGCTCGTGTTCATCGCGATCTCGATGTTGAGCCGCGTCGAGGAAACGTTCAACGACATCTGGGGCGTCACGCGCGGACGCAACTGGCTGTGGCGGATCGTGCTTTATTGGACGACGATCACGCTCGGCCCGCTGCTGCTGATCGCGGCGGTCGGGCTGGCCGGCAGCTCGCATTTGCAGGCGACCAAAAATGTTCTCGGGCAGACGATGCTGGGAAATTTATTTTTTGAATTCGTCCCGCTCGTCGTTTTGTGGTTCACGTTTGCGTTGGTTTATTTGCTGGTGCCGAACACGAAAGTGAAATTTTCCGCCGCGCTCGTCGGCGGCATCACGGCCGGCACACTCTGGCATTTGAACAACGTGTTCGGCTTCCTTTACGTTTCGCGCGTCGTCACCAACAGCAAGATTTACGGCAGCCTCGGCCTGCTGCCGGTGTTCATGGCCGGACTTTATTTGTCGTGGCTGATTTTGCTGTTCGGCGCGCAGATCGCGTATGCCTTCCAAAACCGCGCCGCCTATTTGCAGGACAAACTGGCGGACAACGTGAACCAGCGCGGCCGGGAATTTGTCGCGCTGCGTTTGATGACGTGTCTCGGCCAGCGTTTTCAAAATGCGCTGCCGCCCGCGACCGTCGGCGAAATGTCCGCCGAACTCGCCGTGCCCAGCCGGCTCACGCAGCAGGTTTTGCGGACGTTGGCGGCGGCGCATCTGGTCACGGAAGTGGCGGGTGCGGAAAATTCCTACCTGCCCGCGCGCCCGCTGGAAACGATCAACGCGCACGATATTTTGCTCGCCTTGCGCAGCGGCCACGGCCAGGAACTGCCCGTGAACACCGCGCCGGCGCTCGCGGAAATTTATGGCGAGTTCGCGCGCATCGAGGAAGCCGAACGCCGCGCCGCCAGCGCCATCAGCCTGCTCGCGCTCGTCCAGCGGATGCCGGCGCAAAACACCTTGGCCGCGCCAGTGCCGATGGAAAAACAAATCGCCGCGGCACCCGCTGACGAAAAAATTTCCGCGCCAGAAAAAATTGAGCCGGCGGCCGTGCCCGAAAATTTGGAAACCAAAAATCCGCCCGCCGCGACGGCGGAAGAGATTCCCGGCGAAAAACCATTGGCGCGCCGCGAGGTGGTGCGGCCGGCCGAGGAAAATGATTTTCCGTTGTAAATGCAGTTTTTGCTTTGACTCGCCGCCGGTTGGGATTAGGGTTTTGAAAAATGAAAAATCCCGCTAAAAATCCCCCGCCCGCGTGGAACCGCCGCACTTTTTTGAAAGCCTCCGCGCTGGCCACGGGCACGCTGGCGTTCGGCGTGCCGACGTTGCTGCGCGGACAAAATCTCAACAGCAAGCTGAACATCGCGTCCATCGGCGTGATGGGCAAAGGGCAGAGCGACACGGATAATTGCAGCAGCGAAAACATCGTCGCGCTGTGCGATGTGGATTCGGCCCGCTGCGCGCCGCAGTTGAAAAAATATCCCGACGCGAAATTTTACCAGGATTTCCGCAAGATGTTCGATGAGCTGGGCAAGGGCATTGACGCCGTCACCGTTTCCACGCCGGATCATTTTCACGCCATCGCCGCCTCGGCCGCGCTGAAACTGGGCAAACATGTTTACTGCCAGAAGCCGTTGACACAGACGATTTATGAGGCGCGCTATTTGCGCGATCTAGCCGCCGAAACCAAGCTCGTGACGCAGATGGGCAATCAGGGCAGCGCGGCGGATGGTTTGCGGCGCGGCGTGGAATGCATTCAGGCGGGAATCATTGGCCAGATCACCGAGGCGCATATCTGGACCAATCGGCCAATCTGGCCGCAAGGCAAACCACGGCCCGACGGTTCCGATCCGGTGCCCGCAAATTTGGATTGGGACATCTGGCTCGGGCCCGCGCCCACGCGGCCTTACAAAACAGGCATTTATGAGCCGTTCAACTGGCGTGGCTGGAAAGATTTTGGCACCGGCGCGCTCGGCGACATGGCGTGTCACACGGTCAACCTCACGTTTCGCGGATTGAGACTCGGTGATCCGAAGGAAATTTCCGCGGAAGTGTTCGGCCTCAACGGCGAGATGTATCCGCTCGGCTCGAAAATCCGTTTCGATTTTCCCGCGCGCAAATTCACCACGACCGCCGCCCATCCGACTTTATTCCATCATCACGACACCACCGAACAGGCGGCCGTGAGCTTGTTCTGGTATGACGGCGGCAAGCCGAGTTCCGATCCCAAAGCGCGCGGCGGTCACGATGGCAGCAATAAACCGGCACACGAACTCACGGCGGACATCGAAGAGATGCTCGGCGAAGTTCCCGGCAGCGGCTGTCTGCTGATCGGCGACAAAGGCCGGATTTTTTCCCCGGACGATTACGGCGAACAATTTTTTGTGAAGCTCACGGGCGAAACCAAATTCGTTCATTACAAAAAACATCCCGCCGTCGCGCCCATCCCGGAAAGCATTCCGCGCAATCCGTTCACCGGCGACACCGACCATCGGCATCATCTCGAATGGATCGCGGCCATCAAGGCGAACAAACCGGACGATTGCTACTCGCGGTTTGCCATCGGCGGACAGCTTGCCGAAATCATGCTGCTCGGCTGCGTCGCGATCCGCACCGGCAAAACCATCGAATGGGACGGCCCGAGCATGACGGCAAAAAACTGCCCCGAAGCCGCGCCGTTCATCAAGCGCGACGACCGCGCGCCGTGGCATCTGGCTTAGAAAAAAGCATTTTCAATCAATAAAACCGGCCCGCCTGCACAGGTTGGCCGGTTTTTTATTGTTTGGCTTGGCGCGGTTCTGCCCGCACCTCTTAACACTTTCTTAACGCCGGCGGCACGCATCTTGATTAGCCGCCCCGTGCCATTTGCTTCAACGTTTTGTCAGAAAGTTTAAAACTTATGACTGACCTGACTTTCATCGCCGTCATCGCGCTGTTTTTTATTGGCGCGCAACTTTACGCGCATTGGTGCGAAAAACTCTGAAACCATTTTTATGGAAAACATCATCGTCGGTCTCATCGCCCTCGCGCTGTTTGCGTATCTGTTCGTCGCGATGGTTTATCCCGAAAAATTTTAAATTTTTATGAACGCATCCGGCTGGATTCAACTCGCGCTCTATGTCGCGGCGCTCGCGGCCATCACCAAACCGATGGGGCTTTACCTCATGCAGGTGCTCGACGCGAACGGCAAAACCTGGTTCGATCCGATCCTCAAACCGCTCGAACGCCTGACCTACAAAATCATCGGCGTGCGCGCCGGCGAGGAACAGGATTGGCGCGGCTACACTTGGGCGATGCTGTTGTTCAGCCTCGCGGGTTGCGTGTTCACTTACGCGATTCTGCGGCTGCAAAATTTTCTGCCGCTCAACCCGCAGGGTTTTGGCGCGTTGACGCCGGATCTCGCGTTCAACACCGCCGTCAGTTTCACGACCAATACGAACTGGCAAAGCTACGCCGGAGAATCCACGATGTCGTATCTCTCGCAGATGGTAGCGCTGGCGATCCACAATTTCACGTCCGCCGCCGTCGGCATCGCCATCGCGGCGGCATTCGTGCGCGGCATCGCGCGGCATTCGACGCGGCTGCTCGGCAACTTCTGGGTGGACACCGTGCGCATCACTTATTATTTGCTGCTGCCGATCTGCCTCGTGTTCGCGCTTTTTCTCGTGTCGCAGGGCATGATCCAAAATTTTCTGCCTTACACGAAGGCGAAGCTGCTAGAGTCCTACACGATTCAGGTGCAAAAAACGGACGACAAAGGCCAGCCGGTGACGACGAACATGACGGTCACGGTGGACGGCAAAACGGTCGTGACGAATGTGCCTGTCATGGTCGATCAAAAAGTGGAGGAGCAGGACATCGTGCAAGGCCCGATGGCGTCGCAGGTCGCGATCAAAATGCTCGGCACGAACGGCGGCGGTTACACGAATGCCAACGCCGCTTATCCGTTTGAGAATCCCACGCCGCTTTCCAACTTTCTGCAAATGCTTTCCATCTTCAGCATCGGCAGCGGACTGACGTGGTATCTCGGCCGCATGACCAAAAATCAGGCGCACGGCTGGGCGCTCTGGGCGACGATGACGGTGTTGTTTCTTACCGGCGCGGTCATCGCGTGGCATTACGAAGCGGCGGGCAATCCGATTCACCAACAGCTCGGCGTTTCATTCGCGGACGGCAACATGGAAGGCAAGGAAGTGCGCTTCGGCATTTTTAATTCCGCTCTCTTCGCCACGATCACGACCGACGCCTCGTGCGGCGCGGTCAATGCCATGCACGATTCGTTCACCGCGCTCGGCGGACTCGTGCCGCTGTTCAACATCCAGCTCGGCGAAATTATTTTCGGCGGCGTCGGCGCGGGACTTTACGGAATGCTCGTTTTTGTTGTGCTCGCCGTGTTCATCGCCGGTTTGATGGTCGGCCGCACCCCGGAATATCTCGGCAAAAAAATCAACGCGTTCGACGTGAAAATGGCGATGCTCACGCTGCTGATTCTGGCGCTGACCATCCTCGGATTTTCCGCGTGGGCGGCGGTGAGCGCCTGGGGTTTGGCCGGACTTAACAATTCCGGCCCGCACGGCTTGAGTGAAATTCTTTACGCCTATTCCTCGTGCGTCGGCAACAACGGCAGCGCGTTCGCGGGCCTCTCCGCCAACACGCCGTGGTATAACACCACACTCGGCATCGCGATGCTGTTGGGCCGTTTCCTGATGATCGTGCCGATCATGGCGCTGGCCGGATCGCTCGCGCAGAAAAAACTCGTGCCGGCCAGCGCCGGAACTTTTCCCGTCCACGGCGGCACATTTGTGATTTTGCTCATCGGCACCATTCTGCTGGTCGGCGCGCTGAACTTTTTGCCGGTGCTCGCGCTCGGCCCGATTGTCGAACATTTCCTGATGCTCCAGGGAAAATTGTTCTAGCCAATTCCAATCGCAAAACGTCATTGCAAATCGTAAATTTTATGACTCAAAAAGCTCCATCCCTTTTCGATTGGAAAATCGCCGGCCCGGCGGTGGGCGACGCTTTCAAAAAGCTCGACCCGCGACTGATGATCAAAAATCCGGTGATGTTCGTCACGCTCGTCGGCGCGGTGCTGACCACCGTCGGCATTTTCACGGCGACGGCGGATCGCAGCTTCATCGCGCAGCTCGCGGTGTGGCTTTGGTTCACGGTTTTGTTCGCAAATTTTGCCGAAGCCGTCGCCGAAGGTCGCGGCAAGGCGCAGGCGCAGGCGTTGCGCGGCACGCGCGTGAACACGATTGCGCGTCGCGTCGGGAAAAATGGCGTGGTTGAAGAAGTCAGCGCTGATGGCTTGCGCAAAGGCGATGTCGTGATCGTGCGCGCCGGCGAACCGATTCCCGCCGACGGCGACGTGATCGAAGGCGCAGCCACGGTGGACGAATCCGCCATCACCGGCGAATCCGCGCCCGTAATCCGCGAAAGCGGCGGTGACCGCAGCGCCGTCACCGGCGGCACGCGCGTGTTGTCCGACGAAATCAAAATCCGCATTTCGATCAATCCTGGCGAGGGTTTTCTCGATCGCATGATTGCGCTCGTCGAAGGCGCCGCGCGCCAGAAAACGCCGAACGAAATCGCGCTCACGATTTTGCTGTCCGCGCTCACGCTCATTTTTCTTTTAGTTTGCGTGACGCTGAAACCGTTCGGCCTTTATTCCGCCACCGTGTTTTCCGTGCCCGTGTTGATCGCGCTGCTCGTCTGTTTGATTCCCACGACCATCGGCGGATTGTTGAGCGCCATCGGCATCGCGGGCATGGATCGTTTGCTGCAACACAATGTGCTCGCGATGAGCGGCCGCGCGGTCGAGGCTTCGGGCGATGTGGATGTGCTGCTGCTCGACAAGACCGGCACGATCACGCTCGGCAATCGCCAGGCCACGGATTTTTTGCCCGCACCAGGCATCGCCGTTGAACGTCTCGCCGATGCAGCGCAACTGGCTTCGCTCGCCGATGAAACGCCGGAAGGCCGCAGCATCGCCGTGCTCGCCAAGGAGAAATTCGGTTTGCGCGGCCGCGAGGTCGCGGCGGCGCAGGCCGTTTTTGTGCCGTTCACCGCGCAAACCCGCATGAGCGGCGTGGATTTTCCGGCGCTGGACGGCAAGCCTGCGCGCCGCATCCGCAAAGGCGCGGCCGAAGCGATGCGGGTTTTGATTGATCGCGACGGCGGCATTTTTCCGCAAACCGTTTTGGACACCGTCGCCAATGTTTCGCGCTCCGGCGGCACGCCGCTCGTGGTCACGGATGGCAAGGAAGTGCTCGGCGTGATTCATCTCAAGGACATTGTCAAAGGCGGCATCAAGGAACGTTTCGCGCAGCTCCGCAAGATGGGCATTCGCACCGTGATGATCACCGGCGACAACAAACTCACCGCTGCCGCCATTGCCGCCGAAGCGGGCGTGGATGATTTTCTCGCCGAGGCGAAACCGGAGGACAAACTCGCACTCATCCGCAAGGAACAGGCTGGCGGTCGCATGGTCGCGATGATCGGCGACGGCACGAACGATGCGCCGGCGCTGGCTCAAGCCGATGTCGGCGTGGCGATGAACACCGGCACGCAAGCCGCGAAAGAAGCCGGCAACATGGTGGACCTTGATTCGAATCCGACGAAGCTCATCGAAATTATCGAGATCGGCAAACAACTGCTCATCACGCGCGGTTCGCTGACGACGTTCAGCATCGCGAACGATGTCGCGAAATATTTCGCGATCATTCCCGCGATGCTGATGATCACGTTTCCCGCCATCGCGCCGCTCAACGTCATGCGTCTGCACAGCCCGAACAGCGCGATCTTAAGCGCGATCATTTTCAATGCGCTCATCATCGTCGCGCTGATTCCGCTGGCGCTGCGCGGCGTGAAGTTCCGTCCGATTGGCGCGCTCGCGATTTTGCAGCGCAACCTGCTCATCTACGGCCTCGGCGGCATCATCATTCCGTTCGCCGGCATCAAGGCCATTGATGTGCTGATCACCGCCATCAAACTCGTATAAAAAATATGTAGGAGCCGAGGTGACGAGGCTCAAATTAATAATGAGGCTCCTCACGTCGTCTCCTACGAAAAAAATTTATGAAAAAATTATTCTCCGAAATTCGCAGCGCCATGACACTGACGCTCGTGCTGGCGGTCGTCTGCTGCGGCATTTATCCGCTCGCGGTTTTTGGCCTCGCACAAATCACGTTTCGCGATCAGGCCAACGGGAGTTTGATCGTGGACAAAGACGGCGCGGTTCGCGGTTCACGGCTGATCGGCCAGCAGTTCACCGCCGATAAATATTTTATTTCGCGGCCTTCCGATGCCGGCGCGAACGGCATGGCTTACGATCCGACCAGTTCCGGCGGCAGCAATCTTGGCCCGACCTCGCAAAAACTGCACGACATGATCGCGCAAAATATTGCCGGCTATCGCACGCAAAACAACCTTGCCACGAACGCGCTTGTGCCGGCCGACGCGGTGACCGCGTCCGCGAGCGGCCTGGACCCGCACATCAGTTTGCGCAACGCCGAGCTGCAAGCGCCGCGCGTCGCCAAGACGCGCGGCTTAAGTGAAGACAAAGTGCGCGAACTCATCCGCGCCAACACCGACGGCGCCAGTCTCGGTTTTCTCGGCGAACCGGGCGTGAATGTTTTGCAACTGAATCTCGCGCTCGACGCGCTGGCCACGAAATAAAATTGTCGCGGCGCAAACAACAATTTTGTGAACGCAGATTTTGTCAACGAGCTGAAAGTGCTGGTTTATTTGATCGTCGGCTTTGTCGGCATCATTCTGCTCGGCGGCTGGGTGTTGAAACGATTCGGGCCGCGAAAATAAAACGGGCCGCGAAAATAAAAACGCGGGCGGCCGCCGAGGTTTTTAAGCTGAATTCCGCAGTGGATTCATTAAGCTGAATTTGTGACCGCGAATGACCGACCCAATCCCGATGCCTTGCTGGCCGCGATTCAAAGCGCGGCCGCGCAGGCAAAGCGCGGGCGGCTCAAAGTTTTTCTCGGCATGTGTCCCGGCGTCGGCAAAACTTTTGGGATGCTCGAAGCCGCGCGGCGCGAACTCGCCGCCGGGCACGACGTGGTCATCGGCTACGTCGAGACGCACGGCCGCAAGGACACCGAGGCGCTCACGCAAGGATTGCCGGAAATTCACCGCCGCACGCTGGAGCATCGCGGCCTCGCGCTCACGGAATTCGACCTTGACGCTACGCTCGTTCGCAAACCGCAGATCGTGCTCGTGGATGAACTCGCGCACACGAACGCGCCCGGTTCGCGGCATCCGAAACGCTGGCAGGACGTGGCGGAACTGCTCGACGCGGGCATTGATGTCATCACCGCGCTGAACGTCCAGCACGTCGAGAGCCGCGCCGACACCGTGCGTCAAATCACCGGCGCGGAAATCCGCGAGACCGTGCCCGACAGCATTCTCGACGATGCGATTTTTGAACTGGTGGACTTGCCGCCCGCCGAACTTGTCCAGCGGTTGCAAGAGGGAAAAGTTTATGTGCCCGACCGCGCGGCGGCGGCGGTGAAAAATTATTTTCGCGAAGGAAATTTAACGGCGCTGCGCGAACTCGCGTTGCGCCTTGTCGCGGATCACGTCGGCGCGGACACGCGGGAATTTCGCCAGCAGCAGACCAGCGCGGGCGCGTGGAAAACCAATCACTGCCTGCTCGTCGCCGTCGGGCCGGGACCGTTTTCCGAATCGCTCATCCGCTGGACGCGCCGCATGGCCGATGGTTTGCGCTGCCGCTGGCTCGCGGTTCACGTCGAGAGTCCGCGCGAGCTGACGGAATTTGCGCGCACGCAGTTGGAAAAAAATCTCGCGACCGCGCGCGAACTCGGCGCGGAAGTCATCGCCACCACGGATGACGATCTCGTGCGCGGCCTGCTGCGCGTGGCGCGCGCGCAAAACGCGACGCAGATCATCATCGGGAAACCCGTCGGCGGCGCGTGGTTCAACTGGTTTCGCAACGATCGTTTGCTGCGCCGGCTCTCGCACGAAAGCGGCGACATTGATCTGCACATTGTGCGCGCGGAAAAAAACAGCAATCTGCCCGCGAAAAAAATCTGGCTGCCAGTGCTGGCTTCGAGTTTTCAACAATATTTGTTTGCGCTCGCCGTGGTCGCCGCCGCCGGCGTCGTGAATCTCGGTCTGATGAACATCGCCGGGCCACGGGTGCCGGGATTTTTTTTCCTGCTGGTCGTCGTGCTGCTCGCGTTGAAAGTGGATCGCGGCCCGGTCCTGCTCGCGGGCACGGTGAGCGCGCTCGCGTGGAATTATTTTTTCCTGCCGCCGCGCTTCACGTTTTACATCAACAGCGTGGAGGACGCGTTTTTATTCGGCCTTTATTTTGTCATCGCGATCGTGCTGGGCCAGTTGCTCGCGCGCATCCGCGCGCAGGAACGCGCCGAGCGCGGCCGCGAAGAACGCGCCACGGCGCTCTACGAAATGTCGCGCGACCTGGCCGAGGCGACCTCGCGCGACCAAGTCGTCTGGCAGCTCATCGCGCAGGTCAGCCGCGTCTTCAAGGCGCAGGTCGCGGTCGCGCTGCCGGCCGGCAACACGCTCTTCGCGCATCCCGACAGCTCGCTCGCGCTGTCGGAGAAAGAATTGAGCGTGGCCGACTGGGCCTTTCGCCAGCGCAAGGCCGCCGGCTATTTCACGGACAATCTGCCCGGCGCGGACGCGTTGCATCTCCCGCTGGCGACGGAACGAAAAGTTTTTGGCGTGCTCGCCGTGAGCCTGCCCGAAAAGCGGCTGACGCTCGCGCAGCGCGATTTGCTTGAAACCTTCGCGCGGCAGGCGGCGCTCGTTTTGGATCGCGTGGAACTGCGCAGCGCCGCCGAGCAATCGCGGCTGCTGGCGGAATCGGAAAAATTCAGCCGCACGCTGCTGAATTCGATTTCCCACGAACTGCGCACGCCGCTCGCGGCCAGCACGAGCGCGGCGAGCGCGCTTGCCGCCACGGAAAATTTTAACGCGGAATCGCGGCGCGGATTGATCGGCGAAATTCAGGAAGCCAACGCGCGGCTCAATCGTGTCGTGGGAAATCTGCTCGATGTCGCGCGCCTCGAATCCGGGCAGGTGCGACCGCGTCTCGACTGGCACGACGCGCGCGATCTGGTGCAGACGACGCTGCGCGAATTGCAGCGCGAACTCGGCGCGCATCCGGTGAAATTGGATTTGCCCACAGCGCCACTGCTGGTGCGTTTGGATTTTTCGCTGATGCAGCACGCGCTCGGCAATTTGATTCTCAACGCCGCCAACCATACGCCGGCGGATACGGCGATTGAATTTTCCGCACAGCTTGCGGACGAAGTTTTGAGTTTGAGCGTGGCCGATCTTGGGCCGGGGATTCCGCCCGAATGGCTGCCGCGCATTTTTGAGAAATTTTTCCGCGCGCCGACCGCGCCGACCGGCGGCAGCGGACTTGGGCTGACGATTGTAAAAGGTTTTGTCGAGGCGCACGGCGGCAGCATCGCGGCGGAAAACCGCGCGGGCGGCGGCGCGCGGTTCACCATCAAATTGCCGCAGCCGGAAAAAGCGCCGAGTGTCGAACCTGGTTGAATGAACACCGAAAATTCCAAAAATTTGCCGGTCGCGCTGGTCATTGACGACGAGCCGCAGATTCGCCGGCTTTTGCGCGTCACGCTGGAAGCCAATGGTTATCGCGTGTTTGATGCGGCGACGGGGCGGGACGGCATCGCGCAGGCCGCGCAACGCCAACCCGACGTGGTGTTGCTCGATCTCGGTCTGCCCGATCTTGCCGGCGTGGAAGTGCTGAAACGCCTGCGCGAATGGAGCGGCGTGCCGGTGATCATTTTGAGCGTGCGCGACGGCGAGGACGACAAGGTGGCCGCGCTCGACGCGGGCGCGGATGATTATGTGACGAAGCCGTTCAACAGCGCCGAGCTGCTCGCGCGGCTGCGCGCGGCGCAACGTCACGCGCGACCGCAAGGCGCGGACTCCATTTTTCGCAGCGGCGATCTGGAAGTGGATTTGGCCGCGCGCATCATCCGCAAAAGTGGCGCGGAAGTGAAGCTCACGCCGATTGAATATTCGCTGCTGCGCCTGCTCGTCACGCATGCCGGCAAAGTTTTGACGCATCGCCAGCTACTTACCGAAGTTTGGGGGCCCAAAGCCGTGGAGCAGACGCATTATCTCCGCGTTCACATCGCGCACTTGCGCGAGAAACTCGAAAAAAAACCCGCCGCGCCGGAACTTATTTTGACCGAATCGGCCGTGGGCTATCGCTTGCTGGATCTGGACAAATAAGGGAATCGCCGCGCCGGCCCCGCCGATGCAGATGGAAAAATTTATTTTCCCGGCGGCCAAGTGATGCGCAAATTCTCCCGTCCTACTTGGGATGCAAATTCCCACCTTCCTGTTCGACCATGTCAGTCTTCAATGCTCATGTGGGTCAGCACCCATTCAAAATCAGTCAGCTCGGAAATGGGGTGGCTGGGAATTGGGATCGGCAAATCTGCTGCGTGCGCGGCGGGCGGCTGGATGGTTTTCGTGTTCAACCAGCGATGCAGCGAGGCGTGACCGTCGGCATAAGAAAATGCCGTGGCGCGATTGTGATAGGAAGCGGGCAAATCAGTCCATTTGGCACCGACCAAACCGTTGTCGCCATAAATCCCGGTCGGCGCAGCCGCCGCATCTTTATTCAAAAAATTTCCGTCATTGATGCTGTCGGGGTGCTCGTCCAAAAACACAAAAATTTCGGTCGGATGGGGAATCTGGGTGAGCTTGAAAAATTGCCGGTAGTTCGGATTGTTGGTGTTGAACCCGCTTAGGGAAAACGTCCCGGCGTTGCCCACCATGGCATTCATGGAGTAACTGCGAATGCGATGGTCCCAACCAGCGGCGCTTTGCGCGGGGCTCAATACGCGATCCGAGGGACAATGATACGGGCCGATGGCCGCGCTGCTGTATGGACCCAGACTCGCCTGCGTAATCGTCGCCGGATTGGTGTTGTCGGAATTCAAATCCCACGTCATGACATTGTTGACCCAATTGAGATTGGTCCGCGAGGAGGACTCCGTCATGCCGAGGTTGTAAGGCAGCAAACTTTCATGGTCTTCAGCATAGAGCTGCCAGGCCAGCACCAACTGCCGGGTGTTGTTGAGACAGGCGATGCCTTCGGCCCGGGCGCGGGCTTTGGACAAGGCCGGCAACAGGATCGCCGCCAGAATGGCGATGATCGCAATCACCAGCAGCAACTCGATCAAGGTAAATCCAGTCGGCCGGGTTTTATTTGAAAAAATTGGCATCGGCTAAAAAACGTCATGCCTGTTTGAGAAGTGATACGACAGGTTTGCGGCCGTGTCAAAATGGATATCTCATCCTTCCGCAGAAACGGCCATTTCGCAAGTCACTTCAAGCGGCAAAACTTCGCCGATGTTACTATCGTGAATTTCCCGAACCACATGTCGAACGTTGTGGCGTGCCCCGTTGGACGCGGCGATTTTTTGACACGGGAAAATTTATCTTTGAAATGATTTTCAGGAAAAAGTCATCAAAGATTTCGGGCGACCTGCTGGCTTGGCGGTGAAAGATAATATTGTTTCTCCGAGCCAGGCGGTTCCGGCGTATTGGTCGGCGAAAAAATGTTGAAGTATGGAATTTTCCGGCGATCCAACTCGCGCAAAAAACCATGCGTGGGCCCGATGAATTCATCCTCATTTTTCCGGGCCGCCGCGGCCACGCATCCTCGGCTATCGCGGCCAGTCGCGTGCTCCACGGCTGATCGCCCAACCATACTTCGTCGCCACCCAGATGCAGATACCCGCTATCGCGCCGATCCAACCACCTTGGTCTAGGGGTTAATCCGGCGAAATAGCAGACACCAAAAACGGACCCCAAACGAGTTGAAGAGGTATAGTCGGTTCACAGCCGCCCGATCAGCCCCAAAGCTGGCGGTCCAACGAGCGATATTGAATGGCCTCGGAGATATGGTCCGTGCTCAAATTTTCCGAACCGGCCAAATCCGCGATGGTCCGCGCCACTTTCAGAATTCGGTCATAAGCGCGAGCGCTGAAATTCATCTCCGTCATCGCCTGGTTCAACAACGCCTTGGTCGGCTCGTCGAGCGCGCAAAACTGTTTTAGTTCCTTGCTGCCCATGCGGGCATTGCACGTGATTTTGGGCTTGTGCGCGAAACGCGTCTGTTGAATGAGCCGGGCGGCGATGACGCGCGCGCGGATTTCCGCCGAGGTCTCGCCGGTCTTTTCGCCGGCCATGTCGCGGAATTTTACCTGCGGCACCTCGATGTGCAGGTCAACCCGGTCGAGCAATGGCCCTGAAATCCGGCCGAGATAATTTTTTATCTCGCGCGGAGAAGAGGTGCTTTCGCCCGGCATCTTGCCATCGGGAGTCGGGTTCATCGCGGCGACCAGCATGAACTGCGCGGGAAACGTCAGCGTTCCCGCCGCGCGCGAAATCGTGACCTGACCTTCTTCGAGCGGCTGGCGCATCGTCTCCAAAACGCTGCGCTTGAATTCCGGCAATTCATCCAAAAATAAAACGCCGTTGTGCGCGATGGATATTTCGCCGGGGGTGGGATTGATGTTGCCGCCCAGCAGACCCGCGTCGCTCGCGGTGTGATGCGGTGCGCGAAATGGCCGTTGCGTCACGAGCGCCTGGCCGGATTTCAGCAGGCCGACGATGCTGTGAATCTTCGTCGTCTCCAGCGCCTCGGCCAACGTCAGCGGCGGCAAAATGGTCGCCAGCCGTTTGGCCAGCATTGATTTCCCGGTCCCGGGCGGACCGATCAACAGCAAATTATGCCCGCCCGCCGCCGCGATTTCCAACGCGCGCTTCACGGATTCCTGGCCTTTGACTTCAGAAAAATCATGGTCGTCCGCCGCCGTGTGCTCAAACAATTTCGCAAGGTCCACTTTCAGCGGCGCGAGGCGGATTTCGCCTTCAAGAAACTGCGCCGCCTCGCGCAGGTTTTGCACCGGGATCACTTGCAGGCCGTCCACCACGGCCGCTTCCGCCGCATTTTCCGCCGGCACGAGCAAACCGGTTTTGCCTTCCGCCTTTGCGCGCAATGCGATTGGCAAAACGCCTTTGCACGAGCGCACCGCGCCCGTCAGCGCGAGTTCGCCGACCGCCACAAAATTTTCGAGCTGGTCGGTTTCAATCTGTTCGCTCGCCGCCAGCATCCCGAGCGCGATGGGCAGATCAAAACTCGGGCCTTCTTTTTTGACGTCGGCCGGCGCGAGGTTGATCGTCGTCTTGCCCATCGGAAATTTGTAGCCGGAATTGGCGAGCGCGGTGGAGACGCGGTCTTTGGATTCCTTCACCGCCGTGTCGGGCAAACCGACCAGCGCGATGAACGTGTCCCCGAAGCCGCAGTTGACCTCGACCTCGACCATGTAGGCGTCAATGCCATTGACTGCCGCTGAAAAAACCCGCGCGAGCATTCGCGACTTTACCACCAGTTCCCGATGAATGGCAAAGCTGGAAATTGCCCAAGTCATATTTTTTACAAACTCGCGGCCGCAAATATCCTCGACAGTTTGCTGCCAACTCACCAACGTATGGCAAGGACTTCAGTCGCTTATGTTGCAAAATCTGGGCTATCTTCGAGCCAGCCTCCGCGCGTTAAGCGCCAATCGCCTGGCCATTGCCGGCGTGCTGATCCTCATCGTCTTCGGATTGCTCGCCCTGACCGCGCCGCTGTTGACCCGCCTGCACGTTCTGCACGCGCCCGACCAGCAGGAAGCGCACGGTTTGGATGCGGACGGGCTCCCGCGCGCGCCGGGCGGCAACTATCTGCTCGGCACGGATGATCTCGGACGCGACGTCCTGTCGCGGGTGATTTACGGCGCCAGAATTTCGTTGCCCGTTGGCATCGGCGCGATGTTGATCGCTACAATCATCGGCGTGACCGTGGGTCTGCTGGCGGGATTTTACGGCGGCAAACTCGACTTGGTCTTGATGCGGTTCACCGAGATCAACATGACCATTCCGGCGATCCTGCTGGCCATCGCATTTGCCGGATTACTGGATGTCAGCGGGCGGACGGTTCGCCTTCATCCCGTTTGGTTGCCGTGGCATTTTTTGGAATTCAATCTCAAGCGCGGCGCCGTGAGCGTGTTTCTAATCGTCGGTTATGTTTGCTGGCCGGGGATGGTGCGCGTCATTCGCGCGCAAGTGCTCGCGCTCAAGGAAAGAGAATTCGTCCTTGCCGCGCAATCGCTCGGCGCTTCCGATGCGCGGATTCTTCTGCGATCTATTTTGCCAAACTTACTGCCCACCGTCATCGTGCTGGCCGTGATGAGCACCGCGAACACGATCCTATTGGAAGCCGGGCTGGGCTATCTTGGCATCGGCGTGCCGCCGCCCGCGCCAACCTGGGGCTCCATGATCTCGGAAGGCCAGCCTTATTTCATAACCTTTCCCCATCTGGTCATCGTGCCGGGCGTGGCCATCGTTTTGACCGTGCTGGCCTTCAATTTGCTTGGACAGGGACTGCAAGAGGTGGTTGACCCCAAACAACGGCGATGAATAATTTGTTTTTCGCCCGAAATATTTTCACGGTCGGCTTGGCGTTGTTTTTCGTAAGCACCTTGACCGGATCGGCGGCAGAATTGACTCAAACTTCATCTCAAACTAACTTAGCCATTCCTAAACGCGGCGGGACTTTGCGCATTGCCTTGCCCAGCGACATCAGTTCGTTCGACCCGGCGCTGGCTTTCGATACGATCTCCATGCCATTCCTCATGCTGGTCTATCAAGGCTTGGTGGAATATGATGACGGCGTAAAATTGTTGCCGGGTTTGGCCAAAGATTGGACTATCTCGCCAGATCAGCGCACTTATACTTTTCATCTGCGCCCCGGCATCAAATTCTCCAACGGACGCGAAGTCATCGCTTCAGATTTCGTCTACACGCTGGAGCGGACTTTGAACCCGAAACTGGCCGCGCTCACGGAAACTTACTTTGAAGGCATCGCCGGCGCGAAAGATTATCGGGCCGGAAAAACGCCGCATGTCAGCGGCCTGCGCGCGCCCCACGATGATACTCTGGAAATAGAACTAACCGCGCCTGATCCGTCTTTCATCTTTATCCTTACTCTTCCCGGCGCATTGGTTGTGCCGCGTGAAGCGGTTGAAAAATTCGGCCAAGCCTTCGCCGCGCACCCGATTGGCACCGGACCTTATCGGCTTACGGAATGGCGGCGCGGCGTGAAAATGCGATTTGAACGCAACGGCTTTTCCACCCAGACCAACCGGCAACACCTTGATGCCATTGATGTCTCCGAAGGCGGCGACAATACATTGCATCTGATGATGTTTGAGCGCGGCGAATTGGATATCGCCAATATAACTGCCAATCCCGGCATTCCCGTTTCAGACTTCATCCGGATTGAGCATACTCCTCGCTGGCAGGGGTTGATTGAAAGCATGTCCGCGGCCTCAAGTTTTTTTCTCGTTTTAAACATGGAGATGCCGCCGTTCGATCAGCTCAAAGTTCGCCAGGCGATGAACTATGCGATAGACAAGGATAAGATCGTCCGGCTCCTGCACCACACCGTAACTCCCGCAAACAGTCTCCTGCCGCCGCCGATACCCGGCTTTAATCCCGGTTTGAATTTTTACTCCTACAATCCGGCGAAGGCAAAACAGTTACTCGCCGAGTCCGGTCACGCCGATGGCATCACTTTGAATCTCTGGTTTACTCAAGACTCGACCACTTCCGATTCGACCGCGTCGGCGATTCAATATGACCTCCAGCAAGTCGGCATCAAAGCCCAACTTAACCCGGTTACTTTTCCCGCCTTTCTGGATAGCACGGAACGGCGAAAAACGGCGCAGTGCTCCATCTCCGGCTGGTCGCAGGACTATCCCGATCCCAGTGATTTTTTGGACACCATTTTCAATGGCAACCGCATCACGGACGAGGGTTGTCAGAACGTAGCCTTCTATAACAATCCTCAAGTGAATTCACTGCTCGCGGCCGCGGCGATTTGCCAGGAGCCCGCACGGCGAATCCAACTCTATAAAGCGGCCGAGCAAACTATGCTTGCCGATGCGCCGATCGTGCCGCTCTACTACGAGAAAGTTTTTGCGCTGCGCCAACCCTGGCTTCACGGAGTTCAATTGCACCCGGTCTTGTATTTTCGTTTTGAACGCATGTGGCTGGACCGATGATATGATCACCCGACTATTCAGGCGTTTAATTTGGTCCATGGTTACCCTGCTGGGCACGGCGTTTCTCACCTTCTTTTTATTGAACGCGTTGCCGGGCGATGTCGCGCGGGTCATCGCCGGACCGAAAGCGACGCCGGAAGTAATCAAGGAAATTCACCTCAAATATCATTTGAATGACCCGCTGTGGCAACGGTTCGGATTCTACCTTGGACAACTCGCTCATGGCGACCTCGGTCATTCTTACGTTTCGGACCAATCCGTCTCCGAAGCCATACTTACCAGGCTGCCCATCACCGCTGCCCTCAGCAGTCTGGCCGTAATCATGTGGGTGGCGCTTGCGGTGCCGCTGGGCGTGCTGACGGCCCGGTTCCGCAACTCTTGGTTTGACCGCTCGACATTGCTCGTCGCCACGCTCACCTTGTCGCTGCCCGCGTTTTGGCTGGCGCGGATGATGCAATATTGGCTTGGCTATAAACTAGGCTGGTTTCCAATCGGTTTCTTCAGAAGTTTTGTCGACCTACTCCTGCCTGCTGCCGCTCTCGCGATACTATTTGTCGGCTACTATGCCCGCTTGATTCACACTAACATGATTGAAGTGCTCGATAGTCCTTACGTCCGCGCCGCCCGCGCCAAGGGGGCTTCGGAAACTAGAGTGCTGTTCAAACACGCCTTGCGCAACGCGCTGATTCCCGTCATCACCGTTCTCGGCATGGACGTGGCCGGGCTGCTCGGCGGCGTGTTATTCGTTGAAAATGTTTTCGCGCTGCCCGGCATTGGCACGCTCGCCGTGCAAAGCGTCTTCAATCTCGATCCGCCAGTGATCATGGGCACGGTCATGTTCAGCGCCACGCTCGTGGTCGGCGCCAATTGGGCGGTGGACCTGCTCTACGGCTGGATTGATCCCCGCATCAAATCCGGAAGCTAGCTATGCCTCTCCTCCAAATTCGCAATCTGCAAATTGATTTTCGCATCGCGCAAAAAAATATGCGCGCGGTGGACGGCGTCTCGCTCTCGCTGGCAGCGGGCAAAACTCTTGGTCTCGTGGGCGAGAGTGGTTCCGGCAAAAGTGTGACGGCGCTTTCCATCGCACGACTGCTCGCCAGTCCCCCGGCCATTTATGCCGGCGGCGAAATTGTTCTGGCAGGCCGGGACGTTTTGCAAATGCGCGCCGCCGAATTACGGCAAGTTCGCGGTGGCGTGGTCAGTTATGTTTTTCAGGAACCGGGCGCTTCGTTGAATCCAGTCTTCCGCATTGGCAATCAGATCAAAGAAGCGTTGCAATTGCACCGTCCGGAAGCGGCGACGGCCGCGGAAATTATTCGTCTGCTCAAACTTGTCGGCATCCCGGCTCCCGCGACGCGGGTGAAATGTTATCCGCATGAACTTTCCGGCGGCATGCAGCAGCGCGTGATGATCGCGATGGCCCTCGCACCGCAGCCCAAACTTTTGGTGGCGGATGAGCCGACAACCGCGCTCGACGTGACCATTCAGGCGCAAATCATCGAACTGCTCGGCCAACTCCGGCGGCAGCTTGGCATGGCGATTTTGCTCATCACGCACAACCTCGGCATCGTCGGCGACATCGCCGATGAAGTCGCCGTGATGTATGCGGGCCAGATCGTCGAAACGGCACCGGCGCGCGCATTGTTGCAACGGCCATTGCATCCTTACACGCGGGCGCTGATGAAATCCGTTCCGCGCCTCGACGCGGACGTGAATCGGTTAACCACGATAGCTGGTTCCGTCCCGCGCCTCGGCGCGTTTCCCGCCGGCTGCCGTTTTCATCCTCGTTGTCCCCAAGGGCGGCCGGAATGTTCTCAAACTTCTCCCCCGCTCGTCGAAGTGGAGAGCGGCCGCCGGGTTCGTTGCCCCTTTTGGAACGTCGCGACTTGAAAGCCTGGTAAAAGATCATGAGCGAAAGCCTTCTCGAAATAAAAAATCTCAAGGTTTATTTTCCGGTGAAAACCGGCGGGCTGACGCGTCCCAAGGATTTTGTGCGTGCGGTGGATGACGTGAGTTTCACCATCACGCCCGGTGAAACAGTGGGCTTGGTCGGCGAAAGCGGTTGCGGCAAGACGACGCTCGGCCGCGCGGTGATCCGTTTGATCGAACCCACCGCCGGCCAAATTTTGTTCGAAGGCGAAAATCTGGCACACCTGAAAAGTTCAGCGCTCCGCGCGCAACGGCGCAAGTTCCAGATGATTTTTCAAGACCCTTACGCCTCGCTCAATCCGCGCGCCCGCGTGGAAAACATCATCGGCGAAGCGCTCGACATCCATCGCCTCACGCCCACGCGCGCGGCGCGCCGGCAGCGCGTGGAAAAATTGCTTCTGGATGTGGGGCTGGATGCTGCGCACGCGCAACGCTATCCGCACGAATTCAGCGGCGGCCAGCGCCAGCGCATCGGCATCGCGCGCGCCCTCGCGGTGGAACCGAAATTGATTGTCTGCGACGAACCGGTCAGCGCGCTGGATGTTTCGGTCCAGGCTCAAATCGTCAATCTGCTTCGCGATTTGCAGCAGGAACACGGCCTCGCTTATTTGTTTGTGGCCCACGATCTGGCCGTCGTCCGGCACATCAGCCGCCGCATTCTGGTCATGTATCTCGGCCGCATTGTTGAAGCGGGCGAATCACGATCGGTTTGCCGGTCGCCCAAACATCCTTTCACGCAGGCGCTGATTTCGGCGGTGCCGGTCGTGGACCCCGATTCAAAACGACAACGCATCATGCTCGCGGGCGACGTGCCTTCGCCGATTCATCCGCCGGCCGGCTGCCCGTTTCATCCGCGCTGTCCGCTGGCCGAAGCCCGGTGCAAAACGGAAGCGCCGATTTTACGCGAACTTGAAACCGGCCACCAAGTCGCCTGCCATCTTGCGAAATAAAATAATTGTTCCACGCGGATGATTGGGCACATCTTCAACGCCACCCGTCCTGATTAAAAATCGGCAAACGTGAATTTGCTGCCGGCCGTTTGCGCCGCAAGATTTTATCATGATTTGGTTTGGCTAAAATTTTGGTTGCATGGCGGCGGAACTTTTGCGCCTATGGTGGGGATGGATTCTTACGGACGCATCGTTGATTATTTGCGCATCTCGGTGACCGACCGCTGCAATGAGCGTTGTCTCTATTGCATGCCGGAAGGCTACAAGGGCTGGGAGAGCCGTCCCGATCACCTCACGGCCGAAGAAATCATCCGCGTCGCGCGCGTCGCGACCGGCCTGGGCTTCCGCAAATTCCGGCTGACCGGCGGCGAACCGCTCGTGCGCCGCGACGTGCCGGAAATCATCCGCGAAATGGCGCGCCTGCCGGGCGCCGAAAGCATCGGCCTTTCCACCAACGGCACGAAACTCGCCGCGCTGGCGTGCCCTTTGCGCGACGCCGGTTTGCGGACGGTCAACGTGAGCCTGGACGCGCTCGATCCGCAGATTTACAAAAACGTCAGCGGCGGCGAGGTGAACTCGGTCATCGCGGGCATTCGCGCGGCGGTGGCCGCGGGTTTTGAAAGCGTGAAATTAAATTGCGTGCTGATGCGCGGCGTGAACGAGCCGGAACTCTGGCCGCTCGTCTTGTTCGCCGCCGAACATGGTCTGCCGCTGCGCTTCATCGAACTGATGCCACTGACTTCGACCGATGTGTTGACCGATAAAAATTTTCTGCCCGTGGCCGAAGTCATGCAGCTGCTTGCCGAAAAAGATGAATTGATCGCGCAGCCCGATCGCCGGCTCGGTCATGGTCCCGCGAAATATTATCTGTTGAAAAACACCGGCGCGACGGTCGGCTTCATCGGCGCGCTGACGAACCCGCATTTTTGCGACACCTGCAACAAGATGCGGCTGACCGCCGACGGTAAAATCCGTCCCTGCCTCGGCAACCATGTGGAATTGGATCTGCGCACGACGTTGCGCGCGACCAAGGATGACGGGGCGTTGCGCGAAGTGCTCGCCACCGCGCTGCGGCTCAAACCGTTCGAACATCAGTTTCGCGAAAATTACACGCCCTGTCGCCCGATGACGGCCATCGGCGGTTGAAATTGGCGCGCGGTGCGGAGAATTTTTGCCGCTTGAAAAAGAAAATCCAAAAAATCAGCAGCGTTTCCTTGTCGCCGCGATTCCGCTTGCTGCGCGGAAAAAAAATCGCCTTTGGTCCCGGCAAGGCGGATTTGCTGCGGCTCGTCGGGGAAACCGGTTCCATCAGCGAAGCGGCCAAGCGCATGGACATGTCGTATATGCGCGCGTGGTCGCTCATCCAGACGATGAACGCCTGTTTCAAGGAGCCGGTCATTGCCGCCGTGCGCGGCGGCCAGTCGCGTGGCGGCGCAACCGCGACCGCGACTGGTCGCCGCGTGTTGGCCTTGTATCAAAAGATGTCGGCCGACAGCCTCAAAGCCGTCGCCGCCGACTGGCAGGCCCTGCAAAAATTGCTCCGCCCGTGAAAATTCCCAGCCGTTCTATTTGACAAAATATAACGGATTTGTTGAAGTTCGTGGCGGATGTCCGACAAGGTTCCCCCGCTTTCACCATCGCCAAGAATTCGCCACGCGTTCACGCTCGTCGAATTGCTGGTCGTGATCGCCATCATCGCCATTCTCGCGGCGATGCTCTTGCCCGCGCTGGCCAAGGCCAAGGAAAAGGCGCGCGCCACGCAATGTGTCGGCAATCTGCGCCAATGGGGATTGGCTTTTCAAATGTATGCCGCCGACAACGGCGATTTTTTGCCGCGGCGCGGTCAGGGCGTGCAGGTGCTGGCGCAGATCAACCGGCCCGACGACTGGTTCAACGCGCTGCCGGTTTATTTCAGCCTGTCCTCGTTTCAACAAATGGTCTCGAACAACGCGACGCCTGCCGCGCATGCGCCATCGGTTTTCATTTGTCCCACCGCCGAAAATCCGGGCGGAACTTATTTCCTGCCATACGGCATGAACATGAATCTCTCGCCGTGGAATCTGCCGCTGGCGACGAAATTTGGCGACGTGGTTCAACCGGCTTGCGTGGTCGCGATGGCCGATGCGCCGGGGCAATACGCTTCGACGTATCCGTCCGTTCAGCCTTACAGCATCGTCGCGCGGCACGCGGCGCGGATCAATTTGCTGTTCCTCGCCGGCAGCGTGCAAAACTTCGCCGGCGCGTATGCGGGCTGCGGCACGGGCGATCCGGGCTTGGCCGATGTGCGCTGGCTCACCGGCACGCCCAGCGATGCGACGGCGCATAATTATTGACGAACAAAAATCGTGAAAAATAAATTTCCACTTTCTGTCGTCATATTTTTATTTTTACTGGCCGCATCGTGCGACCGCAAAGCCGAGGCTCCAGTGGACAGTCACGTTGTGCGCTGCGCGGTCATCGGCGGCATGACCATGACGGGTTTGTGGCCCGTGCTGGCCAAAATGTTCGAGGCGCAAACCGCTTATCGCGTTGAAGTCATTGCGACCGGCCCGCGGCCGATTCTCGACGCCGCGATGCGCGCGGGCAAAGTGGATTTGCTGACCATGCATTCCGGCGACATCACGACCGATCTCGTGGCCGATGGTTTTGGCGTGAACATGCGGCCGTGGACGCGCAATGAATTATGCATCGTCGGGCCGCCGGACGATCCGGCGCACATTCGCGGCCTGACGAACGGCGCGGAAGCACTCCGCAAAATCGCCGCGAGCCAGTCGCACTTCGTGGATTTTGAAGGCATCGGCAGCCGCGAACTGGTGCATACATTATGGCGGCTCGCGGGCATCGAACCGCGCGGCGACTGGGTGCTCAAAGACAACACGGTTTCCAAATGGAACATTTTGCAATTCGCGCGCAGCAACGACGCCTACGTCGTGACCGGATTCATTCCGGCGCAAATGGGCAAGATGCCGGCGAATGGCATGGAGATTTTGGTCAAAGGCGATCCGATCATGCGGCGGCCGTTCATCGTCATGGAAACCAATCCGAAAAAATTTCCGCAGGCGAATTACGTTGGCGCGCGGGCGCTCGCGGATTTTTTGCTATCGGAAAAAGTGCAAAACTTTTTGCTCGAATTCGGCGCCCAAACCAACGGGCCGGGACCGCTTTTTTTTCCGGTCGCAACCACACAACCATGAATTCAATCGAATGATTTTAAAAGTAATTCCAAAAAATTTATGAACCTGAACCAGTTTTTTTTGATAGCTGGAATCGTGGCGCTGCCGCTTGGCGGTTTTAGCCAGACAAGTTACACGATCAATAATTCGACCGCCGACGCATTTCTCTCCGGCGCGAACCCAACTTTGAATTACGGCGCGGCGGGCACGCTGGCGGTCGCGCCGGCGTCGTCCACCAAAGGCGAGTTCGACAGCGTGGTCCTGTTCAACACCGCCAGCGCCATCAGCCAGTTTAACACGACCTATGGCGCGGGCAATTGGACCATCACCGGCTTGATGCTGTCGCTGTCCAGCAATTTTGGCATCCAAGGCGAGCAGCCGAGCAGCACGCTTTTCAACACGATCAATGCGGGCAGTTTCGGCGTGGACTGGCTTTCTTACGATGCGTGGGTGGAAGGCTCGGGCAGCGGCAGCGGCACGGCGGGCTATCCCGGCACCAGCGCGGTCAGCTTTGATTCCATTCCGGCGTTGATGTCTGGCACGGTGGATTCGGTCGGCACGTTCACTTACACGCCGCCGGGCAACAACAACAATACCTATTTGAATTATGGTTTGTCGCTCGACGCAAAATTGGTCGCCGATGCCGCCGCCGGCGGAAACGTCTCGCTGTATTTTTACGCGGCGGACAACCAAGTCAGCTATCTGTTTAACTCGCGCAGTTTTTCGACCGGCCATCCCGAACTGACGCTCACGGCCGCTCCGGTTCCGGAACCAACCACGCTGGCACTCGCGGCCACGGCGCTCGGCAGCCTGCTGATTTCGCGCCGCCGGAAAAAATAAAATGACCGGCGGCCGAAAATTTATTTTGAGCGCCCTGTTGCTTGGACTTGGCATCATGACAAACGCACAAATAACTTATTCCGGCCCCGATGAGGCGGACGCGTTTCTTGCCACCGGCTCGGCGGGCAATCCGGCCGGCGGCGATTTGACGGGCTGGAATTTCGGCGGCGCCGGCATTTTGGTGGTGGCATCGGCGGCCTCCGTGAAAGGCGAATTTCAAAGCGTGTTAAAATTCAGCTTCACGAACGCCGTGACTTTGTTCAACACCAGCTTTGGGGCGGGCAACTGGCGCGTCGCCGCGATTTCGCTCACGCTGACCAGCAACTACGGCACGGCGGGCGTGCAGCCGAACAACGCGATTTTTCCGGTCGTCGCCGGCGGAAATTTTGTCATCGAATGGCTGGCCGATAATAACTGGGATGAAGGCAGCGGCACGCCGAACCAGTTTTCTGCGGCCGGCGTGACTTACGATTCCTTGGCGGAGCTGCTGGCCGGCGGGCATGAAATTTTATGCACAAATATTTATTTGCCACCAGGCAACAACGTGCCGGTGACTTACGCGCTGCCGCTAAACACGAATCTTGTCGCCAGCGTTTCAAGCGGCGGTGACGCGACCTTTCTATTTTATGCCGCCGATGATCAGATCGGCTACCTCTTCAATGCTTACAACTATGGTCGCGGCAACGAACCGTTGATTCAGATAACAGCAACGATGACCATTGCGGCGCCAAGATTTCTGGCCGGTTATTTTACGGATGGTTTTTTTCATCTGACGGCGACCGGCCAAATAAATTCATCCTATCAAGTGCAAGCCACCGAAAATCTCGCGACGACCAATTGGTTGACGATTGGCAGCGCCATGTCCGACGGCAATGGCTTGATTCAATTCGCTGAGACCAACCATTTTGCCCAACGTTTTTACCGGCTTATGCATTGAAAAAACCAGCAAGTGAATAGAAAACAACACCCATGAAAAATAAATTCTTGTTCCTTGTCGTTTCGTTGGTCTGGTTCGCGCTGCCCGTGCGCGCGGCGGAAATAAATGTTTTCGCCGCCGCGAGCCTGACCGATTCGCTCCGGCAGATCGCCGCGCAATACGAAAAAAATTCCAGCGACAGAATCATTTTCAACTTCGGCGCATCCAGCACGCTGGCGCGGCAAATCGAGGAAGGCGCGCCCGCCGATATTTTCTTTTCCGCCGACGAGGCGAAGATGGACGGTTTGGAAAAGAAGAATTTGATTGATCCGGCCACGCGCAAAAGCCGGCTGGGCAATTCGCTCGTGGTGGTCGTCGCGGCCGACAGCGCGTTGCAAATCCAATCCGCCGCCGACCTGACCAACGCGAGCATCCAAAAAATCGCGCTGGCCGATCCCCAGGCCGTGCCCGCCGGCATTTACGCAAAAAAATGGCTGGAGCATTTTCAACTTTGGTCAGTCATTGCAACCAAAGTGGTCCCGATGGAAAATGTGCGCGGTGCGCTCGCCGCCGTCGAGTCGGGCAACGTCGAAGCCGGCGTGGTTTACAAAACGGACGCGGGCATTTCCAAAAAAGTGAAGGTGGTTTATGAAGTTCCGAGCGCCGACGCGCCGGTCATCAGCTATCCGCTGGCGTTGGTGAAAGATGCGCAGCAGCCGGTGGCGGCGAAAAAATTCCTGAATTATCTCGACTCGACGGAAGCGGGCGACATCTTCAAGAAATTCGGCTTCACGCTGCGTGACTGAAGCCGCCGCATGACATCCGAAGATTGGCAGATCATTTGGTTCACCGCGTGGGTCGCGGCCCTGAGCACGCTGCTGATCCTGCCGTTCGGCCTCGCGCTCGCGTGGACGCTGGCGCGGCGCGACTGGCCGGGCAAATCCATCGTGGAAACGTTCGTCTCGCTGCCGCTGGTCATGCCGCCGGTCGCGACGGGTTTGATTCTGCTGAAATTGTTTGGCCGACGCGGCGGCATTGGCGGCTTTCTGCACGAGCAATTTAATTTTGATGTCATCTTCACCTGGCGTGCGGTGCTGCTGGCGTTGAGCGTGATGTCGCTGCCGCTGCTCGTGCGCTCCGCGCGCGTGGCGTTTGCGGAAGTGAATCCGCGGCTCGAAGAAATTGCCCGCACGCTCGGCGCAAGCGATTGGCGAGTGTTTTTCACCATCACGGCGCCGCTGGCGGCGCGCGGGATCGGCGCCGGCCTGCTGCTCGCCTTCGCCCGCGCACTCGGTGAATTCGGCGCGACCATCATGATCGCCGGCAACATCCCTGGCAAAACTTCCACGCTCTCGCTCGCCATTTTTCAGGACGTGCAGCTCGGCGAAGACAGCCATGCGTTTCGCTTGCTGGGTTTTTCGGTCGTGCTCGCGTTCACGGCGGTTTGGTGCAGCGAATTTTTGCTGCGGCGCAAAACGAAATGAAACTTTTGCTGAAAAAAATTTCACTGCCGCTCGCGCACTTCACGCTGACAATGGACCTTGAAATCCACAGCCGCGTCACCGCCATTTTCGGCCCGTCGGGCGCGGGCAAGACGTCCCTGCTCGATCTCATCGCCGGCCTGCGCCGCGCGCCCTCGGCTTTTATTCAGTTCGATGACCGCGTGCTGACCGATACTGCGAAGAAAATTTTTGCGCCGGCTCGTTCGCGCGGCATCGGTTACGTGCCGCAAGACTTGGCGCTGTTTCCGCATTTGTCGGTCCGGCAAAATTTGCTTTACGGCCGCAAATCCCGCAAAACAATTGACCCGCTTTTCAGTTTCGAGCACGTCACGAATGTTTTGGAAATCGCGCCGCTGATTTCGCGCGGCGTGACGCAGCTTTCCGGCGGCGAAAAACAGCGCGTCGCCCTTGCCCGCGCACTGCTCGCCTCGCCGCAATTGCTTTTGCTCGACGAACCGCTGGCCAGTCTGGACGCGCCGCTGAAGGCACGGATCATTCCCTATCTGTTGCGGCTGCGCGAGGCGTTCCACATTCCCATCCTTTATGTCACCCACGAGCGCGCGGAAGTGCGCGCCTTGTGCGACGCCGTCATTGAGCTTGAAAACGGCCGCTGCGTGCGTCAAGGTCGCGCGGCGGATGCCGCTGAAATTCCGCCACAATTTTAAAAAAATGCGCGTGCTTTTCTTCGCCCAGCTCAAAGATGCGACCGGCTGCGAATGGACGGACATTCCACCGGCTGCAAATGCAGGGCAATTGTGGCAAGTCTTGGTCGAAAAATTTCCCCGGCTGGCCGAGCATAAAAACAACGTCCGCCTCGCGCGCAATTGGGAATACGCCGACGCCAAAACGACCTTTGCCGAGACCGACGAAGTCGCGTTGATTCCGCCCGTGTCCGGCGGTTAAGGTTTTGCCCATGGAAATCCAGATCCAACTGACCGCCACGCCCATCGCGGAAAAAATCTTTCCGCCGGCGAACTTCGGAGCCGCCGGCGCGTGGCTGGAATTTCGCGGCCTCGTCCGCGACGAGGAAAATGGCGCGAAAATTTCCGCGCTGGAATATGAGGCGTATCCCGCAATGGCGGAACGCGAAATCCGGCGGCTGCTTGAAAATATTTCCGCGCGGCATCCATGCCTGGCCGTGCGCGTGATTCATCGCACCGGCCGGGTGCCGGTCGACGCCACGGCGATTTTTATCGGCATCGCCTCGCGCCATCGCGCCGAAGGACTGGCCCTGCTCGGCGAATTCATGGACCGGCTGAAGCAAGATGTCCCGATTTGGAAACGGCGCGCAGTGCCGGCACCCGCGACAAGCATGCTGCCGGAAACCGGAAGTTTGCCGGCAAAAATCATTCTCAAATCTTTGGACGAGGCGATTTTGGAAATTCAAAGCCGCTGCCAATTGCGGCCGGCGATTCGCGTTTTGCTCGAAGATTCATTTGGCCGCGTGCTGCGCGAAACGGTTTGTGCGCCGGAAGATTTGCCGCCCTTCGACTGTTCCACGCGCGACGGCTTTGCGATTTTGGCCGATGATCCTTCGGAAAATTTTCGCATCGTGGATACGATCCATGCCGCCGGCTGGCAACCGCGCGAGCTAAAAATCGGCGAGACCGTGCGCGTGGCGACCGGTGCGCCACTGCCGTGCCGCGGCGTGCGCGTGGTGATGCAGGAAGATGTGCGGCGGGACGGCGACCGCATAAACATTGTCTCAAATGAAACTGCGCTCAATCTCCGCCGGCGCGGCGAAGAGGTGAAAAAAGGGCAGCCGCTCGTGCCAGCCGGCGCGCGTTTGGATGCCGGGAAACTGGCGCTGCTGGCGACAGCGGGCTGCGGGCAGCCGCTCGTCAGCCCGCGTTTGCGCGTGATGCATTTTACGACCGGCGACGAAATTATTCCGCCAAGCCAAACGCCGCAGCCGGGCCAAATCCGCGACAGCAATTCTTTCTTGATCCGCGGGCTGCTGGAAAAAAGCGGCGGCGACCTGATCCAGGCGCATCTGCCGGAAAATGTGGCGGCGGCCAAAGCGGCGAGCGAAAGGCGCAAACCAGAAATTGAAGCTGCCGATCTGATTCTGATTTCCGGCGGCGCGAGCGTCGGCGACAAGGACTTCACACGGCCGTTGCTGGAACACTTCGGATTTGAAATCATTTTTTCGCAGGTCAACCTCCGGCCGGGCAAGCCGCTGATTTTTGGCACGCGCGGTCCGCGCGTGGCGTTTGGATTGCCGGGCAACCCGCTATCGCATTTCGTCTGCTTTCATTTTGCCGTCGCCACGGCGCTGGCAACATTGACCGGGATCGCCGGGCCAAAATTTTTGCGCGGCAAACTGTCGGAAAAATTGGACGAGGCGGCAAGTGCCCGCGAAACGCTCTGGCCCGCGCGGCTGTTTTTTTCCTGCGGCGAGATTCATTTGCAGCCGTTGCCGTGGGCCAGCGCCGGCGATGTCACTTGCTTTGCCACTGCGAATGCGTTGCTCCGCGTGCCGCCCAACCAAAATTTTTATGCGGTCGGCACCGAGATGGATTTTTTGCCTACGACGGATATGCTGGGCGCGTAGAATCATGAAAAAATTTTCCCATCTCAACGCCGCGGGCGCAGCGCGCATGGTGAACGTCGGCGCGAAACCGGTGCAATTTCGGCGCGCGGTGGCAGCAGGCAAGCTGGTTTGTGCGCCGGCCACGGTTCGCGCGCTGAAAAAACATGCGCTGCCGAAAGGCGATGTGCTGACGGTCGCGCAGATTGCGGGCATCCAGGCGGCGAAGCGGACGAGTGAATTGATTCCGCTGTGCCATCCGCTGGCGCTGAATCATGTGGGCATTCAATTCAAAGTGCGCCGGGACGCGGTGGAGATTTTTTGCACGGCGGAAACGAGCGCGCCCACGGGCGTTGAAATGGAGGCGTTGACGGGCGTGAGCGTGGCGGCGCTGACGCTTTACGACATGTGCAAGGCGGTGGACCAGACGATGCGGATCGAAGGCGTGCGCGTCGTGGAAAAAATAAAAAAATGAACCCGCCGCAAAAGCCGCAAAGAATGTTCTCCGGGGAAAATTCCTTTGCGCCTTGTTTTTTTTGCGTGAAAAAATTTTAAAATGAAAATCGGACGGCTCACCATCAGTGATCGCGCAAGCGCGGGCCTTTACGCCGACCGCAGCGGGCCGGAAATTGAAACGGTTTTACGCGGGGTTTTTGGCGACACGGGAAAGTTTGAATCGCTCATCGTCCCCGACGAAGTGGAATTCATTTCGGCGGCGCTAAAAAAATTTGCCGATGAATTGAAATGTGATCTCGTCATCACGACCGGCGGCACAGGAATTTCTGCGCGCGACGTGACGCCGGAAGCGACGCGCGCGGTGCTCGAAAAAGAATTGCCCGGCTTCGGCGAAATCATGCGGATGCAATCGTTCGCGAAGGTGCGCACGGCGATCTTGTCGCGCGCGGTCGCCGGCACGCGCGGAAAAACTTTGATCATCAATCTGCCCGGCAAACCGTCCGCCGTGCGCGAATGCCTGGAAATTCTCGCGGCGGCGATCCGCGAAGGCGTGGCGCATTTGCGCGGGGAAGATCCGCATTGAATCGGCAAAAAAAAGGAGCACGCATTTGTGTGTGTGCTCCCGTGAATGGTCAGAGTTATTGCAGTTGTTCCGCGCGGAAGTAGCGATACGGCATCACGGTGTTATTGGTGTAAGTGAACGTTGCCGATGTGCCGGTCAATTTAAGATCGGTGATGTAATCCCAGCGCTGGAAATCAAAGGTTCCCTGAATTTCGCTGGTCGTGCCCGCGGTGCCGGAAACGGTGAACGAAAACAAATTGTTGCCCAGACTGGTCGGCGTGGTGCTCACGAAGGACGGAGGCGACGCGGGCGCTTTGAGGAAACCGAGCCAGAGTTGCGCATCCCTGGCCACGCTGGCAGTGCTGTTGCCAAATAAAAACTGCACGGTGGGTATCGGGTTGAGCGTGGTCAACGCGCCGCCGAGGGCGATTGGTCCGCCGCTGTCGGCCAGCGCGGCCGCCATAGACGTTGCCGTTGGCGAGGTCGTTATAAATGCTGGTCGCCGTGGTCTCGTTGGCGGTCAGGTGGGTTGTTGCGGCGGCGGCTCCCACCAAAAAAATCAATGCGCGGAAAATTTTTCGCGGCTCAAAAACGGGCAGCGATTTTCCCGCCGCCTACTTTTCCAAACCGAGCAGATATTCCTCCAAACGCGTGTGGCGAAGGACATTCAGCACCGAGCCCGAAACATTGGTGAATTTGAGCGCCACGTCGCGCCGCTTCAGGTTCTTTTTGAAGCGCAGCATCAGGCCGATGCCCGTGCTGTCTACGAACGTCACGCGCGCCAGGTCAATCACCACGCTCATGCCCGGCGTGACCTGTGACAATTCCGATTCCGTGAACACGCCGAGTTCCACCACGTTCAACGCCGTGATTTCGCCAACCCAGCGGATCTGCAATTCTTCCTGCAACACGCCGCTGGTGACCGGCGATGCGCCGACCGCGCTTTCCATCAAGATCCGCGCGCCCGCGAGACTCGCCTGCACCGTGAAAAATTCATCCAGCTTCATCAGCCGCAGCGCCGATTCGATGGGCGACCGCGGCGCGACCAAAATAAATTGGTTGCCCAGCTCGCGGGATTGTTTGCGCAGCCGGATCAACAAACCGATGCCCGTGCTGTCGGCAAAAACGGTGTCGGTCAAATCAAACATCACGTGGCCGCTCGCCACGGCGCGCTCCCATTCGGCGCGGCACACCTGCACTTCCGCCGCGCCCAGCCGGGCCGGCACGCGGATGACAAAATTGCCGTGCGGATCCGGCATGACATTCGCCTCGCTGGCGGAGGGCGCGGACTTGCGCGCCCGCAAATGCCAGCTTTGCCGCAAAACATTCCGGGTGAAGCTCCAAATTTTCAACGCGCTGGACTGCGGTGTCGCCCGTTTCAACGGCAAGGTGCCCGCCAGAAAATCCAGTGTGTTGCCGATTCCCAGAGTGAACGGCACCGCCGCCTCGCGGAAATTCATGCTCATCCATTTTTCCTCCTTCGGAAAACCCAGCGACACGAACACGATGTCCGGCTTCGCGGCGTGCAGCCGGCGCACAATCTCCGCGTGATCCATCTCAAAAATGTTTTTATCCGGCGGGGCAAAGGTGGCGACCGGCGGCAGTTTGGGATATTGGGCGCGGATTTTTTCCGCCGCGGCCGCCAGGGTTTGGTCGGTGCCGCCCAATAAAAAAATGCGCCAGTTTTTTTGCTCGGCCAGCGCCAGCAACGGCGGCACGAGCCGCACCGCCGGAATGCACTGCGGCACCGCGCTGCCGAGAATTTTTGAAGCCCACACGACCGGTTTTTCACCCGCGAGCACCAGATGCGCGTCGAACAAAATGCGCCGCAGCTCCACATCTTTCGTCGCCTCGACCAGAAAACTGACGTCCACCGCTGCCGCGTAATGCGAGCGGCCGGAAGTGACCATCGTGGTGATGATGCCGAGCGCCTCGTCAATGGTCACGCTGTCGAACGGCACGCCGAGAATCGCGATGGGCGCGCGATCCGTCGTTCCAGTTGGCGGGTTGGTCGGCATCAGACGCGCTTCTTGTAGCACCGTTGCCGACAAACACCAAGCACAGAAACCAGGTTTACGCAATTGCTTTTCATGCCGGTTTCGGACCGATGATTTTCTGCACTTCCAGAAGCAGTTGATTCGGACTGAATGGTTTTGCCAGAAACAGCGCCGCGCCGGCGACCTCGGCCTCGACGCGGGTCAACGCGTGGCCTTTCGCGGAAAGCACGACGACGGGAATTTCGCGCGTGGCGGCATCTTCCTTCAACTGTCGCAGCGCGCCGAGTCCGTCGAGGCCGGGCATCATCACGTCCAGCACGATCAATTGCGGCCGCGCACTGGCCGACAGCGCGAGCGCCTCCTTGCCGTCGCGGCAGGTCACCACTTCGTAGCCGCCTTTCTTGAAGGTCATCTCCAGCAGGCGCAGCATGTAAACTTCGTCGTCCGCGACGAGAATTTTTTGGGTCGGGTTCATGACAGGTGGCGGATAAAAATAAACGTCTGGTCATCGAGCAACGGCGTGCCGTGGCGCGCGGCGGCGAGCCGTTCGAGCAAAAAGTTTTTCGCCACCGTCGCGTCGCGGGTGGCCAGCGCCACTTCGGCGAGCAACTGCGCCAGTTTTTTTTCGCCCAGCAATTCGCCGCTCGCGTTGCGCGTTTCAATCACGCCGTCAGTGTAAAGCAATGCCGCGCCGCCCGGCGGCAGCATCGTGACCGTGGGCGGATAAACTTCGTCCGCCTCGACGCCCAACGGAAAACCGGGCAGATCCGGCGGATCCGTAGAAATTTCTTCCGGCCGCCATACCAGCAACGGACAATGCCCCGCACTCGCCGAAATCAACCGGCCGTGACGCGCATCCACATAAACCAGCTTCGCCGTGACGAACATATCCACGCGGGAAAGATCGGGAAACAAAATTTTGTTCGCCGCGCCCAGCAGTTCGCCCGGCTGCGCAAACAATTGCGGCATCGAACGGATCGTCGTGCGCAGCACCGCCGCGAACAGCGCCGCCGGCACGCCCTTGCCCATCACGTCGGCGATCACCAGCAGCACCGCGCCGTCGCCCGCCGGGATCACGTCGTAAAAATCGCCGCCGACCTGGAGTGCGCTCTGGCACACCGCCGCCAGCGCGAACGGGGCGCACGGCGGCAGGTGCGCGGGCAGCAGCGAGCGCTGGATCTCCGCCGCGATTTCCAATTCCCGCCGCGTGACCCGCGTGGCCGTGCGTTCGTCCAGCAGCCGCGCGTTCACGATTTGGATCGCAAAGAAATCAATGAACGTGTGCAGCAAATTCAGTTGCGCGGCGGTGAACGGTTTGTCCGCCGCCAGCCGGCCGAGCGCGACCGTGCCGACGAGTTGGTCCGCCACAAAAAACGCGTGGCACACGCCGTTGCCCACGGGCAGGACCGTGCGCAGTGGATCGTTCGCCGCGAGCGGTTCCTCCGGGCCGAACCAGATGTCCTGCCGGCTGCGCGCCGCGCGCACTTCCACCGAGGCCAGAAAATCATCGGCCAGGCTCACCGGTTTGAGCGGCACGCGGTTTTGCGCCGGCAACGCGAGACGCGTCTCCAGTTTTTTGCCGTCGGCGGAGACGAGCCGCAGCAGCGCGCCGTCCGCTTCAGCGATCTGCATCAAATCGCGGAGCAGCCGCTGGGCAAAATCATTCAGGTCCGTATTTTTGCCCAGTTCCGCACTGTAACGAAACATCGCCACCAGGCTTTCATAGCTCGACGAAAGTTCGGCGGCCATGTCGTTCAACGCGCCTTCGGCCTCCGCGAGCCGCTGCTGCAACTGGCCGGGGTCCGCCAAAATCATTTTATTTCCCGGCGGCCGCGCGCGGCGCAGCACCAAAATATTTTCGCCCGGATGCCGAAAATACCGCGCGCGGTCCGTCAGCGATTTCATCAGGAACAAACCGCGGCCGCTTTCGGACTCGTCCTCGGGCAGCCCGACTTCCGTCGGCCAGTCAAAACCGGCGGTGTGGTCGGTGATGCGCGCCTCGACATCGCGCTCGCCACAGGAAATCTCAATGATGACGGGCAGTTCGCGCGCCGCCGCCGGCGCATATTTGACCGCGTTGTTCGCGCCTTCGATCAACGCCAGTTCCCACGCGCCGAGTTCGTCTGCCGGCAGATTTTTTTCCGCGAGCCACGCCTGCACCTGTGCGATGGCGGCGCGCACGGCGGAAAATTCACAGGCGGTTTCCACTCGCAGCGAAAGGCGATGCTCGGAATTTTTGGCGGCGGCAGTCATTCAGTTTGGGCGGCGGCGTTGCGCTTCAAGCCAGCTGCGCAGCTGCTGCATGGCGGGCACGATTTGCGCCTGCAATTTTTCCAGGCCGGCCTGTGCGCGCGGACCATCGCTTGCTTCGGCGGCGTTTTCGATGGTGAGAAAAATTTCCGAGAGCGGTTGGAAACCGAACAGCAGGGCCAGGCCTTTGAGCGAATGCGCGGAACGTTCGAGGTCGGGCCATGATGCCGCCGTATGCAGCCGCTGCAGTTCGGTCAGCCGGTCCGGCAGTTCCTGTAAAAAATCGCCGACCATGTCGCACACGGCGGTGCGTTCCAGTTCGGTGCAGAGTTGTTCCAAGCGGGCGGGATTGAACGGTTCCGGCTCGCCGGGGGGGTCGGGAATCGCCGCGACCAGCGCGGTGTAAAGCTGCTGGCCGGTGAACGGCTTGGCGATGTAATCATCCATGCCCGCCGCGATGCAGCGCTCGCGTTCGCCGGCGAGCGCGTTGGCGGTGACGGCGATGATGCGGACGGGCCGCGCCACTTTTTTTTCCGCTTCGATTTTCCGGATGGCCGCCGTCGCCTCGTGCCCGTCAAGTTCCGGCATGTTGCAATCCATCAAAATCGCGTCGTAATGATCCGGCTTGAACTGGTCCACGGCTTCGCGGCCGTTCACCGCCCAGTCGGCGCGCGCGCCAAACGTGTCGAGCATCAACTGGCAGAGCTTGCGGTTGAACGGATGATCCTCGGCGACGAGAATTTTCAGATCGGAGATCGCCGAATGTTTCGGCGCGGCGTCGCGGCGCATGAATTCCGTGTCGCCGGGCAATTTGACGGGCCGGTTCAACTCCGGTTTTTTGCCGAGCACCACGTCCACCAGCGCGTTGAAAAACGGCTGTTCGCGGATCGGCTTGAGCAGCACGTTGGCAAAAATCGCGAGGCTTTCGTCTTCCGCGCCGAGCGTGGCCGACGCGCTCGCCAGCAGAAAACATTGCACGCGCTCGCGACTCGCCTCCAGTTCCGCGCGCAATGCCGCCCCGCCGAGCGCCAGCATTTCGTCATCGCAGACGATCAGCGGCAGCACCGCCGCGCGCAACTCATGTTTCAGCACGCGCAGCAGTTCCGGCACGGTCGTCACCGCGCGCGTGTCCACGCCCCAGCCGCGCAACTGCTCCACGAGCGATTCCCGCAGGCTCGGATTCGGCACCGCCACGATCGCCTGCACAAACACGAGGCCGGGAAAACAGCGTTCGATGGCCGGCTGCGGCGGCACTTCAAACGGCAGTTCAAACCAGAACGTCGAGCCGACGCCGGGCGAACTGTGCACGCCGATCCGGCCTTCCATCAACTCCACGATTTTCCGCGAGATCGCCAGGCCGAGGCCGGTGCCGCCGAATTTGCGCGAGGACGAAGTATCGGCCTGCACGAACGGCTGGAATAATTTTTTCGTCTGGTCACGGTCCAAACCGATGCCCGTGTCGGTGACTTCAAACCGCAATTTGATCTTGCCGGCGGCGTGCAACAGCGGCAGCACGCGCACGACCACTTCGCCCTTGGGCGTGAACTTGACCGCGTTACCGACGAGATTCAGCAGCACTTGGCGCAAGCGGATCGGATCGCCCACGAGCCGATGCGGGATTTCGCGGTTGATGACGGCGGCGAGCGAAAGTTTTTTGGACGGCTCGCGCGAGCCGGCGTTTTCCAATACAGAATCCACGATGTTGCGGACGGAAAAATCCTCGCGCGCGATCGTCATCTTGCCCGCCTCGATCTTGGAAAAATCCAGCACGTCGTTGATCACATGGAGCAGGGCGTTCGCGCTCTCGGCGGCGGCGGCGGTGAACTCGCGCTGGCGGCGGTCCAGCCGCGTCTGCCCGAGCAGTTCGACCATGCCGAGAATGCCGCCGAGCGGCGTGCGGATCTCGTGGCTCATGTTCGCGAGAAATTCGCTCTTGGCCGTGTTCGCGCGGTTGGCCTGCTCGGCGGCGGTGCGCGCATCGGCGGCGGCGGCCTGCAGCTGGATGTTCGCTTTTTCCAGTTCCGCCTTCGCGTCCTGCAAGGCCAGTTCGGCGCGTTTGCGCGGCGTGATGTTCTGGATGACGGCCTGAAATTCTTTTTCGCCCGTCGTCTCGCGCGTCAACGGGCGAAGATTATATTGCTGCCATTCCACATGGCCATCGGCGGCCTCGGCCTTGCGGTCGAAATTCAAGATGGGTTTTTCCGCCGGCAAATCTTTGACGTCCTGCTCCATCGTCCGCGCTTCCGCCTTGACCAAATCCTTGTAAAAATTGGTGCCGATCAATTCCTCCGCCGGCTTGCCGTAAAACGCGCAGTAGGCCGGGTTCACGAACGTGATCGTGCCGTCCGGCCCAAACCGGCAGATCATGTCCTCCTGGTCCGCGACGATGGTGCGCAGGCGCTTTTCATTTTCCGCCATCTCGGCCTGCGCTTTGCGGCGTTCGCTCGCCGCGGCGGCCAGCAGCAGATTGGAAACGGCGATGATGCCGATATAACTGCCGACCAGCCGCAAACTTTCCGTCACGCCATGACCCACGAACGGTCCGCGTCCCTGCCACAGCGAAAAAATGGCGGTGGACGCCACCAGCAAATTGCCCGTCGCCGCGCCGCGCGGACCGAACCGCAGCGCGCTCCAGACCAAAAACGGATACGGCAGATACGCCAGCGGATAATTTTGAATCCCGTCCGCCAGCCAGCTCGTGAAGGAAAATAATGTGCCCATCACCAAGCCCGCCGCACACGCCAGCGCTTCCACCCCGCGCCATTTGGAAAGGCGCAACGATGACGGCGCGATCCAAGTGAGGATGAACGGCGTCAACACCAGCAACGCCAGCGCATTCGGCACCCACCATTGGAGCGTGAGCGACAGCAGTTGATCCCACACCGCTTTTTTCGCGTAGATCAAGCCCACCACATTGAAGGCCGCGTTGACCGTGGTGCCGAGCAGACAGGCCAGCAATAAATAGCCCGCCACATCGCGCATGCGTTCCATCGCATTCTCAAAACGGACAAACCGTTTCAACAAATACGCGCACAGCACCGCGCCCACCGTGTTGCCGAGCACCATGCCGAGCGTGAAATATCCCAGCGTGCCGCCATCAATCAGCGAAAACACCACTGCGCCCAGCGCGATGCCCGGCCAGAAACGATAGCCCAGCAGCAAAATCGCCGCGAGCGCGAGGCCGGCGGGCGGCCAGACCAGCGCCACGCTGCCGGCCAGAAAGGAAATTTTTTTGCCCAGCAACGCCGCGAGCACATACAGCGCCGTCAGCGCGGTGACGCGCAAGACGACCGCCACGCCGGATTTTTTGGATTCACTCAAGCCGCCGATTTTTTATCAGCTTTCACCGGGCAAGCCTAGGCATAAGTTGCCAACCGCCGGGACATTTTTGACGCCGCCAGTGGGCAGATGCCCAAGCGCCATAGCCGCCGGTGTGAATCGGCGCTGACTTCTCCTGCCGAGGAATCACAAACCCTGCGATCCTTGTCCCAACGGGACAATCGGACATTAGCCCGGCACACCGTGCCGGGAACCGCCGCCAATGACATTTCGTCCTGAAGGGACGACGGACATTGTGCGTTTGTTTTCCAGCGTCCTTTCAGGACTTGAACATTTTGTGCGGTTCACCGGGGACGGTGTCCCCGGCTAATTTCCAACGCGCCTTCAGCGCACCAAAATCACGGCGAGCGGAAGGGGTAGAAGCGGCCGGAAGAATTCCTGCGTGGTCTGGTTTTCACTGGCTTAGACGGTAAAAAGTGGGCGCGCCGGAAATCGGATTGGTCACGGTATTTAGACCGTTAACGAGAGCGGCCGGCGTTGAGACGGCAGTCCAAGTCACCGGCGGCGTCAAGTTCGTGGTAGATTGCACAAAGAAATTATCATAGCCCGCACCGGCCACGCCGCTAGGCCAAGACAATATAGCATTCGTGCCTGACGATTTGATGTTCAGCTGTGGCGGCGGATAGGAGAGCATGAAAACGGTGCCACCATTATTGATGCCGCCCTCATAGGCTGTGCCAAACAAAGTTGTTCCCAATAAAAGCAAGCTGGCTTGTGGGTAAGCGCCATCGCTGCCGCCAGTAAAATTATACAGGTTTGTAAAACCAGAGCCGTCGGTGCGGATGGCAAATATAGACCCATATTGGCCGGAAACAAAAGGACCAGCATTGCCTTGAAATGTCGTTCCGTAGATGGTGTTGCCGGCTATTATTATTCCGCCAATATTTACGATGTCGCAAAAATTGGTAAAACCACTTCCGTCGGTTCCCATTTTAAAAATGCCGAAATCGGTCATCAAATACAGCTGGTTGCTTGACAGGCCCATGGTGGCGTAAAAATTGCCACGAATCGGATAATTGGTAAAACCAGTTCCATCGGTTTGCATCGCGAAAGGAGTGCCGCCCCAACTCTTAATGCCCTCATGCGAGTCTCCATAGAGCGTATTGCCTGACAGAACCAGTCCGGCTAATGGCAGCGCTCCATCACTCACACTGCTGCCGAAATAATGCTGGATGATAAAGCCGGTGCCGTCTGTGTTTACCGAAAACAGAATTCCGTTGTTGCCACCGCCGCCGCCATTCCTCGTTGTTCCATAGAGCGTATTGCTCCATAGGACAATGCCGTTATTGACACCGTCTAAATTGGAGCACAAGGTGGCATAACCGGTTCCATCCATGTTCACCTTAAATATCGAGCTACTTGTGTTGCCATACAGAACGGTGCCAGATTGAATGATGCTGGACGGCGAGCCTCCATCAGTGAACGTATAAATGTTTGTAAACCCGGTGCCATCCGTATGTATAGCAAAGATTGTTCCTTGGTTTGAACCGTTGTCGGCGTATGTTGTTCCATACAGCATATTGCTAATATAAATCAGCGGCGATGTCGGTCCAAATGCCGACAATTGTGTAGGCTGCTGGCCCCCGGGAAACGAGTGCATTACTTGAAAAATCGGTTTTGATGGCCCGCCTGGCAACGCGGAATAACTGGCGGCTGCGACCGGCGTGATAAAATTCGTGCCGACGGAAATAATTTCATTATCCGGTGCCCGCCAGCCTTTGATCGTTTTAAAACTCACGGTATGGTTTCCGGCTGACAGATTCCCGATGACTCCGCCGTTTGTCTGCCATGTGCCACCATCCACCTGCCATTGCGCCCCGTCGGTGATCGCGCCGGTCGGCGACAACGTCATTTGCAATTCTCCGGGAAACCATGCTTGGGTTGGACGACCGTTAAAATTGGTTCCCCAGCCCGTCGTTCCTTGCGAGTAATAGATTATTGGATAGCTAAAACTCCCACTGTAATAAGCAAAAGAATTCGAACCGGCGGGCGCATTGCCCTGAAAATAAACCCCCATCAAGTCACTGGAGTAAGTATTTACGCTGGTAAATGCGAGATCTGCAAGATTGGTGACCGTGCTGGGGACAGCAATGTTGCTGGCACCCGGGCCGATGATGCCATTCGTTCCAACAAAAGCATAGGCTCCGATGGCCGTTACTGTATTACCAAGAATGCTGCTGGGAACGACTATGTTGGCGTCAGACCCGGTATAGCCTGTGATCGTAAGCGAGCCATCAGTGTTGGTCGTGTAAGTAAATTGCGCCTGCACCGCCGCCGGCAGCGCCCACAGCAACAGAATGATCAGCCGCCAACTTTGAATGCAGTTCCGGTTGGTTTGCATAATCCTCCTTTGGTTGTCTTTAAAAATTTCCCGCCCGCCGGTTCCCACCACCATCGGCACAGTCACAACCTTATCAGAACGATCTAAAATTGTCCAGTCGGTGCTGGCGGATTGCTTTGAATAGATCTGACTTAACTCCATTGCGCATTTCTTGGGCTTTTATTGCCGGTATGTGGCGCAAAAATTTGGGAGTTAATTAACTCGCGGCTTTTTGCGGCGCAAAAAACCTATATGTAACGCAAAAAGCTGCGACTGAGTTAAGTCGCGGTCTTTTGCGCCGCAAAAAATCAATCTACGACGCAAAAAGGCAGGACTTAACTAAGTCGCGTCGTTTTGCGGCGCAAAAAACTAAAACCAAACTAAGTCGCGCGTTTTTGCGTCGTAAAAATCTTGGACTTAATCGAGTCGCGCCAGCTTTGGGCCTTAAAAACGCGTTTTTATTCAATTTTTTCGCGCCTTTCCTACAAAATTTGTAGGAATCCTTCTTGTTTTCTTGTAGGAATCCTTCCTACAGCGAATTTTCCTAGTTTGGCAAAATTTTCCCGGCAAAAAAAAGCAGTTTTTGCCGCTGGCACCCATTGTCCGGGGCCGGAAGCATTTCGATGATTTTTTATAAAATCCGCATTTTCAATTATTTGCAAGCAAGGGAGAGTTGTAAACAATTTTTGGTCAGGTATGGCTGAGGCAGGGAAAAACCGCTTGGCATCTTTTAAGCGATAGGTTCCGGCATGAACCCTCTTGGTAGCCGGCGGTTGCCGGCGGGACGGTTCGTTATATTATAAATAAAGAGAAAGGACAGTTATGGCAGATATAACATATCGGGTATCCTATGCGTTCGCATCCTATTCAGACTCTGGTCTGGACGTCTTCGGGGCGAATGTGGGGGTAAAAATGACGGGCAACGCGGCGTTCCCCAACCCGCCGGTGCCGATGGCGGTGCTGACGGCGAAATCCACGGCGTTTCATAACGCGCAACTGGCGGCCCAAGATGGCGGTTCCGAAGCGCTGGCCCTGCGGGATGAGACGCGCTCGGCCTTCATCGTGGCGCTGAAGCTGGTGGGTGCGTATGTGCAAAGCGTGGCCGGCCAGACGTTGTCGGTGCTGTTGTCTTCCGGCTTCAACACGGTGAGCACCAACCGCACGCAATCCCCCTTGGACACGCCGGTGATCCTGGACATTGACAACAGCTTCAGCACGCAGTTTGTGCTGAAACTGCAACCCGTGACCAACGCCCGGACCTATCAGGTGCAGAAATGCGTGGCGGGCGGCGCGTGGCAGGAGGCGGGATTCTCCACCCAGGCCCGCAGCGTGCTCGTGACGGGCCTGACGCCCGGCACCATCTACAGCCTGCAGGTGCGCGCCATCGGCGGCAGCACCGGCAGCAGCGACTGGAGCAATCCGGTTTCCTGCATGGCCACCTAGCCAGCGAGGGCGGAGCCACCGCCGCCCTGTCAGAAAAAAACGCCGGGACAATTTTTTGTCCCGGCGATTTTTTTGCCCGGATGAAACCGTTTAAAAAAATTTTGCGGGCGGCGCGCGGGGCGGTTTTTTGGCGCGTCACGCAAAAAAATTTATTGCCATTGGCCGGGTATTCGGCAAGGTAATGGCCGAGGAATCGCTCACGGATTGGAAGCCAAACCCGCTTTACCATGAATAGCCAACTGCCGGCGCATCTGATTGCCCATATCAACGTCAAGCTTGCCCTCATCGGCTGCCAGCCGGTGCCGATGAAAGGCGACAAGGAATTCGTCGAGATCGCCGCCGCGATGGCCGCCCAATCGCGCGAGAAAGACCGCCTGCTCGGCTCGCATCTGTGCCCGGCGGACCGGCGCATCCAGACGTTTCTTTACGATTATCTGCAGGACGTGCCCGCGCCGAAACTGCCCACGCGCACGTTCACGTTGGATCGTCCGGGCCTCGCCCGCGTGCTCTCGCTGCCGGTGGACCGCGATGATTTTTCGAGCGACATCATCAATTCCTACCGCGTCAAACAAGGCGTTCTGCACAATCCCAAAAGTGACCGCCGCACGACGGCGGGAATTTTTCACGTGACCGAGGGCGGTTTGCCGATTCCCGACGACAAGCTGGCGGTGCCGAAGGCGACGTTCGCCAAAATCCTCGCGCTGGCGCTCACGCCGCCGAAGGAGTTGCTGAAGCTGCCGTTCACCTCCACCCAGCCGCAGCCGGCGGAATGTTACGTCACGCTGCTGCTGCGGCCGCTGGTGTGCCCCGCCGTGCCGGGATTCACTTCGGAAAAATCCATGGAAGTGCGCTTTTTCGTGCCGGGAAATTTGGTGAGCAATCTGGATTTCGTCGAGGCGATTTTCACAAATGGCGGCGATCCGCTGCTGCCGGAAAATGATGCCGCGCTGGATTCGGAACATTGGACCGGCCACACCGGCTGCGTGATCCTCGCGCCGCATCTCATCAAGATGACAAAAAAATCGGTCGGCCTGCCGCCGTTCGAGCAAGCGACCGAGCGCCAGAAGCGCGACGGCATGTGCTGGAAAAAAGAGGACGAACTCTACAACGGCGGCAACGCGTTCAAGCTCACTTGCCGTGACGAAACGGGCGTCATCGTCACGATTATCGCCGACAATTATTTCGGCTACTGCAAAAAAGAGGTGAAGACGCAGTTGAGCTACGCGGCGAATTTATTTGGTTTGACCGAGGAAGAACATGCGGGCGGCGCGCTGGTTTATCAGAGTTACGATTTGGGCGAGGAATTTGACGGCGAGGATCACGTCCGCCAGACCGGCCACACGTTTGAAGAAATGACCACGCGTTTTGCCAGCGTGATGGACGTGCAAGCGGGTGGCTGGGCGGTGGACAAAAAATTTCCCGCGATCACCTACGTGCCGCAGGACGCGCATTTCGATCTGCAAACGCAAAAAGTTTCGTGGAAAAATGCCGGCGGCGAACACAGCATCAAACTCTCGCCGGAAAAAACCTACGTCCGCCCATCCGGCTACCAGATCCGCATGGAAAAACCGCCCGGCCACGGCCGGCAATGGCGGCTGGTCGGCACGGTGGCGGAGGGCACGTTCTGCCACAAGCCCAGCACGGTTTCCGGCGGCGGCAAATCGGAGATTTCCAAGCCGATCACGGACGCGATCTTGACCGGCTCCATTTTCGTCGCGGATTTCAAGAAGGATTTCGAGCGCGTGGCGGAGTTGATTGACCGCGATTATTCAGACCGGTTCGCGGACAAAACGAAAACAGACCAGCGCGCGGTGCTCTCGCCGGAACGTTCGCTCGGCTCGGTCATCAAGCTGCTCACGCCGGACGAACATGATTACACGCCGGAATACAACGCGTGGCTCGCGAGCGTGCTGCAGCACGTCAAGGAACTCGTGTTCGTCGTGAAACGCTATTACAAGCCGGCGTGGGGCAAGGATTGGCTGAGCCATTTCAGCGTGGACATCGTGAACGGCACGCCGGGCAACGAATTGAAATGCGACAACAAAAAACTGGTCACGACCTATCTGCGCGTCGGGTTTGACGCGGACGGCGCGTGGCGCACGTTTGGTCTGCGCAAGGATTTTCATCCCGCCGTCAAAGTGCAGATGGAGGATGACATTTCGGCTTCCACCGTGGTGCCCGCCGCCCTGCTGGAAAATTTGCCGCCGGGCACGGACAAAAATCTGTCGGTCAAATTTGTGCAGAACACGGAACAACGGCTGTTCCAGCGGCCCGACGATGCGATCCACCGCGGCTACGACAAGCAGGCGGAAAGCGATTTCGTGCAGCCGGACAATTTCTTTTCCAACTACGAGCCGCTCACGCCCGCGAAGGCGCGCGACATGGTGGAAGATGCGCTCGGTTTTCATCAGTTCACCGCGCCGATGCAGGCGTTCATCCGCGAAGTCGCGGAGACGGGCGCGCCGGAATATTTTGTGTGCACCGCGAACCCGCGTCTGGTGGATGGCAAGCCGACGAAAAATCCGCGCTATCTCCAAAAGCGGCCGGATCTCGTGCGCGCGCAGGAAACTTACACGGCGGAAATCTGCGCACGGCTGCGGCGCCGCGTGGCACCCGACCTGCCGTTTTACACGCCGGTCAACGTGCTGCTGCCGGGCCGACGGAACAATCCGCCGGAACCGGGCGTGCGTTCGCTCGCGTGCTACAATCCGATCCATTATTTCGAGCTGCCGGAATTGTTCATGGAATTCATTTGCAGCATGACGGGCAAATCGCCTTCAACGACCGGCGCAGGTTCCGAGGGCGCGCTGACGAAAGGCCCGTTCAACGCGCTGCCGCCGATCATGGATGTGAACAACGCGCTCGTCGCGTGGATTCTCTGCGGTCATCATGGTTTTGTGACCGCCGCCGGCTATGTCGGCCCGAACGTGCGCGTGGATCACGATGTGAGCTTGATCGTGCCGGAAGTCTGGTGCCGGCTCACGGCGGAAGAGCGCGAGCCGAAATTTCTCATCGCCAACCGCTTTCTCGACAAGTGCAACGATTTTGAGCACGGCGGCAAAAAAATTCTCGCGAGCCGGCTCGGCTGGCGCATCAACGCGCGGTTCGTGCACGCATTTTTCGGCCGCGTGTTCAACCATCCGCACGCGGTGTTCACCGAGGCGATGCTCAAGCCGGAATTACAATCGCCGGAAATCTTTGCGGACGGCATGGACAACATCGTCGCCACGCAGAAGCGCGTGGCCAAAATGTATTTTGACGACGGCAGCATCGCGCAGGCGTGCCCGCCCCTGCAGGCGTTGCTGCACATCATGCTCAACGACGAATGGGAGGGCAAAGCGCTCGACCATGCGGACGTGCGGCAATTGTTCACGCGCGAAAACCTGCTGGCGAGCGACTGGTATGCGGCGCGGCTGGCGGCGAAACAAAAAGTGGACCGCGCGCTGTGGAAGCGCCACGTTGAGTATCTGAATCAGTTTCTGCGCCGGCCGAACTACGCGGACGTTTCGGAAAACCTCGGCATCGGCGAGCGGCTGGCGCAGGCGCGCAAAACGCTTGAGGCGGTCGAGGCGCCGGACTATTTGAAAAAACTGGCCGGCACGCTCGGCGCGGAGCCGGTGGAAAAATATCTGTAAACGAGAGATCAAGTTTCAAGTTTCAAGTGTTCAGAAAGCGGCGAATAAGTGCTTTGCTGAACACTTGAAACGGAACACGGAACACTTTTTCACGTTTCAGCGGTGCCGGAAAATTTAAGAAAGATTTAAAATGTCCATACACGTTGCGCTCCACCACAAAACCCACTACAAATACGACCGGCTCGTCAACCTCGGCCCGCAGGTCATCCGCTTGCGGCCCGCGCCGCATTCGCGCACGCGGATTTTGAGCTACTCGCTCAAGGTCCGGCCGGAGAAACATTTCATCAACTGGCAGCAGGACCCGCAGTCGAACTACGCGGCGCGACTCGTGTTTGAACAGCCGACGCGGGAATTTTGCGTGGAAGTGGATTTGGTCGCTGAAATGGCGGTGCTGAATCCGTTTGATTTTTTCCTCGAACCGAACGCGCAGAAATTTCCGTTCGCCTACGACCCGGCGCTGGATCACGAGCTCGCGCCATTCCTGCGCAAATGGCCGCTCACGCCCAAGTTTGGCAATTATCTGGCGGAACTGCGGCGCGACCTGATCAAGGAAGTCAAACCGCGGACGCAGGACGAGCGCGTGGCCATGCCCGAAAGCGACAAAATGGCGACGAACGATTTCATCGTCGCGATCAATCAACGATTGTGGAAGGACATCAAATACACGATCCGCTTGGAACCGGGCGTGCAGACGCCGGAAGAAACGCTGACGAAATTGAGCGGCTCGTGCCGCGACTCCGCATGGCTGTTGGTGCAATTGTTGCGGCACTTCGGCCTCGCGGCGCGGTTCGTCAGCGGCTATTTAATCCAGCTCAAGCCGGACGTGAAATCGCTCGACGGTCCGAGCGGTGCGGAAAAAGATTTCACGGATTTGCACGCATGGACGGAAGTTTATCTGCCCGGCGCCGGTTGGATCGGCCTTGACCCGACCTCCGGTTTGCTCGCCGGCGAAGGGCACATCCCGCTCGCCTGCACGCCTGATCCGTCGAGCGCCGCGCCGATTTCCGGCGGCGTGGATGAATGCGAAACCGAGTTCGCTTTTGAGATGACGGTGACGCGTGTTTACGAATCGCCGCGCGTCACCAAGCCTTACACCGACGAGCAGTGGAAAGACATCGAGAAGCTCGGCCACGCGATTGACGTGGATTTGAAAAAAGGCGACGTGCGGCTGACGATGGGCGGCGAGCCCACGTTTGTTTCGCTCGATGATCCGAACGGGCCGGAATGGAATTTCACCGCGATGTCGCACAAAAAGCGCCTGCTGTCTGGCGAACTCATCCGGCGGCTGCGCGGAAAATTTGCGCCCGGCGCGCTGCTGCACTACGGCCAAGGCAAATGGTATCCCGGCGAACCGCTGCCGCGTTTCGCGCTTGCCGCGTATTGGCGCAAGGACGGCGTGCCGGTCTGGAAAGATGATTCGCTCATCGCCGATGAATCAAAAAATTACGGCCACGGGCCGAAGGAAGCGAAGGCGCTGGCGGAGCGGTTGGCCAAAACGATTGGCGTGAATCCGAAACACTTGATTCCCGCCTACGAAGACGCGTTTTATTATTCTTGGAAAGAGCGGCGTTTTCCGACGAACGTGACGCCGGAAAAATCCAATCTCAAGGACAAACTGGAGCGCGAGCGCATCGCGCGGATTTTTCAGCAAGGTCTCGGCTCGGTGGTCGGCTACACGCTGCCGATCAAGCGCGCGTGGATTGGCCAGGAACAGGGCTGGATGTCCGGCTCGTGGTTTTTGCGCGATGACGACACGCTCTGGCTGATCCCTGGCGATTCCGCAATGGGCCTGCGCCTGCCGTTGGATTCCGTGCCGTGGGTGGCGGAAAAAGATTATCCATGGCTGCGGCAGCAAGACCCGTCGGAACCGGATTTGCCGGCATTGCCAAAAGAATTTCCTTATGGGCTGAATCCCGAATTAAGCGGCCAGCGTTTCATGCGCGGCGGCGGCGCACCATCGGCCGCCGGCTACGGTCCCGGCCAGCGTGCGCAAAAGCTCGGCAAGCCCGAGGAAAAACCGGCGCCGCAAAATTTGGACGAAGATCCAAATCGTCGTCCCGCGCCCGGCGAATCCGCGCCGTGGATCATCCGCACCGCGCTCTGCGTCGAGCCGCGCGACGGGCGCTTGCACGTTTTCATGCCGCCGGTCGAGCGCACGGAAGATTACCTCGATCTCATCGCGGGCATCGAAACGACCGCGCACGAAACCGGTTTGCCCGTCGTCATTGAAGGTGAGACGCCGCCGCGCGATCCGCGCCTGAACAAACTTGCGGTCACGCCCGATCCCGGCGTGATCGAAGTGAATATGCACCCGAGCAAAACTTGGGAGGAACTCGTTGAGCGCACAACGACGCTTTACGAAGAAGCGCGGCTCACGCGGCTCGGCACGGAAAAATTCATGGTGGACGGACGCCACACCGGCACCGGCGGCGGCAATCACATCATCATCGGCGGCGAGACGCCGACGGATTCGCCGGTCTTGCGTCGGCCGGATTTGCTGCGCTCACTGCTGACGTATTGGCAGAATCATCCTTCGCTGAGCTGGTTGTTCAGCGGCTTGTTTATTGGGCCGACGTCGCAAGCACCGCGCATTGACGAGGCGCGCAATGATGCGCTTTACGAACTCGACGTCGCGTTCAAGGAAATGGACAAGCAGATCGGCACGTTCGGCCAGACGCCGCCGTGGCTGGTGGATCGCTTGTTCCGCAACTTGCTGATTGATTCCAGCGGCAACACGCATCGCGCCGAATTTTCGATTGACAAACTTTACGCTCCCGAAAGCAGCACCGGCCGGCTCGGCCTCGTCGAGATGCGCGCGTTTGAAATGCCGCCGCACGCGCAGATGAGCCTCGCGCAACATCTGCTGCTGCGCGGTCTTATTTCAAAATTCTGGAAAGAACCTTACAAAAATGAACTCGTGCGCTGGGGCACGGACATCCATGACCGCTGGATGTTGCCGCATTTTTGCGAGACGGATTTTCGCGATGTCATCGGCGATTTGAACGAGGCCGGTTATCCGTTCGAGGCCGAATGGTTCGCGCCGCATTTTGAATTTCGCTTTCCGCGCATCGGCGATTTGGAGCAGCGTGATTTACAAATCGAATTGCGCACCGCGCTCGAACCGTGGCACGTCCTTGGCGAAGAACCCGGCGGCGGCGGCACGGTGCGCTACGTGGATAGTTCCGTCGAGCGTCTGCAAATCAAGGCGCGCGGCCTCGCGGGCGACCGTTTCGCCATTACTTGCAACGGTCATCGCGTGCCGCTGCATCCGACCGGCACGAACGGCGAAGGCGTCGCGGGCGTGCGCTATCGCGCGTGGCAGCCGCCGATCTGTCTGCAACCGACAATCAAATCGCACGCGCCGCTGCGCTTCGACATTTACGATACTTGGAATCAGCGTTCGCTCGGCGGTTGCACATACAACGTCGCGCATCCCGGCGGCCGCAGCTACGACTCGTTCCCGGTGAATTCCTACGAAGCCGAATCGCGCCGACTCGCCCGGTTTTTCCGGCACGGACATCAGCAAGGCAAGTTCACGCCGCCGCTGGAAAATTTGAACCACGACTTTCCGTTCACGCTGGATTTGCGTAATGTCTGACGCGGATTTTAAACAACCAAACCGCAATCAGCCGCCGATGCCGCAGTCCCAAACCCAATCCGCGCCGGGTGAAATCAGCGCCGCAAAAAAGGCGGTGGCCGCCAAATTATTGGTGAATTACCAGCCGGGCGCCTTCGACGAGGCGCTCGGAAAAAACGGCGAGTTGCGTCGGCACTATGTTGGCTTTCTGCAGGCGCTGGAGGAGATCGAGCCGGCGGACCGCAAACGGCGCTGGGAAAATTCCCGTCGCCTCGTGCAGGAGCAGGGCATCACCTACAATGTTTATGGCGACGCCCGCGGCATCGAACGGCCGTGGGAACTGGACCCTGTCCCGTTCATCATCGCGCCGGAAGAATGGCGCGCGCTCGAAACTGGCCTGATCCAGCGCGCCACATTGCTGGATAAAATTCTCGCCGATTGCTACGGGCCGCAGGATTTGATCCGTTCCGGCTGGCTGCCGCCGGCGCTGATTTTTGCGCAGCCGGATTTTTTGCGGCCGTGCCATGGCATCCGCCCGGCGCAAAATAGATTTCTAAATTTCTACGCCGCCGACCTTGCGCGTTCGCCCGACGGCCGCTGGTGGGTGACTTCCGACCGCACGCAGATTCCCACCGGCGCGGGTTACGCGCTGGCCAACCGCCTGGTCACCTCGCGCATTTTGCCGGAGCCGTTTCGCGACTGCCATGTGCAGCGGCTCGCCGGCTTTTTTCGCGAGGTGCAAAAGTCGCTGGCGCAACTCGCGGCGCACCGCACGGAAAATCCACGCGTGGTCATGCTCACGCCCGGGCCTTATAACGAAACGTATTTTGAACAGGCTTATCTCGCGCGCTATCTCGGTTATCTGCTCGTCGAAGGCCAGGATCTGACCGTGCGCGACGACCGCGTGTTTTTGAAAACCTTGAGCGGCCTGGAACCGGTGGATGTGATCTTGCGCCGCGTGGACGATGAATTTTGCGATCCACTGGATCTGCGCAACGACTCCATTCTCGGCGTGCCCGGCTTGGTCGAAGCCGCGCGCGCGGGCAGCGTTACCATCGCGAATGCGCTCGGCAGCAGCCTGCTGCAAAGCCCCGCGTTCATGTCCTTTTTCCCGGGCCTCTGCCGGCATGTGCTCGGCGAGGAATTAAAAATTCCGTCCGTCGCAACCTGGTGGTGCGGGCAGAAGTCGGCGGAAAAATATGTGCTGCAACATCTCGACGATGTGTTCGTGAAGCCGGCCTTCCGCTCGCATTTGCGCGGCATGGAGGCGCACAAAGATTTGACCGCCGAGGAACGCGCCGCGCTGGTCAAGCGCATCCAATTTCAACCGCACGAATTTGTCGCGCAGGAATGGGTCGAACTGCCCACCGCGCCCGCGCTCGTCGGCGACATCATCCTGCCGCGCCCCGTCGCCCTGCGCGTTTATCTCGTCGCCACCGAAAATGGCTACGCCGTCATGCCCGGCGGTCTGTCGCGCAGTTCGCCGCGCCAGGGCGACGGCGGCGTTTCCATGCAACGCGGCGGCGCGAGCAAGGACACTTGGGTTTTGAGCGAAAAACCGGTGGAAGAACTCTCGCTGCTCGCGGCCGGCGGCAACAGCATTGAACTGCGCCGCGTCGGCAACAATCTGCCGTCGCGCCTGGCCGATAATTTTTTCTGGCTCGGCCGTTATGCCGAACGCGCCGACGCCACCACGCGCATGTTGCGCAGCGCGCTGCTGCGGTTCAGTCCGGAACGTGGCGGCGGCACCCGGCCCTTTTTCACGCCGCTCTTGGAAACGCTCGAGCGACAGGGACAACTTACGCCGAGCAATGAAAAATCCGAGCGCCGCCAAAATCCCGAAGCGCTCGAAGCGGAATTGCTCGCGGCGATTTTTGATGCGAAGCGCGACAGCAGCCTGCGCCGCATCGTCGGCCACCTGCAACGCCTCGCCATGTTCGTCCGCGACCGCACCTCGAATGATTTGTGGCGCGCCCTAAACCAACTCGGCGATGAACTGACGGTCACGCCCGAAAATAAAATTTTGCTGGCCGGCGACGCGCTGGGCATTTTGAATCAAACCTTGCTCGGCCTCGCCGCGTTCCACGGCCTCGCCCGCGAAAACATGACGCGTGCGCAAGGCTGGCGGTTTCTCGACATCGGCTGGCGCATCGAGCGCGCCATTTGTCTTTGCACGTTTCTGGATCGCGCGCTGCATTCGCCGGAGGCCGACAATCCCAGCCTGCTCGAAACCGTTCTGGAAGTCGCCGACAGCTCGCTCACGTATCGCTCGCGCTACAATTTGTTGCCGAACATCACCGCCGTTTACGATCTCGTGATCCTCGACGACACGAACCCGCGCTCACTTTTTTTCCAGATCAACCAGCTTGCCAAACATTTTGAAAAACTGCCGCGCGAACGCGAGGGCGCCACCCTGACTTTGCAGCAGCATATTTTGCGCGATTGCATTTCGCGCCTGCGCGCGCTTGACCCGCGCGGGCTGGATGATCTGCGCTCCAATTGGGCCGACAGCGAAGTCGGCAAAGTTGTCTCCGAAACCTTGCGCGACATGCCGCGCTTGTCCGACGCCATCGCCGTCAGTTATTTTGCGCACTCGGAAATTTCCCGCACCGGCGGCGGCGCCCAGCCATGACCTACGACATCCTCCATCGCACGGTTTACGAATACGCCGCGTCCGTCACCGTCTCGCACCACGCCGCACGTCTCGAACCGCGCACGTTGCCGCACCAGGTGACCGGACAATTTGCCCTGCACATCGAGCCGACGCCCGCGCGCTTCACGCCGCGCATGGATTTTTTCGGCAACCAGGTCTGCGGTTTCAGCATCCAAGAAATTCACCGCCGCTTGGAAATCACCGCGACCAGCCGCGTGACCGTCGCCGCGACGACCGTGCCCGCATTGGCGCTCTCGCCAGATTGGAGCGACGTGGCAAAATTATTTTCCGATCCCGTTTCGCCCGAAGTCGTCGAGCCCTATCAATTTGCATTCGACTCGCCGCTGCTGCGGGCCTCGCCTGATTTAGCCGACTACGCGAAGAAAAGTTTTGGCACGCAAACGCCGCTGCTCGTTGCCGTCGCCGATTTGAACCGCCGGATTTTCACCGATTTCAAATACGATCCCACGGCCACCACCGTGGCGACGCCGCTCGAAGAAGTTTTGGAAAAACGCCGCGGTGTCTGCCAGGACTTTGCGCATCTCGGCATCGCGTGCCTGCGCTCGCTCGGCCTGCCCGCGCGCTACGTCAGCGGCTATCTGCGCACGCGGCCGCCCGAAGGGAAGCCGCGCCTCGTCGGCGCGGACGCCAGCCACGCCTGGTTTTCCGTTTTTTGCCCGAGCACCGGCTGGCAGGATTTTGACCCGACGAACAACGTGCTGCCCGCCGAGGAACACATCACGATCGCGTTTGGCCGCGATTATTCCGACGTGAGCCCGGTCAGCGGCGTCATCACCGGCGGCGGCTCGCACCGCGTGAAAGTTTCCGTGGACGTGGCGGAAGTCTGAAAATTTTCCACGCCGCAAAATTATTTTTGCAGCAGCGTGCGCACATCCACCGCATCCATCCCGGCCGAGCGAATTGCCTGCATCCCCAAATCCGTGTCTTCATAGCCACGGCAAAATTGCGGCTCCACGCCGATGCGCCGGGCCGCTTCGAGAAAAATATCCGGTGCGGGTTTTTGATTTTTCACCATTTCACTCGTGACGACGGCGTCAAAAAGATGCCGGATTTTCAAGTGTTCCAGCACGCCGACGATGATCGGCTGCGTGCCGCCCGACGCCACCGCCATCGGAATTTTTCCAAAATTCGCCCGCGCAATTTCCACGACTGCGTGGATCGGTTCGACGGTGGCCATCAACGGCAGATAAACATTTTCCTTTTCGTGCGCCGCCTCGATGTGGTCGAGCGACACATTTTGTTCGCGCGCGAGCATTTGCAAAATGTCGCGCGACGGCACGCCGCCGAGCGAATAAAACCGGTCCTCGGGGAAATGCAGTTTGTATTTCGCGGCAATCGCCTGCCACGCGCGCCAGTGCAGCGGCATCGTGTCCGCCAGCGTGCCGTCGCAGTCAAAAACCAGTCCTTTTATTTCTTTCATCTTAAAAATTTTAAAAATCAAAGCGCCAGTTGCGCCAATTTTCCCTCCAGCTCATGCGTCATCAGCGGTTGGATCAAGCCGTCCAAATCGCCATCAATGACGTTGGACAAATTATAAAGCGTCAGCTCCACGCGATGATCCGTCACGCGATTCTGCGGAAAATTGTAGGTGCGGATTTTTTCGCTGCGGTCGCCCGTGCCGACCTGGTCTTTGCGATGCGCCGCGTATTTCGCATTTTCCTCGGCGATTTTTATGTCCAGCAAGCGCGAGCGCAGCACGGTCATCGCCTGGATTTTATTTTTCTGCTGCGAACGCTGGTCCGCGCAGCGCACGATCATGCCGGTCGGCTTGTGGATGATTTGCACCGCCGAATCCGTCGTGTTCACGCCCTGCCCGCCTTTGCCCGACGCGCGGCAAACATTGATCTCGATTTCCTCGGGTTTGATTTCCACATCCACTTCCTCGGCTTCGGGCATCACCGCCACCGTCGTCGTGCTCGTGTGAATGCGGCCCTGCGCCTCGGTGGCCGGCACGCGCTGCACGCGATGCACGCCGCTCTCGTATTTCAACCGTTTGTAAACATCCTGGCCCGCGACTTGAAAAATAATTTCTTTGAACCCGCCGAGGTCCGACGAATTGGAATCCAGCGTCTCCGTTTTCCAGCCCTGCGTCTCGCAATAGCGCGAATACATCCGATACAAATCCGCCGCAAACAAAGCCGATTCCGAGCCGCCCGCGCCGGCGCGAATTTCAATGATCGTGTTGCGCGAATCCGTCGGGTTCGGCGGCACGAGGCCGAACTGAATTTGTTGCGCGAGTTTTTTTTCTTCCACTTCGAGCCGGGCAATTTCATCGCGCGCCATCTGCGCCATTTCCGATTCGGGCAGCTCGCTTTTGAGCAGCGCGCAATTTTCTTCCAGATCGGCAGTGACCTTGAAAAAATTATCGCCGATTGAAACCAACTCTTTGAGCCGCGCATATTCGCGCGACAATTCCTGCGCGCGCTGCGGCTGGTCAAAAACCTTCGGATCGCTCAACGCGGCTTCGATTTCCGTGTAGCGTTTGCGAAATTTTTCGATGTGCGGACGCAGTTCCATTTGCGATTGACAATATTGGATTTACGATTGACGCGCGCAATGGCTTACGGCACGTCAATCGTAAATCGCATATCAAAAATTTTGGCGGCGTAAAAAACGCAACCGCCCGCAACCTGCGAAAATCGCGGGCGGCGGGCGGTTGGTTGGAAAGCAACTAAACTTTTTTCTTTTTGACGGCGGCGGCGGCCTGCGCGGCGGCCGTTTTGGCGGCGCGCTGTTGGAACTTGTCCACGCGACCGGCCGTGTCCACGAACTTCTGCTGGCCCGTGTAGAACGGATGGCAGGAGTTGCAGATGCCGATGACGATGCTAGGCTTGGTGGAACGCGTTTTGATCACGTTGCCGCAGGCGCAGCGGATTTCCGCGTCCGTATATTTCGGATGTATGTCCGTTTTCATAAAATGGTCGGGAAATCTATCAGGAAATCGCGGGATGACAAGAGGGAATTTTAGACCCCACCAATCCACTTGCGGTCTTCCCAAACGGCTTTGAGCGAAGTCAGGTTGCGCGAATCAAAAATATTTTTCGCGGCGGCGGCGATGTTGCCTTTTTTCAGATTGTTGTAGGCGTCGCTCGTGCTGATGGCGACGTATTGCAGCACGCTCGGGTCGCGGTAGCAGTCAATCATGCAGCGCGTGCAGCCGTCGCGGATGAGCTTGGAATCGTCCCAGTCATAAACTTTGCACATCGGCGTTTCCCAGAAATGGCAGCGATACAAATCCAGATTCCAGTCGAGGTAAAAATATTTGTGGCCGCCGAGGCAGCCGAATTTTTCCTTTTCGCCGCGCAGATGCCGCTGCATTTCGTCGAGCGATTCCGTCGGGTTCACGACCGGATAGCCGCTGTGTTTTTTCATCTGCTTGATTTTTTCAAACAGTTGGATCAGTTCGGCGTTGTTGAAATTCACCAGCCCGCTGTCGCTGAAACTCAAGTAGCTGCTCGCCAGCGAGGTCAGCGGATAGCTGAACGTGCAGCTTTTGAATTCGAGCGTCTCGAGAAATTCCGGAAGCTTCTCGTAATCTTCAATCAGCCGGCTTGCCGTGATGCTGGCCGTGGTCTGGATGCCGACGGAATGAAAAAACTGGTTTGCTTTCTTGATTTTTTTGCAGACATCCGGCAGGCCGCGATTTTTTTCGTGCGCCGTGATATCGTGCGCGTCAATGGACATGATCACGCTCGTCATGCCGTCGCTCGCGAGGTCGCGCATATTTTGTTCGTTCCACAAACCGCCGTTCGTGCAGATCATCGGGTGGATGCCGCGCTCGGCCGCGTAGCGCGTCATCGCGCGCAGATCGCGATGCACCATCGGCTCGCCGCCGACAAAGAGCAGGTAGCCAATGTGATTTTTCACCGCGATGTCAATCACGGCGCGCGCCTCCGGCAAGGTCACGCTGCGCCGCGCCTTGGGATCAAACTTCGAGCGCGCGAAACCGCAAAAGCCGCAGTCGGCATTGCAAATGTTCGTAATCGCAAATTGCAGATAACCAGGACCGCCGTGATTTAACACTTCCTTGAAAAGGTTGAACGCGCCTTTTTTCGGCCGCACAACGGGCTGGGAAAAATCCGGGGTCGCCGGAGTTTTGGTTTCAGCCGGCGGCGCAATGGTCGGGGTTGAGAGATTACTGGTCACAATTCCAGATAGTATGTCGCCAAGAATAGTTGCGGGCAAACTTTCTTTCTGAAGCGGGAAGTTGCGGCGAAACATTTTCGCTTTGCGCCGGCGCGCTGAAAAGTTTAACGTCTGCTTGGTTTGTCCGATGGTGTAATGGTAACACAGCGCCCTTTGGAGGCGTTATTCATGGTTCGAATCCATGTCGGACAGCCACTTCACCTTTCTCCAAAATTAAAAATCAACCCGCCGTAAGCGCGGCACGGGCGTCGTCCGCCATCTTGGTTTTTTCCAAAAAATATTCGTAGCCGCCAACGTAGGGCGTGACTGTGCCGGCGTTCACATGCAGCACTTTGGTCGCGAGATGGCGGATGAAATGCACATCGTGGGAAATGAAAACCAAAGTGCCTTCGTAACGTTCCAGCGCCAGCGTGAGCGACTCGACGGTGTGGATGTCCAAGTGCGTCGTCGGTTCGTCCATCAGCAAAAGATTCGGCGGATCCACGAGAAATTTCACCAGGTTCAAACGGCTTTTTTCGCCGCCGCTCAAGACCTGCGTCTTTTTGTAGATGTCATCCTTGCGAAACATGAACGAGCCGAGCACGCCGCGCGCCTCGTCTTCGCGCATGAGCGGCGCGCTGGCCAAAACTTCTTCGAGCACGGTTTTTTCCGGGTCGAGCGTGTCGGCGCGATGCTGGCTGAAGTAACCAATTTTTGCGTTATGACCGAGATCGCGTTTGCCTTTTTGAAATTCCACCACGCCGGCGAGAATTTTCAGCAAAGTGGATTTGCCGGCGCCGTTTGGACCAACTAAAACCGTGCGCTCGCCGCGTTCCACCGTGAGATCGAGACCTTTGTAAACCTGCGTCGCGCCGTAGGCCATGTGGATGCCTTCGAGCGAAATGGCGCGCTGACCCCCGCGCGGCGGCGGCGGAATTTGAAAACGAAACGGTTTGCGCGGCGCGAGCGGTTTCTCGATGAGTTCAAGGCGCTCGATCTGCTTGAGCTTGCTTTGCGCCTGCGACGCCTTGGACGGAATGGAACGGAAACGATCCGCGAACGCCTGCAGGTCGGCGATTTCCTTCTGCTGATTTTTATAAGCCGCGAGCTGCTGCTCATAGCGCTCCTCGCGCTGGCGCAGATAATCGGAATAATTGCCCGTGTAAGCGATCAGCTTGCGCTCGGAAATTTCATGCACTTGCGTGATCACTTCGTCCATGAACTGGCGGTCGTGCGAAATCAACAGCAGCGCGCCGGAATAATTCTTCAGATAATTTTGCAGCCACAGCAGCGACAACAAATCGAGATGGTTGGTCGGCTCGTCGAGTAAAAGTAAATCCGGTTCCATCACGAGCAAGCGCGCGAGGCGCGCGCGCATGATCCAGCCGCCGCTCATCTCGCGCGCCTTGCGATTAAAATCCGTGTCGCGATAGCCGAGGCCGCGCAACATTTTTTTCGCCTTCGTTTCGATTTCCGGATCGTTCAGCTTGTCGTGCTTTGCGTGCGCTTCCAGATATTGCGCCGAGGACACGTCGCCGGCTTTTTCGAGATCGTGCAATAATTTTTCGAGCTGCGGCAATTCATCCACGCGGCCGGTGGCGACGTCCAAAATCGTTTCGTCGCCATGCGCCTCGGCTTCTTGCGGGAGATAACCAACGGTCGTCCACTCGTCGCGCTCAATCGTGCCGGCATCCGCCTCGCGCTGTTTGAGGATGATGGAGAACAACGTGGTTTTGCCCGCGCCGTTGGGCCCGACGAGCGCGACGCGTTCGCCGTAATTCACCTGGAACGAGGCGTTCTCGAAGAGCGTGCGCCCGCCGAAAGTCATTTTAAGATCGCGAATGATGAGCATGGAAAAAGTTGCGGCCGCGAAAATTTAGCGCGCACCACAAGCCGCACAGGATATGCGGGAAACGCGCGGCGTCAACCGCCCATTTGGAAGCGAGTTGAAATTAAGACGGCGGACCTAAGACATTGCCGAGCCATTTTGGTTGCTTAGGCAGTTGCAACAGTGGCCGTGGATATCGGTATTCGCCGCGATAAGGCCAGAACCACAAGCCGCCATCCGCCGCCAGTGCCACGACACCGTCCTGCACAGGAGCAATGGCGACCCAATCGTCGTGAATGCTCAGCCGGATGGGCGCAGCCATGATGGAATTCCCATTATTTAAACATTGCCACAGCGTGCCGTCGGATTTCAGCGCCACGGCCATCATCCAGCCGATCACCGCAACGGAATCCCAATTGGTATCCCGTCCGCATTGATAGGTTCGCAGCACGATTTTGTTGGCAGAATTTCCCCGGAATTCTTGGGAAAACCAAAGCGTGCCATCGGTGCGGACTTTCGCGCCCAGCGAATAGTCCCAGGCTTGCGACAATTTTCGCAAGTCAACCTGGTCATAATTCGTTGCCGGCCTCACGCCCTCTTTTCCTTTTTTGACATCCGTCCAAACCAGCCAGGTGCTGCCATCGGCCTTTTGCACGTAAGCGTTGTTGAGGGAAATTTCCTTCCAGTCGGCATTCGTTCCGATTTGGTAGGGTTGAAAATCTCGCAAGGCCGGCCAGCGGACGAGCGGTTCGTGCGCGTCAACTTGTTCGGCGCCCCAACGCCAGAGCGTGCCGTCTCTTTTCAAAAGCAAAACGGAGTCGACGGGATGCGACCACGACACGGCCAGCCAATTTGTCTCCGTGCCAAACTGCGTCAGGCGGTCTTCGGTCCCAAACGGCGAATCGGATTTATCGGAAACCCACAGCGTGCCGTTGGTCTGGACGCCGACCGTTTCCAAATAACCTTCGACGTGAATATAATCTTCGACGCCATTGGTGCCTTGGATGTTCGTATTCAGATGCCGGACCACCGCACTGGCCCAATTGGAACCGTTAAGAAATCTATGCGGCCCGACGCTGCCCGGAAATGGATCGAAGGCGGCAGTTATCGAGTTCCGGATGAAATGTCGCTTGTAGCGCCGACCAATCTGGTCAAACCACACGCGGCCATCGGGCAATTGCACCTGCAAATCATCCTGGAAGGCATCGGTGTGAAGCGACGGCGGATTCGTCCGCGAAAATTTCGCCGGACCGTGCGCGGGCTCGGCCGGTTCAAAGAATTCCCAAGCGCGATGATACAGCGCGACACTGGTGCCGATGATAAAAACAAACGCGGTCGCCAAGCCCAGCAGGTTGCGGCGCCACAACGGCCAGCCAACCCGAAAGCTTTTAAAATTCCAATACGCCAGCAGGAGGAGAGAGACGATGACCGTCGGCACCGCGATGACCAATGGCAACATGGATTGTTCAGCCACGGAATCAAAAATAAACATGCGGTTGTTGGTGAAGACCGGCACCCATAGCATGAAGCCGATGAAAATTCCGATGGCGTAACCGACGGCCTGCAAAAAACTTCGCGCCAGGCTCGAAGCAAAAAAACTGAGCAGCGCCAGCCATGCGCCAAAGGCCACAAGCAAAAGGTCGAAAGCATCACGAGCGCCGCCAGACGTGCCGAACATGGGGTCGTGCGCGCCCAGGCCAAAGGCCGTTTCTTCCAAAAGCATCGGCATCACGCCGCCGAGAAGCGTGCCGAGCAGCAGCGTCACAAAACATTTTATGACGAATTGCACGCGCCGCGAAACCGGCAGGCACAATTGGCCTTCCATCACGCCGAGCCGGCGTTCTTCGGCCACGGCCAGGCTGCCGATGACCACCGGCAACGCGAGCCAGAGCATCCAGAAAATCGAGGTGAGAATTTCCCCCGCCGAGTCGCGCGCAAACTTGTGATGGATGCGAACCACGATGATCCCGAGGTGCAGCACCAGCAATGCCGCCGCGCCAAGCAGGCTGACTTGCTGCAATTGAATTTCCTTTTTCAGCAGCGCAAAAACAGGTTGCCGTCGCCGCGTCGCATTGGCCGCCGCGGAACTGTTGGCGAACAGTTTCAATTCGGGCAGCGCGATGATTCCGCCCGTCCAACCGACATCTTGCGCGCGGAAAAACAGCCGCCGCGCAAGCAGAAATCCGCCAACGGAATAAACCGCGATGACGATGCACAGGCCGCTGATCACATAACCGTCCGCTTCGTTCGCCGCCAGCAGCGCGGCGGAAAATCCGGCGAGCACCGCCGGCACCAGCAACGTGAGCCAGAACGCGCCCGCAATTTGCCGCAGCAGCAGCGTTGTCCAGAGACCGCCCGTGAACGTGGCGGCGGCGATAAGACAGACGCTGACAAAAAGATAGAAGGAATTTTCCCGGCCGTTGGCGTCCACGTCGGAGGTGATGAACGCGATGCCAAACGCGGCGAGCCACACAAATAAAACCGTCACAAACGCCATGGCGAGCACCGAAAGCTTGATCTGCCAAATCCGAATTCTTTCTGCCGGCTGGGCGAGGAGCGACGAAAAGGTGTTGAGACTGGTTTCCCGACCTATGGTCGTCAGCGCCATGATTGTCAGTCCAAAAAACAACAAAGTTGCGATATAAAAATCATACGGCCGCGTGATCGCCTGCACCATTGCCAGCAGCATCGCCACGCTCCAATTCGGCAGTAGCAGGCGGATTTCCTTTTTTACAAGGGCGTTCATGCTTTCGCCTTTTTCAAAATGTCCGAAGCCACGAAGATTTCTTCCAGCGAGAGCGACTCGCAGTTTAATTCCAGCGGCGACAATGATTTTAATTTTTCCAGGAGTTGCGCGCTGTTGCCGTTGGCGAGAATTTCCACGTCGCGTCCGTTTTGTTTTACATTCAGCGCGCCGGGCAAATCCAGTTTCGGCATTTCCGAAAAGCGCGCGCGGATTTTGCGGAAGCGGTCGCGCGCAGCGTCGGCTTCCATCGTCAGCAAATTGCGGCCTTGCTCGATGATGGTGAATTCATCAATCAAACCCTCAAATTCAGAGATCAAATGCGTAGAAACGAAAACCGTGCGGTGGCCGGGATCGCTGGATTGATACGCGCCGATGACGGTCTCGATGAATTCGCGGCGCACGATCGGATCGAGGCCGCTGGTCGGCTCGTCGAGCACGAGCAGTTCCGGTTCGGGACAAATGGCGCTGATGAGCGCGAGCTGCGTGCGCTGGCCTTTAGAAAGGCTCGTGGTTTTTTTATTCGCGTCGAGTTGAAACCGGTTAAGCAAATCATTTTCGATGTCGCGATTCCAGTGTTGACGAAACGAGGCGAAATATGCGAGCGCGTCGCGCACGGTCATCCACGGATAAAACGCGACCAGATCCGGCACATACGCGAGCCGGGATTTCACGGTCACTTCGTCTGTGCGCGGATCAAGGCCGAACACGCGCACCGTGCCGGAATCGGGCCGCAGAATATTAAGCAGGCACTTGATCGTCGTGGTTTTGCCCGCGCCGTTGCGGCCGAAAAAGCCGTAACATTTGCCCGGGCGCACGGTGAGCGAAAGGCCGTCCACGGCGTCGAGCTTGCCGTAACGCCGCGTGAGGTTTTGAATTTCGATGATGGGCGTGTCGGTGTTCATGCAATTAGCCTTTTGAGTCGTTGTCCTTGTTCCCGTGAGATTCGTGCTCGAAGTAATCCAGCCGTTCCTTGACGAGCGCCAAAAATTTCTCGCGGTCCACTTGCAGGTGATGCGCCATGACGACGGCTTCATCAATTTCCGCAACGAGCAGTTTCTGACGAATCGGCTTGGTGAACGGCGAACTGTTTTCCTTGAGAAAACAGCCCTTGCCCGGCTCGGTTTCAATGACGCCCTGGTTTTCCAATTCCGCGTAAGCCTTGGCGACGGTGTTGCGGTTCACGCGCAATTGCTCGGCGAGCGGTCGGATGGACGGCAGCGGTTCGCCCGCCGACAGCACGCCGGACGCCGCCGCGTAACGGATCTGGTCTACCAACTGGAGATAAACCGGTTTGCCGGACTTGAAATCGATCTTAAAAATCATGGCCGCGCTTTAGTGTCATAGGACTGTATGACAGTTTGCCGGACGCGTCAAGCCCCTTTTTGAAAACTGGCCGGCGGGAGAAATTTTTTGCAACTTTGTTCGTGACGGCGGGGTTTGAACCATGTCTATTTGCGCTGGGTATGCGTCAATCAACCGACATTGGCGGACAATATGCGTTCTCGCTTCCGGGAACTTTGCGGCATTTATGATGACGACCCATTCCCACGCGCTCCAAATTTTCGCTCGCAAACTCGCGTGGCTGCTGATGCTGCGGCGCGCCGTGCGCTGGATGAGTGCGTGGTTTTTCGTCTGCGGCGTGCTCATTTTGGCCGCCCGCATCGCCGGCACGCCATCGCTCAAATGGCTCGCGCTCGGAATTTTGATGTGCGTGCCGCTCGCCATTTTCGCCGCACTGTGGGAACGTCGGCGGTTGCCCGCATTCAATAAAATCCGCGCGAGCTACGATCATTTGGAAAAATGCGGCGGCCTGCTGATGGCCGAGGAAACAGCAGAAATGTCGGCGTGGCACGCGCAACTGCCGGCGGCCAGCGTGCCCGGCTTGCGCTGGGCGGGCAGCCGTTCGCTGTTGGTGCTGTTTGTGGCCGCGCTGTTTGTGGCCGTGACAATGCTTTTGCCGGAACGCCTCACGCATCTGGGTCATCGCTCGCTCGAAGTCGGCAAAATCGTGGATCAATTGCAGGCCGAAGTGCAGACGCTCGCGCAGGAAAAAATCATCGATGACAAAAAATCTGACGACCTGCAAAAGCAATTGGCGCAATTGCAAAAAGATGCTTCCGGTTACAATCCCGACAAAACCTGGGAGGCGCTGGACCACATCAAGCAGTCCGATTCCGATCTGGCGAAGCAGGCGGCGGAAGAAGCCGTGCAAAAAACCGAGTCGTTGACGGAGGCCGAAACACTAGCGCAAGCGATGCAGCAGGCGGCCGATGAAGGCATGACCGCGGCCACGGCGTCGCAGGCCGCGCAGGATTTGGAATCGTTGTTGAACGCGGCGAAATTGGAGGAAGGCGTGTTGAACGGAAAAATTCCACCGGAACTTTTGGCGAACTTGAACGGTTTGAACAAGGAACAGATGGAAAAATTGGTCAAGGCGATGGAGTCGAACAAAAATTCATTGGGCCAGACGCTGGGCGATTTGGCGAAATTGAAAATGATTGATCCGGCGATGCTCGCGAAATTGGGCGACGCCGGCAAAAAGGGCAACAGCGATGAACTGGCGGCTTATTTGGCGCAATGCCAGGGCGGCAACTGCGATTCGGAAATATTATTCTCCTGGTTGCGTCACAAAGGTGGCGGTCGCGGTGGCCCGGGCGCGGAGATGACATGGGACAACGACACTTCGGAAAAAGATTTGAAATTTCAGGAGCACGCGCTGCCGCCGGCGACGCAATTGGATGCCGCGCAACTGGTCGGCGTGAGCAAAGCCGCGCCGGAATTGAGCGCCAATGACATTGCGACCGGGCATGGCGCGCTGGATAACGCGGCGGCCAGCGGCGGTTCGGCGCATGCGCAGGCGATCTTGCCGGAACAGAAACAAGCCGTGCAGAATTTTTTCAAACGGGACAACCAATAAATTTATGCCGGAAGCGAACACCATTCTCAAACCCGAGGAATTAAAACCTGCGGCCGAACTCGCGCGCAAAACGCTGGAGCAGCTTGACGCGATTCTGCTCGGGCGCACGGAGCTCCACCGGCTCGTGCTCATCGGCATCATGGCGCGCGGCCACATTTTGTTCGAGGGTTTGCCCGGCCTCGGCAAGACTGCGCTCGTGCGCACCATCGGCCAGATTCTCAAGCTGGATTTCAAGCGCATCCAATTCACGCCCGACCTGATGCCGGGCGATGTTTTGGGCACGCACATTTTGCAGGAAACCAGTTCCGGCAAACGCGAACTGGTTTTTCAGCCCGGACCGGTGTTCACGAATATTTTGCTCGCGGACGAAATCAACCGCGCCTCGCCCAAGACGCAGTCGGCGATGCTTGAAACGATGCAGGAAAATTGCGTGACGCTGCTCGGCACGACGCGCGCGCTGCCGCAGCCGTTCTTCGTGCTCGCCAGTCAAAATCCGATTGAACTCGAAGGCACCTATCCGCTGCCCGAAGCGCAACTGGATCGTTTTCTTTTTCGACTGTTGTTCGAAAGCGTGGACGCGGAGGTGTTGGATCAAATCATTTCCGGCCGCCGGCGCGGTGAATTGCCCACGCCGACGTGGCAGATGGAACGCGCCGAACTGGAAATCTTGTTTCAGACGATGGGCAGAATTTATCTGCCGCGCCCGGTATCGCGTTACATCGCCCGGCTCGTCTCCGCCACGCACCCGGGCAGCGCGGAGGCGACCGCGCCGGTCAATCGCTACGTCAGTTTCGGCGCGTCGCCACGCGCGGCCATCGCCATCGCCGAAGCCGCACGCGGTCACGCATTGCTGAACGGCCGGCCGAGCGTGGGTTTTGAAGATGTCAAAGCGGTCGCGCAAGCGGTCATGAATCATCGTTTGATTTTGAATTATCAGGCGCGTTTCGACCGGATGACGGCGGCGAAGCTGGTGATGGAATTGCTCGGCCAACTGGACGAGACTGGCTTGAATCTGCCGAAGGATGTGGAACTGGCGAAAGCGTAAAGGCGAATTGAAAATGCAAAATGCAAAATTAAAAAGCGGGAAGGGCTTTTGGTGCGCGCCGAAAAAATTTTTAATTTTAAATTTTGCATTTTTGATTTTGAGTTCGCGCGCGGAAGATTTTGGCGACGTCTCCGTTTCCGCAAGTGCGATGTTCACCGGCAACACCTTTCACGGTTACGCCGAGATGCGCGTCAGTCTGGAAAATCATTCAACCACGAAGACGCACACCGTGACGCTTGCCTATCCCAACAACGCGTGGAACAACGGCAATTCCATCGGTCGCTTGTCGCGCACTGTTTCGCTCGCACCGGAGGTGCATGAAGTCGTTTCGTTGTTGCAACCGCCGCTGCCCGCAAATGGCGACAGCCAGATCCGCGTGGAAGTGGACGGCCATCATGAAGGCGAAATCCGTGCGCCGAACAACAGCCATTGCAATGGTTATTCCTATTCCGGCCGAGACATCCAAGCGACGCTGCTGGTCAGCCGCAGCCTGGATTACGACGCCGTGACGCGCTTGTTCAACGCCAGTCGCGGTGCCTTCACGCCCGCCATGGCCACGGGCGCGCCCGATGCTGCCGCCGGCCGCGGTGGATTTCAGCCCACGACGTGGATGCCGGACACGCGTCGCGGAATGCAAACCAACTGGTTGGAACTGGATTATGCCGCGCCGCAACCGGTCACGCACATCACCGTTTACAACACGCAATCGCCGAGCACGCTGGGCTTGATCAGTTTGATCGGCGTAACGGGAACCAACGTGGCCCGCATCGCGATGTCGGCTGGCCGGGTCAGTTCCGCCACGCGCGGCTGGATGATTGAATATGATCTGCCGACGACGAGCGCACCGGTGAAAACCGTGCGTCTGGATTTCGGCAAAGTGCCGCCTTTCTCCATCGCGATTGATGCCGTGGAAATTTCCGGTCCGGCCGGCAGCCAGTGGGCGGCGGACGCCCGCGCCAGCAGCGACAACAGCGCGTCCGCCCCGAGTTTCGTGCCCGGCAGCGTGACCGTCGACACCGTCGAGAGCCTGCGCGCGGAATCGCCGGTTGCCGGGTGGAGCGAAAACTGGCTGGCCTACACGCCGTTTGACGCGATCGTTTTGAACGCGGCCGATTTGAGCGTGATGCCGCCGGCGGTCTTCAACGCGCTTGATGGTTATTTGTCGGCGGGCGGAAATATTTTTCTCGCCGGGAAAAACGAACTGCCCGCCGCCTGGCACGCAACGCAGAAAACAACTTTGCGCGATGGAGGGGAATTCACGGTCGGCTTTGGCCGCTGCTTCGTTTTGGCAGCGGAAAATTTGGCCACGCTCGATGCCAGCAGCATTAAAACCCTGCGCGAAGCGCTCCGCGATTCGGCGCAATATTGGAAAACGTTGCCGGAGGACAGCGAAAGCGCGAACCACCTTTTGCCCGTCGTCAAAAATTTAAAAATTCCCACGCGCGGCATTGTCGTGGTCATGCTCGCATTCATCATCCTCATCGGGCCGGTAAACATTCTCTTGTTGAACCGCCGCAACCGCCGCACCTGGCTTTTGTGGACGATTCCCGCGATTTCGTTCGCCACCACGCTCCTTGTTTTCGCCTACAGTTTGCTGCGTGAAGGCATCACGCCGGACACGCGCATCACCGGCCTGACGGTGATTGACCAGTCGGCGCATCGCGCCACGACTTGCGGCGCAACCGCGTTTTATTGTCCGCTCACGCCCAGCGGCGGGCTGCATTTTGAATATGAAACGGAAGCCACGCCGCTCGTTCATGTCGGCTACGGTTCCGGCACGTCGCGCGAAGTGGACTGGACGCAATCGCAGCATTTTTCGCGCGGCTGGGTCGCGGCGCGCGCGCCCGCGTATTTTCATTTGCGCAAAACGGAAATTCGTCGCGAGCGCCTCGAACTCGAAACACAAAATGGGCAGTTGAAAATTGTCAACGGCCTTGGTGCCACCATCAAATCGCTCTGGCTCGCGGACGCCGCCGGAAAAATTTACCAGGCCGCCAACGTCCCCGCCGGACAAAAATTCGCGTTGATTCCATCCAGCCAAACGCCCGCCGGCGAACCGCTCGGCGTTTTCGCCTTGCGACGCGATTTGGGGTTTGCTCCGAAAACTGAAACGCCGCCGGATGATTTGAAAAAATATCTTTCACCAAATACTTACATTGCCACGCTGGACGGAAATCCATTCATCGAAAACGCGCTCGGCGCGGCGGCCAGTCCCCAGCGCACCATCAGCGCGGCGGTGGTTTTTGGCATCCTTGATCCCACTGAAGCCCCATGAAAGTCCAAGTCAAAAATTTGCGGAAGGAATTCGGCAAGACCGTGGCCGTGGACAACATTTCCTTTTCGTTCGACTCCGGCCACGTCTTCGGTTTCGTCGGGCCGAACGGCGCGGGCAAGACGACGACAATGCGCATCATCTCGACGATTGAAGAGCCTAGTTCCGGCGACGTTTTGCTCAACGGCATTTCTGTCTGCGAAGAACCCGAACTGGCGCGCCGCGCCGTGGGCTATGTGCCGGACACATTGCCCGCGCATGCCGACATCACGGTGCACGAGTATCTGGATTTTTTTGCGCGCGCCTACGGCATGCGCGGCCAAAAACGAACGCAGGCTGTCGAGGCGATCGAAGAATTCACCAACGTCATCGGCATCCGCGAAAAAAGTCTGAAGTCGCTTTCCAAAGGCATGAAACAACGCGTCAGTCTCGGCCGCGCCCTGGTTTACGATCCCGACGTTTTGGTTTTGGACGAACCCGCCGCCGGCCTTGACCCGCGCGCGCGCGTGGAACTGCGCGAACTGCTCATGCTTTTGGCGGAAAGAAAAAAAGCGATTCTCATCAGCTCGCACATCCTCACCGAGCTGACCGAGATCTGCAACGGCGTGGTCATCATCGAACGCGGAAAAATTCTCGAGACCGGCACCATCGAAGACGTGCTCAAGAAAAGCACGCCGCGCCGCACGGTGGCGATTCGCTTGCTCGATACGCAAAACGCCGCGCTCATCAAAGAATTGCTGCAAACACCGTTCGTCGAAAATGCGCGCGATGTGGCGAATGAAATTCATTTCGAATGCACCGGCGACGAGGCGGCCGCGTGCGACATCCTCGGCGAACTGATCGCAAAAAAATTCAAGATCATCGAGTTCCGCCAAACCAAGGCGAACCTCGAAGACATTTTCATGAATGTCACGAAAGGCGGTGTGCAATGAGCGTCGCGCGCCTCACAAATCATTTCCGGAACTGGCGCGATTGGGAAACGAACCCCATCGTCATCAAGGAATTGCGCCAGGCCGTGCGCAGCTGGACGGTCACCGGCATGCTGCTGCTCTTTCTGATCGTGCTGTTCATTACGTCGCTCGGATTTTTGGTCACCGAAAGTTTCGACGTGAACGCCAACCTGCAGCTCGGCGGCAGCATGTTTTCCGCGTTCGTCGTCATCCTCGCCGGCGCGAGCGTGTTTTTCATTCCGCTTTACGTCGGCATCCGCGTGGCGGCTGAGCGCAAGGAAAACGACCCCGACCTGCTTTACGTTTCGACGCTGTCGCCGACGCGGATCATTTTCGGAAAATTTCTCTGCGGCGCGTATGTCGCCCTGCTTTTTTTTAGCGCGTGCATGCCGTTCATGGCCTTCACCAATTTGCTGCGTGGCGTGGATCTGCCGACCGTTTTTTTCATTTTATTTTTCCTCTTCCTCGTCGTTTGCGCCGCGAATCAAGTCGCCATTTTCCTCGCGTGCCTGCCGATGAGCCGACCGTTTAAATTTTTGTTCGTCATCTACGGCATCTTCCAATCATTCGGCGTCATCGGCACGCTCGTGGCCGCGTCGTTTTCGTTGATGCGTTCCGGCATCGGCGCGATGATGCTGCACCGCGATTTCTGGATCGGCACGTTGACATGTGTGCTCATCGGCCTCGCGCTCACCGGCCTGTTTTTTGTTCTGTCCGTCGCGCTGATTTCGCCGCCCTCGGCCAACCGCGCGCGGCCCGTGCGACTTTACATCACCACGGTCTGGCTGCTCGGCGGCCTGCTGGACTTGAACTGGATTTGGCAGACCAAGGAAGTGCAACTGGTCGCGGTTTGGGCCGTCATCACGGCAATCCTGATGTTTTTTTCGCTGCTCGTCGTCATCAGCAATGCCGACCAACTCAGCCAGCGCGTGCGGCGAAAAATTCCGCCATCGCCGTTGAAACGTGCCTTCGCGTTTCTTTTTTTCAATGGTGCCGCCGGCGGCCTGGTCTGGGTCGCGCTCATTTCCGTGCTCACACTTTTGGCGACGACGGAAATACTTTCGCTCGGCAACGTCTGGTTTCCAAAAACGGTTTTGCGAATGACCACCGAACAGGAAAATAATCTGTTCACGATCAGTTCCACGACCGTCGCGTATGCCTTTGCCTACGCGCTGACCGCGCTATTTCTGCATCGAAAATTTTTCCCAAAGCGCCCACCTAAACTCGCCGGCCTGCTCGCGGTTTTGCTGGCCGGCGCGTGGGCCATCGCGCCGAGCATCGTGCTGTTTTTTTTGAACCAGCTTTCCTGGAAATCCGTCGAGGGTTTGCAACTCGGCAACGTCTTCAATATTTTTTCCCTGCGCGAAACCGCCGACCTGCGGCCGCACCAGATTTTTGCGCTTGGCTGGCTGCTTTTAATTCTTCTCGTCAATGCAAAATGGTTTTTGCGGCAGGCGAAAACTTTTCGTCCACCGCCGAGCGCGCCGCCCGTGCTCGAATAATTTCACCGCATGGAACCCGCCATCCGACAAGCCCTGCGCGACGGCGAACAGCTCGGCCTCCGCTACGCGCTGCAAATTCCGCAGGTCGCCGCCAGCGGCTGGACCGGTTCGCGTTCCGGCCGCCGCGCGGGCAGCTCGATTGATTTTCAAGACTATCGCGAATACCAGCCCGGCGATGATTTGCGTTTTATTGACTGGGGCATTTACGCGCGCACCGACCGGCTCGCCGTGAAATTATTTCGCGAAGAAGTCACGCCGCATCTCGATCTCATTCTCGACGGCTCGCGTTCGATGAATCTGGAAAATACCGCTAAAGCCAAAGCTGTCGCGCAACTCGCCGCGCTGCTCGCGACCGCCGCCGCCAACGCGCAATGCACGCAAGCGGTCTGGCTGAGCGGCGAAGGTTTTCAACGTCTGCCTAACGATTCGCTCACTCCGTCCGCGTGGGACAAACTGGAATTGGCCAGCCAACGCTCGCCCGACCAGTCGTTTGAAATTCTGCCGCCGACATTTCGGCGGCTCGGCGTGCGGGTGTTTATCAGCGATCTGCTCTGGCCCGGCGATCCACTGCCGATTCTCCGTCGCTTGCGCGAAGGTGCCGCTGCATTTTTTGTCATTCAACTGCTCGGCCGCGACGACGCGACTCCGCCCGAACACGGAAATTTGCGCGTCGCCGATTGCGAGACCGGCGAGGAAACGGAAATCTACATTGATGCGACCGCCGCCAAACAATACGCCGACAACCTCGCGCAATTGCAACAATCGTGGGACGATGCCTGCCGCCAATGCGGCGCGCACATGACCACGCTCATCGCCGAAGATTTGGAAAAGAGCTTGAGCGAACTCGAGGCCATCCAACTGCTCGCGCCGGCATGATTCCGTTCCTGACTTATCCGCTCGCCATGCTCGCGCTGGCCACGCTGCCCGCGCTCGCCGCGATTTACATTTTGCGGAACCGGTTTCGCCGCCGCCAGGTTTCCAGTCTTTTGCTCTGGCGCTTTCACGTCCAATCCAAACAAGGCGGCGCAAAAGTTCATCGCCTGCAACTGCCGCTGCTTTTTTTCCTCGAGCTGCTCGCGCTTGCGCTGCTCGTCACCGCCGCCGCCGGACCGCATTGGAAACTGCCGCAGTCCACGCGCCCGCTGATCGTCGTCCTCGACGATTCGTTTTCCATGCGTGCGATCCACGATGGCGCTTCTTCGCAAACTCGGGCGCGTGATTTTTTGGAAAAACTTTTTCGCCACCAACCGCCGCCGTCCACGCGTTTGATTCTCGCGCAAAACAATCCGCGTTCGCTCGGCTCGGCCGTGAAAAACTGGCCGCAAGTGGATGAACTGTTGCGCGAATGGAATTGTCATTCGCCCGGCGCTGCAATCCCTGCCGCCATAACGCTCGCGTCCGAACTCGGCCAGCAGCAGGCGAACATTCTCGTGCTCACGGACCACAAGCCGGACGACGAAAAGATTTCCAATCCGCGTCTTGAATGGCATGCGTTCGGCGTGCCGCTGGATAATTTCGCCATCGTCAACGCCGCGCGCACCGCGCTCGGCGAACAAGATCGTTGCCTGCTCGAAATCGCAAATTTTTCCGACGCCGAACGCACGGCCAAACTGTTGGTGCAAGCCGGTTCCAACACTGTTCAAAGTTCGCTCATCACGATTGGCGCGCACGAAAATCAGCGGCTTGTTTTCAATATTCCTTCGACCGCGCCAACATTGCACGCAACGCTCGCGGACGATGCCTTGGATGACGACAACGAAATTCAATTGCTGCCGCCGATTCGCAAGCGCGTGCGGGTGCAAGTCGCTTTGGCGGACGAAAATTTGTCCGCTCTCGCTAATCGCACGCTGGATGCGACCGGTCTGCGCGCGGCCATTTCGGACCCTCCTGAACTGGTCATTCGCGAAAATGATTCTTCCGCGAGCAGCAATATTTGGAATCTGCGCTGGATTTTCGCCGGCGCGACGAACGCGTTCACCGGCCCGTTGGTCGTCGACACGTCGCATCCGCTCGCGAACGGCATCGCGGTCGAAGGCGCGATCTGGGCGGGCGCGACGCTGACGAATTCGCCGGGCGATGTGCCGGTGATTCTCGCGGGAAACGTGCCGCTGATTTCGGCGCGCGAGGACGTGCTTGGCAGCCGCCATCTCACGCTGAATTTTAATCCCGAACTTTCCACGCTGCAAAACACGCCCGACTGGCCGATTTTATTTTGGAACATTTTGTCGTGGCGCATCGCCGAAATGCCCGGCTTGAAAGAGAGCAATTCACGCCTCGGCGCGGAAGTGGTTTTGAGAACGACCGGCGAACCGGTGACGATCACGCAACCCGACGGCGCGCAAACTTCCTTCCCGAAAACGGGCGGCGAGCTTGCGCTGGAAACTCCATTAACGGGAATTTATTCCGTCGCGATGGGCACGGTGACGAATCAATTTTCCGTGAACGCGCTCGCGGCTGACGAATCGGATTTGTCCGCGTGCGCCAGTGGAAAATGGGGCGCGTGGAGCGAAGTCACTGAACGCCGGCTTGAAGAAACTTCCGCCGTGTGGATTTTTGGACTCGTCGCGCTCGCACTGCTCGCGGCGCATTTGTATCTGGTGACGACCGCGAAAGGAGGGCGCTGAAATGTTCGTCCTCTTCCAACCCATTTGGCTGCTGCTTTTGATTCCGCTCGCGGCGGCGTGGCTGGCGTGGCCGCTGCCGAATCGCGCGCTGAAAATTTTTCGCGCGGCGATTTTTTTGCTGACGGTTTTGGCGCTCGCGCAATTTGCCATCAAGCTGCCCGACCGCGCTGGAAGAGTAATTGTGATTGCCGACCGCAGCGAATCCATGCCGCAAAATTCGGCCGCCGCGGAAACGGAAATCATCGGCCTGCTCCACAAATCCATGGGCCCGCGCGACGAACTCGGCGTGGTTTCGTTTGGTCGCGAGGCCGTCGTGGAACAGGCTCCGGAGCGCGGCGAATTTGGCGGGTTCGCGGCCGAGGTTGGCACGGATCACTCGAGTTTGAATGATGCGATTGAATCCGCGCTCGCGCTGATTCCGCCGGACGGCGGCGGTCGCATTTTAGTTTTGTCCGACGGCAAATGGACGGGCAAAGATCCCGCCGCCGCCGCCGCGCGCGCCGCCGGTCGCGGCGTGGCGGTGGATTATCGTTTGATCACGCGGCCGCAAATCAACGATGTGGCGATTCAAAGTTTTTTGACGCCGCAATCCGTTTTGCCCGGCCAGGCGTTTGTGCTGAGCGCGTGGGTGCAGTCGCCGACGGACCAGGAAATTCAATATCAACTGCGGCGCGGCGACACGATCATTTCGTCGGGCGCGAAAAAAATTTCCGCCGGACTGTCGCGCCTGATGTTCCGCGACCGCGCGACGACGGCGGGCGTGAACGAATACACTGTTTCCATTTCCGGCCCGAAGGACGATCCGATTCCTGAAAATAATTCCGCCCGCGCGCTCGTCGGCGTGGAAGGTTCGCGGCCGTTGCTGCTCGTTTCATCGGCGGGAGAAAATTCCGGTCTCGTAAAATTGTTGCGCGGCGGTGGCGTTGAAGTGGTCGGCAAAACGCCGGAGCAATGCCAGTGGTCGCTCGAAGAATTGTCGCAGTTTTCCGCCGTGCTGATCGAAAATGTTTCCGCCGGACAAATCGGCATGGGCGGCATGGAAACGCTGGCGTCGTGGGTGGAAACCGCCGGCAGCGGACTGGCGCTGACGGGCGGGCAAAAATCTTACGGGCCCGGCGGCTATTTCAAATCGCCGCTGGAACGCGTGCTGCCGATCTCAATGGAAATGCGCCGCGAACATCGCAAGTTGAGCGTCGCAGTCGTGGTGGCACTGGATCGTTCCGGCAGCATGTCCATGCCGGCGGGCGGCGGACGTATTAAAATGGATCTCGCCGATCTCGGCACGGTGTCAGTGCTGGATTTGCTTTCGCCGATGGATGAAATTGGCGTATTCGCCGTGGACACTTCGGCGCACGAAATAGTTCCGCTCGACACCGTGGAAAAAAACTTGTCGTATCGCGGCCAGATTCTCGCGATTGGTTCGCAAGGCGGCGGCATTTATATTTACGAGGCGCTCGTGGCGTCGGCGCGGATGATTTCTTCGGCGAAGGCGCAGACGAAACACATCATATTATTTTCCGACGCGGCGGATGCCGAGCAGTCGGCGCACTACGAGGAAATTGTAGGAAAACTGCGCGACGCCAACGTGACCGTGAGCGTCGTCGGCCTCGGCACCGAGCACGATTGCGATGCGAACATGCTCAAAGACCTCGCGCGGCGCGGCGGCGGCGAGTGTTATTTCAGCAACGATCCGGATGAAATTCCGCGCATTTTCGCGCAAGACACGTTCACCATCGCGCGTAGCACTTTTGTGGACGAGCCGACGCCTCTGCAAATCACCGCCGGCTATTCACTGCTCGGTTCGCAACCGGCGTCCGCGCCACCGACGCTCGGCGGCTACAATCTTTGTTACATCCGCCCGCAGGCGAATCTCGCCGCCGTCACGAGCGACGAATACAAGGCGCCGGTCGTCGCGTCGTGGAACGCGGGCAACGGCCGCGTGCTGTGTTTCATGGGCGAGGCCGACGGGAAATTCAGCGGCGATTTTGCGAAATGGAACCAGGCCGGCGAATTTTACGCAACGCTCGCACGCTGGGTCGCCGGCAAACGCGAGCCGCTGCCGGACGACATGCTGCTGACTGAGCAAATTCGCGACGGCGTGTGTTTTGTGCAACTGCATCTCGACCCCTCGCGCAAGGGCGATCCGTTTTCAAGTTTGCCGCGCGTCAAAATTTTGCACGGACTGCCAGGCACGGCTCCGGCGAAAGAAACGGTTTCGCTCACATGGAAAAACGCCGATTTGCTCGAAGCCGCCGTGCCGATTGCCGGTCGCGAAACAGTTTTGAATACCGTGGAAATTTCCGGTCAGCAACCGGTCACGCTGCCGCCGGCGTGCCTGCCGTATTCGCCGGAATTTGTGCCAGACCAGCCCGGACGCGGCGCGGCGGCGCTGGCGCAAATCGCGGCGACGACCGGCGGCACGGAGCGAATTGAGATTCCAAAAATGTGGACCGAACTGCCCGTGAAATCGCGTTACGTCGAACTTGCACCTTGGCTGCTGGTGACTGCGGCAACATTATTTTTGTTGGAAATTTTTGAGCGCCGCACGGGCTGGTTCACTGGACTTTTGGGACACAAAAAAGTTGCCGCAAAAAATACGGAAGATGAATCGCCGCCCGAAGCGGCCGCGCACCAGTCGGTTTTTCCATGGCTCGCGAAAAAATCGGCATCGAAAAAAAACGAGCAGACTACTGCGAGCCAGAAAATTCCGGCAAACGGCTCCCCGACAACAAAACAGGCGGCACCAAAAGTGGCCGATGCCACCACCACAGATTCAAATTTGGACGCGTTGCGCAAAGCGCGCGAACGTGCCAGCAAACGCGCTGAGAAAAAATGATTTAGCGCCGCTAAGCGCGCGCTACATTTTCAAAAATTCTTCGCGCAAAAATCAGCTCAATTTCCAGGGCGGCCGATAGCCACGGCTCATCAAGTTGGAAGCATCGGGATCATTGAGAATTTTTTCATGCGCGACACTCCAATTTATTTTCCTGCCGACCAACATGGAAATTAATCCAAGGTGACCGGGAATTGCCGAGTGATGCGCGGTTTCCGCCGGGGTGATGGTGGGCTGGCGCGACTTGATGCAATCGAGGAAATTGCGCTGATGACCGCGTGATTCGTAGAGTTTCACTTTGCGAAGTTCATCCGGCAGATTTTTATATTTTTTCCATTCAGGATTGGACCCTTCAAAGCCGCCGCGATCCACCCACACCCAGCCTTCCGTCCCGATCCACTTGGTGCCGCTGCGAATGTCGCTGTGGCCGCCCGCAATCGTCATGGTGACATCACGGGGATATTTCAATTCGATGCGATATTTTGTGCAGGTGTTCCACACGGCGTTCGCGTCGGGAAAATCGCCATGGCCTTCCACTTCGGAAGGACCAGACCGGTCGGCATCCATGCCCCAATGCGCGATGTCGCAGTGATGGCCGATCCAATCGAGCAACTGGCCGCCGCCGGTGTTATAATTCCAACGCCAGTTCATGTGGACGCGCGCCTGAATGTAGGGCTCCATTTTTGCGGGGCCAATCCACGTATCAAAATCTAATTCCGGGGGCGGCGCGGTCACGGCCAGGTTCCACGCAGCAGTGCCCGGGACGATGAATGCGGGGTCGGTGATTTTTTCCGGCAACACGGCGAGTTTTTTAATCAATGCCGGTTCGGTGCCCGCGAAATCATGGTGTCCAGCTGGCAGGCCGACTTCGACATGGACTAATTTGCCGATCAAGCCATTGCGGACAATTTCGGCTGCCTTGCGAAAAGTTGCACCTGACCGCTGCCAAGAACCGGTCTGCCAGACGATTTTATTTTTTTCCACCGCCCGAACGATGGCCTGTTGTTCAGCAATCGTATGCGCCAGAGGTTTTTCGCCGTAAACATCCAGCTTTCGCCGCGCCGCCTCGGTAGCGACCAATGCATGCCAGTGGTCTGGCACCGCGAGCAGCACGGCATCAAGATCATCGCGCGCCATCATTTCGCGATAATCATGATAGGCCACGCAGGATTTATTTTGGTAATGATCGTTGACCGTATCCACCGCATTTTGCAAATGGTTTTTGTCGATATCGCACACGGCAACAACTTGACAATCATCCTCGACCAAAAAAGATTTTGTGTCTCCAGGTCCTTGCATGCCCCAACCGACAACGCCCAGATTGATACGGTTGGATGGTCGCGAACGACCGGCGCGTCCGACGGCGCAACCAGGAACAATCATTGGCAAAATCATCGCGGCGCTGGCAGTCGCAAGAAAATGGCGACGGCTGATTTTGTTCTTAGAATATTTTTTCATGAATAACGTAATGGTGGTTGACTTGGTATAATTTTTTCTAGGATAGAAATCCAATCAAAAGACCATAAATTTTTCGTGACACATCGATGTCAATGTGGTGGAAACCAAATTTGTAAAATAACCGGCATTTCCCATTTTTGAGACAACTGTATTTGAGAAATAATTTTTCTCTCATTCTTCGGTTTCCAAATTGCATGAATTTTCTGGCTGTAAATTCCGACTCGCTGAACGTTTGAGCCAAACCATTAATATACTGATGTCTGCGGGCGAAACTCCTGAAATGCGCGCGGCTTGACCAATGGTGGCTGGGCGAATTTTAATCAATTTCTGTCGAGCCTCTAATCGCAAACTGGGGACGGTCGTAAAATCAAAAGCTGGAGGAATATTTTTATCCTCAAAATCTTTCGCCCGATTAACCTCCACTTCTTGTCTCTCGACATAACCGGCATACTTAACTGCAATCTCCACCTGCTGAATCACCTCATCCGACAATGTATTCAAAGCATGAGGCAATTGAGCATAATTCATTTCAGGACGAGAAAGAATTTTAGCTAGATTTTTTCCGTTGTAAAATACTTCTTTTAAACGACTTATTTCATTTTTAATGGCAATTTCCTTGAGGTTAAATTGTTTAAAGTTTTGTGCTGATAACAATCCAATCTCGTATCCTATTTTGCTTAATCTCATATCCGCATTGTCTTGGCGTAATAATAAGCGATACTCGGCGCGCGAGGTAAACATTCTATAAGGTTCGACAGTGCCCTTGGTGATCAAATCATCAATCAATACCCCGATATAGGCTTGATCTCTACGAAGTATTATTGAAGATAATTTTTTTGCACGCCGCGCGGCATTAATGCCAGCCATCAAACCTTGACCGGCAGCCTCTTCATAACCAGAGGTGCCGTTGATTTGGCCGGCCAAAAAAAGATTGGCACACACTTTTGTTTCCAACGAGGGATGAAGCTGAGTTGGAAAAACAAAATCATACTCAACGGCATAGGCAGGTCTTAATATTTCGGCATTTTCACACCCGATGATAGTCCGGACTAAATGCACTTGAACTTCAAATGGGAGACTCGTTGAAAATCCATTGACATAAAGTTCATCCGTGGCAATTCCTTCGGGCTCAATGAAAATCTGATGACGCACTTTTTCTGGAAATTTAACAATTTTATCTTCAATAGATGGGCAATATCGAGGTCCAACTCCTTCTATAATCCCAGAATACATCGGCGATTTATGCAGATTCTCGCGAATGATTTCTGCCGTTTGATTAGTAGTGTAGGTAACATGGCAAGGCATCTGGCCATTAATTCGATCCAGAATTGATCCTGGAGGGTATCTTCCTTGCGAAATAGATAAAACAGGTGAAGGAACATGGGGCTGTTCCATGTGGAACAAATCGTTTTTCCAAAAAGTAAAATATGGCACTGGTTCCTCGCCACCCTGAAATTCCATTTTTGAAAAATCTACAGATTGTTTCAGCAATCTTGGCGGGGTGCCTGTTTTTAAACGACCTAAATCAAGACCAATTTTTTTGAGTGATCCAGACAAACTCATTGCTGCAACATCACCGGCACGGCCACCGGTTTGCTGATTTGATCCAATATGCATCAGTCCCCTTAAAAAAGTGCCGGTTGTGATAACAATTGCAGTTGCTAGATACTGGACTTCCAAAGTTGTTTCGATACCAACAGCAATTCCATTTTTATGAATAATCTTGATAGACTGACCCTGCTTAACATCTAAATTAGGCTGAGATTCACAAACCCATTTTAACCGAAATTGATATGCTTTTTTATCACACTGAGCACGTGGTGCCCATACTGCCGGACCTTTTTTTTTGTTCAACATCCGAAATTGCAAGCCAGTCATATCCGTTGCTATACCAATTTCGCCTCCCAGGGCATCTATTTCTCGAGCCAAATGCCCCTTCGCCAAACCGCCGATTGCGGGATTACATGACATCTGCCCAATTGAATCTACATTAATGGTTAATAATAAGGTTTGACACCCCATTCGAGCTGCAGCTAAAGCGGCTTCGACACCAGCATGGCCAGCCCCAACCACAATTACATCATACTTTTTGGGATATACAAACATGGTCTATTTAAGAAAACTAAGCTTCGCTAAAATTGGGTTGGTTGCATCTATTTTTTTATTTTGGATTCGGGGTTGACGCTAAAGGATTTCATAATTTAAAAACCAACTCAACTTCTTCGGAAAAACTTATATTTTTCGCAATTTGCGTTGCTGTTAACGATTGCTCTGGAATCAAAGACAGATAACACTCGTAATTTTTGTTTTGAATTAAAATAACGTTTGCAACTGCTTTTTTTTCCTGCTTCTGGCTGATGATAGGCAATGACATTAATCATTGACGCCTAAAACCTTACTGCCATTATCAAATAATGCAATCAAAATGCATATTGAATTGGGCGAAATTTCTTTGAGAGTTATTGATAGAGATTCGCTGTCATTATCGGCTAGTGCTTGACGCGTGCCTGAATAAAATCCAATCAAAAAATCTCCGGAAGTAACATTTCCTTCCACTGCGATGCTTGATCCAGAATGGTCGCTCCTTTGTTACTCAGAACATTCATACCTGGATGAACAAATTTTTTATTCAGGTCCAAATCTTTGCCGAGCGACTCCATAACTAACTGTTGTAGATATTTGGAAAAAAGTTCGAGGCGATTTTTGTATGGGAGCACTGCCATATTTTTTCAACCTTTACCGTTACCCGAAACAAACAAAGCTAACGAAATAAGTAAAGATGGTGTTTTTGTGATCGATTGAGACCGGTTCAAATTCATCACAGTCTTTGGCTCGGCGCAACATCTCATAAATATCAATACTTTGCAGGACTGCCGGTAGAAGACTGACCACAGATAATTCGCTGGTCCGACCTCCGACCCAATCCCACATGGAAAACGTTCCAACCATTGGTTGGCTATTGTATATTTTTCAAGATCACTTCCCGCCATGGTGATGGCTACTGCTTGTCGTCCAAAATTTAAACCGCGTTATTCGTAAGCGGCTTGAGGGACTAACATTCCATTACGAGTTTCTTTTGTTACACCAGACTTGAAAATCACAATTGTAAATGTCCGGCTGAGATCATCAACTATCGTAGCAAGAACACGTTCCATGCCGTGAGGATCGGTATTATCAAAAAAAGAACGGCCGGATTTTGTCGAAACTTGGCGGGCCAACCGCGTGGGCGACAAATTGCGGGCCAAGCGCCGAACCGCCAATGCCGATCAACAAAAAGTTTTTTGAAGGCCCCGCCGGCACCGCTAATTTTTCGGGCGTGAATACTCGCCGCAAAATTTTTAATTTTTTGAAGAGCAGCTTCAATTTCCTGGCAAATTTCCGGCGTAGGCGCAAGCTGTGGGTGGCGGAGCCAGTAGTGACCAACCATGCGATTTTCATCGGAATTAGCAATGGCACCATTTTCGAGGGCAGCGACATCGGCCAGCGCTTTTTGCGCCTTTGACTCCATCGCGGCGAAAAAAGCGTCGTCAACATTCTTTCGGCTCAAGTCAATGGCCAGGCCAATTGATGGAAATTCGGTGTAATATTTTTGAAACCGTTCCCACCACTGTAACTTGGTTAAGTTCATAAAAATTGCGTCACGTAGTGATTGAATGATTTTGGCGCCAGCACTGGCAAGAAAATTCACGCAGGAATGCTGACGGACTAAAAAGTCCACCCGTGGCATTTTGCGCGGCAAATTATTTAACCGGCAGTGAAATGCGGATAGCCGTGCCTCGGCCGAGGCGCGAGCGAACGTGGATTTGACCATGGTGGGTCTCAATAATGCGGCCGACGATGGCCAGGCCGAGGCCGCTGCCTTTGGCCTTGGTGGTGGCGAGCACGGTCTTGAACGCACGTTTTTGCAAATCCGCACTCATGCCGGCCCCAGTGTCTTTAAATTCCATGATCACTTGATTCGGCGCGTCATCGGTCGGAACAACCCTTGATCTGACCGTAAGAATTCCGCCTTCGGGCATGGCTTCAGCGGCATTCAACATCAAATTTAAAAACGCTTGCTCCAATTGTTGGGCATCGCCAGAAACTAACGGCAAATCGCTTGTCAAATCGCGGACTAATTTGATGCCTTGGTTCGCGAGTTTGTGCCGCACGAGCAAACCTAGTTCATCCACCAATTCATTCAAGCTTACCGGTGCAAACTGCGGTTCCGTCGTCCGCGCGAAATCCAAAATCTGCTCCACGATTTTATTCAAATGCTCGATTTTGGCTTCAATGATCTGGGCATCTTTCGCGCGCGGATCTTTCGCCGCAAATTTCAAATCGAGTGAGTGATACAACAGCTTCATCACCGTGAGCGGATTGCGGATTTCGTGCGCCACCTCCGCCGCGAGCAGGCCAAGCGCGGAAAGTTTTTCGTTCTGCCGCAATTGTTCTTCCACGTCCACAATGCGCTCGTAAAGTCGGGCTTTCTCAATCGCGATCGCCGACAACTCGGCCAGCGCGCTTAAAATCTGGATTTCTTCGTTGGAAAAATTGTAGGCCCGCGCCGTGTAAATGCTCAACGTGCCGATGGTCTGCCCGGCGAAAATCAGCGGCACGCTCAACAGCGAGACCAGCCCTTCGCTCCGCGCGACTTCGACATTTTGATAGCGCGCGTCGGCCTGCACATTCGCCACCTGCAAGGGTTTTTTTCGCCGCACGACGACGCCGAGCAAACTTTCGCTGACCGGCAGCCGCGGTTTTTTTATGTAGGCGTCGCCCGCGCCGTAACTGGCACGCAGATCAAGCCACTCGCGCTCTTCATCGAGCAACATCAGCGAACACATCCGCGCGCTCATCAGTTCACACACTTCTTTGGTGATGACGCGCAGCGCCTCGTCCAAACTCAACGTTGAATTGATCGTGCGGCTCACGCTGGCGAGCGATTCGAACAGGCGCACTTTCAGACGCAATTGTTCGTAGAGCCAGGTGTTGTGAATGACTTTCGCCGCTTGCAACGCCAGTTCCTGCAACAAGTCCTGGTCATCCGCCGTGAACGCATCGGCGCGCTCGGAATCCACGTTGATGACGCCGCGCACTTCGCCCTGCACCTGCAACGGCACGGCCAGTTCCGACAGCACGTCCCGCCGCACGCTGACGTAGCGCGGATCATGCGCGACGTCGCCCACGCGCGCGGGCTTGCCCGTGCGGGCCACCCAGCCGGTGATGCCTTCGCCCACGCGCAATTTTAATTTCCGCGCGGCGGACGGCAGATTTTGCGCCGCGTGAATTTCTAAAAAATTCGTCGTGGGATTGATCAGCACCAGCGAACCGCTCGACGCGCGCATCACGCGCACGGCTTCGCTGACGATGAGCTGCAACGCCTCCTGCGAATCGAGCGTCGAGTGGATGACGTTGCTCACCTGATACAGCAGGCGCAGGCGCTCGTGGCTCAATTTCAGTTTTTCCAGTTCGGGAATCACATCAAAGTTTAGCTTTAGGTTGAAAAATTTCTCCTTGCCGGCGAAAACTAAAATTTCTCGGCTGAAATTAATAAATCATCGCACGCGCGTCATCAAAGTAATGCCGAGCGCGGCAAAAAACAAATTCGGCAGCCAGGCCGCCAGCCAGCCGGGCAGATGGCCGCCCTCGCCCAATGCAAGACCGACGTTTTGCAAAAGGAAAAAAGCGAAGCAGATGAAAATGCTGCCGGCCACGCCGACAAAAAGATTTCGCCGCCCCGACGCAGCGCCGAACGGAATCGCGATCAACACCACGACGAGACAGGTCCACGGCGCGGCCAATCGGCCGTGAAATTTTGTGAGCAGCCAGTGCGCGTCGTCCCCGGCGAGATGCGGGTGGATTTTCAGATACTCCCACATTTCTGCAAGCGGAATGTCCGCGCTGCGCGAAGCGCGCAGGCTGCGGGCATCGCTGAATTTGATTTCGCTCAGGATCAGGCGCGGCGTCTCGTCAAATTCCGGCATGGCCAGCGTGTTCGTGGTCAGCGCCGGCCGCAGATTTCCGTGCGTTCCGTCCTGCGCAAATAACCTTGCATTGGTGAAAACCCACACGCCGTTCGTGCGCCCGGCCCGCTCGGCAAACAATAATTTCCACGAACCGTCCGGCAATTCCCAGCGCACGTTGGCATTGATCATTGTGACAGCGACCGAATCGTATTGGCCGATTTCCCACAGCCGGTTGGCGCGCCCATTGCGAAAGGCCACCTTGGTAAAAATTTTCTGCGCCGACGTGTCGGCAATTTTTGGCACATGCCGCGACAAAATTTCTTCCGCCCATTTCGCGCAGCGCGGCACGGCGATTTCATTCACGGCGAACAGCACCACGCTCGCCAAAAAACCTACGACAAAATACGGCGCGCAGATCCGCCCGAGGCTCACGCCGGCGGCGCGCAGCGCGGTGATCTCATTGTGCCGCGCGTGATGGGTCAGCGCGTAAAGCAGCGCCAGCAGCAGTGCGATGGGCAGCGCGAGCACGAAAAATTCCGGTGATAACGCGAGGAAATACTCCACGCCGTCGCGGAACTGAAATTTGTGCTCCTGCATCTCGCCGATCTTGGTGAAGAAAAAATCGGCCAGCCACAGCACGGAAAAACCGCCGAGGCAGAAGGCCAGCGGCGTGAGCAATTCGCGGAAAAAATATCGGTCGTGCAACCGCATTCGCGGGAGCTTAACGGGCGCGCGGCCATTCTGCCAACCGAATTGATGACCGGAAAAATCTTGCTTTCGGGCGGTTTTAATTTATTTTCCTGCGCCCTGCTGGATTGGTAGCTCAGTTGGTAGAGCAGTGCCCTTTTAAGGCATTGGTCCGGGGTTCGAGTCCCCGCCAATCCACCAGCCTTCGCTCTCCGCTGCGCTGCGGCTCGGCAAGCCAGTTAATTATGGCGGCCTTAATTTTCGCAGCGGAGAGCGCAGGCGCAAATTTTAAAAAACACTGCGCGTTCCATGGTCTCCCGGTGGCCGTCCGCAAGGACATTTTCAGTTTTATTTTTCCATCGGCTGCGTTAGATTCATTCCATTAAGAACGGCACGCACATCAAATTCTGGGGTGTTCGCGGCTCCATTCCCACGCCCGGGCCGGCCACCGTCCGTTATGGCGGCAACACCACTTGCGTCGAAATCCGCCACGGCGATGACATCATCATCCTGGATGGCGGCACGGGCCTGCGCGAATTCGGCCTGGCCCTCGCAGCGGAATTCAAACGCAAACCGCTCAATCTCACCCTGCTTATTTCGCACACGCATTGGGACCACATCCAAGGCCTGCCATTTTTTGCGCCCATTTATAATCCGCGCTGCCGCCTCCGCGTGCTCGGCTGCGAAGGCGCGCGCAGCAGCCTCGTCACCGCGCTCACCGGCCAGATGGAAAGCACCTACTTTCCCGTCCCCTTTTCCAAGTTGCCCAGCAACATCGAGATCGAGGAACTGCGCGATTTCAATTTTGCCATCGGCGAAATCCTTGTGCGCGCGCATCGCGCCAATCACCCCGGCATGACCGTTGGTTACCGGCTGCTCTCGCCCGACGGCCTGATCTGTTTTTTTCCAGATACCGAACCGCGCCAGGGCGGCGACGACCGCGACATGATCGAATTCATCCGCGACGCCGACGTGCTTATCCTCGATTCCCAATACGATCGCGGTGAATATAAAAAGCACACTGGCTGGGGCCATGGCTGTGTGGACGATTCCGTGACGCTCGCACTCAAGGCCGGCGTGAAAAAACTCGTGCTCTTTCACCACGACCCGTATCACGACGACAAAAAAATTGACGCCTTTCTCAAGCACGCCCGCCGACTCGTAAAGCAACTGAAAGGCAAATTAAAAGTCGAAGCCGCCCGGGAAGGCATGACCATTCTACTCGGCGGCAAATAAACACCGGCTCGCCATAACGCCGCCTTTCCACGTCTGCAATTTTTGCAGCGACTTGCAACCGCCCAATACTGTTTGCGAGCAGTTTTCCTCCGCTGAGCGACGACGCGCTGCCCGGTCGCCTTCCACTGCCTCACAGTTACGGTTTCTCCATGTAGGAATTCCCACCCTCAAAATGCTGGGGGTTTTCTGCAAAAAAGCCCTTGGCCGGCTTGGCGTGTAGGAAGGATTCCTACAAAAAAATAGGAAGGATTCCTACAAACAATTTATTGCACACCCGTTTTCTCATGCCAGATTTTAGGTGAGGATAGGGTTGTTCAAAAAATTGGCAGAAAAAACATCAACAAAATTAAACAAAGAAAAAAAGGGTTGTTTTATGCAAACAGACAAACAGACAGAGGAGTTGTTTTCTCAAGCGGAAAGTTTTTCAAACAGCAAAGTCGGCCGTGCAGGCTGGGCGCTCATTATTTGTCAGCTATCACTCTTTCCGTCTAAATGGCACCGGATTGTAGCGATAATGGCTGTGGTTTTGAGCAGTAGCGCGGCTTGGGCACAGACCACACAGATTTTCAACGCATCAGGCACATTCACTTGTCCGGCTGGCGTTACCACATTGACCGTTGAATGTTGGGGCGGCGGCGGCGCGGGCGGAAGCGCGCAACAATCTAGCGGTTCAGGTGCCGTCGACGGTGGTGGTGGAGCGGGAGGTGCTTATATAATAAAATCCAGCATCACCGTCATTCCAGGAAACAATTATACTGTTACCGTGGGGGCTGGCGGAACCGCAGATATTTCAACCAGCATAACAGATGGTGACCACGGTGACGGTGGTGATTCTTGGTTTAACACGGCGGGAACGGTTCTAGCAAAAGGTGGAGGTGGTGGCATAAGTAGAAATGCTGTGGGTGGCTCTGGCGGAAATGGTGGAGCCTGTCCGTCGGGAAGTATTGGCGATACAATAAATTTGGGAGGAAGTGGTGCGGCAGGAATCGGTGGCTCCTCGTCGGCGAGCGGTGGCGGTGGTGGAAGCGGTGGAACCGGAACTTCAAATCCGGGAAATCCTGCAAGTGGAAAAACTGGAGGAATGGCAGTGACGGGCGGTGGGGCTGGCGCAAGTGGACGCTCGTCTGGTTCCGGAAGTGGAACTGCCGGCTCTACCCCTGGCGGTGGTGGCAGTGGCGCACAGTCCAGCAGCACTGGACAGCAAGGTGGCGCAGGCGCAGCCGGTAAAGTTGCTATTACTTACACGGTGGACGAATATTGGCGGACTGACGGCACGACAGGGGGAAACTGGAATTCAACTTTTTGGAATGCTGGCTCTGCTAATGCAACGGGCGGGACAGGCTGGACTGCTGGAAATAATGCACTCTTCACTGCCAACTCTACACTAACTTTTGCAAGCGCAACAGTCGGCAATGTGACCGTATCCGCCAATAAAACCGTTACGGTTACTGCGGGCGGGACACTTACACTTGCCTCGCCCAGTATTTTCGATATTGGAAGTGGAGCAACGCTGACTTGGCAAAGTCAATCTATTACAGCCAACAGTGCCGGTGGCATCACCAAGAATAGCGCAGGAACTTTGGACCTCGGCGCCTTAGCTGCTTTGACCACCTTGACCGGCGGTTTCATATTGAACGCCGGGACGGTCATCGTATCTGGCACCAAGTCATTTGGAACGGCTGCAATGACTATCAATGGTGGCACTATTCAATCTTCAGGTAGTCAAACTTTCACGCCGACATCGCTTACCATCGGTGGCGACTTTAGTTTTGCTGGAACTGGAAATGACTTTTGGAGTCCAAATGTGAGTCTTGGTGCCTCAACGCGATCGATTGCCAACAACACGACTGGCACTGCGGCCCGGACTTTTTCAGGAGTGATATCAGGCGCATCAGGCGCAGGACTTACTTTCACTGGAACCGGTGGCAGCGGTGGCATCGTCCTGAATAATGCAGATACCTATACTGGCGATACGACCATTAGTGCGGGCTTACTAAAATTAGGAGCGAGCGGTTCAATCAGCAACAGTCCGAACATTATTGTAAATGGCACATTTGATGTCTCTGCCGTCAGTGGTTTCACCATTGGCGCGTCTCAAACGCTCAAAGGTTCAGGAACGGTGAACGGTGCGGCTACTGTGAACGGAATTTTATCGCCGGGTAATTCCTCCATCGCCACACTCACATTCGGCGGCGCTTTGGCATTGGGAGGCACGGCTGCGATGAGCATCAACAAGGCGACAGGTCCAATATTCACTGCAGATAAAGCAGCGGTGGCTGGCACTCTAACCTATGGAGGCAGTCTCACGGTGACCGCGAGCGGAAGCACATTGGCCTCCGGCGATTCTTACACGCTGTTCTCCGCAGGCATTTTCAGCGGCTGGTTCAGCACACTTAATTTGCCCACGCTCGCCTCGGGCTTGAGTTGGGACACGAATACTTTGCGCACCTCGGGCGTGCTAAATGTTTATGCCTTCATTACGAATTCGGTGCAAACAATGTCCGCGATCAAAAATACTTCCACGACATTGCTCATTTCTAAACTGCTGTCTAAGGCCAGCAGTGCGTTCAGTCCGGTGGTCCTAAGCTCAGTAAGTTCGGCGAGCGGTGCAATGGTGGCTTTCAGTGGTAACAACATCAACTATACTCCGCCGAGTGGATTCACCGGCGTGGACACGTTCTCCGCAGTGTTGTCGGATGGTCATGGTTCCATTACGGCCACGGTGGTCGTGACGGTCAATGCGATTAATGCAGGTAGTTACATCACTCTGCTAGATAACACCAGCGACCCAGGGCATGTTATTTTGACCGCTTCAGGAATGCCTACGACGCCATACAGAGTGCAAATCAGTGACGACAGCATGGCGACTTGGAGTGATTATGACACCAAAACATCTGAGGCCAACGGCGTGCTAATTTATAAAGACTTAACTCCTAATTACCCCAGCCGTTTTTATCGCCTTGCACAATAAACGCCTTTTAAAAACTGTGAAAACCACATTCATTGCCTTGACCCTGCTGATATTGATAAGCTTGTCCGCGCGAGCAGGAGTTTTTTTTACCTTCAGCGGAACGCCTGCCGACAATGGTGCCGGCCCTGGCGTAATCCCGGACAACAGCACAATTGGCTTGGCTGAATCTCAAATTGTCAGTGGCCTCAACACTAGTATTTCTTCGGTGTTGCTGAGCGTCACATTGCAAGGCGGTGCCGCCACGGATTTATCGGGATACCTGCGACTAGGCAACCTGGCCGGCTCGCCTGCTTTCAACTTAAGTTCTAGTGCTCAATCCCAGGATTTAAGCAGCGGCTCGGCGGTCACTTTTAACGTGGATGCGACTTCCGCCTTTTCTGCCGCCAATCCCAACAACAATTGGACGCTTTTTTATGCCGACGGCGTCAACGGTGACCAGACCACACTTAACGGATGGAGTTTGGAAATCACCGCCGTGCCAGAACCAATCAACGTGGCGCTGGGAATTTTTGGCGGCGCTATGGGCATGATTGTGCTGGCGCGTTCCCCGCCGGTGAAACTATGGCGGGAGAAAATTTTAAAGCTTTGAAATCCCCCGTGCCTGACCACTTTCAGATCAAATGAATCCTGCGGGTCAATCCGTGCATGGTCTCGCGTCGCTGTGGTGGCGCGTGCTGGCGCTGGGTCAGGGCGAGAGCATCGCGAAGGCTGGCAAATTGCGCAGCACGGTGAAAACCAGCGCGACGATCAGCAGTGGCCAGAGAAATTTGGCCGGGAAAAATTCGCCGGCCGCCTGTCCACTGTCTTTTTTCGCCAAAAATCGCCCGCCACGAATGGCCATGGCCACCAGGCCCAAAACGAACAGTGCATTGTCATGCATGGCGGTGGCGAATCTTCCGTGGAGCAAGGCGTAAAGCGCCCGCGTCGCGCCGCAGCCGGGACAGTTCCAGCCCGTCAATTTATGAAAGGTGCAAACCGGATAAAATCCGTGCGTCGCCGGATTGAAGAAAAAAACCATCGCCCCGACGCCCAGCGCGGTGGCGCTTAAAACAATTCCGGTAAAATTCGCCAGCGAGCGCGGCGCGGAAATCTTGGGCGGCGCGGCGTTCATTTAAAAATGGTTGAGGTGCCACAGGACGCTCGGCGGTTGCAGCGCCAATTCCAGCAGACCAAAACCGAAGCTCATCAGCAGACTGATGCCGGAACAAATCAAGCCGGCGATGGCGAGGCCTTTGCCTTCCTGCGGTTCCGCAGCGGAATTGATTTGCAGCAGCGCGACGATGGAAAAAATGAGCCCGAGGATGTTGAACGGACACCCGCAGCAGCACGTCACGGAAATGATGCCGCAGACAAAGCCGGCGGTGGCGAAGCCGTTGGTCTTGGGGGATTGCACGACGCCGGGCTTCGGCGGCGTGATGATGGGCGGCGTGGTGCCGGGGAAAAATTTGGCGAACTCCGGCAGCAGGCCGATGAAGGTCCACTCGCTCGCGCCATCCACAAACACGGGCGTCTGGCTTTCGATGCGGCCTTGGACGATCCACTGGCGGATTTGTTCGGCGGTGGTCGGGCCGTAAGTTTTGCCGTCGGTGCCGATGACTTTGTAGTTCATGTTATTCCTCGTCGTTGTCGCGGGTGGGCGCGCCGAGGTCGGAGCACACGCCGCGTTTTGCCGTCGCCATAAATTCTAGCATGATTTTGGCGCCGGGGCTGGTGAATTTTTCCTGGGCCGCGGCCACGGCAGCGCGGACATTTTTTCCGCTGCGAAATAAAAATTTGTAAAGCCGTTTCAATTCCAGCCGCTGTTCCGCCGAAAATCCGGCGCGCCGCAGCCCGATGATGTTCAAACCACAAAGCGTGTTCACATTCATCGCGATCGTGAATGGCGGCAGATCCTGGCCGATGGCGCTGCCGCCCTGCATCATCGTCAACGTGCCGACGCGTGTGAACTGATGGACCAGACAGTTGCCGGAAATGAACGCGCGGTCTTGCACGACGACGTGACCCGCGAGCAATGCGCCATTGGCGATGATCACCTGGTTGCCGACGTCGCAGTTGTGGCCGATGTGCGCGTTGGCCATCAGAAAATTATTCGAGCCGATACGCGTGACGCCATCGGGGTTGGTGGCGCGATTTACCGTGAAATGTTCGCGAAAAACATTGTGGTCACCGATGCAAAGATGCGTCGGCTCATTCTTGTATTTTAAGTCCTGCGGCGCATCGCCGATCACGCAGCCGGCGTGAAATTTATTTCCCACGCCGATTTTCGTTTCGCCCGTGAGATAAACCTGCGGACCGACCACACAATCCGCGCCGAGTTCCACGCCCGCATCCACCACGGCAAATGGACCGACCTGAACTGAGGAATCCAGTTTCGCCTGCGGATGAATAATGGCCGTGGGATGTATCATTTTCGGCCACAGATAAACACAGAAAAACACGGATGAAAAACGAATTTTGCGCTGTTTGGCCGCACGAAGAAGCTTTGTGACTGCGCGGCTTCGTGGTAAAGATATAGAACGGAAATGAGCAACAACGCCCAACTGGAAGCGCCGGCAGTTCGCAATTCAAAATTTGAAATTCGAAATTTGCCCGAGTTGCTCGCGCCCGCCGGCGATTGGGATTGCGCCAAGGCCGCCGTGGAAAATGGCGCGGACGCGATTTATTTCGGGCTCGACAAATTCAACGCCCGGATGCGCGCGCATAATTTCACCGAGGCCGTGCTGCCGCAGCTCATGGAATTTCTTCACCGCCGCGGCGTCAAGGGCTACGTCACCTTCAACACGCTGGTTTTTGAAAACGAGCTCGTCGACGCGGAAAATTATCTGCGCGCCATCATTGCCGCCGGCGTGGATGCGGCCATTGTGCAGGACGTCGGCATCTGCAAGCTGATCCGCTCGCTCTCGCCGGATTTTCCGATCCACGCCTCGACGCAGATGACGATTTCCAGCGCCGCCGGCGTGGAGTTCGCAAAAAATCTCGGCTGCAATCTCGCCGTGCTCGCGCGCGAATGTTCGATTGCGGAAATCGAGAAAATGAATTCCGCACTCCGCACTCCGCATTCTGCATTTCCGTTGGAAGTTTTCGTCCACGGCGCGCTGTGTGTCGCGTATTCCGGCCAATGTTTGACGAGCGAATCGCTCGGCGGCCGCAGCGCGAATCGCGGCGAGTGCGCGCAGGCCTGCCGCATGCCTTACGATTTGGTTTCCGACGGCCAGCAAGTTCCGCTGGGCGACAAACGATATTTGCTGAGTCCGCAGGATTTGTCCGGTTTGGAAGTTTTGCCCGAACTCATGCGCGCCGGCGTGGCGTCGCTGAAAATTGAAGGCCGTCTGAAATCGCCCGAATACGTCGCGAGCATCACGAAAGTTTACCGGCAGGCGCTGGACGATTTGCGATTTGCGAATGACGATTTACGCGCCGCCGACCCGGCCGCGCGTCAATCCGAAATCGTAAATCGCAAATACGAAACGGAAATGTCCTTCTCGCGCGGCCTGTTCACCGGCTGGTTCGGCGGCAATGACAATCAAAAACTCGTCCACGCGCGCTTCGGCAAAAAACGCGGCGTGTTCCTCGGCGAGGTAACGCAAGTGCTGCGCGAAGCCGTGGTCGTCAAACTTGAAGCGCCGCTGAAACTCGGCGACGGCATTGTGTTCGACGCCGGCAAGCCGGACGAAAAAGAAGAAGGCGGGCGGATTTACGGCATCAAAACCTCGAAGCAAAAAATCGGCAATGCCGAGGCTTCCATTTTGGAATTTGGCTACGGCAACATTGATTTTGCGCGCGTCCGTGTGGGCGATAAAATTTGGAAGACGAACGATCCTGAACTCGACAAGCGTTTGCGCCAAAGTTTTGCCGGCGATGCGCCAAGATTTCAACGGCCAATTGAAATTGAAGTCCACGGGCTCGCGGGCAAACCGCTGACGCTGATTGCGCGCGATGAGAATGGAAATGTCGCGCAAGTCCAATCCACAATGCCGCTCGCGGTGGCGGAAAAATTGCCGCTCACCGCGGAAAAATTGCGCGAACAACTCGGCCGTCTCGGCGGCACGCCGTTCAAGCTCGGCGAACTGAAAAACTTTTTGGCCGGCGATGTTTTGGTGCCGGTCAGCGAATTAAACCGCCTCCGCCGCGAGTTTGTCGGCGAACTGGAAAAACTCCGCGCCCTGCCGAAGCGTTGGCAGTTGAATAGCCACAGCGCCACAGCGCCACAGAGTTTTGTTATTCCTGCGTCTGAAAAGTCTGCGTCTCTGCGCCTCGGTCACAATCCACAATTGATCATTCTCGTCCGCAACCTCGCCCAACTCGAAGCCGCGCTGGCGTGCGGCGTGACGACGGTTTACTGTGAGTTTGAAGATCCAAAAAAATATCGCGAGGCCGTGACTTTGTTTCATACCGCGCGCGGCTGCGAATCGGAAATCGGAAATCGGAAATCGGAAATTTTTGTCGCGCCGCCGCGCATTTTTAAAACCGGCGAGGAATGGATTTTGAAGATCGTGCGTTCATGCAATGCCGATGGCTATCTCGTGCGCAACTACGACCACTTGAAATTTTTTGCGGACACGCGGCGCGCCGGGGATTTTTCGCTCAACGTGGCGAACCATCTCACGGCGGATTATTTCAAAAATCATTTCGGTCTCGAACGCCTGACCGCGAGCTACGATTTGAATGTGACGCAGCTCGATGCGTTGCTGACGGGCGCGCCGCCGGACTGGTTTGAGGTGACGATCCATCAGCACATGCCGATGTTTCACATGGAGCACTGCGTGTTCTGCGCGTTTTTGTCGAAGGGCAAAGATTATCGCGACTGCGGCCGCCCGTGCGACGTGCACGACGTGCGCTTGCGCGACCGCGTGGGCGCGGAGCATCCGCTCAAGGCCGACGCCGGCTGCCGCAACACGGTTTTCAATTCGCAGGCGCAGACGGGCGCGGAATTTGTGGCGCGGTTGCTCGCGCTCGGCGTGAAAAATTTCCGCGTGGAATTTCTGAACGAATCCGCCGAGGAAGTGACGCGCACGATTTCAAAATACCGGCAGTTGCTGCGCGGCGAGATTTCCGGCACGCAGCTCTGGCGCGAATTGAAATTGTTCAACCAGCTCGGCGTCACGCGCGGTCAGATGGCCGGCTAAGTTTGGCACACTTAAAATTTTCGCGGCTATTCCAAAAATCCCGCGATGGCCTCGCGTGCCGGATCCCAAAAGCTGATTTTTTGCACGCGGCCCGCTGGGGAAATCGCCAGCACCGTGACGCGCTCGGGCTGCGTGGGAAAACTTGCGAGCGTCGCGGCGTCTTCCACGAGCACAATCCGCTGCGGATATTTTTTCATCTTGGGCAGCGCAAAAAACCGGCCGATGGCGGGCATCGTGTGAATGTCCATCAAGTAGGCCGCCTGATGTTTTTCCAGAAAACCGGACCCTGCCGCCGCCAGCCTTTGATTCGCGGTTTTGGCGCACGCCATTTCCGTGACAACGAGCAAAAAGCGCAAGCCGTTGGTAAATTTAAATGCGGTGCCATGCTGATCCGCCGCCACGATGGCCGGCACCGCATCGCCCACCGCCAGCGTTGCAGCCCGAATTGAAACGCATGGCCAGCCTAGTCCCAACGCGCACAGCCACAGGGAAAAAAATTTCATGCGCACGAATTTTTCACGGACAATCCGTGCTCAAACCGTTCAAGCCTTCGTGATCAATCGTGAAGGAAATTTTCTTTTGGCCGTTGGCGCTGGTGATTTTGAAAACAAAAATCTGGTCGAACTCCTTGCCCGGCCAGTCAGGAACTTCTTTGGCATCGCCGCCGTTGTCCGTCATCAATTTTTTGGCGAATTCATCGAGCAGATAATGTTCCCACGCTACGAAGACCACGGTGTTTTCATATTGCGGCTTGGCCAGCTCGGTTTCCAATTCCTTGATTTCGCGGAAGCCGAACTGCGTGTTCACCGGCAGCCCGCAGCGGATGGCGGTCGGCTCGATGGTCGTGAGCGGCCGGACATAAAAATATTTATCGCCGTCCACTTTCTGCGTCGGGTTCGGCGCGAAAATAAACTGCGGCGTGCCGTATTTGCCGAGCAAGACTTTGGGCAGCGCCAGCGCGCGGTTCAATCCTTGGCACGTCAACTGGCCGAGTCCGCCCGGCGGCTTTTCGCCGTGCCGGATGCAAACAATGGTTTCAACCGTCGGCGCGGCATTGGTTACCGTTTCGACACTGTTTGTTTGCGCGCAGACTTTGGAAAATGCCGCTGTCGCGAGGACAAAGAAAACAAACCAATTTTTCTTCTTGGGCATCATTTTAAAATTTAAAAATTTGAATTGAAAAAAAAAAAATTTCTCTCAATCTTATATTGCAGAATTTTAGGGACGGGTGGAATTGAACCACCAACCTTCGCCGCGCAATTTTTTAGACTGCAGAGCAGCGATGCGCGATCCATTCGTGCTACGCCCCTGTAAATCCCCGCTTGTTTGCGCAAGCGGGGAAATTTTTTTTAATTCAACCGCATCGGCATCACGACGTAGAGGAACGGTCCGTTGATCTTCAGCACGCCGGGACTGAGTTCGTCAATCAACTCAATGAACACTTCGTCCACCGCCAGCGCATTGAGCGGGTCAATCAGGTAACGCGGATTGAAGGCGATGGCGATCTCGTTGCCTTTGTAATTCACCGCCAGCGTTTCTCGCGCCTCGCCGACTTCCGGCGAGTTGGCGGTGATGGTCAGATTGTTTTTGCTGAAGGTGAGCTTCACGGAATTGGCCTTCTCGCTGGTCATGATCTCCGCGCGGCGCAACGCCTGCACGAGTTCCTCGCGATTGAGCGCGATGCGTTCCTTTGGCTCGCCGGGAATAACCTGTTTGTAATTTGGATAATTTCCCTCGATCAATTTCGTGACGAGCAGCACGGAAAAACCCTTGTCATCCTTGAGCGCGAACGACGCCTGGTTTTCGCCAAACTTGATTTCCACTTCGCCTTTGTCGAGCAGCAAACGGTTCAATTCATTCACCGCTTTGGCGGGCACGATGAATTCGCCGCTGCTTTTTTCGGAGATGTCCACTTCTTCGTCCACCAGCGCGAGGCGCCGGCCATCGGTCGCCACGAGCGTCATCTTGTGGTCCTTGAGGCTGATGAAAATGCCGTTGAGCACGTAGCGCGATTCGTCGGTGGAAACGGCGAAAGAAGTTTTCTTCAGCATCGCTTTCACGGTTTCCTGCTGAAGCGCAACTTTTTTGTCGTCCTTGAATTTCGGCAGCGGCGGAAATTCATCGGCGGCGAGGCCATGGATTTTAAAAAAAGATCCGCCGCTGCGGATGCTCGTGACATTTTTCTCGTCGGTCTGGATGTCGATCTCGCCGGAAAGTTCGCGCACGATGCCGAACAATTTTTTCACGGGCACCGTGGTGGCCCCTGGCTTGGTCACCTTGGCCTCAACCTTGCAGGCGACGGTCACGTCCAGGTCGGTGGCGGTGAACTCCACGTGGCTGCCTTCCGCGCGCAGCAGGACGTTGGAGAGGATGGGCAGCGTGGTGCGGGTGCTGACGACGTTCTGCACAGCTTGCAAGCCGGCTATGATTTGGTCTTTGGTGATCGTGAGATTCATGCGCGGTTTATAATATGTATTCTTCTTTAATAAAAAACTATCCGTATTAAGGCCTGTGGACAAGCCTAACAACTTTCAAAACCCAATCCTGTCCGGCGAATAATCCGTTTTCTCGCGGTGACAAAATCAAGTTATGCGAACCAGCAAAATTGAAAAGTCAAAGTTGTTGGCACTGTGCACAAGTCATTCACATTCGGTTCGCAGCCAATCAGCCAAGTTGTGCGCGCCGGATGATTTCCGGCAGCGCCGCGCAGACCAAATCCACTTCGGCCATCGTCGAAGCGCGGCCCAAAGAAAAACGGACGAGCGAATTGGCTGATTCCTTTTTGCCAATCGCCAAAATGACATGGCTCGGCTCGATCGAACCTGCCGAACACGCCGAACCGCTCGAAGCGCAGATCCCTTCCAAATCCAAACCGGCCATCAAACCGATGCTGTCCGCGCCGCGCACGACAAAAGAAACGGTGTTCGCCAGACAATTTTCTTTTGGCGAAACAATTTCGCAGCCAGGAATTTTTTCAATAGTCGCGATGAGTTTCTCCGTGAGCGGTTTTAATTTTGCGGAATCAAATACCGGCGGCTTCACAAATTTTTCCAGCGCGGCAACCAGGCCAATGATCGCCGGGAGATTTTCCGTGCCGGCGCGCCGTTCGTTTTCGTGTCCGCCGCCGAACAAAATCGGATCCGGATGCAACGGCGATTTGATGTAGAGCAATCCCGCGCCTTTGGGTCCGTGAAATTTGTGCGCGCAAACGGAAATCAAATCGGCATTAAATTGCGCCACATTTTCAAACGGCTCCTTGCCGAACATTTGCACGGCGTCCGAGTGAAAAATTATTCCGCGCTCGCGACAGATCGCGCCAAGCTCGGCGACCGGTTGCAGCGTGCCGATTTCATTGTTCGCCGCCATGATGGAAACGAGCACGGTGTCGGCGCGAATCGCCTTTTTCAAATCTTCAACTGAAACGCGACCATTATTGTTAACGGGAAGCCGCGTGACAGCAAAACCCTCCTTTTTTTCAAGATAATCGAAGCAATGCAGCACCGCGTGATGTTCGATGGCTGAGGTGATGAGATGTTTTCCTTTCGGTTTTAGCAAGTGCGCCACGCCAAAAATGGCAAGGTTGTTCGCTTCGGTTCCACCGGCGGTGAAAATGATTTCACTCGGCTTCGCGCCTAAAAATTTCGCGGCGCGATCACGCGCATCATCGAGCAATGCCCGGGCTTTGCGGCCGACGTGATGGACGCTCGACGGATTGCCCCACACTTCGCCGAAGAAAGGCAGCATCGCGGCGCGCACCGCCGGGTCGAGCGGCGTGGTGGCGTTGTAATCAAAATAAATCGTGCGCGGCACTTGTGCTAAAGTAGGTGACGACCTGAGGAGTCTCAAAACAAAATTAAATCAATTGTCTTGAGTCTCGTCACCTCGACTCCTACAAAAGAGAAAATTGAAATGAAAACGCAGGTGAAAATTTGCGGCGTCACGAATGTCGCCGACGCGCTGGCCGCGGCCGCGGCGGGCGCGGACATGATCGGGCTGAATTTTTACGACGGCAGCCCGCGATTCATTTCGGTGCCGACGGCGGCGGAAATTTCCCGCGCGCTGCCGCCGTTCGTGCTGCGCGTCGGTGTGTTTGTGAATCCGGCGGAAGAACTGGTGATGCGCGCGATCGGCGAAAGCAATTTAAGCCTGCTGCAATTTCACGGCGACGAACCGTCGGATTTCTGCACGCAATTCGGTTTGATGAGCGTGAAAGCCTTGCGCGTGCAAAATGCGGAATCTTTGAAGCAGCTGGAAAATTTCCACACGGACGCATTTTTACTCGATGCCCATTCCAAGAGCGGACTCGGTGGCACGGGCGAAAAATTTAATTGGGACTTGGCCGTGGAGGCGCAGAAATTTGGCAAGCCGATTTTTCTCGCAGGCGGGTTGACGCCGGAAAATGTGGCGGACGCCGTGCGGCAGGTGCGACCGTTCGCGGTGGATGTTTCGAGCGGCGTGGAATCTGCGCCCGGAAAAAAAGACGCGGCGAAAGTCAGCGCTTTTATTGCGGCGGTTCGCCGAACGGAAGAATTATGAAACGCATCGCCGTTTATTGCGGCTCGAACAAAGGCACGCGCCCGGAATACGCGGCGGCGGCGCAGGCACTCGGTGAGTTGCTCGCGCGCGAAAAAATTGAACTGGTTTATGGCGGCGGCATGGTCGGCTTGATGGGCGTCGTGGCCGACGCGGTGTTGCAAAACGGTGGCCACGTCATCGGCGTGATCCCGGAAAAATTGATGATCAAGGAAGTCGCGCATGAAAAACTGCCGGACTTGCGCGTGGTGAAAAACATGCACGAACGCAAGGCGCTGATGGAGGAATTGGCCGACGGCTTCATCGCGCTGCCCGGCGGCTACGGGACGTTTGAGGAAATGTTCGAGGTGCTGGCCTGGAGCCAACTGGGCTGGCACGCGAAGCCATTCGGCCTGCTTGACATTGGCGGATTTTATCGCAGTTTGCTCACATTCCTTGATCACGCGCGCAACGACGGCTTCATTCGTCCGCAGCATCGCGAGCTGGTGCTGGTGGCGGAAGACGCGGAAAATCTGTTGCGGCAATTGAAAAAATTCCAGCCACCGAGCGAGGTGAAATGGGTGAAATAAAATTTTTGGTGCGCCAAAAATTGAGCCGCAAATGACAAATTAAGGGCTTCACGCGCGGGGTGGCAGTGCTAGTTTGCAACCAGATTGCCAGCCATGAAAATCTCCGTTCCACGCGAGACCCATCCGGGCGAAACCCGCGCGTCACTGACGCCGGACTCCGCCGCCAAACTTGTCAAACTCGGCGCGCAGGTCGAGATCGAGGTCGGTCTCGGCGCCGCCGCCGGCTTTCCCGACGAAGCTTACACCAAAGCCGGCGCAACGATTGCGACTGATCGAAAAGCGCTCGTCAGCTCTGGCGACATCGTGCTGCGTTTGCGCAAACCACCAGTGGAAGAAATTGCCTGGCTCAAGTCGGGTTCCATTCACGCGAGCTTGCTGGATCCGTTCAACGAAAAGGAACTTGTTCAGAAATTTGCCGAGCGCGGTGTCAGCGCCATCAGCATGGAATTCATTCCGCGTTCCACGCGCGCGCAAAAAATGGACGTGCTGTCGTCGCAGGCCAATCTCGGTGGCTACGAAGCGGTGATTCTCGCCGCGCGTTATTCCAACAAAATTTTTCCAATGATGACCACGGCGGCGGGCACGATTTTGCCGTCAAAAGTTTTCATCATCGGTGTCGGCGTCGCGGGCTTGCAAGCGATTGCTACGGCGAAGCGTCTCGGCGCGAAAGTCACGGCTTACGACACGCGGCCGGTCGTCGAGGAACAGGTCAAATCGCTCGGCGCGCAATTTCTGAAAATTGACATCGGCGAAACCGGCCAGACCAAAGATGGCTACGCGAAGGCGCTGACCGAAGAACAAATCCAAAAGCAGCGAGACGCGATGAAAAAAACCTGCGGCGATTCCGACGTCGTGATTTCCGCCGCGCAGGTGTTTGGCCGCAAAGCGCCGATTTTGGTGACCAGCGAAATGCTCAATGCCATGAAGCCCGGCAGCGTGGTCGTGGATCTCGCCGTCGAAACCGGCGGCAACGTCGAAGGCGTCAAATACAACGAGGTGATTGAGCGCAACGGCGTGAAAATTGTCGGCATCGCGAATCTGCCCGGGCGCGTGCCGCTGCACGCCAGCCAGGTTTACGCGGCCAATCTCGTCGCGCTCGTCGAGGAATTCTGGGACAAGAAAGAAAAAGTTTTCAACCTCAAGCTCGACGATGAAATCATCAAGGCCTGTCTCGTCACGCACGGCGGAAAAATCGTGAACGAAAAACTGCTGCCCAAACCCAACTGAAATTTTATGGAACCGAACATTCCCGACGTCATTTTTATTTTCGTCCTCGCGATTTTTGTCGGCATCGAGGTGATTTCCAAAGTGCCTTCGATGCTGCACACGCCGTTGATGTCCGGCACGAATGCGATCCATGGCATCATTTTGTTCGGCGGCATTTTGGTTTTGGCGGATGCCGCGACGCCGCTCGCGCAGGCGCTCGGATTTGTCGCCGTGGTTTTCGGCTCGGCCAACGTTTTCGGCGGCTTCATGGTCACGGACCGGATGCTGCAAATGTTCAAGAAAAAGAAAAAATGAACTCGACCATCGCCTACATCATCATCGGGATTTCGGTTTTATTCATCCTCGGCATCAAGCTGCTGGCCTCGCCGAAAACGGCGCGCCTCGGCAATTTGGTCGCGGCGGCGGGAATGTTCATCGCGCTGGTGTCGTTGCACAAACCGACCGGCGACTACGTCTGGTCGCAAGGCTGGAGTTTTAATTACACGCTCATCGTCATCGGCACGGTCATCGGACTCATCATCGGCGCGGTCGGCGCGTATTCAGTGAAGATGACGGCGATGCCGCAAATGGTCGCGCTCTTCAACGGTCTCGGCGGCGGCGCGGCGGCGCTGGTCGCCAGCCTGGAATTTCAACGCGGCGCACACAGTCTCGAAGGCATCACGGCCTTCATCGCCGGCTCGATGTTGTTCGCGACGCTCATCGGTTCGCTCTCGTTTTCCGGCAGCATCATCGCCTATCTCAAGCTGGAAGGAAAATTTGAGAAGCCGCACACATTCCCCGGCCAGAACATTCTGAATGGCCTGATTTTATTGGTGATTCTCGGCTTGTGCGGATTTCTGACCTGCAATGCTTACGGCGGAAACGCGACGACATTTTTCATCGTGATGTTTTCGCTCGCATTATTTTTCGGCATCGCAATGGTCATGCCGATTGGTGGCGCGGACATGCCGGTCGTCATCTCGCTGTTGAATTCCTTCACCGGACTTGCGGTCGCGGCGGATGGTTTTGTAATCAACAATCTCGCGATGGTTGTCGCGGGCACGCTGGTCGGTTCCTCCGGAACGCTGCTCACGCTGCTCATGTGCAAGGCGATGAACCGGCCGGTCTCGAATGTTTTGTTTGGTGCGTTCGGTTCCAGCGGCAGCGCGCAAGCGGGAGCGGCGGGAGTTGTCGGCACGGTCAAGCCGATTCAAGCCGACGAAGTCGCCTTGCTGCTCGCGTATGCGCAGCGCGTCGTCATCGTGCCCGGTTACGGCATGGCGGTGGCGCAGGCGCAGCATCAGGTGCGCGAACTTTCTGACGAGCTCGGCAAGCGTGGTGTCGAAGTGCAGTTTGCGATTCATCCGGTCGCCGGCCGCATGCCCGGCCACATGAATGTTTTGCTCGCCGAGGCAAATGTGCCTTACGACCAGCTCATCGAAATGGAACAGATCAATCCTTCGATGGATCGCGTGGATGTGTGTCTCGTCATCGGCGCAAACGACGTCGTGAATCCCGCCGCGCGCGAGGACAAATCCAGTCCGATCTACGGCATGCCGATCATTGACGCAGATCATTGCAAAACGTGCATCGTCATGAAACGCTCGATGGCCGCCGGTTTCGCGGGCATTGAAAATCATCTGTTCTACAAGGACAACACCCGCATGTTGTTTGGCGATGCGAAGGCGTCTTTGAATGCGCTCGTCGCCGCAGTCAAGGCGAGTTAAATTTTTTTGCCACCGAGAAACAGAGGACACGGAGTTTTTCATTCTCTGCGCGCTCTGTGTCTCGGTGGCAATTTTCCACCTTGGGCCACGCCAAATTCCCTGCTTTCTTTAATTGCCGCCCGTGTTAACCTAATTCATGCCTTTCAGCAAATTAGGCCTTTCGCCCGTCATTCTTGAAGGCGTCAAGGCGATGGGATACACCGATCCGACGCCCATCCAGCTTCGCGCCATCCCGCTGGTTCTCGCCGGCACCGACGTCATCGGCAGCGCGCAAACTGGCACCGGCAAGACCGCCGCGTTCGCGCTGCCCATTTTGTCCAAGCTCGGCGCTCATCAACCTGTCGGGCCGCGCGCGTTGATTCTTGAACCGACGCGCGAACTCGCATCGCAGGTGGAAACGGCCATCCGCGATTATGCGCGCTTCACCGATTTGAAAGTCACCGTCGTCTATGGCGGCGTTGGTTACGGCAAACAAAATGATGAACTGCGCGCGGGGGCGGACATCGTCGCCGCCACGCCCGGACGTTTGCTGGATCATCTTGAGCAAGGCACGTTGAAACTCGACAAGGTGGAATTTCTCGTGCTCGACGAAGCCGACCGCATGTTGGACATGGGTTTTTTGCCTGACGTTCGCCGACTCGTGGAAAAATGTCCGAAGGCGCGGCACACGGCGCTGTTTTCCGCCACCATTCCGCCGGCGATCGAAACGCTCATCCAATGGGCGATGAACAAGCCGGAGACGATTGAGATCGGCGCGCGTCGTTCGCCCGCCGAAACCATCAAGCACGTCATCTATCCCGTTTCCGATTCGCAAAAAACGGACCTGCTGCTCGAACTGTTGAACCGCGTCAATTATCATTCCGTCCTCGTTTTCTGCCGCACCAAACACGGGGCCGACCGCATCGCAACCTTGCTCAAACGCAATAATCATGCGGTCGCCGTGCTGCATTCCAACCGAACGCAAAAAGAACGCGAGCAGGCGCTGGAAGGTTTCCGCGAAGGCAAATACGAAGTGCTCGTCGCCACGGACATTGCCGCGCGCGGGCTCGACATTGCCGACGTCAGCCACGTGGTGAACTACGACGTGCCGCAGCATCCGGAAGATTATATTCATCGCATCGGCCGCACCGGGCGCGCCGAAGCCACCGGCGACGCCTATACCATCATGGTCGCCGAAGACGCGCCCCACGTGTTCGCGATAGAACGTTTCATCAGCCAGAAAATTCCGCGCGTGAAGCTGGAAAATTTCAACTACACCTACACCGCATTGTTTGAAGAGGGCAAGCCCGGCGCGGCGGCGGGCGGTTTCCCCGGCAAAGTGCGGGGCGGCCGCGTCCATGGCGGCTACCATTTTGCGCCGGGCGGGCGGCGGCGATAAAATTCGGTGGCGATGCCCACCGCCAATCGCTTTGCCCGCCGCCGCCGCTTCCAAAAATCAATTGACACTGCCGCCATCCTTACCTACCGTTCGGTAAGTTTTATATGGCCAAGCCTGTCCCGCATTCCGAAACCCGCCAGCAATTGCTGCGCGCGGCGCTCAAGCATTTTGCGAACAGCGGCTATGCGGCGACGTCGGTGCAGCACATTGTGGATGATGCCAAATTGTCCAAGCCGGCGTTGTATTATCATTTCAAGGACAAGGCCGGGTTGTTCCAGGCGCTGGTGCACGAGGCACATGACGAACGCTATCGGCTCCTGTGCGCAGCGGCGGAAAACAATGTTGGGATCCGCGCGCAACTGGCGGCGGCGCTCACGGCGCTGTTTGCCTATTTCCGCGAGAACCGCGATTTGATGCGGATTTCCTTTGCGACGATGTTCGCCGCGCCGGGCGAGGTGCCGCCGGACGCTGCGTGCGCGGAGAAATGCGAACGCAATTTTGAATTCGTCCATTCGCTCATCAAACGCGCACGGAAAAACGGCGAGCTCGATCCGCATTTTGACAGCCAGGAAATGGCGTTTGGCTTTTATGGGCTGGTGAACTTTTATCTGGTCGGACACCTCGTGTGTGGCGATTGCCAGCCGGATCAGTTGACAGCCAAGCGGATTGTGGAATTATTTCTGGCCGGCGCGGGCCCCAAAAAAGGAGCGCAAAAAAGCAAAAAAACAACCCAGGGAAACCAATGACCCGAAAATTATTAACTGGAATCATCATTGTCGTGCTGGTCCTCGCCGGCTTGGCGACGGTGAAAGTTCTGCAAATCCGCTCCATGATTCATTTTGCGGCCACCTTCACGCCGCCGCCGGAAACGATTTCTTCCGCGTTGGCGACCAACGAGACGTGGCCGGATACGTTGACCGCCGTCGGCACCATCAATGCCGCGCAGGGCGTCATCGTCTCGCCGGAAATCGCCGGCACGGTCAGCGAAATTGATTTTGAATCGGGGGCCACGGTCAACCAGGGCGACTTGTTGGTGAAGCTGGACACGTCGTCCGAAGCGGCGCAGTTGCGCGCGGCGCAGGCGCAGGTGGAGCTGGCGCGGCTCAATGCCGAGCGCACGCGGAAATTACTCGGCGACAAAACGGTTTCGCAATCGGAATTCGACAGCGCCGAGGCGACGTTGAAACAAAACCAGGCGAACGCGGATGAGATCCAGGCGATGATCGACAAAAAAACCATCCGCGCGCCGTTCGCAGGCCGGCTGGGCATCCGGCTGGTGAATCTGGGCGAGCAACTGGATGTCGGCAAGGGCATCGTCTCGTTGCAGGCGTTGACCCCGGTCTATGCGGATTTTTCATTGCCGCAGCAGGACTTGTCGCAACTGCAAACCGGGCTGGTGGTGCAGGTGAGGTGCGATGCGTATCCCGGCGAGAAATTTTTTGGCGAACTGACGGCGATCAATCCCGATTTGAACGCGACGACGCGCAGCGTGCAGTTGCGCGCAAAATTTGCCAATGCGGATCAACGGCTGCGGCCGGGCATGTTTGTGCGCGCCGAGGTGATTTTACCGCAGGTGGACCCGGTGCTGGTGGTGCCGGCGACGGCGATCCTGAGCGCGCCGTATGGCGACGCGGTTTATGTAATCGAGCCGCAGACGACCAATGGCGTGACCAGTTTGATCGTGCAGCAGAAATTCATCCGCACCGGCCGCGCACACGGTGATTTCGTCAGCGTGGAATCGGGTTTGAAAGCCGGCGACCGCGTGGTGACGGCGGGGCTGTTCAAATTGCGCAACGGCGTCAGCGTGCAGGAAAACAACGCCGAAACGCCGCAGCCGTCGTTGACGCCGAATCCGCCGAACAGCTAAAACCCCGCGCGCATGAAATCTTTCACGGATCTTTTCATCCGCCGCCCGGTCCTCGCCACGGTGGTGAGCCTGATCATTTTGATCGCGGGCTTGCAGGCCATCCGCTCGCTCAACGTGCGGCAGTATCCGTTGAGCGAAACCGCCACGATCACGGTGACCACGGTGTATGTCGGCGCGAGCGCGGATCTGGTGCGCGGATTTGTGACGCAGCCGATCGAGCGTTCCATCGCGGCGGCGGACGGGATTGATTACATGGAATCGGCCAGCAAACTCGGCCTGTCCACCATCACCGTGCATCTGCGGTTGAATTACGATTCCAAAAAAGCGCTCGCGGAAATCAGCGCCAAAGTGGACCAGGTCCGCAACGACCTGCCGCCCGAGGCGGAAATTCCCACGCTGACCATCGCGACGGCGGATTCGCAATTCGCCTCGGCCTACCTGAGTTTTTCGTCGGACATTTTGGAGGCGAACCAGATCACGGATTATCTCACGCGCGTCGTGCAACCGCGTCTGACCGCGCTCGAAGGCGTGCAGAAGGCGGACATCCTCGGCGGCCGCACGTTTGCGATGCGCATCTGGTTGAAGCCCGACCGATTGGCCGCGTTCAACGTGAGTCCGACCGATGTGCGCACGGCGCTGGCGGCGAATAATTTTCTTTCCGCCGTCGGCCAGACCAAAGGTTCGCTGGTTTCCGTGAACCTGACGGCGAACACCGATTTGCGCTCGCTGGATGAATTCAAAAACCTCGTCGTGCGCCGCAGCGGCGACCAGCTCGTGCGGTTGAGCGACGTGGCCGACGTGGTGCTCGGCGCGGAAGATTACAATTCCGAAGTGCGGTTCAGCGGTGAACGCGCGGTGTTCATCGGCGTCTGGGCGCTGCCGAATGCGAACTCGCTCGACGTCATCAAACGTGTGCGCACCGAAATGGCCGACATCCAAAAAGACCTGCCGACCGGCCTGACGGCGCGCGTGGCTTATGACGCGACCAAATATATTTCCGACGCACTGCACGAAGTCGTCAAGACACTGGTGATGACACTGATCATCGTGGCCATCGTCATTTTTCTTTTCCTCGGTTCGTTCCGCTCGGTGCTGATCCCGCTGGTGGCGATTCCGCTCTCGCTCATTGGCGCAGTTTTCCTGATGCAAGTCTTTGGCTTCACGCTGAACCTGCTCACGCTGCTGGCCATCGTGCTGGCGGTCGGGCTTGTCGTGGACGACGCCATCGTCGTGGTGGAAAACGTGGAGCGCCACATTCGCGACGGCCTCACGCCGATCAACGCCGCGCTGCTCGGCGCGCGCGAACTCGTCGGGCCGGTCATCGCCATGACCATCACGCTCGCGGCCGTCTATGCGCCGATCGCGTTTCAAGGCGGCCTGACGGGTTCGCTGTTCCGCGAATTTGCCCTGACCCTCGCCGGCGCGGTGTTTATTTCCGGCATCGTCGCGTTGACGTTGTCGCCGGTCATGGCGTCGCGCCTATTGAATCACAATCGCGAAGACCGCGGTTTGGTCGGCCACATCAACCGCCAGTTCGACCGGTTGAAAAATTTCTACGGCCGCATCTTGGACTGGACGCTCGCACGGCGGCCGCTGGTTTATACGATTTGGATCGGGCTCTCGCTGCTGACCCTGCCGATGTTCCAGATGGCGTGGCAGGCCAAGGAAACGGCGCCGACGGAAGATCAGGGCGTCATTTTCGGCGTCGTCGAAACGCCGCCGGACGCGACCATCGAACAGACTTCATTTTATGCGGACGTGGCCGGGCGCGCATTCGCCACCGTGCCGGAAAAAGAACAGGTGTTTCAACTGACCATGCCCGACAGCGGGTTTGGCGGCCTGGTGCTCAAACCGTGGGGCGAGCGGAAGCGCACAGTTTTTCAGGTCACGCCCGAGACGCAGGCGATGGTGAACAAAATTCCCGGCGTGCGCATGTTCATGGTCACGCCGCCGCCGCTGCCGACCGGCGGGGAAAATTTTCCGGTGAACCTCGTACTGTCCTCGACCGCCGAACCGGCGGAGATTCTGAAATTTGCGCAGCGACTGGATCAAATCTGCGCCACGAACGGCATGTTCGCGTTTCCGCCGCAGATTGACACCAAGGTGGACCAGCCGGAAGTCGAGCTGGTGATTGACCGCGACAAAGTGGCTGCGCTCGGCCTGGACCTGCAGACGGTCGGCGCGGATTTGGGCGCGCTCGCCGGCGGCAATTATGTGAACCGTTTTGACCTCGCCGGCCGCAGCTACAAAGTTATTCCGCAACTCGAACGCCGCGCGCGCCTGGACGCCGAGCAGTTGCAAAACAGCTACATCAAAGGACCCGGCGACCAGTTGATTCCTGTCAGCACCATTGCGCATCTGGAAAAGCACACCACGCCGCGCGCTCTCAATCGCTTCCAGCAATTGAACTCCGTCAAGATCAGCGGCGTCGCCATCGTGCCGCTGGACACCGCGCTGAAATTTTTGGAAGGCGAATGCGCCAAGATGCTGCCGAGCGGCTACAAGCTGGATTACACCGGCGACTCGCGGTTCCTGCGCACGGAAGGCGATAAATTTCTCCCCGCGTTTGCGCTCGCCGTGGTGCTGATCATTCTCGTGCTCGCCGCGCAGTTCAACAGTTTCCGCGATCCGTTCATCATCATTTTCGGCTCGGTGCCGCTGGCGATTTTCGGCGCGCTCATTTTTTGTTTCTGGAAAATGCCGAACCCGAACCTGCATTTCTGGACCGACGGCTGGACAACTTCGATCAATATTTATTCCGAAGTCGGCCTGATCACGCTCGTCGGGCTGATTTCCAAAAACGGCATTCTCATCGTGGAATTTGCCAACCAGCTCCAGCGCCAGGGCCGTCCGAAAATGCAGGCCATCCGCGAATCCGCCATGCTGCGGTTGCGGCCGGTGCTGATGACCACCGTCGCGACGATCGCCGGTAATTTTCCGCTCACGCTCGTCACCGGCGCCGGCGCGGCGGCGCGCAATTCCATCGGCATCGTGCTCGTCAGCGGCATGACCATCGGCACGCTCTTCACGCTGCTCGTCGTGCCGTCCATTTACATTTTGATCGCGAAGGATCACACGTCCGAAGGCCACGAAAAAACCGGGGAAAACGCTACCGCCACATGAATGAAAAAAATTCCCCTGCGACGCCCGCACCCGTAGTCACCGCCGATGCCACCGGGTCGGCCCGTTTCAATTCACCCAAATTTCTCTGGCCCGCCGCGATCCTGCTCGTGGCGCTGCTGTATTTCGGCATCGCCTATCTCGTGGACGTGTTCACGCACGAATCCACCGACGACGCGTTCATCGCCGGCCACGTTGTTTCCATTGCGCCGCGCATCGCCGGCCAGGTCGCCTCGGTCCACGTGCTCGACAACCAGTTGGTTCACTCGAATGACTTGCTCGTGGAGATTGATCCGGCCGATTACGCCATCACCGTGGCGCAGAAAAAAACCGCCGCCGTTTCGTCGGACGCCAATTTCCGCACCATCGTCGCGGCCTATGAATTGATGCGCAGCAAAGTCACCACCGCCGAGGCGGCCGAGCGTGTGGCCAAGGCCGATGCCGACGCTTCCGAGGCCACCGCCGCGAATGCCCAGCGCGATTTCGCGCGCGCGCAGGATTTGGTGAAACAGAAAACCATCTCGCAGCAGGAATTTGACGCCACGCAGGCGGTGAACATCAAGGCGCAGGCGGATTTGAAATCCGCGCAGGAAAACGTGGGCGAACAAATTTCCAAGGTGGACGAGGCCGAAAAACAGCTCGCCGCCGCCTTTGCGGAAAAAGACGTGGCGTTCGCCAATTTGAACGAAGCGCAGACGAACGTCGCCGCCGCGAATTTAAATTTGTCCTACGCGAAAATTTTCGCGCCGTGCGACGGCCGCGTCACGCGCAAGTCCGTCGAAGCCGGCGATTACTTGGACGTCGGCCAGCAGATCATGTCCATCGTGCCGGAAGAAGTCTGGGTCGTGGCCAATTTCAAGGAATCGCAGTTGAAAAAAATGGCGCCCGGCCAGCCGGTCATGGTGGCGATCGATGCGCTCGGCGGCCGCGAATTTCGCGCGCACGTGGACAGTGTGCAAGCCGGCAGCGGCGCGCAATTCAGTTTGCTGCCGCCGGAAAACGCCACGGGAAATTTCGTGAAAGTCATCCAGCGCGTGCCGGTAAAAATTGTTTTCGATGAAGCGCTGCCGCCCGATCATGTCATCGGTCCCGGACTTTCCGTGACGCCTGACGTGCAGGTCAGTGCGTTCAACATTCCGAGGTGGATCAGCGCCGCAACCGCGATTTTATTGACGATTCTGGCGGTCATCATTTTTAAACTCTTTTCGCGTGAGAAAGCGAAACCCGCGCTGGAATAAAAAATCAAGATGCGCCGTAACTTTGCATTTTTAATTTTGCATTTTTAATTCGATGGCCGACGCGCCGCAACAAGTCTGGCATCCGCGCCACAACCCGTGGCTCATCACGCTCACGGTGATGATGGCGGTGTTCATGGAAGTGCTCGACACCTCCATCGCCAACATCGCGCTGCCGCACATCGCGGGCGGCTTGTCGGCCACGCCGGAAGAAGCGACCTGGGTGCTCACGAGTTATCTCGTTTCCAACGCCATTGTTTTGCCGATGACCGGCTGGCTCGGAAATTATTTCGGCCGCAAACGCCTGTTGCTTTCGTGCATCATGATGTTCACCTTCGCCTCCGCGCTGTGCGGTCTTGCATGGGATTTGCCGACGCTCATCATCGCGCGGATTTTGCAAGGGCTGGGCGGCGGCGCGATGGTGCCCATCGCACAATCCATCATGCTCGAAAGTTTTCCGCCGCAGAAACGCGGCGCGGCGATGGCGGTGTTTGCGCAAGGTGTCGTCGTCGCCCCGATTCTCGGCCCCACGCTCGGCGGCTGGATCACGGACAGTTATTCCTGGCGCTGGATTTTTTACATCAACGTGCCGGTGGGAATTTTCGCCGTGCTGATGGCGAAATGGGTCGTCGAAGATCCGCCCTACATCAAACGCAATCTTGAAGCGACGATTGACTACATCGGCTTCGGCCTGCTCGCGCTCTGGCTTGCGACGATGCAAATTGTTTTGGACAAAGGCCAGGAAGCGGATTGGTTCGGCGCGGAATGGGTGCGCTGGTTCACGCTCACGTCGTTCGTTTCCTTTTTTGCATTCATCTGGTGGGAATTTCAAACGGATCATCCGCTGGTGGATTTGCGTGTTTTCAAAAACCGCAATTTCACCGTCGGCCTGATTTTGATGACATCGCTCGCGGCCATTCTCTACGGCACGACCGCGCAATTGCCGTTGTTCCTGCAAACGCTCATGGGTTATCCCGCGCTGCAAAGCGGCTACGCGATGTCGCCGCGCGGCGTGGCGGCGTTCATCACCACGTTTTTTGTCGGCCGGCTTGTCGGCAAACTGCGCGCGCGTTGGATGCTCTGCATCGGCTTTGTGACGCTGGCGTATTCCTCATTTCTGCTCGCGAACATCAACCTCAACATCAGCATGGGCAATGTCATCTGGCCGAGCGTCATCAACGGCATCGCCATCAGTTTTATTTTTGTGCCTCTCACCACGACCACGATGAGCCAGCTGGGTCAGGCGCAAATCGGCAACGCCAGCGGCCTTTACAATTTGATGCGCAACCTCGGCGGCAGCATCGGCATCGCGTTCGTCACCACCATGCTCGCGCGCGGCGCGCAGACGCACCAGGCCTTGATGGTCGGCCATCTCGCGCCCGACAATCCCGCGTTTGCGCAGCGCCTCGCCGCCGCCAAAAATGTGCTCGGCCATCACACCGATCCCGCGAACGCCACGCAGCAGGCTTATTCCGCCGTTTATTCGTTGCTCGATCAGCAGGCGCACCTCTGGGCCTTTGTGGACAACTTCTTTATGTTCGGCGTCCTCGCGCTTTGCGGCCTGCCGTTGATCTTTCTGTTCAAGCGCGTGCAGTTCACAAAAAAGCCCGCAGCAACGGCGGCGCATTGATTGTCGGATTTTTGAAACATTTTTACCGCCGCCCCGTCCAATACCTTGATTATGAAAAATTCAACTTTGGTCAAAACCGTTTTATTCGCCGCCAGCCTGCCGCTCTTGGCGGGCTGCGTGGAACGTCAGGTCGTTTATCGCGACCGCCCCGTCTATGTGCAGCCCGCGCCCGGCGCGCCGCCGCCAAACGCGCAAGTCGTGGTCGAAGATCCCGCTCCGCCGCCCCCGCAAGTGGAAGTGATTCCCGTCGCCCCTGATCCGACCCTGATTTGGGTGGGCGGCAATTGGGAATGGCGCGGCCGCTGGGTTTGGTATGGCGGTCATTGGGCGGCGCGGCCGCATCCCGGTGCCGTCTGGGTGCGCGGCGGCTGGGTGCATCGCGGCAGCGGCCGCGTCTGGGTCGGCGCGCACTGGCGCTGATCAACCATTGATTCTCGCGAGCGCGTCCGCAGTGACCTGCCGGGCGCGCTCGTCGGTTTTCGCCTCCGCGTAGCAACGGAACTCCGGCGCGTTCCCCGACGGGCGCAGATGAATGATTTCTTCGTTTGCAAAAATAATTCTCAATCCGTCTGTGCGATTTAAATTGGCAACCTTGCCGCAAATCCCGCCAAACATTTTTTCAATTTCAATTTTGTCCGCCGCTTCGGAACCGGAATTAAATTTCACCAAAATCGCCGCGCTTTTTTCCGTAGCAAAATCTTTCAGCCGGTCGCTGGCGGTGAACCGCGCCGGCAAAGTCGCTGCCAGTTCAGAGATCTTTTGCTTCTGCGTTTTTGCCAGCAGCAAAATTCCCAGCATCACAATGACCGCGTCACGCGTCGGCAACGCGCGCAAAATTTTGCCGCCAGCTTCGATCTCCGAGTTCAGCAAAAAGCCGCCGTTCGCCTCGTAGCCGACCACGCGTTTCGCCCCGCCAGCACTGGCTTCCATCATCGAAGCGACCACGAACGGCGAGCCGATGCGCGTGCGATGGATTTGTTTAAACCACCCGCATTTTTCCACTGCCGTGTTGCAGCTCACCGGCGTGCTGACGGAATCCGCCGCCAAAAATTTGGCGCACAAAACCCCGGCGATGTCCCCGCGCAGCCAATTGCCGTTTTCATCGCTTACCAGCGGACGGTCGCTGTCGCCGTCGGCGGAAACGAGCGCGTCAAATTTTCCTGTCGCCGCCCAGCCGTGCGCGAGTTGCACGTCTTCCGGGCGGATCGCTTCGGTGTCCACCGGAATGAATTTTTCCGAGCGTCCGAGTGCCGTGACTTCCGCGCCGAGATGCGAAAAAATTTTCACCAGCACATCGCGCCCGACCGCAGAATGCTGATAAATGCCAACGCGCAAACCCTTCAGCGCGTCGTGCGCAAAAAAATTCAAGTAGCGCATCACATAATTTTCGCCGGCTTCAGGCGAAACTTCAGGCGCCGATTTTTCTTTCGCAAAATTTCCATCCGCGCCAAACAGCGCGTCGTCAATTTCCACGATTTGGCTGCTCATGCCTTTTTCGTCGGACTTCAAAACTTCGCCGCCGCACTTGTTAAATTTGATGCCGTTACGGTCGTCGGGAATGTGGCTGCCCGTGACCATGATCGAAGGAATTTTATTTTCAAACCCGAACAGCGCGACCGCAGGCGAGGGAATTTTCCCGCAGTTCACCGCGCGATAACCGAGGTCATCGGCCGCACGGCAGACCGCTTCCATCACGCGGCTGGTGCTCGGCCGGAAATCGCCGCCGACCGCGACACGTTCGCCCGCGCGCTTGATTTCGCCAATGGATTCAAGGTATTGGAGAAATCCTTTGGCGTAGGCGTAACAAACGGAATCCGTCATCGCCGTCGCCAGACCGCGCGCGCCGCTCGTGCCAAACGCCACGCCGCTCTGCGCCATCAAATCGTGAATGGAAATCTTCATCGCAAAAATATTTGGTAAATTATCGGGTCGCGTCGGCGTTTGCTTTTTCGTCGTAAAACTTTTTCAACACGTCAAACGCCATTTTCTTTTCGCCATTGTGGCCGATGACGCCTTTCAGATTCCAGCCATCCTGGATGTCCAGCAGGCGGCGCGGCGAGCGGAAGTCACACAAGATCCATGGCGTGCAGCCGGAAAAACCGGGAATTTTTTCCAGCATCGGCAGCGTGCGTTTGTAAACATCGGCCTGATATTCCTCACTGAAACGCGTCAGCGTATCCGCATGGAAACCCTGTTTGGCATCCGCGCCAAATTCGCTGATGAACACGGGCTTGTTATATTTGATGCTCCAGCGGATGCGGTCAATTTTTTCTGGCAGCCCGTCATACCAGCCAGTGTATTGGTTGAAACTGCACAAGTCGGTGAACTCGCCAAACGGATCGTCTACGATTTTGTGCAATGGGTCGTTCGGATCTGCGTGGACTTCCATCGCCGCCGAAATCAGCCGCGTTCCGTCCAGCACGCGCGCTTCGTCCACGAGCGCTTTCAAAAATGTCGTGCGCGCGTCGCTGATCGGCGTTTCGTTTGCCACCGACCACACGATCACGCTTGCGCGGTTTTGATCGCGTAAAATTTCATCGCGTAACTGCTTCTGTGCGTTCGCCAAAGTCCCCGCATTCGTCCACTGAATCGTCCAATAAACCGGAATTTCCTCCCAGCACATGATGCCCATCTCATCCGCAAGCCGCGCCATGTGTTCGTTGTGCGGATAATGCGCGAGCCGGACAAAATTACAGCCAAGTTCTTTGGCCCAGCCGAGCAATTCCCGCGCGTCCGCTTCCGACCACGCGCGCCGGCCTGCCAATGGCTCTTCTTCGTGGATGCAGATGCCGCGTAGAAAAACCTTGTGGCCATTGAGCAAAATGTCCGTGCCGCTCGTGGCGATGCTGCGGAAACCGACGCGGTCTTTCAGCGAATCTTCGCTGCTGGAAATCTCCACCTCGTTTAACACCGGTTTTTCCGGCGACCACAGTGCGAGGTTTGGTGTCGTCAATTCAAACCGGGCGACGCCGTTTGAATCCGTGGTCATTTCAGCGGCAATTTTTAGCGTGGGAAAATTAATTTTGACGCTTTGATTTTGATTCGCGCCATCCAGTTGCACGCTTGCTTCAATCGTGTTGGTGGTTCCCGCTTTGAGCCGCGTGCGGAAATTGGAAATAAAAGTTGCGGGCGTTTCCACCAGCAGCACGTCGCGTGTGAGGCCGCCGTAATTCCACCAGTCGGTGTTCACCGTCGGCACGGCTTCGGCGTGACGATTGTTGTTCACGCGCACGACCAGTGAATTGTTTTTCGCCTTTACCAGCTTCGTGATTTCATACGCAAACGGCGTGAAGCCGCCGATGTGTTGGCCGAGTTTTTTGCCGTTCAGATAAACATCCGCCTCGTAATTCGCCGCGCCAAAATAAATGAAGAGCCGGTGATCGGCCGCGGATTTTTCAACGTCAAATATTTTGCGATACCAGACGGAGCCTTCGTAATAAAACAGTTTTTCGTCCTGCGAATTCCAGTCGCCCGGCACGTTGAGCGTCGGGCTGGTATCAAAATTATATTCCACGAGTTCGGTCTTGTCCTTCGCGTGATGATCGAGCGCGAAGCCGCCGTTGATTTTCGCCGCCGCATCATACGGCTGACGGCGATAGTCAAAATAGCCCGTGTCATACGGGTCCACGATCACATTCCATTTTCCGTTCAAGCTCGTCGTCTGCCGGGCGAACACATCGCCGATGACGACTTCGCAATGCGCATGGCCGGCGACAAAGCTCGCAGCCAGCAAAATCAAAAAATATTTTTTCATGAGCGCTGATTTTGAATCCGGGACGTTAGCCGATTCGCAAACATGAAGAAATCAATTTTCTGCTGCCGAATAAATTCCTTTGCGCCGTTGCGCCTTTGCGGGAAAATTCCGGCATGCACGCGCGCTTTATTCTCGGACCCGCCGGCAGCGGCAAGACGTTTCGCTGCCTCGCCGAAATCCGCGCCGCGCTCGCGCCGTTGCCGGACGGCCCGCCGCTGATTTTGCTCGCGCCGAAGCAGGCCACCTTCCAGCTCGAACGACAATTGTTGGCCGGCGGCGAAATCTCCGGTTTTTCCCGCCTGCAAATTTTTTCCTTCGACCGCCTGGCCAAATTCATTTTTGAAAAACTCCACGTCGCACCGCCAAAATTATTGTCCGCCGAAGGCCGGCTCATGGTGCTGCGCGCGTTGCTGCAACGGCACGCGGACGAGTTGAAACTATTTCGCGGCAGCGCGCGCCGCGCCGGTTTCGCACAGGAGCTCGGCACGCTGCTTGCCGAATTGCAGCAGCAGCAGTTGGGTCCAATGAAACTCCGGACACTGGCGGCAAATGAAAAAATTCGTCGCGAATTGCGCGACAAATTGAATGACCTTGCACTGATTGCCGAAAAATACGCCGACTGGCTGCGCGAACATGAGTTGCAGGACGCGAATAATTTTTTGGATTTGGCCACCGAAGCGTTGCGCGGCAAAACTTTCAACCTTCAACCTTCAACCTTCAACTTTGCCGCCCTGTGGCTCGATGGTTTTGCCGAGATGACGCCACAGGAACTCGCGCTGCTCACCGCCGTCGTGCCGCACTGCGAACGCGCCACGCTCGCGTTTTGTCTCGAGACCGAGCCGACGCCGGACGCCTCGTGGCTCTCGATTTGGTCCGCGATTGGCAAAACCTTTCAAACGTGTCGCGCGCAGATTTCCCTTCTGCCTGATTGCAACGTGACCACAGAAATTCTCCCGCGCATGCCGGGCAAAAATCGGTTCGCGGAAAATTCTCCGCTCGCGGAACTGGAACAAAACTGGTCGTTGCCGATTCAGAATTCAGAATTCAGAATTCAGAGTTCAGAGGCGATTTCCATCACCGCTTGCGCCAATCCTGAAGCCGAGGCGACGTTTGCCGCGCGCGAAGTTTTGAAATTTATACGCAAAGGAAATCGCTTCCGCGACTGCGCGGTTTTAGTTCGGGAGCTTAACGGTTACCACCAACCGCTCGCGCGAATATTTCGGCGCTACGGCATCCCTTTTTTTCTCGATCGCCGTGAAGGCGTTGCGCATCACCCGCTCGCCGAACTCACGCGCAACGCGCTGCGCACCGTGGCGTTCGACTGGCAGAACGATGATTGGTTTGCCGCGCTCAAATGCGGCTTTGCGCCGGTGGTCGAAACGGAAATTGACCGGCTGGAAAATGCCGCGCTCGAATTTGGCTGGCGCGGCCAAAAATGGCGCGAGCCGTTGCCCGATGAAAATTGCGAACGCGTGCGCGAAATCATTTTCCCGCCGTTTGAAATGTTTTACGCGCAACTTGCGAAAATCAATTTCAAACCGAGCGGCGCGCAGCTTGCGGGAAGTTTGCGCGATTTTTGGCGTAATGCAAAAGTCGAGCCGACGCTTGAGCGCTGGACGCTTAACGAAGAAAAATCCGCAACCCGCAATCCGCAATCGGCAATTCACACGACGGTTTGGGAGCAGATGAATTTGTGGCTGGAGAATCTCGCGCTCGCGTTCCCGCGCGAACCGTTGTCGTTGCGCGACTGGCTGCCGATCCTCGAGGCCGGCCTGGCGAATCTGACCGTCGGCGTGATCCCGCCGTCATTGGACGAAGTGCTGGTCGGCGCGATTGATCGCGCGCGCAATCCGAACCTGAAATTTGCAATTTTGCTCGGCGTCAACGAAGCGGTTTTTCCCGCCGCCCCGGCCGCGCCGGTGATTTTGACGAATGCCGACCGCGATGAACTGGAAAAACAAAACGCGTCGCTGGGCGCCAACCTGTTCGACCAGATTTCGCGCGAGCGCTACCTCGGCTACATCGCCTGCACGCGCGCGAATGAAAAACTGGCGCTGACGTTTGCGCGCCAGACGGCGGAGGGCAAGACGCTAAATCCCTCGCCGTTCGTCGCGCAGTTGCAGCGGATTTTTCCGCAACTTGGCATTGAGGAATTTTCCAGCGATGCCGATTGGCGCGCGGCGCAGCACGCGAACGAATTGATTGCGCCGGTGACGACAATTAAAAATTTAAAAATTGAAAATCAAAATTGGGATGGCCTGCTGGAAATTCCCGCGCTGAAATTGCTGGCGGAAAAAGTGGAGGAAATGCGCGAGCCGGATGAAAAGGAAAACCTTTCGCCGGCGCTCGCCGATAAACTTTACGGGCCGGTGCTGCGTTCGTCCGTCAGCCGGCTGGAAGAATTCGCACAATGTCCGTTCAAGTTTTTTGTGCGCTCCGGTCTGCGCGCGAATGAGCGGAAAGTTTTTGAACTCGATGCGCGCGAACGCGGCAATTTCCAACACGATGTGCTGAAGATTTTTCACGAGCAGTTGCAAACGGAAGGCAAACGCTGGCGCGAGCTTGAGCCGCTCGAAGCGCGTGAACGGATTGATAAGATTGCCGCCGCGCAGTTGGAGTCGCACCGGAACGGCCTGTTTCGTGATTCGGCCGAAACCCTTTTTGCCGCGCGGTCGCTGGCGTTGGCGTTGCAGGATTTTGTCGAGGTCATCATCGGCTGGATGCATTCGCAATATGCCTTTGATCCGGCGGCGGCGGAACTTGGTTTTGGTGGTAAAGAGGATGCCGTGCCCGCGTGGGAAATTAATCTGAACGCTGGCCACAAGCTCGCGCTGCAAGGTCGCATTGACCGAGTGGATTTGTGGCGCGAAGCATCGGGCGAAACGGCGTTGGCAGTCGTGACGGATTACAAATCCGGCGGCAAAAAACTGGATTCCGTGCTGATGCAAAATGGAATTCAACTGCAATTGCTCGCGTATCTCGCCGCGTTGCGGCAGTGGAAAAATCCGCGCGATTTTTTTAGCGTGAACAAAATAATTCCGGCGGGCGCGTTTTATGTGAACTTGCGCGGCGAATTCAAAGGCGGCGGCACGCGTGCGGAGGTTTTGGGCGATGGCGAATCCAAAAAAATGGCGTATCGTCACAACGGGCGCTTTGACGCAGGCGAACTGCGCAAATTTGACCGGCGCGCGGACGTGAGCAAGGGTGACCAGTTCAATTTCCGATTGAACAAGGGCGGCGAATTGCCGTCGAATTCAACGGAAGCGATTTCGTGTAAGGAATTCACCGGCTTGCTCGACCAAATAGAGGAACAGTTGCGCTCGCTCGGCGGACAGATTTTTTCCGGTGCGACGGCGGTGGATCCCTATCGCAAAGGCGGCGCGACGGCGTGCGACTTTTGCGATTACCGCGCGGCGTGCCGGATTGATCCGTGGACGCACGTGTGGCGCAACTTGCGGTCAACCGAAACGAACGAAACGATATGAAAAAAATTTTGCTTTTACTGGCGGTCGGTGCGATGACCTTTGGCACCGGCTGCCATGCGGATTCAACCAACAGCCCTGCCGCGATGAACAATGCAACCAACTCCACCATGAAATTTCCCTTTCAACTGACCGAAGCCGAGTGGCGCAAAAAATTGACGCCGGAACAATACGCCATTTTGCGCGAGGCGAACACCGAGCGGCCGTTCACCGGCAAATACTGGAACACCAAGGAACCGGGCGTGTATCGCTGCGCCGCGTGCGGCGCGGTGCTGTTCACGTCGAAAGACAAATTCGATTCCGGCTGCGGCTGGCCGAGTTTTTCCGATCTCGCGGCCAAGGGCACCGTTGTCGAGCGCGAGGACGACAGCTTCGGCATGAAGCGCACGGAAGTATTATGCGCGAATTGCGGCAGCCATCTCGGCCATGTTTTTGACGACGGCCCCGCGCCGACCGGCTTGCGCTACTGCATCAATTCGGCGTCCATTGATTTTGGCACGGACACGAATGCGCCGACGTGGAAAACGCCGGAGAAAAAATAATTTATTTTTTCGCGTTCGCCGCCGCGCGGAAAATCCGCAGCAGGCCGTAATCGTATTTTTCACCAAGCCATTCCCGCGCGCCGACGATGTTGCCCCAGCCGGTGCGCTGGAACGCGGCGGCGATTTCCGCCTGCGCCTCGGCATTGATGAGCTGCGTTAAATCAATTTTCTCGCCGGCTTCAATCGCGGTGGCGAGATGGCCGTAGATCGTGCCAATTACCAAGCCGCGCGCCCCGGCAATTTGCGCCGGCGAATCGCCCGCGCGAAAACGGCGAAGCGTTTCGCGCGCGGTATCGCCCAGACTCGAACGCTGCGCGAGGGGAACGACGAACGAATCTTCAGCGAAAATCTGGCGCGGGTTCGTCGCCAGATGCAGCGCGATTTCATTCAGAAAAACGTCGCCAAACTCGCGCAGCTTTTTCTCGCCGACGCCGCTGATGCGCGCGAAATCGCGCTCGCTTTCGGGATAATTCCGCGCCATCTGCCGCAACGCCACGTCCGAAAAAACGATGTAAGCCGGCACATCGCGTTCGTCGGCGAGCTTTTTTCGGAGTTCGCGCAACCGCTCGAACAAGACCTCGTCGCAGGTGATTTCCCCGACGTGAGGTGTTTTGGCTTCCGGCGCGGTGACGGGTTTGGTGAGCGTGATTTTTTTCCGTTCCTTGAGCGCGGCGCGGCCTTCGTTGGTAAGCTCTAGCACGCTGAATTTTTCCGCTGTCTGCCGCAGAAAACCGAGGCGGATCAATTCGCGGCCGATCGCCGCCCATTCAGAACGATTGTGCTCCTTGCCGATGCCGTAAGTCGAAAGCTGGACGTGATCCCATTTGCGGATTTTTTCCGTGTCCGCGCCGGTGAGGACTTCGACCACGTGATTCAAACCAACGCCAAAGCCGCTCTTCTCGCGGATGCGATAAACGCAGGAGAGAAATTTTTGCGCGGCCAGCGTGCCGTCGAATGTCGCGCGCGGTGAGAGACAATTGTCGCAGGCACCGCAATCATTCGCGGAAAATTCTTCGCCGAAATAGGCCAGCAATTCCGTGCGCCGGCAGTTGGCGCACTCGGCGTAATGCACCATTTGCTGCAACTGTTTCCGCGCGATTTCGCGCTCCTGCGGATTTGGTTTTTCGTCAATGAACGTCGTCTGTTTCACCGCGTCGCCGGGGCTGAACAGCAAAACGCATTCGCCCGGCAAACCGTCGCGGCCCGCGCGGCCGGTCTCTTGATAATAACCTTCGATGTTTTTCGGCAGATCGTAGTGGACGACGAAGCGCACGTTCGGCTTGTTGATGCCCATGCCGAACGCGATGGTCGCGCAAACGACGCGGATGTTGTCACGCAAAAAAAGTTCCTGATGCTCGCTGCGTTCGTTCGGCGTGAGACCGGCGTGATACGGTTTGGCGCGGATGCCATTTTCATTTAACCGCTCGGCCACGCTTTCCGTCGCCTTGCGCGAGAGGCAATACACGATGCCGCTTTCCTTGGGTCGCGCGCGCAAAAATTCAAAGAGCTGGTCGAACGGTTTATTTTTGGCGACGACGCGATAGGTCAGGTTCGGCCGGTTGAAACTGGCGACGTAACATTTCGGCTCGCGCAATTGCAAATGTTTGACAATGTCCTCGCGCACGCGGCCGGTGGCGGTGGCGGTGAGCGCCATGAACGGCACGGCGGGAAAATGTTTTCGCAGCTGGGAAATCTGCCGGTATTCGGGCCGAAAATCGTGGCCCCATTCGCTGATGCAGTGCGCCTCGTCAATGGCGATGAGCTGCACGTTCCAGCGTTTTAAATCTTCGAGAAATCCTGAAAGCATCAAACGCTCCGGCGCGACATAGAGCAATTTGAATTCGCCGTTGTGCAATCCGCGCAGACGATTTCGAGACTCATCTTGCGTGAGCGAAGAATTTAAAAATGTTGCCGCGATGCCACTGGCTTGCAGCGCGTCCACCTGGTCTTTCATCAATGCTATCAAGGGTGAAACGACGACGGTGAGTCCATCGCGGGCGAGCGCGGGAAGCTGGAAGCACAGTGATTTGCCGCCGCCGGTTGGCAGCAGCGCGAAAACATCCTTGCCCGCGAGCGAATCGCGGATGATTTCTTCCTGAAGCGGACGGAAAGAAGTGAAACCGAAGTATTGCTTCAGCAGCGCGAGCAGATTTGGGGAATCGGATTTCAACGCGACCAAAGTAGGACACGCGCAACGTGTGTCCAGCGGGATTTTTGAAACAGATTAAAGTCCGCCGACTTCGGCTTCGCGGGGGATAATTTTTGGGTTTCATCTGTCGTCCAAAGGTGGTTCAGGATGTGCGGTGCAATTCTGTTGAACGACGTCTTGGGCATCTTTACAACCATTCACCGAGTCATCCGCGTTGTATCGGCTAGCACCCATCGAACGCGCCGACACCAATGCTCGTGACGCTGTTGGGAATGGTAACGTGGTTTACCTCCCACGCATTGCCGAACGACTGTCCACCGATACTGGCGACCGGCAACCCGTTGATCGTTTCGGGGATTGTAACTGCGCCAACATCGCCGTTGTGTGCCGTGATCGTGACTTGCCGTTGGCGATCTCCTATGTGTATGGCGTTTGAGCCGCGCCCGGCAGCGCGCCGCTCAAAACGAGCGCGAGGCAGAGGATGAGTTTGGGTTTCATAGATTCACTTTCGCTTTTTATTTTCGGCGGTCGTTAAATCAACGTCGAACTTCCATCCGCCGGAATTTTTATCCTGCGAGAAGATTAATTTCTTTGGCGCATATGGATTGTCGTCAAACGGCTCCGCAACCAATTTGCGCCCTTGATTCCGAATCTCTGTGATTTCGTAGCCACACGGCTGGTCGCCTTGCGGCACAATGACCAAAGGTTGCCCCGGATAGATGTATTTAATTTCAATTGCTCCAGCGGGGGCAAACTCATTTGTGACCGGCGCATAAGCGCCCGGCGAATGAACATCCAAATAATTTTTGATGTAATTGAAAGTTTGCGGAGAGCCGGTCAGCCGCCACAATTTCCATTCGTTCGTGCCGGAAGATTTTTGGCGGTAAAAAACCGTGCTCCCAACGCCAACCGCAAACAGTTCGCCATCCGCAGAAAAAGCGAAACGACTGGCAGCATCACCAGTGGAAAATGTATTGGTCTTTTCCAGCAATTCTCTTTTGCCATCCGACCATTCGATGAATAGCTTACTTTCTATACGAGTTGTTTCGGTATTTACTCCAGAAAGATATGTGCCCTCCATGATGAGTTTTTCTCCAGAACGAAATTTAATTTGATCCACTTGGGTCCATTGATGTTCGCGTCCCATCATCCAAAAGAATGAAAAAACCAAAACCAAACCGCCGCTCAAAACGAGCGCGAGGCAGAGGAGGAGTTTGGGTTTCATAGCAAATATTGCCATCAGTCAACATCGCCACCGAATAACATATAAATAACAACCAATGGATACCAAAATGGACGCCAAGGTTCCTTTTCACTGTCGAAAATGCCCGACAACTTCACTCCGCCGTCATTTGATAAATCCACGGTGATGTGAAATTCGCCGCCATCCTTCATCATTTCAACCTGACCATACAACCGTTCGGCGTCGGCGGGCAATCTGCCAGCAATTCCCGAAGTCAGTTCGGAACAGCTAAATGGTTTTCCTCGTTTGAACCATACTGCGGTTTGGTTTGGGGGCAGTTCTATATTAGTGACGACATGATTCGTAGGGGAAGGGTCGCTCTGTTCAATCTGCCAACTGCGAATCTGATTTGTGCCAAGGTCTGCGCGTAGATAATAATACGGATAAGGCTTCATCTTCGGATAAAAAAGCACAAGCTGGCAATGTTCTTGAGGCAGTGAAAAAATAATATAACTACCGCCGTTCGTAGTAGTGCCTGAACCAGCAACACGCATTTTCAAAGTGTTTATGGCCGAAGTCTGCTCACCGTCGCCTTTGAGATTTGCCGTTGAGCCGCTAAATTCCCGATGCGTCACACAACCCGTCAGCACGCCGCTCAAAACGAGCGCGAGGCAGAGGATGAGTTTGGGTTTCATGGTTTGATTAAAATTCAAGGAGTAGTAACCCTTGGTTCAAGCGCAGTATTCGGCGGAAGATTTGTTTGATCCACATACACTAAAAGTTGCTCGCCAATTTCCGGCTTGAACTCTGGATGATACCCCGCCGTATGTCTGCTGGCCATTTTAGGATTATACAAATCTAACGCTGCGACTGTCACGCCGAACCGTTTGGCAATTCTCATCAAATTATCATTTTGCTGCACTATGTAGATTTTCAGCTCGAAAGTTGTTCCTGGAGAAGTATCGCAGTTGTGCAAAATGTCTGGACTAATTACTGGCACGTTCGTTTGAACGTGCTCATCGCCGTTGAGGTTTGTAACCGTGCTCTGGCATTCGCCAATGTTTTCGATTTTGCCACCGATTAGCGCGCCGCTCAAAACGAGCGCGAGGCAGAGGATAAGTTTTGGTTTCATGGTTCCTCGCGCTTCAGTTCGGTCATCAATGTTTTCGACCAGCCGTCATACATGTAAGGTTTGCCTTTTATCCGGAAAATGTAGTCGGGCGTTGGATTGTCGGATTTCACGAGCAAAACCAGCTTGTTGGAAACCACCAGCCATTGGCCGTCGGCTTGCCAGGCTTTTCCCTCCTTGACGCCGCTGACCGACGCCTGCCGGTTTGTTTCCACGGAGATAATAATTTTATCCGTCTTGAAAGACCCGGACAGGATGAACCACCGGCCAGACATTTCCTTGCTGACCTGTTGCTCGGTCAGTGGATCAACGGCTGGCACTTTTGTTTCAGGATCGCTCTCCTTCCAAATCTCCGGCCACATTTTCTCAATCAGGTCGGGAGTGAACTCTTTCGGGTTTTCCACGGCGCAGGCCGTCGTGGATGTGAACCAACCGCCACTCAAAACAAGCGCGAGGCAAAGGATGAGTTTGGGTTTCATTTGCGGGCGTTATTTATCAAGATCTGATAACTGACATCGTCGCCAATTGAATTGGTTGATGTAAAATTAAAACCCTTGAACTCATATTTGATTGTCAGATGTTTCTTGCCGCCCGGAAAAGGGCCGTTACCGAGCGTCTTCATATTCACTGTGAAGCCATCGGCGTTGGTATGCAACAGTTCAATGACACGCGAGGTCACATCCGCAATTTTGTTTTTTGCACCAAACTTGGCGGACCGGATGGTGATGCCGGTATTGTCCAGCCCTTCATTTCGGGGCGGCAAAGCTGGTCCGGTTTGTCGTATGCGGATGAATTCTTCGCGCAAAATGTTGTCTTGAAAATCCTGCTCGTCCACCAACGCCCATTCGTTCAGGTTGAGCGTGGGCACCGGCCATGCCGCCGGGTCGTGCGGCTGCCAGATGATGTAGAAACGGTTTGTCTGGAGACAGGCAAAACCAAACATGGCTTCAATCTTGTCCACGATGGGATTTGTAAGAATGGCATATTTGCATTCCGCGCTCCGCAATTCTTTATCTGACAATTCCAACGTCGCCACCGCGATTTCCTTTGCGCCGCCGCGCGTTAAGGCCACGTTACGTTCATCTTTTGGATTAAAAAACCTTTCGCCGGGTTTTTGAAATGTCACCACGGAAAAATCCAGCGCCATTTTGAACGGCATGGGATTGTCCCAAAGCGGGCCGTTCTTTGCCTTTGTGCGTGCCACATCAAACTTCCACGGGAATTGATAGCCGGACTTGCCATTGTAATCCACGGCATTGAAAACTAGATAATCGGGAAAATCGCGAAGCTCTGGAAAATCCACCTGCGCATTCCATGGAATCCGTTTGACGGTGAGAACATTGTTTTCCAAGTCGAGGTTTTCAATCTGATAATGCAGAAACTCCTCGGGGCCGGAATACGGCGAGAAAAATGTGCTGTTCGTCTTGACGAATGATTTTAGATAATTCGCCGCATCCCCCCTCGCCATGTCAAAACGGTCGATATACCAATACGGCCCTTTTTTCCAATTCCACCGTTTGCAGACATAGGGGCCGATGACCAAAACCTTTTCGTCGCCACGCACAATTTCTTGTGGATGAGAATACCGTTGCAGCAAGGAGTGATCGTCCTCGTAATTCAAATCGCCGTAGGCATCCACCCGCTCAGAAGTGCCGGTGGCCGGATTTTTCAGATACAATTCATTGAAGCGGTCGCCGCCACGAAAACCAGATTCGTAATAAGTATGGTTTTCCAAAATTTCGCCGGAGGGCAGCGTAACGGATTCAGTCCGCTTGTCGCTCGTGCTGCCAAAATCCAAAGCGGCGGTCAAAAGTGCAGCCGCGCCATAGTAAGCCAGAAAGACCGTCGGCACGGCAATGACAGCCGAAATCCAAAAGCGTTGGCGGTTTGTGCGCGAAAGAAAAAATGGAAGGCGAAAATAAATTGCCCAAGCAAAAACGGCAACGTTGCTAATCACGATCAATCCCCAAGA
>Ga0302275_10000013_pt1 | contig 214014 bp, 188 predicted proteins | sample III_Bog_N2_2_FD_200229 | JGI IMG/M metagenome (GOLD analysis project Ga0302275, IMG submission 200229) | Peat permafrost microbial communities from Stordalen Mire near Abisko, Sweden - III_Bog_N2_2 | ecosystem: Environmental > Terrestrial > Soil > Wetlands > Peat | place: Sweden: Abisko... | reverse complement strand
CCGCAACCCGCAGGGACGGGGCCAGTTTTCCCCATGTCTGCGTCGCTGCTCGCTTCAGTAACCAGTTACAGCGCACTCGTCGCTTCTTGAACTGAGGAAAACTCCGCTCCCGTCGCCACCACTCAGGCAGTGGGAACAGGCCCTAGTTTTTGACGGTCATTGCGTCGGAGTCGACTGCCTTCTTGCCGGTAACCCCTTCGAGCCCCAGCAGGATGCCGCGATACTCGTTCTTGTCGGCTTGAACTACGAGGCCGCCCTTCTTATCCCCGTCGGCCCAGGTGATGCCGATGAAGTGCTTTTTGGACTTTGAGAGTGCGAGCAGAGCACCGAGTCCAAAGCTGAAGACTGCCAGGCCGATGGCGGAACCCACTCTGCGATGCACATCCTGCCCGTAACTGATCTCTGTGACCGCGGAGACAGGAATATTTACAAACTCCTTGCCGTCTCTTGTGAAGTGGATATGATCGGCCTCTATCTTCAGCTTAAGATCGGTTCCTGCTTTGGTATCGGCGATGGAACCGCCGTCATAGGTAACTTTGTATCCGCTTTCGCCTGCTACTGCACAGATTGGAATCATTAGACATAGAACGATCGCAACGATGGCTTTCATTTACCGCTCCTCAAGCTGACGTATATTTTTAGCGCCTAGATTGATACAAACCATATCTTTCCAGGGAGTGCGCGTCAAGGAATTCCGATATTCAGGGCAGATATCTACTGGCGTAGTCTGAGGCTGCCCATGTACAACCAGGCCGGCAGGCGGGAAAAGCGGGGTGGCAGCGCTGAGAAAACGAATCTGTGTGCCTCCCGTTTGCCTTCGAGTGATACCGTAATTTCATACGAATATGCTGAAACGGACTCGCAGAACGCTTTGGATTGTGGCTGGGGTGGTATTGCTGCTGGCGGTGGCGGTTTACCTGCGCTTCAAGGCTCCGCCTGAGGCGGCGCGGTTGCTGCCAGAGTCGGACGGGATTGTGTACGTGAATTTGCGTCCGATGCATGGGGCGATGCACAAAAGCCTGAAGCCCGTGGTGAGGGCGCCGGAGTACCAGGAGTTTCTGGATGCGACGGGGTTTGACTGGGAGAGCGACCTGGACGAAGCGGCGATTGCGCTGCACCGTGTGACGGACCCGAAGAGCCCGAATTACCCGGTTGCCTACTCCATGGTGCTGGTGGGCAAACTGGACGGGAAGCGTATGGGCGGCTTCCTCGAGGCTCATGCGACCAGCAAAGAGGGCTACGCGGGGCACACGATCTACAGCGTGCCGAGCGAAGGGCGCACGGTGCGGATTGCGATGATCGGGTACGACACGGTGGCGATATCGAATACGCCGACGCCGGAGCAGATCCACTCGATGCTGGACAGACACCGGTCGGCGGCGCTTCCGTTTTCCGGATCGACGCTCTTGGCCGAGCACTATTCGGAGATTCCGCTGCTGTCAGTGGCATGGGGGATGGGGCGGATTGGGCTGCCGTTTGCCGAGGACGGGAAGATTCGTGTCCTGGGGATGGCGCTGCCGCTGGAGCCGGATACGGCGTTTCTGGCGTCGGTGCGGTGGCCAGGGGCGCTGCGCGTGGAAGAGATAGCGCCAAGCGAGACGGTGGCAGCAAAGCAAGCTGCGAGCCTGACGCTGCTGCTGGACCTTGCGAAGAGCGCGACAGTGGGGCTGGGCAATATGCCCGCGAACAATGGTCTCAAAGAACTGCTGCGCACGGCGCAGATTCGCCAGATACGGAACCGGGTGGTGGTGAACGCGACGGTGAGCGGGGAGCTGACGAGCGAGTTGCTGAATGGGCCGGCTGGGCAGGACAACAAGTAAACCCCGGTGGGGTGCGCTGTGTTTCCCTTTTCGCCGACCCGTTTTCAGGCTGAACTTGAGCAGATCCCGGGAACGTGTAGCCGGTCGAGCAGGGACGAGGAAGGATTTTTCCTGGGGAAAAATCCAGTCAGGCATTTGTTCTCGCTGGGTGTAGCCGTTCCGGGTTCGCTCTATGGCATTTTGAGTCCGAGAGCCTCGACGGTGTCTTTGTCGGGCACGGCTGGTTGGCCGGGATTCTTGTCGACGACGCCAAAGTTCCCGCGGTAATCCCACATGGTCCAGCCGATGTTGTCGGCCTCAAGAGCCGTGCGTACGTCGTGGATCCAGGTGGCGCGCATCCTGGGGTCAGAGTGCTCACGAAAAGCGCCGAACTCGTTGCAGGTGACGGGTACGTGGTTTTGCTTTCCCCAGTCTGCGGCAGCATCGATGAGGAGGCGAATATGGTGCGCGTCCCAGTGATCCAGGAAGAAGCGCTCGAGTTCGAGGCGGCCGGCAGGGTCGGGAACCTGGGGAAGGACGGTGGGCATGGCGGCTTCGTCTCCAGGGTAGGGCACATCGTGGGTGTACCGCCACCAACCGGTGCCCCAGCCTGCGCCCTGGTGGGTGAACTGGTAGGGCTCATAGAAGTGGAAGTTGTAGATCACGTTGCCGTCAGCGGCAGGGGTGAGGGCGAGAAGGTCGGGCAGGCTGTCCCAGTTGGCGCCGGCGGCAATGATGGTGTTTTGAGGGGCTGCCAGGCGGATCGCGGCGATGACCTGGGCCTGGATACCGGCCCAGCGGAAGGGATCTTCAACCTCCGGCTCGTTCATGACTTCAAAGAAAACGCGCTCGGAGTCTCGGCTGGCGTAATGTGCGGCGAGGGCGCGCCAGAGTGAGACAAAACGGTCGGGCCCGTCGGTTCCCTGACGGAGGCGGAACTTGTAGGGCTCTTCCGGATGGATGTCGACGATGACCGCGAGTCCCTGGGCGAGCATACCGTCCACGGCACGGTCGACGCGGCCGAGAAATTCGGCGTTGAGGCCATTGGTGAGAGGCCAGCGCGTGAGGGGGTCGGGATCGATGCTGAGGCGGGCGTGGTCAAAACCGAGGCGGGCCATGAGCGCGAGATCGGAGGCATCCATGTAGGTGTCCGTGCGGCGGGCCGTGTAGTCGGCAGGCGACTGGGCAAACCATATGGATGCGTTGATGCCATGACGGAGATGGGCAGCGCGGGTGAAGGCGGTGCGCACCTGGGCCTCGTGGTTGGGGGTCTGGGCGAGGGCGGGAAAAGCAAGAGCCGCGGTGAGGGCGACTGGGAGCAGAGAACGCAGGAAGCGCATAGGGATGGCTCCGCAAAAGATTTACCGGCAGAGCCAAGCTAACACGCCGAGGCGGAGGGCGACGAGTTGGGCGAGGATGCGGTGAGCACGCAAAGACAGCGGAAGGGGCACACGCAAAACGGGGGTTCGCCGAGGTTGTCGGCGAATCTCCGGTGCGGAGATGCAAAAAAAGCTAGTTGGATTTCGCGGTGGAAGGTGCCTGGAAGTCGGCGCTGGCCTGGGCAAAGCTTTCGCGCAGGTATTTGTGGGGATTGACGGGGACGTTGTTGATACGGACCTCGTAGTGGAGATGGGGACCGGTAGAGCGTCCGGTCTGGCCCACGTAGCCGATGATCTGGCCGCGGGTGACGTGCTGTCCGGCCAGGACGACCATCTTTGCCATGTGTCCGTACACAGTGCGAATCCCGTGGCCGTGATCCAGGATGACCTGGCGGCCATAGCCATTGGCCGTTTCCGCGGAGTCGACGAGACCGTCAGCAGTGGCGCGGATAGGGGTTCCGGTAGGTGCGGAGATATCCATGCCGGCGTGGAATGCGCCTTCTCCATTGAAGGGATCTTCGCGTTCGCCGAAGCTGGAGGTGACCCGGCCCTCGACAGGCCACAGGGTGGGCGCATCGGCAATCTGAGTCCAGTCGCCTACACCGGCCGTCAAGCCGCCCGGAGTGAGCCCGCCTTCAAGCGCACGGGAAACACGGCCGGAAAGAGCCTGTGCGCGGAGGTTGTAGAACTGGTCGACCGACATTTTGACATCCTGCTGGCTGATGTCGTCGGTGATGGCGAGCGTTGCTGGAGTTGGAGCAGAAGCTGCGGCAACAACTGCCTGTTTGCCGGTAGTCTTGTTCTGCTTGAGGCCGTAGATGGCGGTGATTTCCTGGGCGAGAGCGCCGAGAGAGGCGACCTGCACGTCGCGCTGGTGGGCGATTTCAGCCATCTGCTGGTAATTTTTGCGGAGGGTTTCGCGCTCCTGGCGGATCTGGTTGAAGCTTTCGGTCTTCATCAACATGCGGGTGTAGGAGCCAGCAAGACCAACTATGGTGAACGCTCCGACGAGGGCGGCAGCCACGAAACCATAAACGTAATGTACGGGCAGGGAGATCTTGCGGACGCGGCCGTCTTCATCCCGGGCGACAAACAGAATGTAATAGCGCTTTCGCAGCATTGGTTCCCTTCAGCGTAGACCCGGTTGGCAACTTGCAATCGACAGCAGAGACGCGAGCCCCGGAGAAAACGCGTACGGTACCCCGCTCAGACCATTGGTACAACTGAACAGACGTAACCAGAGTTTGCAACTTTGATTTTATCTCATTGTGGAAGATGTTTACCCAGAATAATGGAGGGGGCGGGGGAGAAAAATTCCCGTTGGCGGGGTTGGGGATGGGAGAACGGGAGTGCATCGAAGGAGGTATGCTGCAAAAAGGATGCAACCAAGGGTGGCAAAGTCGAAGGCGGGGTTGGGGATGGGCGAATTGGCGCTGGTGGAGCGGATTCGCGCCCGGGCAAAGGGTTTGCCGGGGGGAGCCGGTGTTGCCCTGGGAATTGGAGACGACTGCGCGCTGCTGCGGGTGAAAGCTGGGGACGAGCTGGCGGTGACGACGGATCTGTCGATTGAGGGCCAGCATTTTCGGCTGGATTGGCATACGCCGGAGGCGGTGGGACACCGGGCACTGGCCCGTGGGCTGAGCGACCTGGCGGCGATGGGAGCGCGGCCCGTGGCGGCATTTCTGTCGCTGGGATTGCCGGGAAAGCTGACAGTTGGCAAGCGGGGACGGCCAGCGTGGGTGGACCGCTTTCTGGACGGCTTGCTGGCGCTGGCAACAGAGCACAGAGTAGCGCTGGCGGGCGGAGATGTGTCGGAGTCGCCGGTGGCGATGATGGACATTGTGCTGACGGGCGCGGTGCCGCGCGGGCGGGCCCTGGTGCGAAGTGGGGCGCAGGTTGGGGACCGCATCTGCGTGACCGGGACACTTGGCGGAGCGGCCGCGGAACTGGCGGCGCTGGCAGCAGCTCCGAAACGGTTTCAGCGACGAACCAGCGCAGAAATGGGCGGTGCGCACCTGTTTCCGCAGGCGCGGATTCCGCAGGGGCTTGCGCTCATGCGGAGGGCATTGGCGAGTTCCGCGATGGACCTCAGCGATGGGCTTTCGCTGGACCTGGCGCGGCTGTGCCGGGAATCGGGAGTGGCCGCGGAGTTGGATGCCGCGCTGATCCCGGTCGCGGAGGGGGCGACGCTGGAGCAGGCCCTCAACGGCGGAGAGGACTATGAGCTGCTCTTTACGGCGGGGGAGCAGGTTCGGCTGCCGGGCACGATTGGCGGAGTTCCGCTAACGGTCGTGGGGCGAGTGGTGGCGGCGAAGCGTGGACGCCCGCTGGTGGCTTTACGGAGGAGCGGAAAGAGCGAGGCGCTGGATGCTCGGGGCTGGGAGCACTTTGCCGGCGAGACCAGTTAGCGATTCAGCAGGGATCCAGAAACCAGGGACCGAGGCCCATGGGAATAGAGTGAGGTGCGCGCGATTGGTTGACCTCAAAAGTGGCTTTTGGGCCTCTTTTGGAGTTGTTCCATTTTAATATCTTGTTGATTATTAATGCTTTGCGAAACATCACGAGAATAAGTGTGGAGCCGGGGCCGATTTACACCATCCGCATGTGTACGCGCTGTCCTTTCGATCCCGGACAGCAGCACCAACCCCTACAAATACCGCCGCCAAATCCGCACAACATCCCAAAAAGCCGTCAAAAAATCCGTAGCGTGCACTTTAGACCCCGCCACGTCATCCCATCGCCGCAATGGGCACTCCACAATCTGCTGCTCTACCTGCCCGGCATCCAGCCCGCTCGCCCTCATCTGACGGGCAATGATCTCCACGTCAAACACCCATCGCGACAGAAACGGCTCAGCCAGAATCCCCGCCAGCTCCGGCGTCGCCCGGAACAGCTTCGCCCCGCACTGCGTGTCATACACCGGCAACCGCAGCATCGTTGAAACCACCGTCGCAAACAGCCGCCCCAGGTAGTGCCGGCTCGCCTTGCGCCGTACATCCCGCCCCAGCAGCCGCACCCGCGAACCAAACACCATCTGCACTTCCGGCCGATCCTCAAACTCCCTTAGCAGCTCCCCGATCGCTTCCAGTGGAGTCGCCAGGTCGGCATCCCAAAAGCCTACAAACTCGCTCTCCCCCAGCCGCAACGCCGCCAGCAAGCCCGCCCGCACCGCTTCACCCTTGCCCGCGTTCGGCTGCTGGTCCAGCACCTGCACATGCGCTTCATGGCTCTTGCGAAACCGCTCCAGCATAGCCAGCGTTCCGTCCGAGCTCCCGTCGTTCACAAACAGAATCCGGATATTCTCGCCCGCCGGCCCCGCCAGAAACTCCGCAAACTCCGCCGTCTTCAGCCGCCCTGCCTCGTTGTAGCAGGGCACCACAACCGTACACCAACCCTGGTTCGCCGAGGCCATCGTCCGCTCCCTGGCCGCCGGTTCCCCTCACTCGTCCGGGGCCTCGGCAGGCATAAAACCATCCCAGTCTACACCTTCCCGCCCCGGCCCATGCCCGGCTTCCTTACTGCTTTGGCGCCTCCGGCTCATCGTCGGCGTGCTCCAGTGCCGCCGTATCCAACGGATGCTCCTCCTCATACAACTCCCGCGGCATCTTCCCGTTCCACCACGCCCAGTTCATCGGATACACATCCGGATCAAAGATCACCTGGTACAGGTGCCACACCAGGATCGCCAGCGTCGCCAGTATCGCTTCGTAGAAGTGAACCGCCGTCGCCGCGTCTACCCACCAGCGTGCCAGCAGGTTGCCCACCGTCACCGGAGCCCACAGCATGATGCCCGTCACGGCCATCAGCACTCCGCCCCACACCAGCGCCCAGTACTCGGCCTTTTCGCCATACGTAAAGCGCCCGCTCTGCGGCTTTGTTTTGCCCAGCCCCGTGTAGTACAACATCGTCTGCACCACCAGCACCACGTCCTTCGGCCCCGGCAGCAGATCCCACACCAGCCGCCGTCCTTCCGGCGTAAACACCGCGTACAGAATGTGATATACACCCGCCGCGATCATCACCACGCCCGCCGTGCGGTGCGCAATGCTCCGCAGGTGCTCGCTCAAACCAAGCGCCACGGCAAACCAGCTATGCGGGAACTTCAGCGCAAAGCCCGTCACCACCAGCACGACAAAGCTCACCAGCAGCACCAGATGTTGCCCGCGCTGCACCTTCGTCATCCGCAGCACCACCGGCCCATGCGCCCGCCGCTTGGCCAGCGCCTTGGCAAACCAGATCACCAGGTTGTGCGCCAGCATCGCTCCAATCACAATGAAAATCAGCACCAGGTAGATCCGTCGAATCCACTTCACCACCTTCGCGCCAAAGTCGTTCTGGGCGACCGCCCCATCCTCATGCACCCGCGTCTGGATGAACTTCTGGCTCACCCCCGGATGGCACGCGCCACACGTTTCCGCCAGGTGCGCCGGGCTAATCTTCGACCGCGGATCGCTCGACGGCAAAATATCATGCACTCCGTGGCAGCTCGCGCAGTTGGCCACCACCTGCGACCCGCTCTGCGACGCCAGCCCGTGGTAGCTGTCCAGGTACGTCGACACCGGATGCCTCTCCATGTCGAACTCGTCTGACAGCCGTACTCCCTCGTGGCACCGTGCGCACGTTGTCCGCGCCAAATTCAGCGCAGATACGGACGACGTCGGGTCCTGGTGCGACTTGATCGAGTGAATCCCATGGCAGTCCGTGCAAACCGGCGTCTGTCCATTGCCCCGCGCCAGCGCCTGCCCGTGGATGCTCATCGAGTACTGCTGCTCCACCTTCTGGTGGCACTTCCCGCAGGTTGTCGGCACGTTGAACTTGAAAATAGGCGACTTTGGGTCCGACCCCGGCAAAATCTCGTGCGACCCATGGCAATCCGTGCAGACAGCCGCACCATTCTTGCCCGCCGCGATCGCTTTGCCGTGCACGCTCTCCTGGTAGCTCACATACGGGCCATCGCTCCGCCCCGTCGCCTGCATCACAAACTTCTGCCCGTGGCACCGGCCGCACGTCACCGGAATCCGCGCATGGCTCACCGGAGACTCCGGATCGCTCGACGGCAATATCTCATGCACTCCGCCATGGCAGTCCTCGCACCGTGCCGCCTGCTGGTCGCCCGCGCGCCGCGCCTTGCCGTGTTCGCTCTTCTCCCACGCCGCCTGCTCATCCGCGTGGCAGCTCACGCACGCTACCTTCGGCGGAGTCGTCGCATGGGGCTCGGCCTTCACGCCCTTGTGGCAGTCCTGACAGGTAAACATTGTCCCGTGGATCGACTTCTTGAAGTGACCCTCGTCCACATGCAGGCTCACCTTCTTCCCGTTCACTTCCTTTGTCAACGTCGTGTCGCTGTGGCAAACCAGGCAGTCGTCGCTGCTCGCCTTGTGCGTCCCCATCCCGGCAACCCGCGCCGGCTGGCTCATCAGCGCAACCCAGGCAAAAACCATCAAAAGGCTACGCAACGCAGCCGAACTCCGGCGAAAACTTCCCATGCCGGTTCCCCCTTTTACAGCCAGAGACCTTATCAGAGGGAAGAAAGCTGAAGACTCTCGCGGCTGAGAGAACCTTAAAACACCCCACCGCAAATCGCCTGTGATGGCTGGCACACCAAAGCCTGCGCAATCCCGCAAAAACACTCCTATTTCCCGCCTGCTGAAACAACTCCACCCGCGCGCCCAGCCGATCGCTATCTTCCCGGTTGCTATCATTCAGGTGTGTCCCACTCCGCACCCAACCCAACCGCCCCACTCGCCAGGCTCCCCTTGCCCGCCCGCACCACCCTCCGCACCGTATTTCTCGACCGCGACGGAGTCATCAATCGCAAGCTCCCCGAGGGCGAATATGTCTCCAGCCTCGACCGCTTCACCCTCCTGCCCGGCGTTCCCCAGGCCATCGCCCGCCTCAACCTCGCTGGGCTCCGCGTGCTGGTCGTCACCAACCAGCGCGGCGTCGCCCTGGGCAAATACTCCCTCTCCACCATCGGCAGCCTCCACGCCCACCTCGCCCAGCTCCTCTCCACCCACGGCGCCACCATCGACGCCTTCTACGTCTGCCCCCACGACAAAGCCGCCTGCGACTGCCGCAAACCAGCCCCCGGACTCTTCCTCCAGGCCCAGCGCCAATTCCCCCAAATCAACCCTGCCACCTCGGTGCTCATCGGCGACTCATACTCTGACATCCTGTTCGGCGCGCAGCTCGGCATCGCCACCATCTTCATCGAAGGCGACCCAACCCACCGCAAACCCGGCGCGGAAAAAGCCCTCACCCTCGCCACGGCGACAGCCCCCGACCTTCCCGCCGCCATCTCCCTGCTCCTCGACGAACCTGCCTGATCCGACGTAACTTGCAGCTTTTGTCCAATGGAATTTCAGGTTCACGCGCAAGGCTCGATGCGTGCCAGGCCCCGGAGTGATCCGTGGAAGTCGCTTCTCGAAAATTCAGCGGCGGCGCCAGTTCGGAATCCCTCGATGCGTGGCCGTAGAATGATCTAGGCCTCGCAAAGAGCGAATCTCCTCGATACCTGCCAACAAGCAGGCTCCCTACGCAAAATCCCCATGAGATGAGGTATACATTGGCAATTGCGCGCGTAACCGTGAATCGAACTCTGCATCGGTGTGTGTGGAAGGCAGGGTTGCTGGGTGCCTTGGTGCTGGTTGCGTTGCGGGCAAACGCGCAGGTGGACTATGTCGATCCCACCATTGGCAATGTCGGCATTCTGCTGGTACCGACGCGCCCGGCGGTGTATCTCCCCAACAGCATGGTGCGCATGTATCCGATGCGCGCGGACGCCATGGATGACCGGATTGAGTCCTTCCCGCTAACCATCAACTCCCATCGCATGGATGAGCTTTTCAGCGTGATGGCGGGGGTCAAGAGCCCAGTTGCCTTCGACCAGGAAAAGACGACGCCGTACTACTATTCCACCCGCTTCGACGAGTCGCTGATTCAAACGGAGTTTACCGCGACCGAGCGCTGTGGCTACTTCCGTTTCACCTTTCCGGATGGAATCGCCTCGGTTACCCTGGCCAACCGCATGGCCGGCAACCTGGAAGCACAGAGCGATGGTGCAATCAGCGGCGAAGAGCAGTTCAGCAACATGAAGGCCTATGTCTATGGGGAATTCAGTGCGCCAGTCACCATTAAGCTGGAGAACCTTGGCGACAGAAAACGGGCTGCCGCTTCGACGCAAGGCGCGAAGACACTTGAATTCCGGTATGGAATCTCATTCATCAGCCTCGATCAGGCAAAGAAAAATCTCCGCCATGAGATTCCGGCGTGGGGCTTTGACACCGTAGAGGCGAAGGCCAAGGCGCGCTGGAACCAGGTGCTGGGCCAGATTGCGGTCGAAGGCGGCACGAAGTCGCAGAAGAAGGTCTTCTATACCGCGCTCTACCGCTGCTATGAACGCATGATCAACATCACCGAAGATGGCCGGTACTACAGCGGCTTCGATCACAAAGTGCACGAAGACAAGCGTCCCTTCTATGTAGACAACTGGCTGTGGGACACCTACCGCGCGTTGGAGCCGCTCCAGACGTTGCTGAACCCGGAGATGGAAGCGGACAAGATTCAGTCGTATGTCCGCATGTACCAGCAGGCGGGGATCATGCCGACGTTCGCCATTTTGACTGGCCCCTATGCGTGCATGAACGGCAATCACGCCGCACCCTGGTTTGCGGATGCGTGGTTCAAGGGGGTGCGAAATTTCGATCTTGAGGTTGCGTACGACGGTGTCCGTAAACGGTCTCTTGACGACACTCTGCTGCCATGGCGACTGGGCCCCAAGGGGCCGCTCGACGAGTTTTATGCCGCACACGGGTATATGCCTGCCTTGCGCCCCGGGGAGAAAGAAACAGATCCGCGCGTGCATCCTTTCGAGAAGCGGCAGCCGGTTCCGGTGACACTGGAGAACAGCTTCGACGACTGGTCAATCGCCCAGATAGCGCGTGTCCTGAACAAGCCTGAGGACGAGACGCTGTTTCTCAAGCGCGCGGCCAACTACAAGAACCTCTTCCGCGCGGACAAGCGACTGATGTGGCCCAGGGACTCATCCGGCGAATGGATTGAGCCGATGGATCCGAAATTCGACGGTGGAATGGGCGGGCGGGATTACTACGACGAGAACAACGGCTACACCTATACCTGGGATGTGTTGCAGGACTTCAACGGCCTTGTCCAGTTGATGGGAGGGACGGCAAAAGCAACGGCGAATTTAGACCAGCTTTTTCGCGAGCCTCTCGGTCGTTCGAAGTATGAGTTTCAGGCCAAGTTTCCCGACTCCACGTCGATGGTGGGGCAGTTCTCCATGGGCAATGAGCCCAGCCTTGCCATTCCCTACCTCTACGATCGGCTGGGTGCTCCATGGAAGACGCAGAAGCGTGTCCGGATGCTTCTCGAGTCTTTTTTCCCGGACACACTGCAGGGTATGCCGGGAGACGAAGATGGCGGCGGCATGAGCGCATTCGTCGTCTTTTCGATGATGGGCTTCTACCCCGTAACGCCGGGAATTCCCATCTATGACATCGGGAGCCCAGTCTTCGAGAAGACCACCATTCATCTGCGCAATGGCAAGGACTTCGTCATCGTTGCCCACGGCACTTCGCATGACAACAAATACGTTCGCAGCATTCGCCTGAACGGAAAGCCATTGCAACAGGTCTGGTTTCGGCACGCAGACGCAGCGAATGGTGGCACGCTTGAGTTGACAATGGGCGATCTGCCAAACACCTCGCTCGGCAGCGAGCCGTCCAGTTTTCCTCCCGCGTCCATGGATGTTCATCCGGAAGAATGGAACAAATGAGGCGGAATCGCCGCCGCACGTACCGAAGAGAGAATGCCGCCTGAATTGGAGGGGTTGCGTGCGTTGCCAGCTCCGTGAATTGCCTCCACGGGATGACAGGCGGCTCGGGGCAGTCCTGCCTGACTTGGCTCGTATGGCAGCGGCCAATCGCCCTGCAGCCTCCCCAAAAGCCCATTGCGGCGCAACTGGATCAATCTAAAATTCTCGGCAGTTTTGCCGATAATTAACCACAAAACGCGCACAATGATTCCATGAGCACTACCCCAGTCAACCCGACACCACCAGCCCAAAGCTGGCATCTGAACGCTGAAAAACAGCAAAACGCCCAAAATCACACTTCGTTCTCTTTTTATTCGCATTCTGGTATAGAAATATAATAAAATCAACAAGATAACTTTTCCGTTTCGCTTGCAAAACAGCCCAAAAAACACTTTTGGGGTCCCCCCTCCGAAGCCGCCCCCATCGAGCCCAGCTCGACCCCCTGGCTCCGCTAACCCCGCTAGCTCCGCTATCCTGTCTAAGCAGCCCTTCTACCCACCCGTGACCGACTTCGCCCAAACCGTAAAGCAGCAGGCCGACATCCTCAAGGTCATCGGCGGCTATATCCGCCTGCGCAAAGCGGGCGCGCAGAACTACTCCGGCCTCTGCCCCTTCCACAAAGAGAAATCCCCCTCCTTCTCCGTCCATGCCGGACGCCAGTTCTTCCACTGCTTCGGCTGCGGAGTCTCCGGCGACGTCTTCACCTTCGTCGCCAAAATCGAGAACCAGACCTTCCCCGAGTCTGTCCGCACCGTCGCCCTCAAGTGCGGCATTCCCCTCCCCAAGCGCGAGTACAACTCCCCCGAAGAGGCCGCCGAAGCCCGTCTCCGCCGCAACCTCCTCGATCTCCACGAAGCCGCTACCGTCTGGTTTGAGGAGCAGTTCCGCTCTCCCGAGGGCGCTCTCGCCCGCGAATACCTCGCCGGCCGCGGAGTCTCCCCCGAAGCCGTCAAGCTGTTCCGCATCGGCTACGCCCCAGACAACTTCAACGCCCTCCGCGACCGCCTCCTGCAAATGGCCGACCAGGAGACCGTCCGCGCTTCCGGCCTGGTCAGCGTCAAGGAAAACGAAGACGGCACCCCCGGCCGCATGTACGACCGCTTCCGCAAGCGCGTCATGTTCCCGATCTGCAACGAAAGCGGCCGCGTCATCGCCTTCACCGCCCGCACCCTCGACACAGGAGACAAAGCGGGCCCCAAGTACATGAACTCCCCGGAAACGCCCCTCTACTCCAAGGGACAGGTCCTCTTCAACCTCGACAAAGCCAAGGCCCCCATGCGCTCCATGGAGTTCGCTCTCCTCGTCGAAGGCCAAATGGACTGCATTTCGGTCTTTATGCGCGGCATCCAAAACGTCATCGCCACCAGCGGCACCGCCTTCACCGAGCAACAGGTAGCACTTTTGCGCCGACAAACATCCAACGTAGTCGTCAACTTCGACCCCGACGCCGCCGGCGCCAATGCCGCGGAAAAATCCATCACCCTCCTCACCGAAGAGGGCTTCGCCATCAAAGTCGTCACCCTCGACGGTGGTCTCGACCCCGACCGCTTCATCCGCGAACGCGGTGTAGAGGCCTACGTCGCCGCCATTCGCGGTGCCCGCCGCCAGTCCGACTACCTCATCGAGCGTGCCCGCCAGCAGTTCCCCGGCGCTTCCTCCGACCAGAAGGTCAAGGCGATGAACTTCCTGCTGCCCCACATCCGCCGCATCCCCGAAAAGCTCGAGCGCGACCAGTTCGCCATGGACGCCGCGCAAAAGCTCGGCATCGACTCCGCCGTCCTCCGCGAAGAGCTCCGCCAGGCCGCGCAAAAGCGCCGCGACCGCGTTGAGATCCGCGCCTCCGGCATCACCGAGGTGGAGCGCGTCCTGCTCCGCGCACTAGCCTCCGGCGGCGCGGTCTGGCAAGCTGCCGCCACCGCCATCCTCCAGCACCCCGAGTGGTTTGCCCACCTCGCCGGCTTTTCCGCCCTCACATCCCTCGCGGCCACATCTTCGCCCGACCCCATCAACGCCCTCTCTGACCCCGAGCAGCGCGCGCTTCTGGCCCAGGCGCTCATGGGCGAAACCGATCCGCCCGAGGTTTCTTCGGTCGGAGACGCCATTCACGGCCTCCGTCTCCGCCAGTTGGAGCACGACCAGCGCGAGGTCCGCGCCCTCATCGGCGAGGCCGAGCGCCGCGGCGACTGGGCTGAGGTAGCCGTGCTCTCGCAGCGGAAGCTCGCCCTCGACCGCGAACTCCGCCAGCTGCACCAGTAGCCCTGCAGCTCCTTTCTGCCCGAAACACCAGATTTCACCACCCTCTTGAAATATTTGCCCCCGCTGTGCACCAATTTGCCGAGAAGCACATCTATATACATAGCGGAAGAGCGCGCAGGAAGTGATGCACACACACCTCACTGGTGAAACACCTTGACGAGTGAGGGGGTGTTGCTGTTAATACGGACGTGCACCGTGATATCCTGTTACTCTCTGAAGGACATGCGTCCAACTGCCCCGACTATGAGCTGCGGCTCGTGGGCATGCCATAACTGGCCACATACGCGTTTTGTCCCGATCCGAGCAACGCAACCGGACATCGCTCCCCGATGTTGGGAGCAGCTTTGCCTGTAGTTTTTTGGGCAGGCGCTGATTTTTTGCGCGCCAGCACCCGATACCGTACAGTGGGCTGCCTCAAATTCGTGGGCTGACCAGACATTTTTTAGCGCAGGAGAAGTGAGCGCCTTGGCAATAGACGACAAATTCGAAGACGATATCTCAAACCTGATTGATTCGGGCAAGGAAAAAGGCTATCTGACCTACGGCGACGTGAACGACATGTTGCCCGAAGATATGCACAACGCCGACGATCTTGACGACCTCATCACCACCATCGGCACGCAAGGCATCGACCTGCTCGACAGCCCCAAGTTCGGCGACAAGGACTTTGACGCCGAAGAGGGCGAAGACGTCGAGCTCGACCTGACCCCAGGCACGCTGGAAAAAACCAACGACCCCGTTCGCATGTACCTCCGCGAAATGGGCACAGTGCCGCTGCTCACCCGCGAGGGCGAAGTCGAAATCGCCAAGCGCATTGAGCGCGGCCAGCTACGCGTCATGAAGTCACTCTCGCGCTCCCCTGTCGTCATCCGCGAAATCGTGGCCCTCGGCGAAGACCTCAAGCGCGGCGTCCGCAACGTCAAGGAAGTGGTCACTTTTGACGAGGAAGAGCTCACCGAAGATGTGGTGCAGGCGCGCGTCAAGGCCACTGCGGTCCGCATTGACGCTCTCGTCAAGCACCAGAAGAAGATTCTCGTCCTCGACGAAAAGCTCCAGGCCCTGACGGCGAAGACCAAGGCCAAGGACGCGCGCAAGACCCGCTGGCTGATCGCGCGGGAAAAGATCTTTATCTCGCGCATCGTTCGCGAGTTCAAGTACACCGGGCAGGAGAAGAAGCGCCTCCTCGACAAGGTCAACAAGACCGTCGAGATCATGCGGTCGCTCGAGCGGCAGATCAAAGCTCTCGACGTCAAGCACGATGCCTCCAAGAGCGAGGACCTGAAGAAGGAATATCGCCGCCAGCAGAAGAACTGCAAAACCGACCTGGAAAAGCTGGAACTCGAAGCCGGCGTCACCATTTCGGAGCTGCGCCGCACCCAGCGCGAAATGATCCAGGGCGACATGGACGCGGAAAAGGCCAAGCGTGAGCTGATTGAAGCCAACCTTCGCCTCGTCGTCTCCATCGCCAAAAAGTACACCAACCGCGGCCTGCAGTTCCTCGACCTCATTCAGGAGGGCAACATCGGCCTGATGAAGGCTGTGGACAAGTTCGAGTACCGCCGCGGCTACAAGTTCTCCACCTACGCCACCTGGTGGATTCGCCAGGCCATCACCCGCGCCATCGCCGATCAGGCCCGCACCATCCGCATCCCCGTGCACATGATCGAGACCATCAACAAGCTCATCCGCACCAGCCGTCAGCTCGTGCAGGAACTCGGCCGCGAGCCCTCCAGCGAGGAAATCGCGCGCCGCATGGACATCCCCGTCGCCAAGGTCCGCAAGGTCCTCAAAATCGCGCAGGAACCCATCTCGCTGGAAACCCCCATCGGCGAGGAAGAAGACTCCCACCTCGGCGACTTCATTGAAGATCGCCAGGCCGTCTCCCCCTCGGAAGCCGTCATCAGCGTCAACCTCAAGGAGTACACCTCCCAGGTCCTGCGCACCCTCACCCCCCGCGAAGAACGCGTCATCAAGATGCGCTTCGGCCTCGAAGACGGCTCCGAACACACCCTGGAAGAAGTAGGCCAAAGCTTCCAGGTAACCCGCGAGCGCATCCGCCAAATCGAAGCCAAAGCCCTCCGCAAACTCCGCCACCCCTCCCGAAGCCGCAAACTCCGCGCCTTCGTCGAAGGCGTCAAGGAACTCTAAGCCAGCACAAGCTACGATCACAACGCCCCCGGGACTGGCTCCCGGGGGCGTTGTGTTTTTCGGCGCTTGGCTGTTTTCACAGTCCAAATTCCAGCTTTCGTCTGGAGTTGACGGAGGCTGGTGGTGTCGGGTTGCGGCGCAAATCGGGCCATGCTGCGTTCTGGCCCTCGGCGGTGGGGTCGCCACAGCTCTCGGACTCGGCCCTGTGTGCCCAGAATTGCTTGGCCCGATTTTCGCTCGCAACGCCATCCATCCAGGGAGTGTGAACAGGCCCTAAGCATGACACGAAGCATTCGAATAGCCCGCTAAAACTGGTGAAAACGCGGTTCGGTACTGCAATTCTTCAGCAAAATGCAGAAGGCAAAAGAATGGCCACCCGAGATAGGTGGGCATTTGAGCGGCCGGGAAAGACAGCTTCCTCTGCGAGGTGGCCACCGGTACAGGCAAGACCCTCATCGCCGCCGCCATCGACACGCTCTTCCTTCGCTCCGGCAATGCAAGCAGGGGGTCCATGTCTTTGTCACCGTCTGACCTCCTCGAAATGATTGAGAAATCTAGCGATTGTGGGCCACGTCTGATCTCATATCTGCTCTCGGCGCGGATTTTGAAAAATAATTTTGAGAAAACCGGCGATTTCAATAGAAAAGTTCGCAGCAGATGCCGATAGACACCATCGAACGTTCCATGCCTGATCGAGGTAGATTCGCGTTGAGTTGCATTGAGAGAGGGGACCATGTTCACAGGACAACTGGATTGGACTGCCTCATTCAATCAGCCTGTTGCCCCAGTGCAATCGACAGGGGCGACCGGTTTTGGCAGCGGCGATGACAGCGCCGCCAGCTTCGCCCTCCTGTATGAAACCGTCCTCGCGCTTTCTGGCGAGCAGAGCGATCAGGGCGGAGTTGCAGGAACGTTGTTGGGCGAAGGCGATGAAGGTGGGGAACTAACCTCATATGATTCATTCCAGGGCAACGTTTTAACGCCCGGATTCCGCAGCGCGATGGGCCAGTACATGTCCTCCAAGGGGCGTGCGCAGACTGCGGTGTCTCCGTTTGCCGCGTCGAGTGGGCCGTGGGGCTACCCAGCTCCGCCTACCTCGGCATCCATACCCGGGTCGCCGGTGACGGCAACTTCAGGGCAACAAACACCATCCGTGGGGAGCCAGGCGCTGCGGGGCTCGGCCGGAAGCTTGAATAAGACACAGCTCTCAGAGTGGATGGACGCACACGCGCTTTCCCAATCCAGCCACCATTGCGCGATGTTTTGCCGGTTGGGCTTTGAGGCCGCCGGGCTGAACACCACGGACCGGCCCCAATCGGGTGATGCTGCCGACTACGGCCCCTTCCTGTTAAGGCATGGAGCGCAGGCGGTCTCGGTGGATTCCTATGTGCCGCAAGTTGGCGATGTGGTTGTCTTCGATAAGACAGATCAGCACCCTTACGGCCATATTGAGACCTACGATGGCCATCAGTGGGTTTCGGATTTCATGCAACACAGTTTCTCCCCTTATCGAGATGCAAGCGGCACTCCCCCTTTTACCATTTACCGGCTCGCCTGAACGGAACCGACGGTGGACGCATCAAGGGTCGGAAGCTGTCAAGCGAGTTTAGAGATGCACGAATGCCCAGCGTCAGCGGCATGGTGTCCAGAATTGACCAGCAAGTTCGCGAGTAAACGCACATATTGGGTGGTGTTGCGTCGCGATCCGGAGCGAGCACGAGAAGTGTGAAATCGACCGCGACTTGCCGGGGAATCATCTGGAACGCCCGGCAATCATGGCACATTTTTCGGAACAGGACACGCGGCCGATTGGTACTTAGTTGAAATTCTCCGGCAAGAACGACACGGATCTGTGTCATCGCGATTCGGCTCACCCACCCTCAATGGTGAGTACTGAGTCTTCAAAATGAGATGCGATGGAGCTTCTTGAGATGCGGGAAAGTCCGGGGCCAGGGAGTCAGGAATGGCAGATAGCACGACCTTAACCGAGCAGTTCCGAGACTCAGAGACAAGATATAGGCGTCTGTTTGAATCTGCGCAGGACGGGATCTTGATTCTCGATGCTGAAACGGGTGCGATTACGGATGTAAACCCGTACCTGGCAAAGCTCTTGGATTACCCATCCAAACAATTGATCGGGAGAACAATCTGGGATATTGGGCTTTACAAGGATGTCGAGGCTTCCAAGCAGGCGTTTCAAGAATTGAAGACGCTGGGGTACGTCGCCTACGAGAATCTTCCCCTGAGGACCAGGGAGGGTCCTACCATCAGCGTCGAGGTGGTCGGTAACGTATACCTGGTCAATGGCCACCGCGTCATCCAGTGCAACATACGCGATACACGTATCCGGAAGAACGCCGAGAAATCTGAGCAGAGGCTGGTCCAGGCCCAAAAGATGGAGGCGATCGGGCAACTCGCTGGAGGCCTTGCGCATGACTTCAACAACCTCCTGGGTGTCATCCTCGGATATTGCGAGATCCTCGAAGGTGAGGTTTTGTCTGCCCCGGTCCGCAACATGATCGGCGAAATTCACAATGCCGGCACCTCCGCCAAGACACTTACGCAACGCCTGCTCGCCTTCAGCCGGCGGCAAGTGATGGAGCCAGTTTCACTTCACTTGAATTTGTCCGTGGAACGCATGGGAACGATGCTGAATAGGCTGATCGGAGAAGACATTGAGTTGGTGAGCGATCTTGCTGCTGACCTTGGAACGATCAAAGCAGATCCAGGTCAAGTGGAACAGTTGCTGATGAATCTGTCCATCAATGCGCGCGATGCCATGCCTTCGGGCGGAAGAATCACGGTCAGAACCTCAAACTTGGAAATTGACGAAACCTATGCGCGCCAGCACCCCGCATCTCCGGAGCCGGGCCGGTACGTCCTGTTGTCGGTGAGCGATACCGGTATCGGCATGGACGCCGATACGCAAGCGCACATCTTCGAACCATTTTTCTCAACGAAACCTGTCGGTATGGGAACCGGGCTTGGCTTGTCGACCGTTTTTGGAATTGTGAGGCAGAGTGGGGGTACGATATCTGTCTACAGCGAACCCGGCGCAGGGGCTACCTTCAGGATTTATCTTCCACGATGCGACGAAGCAGTAACACAAACGCCCTCGAATGCTCCGAAGGAGGTCCGTGGCGGGACGGAGACAATCCTTCTGGTCGACGACGCCGCTCCGCTCAGGGGGCTGATGCGCCGCCTTCTCGAGGATTCCGGCTATCGGGTGCTCGATTCGGGAGATCCCGAGGAGGCGCTTCGAATCGCAGTCGAGTTCATGGAGCCGCTCCCTTTGATGATAACGGACGTTATCATGCCTGGTTTCAGCGGCTCAGTCCTTGCCGAGAGACTTGCAAGCGTGAGGCCGGAAACCAAGGTGCTCTTTGCTTCCGGTTACAGTGACCACGCTCTGCAGCAGCGAGGTGTGCGCGGAGAAGACTATGCACTCCTTGAAAAGCCGTTCAGCCGCGACCAGTTGCTGCGGAAGGTTCGCCTGCTCCTGGATTCACCAGTACACGCGCCGGCAGACTCCGTGACTCCTAAAGTCCCGCAACGAATCTAGGGCCTGTTCACACTCCCTGAGTGGTGGCGACGGGAGAGGAGTTTTCCTCAGTTCAAGAAGCGACGAGTGCGCTGTAACTGGTTACTGAAGCGAGCAGCGACGCAGACATGGGGAAAACTGGCCCCGTCCCTGCGGGTTGCGGCGAAAATCTGTCCATACTGCGTTCTCGCCCTCGGCGGTGGGGTCGCCATCGCTCTCGGACTCGGCCTTGCGTGCCCAGAATTGCTTGGCCCGATTTTCGCTCGCAACGCCATCCATCCAGGTAGTGTGAACAGGCCCTAGTTTATTCGGTTGCAACATGAACCTGTCCGGTACAGGTGTGTGCCCTCTGTGCAATTGAGGGTCACCTTCAGCCACGGGTAAGTCCATCAGGCCGGAGTTGCCGACCGCAGGCGATGCCCTCAGCCGCAATCCGATGACACCCTCCAGACGGATTTGCTGACTTCCTCTGGACGAGAAGTCGCAAAATGCCGATAGGAAGAAACCGAACAGAGTGCGACTTACATTCTGCCCGGCTGCCTTCAGTCTTCCTGGAAATGGCAGAAAATACCTTTCAGACTGGATGAAATCAGCATGTTTTCAATTGTCGGAATTCTCATTGTGTTTGGAAGCGTCATCGCGGGCTACCTGATGGAGAAGGGTAAGATAGGCGTCCTCGTACAGCCAGCCGAACTCCTTATTATTCTCGGCGCGGCAATCGGAACGATCCTGATCGCCAACCCGATGCATGTCCTGAAGAAGATTGTCGCCGGACTTCTGGGCGTCCTCAAGGGATCGCCATTCCCAAAGAAGCGTTACATTGAAACACTCAAGATGATGTTCGACCTCCTCGCGCGGTCCAGAAAAGAAGGCGCGATTGCCATCGAAGCTGACATTGAAGACCCAGAAAAGAGCTCAATCTTTTCAAAATACCCAGTCTTCCTGAAGGACCATCACGCCCGAGACTTTGTGTGCGACACGATGCGTATGGCGATTACAGGGGGCGTCAGTGCATTTGACGTGGACCAAATGATGGATTTGGACATGGAAGTCCATCATCTTTCGGCGAACCAGCCGAGCCAGGCCTTGAACACAATGGCGGATGCGCTTCCTGGGCTTGGAATTGTCGCTGCGGTCCTTGGCGTCGTCGTGACCATGGGTTCGCTCGGCGGACCGCCGGAAGAGATCGGAACGCATGTGGCCGCTGCTCTTGTGGGCACTTTTCTCGGGATCCTGCTTTGTTACGGAATGGTTGGGCCGCTGGCCTCCTATATGTCAAAGATCGTTGACGAGGAGCACAGCTACTACCATGTGCTCCGCGTTGTGATGCTTGCCTTTATCAAGGGGACCTCGCCCATTATGGCGGTTGAAATGGGCCGTCGCGCAATTCCCGACCAGTCGAGGCCGAACTTTGCCGAGGTCGAGAAAGCATGCAGAGAGAAAGGTGGAGACCCTGCGGCCATCTCTCAAGCCGCATAGGTCCAGGAAACCATGGCAAACGACGAACAAATCATCATCATCAAGAAGAATGGCGGCCACGCAGCCCATCACGGGGGAGCGTGGAAAGTGGCCTACGCCGATTTTGTCACTGCAATGATGTCCCTGTTCATTGTGCTTTGGCTGATGAACAGCAGCAAGCCCGTCCAGGAGGCCGTGGGGGGGTACTTCCGCGACCCATATGGCACGGCTCAACAGAAGGGCACAAAGTTGGGTGGCCTCGGAGACGCTGGCGCTCCTGTAAAACAAGATATGTCGAAGCTGAGGGAAGATCTGATGAAGGCCATGGAGAGAATGGCCAACTTCGACAAGGTTAAGAACCGGATCGAGATGACTGTTACGCCCGAAGGCTTGCGGATCGAATTGATGGAAGATCCAAATGGAACGTTCTTTGAGAACGGAAGTTCGCAGCCAACGCCATCTCTCAAGGAATTGCTGAAGATTCTTTCGGGCGAAGCGGGCAAACTACCCAACCCTATTTCAATTGAGGGCCATACCGACTCCACGCCATACTCTGACTCAAAGCTCTACGGCAACTGGGAGTTATCGACAGACCGGGCAAACACTGCCCGCCGCCTGATGGAAAACAATGGAATTCGGCCTGATCAGGTTGTGCAGGTGCGTGGTTATGCGGACCATAACCTCCGCAAGCCGCTTGAACCGAATGATGCTTCGAACCGAAGAGTGACGGTCATCATTCAATACGTTGCCAGGCCCGATCCGACACCAGTGAGCATCAGCAACGGGACGCTCCCAATTCGAGCGGCATCGGATGCAACCTCCGTGCCGGCCGACAATCATCCCGTAGCGTCAGAAAAGAAGCCCAAGGCGGGCACCTAGCGCGCACATCGACAGTGAGTGTCCTGGTCGCTTTCGCCTGGAGTGGTGTGAGCTGAATGCCTGACTTCCAGCAGGGAGAAAACATGTGGGCCGCGGCGAGCGTGATCTCTCGACCTGCTCGCATTTCTTCACTCAGCCACGCGACTTTATTGCCTTCCAAGACATTCATTCATGGTTTCCAGCGGAACAGAGGGGAATCAGGGCGATGCATTTTCTGATTCTCAACTCTCACCAATGGCGAAAGTGTGCTGGGAAGATTGCTATGGGCTATGGAAATTCCACGACCTGGCTGTCAGCCAGGTATGATGCAAGCGAAGCAACATAGCCACTCGTCACATGGCGTTCCCTTTCATTCTGAAAGACGAACACCAGACCGGCTTGGCACCTCTCTATGTAGGCAACTTTTGCTTCGAGCTTGAGTTGGCCAATTGGATGGAGCAGGTGGAGTATCCCTGTATCTTCGATCGCTAGAGAACCATTAAACTCGGCGCGAATTCCCGCATCGCTGACATCTCTGCACAAGCCACCGAACTCCATCTCACCCACGAAGAACTCAACTGCAAAGCCCGTTCGCATGCGGTAAGGTCGATACACGAAGTTGCGAACCTGGATTCGTTTACTCAATTTCGCACTGATTTCCGCCCCTGAAGTTGAGGCGAACCTCTCTGTTGGATCGACATATCGATACATCGGCATGAAGAGCCAGAAGTTTCAGTGGTGCGTACAGAGTTTCGGCAGGGGTTCTGATTGCGCCAGACGGTTCGAGAACGCGCGGCCGGCAGCTTCACAGTTCTCGTGAATGTAACATGTTGCTCGGCTTTTCGCGGAGAAGAGGTCTATAGTCAGAGGTTGTTCTATACCGGTGCGTTTAGATCAGGTGCATTTCATGGCTCTGAAGTCAAGTTCAACGGAATTCCCCGAAGATGGTTCAGGCTCGGATAGCTCACCGAGAGCGCCAGTGCCTGACTCGGGTGAGGCCCTTCCAGCGCCAGTCTCAAGAGACGGGTCCGGGCTTCATATTCTGATCGTGGAAGACGACGTTGCTCTTGGGAAGTTCCTGACTCGAGAACTGAAGCGCGAGAATCTGATTGCACACCTGAGCAACGACGGCGAGGGGGCATGCACGGAAATACAGAAGAACATCTACAGCCTCGTAGTTCTTGACCTGAACTTGCCAAGAATGGACGGAATGGCCATCCTGAGGCAGATGCGCCCGACGCACCCACGGCTGCCTATACTTGTGTTGACAGCGAGGAATCGCACTGAGGATCTGGTGTTGGCGCTTGAACAGGGCGCAGACGACTACCTGATCAAGCCGTTCTCTCTTAAGGAACTCCTGGCGCGGATTCACAGCCTGTTGCGACGCAACTCAACTCCGGAAGTGAGTTCAGCAAACATTGGAAACCTCACCATCAACCGGGAGGAACACTGGGTGATGCGCGGGCAAAGACGCATCGAGCTGACGCCACGCGAGTTCGATATTCTCGCCTATCTGATGAACCATGCGGGCAAGACTGTCTCGCGCGTAACGCTTATGAGGGAGGTTTGGAATATTCCATTCGACCCTTCAACCAACATCGTCGATGTGTATATGAAGTATTTGCGCGACAAGGTTGACCTGGAGGGCGAGGATAAGCTGATTCGCACAGTACGAGGTGTTGGGTACGTTCTGAGTGCTGCGTAACATGGGCAACTTCGAGGACATGCGGATATGACCACGGACACTCTGAATGCGCTGTGCTCCAATCTCTCTGAGATTCTCCATGCCGCAGCGCAGCCGCTGACCATCCTGCGGGCAAGCTTTTACGAAGGCAGCACCGACCGAATGACCCTCGAAGACCTCAGAGAACAGGCGGCAAGATCAGCCCGGGAGATTGAGAGAGTATGTGTCTTCTTTGGCTTCCTGCAGGAACTTGCCCAGATCGAAAGCAATAGGCCTCAACTATCGCCGACCGAATTGGCGCCGCTTGTAGATCACGTTGTGGAGGGCGTTGGCCTTCTGTTTGCGAAGGAGAGAGTACATATCAGCGTAAACGTGCCGAGTACATGCGGGTTCGTTTTGGTTGATCCCGAGAGAACTTCTCGCGCACTCCTGTCAATTTTGCTCATCGCGCATTCGGTCTCCCGTCCGACGGACTCAGTTGAACTCATTGCCTCCGATAGAAACAGCGCGATTCAGTTGATAGTGCGAAACGCGCGGGGAAATGGCGATGCGATGAAAGTGGAATCGCGCATTGGCATGAACATTGCCCAGACCAATTTCGAGAGTCAGCGGGCTGTTTTGTCCTGGTGCCCCCAACCATTTGGCGTCCTTATCGAGTTGCAGAAGGCGCTGCCCGAACATAAAGCCTGATACTTGGTTCTCCGCACCAGGCTATTGAACCCGCAGCTGCACTGGAGCATTCCATTATGACAGTATCGTCCTTCCCGAAGTATCGAGAAGATGAAAGCCGGGGAATCGAAGTGTTGGTCGTGAGCCCCAACAGTAGGCTTCGACCACTGCTGCGGGAGAAGCTCCACTTGCCACGCTGGAACTTGTCAGAAGCCGCCAGTGGTGCGGAGGCGATGGAATGTCTATACGAGACTCCCTGCGAGATTTTGCTTCTCGATCCCCTGCTACCGGACCTTGATTCCAGCGAGTTCAGCGTGATGGTCCGGGAGCAGTTCCCCAATGTCCAGGTTCTCACGCTCAATTCACATACCGGACAGTTGGTCCTTGGCACTTCATCACCCTCGCCACTCTCTGCGCAACTGACGCAGATGCTCTACAGCGGCGGAGATGCGCAAGACAACTCCATCACTCCTGCGCAGCTGAACCGAATGCGCTCAAATGATGGAGAGCGCAACCGAATTCGGGGGATGATCGGGGATTCGGAGCCGATGCAGCAGGTCTACGAACTTACTCACATGGTCGCCAGCCGGGAGACAACGGTCTTGGTGACCGGCGAGAGCGGCACAGGAAAGGACCTCATTGCGCAGGCCATTCACCTGATTAGCCCCCGCCAGAAACAGCCCCTCGTTGTGATCAATTGTGCCGCTATCCCCGAGTCTTTGCTCGAAGCCGAACTCTTCGGCTATGTCAAGGGTTCGTTCACGGGCGCTGTACAATCTCGCATCGGCCGCATTCACGCAGCACATGGAGGCACACTCTTCCTGGATGAGATTGGCGACATGCCGCTCTCCCTCCAAAGCAAGATCCTGCGCTTTCTAGAGCAGGGCGAAGTGCAGCGGATTGGCGGCAACGACAATCTGAAAGTGGATGTACGCGTTGTCGCTGCCACCAATGCAGATCTGAAAGACCTCGTGAAGCAGCGCTTGTTTCGAGAGGACTTGTTCTATCGTCTGGCGATATTTCCCATCAAGCTTCCCCCTTTGCGCGAGCGTGTCGGAGACGTGGACAAGCTGGCTGCGGCCTTCCTGGAGAGGTTCTGTCCTGGGGTTACTTTTCACCCTGCGGCGCTGGATGTGCTGCGCCGGCACCAATGGCCCGGAAATGTGCGGGAACTCCGAAATGTGATCGAGCGGGCCAGCATCCTCCTCAGACGCGAGCGTCAGGTCCAGCCGGGCCACATCCTTATTTAGAGGCAACAGATGGATTTAGCCCTCTTTCAGATGCGATTTGCGGGCGATCCCTGGCGCAGCATTTCAGCAATTGCTCCACAGGGATTCACGTTGGCCATCATCGTGCTTAGTCAATAGACAGATGGCCCACGACTCTCATCCAGTACCAATAAATGCCCCTCTCGACGCTCAAGTGTGCGACGAATGGACTCCAGCAGGTGTCAGCTCCGCCGCGGACTCCCAACACCTGCAACAAACGGATGAGACGGGCGAATCCGGGATACAGGCGCGAGCCGCCCTCCTTCTCGCCGGCGAGTTCTCCGCATTCATTTCGGCAGCCTCGCAACTTGAGAGTTCCTATCGGCACTTGCAGGAGCAGGTTTCTGAGCTTGGCATGGAATTGTCCGAGCGCAATGCTGCGCTGAACCTCAGTTTGGCGGAGAACGAGCGTATGCGGATTGCTTTACAGCAAATCGTAGATTCGATGCCGTGCGGCGTTCTGGTTCTTGATCGGTCCGCGAGGATCTCAATGATCAACCCGGAGAGCGGCCGCCTGCTTGGGCTTGAAAGGGCCGAGTTCGCCAATGCATCTCCCACGACTTTGGCGGAGATATTGGCGCTCAGCGGAGTGAACCTCGAATATTCAGGCAAAGATCTTGGCATCAGTGACATGGAGCGAGAGATCTGCATCCGCGAAGACTCTGGAGAACGGTGGATTGGGGTTCGCACTCGCAGGGTATTCGTCCAGGCCGACCGCGGGGAGACTCCTGACCAGACCATCATCATCATGCGAGACGTGACAGCCCAAAAGCGCGCCGAACAGGAGCGCGAGGCCGGACGTAAGGCAATGGCCGTGGCAGAGATCTCAACCATCCTCGCTCATGAAATTAGAAACCCATTAGCCAGCCTGGAGCTGTTTGCAGAGTTGATCGAGAACGACGCAGACCACCGCTCCCAATGGACTTCCAACTTGCGCGCTGGCATTCGCTCTCTTTCAGGAACCGTGAATAACGTCTTGAGTTTTCATGGCTCCGGCACCCTCAAGCTCGCTTCCGTGCCAATATCCACCGCGATCGGGACGGCGGTGCACTTCATTCAACCGCTCGCCGATCAGGCCGAAGTTGAGCTCATATGGTCTGGCTGCCACGAAAGTCTGCTGGTTGCGGGGAACGAAAGCGCGATTCAGCAGGTCGTGCTGAATCTGGTTTCCAATGCGATTCGCCATACTCCGCCGGGCGGGAGCGTCACAGCTTCTGTTCGCTGTGAACAGATTGCCGCAGAGGGGAAAAAACAGGCCGGGTTCAACCGAATTGTGATTGCCGATTTCTCTGACACAGGATGCGGTGTCCGTGAGGACCAGATTGAACACGTCTTTGAGCCTGGCTTCAGCGGCAGCGGAGACACTTCCGGACTCGGCCTCGCCGTTTGCGAGCGCATCATGAGGCAGCATAAAGGCAGAATATCTGTCTCAAACCTTGAAAACTCTGGCGCTCTATTCACCCTTTGCTTCCCTGTACTTGAAACGGAAATGGCAATCGCATGAGCAACCCTCCTTCCAACTGCAATAACTCCTCGGTGCTGGTGGTTGACGACGAGCCCGGCATGCGCACCGCATTGCAGGCCAATTTTCTGCGGCACGGCTGGCATGTCGAAACAGCATCTGGGGTCCGCGACGCACAGCGCGCTTGTGACCTCACAAGCTTTGACCTTGTCGTGAGCGATATCCGCATGAGAGATGGCGACGGCTTCGAAGTCATGTGCTCGGTGCGCAGGAACTCGCCAACCACCGCTGTCATTCTGCTGACTGCTTTCGGAAGCGTTCCTGAAGCGGTCGAATCAATGCGCAATGGTGCGTTTGACTATCTGACCAAACCAGTTTCGTTTGAACAGCTTCAGGCAGCTGCTGCCCGTGTGATGAAGCGCATGAGCGAGAGTTCCATCACAGCGAAGACCGCGCATGAGACTGCGGATTCCGGATTGTTGAATACGGGAATTGTCGGCCGCTCTCCCTTGCTGCTGCAGGCTTTGCGGCGCGCGCGCGCAGCTGCAAGCACTGACGCCGATGTCCTGATCGAAGCCGAGAGCGGTACCGGCAAGGAACTGCTGGCCAGGTTTATTCATGAGAACAGCGATAGAAGCCGCAAGCCCTTCGTTGCCGTAAACTGCGCAGCCGTGCCTGAGCATCTACTCGAAAGCGAACTATTCGGCCACGCGAAAGGTGCATTCACCGGCGCCAGCGCAGCAAAGGCGGGGAAGTTCGAACTCGCGGATGGCGGCACATTGTTGCTGGACGAGATTGGCGAAATGCCAATGAATTTGCAGCCTAAACTCCTTCGGATTCTACAAGAGCGAGAATTCGAGCGACTGGGCGAGACGCGTTCCCTCCACGTCAACATTCGTGTGATCGCCACGACGAACGCTTGCCTTGGTTCGATGGTTGAGCAGGGCCGCTTCCGTAATGATTTGTACTATCGGCTGAATGTCATTCCCCTTTCAATTCCAGCTCTGCGTGACCGCTTCGAGGACATTCCTGAACTTGCCAGATACTTTGCGGAACGCTTCGCCACCGAGACTGGGAGTGCGATACCTGAGCTCGATCCTGGATTTATGGAAAAGCTCCAGGCCAATAATTGGCCGGGCAACATCCGCGAGCTCTCCAACTTCATGCGTCGTGTGCTCACTTTGCACCAGGGCGTGAGGATTGACGCGGAGTGCTTCAATGAGGAGTTCAAGCCCTTGGGCAAGAGTCAGCCGGCTTCTCCTCAGATGGCGACTCCTGGAACCCCAATTGCAGAGATCGAAAAGCTGCACTTTGAGAAGACGCTCGCGCTGGTGCATGGGAACAGAACTCATGCGGCGGAAATGCTGGGGATCAGCATACGCACCATGCGAAACAAGATCAGGGAATACGGACTGCCTCCAAGGAGATACGCATGACAACATCAGCATCATTGCTCTCAACGCTGGAAAGTTACCTGACGCTCACCACAGCGCGCGAGCAGGCAATTTCGTCCAACATGGCCAACGTCGATACACCCGGCTTTCACACTCGTGACATCAACTTCGAGGGCGAATTGAACAAGGCCATGAACGAGAATCTTGGCTCTTCCGCAAATGACATGCAGAGTGCGCATCTTAGCCCAGTCGTACAGAATGTTCAGGGACTGATGGAGCGTCCAGATGGCAACAACGTCAGCCTCGATCGGGAAGGCCTCTTGATGTCTGAAACCCAGTTGCAATACCAGGTAGGCATCCAGTTGGTGAAACATCAATTTCACGAACTGTTCAGCGCCATCAGCGGTGGAGGACAGTGATGAATCTCTTTGACTCGTTGCAAATCAGCGGATCCGCCTTGTTAGCGGAACGGCAGCGCTCCGAAATCATCGCTGCAAATATGGCTAACGCGGAGACAACGCACACCGAAGCAGGCGGTCCGTTCAAGCGAAGGGAAGTTGTCTTTGAGTCAACTGGACCTTCCGCATTCAAACTCGCCCTGGCGAGTACGGGTGGCACAGGCGGAGCGACTTCCGGAAGTGTGGAGATCTCCGACATTGTTGATGATCCCACACCGCCAGTTCTGCGTTACGAACCGGGCCATCCGGACGCAAACAAGGATGGCTATGTCGCCTATCCGGCGATCAATCCGGCGATGGAGATGGTTGACCTTATGGGGTCGGTTCGTGCCTACCAGCTGAATGCGTCGGCCGTGACCGCAGCCAAGCAGATGATTCAGCAAACGATAGACATTCTCAAAAGCTAAACAGGAGATCAGACAGTGAGCACTTCAATTCCAGGACTTGGCGCCATCGGCTCAATCGGCGCTCTGCCAAGCATGGCACCCATTCAGCCTCCCGATACCGGTGGTGGTTTCAGCGGTATCTTGTCCAATGCCCTTCAGCAGGTAAACCAGCTCAGCGGCGGCGCAGAACAACAGATCGGCAGCTTGCTCAAGGGTGGCAACACCGATATGAGCACCGTAATGATCGCAGTGGAAAAGGCCGACGTTGCCTTTCAGCTAATGATGCAGGTTCGGAACAAGATTGTCAGCGCGTATCAGGACATAGAGAAGATGCAGTTCTAGGAAACGTAGCGATCGAAGCACACTGTAGAAGACTCGGCGAGACTGAGGGCCATCTTGAACAAGACGAAAACGGCAATTACGAAGCAACCAGCGGGCGCTGGACCGGTTATGGATCGCGCCAAACTGTTCTGGGAAGGCCTCGGCACACGTCAGAGAACATATCTCGGCGCTGGTCTCGCCATTACAGCCGCGGTCCTCATCTTCCTCGTGAAGATGATTGCAACTCCGGATTACAAGCCCCTGATGAAGGGACTTGAAGCCGCGGACGCACAGGCGATCTCAGCCCAGCTAACCGCCAAGAAAATACCCTACATCATAGGTCCAGATGGTACCTCGATCAGTGTGCCGGCGGACCAGGTGGACGCTGCGCGCCTCGAAGTAGCGTCGCATGACGCACCGCACAGCGGGCGTATAGGCTTTGAAATCTTTGACAAGGTCTCGTGGGGACAAACGGAGTTCGATGAAAAAGTGAATTACCAGAGAGCTCTTGAGGGCGAGCTGGAGCGGACGATTCAGACCATCAGCGATGTTAAAACGGCTCGAGTGCACCTGGTGATGGCGACCGATTCAGTCTTCATGGACCGCGAACGCGGCGCCAAGGCTTCGGTAACGCTACGCCTGCGGCGTGGAAGCCTCTCAAGAGACGAGATCTCATCTATCTCCCGCCTCGTTGCCGGAGCAGTAGACGAGCTGAAGCCCACCGATGTCGCAATCATCGATGCGGATTCCAATCAGTCGCTGGGTCTGAGTGGTGGAAATGCGGATGGAAGCGAATCGACGGAGGCGGAGCTGACACGGAGACTGATTGCGACCCTCTCGCCAATCGTCGGTGCCGATCGCATCCATGCGACGGTGAACGTTGAGTATGAGACAGGAAGCAGCGAAGAAAGCCAGGAGAAATATGATCCTGCGGTAAGCGCAACCCTCGTTTCGCAGCACTCTGAAGAGACCACAGGTCCAGGCTCAGCGGTCGGCGGAGTACCGGGCACCTCGAGCAATGTACCGAAGCCCAAGTCTTCTTCGGCTGTCCCGAACACCCCAAGGGAAATGGGACAATCCTCCAAAACCGACAATGCCACGTTCGGCGTAAACAGGACGACGCGTCATGTGATTGAGCCGGCAGGCAGCATTCGCCGTCTGACTGCGGCCGTGGTCCTGGACGACGCGATGGAACGAAAGTGGGTGGGCGGCAAGTGGACCAATGTCGTTCGCAAGCGGCAGCCCGAAGAATTGAAACTGATCAGCGAACTCGCGCAGGCAGCAATCGGATTCAACAGCACGCGCGGAGACGTCATCAGTGTGCAGAATCTCACGTTTGACCGCGGTGTGATCGAGGATACTCCACCCGCTACTATCCTGGACACGGCGAAAAAGGGCCTGACTGACTTCTCCCAGGTAATTCGCTATGGAGGGCTGTTTGTCCTGTTCCTGCTGGTCTATGTGCTGATGCTCCGACCACTGCAGAAACGGATTCTCGCAACACCAAATCCTTCCCACGCTGCGAAACAGATTCCGGGGAAGCCCGATCCTGACTCTGGCTCGCTTCCCGAATCCGCAGCCGCCATCGCGCAGCGCTCGCTGATTCTGAAAAAGCAACTGACTGAGTTTGTCCAGGCGGAGCCTGAGACAAGCACCACGGCGGTACGCGCCTGGTTGAGAGAGGAGGCCCAATGACAATCGCAACTGAGATATCGGAAATCGGCGGCGCCCGCAAGGCCGCTATTCTGCTCACCCTTCTCGGCGAAGATTCCGCAGCGACTGTATTCCGTCACCTGAATGAGGAGGATATGCAGCGCGTCGCCGAAGAGGTCGCCGGGCTTGGGCCCATCTCGGTGGGATTGACTCTTCAGGTGTTTGAAGAGTATCTCCGCATGACACAGGCGCAGGACTATCTCATCCAGGGCGGATATGACCTGGCCCGGCGGCTGCTCGTCAAAGCCGTTGGCGATACTGAGGCGGATATCATACTGCAGCGGCTGAGCAAAACGCGTGAGCTGAACCCAGTCGAATCACTTCAGAGAGCCGATCCTCAGAAGTTGGCCAAGTTTCTCGAGGGCGAGCATCCGCAGACAATCGCTCTCATCCTGGGTCAGCTTGGCGACCGCCAGGCATCGGCACTGCTGATGAATCTTCCGACGGATACGCGCGCAGATGCAGTGAAGAGACTGGCCAATCTGCGACGATTCTCGCCTGAGATGGCGGAAAAGGTCTCAAAGATACTGAGTCAGCGTTTAAAGGCTGTTGGAGAGAACGGCAAGCGGGCTTATTCAGGTTTCCAAAGCGTGGCCGACATCATGAACTGCATCGACACGACCGTTGCTCAGGAGATCCTCGAAGGTATTGAAAACGAAGAGCCTACCCTGGCCATCAGCATTCGGGACCTGATGTTCACATTTGAAGACCTACTGCAGGTGGGCGAATCGCAGATACGCGAGCTCACCGGTTCGATTGACAAGAAGACCCTCGCAACAGCATTGAAGGGAACAAACGAAGATCTGAAGAATCACTTCTTCCGAACGATGTCTTCACGTGCCGTAGAAATGCTGAAGGAAGACATGGATTCACTCGGCCCCATTCGCAGCAAAAGCGTAATTAAGGCTCAGACAGAAATAGTCGTGATTGCCAGGCAACTGGAGTCCGAGGGCAAGATTGTACTGAAAGGCGAGGCCAATGATGAGTACATCGTTTAACGGGAGTGCCAATTGTCTCTTTCCAGTTCCGATAGCCACCTTCCTCTATCCCGATACTTGCACTTCCGCAAGCGCCAAGGAAAGTAAGCCTGCGGAGTCGTCCGTGAAACAGGATGCCGCTCCCAAAGGACCTCCGCCAATTCCGGCAGAGCAAATGGAGACACTGTTAAGTCAGGCCCGCGCTCAGACAGTCAGCGAGACCGAGCTTCGCTTGCAGAATGATTATGAAGCGCGGTCAGCAATGGAGTCCGCAAAGATCAAGCAAGCATTAGAGCTCTTTGTGGAAGAGCGCAAGAGCTACTTCGCTCGTGTCGAAGCCGAGGTCGTTCAGCTTGCGCTGGCTATTTCCGCAAAGATCCTGCATCGGGAGGCCCAGGTCGATCCAATGCTCGTGGCTGCCCTGGTTCGCGTCGCGGTGGACAAACTGCACGATGGGTCAAGCGTTTCGGTGCGCATTTCACCGGAAGTTGCTGGGAAGTGGAGTGCATACCTTGCAAATCCGCTGAATGGCTCTACGATTACCGTTGTGGAAGACGCCCACCTCGGGCCGAACGACTGCACTCTGGAAACGGATTTGGGGTCGGCAAACTTCAGTATCGATGCACAGCTAAAAGAAGTCGAACAGGGATTCTTTGATCTGTTGGCGCAAAGGCCGGTGATCAAGTGACAGAGTCCACTCCGCTTGCGCCTTACTTTGACCGCCTGGAAAGAGGTTCGACTCTTCGCTGGCGCGGTCGCGTCCTGCAGGTGGTCGGGAACCTGATCGAGTCCCAGGGGCCCTTCTGTTCCATCGGAGAGTCATGCGAGATTACCAGCGCAAGCGACAAGAAGTACTCCGGCGAAGTGGTTGGCTTTCGCGGCTCAACCATGCTTTCCATGGCTGTAGAGAATCCCCAGGGAATTCGCTTCGGAGATCGGATCGTGGCCTGGGGCACACGGCCCTCGATTCGAGTTGGAAGCGACATGCTCGGCCGCGTGATTGATGCGACCGGAAAGCCCCTTGATTCAAAAGGAGAGTACCGCGGAGAGCGGACTGTGTGGGTAGATGGGTCGGCGCCATTGCCGCTTGACCGAGTCCCCATTCGCGAGCCGCTCGGCTGCGGCATTCGTGCCCTTGATGCATTTGTGACCTGCGGGCGCGGTCAGCGCATTGGAATCTTTGGCGGGAGCGGCGTCGGAAAAAGTACCCTCCTTGGTATGATGGCCCGCGGAACAAGCGCCGACATGACCGTGCTGGCACTGGTGGGCGAACGCGGACGCGAGGTTGGCGAGTTCCTCGAAGTCATTGGCGACGAGGGCCGAAAGCGAAGCGTTGTTGTCGTATCCACTTCGGATCAGTCTCCGCTCTTGCGTTTGCGTGCTGCCTTGTCTGCGACTGCGATCGCGGAGTATTTCGCGGGGAATGGAAAGAATGTCCTCCTTGTCGTCGATTCTCTGACGCGCTTCGCAATGGCCCAGCGCGAAATTGGATTGTCTGCGGGCGAGCCGCCCACGGCGAAGGGCTATACGCCCTCAGTTCTGAACATGCTGGCCCGGCTCGTGGAGCGGGCAGGGTGTTTCAAGGGCGGCAGCATCACGGCATTTTATACCGTCTTGATGGAAGGCGATGACCAGCAGGACCCAGTGGCTGACACAGTTCGATCCTTGCTGGATGGCCATGTAATTCTCGACAGGAATCTGGCCATGAAGAATCATTATCCGCCTATCTCAGTGCTGGAGAGTCTCAGCAGGCTTATGCCCAATGTCACTTCAGAAGCGCACATGCAAAAGGCAAAAGCACTTCGACTTCTAATGGCCTCGTACGCGCGGTCTGAAGACCTTATTCGCATCGGAGCTTATCAGAAGGGCGCAGATCCGACGCTGGATCGCGCAGTTGAGATACTGCCACAACTGAACGAATTTCTGCACCAGCGCCCTGAGCACATTGCCCCCTTTACAACCGCTGTGAAATCTCTTCTGGAGCTTGCTAGCTGATATGGCCTTTCAATTCTCACTTGATACTGTACTCAGGGTTCGCGGAATCGTTGAAGAACGCGAAGAACGTCTGCTCCAGAAGATACTTTTCGAGATCGCACAGACCCTCGAGAGCATAGCCGGAATCGATGCCGAAATTGCAAAAGCAGATGCTTCCCGCAATGCTGAGATATTCATGCCCTCGATTGGGCACAATCTTCATGCGTCCTACGGAGATCTCAAGTCGCTGAAGCAACGCAGGCTCGAACTCGCAGGCAACGTTGAGAAGCTTGAGGGCTTGCGAGACCGGCAGTTCATCGTCTACGCCGAAGCACGGCGAAATCGCGAAATGCTTACGGATATGCTGGAAGAAAAGCGCGGTTTGTACAATGGCCTCCTAGCGCGGAGCGAGCAGAAGACCATGGATGACAACTACATTGCCCGACGCGGACGCATTTGAATGAGCATGCTCAACCGAGACCCTGCTTTCCGTCAGATTCAACGATAACCACATCTGATCTTGGCCCACTCCCTCCCGCTCGGGTTATACCGCTGCGGCCTGCGATGTTATGCAGCATCCAGCGCGCAGAATCCAGACAGCATGAGTCATGACTCGTTCTCTGCACGCCTAAACTCCCCATGTAATTGTGAGTATCCAGTTGGCCTGTGCCTGCATTTTGCTGCTCAGCAGAAGTGCGTCCGCGCTGTTAGGCTGCTGCTCTGCGCGATACTCGGCAAGCTTTGCCCACCTGCAATTCGGCAAAACTTGCCCGCTTTGACTAACCACCTTCGTCTCCTTTGCGAACCACAAGAATGGAACGATGAAACCACGCGACTTAGCGTGATTGACGGAGCGAGGCAGTCGAGTTTTGGTTTGGGCCGCCAAGTGCTTATAGATAGGTGTGATTGCCAAAGCCACTTTCGACGAATTGCCTACCCGGTCTTCAGGGTTGCTGAGCACGGCATCGCCGGCGCAGACGAGCGACTCTTCGCCGAGGACATTCAGCGATTCGTTGAAAACGGCTTCGACGACTTTTCTGGGGACCAGTATTAACGCCGGGAGGAACACCAGGGCTACGGAGAGCGAAGCGCCAATTCCAGAGGATTCGAAAACGCGGCGCAGTGTCCTTGGCGCGGTGTCCAGCCTGACACCGTTTCTCTTCCAACAGACGCTTCCGCTGCAGGTCAACCCATCGCTCTCCACGTACTCAATTCCTGACCAGTTCCAGCTGGCCTCGAATGAGTCCGCCTCCTTTGATGCATCCGCAGATGCTGCCTTCAATGTGATTCCCGGGAACTCCCAACTTTCTGCGCAAGGCGAAGTAAGCCTGAGTTCAGATCTGAAACCCAGCCTTACTACAAACCCTGCCTCGTGCGCCGTCCCGGTAATGCTGTCGCAGTCCCGTGCTGACGCAGTTCCCTGCAAGGATTCTGAAGTCATCCAGAACCCTGCATCTGCTGCAGCCACAGGCGCGACTCCGGGTGCATTGGCTTCTCAAATCGCAGGTCTTCCTCAGGCCGCGAATCATCTTCCATCTGCACTGCAGAAGGCAGACCCCGCTCTGCTGGGGCATAACGAAGCTTCGCAAGCGCGACCAGGGTTCGCCCAGGACACTTCTCAAACGATCTTGCCGGGCCATGATCCCTTGGCAGCTGCTTACGGCACTTCAGATGCTTCAACGAGCCAACTCGTACCCCCGAGCGAAGCTGCTGCAACGGATCTCCGGGGAGCAGTCACAGCGACCGGGCAAAGTGGACTTACTGATAGGAGCAAATCGCTGGGAGCGACTTCCTCGTCCACAACGTTGCCCAATCTCGCGGATGCAGGCAAGAATGCCGACGGGCTGAAGATGCGCGCGATCCCCGGAGCCACCCAGACGCGAACCAAAGAAGGCTTCCTTGATGCATCCACATCCGGAAGTCAGAGCCTGGGTTCCGGCCCCATGCCAGGGGCGGCCTCATCTCAAGTGCAGTTCAGCCCTGCAGACCACACAACTGCCGCGATTGCCCACGGAGTGGACACCGCTCCTGCCTTCAATGCACAAGCTGTCCCAGCGTCCGTAGGGGACTCCGGCCATGGCGCGAAGATGCCGGAAACTGCTTCTCCTGCCCCATCCGTGGCGCCGGAAGCGCCGCCGGTCATCAACACCGCGAGGTTGATCCAAACCATGAGTCAATCCGAGATGCGGGTCGGAATGCGGTCCAACGAATTTGGCAATATCTCGATTACGACTTCATCGGTTCGGGATGTGGTCTCAGCGCAGATTTCGCTCGAGCACGGCGAGTTGGCCAAGGCAATCGCTATCCATTTGCCCGAGATGCAGGCCCGGTTGGGCGGCCATCAGGCAATGGACGTGACGATCAACATGAATGGGCAGGGAGCAGGAACGTCAGAGGGAACGACAAACGGCTCAGCGGACCAATCCCGCTACGCCGGGCAGCAAACAGGCAGCACGGCCTCCACTGGTTCAAGGACGAGCATTGCCGCGCGCCCAATCTTAGCGGCCGTTTCGGCCAGAACAACAATCGATGGCAGGCTCGATGCCCGCCTAGACATCCAGGTTTAGCCAGGGCTTCAGAACAAGCCGATTCAGGAGGACAGATCATGCACCAGGTTTCAGCAAATTTTACATTGCCTACGATTTTGAACACGCTCCAGCCAGTCGCTGCGAACGGGCTCTCAAAAAGCCAGAGCGTCAAAGCCAACGCCGCCACTGCAACAAACACCAGCAGTTCCACTTCCAGCACCAGCTCGGCCGGCGGGCTGGGAACCACCTTTCTTACTCTCCTGGCGCAGGAGTTGCAAAATCAGGATCCAACGGCTCCTGTGGACCCGACCGCAATGGTCGGCCAGATGATTTCGCTGAACCAACTCCAGCAGCTCATCACGATCAACCAGACTCTCACTGGTCCAGTCGCCACGACACCGACTGCGGGCACAACGCCCAGCACTTCGGCGGCCTCATCCGTTCTCGGCGGCGTCGCAGGGGCGCTTTCCCCTTCGGCCGCCGGCGCAGCCAGCAATCAGCTGCCCTTTGATCCCAACACCATGATGCCTCTCAGCACCGGGAACCCCGGTGCGGTCGCGGCCTCGATCAACTCATCCATCAACGCCGCGAACATGGGCTTTTCTGGAACCAACAACAACACCTCTGGAGGCAAGTAATGGGATCTTTTTCATCACCACTGTCTGGACTTTTGGCTGCTCAGAATCAACTGCAGTCCGTATCCAATAACCTGGCGAATATTGACACGGATGGTTACAAGGACCAAACGCTGGCCTTCAGCGACATATTCTCCCAGACTACGTCCACAAACGGCAGCGGAGATCCGCTCCAGGTGGGGTTTGGCGTTTCTGTTGCGTCCACAGATTCCAACTTCACCGAGGGAAATCTGAACGCGACAGGATCGGCTGCGAACATGGCCCTGAACGGCAATGGCTTCTTTGTGACGCAAGGCGCGAACGGTACGCAGGATTACACGCGCGCCGGTGACTTTACCACCAACAACGCCGGAGAGCTAACCACGCCGAGTGGTCAGTTGCTGCTCGGATATCCGGCGGTCAATGGCGTGGTCAACACTTCGGCTGGTCTGCAGCCAATGCAGGTTGGCAACGTCGTAAGCCCCGCCGCGGCGAGCACGACCATCGGGGTTACGGCCAACCTCAGTTCCACCACTGCAATTGGCGGCTCCGGTGGCAGCAGTGCCCTCGCGGTCTTCGACTCGTTGGGAACTCAGCATAACCTGACGGTTTCCTACACCAAAACGGCGGCGAATACCTGGACCTACTCGGTCTCCGTACCGTCAGCCGATATTACCGGCGGCGTGGGATCCACTACGGTCGTCGGTTCTGGAACGCTGAACTTCAACAGTTCCGGCATCCTCACCTCAACGACATCTGTCACTCCCATCAGCATCCCCACGCTCGCTGATGGCGCGACCTCTCCCCTGACGCTTGCAGGGCCCTTTGGGACCGCTCTCGCGCCAACCGTAACGCAATTCGCATCCGCAAACTCCACCAGCGCCAGCAGTACAGACGGTTATGCGAGCGGCGCACTGCAAAACTACTCCGTTCAGCCGGATGGGACCATCGAAGGCACGTTTGCCGGCGGAAACTCGATGGCGCTGGGACAGGTTGCGGTTGCATCATTCGCCAATGTCCAGGGGCTCGCCAACACGGGCAACAATAATTTCCAGCCGACTGCTGCCTCCGGCGGCGCCGTCGTGGGAGTGGCCGGGACCGGCGGACGGGCCACCGTAGTCGGCGGCTCCGTAGAGCAGTCAAACGTTGACATCGCGACGGAATTCGCAAAGCTCATCGTGGCGCAGCAGGCTTACTCGGCAAATGCAAAGTCGGTTACCACCTTCAACCAAATCTCACAGGCAACCATTGCAATGCTGCAGTAGCAAATCGCCGTTCTAGGGCCTGTTCACACTCCCTGAGTGGATGGCGTTGCGAGCGTGAATCGGGCCAAGCAATTCTGGGCACACAGGGCCGAGTCCGAGAGCTGTGGCGACCCCTCCGCTGAGGGCGAGAACGAAGTATGGCCCGATTTGCGCCGCAACCCGAAGGGACGGGGCCAGTTTTCCCCATTTCGGCGTCGCTCCTCGCTTCAGTAACCGGTTACAGCGCACTCGTCACTCCTTGAACTGAGAAAAACTGGTTCCCGTCGCCACCACCCAGGGAGTGTGAACAGGCCCTAGTTTCTTAGCATTGCATTAAAGGCAAGTCAGGTCAGCACAATTGCTGACCTGACTTGCCCACCTTCAGTGAATGTGTCTCATGCCGGCCTCACCTAGCTTCCAACATCGCTGGGCTCCGTCCTCTATTCGAGAACCGAACCGAAGATCTTGCGAATTTACTTCACCATATTTAGCAACAACTTAGCCATATTTCCCAGCTTGACCAGGATAGTCTCTCCCGTGCTTTGGCAAACGGTCTCCCGATTGCTTTAACCCTAATCGTATGGCCAACTCAAGTGGCCAGCGGTGGCAACGGAAGAGAGACCCATGAAGACTGCAATCACGAATGCGCACCTTGCGCTGGAATCGAATTCGGCAAAGGAAATGGTGTTGTCCGATAGACAGCCAGAGTTGAACCCAGGCGAGTCTTTGCCCTGGCTTCCCTGCACAATTGCGCTCGATATACCCGTGCTGAGGTTTACCGTCGGCGATCTTCTTGGCCTTGTAAGTGGCTCAATCGTTGAGACGTCCTATCATCAGAGCAGTGATCTTCCGCTACGCGTGAACGAGCAGCTTGTTGGCTGGACCGAATTCGAGGTTGTTGGGGAACGCCTCGCCGTGCGACTCACGGACCTTTCATGAGGACGGCCGTGACTGACATATCCGAAGCGGTCGGCTCCTTGCGAGGCATGCCGGCACGCACCCGCGTTTCACGGTCCCAGCGTCGTGAACCGGTGCCCCCACCCATCTTTCTTTGCAAGCAGAACCAGACACCCATCAGGGCCGCGAATCCGGTGCCGAACGTGGCAGAGCCCATCACGAAAAAGCCTCCGTTCAAGGTCAGTGTCCGGCTTTCGGCCCCGACGGCCGGCACTGGCGCCAATGTCCTCCATCACACCTCAGGCCTCTTGTCGCTCGCACTCAATTGGATTCGCGAACGCCGGTCCGGACGGTCACGGGGCAGGCGCCTGAAGGTGACCGAAACCGTATCTTTGGGTGACAAGCGCTTCATCGCTGTCGTCCAGATGGATGGAATTCAATATCTTGTGGGGGGCGGTGCGACAAACGTCACACTGTTGGCGCAACTCAAAGAAAATGAACCCTTTCAAAATCTCCTCAAAGAAGCCCTTTCGGCTCCCGAGCAGCACACTGCCGAGCCTTTGATCGAGCAACTCGGGCAACAGATATGAAGAATTCGATCGTGAGCATCGCCGTGTTCTGCCTTCTGCTGTTCGTTCCGGCAAAGCCAGCGATGGCAATGCCCGCCGCGGCCATTACCGGGTTCCCTGGCATCTCGATATCTTCGACTGCGCTCTTGGCTTTTGGAGTGTTCGGAGAAGACCAGTTTGGCGATGCAATCGGTCAACAGAACTTACAGCCGTTACCCAATGTGCCAAGCAGCGCGCCGGTTGTAGATCCGCCTCAACAGCCCATCGCCCTGCCACCGTCCGCAGGTCCGATTCAGTTAGGCCCTGTGCCGGTGGATGGCAATGAACTGCGAATCTCCGGGCTGGGTGGTGGATCCGCGCAATGGACAATCGTCGTCCTGCTCACTTTTCTGACGATTATCCCTTCCATCCTGATCTGCATGACACCGTTTGCACGGCTCTTGATCGTCTTTCATTTTCTCCGCCAGGCGCTCGGACTGCAGACCACGCCGTCCAACCAGACCCTCATTGGGCTGTCCGTCATCATGACCTTCTTTCTGATGCAACCGGTCGGCGTGGCGATCTACAACGACTCGGTGGTCCCCCTGCAAGCGGGCAAAATCACCGCCATGGACGCTGTAGTGCGCGGCGGAATTCCGATGCGGCAATTCATGTCGCACTACGTGCGCGAAAAGGATGTCGCTCTGTTTCTTGATATCGCCAAGGAGCCTCGCCCCAAGGACATCAACGATGTTTCCTTCCGCGTCTTGCTTCCGGCATACATCCTCTCCGAACTGAAGGCCGGCTTCCAGATTGGCGCCGTGCTCTTCCTGCCTTTCCTCGTGGTCGATATGGTCGTTGCATCGATTACCACCTCAGTCGGCATGATGCAATTGCCGCCGGTCGTCATTTCCACGCCGCTCAAACTGCTGCTGTTTCTCATGGTGGACGGCTGGCATTTACTCATCGGCGCCTTGATGAGGAGTTTCAGCTGATGGGCGTAGATGAAGTAGTCATGATGGCCCGATCAATGCTTCAGGAGGTCGTGATTCTTATCGCGCCCATCCTGGCGGCCGCCATCATCATCAGTCTGCTGGTCAACATCGTGCAAGTGCTTACATCCCTGCAGGATCAGACCTTGTCGCACGTGCCGCGTCTGCTTGTAACCGGAGCGACACTTTTCTTCATGATGCCATGGATGTGGCGGCATCTCGCACACTACACAATTGGCCTTCTGTCGGACTTTCACTGGGTGCTGCAATAGTGAACATTTCATTGGTTCAGATCTTCGGAGCATTGCTGACTATCGGCGTCCGGCTGACTGGGATCATGCTGTTCGCGCCCTTCTTTGGCAGCATTGTCATCCCGGCGCGCGTAAAGGCCGTGTTGGTGCTGGCCTTGACCGCACTTCTGTATCCGATGCTTTCTTCCAAGATTCCGGCAACGACGATCAGTCATTGGCCCATGATGGTTTTCAGCGAATTGCTGATTGGGGTCGCACTCGGGGTTGCTACGAATGTGGTTTTTGACGGCGTACAGATGGCCGGCCAGATATTGAGCGTGCAAATGGGCTATTCGCTGGTCAATATTCTCGATCCGCAAACACAGGTCGAATCGACCGTGGTGGCGACGTTTCACCAGACCATTGCAATGTTGATCTTTCTGCGACTCAATGTTCATTTTTGGATCCTGCGTGCACTGGCACGGAGCTTCGACTATCTGCCACCGGCCTCGGGTCACTTTGGCGGAGCTTTCACGGCCGCTGTGTTGCACGTGGGGGCCGGAGTGTTCGCCATCGGTATCCAGATTGCCGCGCCCGTGCTCGCTGCAACCCTCCTCGCTGACATTGCGCTTGGCCTCCTCGGAAAGGCCTCTCCTCAGTTGCCCTTGATGCTGCTCGGGCCAGCAGTGAAGAGCATTCTGGGACTGCTGGTTCTGATTTGCGCTCTCAAGTATTGGCCGGATATGTTCGCACACCTCTTTCTCGCTTCGATGGTGCAGGCCGACCATCTTCTTCATCTTGCTCAATAACCTCACACTCCACGGGGATATATGGCTGACGGAAGCAAAACAGAACAAGCAACACCAAAGCGCAGGGACAAGGCGCGAGAACAGGGCCAGGTAGCCCGTTCCCGCGACCTTCCCGGTGTTTTCGCGCTTGCTGGTGTGGTCGGCGTCATGGCTCTGATGGCGCCCACCGCAGTCACACACTGGACTGCGTTCTACCGGAACACCCTCTTTACCGCCTCGACAGGCAACCTTGACAGCAACGGACCTGCCCTCTTCTGGAGCGCGGTCGAAGTGATGCGCTGGATTGTCCCCGTCCTCTCAGCTGGAATGTTGCTCTCGCTCTTTGCCGGGCTCGCTCAGGGTGGTGTCAACTTTGCTCCCGAAGCGCTGGCCCTCAAGTTTGAAAGATTCAATCCCGCCAGCAAACTAGGGCAGATCTTCTCTCCCATGGGCCTGAGCAACCTGCTCAAGTCTCTGCTGCCTTTCGGGGCCATCGTCTGGCTCTCCGTCAATTCGGTGCAAGCGCATTGGGAGATGATGGTGCATGCTTCCAGCCTTGGCCTCCGAGTCTTTGCCAATTTTGTTGGATCCATGATCTTCGATCTGACCTGGAAATCGGGGCTCGTCCTGCTGGCATGGTCGGCAATCGACTACTTCCTTACTCTGAGGAAAATGGACAGCGACATGAAGATGACCAAACAGGAAGTCCGGCAGGAATCTAAAGAAACGGACGGAAACCCAGTTATCAAATCGCGCATCAGGCAGGTGCAAAGGGCGATGCGGAGAAGGCAGTCGCTCAAGGCGGCCGCAACTGCAACGGTGATCGTCACCAATCCAACCCACTATGCGGTGGCGCTCCGATACGAACCGGACATGCCCGCGCCGACGGTCGTGGCCAAGGGACGTGACCTGCTCGCAGAAAGAATCAAACAGTTAGCCCGCGACAACGGGATCATGCTCGTGGAAAACAGACCTCTGGCCCAGGCTCTTTACAAAAGCGTGGAAGTCGGCGACTCCATTCCCTCGAAGCTCTATCAGGCCGTTGCCGAAATCCTGGCCACCGTCTTCCGCGCTCAAGCTGAAGTGCGGCGCGGTGAGGCGGAACGACGATCGAGAAATGCTTCCGGGCAGAAGGTTGAAGATCCCTCAGCTTCTTCCTCAAAGAAAGCGCCGGTGGCCCAATGATGCAGCGAGTGATAGCAGTTCTCAAGAAGTCCGGCGAGTGGATCGCGCCAATATCCGCAGTCGCAATGGTCTTTGTGATGCTTGTTCCATTGCCAAGCTTCCTTCTCGATCTTCTGTTGACCATCAGTATTACCGCATCGATACTCGTTCTGCTCACGGCCATCCAGATTCTCCGCCCTGTTCAGTTCTCCGTTTTCCCGAGTCTTCTTCTGCTGCTTACTCTGCTTCGGTTGTCGCTCGATCTGGCCAGTACACGCCGCATCCTGCTCCACGGCAATGAGGGCACGTCTGCCGCGGGCAAGGTCATTGAAGCCTTCGGCCAGTTTGTAGTCGGCGGCAATTACATCGTTGGCTTCGTCCTGTTTCTGGCCCTAATCGCCATTCAGTTCCTGGTCATCAGTCACGGCGCTGTGCGAACTGCGGAGGTCACAGCCCGCTTTACCCTCGATGCGATGCCAGGCAAACAGATGGCAATCGATGCCGATCTAAACGCGGGCATCATCAATGAACAGCAGGCTCGAGCCCGGCGTGAGCGCGTAGCCCGGGAGGCAGAGTTCTGCGGAGCAATGGATGGCGCTGCCCGCTTCAGTCAACGAGATTCCCTGGCCACCATTCTCATTATGGCAATCAACATCGTTGCCGGCTTCCTGATCGGCGTGTTTCAGCAAGGCGTTCCATTCCAGGACGCTTTGAAGACTTACACGATCCTCACGGTGGGCGACGGTCTGGTAACCATTCTGCCTTCACTTCTCGTTTCAGTTGCGGGTGGAATCGTCGTCACACGGGCTGCCTCCAAGGAAAGTCTCGGCGTCAACGTCGGCAAGCAGCTATTCAATAGCCCTCGGCTGTTGTGGATTGCCGGCGGAGCGCTGACGGCTCTGGGGCTTATCCCTGGCTTGCCGAAATTCTCTTTCTTCACCCTTGCTGCTGTGTTGATGTTTGCCGCATGGAAGATGAAAGCGGTGCCTGTGGTCGATGAGTTGGAAGCGCTGGACCTGAGCATCAAGGCTGCCACGGCGGGCGGTGCGGCTGCTCCTGCACTCGATCCAATGGATGCGGTGATGAAGCTTGACGAACTGATGCTCGAAGTAGGCGTGGGCCTGGTTCCTCTCGTCGATGCAAGTCAAGGCGGCCAACTTCTGTCACGCGTGAAATCTATGCGCAAAAATCTTGCTCGAGACTTAGGCTTCCTCGTGCCATCCATTCACATCACGGATAATCTCGCCCTCAAGGAACGCGAGTATGTCATCTACCTTCGAGGCGTGGAAATCGCGCGATGGGAATTGCGCCGGGATTGCCTTCTTGCAATCAGTTCGAATGCCAATGCGCCTGAACTGCCCGGTCAGGATACCCGCGAGCCTGCATTTGATGTGCCTGCGAAGTGGATCTCTCCCATGACGCAGGGCCAGGCAATTGCCGCTGGATATGCAGTCGTCGATGCTACCTCTGTGTTGGCAGCTCATCTTGCTGAGGTTATCAAACACAACGCGAGTGAACTCTTGTCGCGCCAGGAAACCAAGAGGCTGGTTGACCGGCTCAGCGAATCTCACCCGCGCTTGTCCGACGAACTCATCCCGAAGCTCTTGAGCCTCGGCGAGGTGCAGAAAGTCTTGCAGCAACTCTTGCGGGAGCAGGTCTCAATCCGCGACTTGGGCACAATTCTCGAAACCCTTGTGGACACCGCTTCTTTCAACAAAAATCCGATCACCCTCGTTGAGGCAGTTCGACACACATTGGGACGAGCACTGATCCGGCCACTTCTGAATGAGCATGGCGAGCTAAGAGTGGTTACACTCGCCACGTCAATTGAGGAGGAATGCATGCGCGGATCGAATCTCCAGCCCAATCAGACTCTTTCAAGTCCGCAGCAAGTGTCGCTGGCACGCCGGGTATTGGACGGCTTGCGGACGAATTTCGGAAACGAAATCGCTGCAGCGCCGCCGGTACTGCTCTGCTCTTCACCCGGCCGTTATTACCTTCGCCGCCTGCTTGAGCCGTTCATTCCGAAGATCGTCGTTATTTCGCCAGGGGAAATTCCTCCCATGACACCAGTCCAGTCAGTAGGAGTCCTCCATTGAAACGACCAGATATCAGGCTGGGTAACGCTGCGCTTGCTCTCGGCATTTTCATGAGATTCGCGAAACTCAGAAGCAGATCGACCAATCGGCAAACAAAGGAAGTGAGTGAATGACAACTGCAGCCGTAGCTTACAGCACAAGCAATTCCAGCGACGATGAGCGCAATGAACTCGTGATGCGTGAACTACCGCAGGTCTACTACGTGGCGGCAAGAATCCGTGAACGGTTGCCCAATCATGTGGAGCTGGAGGATTTGGTTCAGGCGGGCGTGATAGGCCTTCTTGAAGCTTGCCGTAATTACGATTCCACAAAGGATGCACGCTTTTCAACGTTTGCAAAATTCCGCATCCGGGGTGCAATCCTCGACAGTCTGCGGAAATTGGACTGGGGATCACGCACCCTGCGCAAGAAGGGACGTGAGATTGCCGGGTCCATCGTCAAACTAGAAGGGTCCCTGGGAAGGCATCCTCTTGAAGAAGAGATCTCCTCGGATCTGCGGATTAGCCTTGACGAGTTGCAAAAGACAATGACGGAGTTGGACGGCCTTCACCTCGTTGGGCAGCAGGTTGGTTCCTCGGACGATCCCAACATCTCCTATGACCTGATTGAGTCTGCACAAAGCGCGAGCGGCGACAATCCTTTCGATCTTTGTCTGGAAGGCGAAATGAAGGCCCATCTTGCTGAAGCAGTCTCGCAAATGTCGGAACGCGAGCAATTGATCTTGTCGCTGTACTACCAGGAGGAACTGACAATGAAGGAAATTTCTGAGATTGTTGGCATTGCCGTCTCGCGCGTATCGCAGATACATGCCAGTGTGACTCTAAAATTGCGGTCTCTGCTCAGCCACCTTCGCAAGGAAGAGCCCATAATTCAAAGCCGTCCAACTGCCACGAGCCGGGGCGCAGGTGACGCGCAGTTTGGAATGCGTGCATGACAGCGACGTCCAAACAAGTTGAGACAAGGGGAACTCCGAAGAGCGCCCAAACGGGGCGACTGCGGAATATTCATTCCTGCAACTTCCGATATGCCGGGCGACTATCGAATGAAAACGCGAGGGCGTTGACCGAACTTCATGACAAGTTTGCGCTCAACGTAACCGACGCGCTGGAACTCTATCTTGGAGCATCCCTTCGGCTGAAGCTTCTGTCGCTCGAACAGATGCCGATTGCCGACTATATCAGCAGCGTGCCGTCAACCAGCCACTTGGTTCCATGTGCGCTGAACGTGATGGAGAGCAATTTCCTGATGGAGATGGATATTGCACTCGTCTTTCCCATCATCGACCTTCTGCTCGGCGGTTCCGGAACTTCTCTTGAAGAAGCCCGCGAACTCACCGAGATCGACGAAGACATCATGGAAAGCGTTACCGCCATCATCGTCAAACAGGTCGAGCGCTCGTGGAGAGCTCTGAACCTGTCGCTGTCACCGGGTCATTGCATCAAGCCGGGCTTGATTCAACAGGTCTTTATGCAGAACGAAAAACTCGTTCTATTGATGTTCGAGATGACCGTGGGACTGTCTACCAGGCCCTTCAATATCGTGCTGCCTACTTCGTTCGTAGGTTTCCTTCTCAGATATCTCAAGGCTGCGCAATCGAAGAAAAGTTCCAGCCTTCGTCTGCTGCGGAATCCGAGCCTGCGCGAGCGAATCCTCGACTGCGATTTCAAGGTCTCTTCCGACATTACGCAGATGCGGGTGATGGTGAAAGATTTGATCGGCCTCAAGCCGGGAATGATCCTGAAAATGAAGGCTCCGCTGAAGACTCCGGGAAAACTGACTGTCGAGAACGTAGAAATATTTGAAGCATTGCCGGTTCGCAACGGTACGCGGAAGGCGGCACAACTGTTGTCCCAATCGCATGAACCGGTCGCGACAAAGGAGTAGTATGACCAAGCAGGCTGCTGAAGCAAACAATCGGGCTTTCTCAATTGCATTCTTTGACGCAATGGCTGGGGCAATTTCCGAAGCCACTGGATCGCCCTGGCTGGTCGCCGCCGTACCAGATGCGGAGGCGAGTCCAGATGACTCGGTGCCGGTCTGGTTGAAGCTCACGCTCACAGGCAGTCTGGATGGGGAAGTCCTGCTCGAGTTCCGACGCGACGAAGCCACTATGCTTCTTTCCAAGGGTTCTCGTCAACCGATCGAGGAGTTTGGCGAAGAGCAGGCCGCTGCCCTCCTGAAACTGATCAATGTGGCGAGTTCCAGTTTCCTCGCCGCTGCAGGTCGGGAATACGGCAAATTTGCGGTCGAGGCAACTTCCGCGTCTGAGCCCCTGTCGGAGAGTGCGGACTCTGTTCAGATGACTGCGGCTGACGGCGACTCGAATCGCTTCACCGTATCGATGCGATTTAGCCCGGAGATCGCTGCTTCCCTCTCCCTTCGCGCGCAGGCCGTGAGCACGGCCGCAACTGCCGGGAAGCCCGCAAAGACAGCGCTGAATGGTTCATCCCCAGATCCAGTAAACCTCGAACTGGTCATGGATGTTGAATTGAATGTCACGCTCCGATTTGGCCAGCGTCAGCTTACGTTGCGCGAAGTTCTGGAGCTTACAACCGGCTCGGTTGTTGAACTTGATCGACACGTTGAGGAACCGGTTGAACTCCTTCTCGAGGGGAGAGTGATCGCAAGAGGCGAGGCGGTCGTCATCGACGGTAACTATGGACTGCGTGTAACTGAAGTCACACAGTCCATCTCCTCCCCGTTCCTCTATTGATCGCCGATGCCCATTCGCGGAGCAATGAAATGAATGAGGAGTCACGTAGAACATGAAGCTCATCCGTCTAAAACCTCCGGCCCTGGCTGCCGGAAGCAAGGCGAACGCCTCCCGATGCGCAATCTGTCATCGATCCCTGGCCTTGCGACAACTGACTACAGGCAAAACGCGAATCAGCATGCATGGAAGCTATTCTTGCAGCTTAGCGTGTTTTGCAGCTGCTGCGGAGGCTGAGCTGTCGAAGCTTCTGGAGATGGTGACTGTGCAGCCGGAGCACGTCGCGCGGATGTCGCTTGCCCATATCCTTATCAATCGCGGCTCTATCACCCGCGAGCAATTCCGGGCGGGTTTGGATGACCAAAAAGAAACCGGAGAAGAGATTGGGATGGTCCTGATGCGACTGGGCTTTGTCAGTGAAGCGCAGTTGACTGCGGCACGAGCGATTCAGTGGGATTGCCCGGCATTTGCGCTCACGAGTCAGGCCAGCCTGTCGAGTGTTCAAATTCCGGAGCCTCTCATTCAGGCCTATTCCATGATCCCATTGCACTACACCCGTGCAAGAAACCTGCTTCTGGTTGGTTTTGTTCATTCCATCGAATATGGGCTGCTGTACTTGATTGAGCGAATGACAGGGCATAAGACGGAACCCTGTTTCATCTCCATGGCTGACTTTCAGTCCCATTTGAACGAATTGAACCTGATTCAAGAGCAGCCAGAAGTCGTAATGCAGGGTGAATCCAAGTTTCAACCGGTCAAAACACCCGCAGAAATGGCCCAGATCCTCCTCGATTGCGGCGCTGAAGGCGAGTTGGTTGAGGCCGTGATCGGCAGGTGCAGAAAGTTTCTGTGGGCGCGGCTGAAGTTCGCTTCCAAAGATGTCGATTTCCTGTTCAATGCGGGTTGAGTCCATGCCCCCGCAGCTCTCCTCCAGTTTTCTCCCATTTGCCTCACATATCAGAAATAGCTCCCGTAATGTCAGGAATCGTCGCATTTGCTTGGACAGTTTTCTTTCGATGCCGATAGATGAATTCAGGAGTGAATCAGTGCTGAATTATGCCGCAAGCCCCATCCGCGATCACAATTGGATTCCCTCGTCCGCCCGGAGCCACGATCACTTCCGAAAGCAGAGATCGGCTCCCCAGCAGGAGTCAGATTTCCTCGACGAGGTGCCCGTCATGTTGTCAACCGTCCTCGGCCTTCAGATCCTCCTGCACGAGTCCTGCATTGATTTGCAGATGGCATCCGAACTCGTATTGAGCGATGTCGGAGCCACCATCCAGATCTTGCGCCTCATTGGGACAGAGTACGGGCAGACTCCGGAGCGTCCCATCGGAATGGGGAACTGTCTTGCGGGCCTCGAGGTGGATTCCTGGTTTGGTGCAATCTCATCCCGTACGTTTCCCTGTGACACCGAACACGCCGCGACGACTGCGTTATGGAAGCACTGCCGGCTGGTCGCCCAATATGCGCGGCTTGTCGCTGGCTTGGTTGACGATATCTCTCCAGAGGACGCCTATCTCGTCGGACTTCTCCACGATATCGAAGCAGTCCCAGCGGCTCTGAACATGAAGGGCGGCTCCATGGATCGCATAAGGCAAGGCGCGCTCGTCGCAATGGAGGGATCTCTGCCGCTCTTTGTTCTCGCCGCGATTCGTACAGTGAATCACTCCAGTCCTTGCTCAACATGGAAGTTCATCCTCTCCGCAGCGCACAAGGTTGCCGACTCGCGAAAGGAATTCGATCAGGCTGCTCTGGGCAACGCCAGACCCCGAAGCGCACGATTGAGCTAGGTGATTTCCTTCTTTACCACAAGTGCGCATGGCCTGGTTCTCCCAACTCCACTCACCTGGCTTGCCTGCGCCGCGAAACCCGTGCTGACTTCAGCTCAAAGACGGTGAGTCTGAGTCAAATCCGGTTCTCAATTCCGATCAAGAGGATCAAGTCCCGCGTGGAAGCAACACTCAATCTCATCCGCTCCTCATTTACTCTTAATTCCTCGTGCCCTTCTGGCTCGCAAATCCATCGCTTTTGCGAAAAACACCCCAAAAATCGGAAATAATCTGATCGATCAGGTGTGGCCCCCGACGTGCTTATTACTAGGCGAGGCCACACCATGAACAGTGGGTACTATGCCGCCTGCACGGGGCTTATATCACGCACTCTAGCGCTGGAAACGATCGCGAATAATCTGGCCAACACCAGCACTTCGGGGTTCCGGGCAACTCACAACGTCTTCAGTTCCCTGTTGGCAACTACCGGGAGCGACCAGCTTTCTGAATTGAACCAGGACGCAAACGACTTCGGTGTTCTGAGCGGCACGCATCTGGACACTTCGCAGGGTGCGCTTGTTCACACCGGCAATGAGCTGGATCTTGCCATGGAAGGCCCTGGGTACTTCGCGGTACAAACCGCCGATGGCACCAAATACACCCGAGGTGGAAACCTCCGCATATCTCCGCAGGGACAGTTGATTTCTGCCGCAGGCGATCCGATATTGGGTGAGAACGGGCCGATCACGATTGTCGGAGAACCAGTTTCAATCAGTGCAGACGGAACGATCTCCGCAAACGGGGCCATCTCGGGGCGGCTCAAGCTGGTCGAGTTCGCACCCACGACGCAGATTCAGAGCGCAGGCGGGACCTACTACACAGCGCCCACTGGAACAGAACTTCCGGCCACAAACTCCCAGGTCAGGCAGGGAACACTCGAAAGCTCAAATGTGAATCCCGTCACCAGCGTCGTGGAGATGATCTCCGCTCAACGCGAAGTGGAAACCATGCGCCGTGTGTTGACGATGTTCAGCACCGAGCTCGACAAGACCGCGGCTCAGGACCTTCCCCGCGTCAGCTAACCTACCGACTCTTGCCTACCGAGGCAGAAATGAAAGGTACTGGATATGTTTCGTGCTCTTTATACGGCCGCCAGCGGAATGACCGCTCAGCAGTTGAATCTGGACAACATCGCAAACAACCTCGCGAACTCAAGCACCACCGGCTTCCAGCAACGCCAGGTCAACTTTACCGACCTCTTGTATCAGAATGAGATCATGCCAGGCTCTGCGGCGACCCAGCAGACAACTATCGCTGCGGGCCTGCAAATTGGTTTGGGAACCAGGCCGTCGGAGACGGAGATTATCCAGACGCAGGGCGCCTTCGCCAGCACCGGGAATCCCTTTGATCTTGCAATTCAGGGCGCGGGATTCTTCCAGATTTTGATGCCCAACGGACAGATTGGCTATACGCGCGACGGCTCCTTTCATCCGGATGCGCAGGGAATGATGGTAACGTCCGATGGAAACCCGCTGCAGCCGGCGGTAACAATCCCAGCGGATGCGCTCAGTGTCAGCATCGGGAGTGACGGAACCGTTTCTGTCACCCAGCCCGGTCAGACGGCAGCCACCCAGGTGGGGAGCATTCAGACGGCTCTCTTCATCAATCCCGGGGGGCTCAACAGCGCGGGAAACAACATTTATCTGCCTACCACCGCATCCGGTGAGCCGATCATTGGAGCTCCGGGCGGAGCCGATGGGCTGGGAACCCTGCAGCAGGGCATGCTCGAGCAGTCAAACGTCAGCGTTGTCAACCAATTTGTGGCAATGATTCTCGCTCAGCGCTCCTATGAATCGAACTCCAGGGTTGTCAAGGCCGCCGATGAAATGTTGCAGCAGCTCAATCAACTGGCGCAGTAGCGTCGGTAGGAAATATGAGTGAGGAACGAGAGTCTATGAATGCGAGATTTGCCTTCGTCTTGGGGATAGCGGCCATCGCCTTGCTTGGGTTGGGACAATCCGAGTCCCAGGCAGCGTCCCAGGATCGCTATGTTCTGAGCGCGCCAAAGATCGCGCAGGCCCTCTCACTTCGAGGCTTGACAACGAAGGATGCGCACGTCTTTCTCCCCGCCAGGGTAGTTGCTACCGAGCCCGACCCGGCACTTGACGTCTTGTCGGTTTCCTCCACTCGCGACCGGCGCTCCACGGTCGCCACGGAATCCGTCACATGGATCAAACTCACCTGCCGTTTGCCTGGGAGATGTCTGCCGTTTTACGCGATGGTCAAGGGAGCGACGGGGCCGTACTCGGACCCAGCCGCCCCAAACGCGGCGCAACTTGAAAAGCCGCCGGTCGCGATCCGGGCGGGCGCGCAGGCCACGCTCATGATGGACGACAATCGGGCTCATATCCAAATCTCCGTAGTGAGCCTCGAGAACGGCGTGGCTGGCCACCGTATCCGCGTCGCAACGCTGGACCATAAGCACACTTATACCGCTGAAGTGGTCAGCGCGCAGTTGTTGAAAAGGAGCTTCTAAGATGTTGATTCCCTCGAATTCGCTGCGGAAAGCCGTCATCCTCCTTCTCGTGGCGGCGGCATCGGCTGGTGCCTATGGCGTGGACAAACCCAAGGCGAAGGGAAAGACGCCCGAGATGCTGCGCGCGGATTACATCACGCGCTTGCAGCAGGAATACATTCCCAATGAGGCCGAGCACACGGTCGGAAGTCTATGGACGGCACAAAGCCCCCTTCATGACTTCTCGGTGGATTACAAGGCGCGTCGATTGAACGACACGATCACAATTCAGGTTGTCGTCCAAACAACAGCAACGCAATCCGGAACAGTGGACAGCGAGCGAAGCTTCAACACGACCTCGAGCATCACAGGCGTTCTGGGTAAGTCTCCGGTTTCAACCAATCCCCTTCTGGCGGCCAGTTCTTCGTCGGCACTCAAGGGCCAGGGTTCGACGGCGACCAACACTCTCTTTGCCACCAGTCTCACCGGTCAGGTGATTGCCGTGCTCCCAAACGGAAACCTGGTGGTGGAGGCAAAGCGGCAAATCTTCATGAACAACCAGCACGAGGATGTGACCGTCCGCGGCATGATACGGCCCGGGGACATAGGGCCAAACAATACAGTGGCTTCGACTTCTCTGAGTAATCTCGAAATCGAGATGAAGGGCAAGGGAATCATCTCAGACGGCGTGCGACCGCCGAATCGTCTTACGAGGGCTATCTTATGGCTGTTGAACTTCTAAGTCACAATCCGGCTCATCAGGGGCGCAGCCGGCGTCCCAGCAGAATCAAGCGACTCATCCTGCCGCTCTTCCTGTGCGTCTCCTCTTCGCTGGCCCTGCTGGCCGGTCCGGTTGACAGGAAAGTCCTGCTGCGCGATGTGACCGAGATCCAGGGCGTCCGTGACAACCAGTTGGTCGGATACGGCCTCGTCATTGGACTGAGCCGCACAGGCGATACGCAACAGACATTTTTTACGGTGCAGACTCTGGCCAATACGCTGAGCAGGATGGGAGTTCAGATTGTCCCGGGCGTCGTGGTTGTCAAGAATGTCGCCGCCGTATTCGTGACAGCGACGCTTCCACCATTTGCGCGGCCGGGTATGAAGCTCGATGTGACCGTGTCCTCGGTAGGTGACGCCAAAAGCATCCAAGGCGGTGTCCTTCTGCTCACAGCTCTGCGGGCTCCGAATGGAGACGTGTACGCTGAGGCGCAGGGGCCGCTCGTCATCGGAGGATACTCCGAAGGTTCGGCGGGCAACACGAAGACGGTGAATCATCCGACTGTGGGAAGAATCTCTGAGGGCGGAACTGTTGAGCGGGACGCGGCGGTGAATCTGAGTCAATTCAAGACTGTCTCTCTCCTGCTGCTCAATTCCGACTTCACTGCGGCGCGGGACGTTGCAAACGTGGTCAACAAAGAATTCGGAAGGACAATCGCGACCGCCCTCGACAGCCGCCGTATCGACGTGAATGTTGCCGAAAGCGGCGAAATCTCGGTACCGGTCCTCATCGCACGCATTCAGAACCTCTCCATCAGCTTCCGGTCTCCAGCCAAAGTCGTCGTGAACGAGAGGACAGGCACAATCGTCATGGGCGGCGATGTGAGGCTTTCGCCGGTTTCCGTCATCCATGGCAGCCTGACGATTGAAGTGAAGACCACACAGCTGGTTTCTCAGCCGGCGCCCTTCTCGAATACTGGTACAACCCAGGTTGTATCCGAAACAAAACAAACCGTCAGCGATGGGCCCGCACAATCGATCCAGTTGGAAGAAGGGGCAAATGTGGACGAACTGATTAAGGGGCTCCACACCATCGGCGCCACTTCGCACGACATCATCGCGATTCTGCAGGCTATAAAGGCAGCAGGCGGACTGCAGGCCGACCTGGAGGTCATCTAATGTCCATTCCTTTGACGTCTGCCTTGATGGCCCCACCCCTTGGCGGACCGCAGATATCCAACCCGGATCAGGTGCTCCGCAAGGCATCTTCGGCTGCGCGGGAAAACGCCAAAATCGAAAAGTCGGCAAAAGATTTCGAATCCATTCTCCTGGGAACCTGGCTGCAGAAGGCGGAGGAGAGCTTTGGTTCGGTACCCGGCGAAGACGGTCAAGACTCTGACCCGGGCAAGGAGCAGTTTCAGGGGCTTGCCATGCAGCAACTGGGAAGTGCGATGACCGCCGGCGGCGGAATTGGCATCGCCAGGATGATTTCAACGCAACTCCACAAGGCGGATGAGGTCGCGGCTGCTTCTGCGGCAAAGTCGCCTCCAGCTTGAAACCGATGGCCGTATCCAGGTTCTCAACGAGCCCCTGCTCATAATTGCATGGCGCAGACTGAAATGATTCTCTCCGCTTGCCGATAGCAGTACCGTTGAGACAGGAGAAGTTTTCATGAAGATTGACTTGAACAACCTTCCGCCAAGCCATTTGACAGCCGGCCCAAGCACGAAAAAGGCTTCGAACACCGGCAATATCGATTTTCAGAGCACGACGGAAGATAGGACAACATTTCATTCGGATAGCGCATCGGTCCAGTCGCTGACCAACCAGGCGATGAATTCCCCGGCGATCCGGCAGTCCAAGGTGGATGCGCTCCGCCAATCGGTGAACGGCGGCACCTATGAAATTGACCCGGGCAAGATTGCCGAAGCTTTCATTGCCAGCAATGGCGAGTGAGCAAGCGATCGCTGCAAACAGAAGATTTGATTGACCAGGAAAGAGATTTCCACCTCAGAGGGACTTGCGCATGATCTACGAGGCACTCCAAACGCGTGATCACCTTGCCGCCACATACCTCCAGCAACTGCAGGCCTTGGCACTTGAGCTGTCTGTCGCCATGGATGCAATTGCAGCCAATGCGCTGCCCCGGTTTCAAGAGAGCGTAGCGAATCAGGAGATGCTCTGCGCCAGCTTGATGATCATCGCAAATACCGTTAGCGAAGGACTCCGGTTTTCCCAAAGACCAACGCCAGCCGGTATCGAAGATGCAGTTGAGCGGAAGATCCAAGCCACAAGCAGCGCAATCCGTGAGCTGAATTTGCAATATGCGGCTCTGCTGAAACATTCCGGCAGATCCATAGCGCTCCTTGCTTCTTTGTGCAGAAGCCACACAGGTCAATTTCGGGAGGCTCGCGGGATCCGGTTGAAACATCAGACCTGGTCTTGCGAGATGTAATCTATGTCTCTTAGCACTTCTTTGTCCATTGCTGTCCAATCTTTAGGTGCCGCTACAGGCGCCCTGCAGGCGACTAACAACAACATCGCGAATGCAAATACACCCGGCTATTCCCGCCAGGTTGTCATCTTGCAGGAAGCGGCGCCTACCAACCTGGGAAACCTGAGCGAAGGCAACGGCGTTGTGCTCGAGGGCTATCAGAGCGTCCGCGACGAGCTGCTGCAATCGAGAATCCAGCAGGAAACCCAGTCTCAGAGCGGCGCAAACGCGCAGCTTGCCTCCATGCAGCAGATACAGCCCGCTTTCACCACCTCAACTCAGGACATCGGTACGCAGATGTCCGCTCTGTTCGCCAGCCTCTCCAGTCTCTCGACAAATCCGACCAGCGCCTCTTCGCGTCAAGGCGTAATCACCGCGGGACAGAATCTGGCCACTGCCTTCAACACCGTATCAAGTACATTGACAACCCAGCAGTCTAATCTGAATTCCCAGGTCACCCAGGATGTTGGCGCAATCAACCAGCTAACCGCGCAGATTGCCGCATTGAACCCGCAAATCGTCCAATTGAAGGCGGCAGGGCAGGATGGGGGAACGCTGCAGGACCAGCAGAACCAGTTGGTCCTGAGTTTGTCCGCGCTTACCAGCGTATCGGTCACCAACGCGAGCGATGGCAGCACCACGCTCTCCACGGGCAACGGAACTCCCTTGGTCGTGGGATCACAAAGCCTTGCCTTGCAGACATCTACCGGCGCAAACGGCATGACGCAGGTTCTTGACTCCAACGGCACCAATGTCACGGCATCGCTCACCAGCGGAGATCTGGGCGGAAGCGTTCAGACGCGCGACCAGACAATTCCCGGAATTCTGAACCAATTGGATACACTGGCAAATCAATTTGGAAATGCCTTTAATGCGGCCCAGAAAACTGGCTTCGACCAAAACGGCAATGCCGGGCAAAACTTCTTTACCGTTCCTTCAACCGTAGCGGGGTCGGCTGGCGCCATCACCATGGCCATTACAAATCCTGCCTTGGTTGCTGCAAGCTCAGATGGAACCGCCGGGAGCGACGGAAACCTGGCCAACCTGAGTGGAGTGCAGACAGGTACCCTCGCAGCTGGTCAAACCCCAGGGGACGCTTATTCGAGCCTTGTCTATCAGGTCGGTAGTCTCACCTCAAACGCCAACGCCGAATCGACCGCGACGGCCGCAAGTCTGCTCCAACTCAATGACCAGCTCAGTTCTGTTTCCGGAGTCTCTATCGACCAGGAATCCACAAATCTGATCACCTATCAGCAGTCCTACGAGGCGGCTGCCCGTGTGGTCACAACAATTCAGGCTCTGTTCCAGACAACGATGAGCATGGGCACTGCGGCAGCAGAATAAACCATCAGGGCGCGGCAGTTGACCGTATGCAGAAGGATTAAGATGCGAGTTACAAACATGGTTCCCGACGTTCAATTTGCAATGCAGCAGAGCCAGCAGGCGCTTTCTGCCGCACTGCAGCAGGTGTCCACCGGACTGCGTGTCAATCAGCCTTCCGACGACCCTGCGGCGGCAGCGAATATGGTCGTCTCGCTTGCTGCCTCGGCCAACGTTGATCGATACACAAAGAACATAAGCGCCCTCCAGCCTCAGATGCAAACCGCCGACTCGGCGATCAGTTCCATTGTGACGTCGCTGAATTCGGCCGTAACACTTGGGACCTCAGCTGCGAACGGCACCAACTCCGCCGCAAACAAGCAAGCGATCGTAGTGCAGCTCCAGAGCGTCCTTAGCAATGTCATTGCGCAGGCCAATACTTCTTACCAGGGGTCCTATGTCTTCGGAGGTTCCGAAACCACGACGCCGCCCTTCGTCGCCGCATCCGCAACTTATACTTCAGCGCAGGGATCCACCGCGCCGCCACTCTCCGCCACATTGCCTCTCACAGCCGGCTCCATCACCACCATCAGCGACGCATCCACCGGCAAGACTTTTACCTTCACTGTAACTGCGGGCGAGACCATCTCCAACCTGTCTGCGGCCGTTTCCGGGGCCGCTGCTGCCGGGACGCTGTCTGCAGGTACAACCGCAACCATCAATGCTACGGGCCAGCTCTCCATCGGCACGAATTCCAGTACGGACGGAATCGTAGTTTCTTCGAATGACCCTGCCCTGGGAGCAATGACTGCAACGTCCGGAACAAGTGTTCCAAACGCCTATGCCTACGTGGGAAACAGCAGCGTGAACAGCGTCCAGGTCGGGGATTCAATGGACGTCGCAAGCAATCTTCCAGGCGGCCAGATGCTTACATCTGGCCCGAACGTGATTGGCTCGCTGAACACATTGATTACAGCGATTCAGAGCGGATCCACGGCTCAAATCGGCACCGCAACCACGGCCATTTCCACGGGGCTGAATTACATAGGACAGCAGCGCATCCCGATGGACAACGCCCTCAGCCAATTGAGCTCGCAGGATAGCTACCTCGGCCAGGAAACTTTGACTCTGACAACTCAGCAGACCTCGCTGGTTGGCATCAATCTCGCCGTGGCCGCTACGAATCTATCCCAGGCTGAACTTACCAACAGTGCGGTACTGGCTGCCGCGGCGAAAGTCCTCCCCCAGACCCTTCTCGATTACCTCAAGTAAGTAACGGGCCCTCCGCGAAACGCACCGGATACGTCCGGTGCGTTTTCGCGTGCGCTGCGATTCGCTTTCATCCTATACCGAGGGTGTTCCAATTCTTTTGTCTGTTGGACTGATCGCTGCAATTCAATAATCGCTGCGCCTCGGGAGTCTTTCCGATGGATGCAGGAAGCCTCGGACTGACACATCCGTGCAATGAACAGGAAGAAAAGCTCTTTGTTTGCTTGGATCAGTCCAGAATTCATCCACTGATGCCAAAAAAACTGTTGCGCGCATTCGAGAATCTCGCGTAAGAGTTGAAATCATTTTTCACACTTACCGATAGAGTGTTTGTCCAAGACGACCTCCTTCTCGGAGAACCTGAGCCTTAAACCAGGCCCACCAAAAAGACCGAGTGCAGGCGCAAATGGCAAACCAAAGGAGCCTTACCCAATGTCACTCACAATCCTGAATAATATCTCCTCCATGACGGCGGAGAACGCTTTGTCCAACACCCAAGCCAGCCTGCAAAAAACCCTGACGCAGCTGTCTACCGGTCTGAAGATCAACTCCGGTTCGGACGACGCAGCTGGTCTGTCGATCGTAAACGGAATGACGGCCAACATCGCTGCACTCACCCAGTCCCAGCAGAATGCCAGCAATGGCATCGGCATGCTGCAGACCGCTGACGGCGCATTGTCGCAGGTCGGCACGCTTCTCAACCGCGCAGTAACGCTCGCCACGGAAGCCGCTTCCAGCAACATCACCGGCAGCCAGGCAACCGCCCTCAATAACGAATTCCAGTCGATCCTGACGGAAGTCGGCCAGATCGGCAACACCACCAACTTCAACGGCGTAAACGTGTTCGCCTCGAACTCGCCGACGACATTCACATCGACCCAGAGTTCGCTGGCCTCCACCACCGCCCTCACCAACGGTTCAACGACCAGCATCAGCGACTCCGCGACGGGCGGCACGTTCATCTTCACCGCTGGCGCTGCAAGCACCATCGCTGATCTCACCGCAGCCGTCTCCGCCGCCGCCACCGCAGGTACACTGTCTGCCGGCACCACCGCAACGATCGTTGGCGGCAAGCTGCAGGTTGGACCGAACACCGGAACCACCGGCCTCTCCGTTACCAGCAACGACGCGGTCCTCGGACCGATGACCGCTGCTGCTGGAACCAACAACACCAACACCGTGTTCATCAGCGATGGCAGCACGACGGCAAGCGCAGCGAACACGCAGATCACGACCACCGTGAACTCGCTCTCCGCGTCCTCACTCGGTCTGGCAACCGCGGGTTCTGACGATCTGAGCAGCAATGCACACGCAACCGCGGCGTTGTCCGCTGTAACCGCCGCCATCACCACCATCTCCGCTCAGCGCGGTGTGATCGGCGCCGCTGTCAACCGTCTCACGGCGGCCACCAGCGTCATGAGCAACCAGGTTACCAACCTTCAGAGCGCAAGCAACAGCCTGCAGAATGCGGACATCGGCAAGACCGTTGCCAACATGACGCAGTACAACGTCCTTCAGTCCACCGGCATGGCCGCCCTGCAGCAGTCCAACCAGGCACAGCAGGCCGTCCTCAAGCTGGTCCAGTAATCCAACACAACAACCAACTGTAATCTGGGTGGGTGGGGCCGCAAGGCGCCACCCTTTCCCCATCTCCCGTGTTTCTTACCGTTCCATCTCCCGGATGAATCATCCGGAACTGCAGGCCGACGCGAAACGAGTGACGTCAACCTGGAAGTAGGTAGAAGCTATGAGCTCTGTTTCCGCAGTCAACTCGCTCTTGTCTGGCACATCAACAGCAGCCGCGTCCTACAGCATCAGCGACATTCTCGCTGGAGCCACCGGAGCTACCACTCCAGGCATCGACGTTACCTCCGCGGTGGCGGCCGCAATTTACGCCGACCGCGCGCCGGAGCGGGGATGGCAGGCTGACCAGACGACACTCTCAAGCCAGACCACAGCTCTCACGGCAATGCAGACAGCTTCCGCAGCTCTGGCGACGGATATGCAGGCGATGAATACCCTCACCGGTCCCCTGGCAGCGCGAACTGTGTCCTCCTCCAGTAGTGAAGTCACGGCGACCGCTGCAACGGGAACCGTTGCAGGTGTACACTCCGTTGTCGTGAACAGCCTGGCTGCGACGGGAGCCTGGTACTCGGATCTCGAAAGCAGCGCGACAGCGAATCTCCCGCCATCGTCCATCACAATCTCCACGACGGCTGGACCCTCCCTCACAGTCACCACAGGAACGACTGGTAAGGCCGCCAACCTGACCGCTCTTGCTTCCACGATCAATAACGATCAAAGCCTTGGCGTTACCGCAACCGTGGTGACCGACACGACTGGCTCCAGATTGGCGATCATCTCCAACACTCCAGGCGTGAAGGCCGATTTCTCTGTTTCAGGCTCTTATACGTCGTGGACTGCTCCCGTGCTGCCCAGTGGCACGACACTGGGCGCAAACAGCATATCGCTGAGCATCGGTGGCGTGCCCACAACCATCACCACGACAGCTGGAGAAAAGTCTGACTACAACCAGCTGGCCGCCGCCATCAACAATGCGCCCAATAACGTCACCACGACGGGTTCGACGACCACGCCGAGCGCCTTTGTGACCGCGGCCGTGACCACCAATGCGGCGGGCGATCAAACCCTCACCATTACCAGCAACAGCGCGGCCCAGTTCAGCATCAACGAACCGAGCACGACCCCCGGCCAGTCCGCCGGCTTTGGATTTACCCAGGCTGTTGCCGGGACCGACGCCTCGGTTACGGTCGATGGCGTACCAGGCGACTACGCGAGCAACACCGTCACCGGAGCCATCCCTGGAGTCACGCTTACCTTGCTCGGCACTACCTCCGGAACCCCCGCGGCGTTGACTGTAGCCTCCGACGCAACCCAAGCCTCAAACGCGATCAATCAGTTTGTCACCGATTACAACACGGCCATTGGGCTTGTGACGTCACAATTCCAATTCAGCAGTGCAACAGGTTCCGAAGGTGTTCTTGCATCCGATCCCATTGTGCGATCCCTGCAGGCCACATTGCAGCAAGCTCTCAACTACGTGGCTGTTCCGGCAACTGGTACAACGACGACGGTCACCACCCTGAACGACCTGGGCATCGCCGCCGGTTCAGATGGCACCCTGAGTGTCGATACGACAACTCTTAATAACGCCCTGACAAACAACGCATTGGATGTTCAAAACTTCTTTGAGGGCACCTCGCTGAATGGCTTTGCGGCACAGATGAATACCGCGATGAATACCTTCACGAGTCCTGCAAATGGTGCCTTCACTGTGGATTTGAGCAGCATCAGTGCCTCGAGCACAGCCATTACGTCGCAAATCAACAACTTCGAGACGAGCTATATCGCGAATCAGCAAATCGTGATGACAGCGATGTACAGCGCGGCCGAAATTGCGTTGCAACAACTGCCACAGCAGATGGCCCAACTCAACGCAGAACTGGGCAATGGCACGAGTAAGACAGGATGACCATGAGCACAACAGAACTCTCCTACCGGAAGTCGGCCATTGAGGGCGCAAGTACCATTGGCTTGATGATCGCGCTGTTTGATACGCTGGTCGGCGACTTCCGTCGCGCCGCCCACGCTCTGCGCAAGAACGATATCGAGGCGAGATGCCGCGAGTTGAATCACGCCGCGCTCGTTCTCGCTCAACTGGAAAGCTGGCTCGATTTTGAGAAAGGCGCGGAATCCGCCCGAACTCTGGGCAGGTTTTACTCCTATCTCCGCGCAAAGATGATGGAGTCAGCAGTGACTAAATCTGCCAGCATGCTTGAGGCGCAAATTGACATGATCTTGCATGTTCGGAGTTCCTGGCAGCAACTCGACGCCCCATATCCGCCGGCGATAGATAGGCCCTCCGACAAGCAAGACAGAGCGGTAAAGACCCTCGCATCTTCCGTACCCGGACCAGAAGTTGATCGCATACCCTTCTCGCAATCAGCATAATTCGGGCAGGCATTGGGGTGCGATCAGGACATCAGATCCCTCTTGGTCGGCGACTTCAGACTGTTCCAATGGTTCTGGCTATCCGGACCACGTATATCTAGGGCCTGTTCACACTACCTGAGTGAGCTTTTGAGTCCAGGCTTCCCATCTATGCCATATTTCAGTCTGCGCATAACATGCGAGTGGTTTTCTGAACGCTCTGATAGAAGGCCGCATTGTGACCGATAGTAACAATGTCCAAGCCTGCGGACCGTCGCGCTGGACCCACCCGGAGACTTATCCAGGTGCGTGCAATCAGCCAAACTGAGGAGTATTGGAACAGTGAGCAATCGCGATTCTTGCCGGCTTCCAGAAGCACAGTTCAGCGCGTCGCGCGCCGGCTCCTGTTGGTCGAAAATCCGGCCCGGCCTAGAAGGTGAATCTACTCCCATGGACACCTTCAAGGAGTTCATCGACTCCATGGGAAATCAAGGAGCTCGCTGTGGATAGGGGAACGCTGGGAGGAATTGCGCTTGCCCTCTTCGGAATAGCTCTGGGCGTATATCTTGACCACGGTAACATCGGACAGATGCTGCAGCCTACCGCCGCCCTCATCGTCTTTGGAGGCACACTTGGCGCGGTGATTCTGCAGTTTCCGTTTGCGGTCGTAAAACAGGCCTTCTCCCGATTAGTCGATCTCTTTGTGCACACCGAAGATCCTGCGCCTCAACTGATTGATGACCTGATACGATACGCTGTGCGCGCGCGTCGGAACGGTCTAATATCGCTTGAGGTAGAGCTCCTCACGATCGAGGATTCCTTCCTGAGAAAGTCCCTGACCCTGGCAGTCGACGGCCTGCGGCCTGCTGAACTGCGCGAAAAAATGGAACTCGATATGGACAATGAATCGGATCGCGAAGACCTGATTCCCAAAGTATTTGAGGCCGCCGGCGGGTTCGCTCCCACCATGGGCATTCTCGGTGCTGTCATTGGTCTTATCCAGGTGATGCAAAGGTTGGAAAACATAAATGAAGTTGGAAAGGGAATAGCTGTCGCCTTCGTCGCAACTATTTATGGGGTAGGTGTGGCCAACATCTTCCTGCTCCCCGTAGCTGGGCGAATCAAGATCAATATGCGAAGAAAGCAACTGATGCGCGAGTTGATCCTCCATGGTGTAATCTGCATCGTCAACAAGACAAACCCGCGGGTGATGGAGTCAGATCTCGCCGGGTACCTTGCCAGAAGCGGCCCCGATCTCAGCCCGAAACTGGTGGCGCAATGAGAAGACGAAGAAGCATTGAAGAGCCCGTGCACCAGGAACGCTGGATGGTTTCCTACGCGGATTTCATGACACTTCTTTTCGCCCTCTTTGTCGTGCTCTTCGCCTCCTCCTATCATGACAAGGTCGCAATCCAGCGAGTCTCGTCGGCTGTCAAAACAGGATTCCAGGAGATGCGTGCATTCCCTTCCCAGTCTGACGCTCCCGCCACTTCCCAGTCGAGCGACTCGAAGAACACCGCCTTGCAGAGCCCAGATGACGGCATCGATGTCGCTGAGTTGCAAAAGAAACTGAGTGGAGCGTTGGGAAAGGAGATCGAGCGCCAGGAGGTTGTCCTCAGAATGACTCCTGAAGGCTTCGTCATCAGTCTTCACGAGTTGGGCTTTTTTGATAGTGGGGAAGCGCGGCTTCTGCCAGGCGCCGCCGACAAGATCAAACGGATCTCCGGAGTGCTCATGCAATACGGCCTGGATATGCGGGTGGAAGGACACACTGACGATGTGCCGATCCACAATGCAACCTTCAGCTCCAACTGGGATCTTTCGATAGCGCGTGCTTCCGCAGTTGCAATGATGCTATTGAACGAGTCCAGCTTCGATCCGAAGCGGATGTCCATCGCCGGCTATGCACAGTATCACCCTTCGGCAAGCAACGAGACGGCGGAAGGCCGCAGAGCCAACCGGCGGGTTGACATTGTGGTCCTTTCCCTGACCAGGACCGCTGCAGCGAAGACATTCTGATTCTCACCCACACCCATTCCCTGAAGTCCCCCTCTTCACACGGCGATAACTTCCATCAGGCTGTCAGGGAATTGGACTTGTAGAGCAAACGGATCGGGAGTATCAGACGTTACTTGCTGCTGAACAAGCGCATCGTTCTCCCCGTGGCTAACATGGCATTGAAGTATCTTAACGTGCTTTCGCCTATGAGCGGGTTGGCATCGGGCCTACCTTCGATGTCTCCGCCTTGTTCATGCGCCCGGCACAGTTCCAATGCCATACCAATCCCTTCCGGAGATCCCAGCAGTGCTTCCTGGGTCGCGGAACCGAGATACAGGAGGGCAACCAATTGATTCATCGGGATGTTCAACATCCGGTCCATCCTGGAAAGCATGCCAAGCATATACAATTCCGCCGGATTTTCTGCAAGCATCGAAGCGAGGGATTCGCAGAAGTGCGCTCGTTCAAGAGCCTGCCTCACATCCATGTCCGTACCCCCATGAGAAAGCTTTCCGGCGAGCGTCACCGTCACCAGTTTCCGAAAGGAATCCTCTCCAACAGCGAACAGTGCCCCCTGGATTGTCGAGACTTGATGTCGAAAACCATAAAGCGCTGAATTGGCAAGCCGGAGCAAGCGATAGCAAAGCGAGGGCTCCTGAAGAATAAGATACTCGATCTTTCTGAATTCCAGCGTCGGCTCGGCAAGCGCTCCAAACAACTGCAGGTACGCTGCCTTATTTACAGATATTTCCGCTTCCGCGATAATCTCTGGGCGGGAATGGAAATAACCCTGGAAAAGTGTGTTTCCCTCTTCCTTGGCTGTTTCAACCTCCGCATGTGTCTCGACCTTTTCCGCAAGGAAGATGGGCTTTGACCTTCGGCACATCCTGTAGATCTCTTGCCGCGTTTCGGCATCGGAAGCTCTGAAATCTACCTTGATATAATCTGCAATCTCGAAGAGCTCTCGCTTGCTTTCCTGCGGGGAGAAGTCGTCCATGGCAAACCGGAAGCCAAGGGCCTTCAGATGATTGCACGCCCTCATCAACTCCGGATCGGGCGAGACGGTCTCCAGCAGCTCAAGAACCGTGTTGCGGCTTGGCAGCAGCTTCACGCTCATCCTTACCAGGGATTCTCGCGTACAGTTGATAAAGATGTTCTTCGAGGAAGAACAGGCAATCATGGATACGCAGCTGTCGATCACCTGATTGGTAGCGTCCTCGCCATCGCCGCTGAAAGCATTATTCGCGCCAGAGCGGAACAGAAGTTCGTATCCGTAGAGGTTCATGCCCACGTCCAGGATGGCTTGTCTTCCGATAAATCTCAGTGCATTCTTCACCGGTGCCTCCATCGATCGCTGCTTCCTCGCTTGCGGTGAAAATCTCTGCTGCACCGAGGGTGAGCTATCAGTCTGCTTGCTGAGTAGCTCTCCAAATCAATACCTGGGCTGTTGGTGCTCATTCGTCGTGCGGTTGGCTGCCTTCGTTGCCATCTTTGTCAGGCGCTGGCGCCAACCGGCCTACTCCGCTCCTACGCACTGGAAACGCTCGTTGCCCGTATCCATGAGAGCATCCGATTGTGTGTGACCGGCGGATGGGACCTTGCCCGTGACGAACCGGGGACCGACATTGCCTTCATGCGTTTGCCCTCGTTACTGGCAGCATCTGGGCGAGAATTGAAAAGCGGCCCCCCTGATAGCCCTGGACTGTGACATTGAAATAGCTCCTGTGATCCGGTTTCAGAAAGACCTTGCCGGCCGCATGGTCGATGTACGTGGGGTCAGTAACCATCTTGTCAAAGATGGCCCGCCCTTCTGTTGTTACTCCAGCCGAGGCGATATTCAAGACCTCATAGATCGCATCGCGCAGAAGTTCCTCCATGGGATTCGCCTTGAGGCGTTCCTTAACCTCGGAGTCCGGCAGACCCACCAGTACACCAGCAAATGAACCCAGCAGCCCGATATCCGCCTTGACAATAATCGAGGTCTGACTGGGTAAAACAGTATAGATCCCATAAACTTGTTTGAATCTTGAATCAAGGGCGGCAGTGGTCTGGCAAAATTCCACCTTGCGGCCCGTCAGTTGCGTGAAGAGTCGGGAGAGACCGAATGGCGTTGGCTGTGACATGGCTCAGCTCCCACCAAGAATCGGATAGAGCGCATCCTGCACGTCTTCCGGACTGAACGGCTTCGTAATCAGAAAGTTCGCTCCAGATTGCATGGCCAGTTTCTTGCTCCCAACGGATGTCTCTGATGTGATGAACCCGAATGGGACTGTGTTCTGTTCCGACCTCAGGTTTTCGAGGAACTCGAGGCCCGACATCTCGGGCATATTCCAGTCTGACAAAATCAACCTGGGCTGCTCAGTGCGAAGCATTTCCAGTGCTCGGACTCCATTCTCAGCTTCGCCCACGGTCAGGCTGCGATAACCAGCTTGCCTGATCGCCCTTTGGACGATCATGCGCATTGTCCTGCTGTCGTCCACCAAAAGAATATCCATGCTCTTGCCTCACAACTCAGTTGTATCTGGGAAGATGTGCACCGTGCACTAGCTCCCATAGCGGTCAAATCCCTATCGGCACATTGGAATGTATCGGTCATAGATGAGCAAACAAAATCTCTCAATCTGCCGCCGCAAAGTGACATGAGGGAGACCTCTAGACTGGCTACGGTCCTGTGCCTTCATTTGGAGGCCCTCGCAATAACGCACATTCCTTCTTCAACCCCTTGAATTCTTCCGCCGACTGTGCCGATAGGAAACAGTCGAAAAGAAATGTCGCAACCATTCTCGGAGATCGTGGTGAAGAAGCGAACGGCTCCGGAATCGGAAGGGGATCATGGAAAACACTTTCTTGGAAGATCAGGAAACCATTCGAGAGTTCCTGGTCGAGAGTCATGAAAACCTCTCGCGTCTCGATCAAGATCTGGTCGAGTTGGAAAAGCACCCGCAGGATGTGTGTCTTCTGGGAAGCATCTTCCGAACCATTCACACCATTAAGGGCGCTTGCGGCTTCCTGGCTTTTACCACTCTGGAGAGGATCACTCACCAGGCCGAGAGTCTGCTCAGTCAACTCCGCGATCGAAAGCGCGATCTCACTCCGTCGCTCGTCTCCCTCATCCTTGAGACCGTGGACGCCACACGCAAGGTTCTCGCCTCTATTGAAGAGACAGGAAAAGAGGGCCCCGAGCAGTTCGAATCTCTCACCGAACGGCTTCGCAGTGAGGCGCAGTTGAAGGTTGCTCCCGATGCCCAAACCACTTCGCCCCAGCCCACACCAGTGGTCTTGCCCGAATCCGCTCCAGCGGTCCCTGACGCCAAATCTCTCAGCGCGCAGCCAGAAAGCCAGCAATCTGACAATATGTCGGAAGCCAGAAAACAGAGCCCGCTAAGCGGCTGGGATGGCAACGAACGAAGGGAAGAGTCACCCAGGAAAGAAGAAGACGCCGATCGCTCGTCCGCTGCCGTAGACGCGAACATCCGAGTAGGAGTAGGTCTGCTCGACAAGCTCATGGATCTCGTGGGCGAACTGGTGCTCACGCGAAACCAGATCCTCCAGTTCAACACAGAGCGCGAAGATCCAGCGCTCAACGCCACCTCACAGCGTCTCAATCTGATCACCACTGAGTTGCAGGAGGGCGTCATGAAGACGCGTATGCAGCCGATCGGAGTGGTTTGGAACAAGCTGCCGCGTGTCGTGCGTGACATGGCGATTGCTCTCGGCAAGGGCATCCAACTTGAAATGGACGGCGCCGAAACGGAGCTGGACCGCACCATCATTGAGGCGATCAAAGACCCTTTGATGCATCTCGTCCGCAACTCCTGCGACCACGGCATTGAGTTGCCGGAAGTTCGCTTGCGCGCAGGCAAGCTCGCCCAGGGAGTTCTGACTCTGCGTGCCTACCATGAAGGCGGCCAGGTCAACATCGAAGTCGGTGACGACGGCGCGGGGATTGACATTGAGCGCGTCAAACAAAAGGCCGTGGAAAACGGTCTGCTCCGACCGGAACAGGCGGAAAAGCTTAGCGATCGCGAGACGCTGAACCTTATCTTCGAACCCGGATTCTCGACGGCCGCGACCGTCACCAATATCTCCGGGCGCGGCGTTGGCATGGATGTGGTGCGATCCCACATCGAAAAGATAGGCGGAGTCGTTGACATCTTCAGCCGTCCTGGCGAAGGGTCCACCGTCAAGATCCGAATTCCTCTGACTCTCGCCATCATCCCCGGCCTGGTCATCACCAGCGGTGGAGAACGTTTCGTCATTCCACAGGTCAGCCTGCTTGAGCTGATCCGGATCGACGGCGACTCCGCAGGAAAGCATATCGAATATGTCCACGGGACCCCGGTCTATCGACGGCGCGGAAGCCTCCTCCCGATTACCTATCTCAATCAGGTGCTCGGCCTCAGATCAACCGACGGTGCCGAGGCAGTGAGCCTCGTGGTTCTGCAGGCGGAGGACAGGCAGTTCGGCCTCGTGGTAGACGGCATCAACGACACCCAGGAAATTGTCGTCAAGCCTTTGGGCAAACAATTGAAAGGGCTAACGCTGTACGCCGGCGCAACCATCATGGGCGATGGCCGCGTAGCCCTCATCCTCGATGTCCTCGGCATCGGGCAGCGCTCTGGTGTCTTTGGCGAAAGACGCGAGCCGGCTCGCGCCTCGGATAAGCAAAAGCCTCTGGCCGTTGTCGAGTTGCAGCGACTACTGCTCTTCAGCTCAGGTTCCTTCGATCGTCTGGCTGTCCCGCTTTCGCTCGTCGCCAGGCTTGAGGAGTTTCCGCAATCGGCAATCGAGCGCGCTGGAGGAGGTCTCGTGATCCAGTATCGCGACCGCATCCTTCCTCTCGTCTCACTCCGCGAAGTTCTGGAGCCTGGGTCGCACGACAACGACAAATTATCCGATCCGGTGCAGGTGGTTGTTTTCAACGATGGAGACCGCAGTGTTGGCATGGTAGTCGATCAGATTCTGGATGTAGCCGAAGAAGCCGTGACTGTAAGGCAGAGATCGGGCCGCAAGGGTCTTCTCGGCTCAGCGGTGGTCGGCAGCCGAGTCACCGATTTCCTCGACCTAAGCGAGGTCATTCAGGCCGCGGCGGGAAATTGGTTTCAGGCTTCGGACGATTGTCTCAGCCACAAGAGAATTCTTCTCGTGGATCCCTCGGCGTTTTCAAGCGGCATGGTCCGCAGCGGCCTTGATATGGCGGGCTACATCGTCTCCGAGGCCGCCAGCGTTGATGAGGCAGTTCGCAGGTTGGAAGAACAAATGGCGGATGTCGTTGTGGCATCGCTCGACCTTCCTTCCGACGGTGCCGCAAGTCTTCTCGCCATCCTGCGCCGCCGGCCAGAGTGGGAAAAAATCCCGGTTCTGGTACTCGCTGATACAGCCGCGCAGGTGCGTCTCTCGAAGTCCAGGGCAGACGGCTTCCAGGACTGCCAGGCAAAGTTCGACGGCGTCCTCGTCCTTCAATCGGTGGCCAACATGGTCTCAGAGCAGGCCCCCAGCCAGAACCTGGCAGTGTATGCCGGAGAAGTGAGATAAACCATGAAGACAGACACCGCTATCCATAAGTCCGACCAGTCTCTGACCAGCGGCCAATTCTCCACATTTTTTGTCGCGGATATGTTCTTCGGCGTCGATGTCCTGCACGTCCAGGAAGTCCTGCGGTTCCAGCAGATGACCGCGGTGCCGCAGGCTCCGGGCGTCATCGAGGGACTCATCAACCTGCGCGGCCAGATCGTCACCGCCATTGACATGCGCAGACGTCTCAAACTCCCGCCACGCGCTCCCGACCGTACGCCAATGAATATCGTCGTTCGCACTTTGGATGGCGCAGTCAGTCTCCTGGTCGACGAAATTGGGGACGTGCTCCAGATGGACGCCTCCACCTACGAGCGGCCACCCGACAATCTTGATCCCGCGGCGCGCGAACTGATCCGCGGAGTCTACAAGCTGAAGGATCGTTTGCTCCTTGTTCTCGATGAAGAGCGAACGGTCGACCTCGCCGTCGGGAGGGCAGCCTAGCCGTTGAAACGCATTGCGACGAAGACCCAGGTAACAACTGCATAGCACGATTAGCGAAAGCCCTGTGACTTTCGCAACCCAAAAATCAGCCCGCGAATCAGAGCCGGCAGCGGCACAGGGCAGCAACTGAAATATTGCGAGGAGCAAACGAGATGGCAAGGCAAACAAGCAACGCTCAGCCGGTACATTCCGGCCGGAATTCATCCAACGGCGCCGCCGTTCTGGACCGACCGGAAATCGATCGGTCAACGAAGAGGGACGATGACCAGCTTCAGGATGAGATCCTGCGACTGGTACAGGCCTCAAACGATGGACGACTCGACGAGCGCGGAAGGGCAGATCAGTTCCACGGGAACAACCGCAAAGTGGTCGAGGGTGTGAATCGCATTCTCGACGCCATCCTGCTTCCGATCGGCGAAGGCAACCGAATTCTCGCGCAGATTTCCAACGGCAAGATCGATGAACTGATCGCGCAGACCTACAAGGGCGACCACGAAAAAATGAAAGTGGCTGTAAACGGCGTTGCAATTGTGCTTCAGGGGCTGCAGAAGGAACTCGTGCGACTCACAGAGGCATCCCATGCAGGGCTGCTCACCGAGCGCGGCAAGGCCGGCCAGTTTCAGGGCGCCTATGCGGGCATCGTCACCGGCGTCAACGACATGCTCGACGCGATCCTGCTACCGATCGGCGAAGGCAACCGCGTTCTCAGTTTGATCCGCGGCGGCAACCTGCGCGAGAGGGTTGAGATTGTCTGCAAAGGTGACCACGAGAAGATGAAGAACGCCATCAACGGCGTGCACACCTGGCTGACGGAACTGGTCGCGTTTGTCTCCAAGATTGCGAATGGGGACTTGACTGCCACGGTAGCCAAAGCTTCTGACCAGGATCAGATTCATGAGTGGCTGACACTCCTCAAGACGAACATCAACAAGCTGATCGACGACACCGACATGCTTGCGAAAGCAGCGTCGGAGGGACGCGTCGGTACGCGCATTGACGCGAACAAGCACCTGGGAGACTATCGCAAGATCGTCCAGGGCGTGAACCAGACTCTCGAAGCGATCGTCGAGCCCCTCAAGGCCACGGCCGAGAACGCCAGCACGCTGGCCTCTTCTTCTGAAGAACTGACGGCAGTCAGCCAGCAGATGGCGGGCAATGCGGAAGAGACCGCAGTGCAGGCTAACGTTGTCTCCGCAGCCAGCGAGCAGGTTTCGCGGAATGTCGCTTCAGTGGCTACGGCCTCGGAAGAGATGCAGGCCTCGATTCGAGAAATCGCCAAGAACGCCAACGATTCGGCGCGGGTCGCCAAGAATGCGGTAACCGTCGCCCACTCGACCAACGAAACCATGAAGAAACTGGGCCAATCCAGCCAGGAGATCGGCAACGTGATCAAGGTCATCACCTCGATCGCGCAACAGACCAACCTTCTGGCGCTCAATGCAACCATCGAAGCGGCTCGCGCAGGAGAAGCGGGCAAAGGCTTTGCGGTTGTAGCCAACGAAGTGAAGGAACTCGCCAAGCAGACTGCCAAAGCCACCGAGGAGATCAGCCAAAAGATCGAAGCGATCCAAGGCGTCACCAAGGGAGCCGTCACGGCCATCGAGGAAATCGGCACCATCATCAACCAGATTAACGACATCTCCAACAGCATCGCCTCGGCGGTGGAAGAGCAGACTGTGACCACGAACGAGATTGGCCGCAGCGTAACCGAAGCTGCACAGGGCGTCAGCGACATCGCTAAGAACATCAGCGGCGTGGCTACTGCGGCGAGAAACACAACGCAGGGAGCGAACGACACCAAGACCGCCTCCCAGGAGTTGAGCGAAATGGCAGCCCGGCTTCAGGCCTCCGTCGCGAAGTTCACCTTCTAACGCTAACCACTCAACATCAGAACCCGGCGGTTGGGAAACCAGCCGCCGGCGCACTACTCAAAAGTATGAAGGAAATTCAATCATGAGCAAGGCTCTCGTCGTCGATGACTCCAGGACAATTCGCATTATTATCCGCAGGATACTGCTGGAACTTGGATACGAGGTCTGCGACGCGTCCAACGGCAAGGAAGCTCTGGATGTCCTTGAAGCGGAAAAGCCTGATGTTTCATTGGTATTGGCAGACTGGAACATGCCAATAATGAACGGTCTCGAACTTCTTAAGGCGTTGCGCCAGGACTCAGCGTTCTCTGCACTGAAAGTCCTCATGGTCACCACTGAAACAGAGATGGAACATATGCAATCCGCCATGGATGCCGGTGCGGACGAATACGTGATGAAGCCCTTTACGCGCGACATCCTCCTCGAAAAGCTTGAACTCATTGGCATCGTTGCTCCGGCAAGGGGATAGCCATGGCCCTGGTAAACCAGCGTCTGCTTCAGCCGGGGGAGCGAATTCGCGTCATGATTGTGGATGACTCTGTCGTCATACGGCGCTTGGTTACCCATGCGCTGGAACAGGATCCACTCATCGAACTCGTGGGAAGCGCATCGAATGGATCGATCGGACTCCAGAGAATCCCGCAGTTGAATCCTGACGTCCTTACTTTGGATATCGAGATGCCGGATATGGATGGCTTGGAAATGTTGCGGCGCATTCGAGTTGAATATCCAAAACTGAGAGTCATCATGTTCAGCACGCTCACTGAGCGTGGCGCAGCAAAGACTCTGGAAGCCCTGACACTCGGCGCCGACGACTATGTCGCCAAGGCTTCCAACGAAGGGTCGCTTAGCCTCTCCATGACCCGCTTGCGGGAAGCGATGCTGCCCAAAATCAAGCAGTTCTTCCGCCAGTCGGCTCCCACCCTCAGCCCGACGTTACGCGAAGCCGCCATTCCTCCTGCAGGACCAATGACCGTCCGCCCGCAGTCGCTCCCGCTCAGGACGAAGCTTCGCCCCAAAGTGCTGGTAATTGGTGTCTCCACGGGTGGGCCAACCGCGCTCGGCGCAATCCTGCCGCTCTTGCCAGCGGATTTCCCTTTGCCTGTCCTCGTGGTTCAGCACATGCCCGCTCTCTTTACTCGCCTGCTTGCCGAGCGCCTTCACTCAACCTGCCGTTTGCCCGTCGCAGAGGGCGCACACGGCGACCTGGTCGAGCCAGGAAGAATCCTCATCGCGCCTGGGGATTTCCATATGAAAATAGTGGCCGATGGTGCCCAGGTTCGCATTGCCCTGGACCAGACAATGCGCATGAACTCCTGCCGGCCCGCAGTAGATGCGCTCTTCGCCTCCACCGGCGAAGTGTATGGCGGATCGGCGCTGGCTGTCATTCTCACCGGCATGGGCCAGGATGGACTGCGCGGTGCGGAGATTCTCAAAGCACAGGGTGCAAGCATCCTTGCGCAGGATGAAGCCACCAGCGTGGTCTGGGGCATGCCTGGCGCAGTGGTCAACGCGGGCCTGGCCGACCGCGTTCTGCCGTTGGATCAGGTAATTCCTGAGATCCTTCGCTTGACGAACATGGGCCAGGAGGGATCGGGATGGCGACTCTAGCTATAAATTCGGAGATTTTCCCTGAGAACTACAGGTTCCTTCAAAACTACGTCTACAACCATGTCGGTATCGTTCTTGAAGACAACAAACACTATCTTTTCGAAAGCCGGCTCCGCCCCTTTGTCAAGCAACTCAACCTCGCCTCCCTGAATGATTTGTGCTCCCTCCTCCAGAATGGATGCAGCGCCGAACTCAATCAACAGGTGGCGGAGGCCATGACTACCAATGAAACCTACTTCTTTCGGGACCCCGCCCAATATGATGCCTTGCGCACGATTCTATTGCCAAAGCTGAGAGAGGAGCGGCGGGACACCAAAACCCTGCGCTTCTGGTCAGCCGCCTCATCCACCGGCCAGGAAGCATACAGTCTCGCGATGTTGCTCCTCGAAGAGGGATTCAAGGATTGGACCCTGCAGATTCTCGGTACAGATTTCTCCCCCAAGGTTCTGGAGCGCGCTCGCTCTGCAATGTACCAGCAGATTGAGATTAACCGTGGACTTTCCACGAACCTGCTCCTGAAATACTTTCGCCGTTCTGGCCTTGACTGGAAATTGAATGACGAAGTGCGGCGCATGGTTCGTTTTGAATCCATTGATTTGCGCAAGAGCATGCGCACAATCGGTCCCTTCGACCTCGTGTTCTGCCGTAACGTCATGATCTATTTTGATAACCAAACAAAGCGCAGCATCATGAAAGAACTCCACAGCACATTGTTTCGAGGCGGATGGCTGCTGCTGGGCGGCTCCGAAACTGCCTTTGGCCTCGATGAACTCTTTGAACGAAAGACGATCGGAAACATGACCGTCTATGTTGCCCGATGAAAGGAATACCATGCGAACTCAAGTGACGGCAGGATCTCTGACGCGAATTGTCGAGTCAGTCTTTATCACCATGATGGACATTGAAGTATCCCCCAGTGAGATGCTTTGGCTTGCCGCCCCTGATCGCCTGGCATCCTTTGTACTTCTTTCCGGCGATTGGAATGGGGCGGTAATGCTGGAGTGCAGCAAAATGCAGGCCTGCCAGTTCGCCGGCCGGATCCTTTGCATGGACCCGCCCAATGCCGTGGATGACGACGTGCGCGACGTACTGGGTGAACTTGCGAACATGATCGGTGGAAACATGAAGAGCGGATTGCCGATGGGCGTTCTCCTCTCCATGCCGACCGTCATGGACGGCAGCGACTTTGGCCTTCGGATGTGCGGCTCCCATATTAGTGAAAGGCTCGGCTTTGATTGCCCTCACGGCCACTTCTGGGTCACTGTCCTGACCACTGAGAGGGAGTGACAAATGGTGAGATCTCTCGCTCACGACTCTCACTCACTGCGCCAGGTTGCTCCGAGCAGTCGTCCCTTCGCGACGAACCATCGATTCATCGGCATGCTATGAGATCACCGTCGGGAGTTCTCCCCCTTCCCCTTCTTTGAAAGCGCCAGCCACACGCATCTCCTTCAGGCACTGAAGGCCAGAGGTTCTATGAACCAGGCAACCTCGATTCCCTGGGCGCATCTGAGGATTCCGCCCTTTCCTCAAGTCGCGCTTCGTATGCTCGAGTTAGTCAACGACGAAGCCGCATCGATGCGCCTTCTCACCGACCTGATCTCCTCCGACCCTGCCTTCGCAAGCGAAGTTCTCACCATTGCAAACTCCGCCATCATTCCCCATCGCTTTGCGGTCACAAGCATCCTTCAGGCAATTGCACTGCTCGGCACTCATGCCCTCAAGGGACTGTCTCTGACCGTCGCAGTACGAGCCTATCTGGGACGATCGATGAACTATCCTTCGCTGCGCGCCATCTGGCGCCACAACTTGGCAACTGCGCTACTCGCAGAGAAACTGGCTTCGGCAGCCTGGATGGATCAAAACAAGGCCTACACTGCGGGCATCATGCACGATATCGGTCGGTTCGCTCTCGCTGTCCTCAGCCCGCGGGAATACGGATCACTCTTGGAAACCCACTGCGGGCAGGCTGACAGCATCCTCGTCCCGGAACGGGATTTGTTCGGATTCGATCACCGGCAGGTTGGATTGCATCTGATCGAGGAATGGAAGCTACCCATTGAATTCCGAACCTCACTCCGTGAAGCAGGTTCTCCAGGCAAGCAGAGTGACCCATTCGAGTTGCTTGAGTTGGTGAACATGAGTTGCAGAATGGCAGATGCGATCGGCTTTCCCGCGTTTGCAGGATGTGAGGCCTCACCCTTTAGTGACTTGCTCGAAGAATGCCCGGTCCGTTTCCGTAGCCTCTTCGGCTCCGATTTCGTGGATATCGCAATTGACATCGGCAGAAAGATCAATGCCATTGAGTCATTCTGATGCTCGACATGTCCATCCAACCGGCTGGCTACGCCTGTCGCAACATGCCGATGAAAACAACGCCGGAAAATGCCGATAGATACGTGTGAAGTTTCGGCTTCGCTGAGGTGAGCTTTGGGCGTTCCGCTGGACATGATCGGTCAAGACGGCCTCGTTGCTGCCGTTGAGCAATCTGCCGACGCCATCGTGGTCACCGATGTGCGCGGCGTCATTCAATACGTCAATCCTGCCTTCACAAGGATGACTGGCTATACCAGCGAAGAAGTCCTGGGCAAGAACCCGAGTATCCTCAAGTCCGGACTCGAAGCCACTGCGCTCTACGAAGAGCTCTGGAGCAGGGTGCACGCGGGCCGCGTATGGAATGGCCAGATTACCAACCGGCGCAAGGATGGTACGTTCTACACCGAAGCGATGCGGATCAGTCCCGTACTGAATTCTCAAGGCCAGATCGTCAACTACATCGCCATTAAACACGACGTGACCGCGCAGCGAGCGTCCGAGGATGCCCAGCGATTTCTTGCTGCAATCGTGGAAAGCTCCGAAGATGCGATTATCGGCACGCGCCTCGATGGAACAATCCTAAGTTGGAACCGGAGCGCTGAAGCATTGTTTGGCTATTCCAGCCAGGAGATTGCCGGCAAGCACATGGAAATCCTTGCCCCTCCCGAAAACCGCGGTGAATTACTGGCGATGATCGCGGACGTCCTGGATGGCCGCATCTGCGAACCTTGGGAAACAGTCCGCCAGACTCGCGTCGGCCGCCTGTTCCATGTACTCGAACGCCACTCTCCCATCCGGAATCCAGCGGGAGAAGTGACAGGCCTCGCAGTGGTCCTCCGTGACATTGGCCGACGTCTTAAGATCGAGCGCAAGGTCAGGGAAGGGGCAGAAAGATTCCGCGAGGTATTTGATCAGTCTCCCTTTGCGATCGCAATCTCTGGAGCGGACGGCCGATTCATGCAGGTAAATGGCGCGCTCAGCAAAATGCTGGGGTATTCCGAGCGGGAGCTTCTTGCAACTGGCTGGGCAGACCTGACGCACCCGGACGATCTCGCGCCATCGCGAGACATCATCAGGCAGTTCAATCTGGATCCGGACCAGACTCTTACGTTGGAAAAGCGCTATCTCCACAGGAATGGAACCACGGTCTGGACACACATGAGAGTCTCCAGGATCCACGATTCTGCCGGCAACCGGTCCTGTCACATGGCTCACATGGAAGACATCACCGAGAAGCGGCGCGCAGATCAGGCACTTCGCGAGACTCAACAGCGTTTTCACATTATGGCGGACGGGTGCCCTTCGCCCATGTGGGTCACCAACGCAGTGGGCGGAGTTGAGTTCATCAACCGGGCTTACAGGGAGTTCTGCGGCACCACCTATGAGAAGGTGGAAGGAAACCAATGGCAGTTGCTTGTGCACCCGGACGATCAGGAATCGTTCGCCGGTGCTTTTGCAAAGGCTGTGCTCCAACACACAGTCTTCTGTGCTGAAACGCGCATTCGGGGGGCCAACGGAGACTGGCGCTGGGTTGCGTCAAACGCGGAGCCCCGCTTCTCATCGGATGGAGAGTACCTCGGGCACGTCGGACTCAGCACGGATGTCACGGAACGCAGACAAGCTGAGCAAACCGTACGCGATGCCCAGGAGTTTGCCCAGGCGACAATCGATGCGCTCTCCTCGCACATCTGCGTGTTGGATGAGACCGGGAAAATCATCTCGGTCAATCGTGCTTGGAAAGAGTTTGCGCTTGCAAACGATCGAGCCGAGTCGGGCACGAAAAGGCACTATCCTCCGGCGAGCGGCTGTTTTGGCGATGACGTCAACTACCTGGATGTCTGCGACAGGGTGGCCGGCCCTGAGAAGCAAGAGGCCACGGAGTTCGCCGCCGGGATTCGCACCGTGTTGAACTGCGAAGAGGAGTCCTACTCGACTGAGTATTCTTGCCATTCTCCAACCGAACAGCGATGGTTCATGAGCCGCGTCACCCGCTTTTCGAGCGATCGCGTTCGCCGCGTTGTCGTTGAGCACATCAATATCACTGAGCGAAAGCAGGCGGAAGAAACCGTACGCTTGGCAAAGCTGGCGGCGGAGGCCGAAACGCGCCGTCTCGAATTTCAGCACTCTCTCATTCAAACTATCCAGGAGGGCTCGCTCGACGGAATCCTCGTGGTCAACCACGAAGAAGTGATTGTGTCGCACAACAGACGCCTCCTCGACGTATGGCAGATCCCGATGCACGCGATCCAGGAGGGCCTGACCGACCAGGCTCACGGAGTCGAACTTGGCCTTGTGTTGCAACTGGCGCTGGAGCGTGTGAAGCATCCCGACAATTTTCTGAAGCGGGTCAGAGATCTCTATGACGATCCGGAGGCGATCGACAATTCTGAAATCGAACTCAACGATGGCCGCGTGCTTGAGCGCTACTCCGCAGGATTGCGCAGCAACAGCGGACAATACCTGGGGCGCGTTTGGTTCTTCCGCGACATCACAACTCGCAAGCTGGCCGATCAGGCCCTGCAGTGCAGTGAAGAGAAGTTCCTCCAATTGACGGACAACATCCGGGAAGCTTTCTGGATGATGGACGCGTCTGGCGACGAGTTTCTGTACGTCAGTCCTGCATACGCCCAGATTTGGGGCCAGACCTGCGAGAGCCTCTATGAGAACCCGCTGCAGTGGGGAGATTCAATACACCTCGATGACCGTGAGCAGGCTCGGGAAGGATTCGAGAAATACCTTGGCGGAGACTGCGGGGCAAGGGAGTACAGGATTACGACACCGGATGGACTGGTGAAATGGATTCGCGACAGGGCCTTCCCCGTTCGCGATCAAGCGGGTGCCATCATCCGGTTGGCTGGAATTGCAGAAGACATTACAGAGAGTAAAAAAGCCGCGGATCGGTTGAAGGAATCGGCGGAGCGGTTGGCTTTGGCGACCCGCGCGGCCTCAGTCGGCATCTGGGACTGCGACCTGGTCCTGAATCGAACCGTCTGGGACGACCAGATGTATCGGCTTTACGGTGTCGCAAAGAACCAGACTTCCAACGTCGACGAAGCCTGGTTGGCTGCGCTACATCCTGAGGATGCCCCGCGTTGCCTCGAAGAGATCCTGATGGCGCGGCGCGGTGAAAAAGACTTCAATACTGAATTCCGCGTTATCTGGCCGGATGAAAGCATCCATACGATTCGCGCGCTTGCCCTCGTGCAGCGCGATGCATCCGGCAAACCACGACAAATGATCGGCACCAATTGGGACATCACCGACCAGAAGGAAGCTGCCGATAAGCTGCTGCAAAGCAACAGGCACCTCGAGAAAACAACAATCCGCGCAAATGAACTTGCCACCAAGGCCGATGCCGCCAACCGGGCCAAGAGCGAATTCCTCGCAAACATGAGCCATGAGATTCGCACCCCGATGAATGGGATCATCGGGATGACCGAACTGCTGCTTGAAACAAACCTGACCGCGGAGCAACGGCAATTTGCAGAGATTCAACGCGGAAGCGGCGAGGCCCTCCTCAAACTGCTCAACGACATTCTCGACATCTCAAAGATCGAGGCCGGCCGAGTGGAAATGGAGAAGCTGGACTTCGATTTGATCGCCTTCCTCACCGACACGATGGCTCCCTTGAAGCTGCGTGCCAATGATAAAGGATTGAAGCTGCTTTGGGCCGCCGATTCCGATGTTCCCCGGCTTGTTCGGGGCGACCCGGGACGCCTGCGCCAGATTCTTGCCAACCTCACCGGCAACGCAACAAAGTTCACCTCCGCCGGCGAAGTCAGAATTGGCGTTTCCATGCTAAATGAGACCAGGGACCAGGTTCTGCTGCGCTTTTCGGTCAAGGACACCGGCATCGGAATTCCAAACGACAAGTTAGGCATCCTTTTCAATAAATTCAGCCAGGTTGATGCGTCCACAACCCGGAAGTTCGGCGGCACGGGGCTCGGCCTTGCCATTTCTAAACAGCTTGCTGAGTTGATGGGCGGCGAAGTCGGGATCACTAGCCAGGAAGGTGCAGGGTCGGAATTCTGGTTTACTGTCCGTCTGGGGCTTCAAGATGAGCACGCGGTGACAGGCACGTCTGTGCCGTTACACGGCACTTCGGATTCAAGCAAGACTGCTCACTCAAGCAAGGCGGCTCAAGTGCGCAACCCCCCACTCGAACAATCACTCGCGCCGTCAAATCTGGCCACCTTGCGGATTCTGCTTGCGGAGGACAATCTCGTCAACCAGAAAGTAGCTGTTGGCATCCTCAGGAATCTCGGGTTCGACGCGGACGTCGTCGACAACGGAGAGCAGGCAGTCAACGCGGTCGCGTCCGGTCAATATGACCTCGTTTTGATGGACGTGCAGATGCCGATCATGGACGGATTCGAAGCAACTCATCAGATCCGTCTCCTCGAGGGCGCAATGCCCGCTCGCTCCATTCCCACCGTTGCCATGACAGCTCACGCACTCAAGGGCGACCGGGAGCGGTGCATCGAAGCTGGCATGAACGATCATCTCGCCAAGCCGGTCTCTCGAAAGGCTCTGGACGATGTTCTGCGGAGGTGGATGCCGGTTGAGGTCAACCCACAGAGTGCGGGCAAGAATAGTGCTGGATTCTCACATCACCGGTTACCCCTTCCAAAGGTCTTTGACAGGGCCGGATTGCTCGACCGCCTGATGAACGACCTAAGCTTGGCCCAGCTTGTCACCGAAACCTTCCTGGAAGACATTCCGCACCAGATCCGGGCGCTCCACCTCTGTGTTGAAGCCTCGGACACGCTCGGTGCTGGGCGCCTGGCCCATCTTCTCCGGGGAGCGGCGGGAAATGTGGGCGGTGAGAGCCTAAGCACGATTGCCTTTGAGATGGAGGAGGCCGCGAACGCGGGAAATCTCAGCGCGCTTTCCGCAAAAATCGACGAACTGGATCTCTGCTTCGAACAACTCAGGCAAGCGATGACCGCAAGTGCATGAACCTGATCGAGGAGAGGAAGAGGAAATGACACCTGGGCTGATTCCCAAAATCCGATTCCACCGGTCGCACAATTCGGCTGAACCATCAAGGGAAGCCCCGCCTTTCGCCCAGAGGAATAAGCGTAGCGGATTCACGGATCTCATGGAAGTTGGAGTGACATGCGCATCCTGATTGCAGACGACGATCTCACCTCCCGCACCGTGCTGGCGGCTGTGCTGAGGCGCGAGGGACATGAGGTCGTAGTTGCCGTCAATGGGTTGGAGGCATGGCAGGCGTTGCAGCAGCCGGGAGCCCCTGAACTGGTGATTCTCGACTGGATCATGCCCGGAATGGATGGCCCGGAAGTCACGCGCCGGGTGCGTTTGCTGGGAAACGAACGCCCGCCATACATCCTGATGCTTACCAGCCGCAACAGGAAATCCGACATTATCGCGGGGCTTGATGCCGGGGCGAACGACTACCTGATCAAGCCTTTTGACCTCGGCGAACTCCGCGCCCGATTCGCCGTTGGCCGCCGCATGGTTGAAATGCAGACTGCGCTCTTCGAAAGCAGGGAGGCATTTGCCCACCTGGCTACCTATGATCCGCTGACGGGCACCCTGAACCGCGGGGCCATTTTGAAAAAGCTGGAAGATGAATTGGCTCGGACGACTCGTCAGGCGGACGGCTTGGCCATCGGCATGCTCGACATTGACCATTTCAAGCAAATCAATGACACCTACGGCCACCAGACCGGCGACGATGTCCTCTGTGAAATCGTCAAAGTCCTCAATGAAGGCCTCCGGCCCTACGACTCCCTCGGGCGAATCGGAGGTGAGGAGTTCCTGCTGATTCTCCCCATCGAAGCAGGCGCGGATCCCGCCGCCCCGTTTGAAAGACTTTGCACAGGAATCGCCGACCACCAATTTGTGACCCGTTCCGGTATCTTGTCCCTAACCGCAAGCATCGGCGTCGAATTCTCCAGCTGCGAGACGTCCGCAGATCACATGCTGGCCTCAGCCGATGCAGCACTTTATCAGGCAAAGCGAGGGGGCAGAAACCGGACAGTTTGCAGGCAATCGACCCTCCACCTGAAGTCACTGGCCAGCTGACTCCGGACACACCGGCTCCAGGCCTCCGTCGATCCCGTCATCCAGCCGGAAGTCGAAACCACGCCGAGTCCGCTCTCATTCGGTGCTGCCTGTTCGCTCCGCTTCCAGGTTCCCCACTTAAAAGTGATGAGGGACTGGAATTTCTCGGCAATTTGCCGATTTATAAGCGAGGCTCCTCTCCATGGATATGCGAAGCGAAGTACTTACGGTTAATCGGGAACATTCCTCGCCGGCTGGGGGCCGGCTCAGGTATGTAACACGCCAGGCCATTCTGGATGTTCGCGGAAAAATTCATGGCTATGACCTTCTCTTCCGGCGAGAAGTAGAGGCGATCCTTCCGCTTGATCAGGAAGAAGCGACCCGGGTAATGCTGGATCAGACCGTCCTGTATGGACTGGAGAGGTTGACCGGCGGCCTGCTCGGCTTTGTGGCCTGTACTGAGCAAACATTGACCCATCACCTCGTCGAGGTCCTGCAGCCGAGCATGACTGTACTGGACCTGAAGCTCACCACGCCACCCACCCGGGAACTGATTTCAGTTGTCCGCGTACTCAAAGCCGCGGGGTTTCGGCTGGCATTGAGCGGACTCTGGTGGGATAACGGCTCGAAAGAGCTGGTCGAGTTGGCAGATTTTCTCAAGGTGGACTTTGCTATCCTCGTCGCGATGAAAGGCGACTTCTTCCGCGAGTGCCACAAACTGGTCACGGCAACCCTCGTTGCCGTCAATGTCGAAACGCTGGAAGACTTCCGCCGGGCGTTGTCCCAGGGGTTCACCCTCTTCCAGGGCTATTACTTCTGCCATCCGGAGTTGCTCAAGAATCGCGCTATCCCAGCCAACCGGTTGACTCAGATCCGCCTCCTCCATGCCCTGCAGTCCACCACGATCGACATACGCGAGTTGAGCACGTTGGTGAAGTGCGACACTTCCATCTGCTTCCGCCTCCTTCACCTCGTGAACTCACCTTTGTTTGCGATCCGCCATGAGGTGTGCTCAGTAGAATCGGCGCTGATGTTGGTTGGTCAGGATACCTTTCAACGCATTGTCTACCTCGCCCTGGCCAGTGAGTTCAACACCGGCGGTTCGCCGATTGTCCTTCTCTTAACGCTGGTGCGGGCCCGGTTCTGCGAACAGGCAGCGAGACTCAACCGCCTTCAGCCTGCGGAGCAGTACATGCTGGGAATGCTCAGCCTGTTGCCGGTTATGTTGCACGTGGCAATGAGCGATTTGAGTGCTGAGCTTCCGGTTCGCAAGGCCATTCGCGAAGCGTTGCTGGGCAGCGAGAACGATGACCGGGTCCTGCTTAGCTGGCTCGAGAGCTACGAGAGAGGAAATTGGGAAGAATGCGACTCCAAGGCCGCGGCGCATCACCTCAGCGGCCTGGAGCTCTCAGACATCTATACAAACGCAGTGTACTGGGCTGAGACGGTTGCAAACTCTGCGGCTTCGTAATCGGTCTCTACCGTTCGTGTTCCCGCTCAACGGCAGAACCGCCTTCACAGCCCGGGCATTCTGAAACCTCCAGGCCATTCCTCAAGTCAACATCGGCCTCATGAAGACCGTCGACAACTTCGAGGACCGCCGCGCCTACAAGTTCTCCACCCGCGCCACCTGGTGGATTCGCCAGGCCATCACCCGCGCCATCGCCGATCAGGCCCGCACCATCCGCATCCCCGTGCACATGATCGAGACCATCAACAAGCTCATCCGCACCAGCCGTCAGCTCGTGCAGGAACTCGGCCGCGACCCCTCCAGCGAGGAAATCGCGCGCCGCATGGACATCCCCGTCGCCAAGGTCCGAAAGGTCCTCAAAATCGCGCAGGAACCCATCTCCCTCGAAACCCCCATCGGCGAGGAAGAAGACTCCCACCTCGGCGACTTCATTGAAGATCGCCAGGCCGTCTCACCTTCCGAAGCCCTCATCAGCCTCGGCCTCCAGCGCCCAGCCCGCTCACCGCTCGCCTGACCCACCCCATTTCCCTGGGCAGGCGGCCCACCCTTCCCGTCCCTCCCAAATGCGGCCCATCCATCCGGCGCGTGCAGGCGAGAGCGCGCCCTCGACTGTCATCGCACTTTCAACCCCGGCGCCGGCTCTTCTCTTGAGAACGTGAAGCGCTCGACGAGCGCCCGCACGCGCTCTTTCTGGCGGCTCCGCGGAAATCGCTTGGTTCGTGTCAACTCCGCGATGCCATGAAGGCTCGCCCAAAACAATTCCGCTAGAACCTCCGGCTTCGAGCCCTGCCCCTGAAACAACTCCAGGAGTTGAGAAAACGCAAATCGCAGCTCTGGAGGAGTACCCGCGTCATCGAACGGCACGCTCAGGCTCAGCGAAAACATCGCTTCATACAGTGCGCGTGAGGACGCGGCAAACCCCAGATATGCCGACGCGACCGATTCCACCATATTTCCGCGCTTAGCCTTTTTCCGGGCCTTCTCCAAAGCCAGGCCGATCTCCTGGAAACCCTTACTCATTCCAAGGCGTTGTTCGTGGAGGAACTCATGATGGAATTCCTGAATGTCGTTGCAATTGTCGTCGCTGGGTTGATGGTTGGATGTGAACTGGCCATCGCTGCCTTCATTCATCCAACACTCGATCGGCTCCCGGATCACGCGCACCAGGCCGCCGCAAGCGCCATCGCTCGTGTGCTGGGCACAGTCATGCCGTTTTGGTACAACCTCACGCTTTTGCTTACGCTAGCCGAGCTCGTCCTCCGATGGCACCAATCTGGCCGCTTATCCGCCTGGATCGCTACTTCGGCCGCTCTGTGGGCCATGGCGAGCGCCTATTCACTCATCGCCCTTGTGCCGGTCAACAACCGGATCAAATCCTGGGAAAACTCCACGCCGCCGCCTGAGTGGAAGACATACCGGCGCACATGGGATAGGCATCACCGCCGGCGTGTTGTGCTCCTCACAATCGCTTTCGCGTTTCTAGTCGTGGGAATTCGTTAGCTGACCCCGAAGGCAATCGCATCGAACTATGGCTGCCCCATCCATCCGGCGCACCTCGCCGGATGGGTGGGACCAACCACCCCCTCGGCTGACCTTGCCCTCACACCGCAATCGAGCGCAGCTCGATCCGCTAACTTGCTGACTCGCTATCGCGGCACAGCCGCGGCTGACTTGCTCCTCCTGTCAACCCCCAAAATTTCCCGCACCATCTCCAACCCCAACAAAACAAACCACTACGACCGCAAAAAAATCAGGCCAACGCTGCCGCGAATTATTCCCCAAAAGCGCAAAATCAAAGAAGTCACCCAAAGGGCAAGTTCCATGGCAGAACACATCCGAGAAATCGTCCCGGCCGTCGAAACCCAAAAAAACGCAATAAAAGTGCGCAAAAGCGCGCAAAAAACACCAGGTAACCACCCCACAACCACCATCCCATCAACAACATAGGGGACATTTCCCGCAAAAACACCCCACCCCCGCCTTTCCGCCAAAGACGAGGTCGATTCGAGGAGCACGGATTCAGTTCTGCCCTAAGCACAATCAAATCCGTGGGGCGCCACACTAGCTATCCGCCAGCGCCGCCAACGCTACCAACCCACCGAGCGCATGCGGTCGAGAATGATTTCGCTGTAGCTGTTCATGCGGTCGGGGTGGCGTTTCAGGGGGGCGGGGAGGATAGCGGCGAGTCGCGCAGCTTGGTCGCGGGAGATGGATTTGGCGCTGGTGCGGTCCCAGGTGTGGCATGCGGATTCCGCGCCGTAGACACCGGGGCCCCATTCGACGACGTTGAGGTAGAGCTCCAGGATGCGCTGCTTGCCGAGCACGAGTTCGGCGACGGGGACGAGCGAGGCTTCCACGCCCTTGCGGATGAGGGAGCGGCCGGTGCCGAAGAAGAGATTCTTGACGAGTTGTTGGGTGATGGTGGAGCCGCCGCGGATGCGTCCGCCTTCCATGTCCTTTTCGGCGTCCTTCTGGATTGCCTCCCAGTCGAAGCCGTGGTGCTGGTAGAAGCGCGCGTCCTCCGCGGAGACGACGGCGTGCTGGAGGTTGGGGGAGATTTGGCTGAGGGGGACGAAGGTGTAGCGCTCCTGGTAGGGCTTGTCGTGAATCCAGGCCTGGAAACGGCGCTCGATATGGACAGCGGTGGTGGGTGGATCGACCCAGTGGGCGGCGACGAGGGAGAGCGCCAGAAGCATCCACAGCGCGGCAAGGAACAACCCAGACCACTGGGCGAAGCGCAGTAGCCGGCCCCTGCGTGGCTTGGGTTGAGGAGTCGGTAGGGGAAGTGCCTGCGCGGGAAGAGATGTCGGTGTCGTCACAGTCTCAGATTAATCGCAAAGGGGCCGTGCGCCGCGTCGGGAAATGAGATGGCTGCTGGCGAAATCCCTATCGCCGCCCGCCTTCGCGAATCGAGAGCACCCGTGCGCGGCGCTCCTGCTTTCCGGCATACATGGCGACATCGGCGGCGCGCTGGAGCGCTTCCTTGCTGGAACCATCGCGGGGGTAGATAGCCAAGCCGACGCTGGCGGAGCCGCGGATGATGGCGCCTTCGATTTCAAATGGCTCGTCAAAGCAGTGTCTGATGCGGTCGGCGATTTCTTCGGCATCTTCGCGGCTGCGGAGAACGGCAGTGAGAGCGACAAACTCGTCGCCGCCGATGCGGGCCAGCATGTCTCCATTTCGCAACTGCGCCTTCATTCGCTGCGTCACTCTTTGCAGATACACGTCGCCAGTCCGGTGGCCAAATTGGTCGTTGACCTGTTTGAAGAAATCCAGATCGATATAGATGAGGCCGAACAGGCTGCCCATCTGGCTCGCCTCAAGCAGCAGCCGCGCCAGTTCGCGCTCCATTGAGAATCGGTTTGCGATGCCTGTGAGCAGATCGTGCTCGGAGCGGTGGCGGAGGTCTTCAAGAAGCCGGCGAGTGTCAATTGCCAGTTCGCCGAGGCGTGCGCCAACTCTCAGAGTGGAGGGCACGTCGATCTCGTTGCCGAGGAATGCTGCCGGTTGGGCGAGCAACCGCCCCAACGGTTTGCCATCGCGGGAGACAAGGGGAACGGAGACGGCATCTGCGGCAGTGGCCCGGGCAGACTCTCCCGGTGCGCGATCTTCTCCATCCAACTCAAACCAGCAGGGCGAGCCATCGAGGCGAGCAGCAACCATTGAGGTAATCGCACTCATCACCTCGGGCAAAGTTTCCGATCTGCTTATCATCTCCAGGATTCGACTGCGCTGCTGCTCGAGCTGGGCGAGTTGCCGTTCCCGTGCGGCATCCTCACGGCTCTTGCGCGCAATGACCATCGTCTGCTTGCGTACTCGCTTACGCAGCAACCAGACCCAGCCGACGACGCATAATATGATTGCGCCAAGGACACCCACCATAATCATCATGCGAGGGATGGTCCAGAAGGGTGGTGCCTGAAGGAGCACCATGTCGGCCATGGATCGCATGCGGAGGGTAAACCACATGCGGTCGCGCCAGTGGTTGCCGACATCGACGAAGCAGACGCCGGCGACGCGGATGCGGCTTCCGACGCTAGGGGCCGCGACAGCGGAAGGGGCCTGGTCAGAGACAGTTCCCAGGTGCCGGAGGGCGGCGGAAAAGAGGTGACCCTCGGACTCAATGACGAAGAGGTCGACCCGGGCGTCGCGCACTTCGGCGACGATGGTGCCTTCCATGGAGACGAGATTATAGGCGAATTTGCCTTCCGAGGCATCTTCAAAGCTGATTGGCTGGGGAGCGATGGGGCCATTTTTTTCGAGAGAGCGCAACTGTGCATGGTTCAACCACACGGAGTCGTCAGTTACCTCGGGAAACCCCGTTGCTTCGACAACCATGCCATCTTTGAGGGGGAGGGTTGTTCCCGTTCCGATGAGCATTGGCTGGCCGTCAGCCTCGACAACGGCGACTGTGCCGGACTCGTAATAGGTGAGAGTGCCAGTAATTCGGACCCTGTGGCTTCCGCTGTCGCGGCGGTATGCCCAGATGACCTGGTCCACGGGTACGCTCGGCAGAGCCCATGGGTTCACGCTCGGTTTACTGAGTATCGTGACATTGGCCGCGTTCTGGACGTCGAGCCAAACTCCGGCCATCTGCATTTTGCTATCAAAAGCTCCCCCAGCGGCACCTGAGACCCGCACGGTTGCATCGATGAGGTCGTCCTCGCGCAGTTCGCCGGAGTTGATGATAACGCCCTCGACGATGCCGTCGGGAATCTGCATATGGAAACGCAGGCCAGGAATGGGGCGCTCATCGTCGAGCGTGGCCGAAAGTATTCGCCCGGTCACCGTGACGTAGGTGGAATCATATTTGGCCTGAATCAGGTCGCTCATGGTGGCAGGTTTCGGAGCGGGGGGCAGGCCGTGGCTGAGGAGCTTGACTTCGGTTGGTTCAACCTGAGGGCGAAAACTGGGGGCGGTCGTTCCTGAAACGCGTACCCTGTCTCCTGGCAGGAGCCCAATGGCCTTGCCAAAATCCACGTAGATGCCCCAGCCCTCGTCCTGGATGAAGAGGTTGCTATCCTGGGGCTGGACGGCTGTGACTGTTCCCTCCAACTGCACAGGAATGGCAGAGGCGGCTTGCGCATTTGTGAGCGCAACGACCTGCCGTATCTGTGTGAGGGTGGTAGTACCCTGTGCCAGCAGTGGCTGGGTGATTCCCAGTCCAACCATCAGCACCAATGAAACTCTGCGCATATCCGAGGAAACGCCTTTCCGTCCAGCATGGTCAAATTCAGTGGGAGGCATCCCCAGCCTACAGGTTTTTTGTCGGTTCCTCGTGGCATTTCGCGACTATTCTGTGTGATTTTGATGGCATGACAGGAAGGCTGCTCATTTCAATGAGAAGTGATCACAATTTGCGCATTCGCAGTCGCCGGGGTTAACAGTGCAGGGTTGAATCTGCTCTAATGGGCGGTCAGGCCGCGGTTCTGCACCGATATGCAGAAGCATGGAGCAACCGTGTTGTCCGATGGTACGAATGGGAGCTTTTCGATGAGTATTCAGTCTGTCCCTGCGCCCGCTAATCCCGTAGCGAAGACCTCCGGCAGCCGGCGCATTCGGGTGCTCGGTGTGCCTCTCGACCTTGGTGCATCGCGGCGCGGCGTGGATATGGGGCCCTCAGCGGTGCGTGTTGCCGGGCTTGAGGCCCATCTGGAGACGCTGGGGCACAAGGTCGAGGATGGGGGAAACATCCGGGTGGAGATTGCGGAGACCCAGAATCCGGGGCTGGCCAACGCACGCTTTCTCTCGGAGATTGCCGACACGTGCACGCGCACCGCGAAGGCCGTGGTGGAAGCGATGGAAGAGGGTTTCACGCCACTTGTTCTTGGAGGCGACCACTCGCTGGCAGCCGGGTCGGTGTCCGGGGTGAGCGAGTTCTTCCACAGGCGGCAGGAGAAGATCGGTCTGCTGTGGCTTGACGCTCACACGGACATCAACACGCCGCAAACCTCCCCTTCGGGCAACGTGCACGGAATGCCGCTGGCGGCGCTTACCGGGCTTGGCGCGGACTCCGGGCTGAGTGCACTGAGTCGGATATTCGGCTACCTGCCCAAGGTTTTGCCTGAGAATACTGTGATTATCGGGGTGCGAGACATTGACGCGGCGGAGCGCGGGAACCTTCAGCTGGCAGGGGTGAAAGGCGTCTACACGATGCGGGATATTGACGAGCGCGGGATGCGCGCGGTGATGACCGAAGCGCTGGGGATCGCGTCGAATGGGACTGCCGGGTACCATGTGTCGCTGGACATGGACTGGCTGGACCCGGAGCACGCGCCCGGAGTGGGGACGGCAGTGCGTGGCGGAGCGACCTACCGGGAAGCGCATCTGGCGATGGAGATCATCGCGGACCATGGCAAGATGCTGAGCTTTGAAATCGTCGAAGTGAACCCGGTGCTCGACGACCGCAACCGGACGGCGGAGTTGGCGGTGGAGTTGGCCTGCTCGGCGTTTGGGAAGAAAATTCTGTAGAGCGCCGGGATTTGGGAAAAAGTTTCCAGTGCGGAGGTAGCCGCAACGCCAACCCAAGCGGTTCGGAGCAGGACTAGAATCATGGGGATGGCTAAGAAACTGCGTGTAGGCATTCTGTTTGGCGGGCGTAGCGGCGAGCATGAAGTTTCGCTGAAGTCGGCCGCGTCGATCCTGAAGGCAATTGACCGGAAGAAGTTTCAGGTTGTGCCGATTGGCATTACCAAGGCGGGGCTGTGGCTGACGGGCGAGTCGGCGAAGGCGCTGTTGGCTGGGACGGTGATTCCGGCCTCGGTTGCTTCGATTGCGTCTGAGTCGGCGGCCGTGGCGGCGGAGAATGCTGTGACGGAGGGAGCAACGACGGTTTCGGCGCTGTCGCCGAGCGCGACGCCGATGTCCGGGGCGGACAGGCTGGATGTCATCTTCCCGGTGCTGCACGGGACTTTTGGGGAAGATGGAACGATCCAGGGGCTGTTTGAGCTGGCGGATATGGCCTATGTGGGTTCGGGCGTGCTTGGCTCCTCGGCGGGGATGGACAAGGACGTGATGAAGCGGCTGTTTGCCGCGGCGAAGCTGCCCATCGTCAAACATGTGTCGGTGCTTCGGTCGGAGTGGGAGAAATCTCCGCGCAAGACGGTGAGCAGGATTGAGGCCGCGCTGAAGTATCCGCTGTTTGTGAAGCCGGCGAATCTTGGATCCTCGGTGGGAATCAGCAAGGCGCACAACCGGAAGGAACTGGGACCGGCACTGACGCTGGCAGCAAAGTTTGACCGCAAGCTTGTGATTGAGCAGGGCGTGACCGGCGCCGGGAAGCCAGCCACAGCGGGCAAGGCCCGGGAACTCGAAGTCGCGGTTCTGGGTAACGACGATCCCAAAGCTTCGGTGGTAGGCGAGATCATTCCCGGCAAGGAGTTCTACAATTACGAGGACAAGTACCTGAGCGAGGGGTCTGTTCCGGTGATTCCGGCCAAGCTGACGGCGGCAGAATCCCGGCAGATCCGCGCGATGGCGGTGGCGGCATTCAAGGCCTGCGACCTGGCGGGGCTAGCTCGGGTGGACTTTCTGATGGAGCCGGACGGCAAGCGGCGCATTTACCTGAATGAGGTGAATACCTTGCCCGGATTCACGTCGATCAGCATGTATCCGAAGCTCTGGCAGGCAACCGGCATACCATATACGGAGCTCATTACGCTGCTGATCGAGCTGGCGCTGGAGCGTCACGCGGAGCGGGCGCGCACTTCATTTACGTTTGAAGGCTGAAATTCGGTCAAAACGGTCCAAATTGGGGAACAGTTTCCCCTCCGCCGTTGTCCATAGTAGTAGTAACTCTTTTACGGGCCCTCCCAACTTCAGTGGCCGAGCTTCCCTGCCTTGACCCAAGGGATAGGCTTACTCGCCGCAAAGGACTTTGCACGATGACCCTGCTGGATGCTCCCAAGTTCGATGCTGAGAAAGTTCGCCGACGTTCTCTGATGCTGGTCGGGTTCCTGGGGGGCTTTTTTCTGCTCCTCGTTGTCGCGTGGTTCGTGGTTGGTCATCCGATTGAGGCACCGTGGAACTGGTGGACGTACTGGAGCGGGGAGCGCACGACCGACCACTTCCTGCATGAGGTTGAAACCAACGACATCAAGGGCGCGTACGCTACGTGGGTGCACGACGAGCACTGGCAGCAACACCCTGGAGACTTTGCGTACCCGTACGACCGGTTTGCGGCGGCTTTTGGGCCGGATAGCCAGGAGAACGACTACGGCACCATCACGAGCCACCAGATTGTCGCGGCGAAGATTTTTGGCGGAGACCTGATCGTGGGCGCGATGATGAATGGGCGCAAGAGCCATCCACTGTTCCTGATTTACGATCGTAAGGCGCACACGCTGGGATTTTCGCCGCGCGAGCTTTCGATCGATCGGTAGGCGAGCACTATCCTGGATAGACTGTCGATCGAAAGCAGGGAGGATGTGCATGAAAGCGTCGGCCGCGAGCGCAGGCGGGGCTGCTACGGAGCTGATCACGCAAAGAATTGCGGAGTTGGGCGACTAGCGAGGGGAAACCCTGGCCAGAATGCGCAGGCTTATCCGAGAAGCGGTCCCGGACGCTGTTGAAGAGTGGAAGTGGATGGGCACTCCGGTCTGGTCGCATGGCGGGATTCTGTGTACTGGCGAATCGTACAAGAATTTGGTGAAACTTACGTTTGCCAAGGGTGCGTCTTCGAGTGATCCGGCTCGCCTTTTCAACTCGAGTCTCGACGGGAAGGTACGGCGCGCGATTGACATTCACGCGGGCGAAGAGGTGGACGAGGCGGCCTTCAAGGCGCTGGTTCTGGAGGCCGCCGCGCTGAATTCTGTTGCGAAGAAGGCCTCCTGCGTGGGTGCGAAAAAGTCGAAATCCTGAGCGGGCGGGTTAGAGCGCGGCCAACTCCGCGAGAGTCTTTTCGAGGCTGGCGGGATCGTCGACATTGAGGCACTTCTGGCTGCGGTCAATCTGCCGCATGAGCCCGGAAAGCACCTTGCCCGGGCCCACTTCCACAAACACTTCGGTTCCGGCGGCGAGCAATCCTCGCACACACGCCACCCAGCGGACGGTACCGGTGACCTGTTCGATGAGCGCGTACCTGGCGGCATCGGCAGTCGTTAGCAGGCTGCCGCTGACGTTGGCCGCCACTGGAATCGACGGATTCGCCAGCGTCAAGGCGGAGAGTACGCGGGCAACTTCTTCCTGCGCCGGCTGCATGAGTGCGCAATGGAAGGGCGCGCTTACTGGGAGCATAACGACCTTGCGCGCGCCACGCTGTTTGACCAGCTCGGCAACTTGCTCGACGGCTGCTGCGGCTCCGGAAATCACGATCTGGTCGGGCGAGTTGAAGTTGGCCGCCGAGACGACCTTGCCGGTCGCGGCCGAAACTTCGGCGCAGGCCTGGGCAACTTGCTCGGCGGGCAGGGCCAAGACCGCTGCCATTGCGCCTTCGCCCGCCGGGACAGCCTGCTGCATGGCTGCTCCGCGCGCCTTGACGCTGCGCACGGCATCGGCAAAGGTCAAGGTGCCTGCCGCCACGTGGGCGCTCCACTCGCCCAGGGAATGGCCGGCAGCGAGAGCCGGCGTAATGCCGTGCTGCGCAAGGACGCGCCAGGCAGCTACGCTGACAGTCAAGATTGCGGGCTGAGTATTCTCGGTGAGGCGCAGGTCTTCGTCCGGGCCGTCGAGGAAGACGCGGCTGAGGGGAAAGCTCAGCGCTTCATCCGCTTCGGCAAAAGTGGCGGCGGCCACTGGAAAAGCTTCGGCCAATGCGCGGCCCATGCCCACCGTCTGTGAGCCCTGGCCAGGAAAGAGGAAGGCAATCTTCTTTGTCGTCATACCATCGCTGATTTTACGCGATTGCGCCGCGGGTGCGGCGGAATGAGCAAGGGATGCTGGCGGAAAGAAATTGCCCGATGAACCATCTTCAGGGGAGAAGCCCTAATTCCAGCGCGTCCGGTCGCTTGGGTCTGCCTGGTCGTCGGCATCCTCGTCGATCAGGTGTCCGCGCCCGTCAAAGCGAAGCGTCCGTCCCTGCTTGCGCATGTACACCTGGAACTTGGCCGCCGCACGCCGGCGCTTCCAGCGGTAGTAGCGGTTGCGCAGCCCGTACCAGCTTTCACTGAGGTTGAAGCCCCAGCCGCGACGAGGCGCAAAGGTAATGAAGAGCCACGCTGCCAGCAAGGCACCCAACTGTGCCACGCCATACATCCGCTGCTCGCCAAAGGCCTGCGCCAGCGCGATGAGGGCGTAGATTGCCGCCAGGTACTTGGCCTTGATGGTGATCAGGAAGAGGAGCTGGAACTCCATTTCGCCATGCGCCAGCCCCAGCGCCATCAGCAACCCGAAGATGCCGCCCAGCGCGCCTGTAATCGGCACGGACTGCTGCAGAAAGCCCGTCCGGAGCCCGAATCCGTAGAGCGCCACTGGCGTAAAGGCCGCGCCCATGACCGACGCGGCATAGAGGCCAGCCAGCCATCGGCCACCGTGGAATGATTCCAGAATGCCGCCCAGAATCCAAATAGACAGCAGTTGCAGCAGCGTGCCAAGAATCCCCAGGTGCACAAAGCTATATGTCAGAAACTGCCACAGCTCACCGGACAGCACATTGGCCGGAAACAGACCGAGGTGGAAGAGCACCTGCTCCGGGCTTGCCACCCGGGCGAGGCTGAGCAGGAGCAGGGCAAAGTATGCGCCCAGATTCCACAGGACCAGCTTTCGCGTGGTGCCGCTGAACTCAGGGAATGCGAATTGTATTTCTTGGGAACGCGCCATCTCTGCTGATGAGCTTAAACCCTTGGCGGCTTGCGTGTCATGAATGGGCACACAGCTTTGCCGACTTACTTCCCATTTGGGAAACTCCGCCTAGGGAGCCACGGCAATGCCGCGATGCATGCCCTGAATGGCGCGCACGGCAAAGATCACATTGTCTTTGGAGACCGGCAGATGGACGGTGACCTCATCGGTGCCGGCCACGGCAGGCACCGCGAGGAAGCGTTGCCAGTTGCTGGCTGTGGTCTCCCGCCACAGAACCTCATAGCTGAGCCCTGGCGTCGGCGCGGTCGGCGCCTTCCATGCGAGCGTGGTTCCGTTTTCAAGATTCGCGACCACGATTTTCACGTCCGTCGGCTCCCCTGGCGAGTCTGCCAGTGTTGCCAGCGTTGCCGCATTCAGCCGGGCCACACGCGCCACGTACTCGTAGTCCACGTACTGGGGAAGGTCGCCGAACTGCACCCCACCCTCCAGCCGCACATTCTGGTGCTGATGGTTGAAGTCCTCGCGCCACTCGGTCAGACGAACCGCAGAAAAACCCTGCTCGTTGAAGCTGAGGTGGTCGCCACCGCGCAGGTAGCGGTCGGGGCGCGTCACCAGCACCGACGTAAACGTTGAGGGGAAGTAGCTTCGCGCGACATCTGCCATGGCCCGCGCCAATTCGCGGCTGGGGCCATCTTCAAATTGCCCCAGGGCCTCCAGACGCCGGAGTTGATCCGGAGTGGCTGTAGTTGGGATGCCCTCGGAGAAGATGCGGACGACGTTCTTGCGCTGAAGTGTGTCGCTGGGGGTGGTATTGCCGCCGACAATGTCGTTGTTCAGGACGCCCTCGAGTTGCCAACCCTCGCTTTTGGCCAACTGTGCGAGGTGCTCGGAGCCGTAGAGCCCCTGCTCCTCGCCAGCGACGGCGACAAACACGAGGGTCGCGGCCAGGTGGAGCTTAGAGAGGACGCGAGCTGATTCCAAAGAGACGGCCACGCCGGAAGCGTCGTCGTTGGCTCCAGGCGCTGCTCCATGGGTGTCTTCGTTGCTGGAGTCGCGGGAATCGTAATGTCCGGTGACGAGGTACATTCGCTTGCTGGCGACCGGGTCAGAGCCACGCAGGATTGCGTATACATTTGTCAGGGTCGTCGGGCGCGTCACCCTGCGGCCCGGTTCTTTGGTGAAGGTGTCGCGCTTGACTCCAAGGCAGCCACCGCAATCTTTGCTGATTCCCTCGAATTGGGCGAATATCCAGTCAGCGGCAGCGGTGACACCGGTGCCCGGCTTGAGGTCTGTGTCCATGCTGGAGAGAGTACTGCGATTGCCAAAACTGACGAGCGTCTCAATCGTGTGGCGTATGCGCTGGGGCGAGATCTGTGCGATGGCTTGGGCGATTGCGGGGTCAGCGGGAGCGGGAGCGAGTGGAGCACCGGCCAGTAGATAGTCCGCCTGGGCAAGCAAAGGCTGGGATGCAAGAGAAGCTGCGAGAAGCGCCAAAGAGGCGAGGAAAGAGAATTTCATTCGCTTTTCTCCAGAAAAGATGTATTTTTGCAGATTTCTGAGCCGTGGGCCGCTTGACCATCCGTGGCATTTGCGTCAAAACTAGCGGAGTCGCACCGCGTAATGCTGTCATGATAATCCTCAGGCGGTGCACGCAAAGGAGGAAGTACGATGCATACGTGTCCTGAATGTGAAAACCCGCTGGATCTTGAAGAGGACGAGATCGAAGAGGGCGATATTGTTCCCTGCGAGGAGTGTGGAACCGAGTTTGAGGTGGTTGCCACGGAGCCCCTTGAGCTGGCGCGCGTCGATGAGGATGACCTGGACGACGACGATTACGTGGACGAAGAAGAAGAAGAGGAAGACGAGTGATTTCAACAACTAGGAGTTCCCGTGCCGCGCTGGTTTGTGGCTGCCTGATAGCAGTGCTGGCGTTGGCACCGTTCCCTGTATCTGATTCATGGCGCTCACTTTCTATGGCGCCAGCTGCCGAGGCGCAGAACTTTGGCTATCGCACGATCAACGGGAAGGTGTTTAACGACCGTGGTGCACCGGTAGAGGAAGCCACGATCTTCCTGCGGAATGTGAAGACCAAGACAGTGCGGAGCTATTCGTCGATTGCGGACGGGAGCTACCAGTTTGCGCAAGTTGGCATGGTTGATGACTACGAAGTGTGGGCGGAAAAGGACAATCACAAGAGCCCGGTAAAGGCGATCAGTTCATTTGATGCCCGCAAGCAATTGAATATAGACCTTAAACTGAAGTAGGCTGGCTACGGTCGGAGAGGCACCCAATGCAGGCAACACGACGTAGATGGCTGGCGGCGGTATGCGCCGGAATTTTGCTCACGGTAGTGGGCGGAGTACCTGAAGCGCTGGCGCAGCAGGGCACGGCACTGAAAATTCCGCAAAGCGCTCAGATTCAGCCGGCGGCGCTGAATAAGCAGTTCCAGGGGCCGGTGCAGGGGCGCCCGCTGCTGTTGCAGGTGGGGTCAAAGGTGCTGTTCGGTCAGGCGCATATTCCCGGCTCAGAGTACGTAGGAGCGGGGGCGGGCGAGGATGCCCTTGTGCGGCGAGTGGCGAGGGTGCCGCACGGCGCAGCGATTGTGATTTACTGCGGTTGCTGCCCGTGGGAGCGGTGCCCGAACGTGTGCGCAGCTTACGAGCAGTTGTTGCATCTTGGGTTCACGAATGTGAAGGTGCTGTACATCGCCCAGAACTTTGGGCAGGACTGGGTGCAGAAGGGCTATCCGGTTGAGCAGTCGCACTAGAGCAGGGCGCACTAAGCCGGGGATGCGGGTGCTGGTCTGGATCGCAGCGGTATGGTTGCTGCTGGGCGCGCAAGGGGCGCCGGTTGGCGCACAGCCAGCCGTTCGGCCCAAGGTCGGCCTGAGCGGATTGGCGGTAGGGCAGGCAGCGCCGGATTTCACGCGGGTCGGCTTGCATCGTGAGCCAGTGAAGTTGAGAGCTTTGCTGGGGCGGGTGGTGCTGCTGAACTTCTGGGCCAGCTGGTGCGCTCCGTGCCTGGAAGAAATGCCCCGGTTCGTTGCGTGGCAGCGGCAGTACGGCCCGACCGGACTGAGCGTTGTGGGGATTTCGATGGACGACGAGGCGGGGCCCGTGGTTGCGCTTGAGCCGCGGTTGCACTGGAACTACCCGATTGCGGTAGGCGACGAGGCACTTGGAAAGCTTTACGGCGGAGTGCTGGGGCTGCCTGTGACCTACCTGATTGACCGACGGGGCCGGGTGCGGGCCCGGTATGAGGGCGCGAGCGACCTGCCGCGGATGGAAGATCGGGTGCGGAAACTGCTGGCTGAGCCATCGCGTTAGAGAACGGCGGCAGTAGGCCAACCTCATTCATACTCACCCCGAATGGCTTAGGATTGGGCCATGGCTTTGGAAAAACAACCTTTGCTGGCGGTGCGCGGGCTGCGCATCTGGTTTGGAGCGACGGAAGTTGTGCGCGGAGTGGATTTGACGCTGGAGCGGGGGCAGGTGCTGGGGTTGGTGGGCGAATCAGGGTCCGGGAAGAGCGTTAGTTCGCTGGCGATTCTGGGGCTGTTGGGGCCAGCTGCGCGGGTGGAAGGCTCGATCCAGTGGCAGGGCAAGGAGCTGCTGGGGCTGGGGGCGGAGGAGCTGAGGCGGCTGCGGGGGCGGGCAGTGGCCATGGTGTTTCAGGAGCCAATGACGGCGCTGAATCCGGTGATGACGGTCGGCCGGCAGGTGATGGAGTCGATTGCGGCCCACGCGCCGCAGCTGAGCGGGCGGGAGCTGAGGAGCAGGGCGATTGCCGCGCTGGAAGAGGTGGCGCTGCCGGAGGCGAAGCGGAGGCTGGGTGACTATCCGCACCAGTTTTCCGGGGGGCAGAGGCAGCGGATTCTGATTGGGATGGCGCTGGTGCATAGGCCGCAACTGCTGATTGCCGACGAGCCGACAACGGCGCTGGATGTGACGGTGCAGGCGCAGATCCTGGAGTTGCTGAAGGGTTTGCAGCGGGAGCAGGGGCTGGCGATGCTGTTTACGAGCCATGACCTGGCGGTGGTGGGCCAGGTGGCGGACCGGGTGGCGGTGATGCGGCATGGGGAGTTGCTGGAAGAGGGGCCAGTGGAGGAGGTTCTGCACCGGCCGAGCCATGCGTATACGCAGAGCCTGCTGGGGGCCGTGCCTACGATGCGCACGGACCGCGGGAAGCCGCTGGCTACGGTGCGGTGAGGGGGTGGGGCGGGATTTAGGGGGACCCCAAAAGTGCCTTTTTGGCTGTTTTGCAAGCGAAACTGAAAAGCTATGTTATTGATTTTATTATGCTTCTATACCAAAAAGCGAAACAAAAGAGAACGAAGTGTGATTTTGGGCGTTTTGCTGTTTATGAGCGTCCAGATGACAGCTTCGGGCTGGAGCTGGCGGGGATTCGTTGTGCCCGGTTTGGCAGGGCTTTGCTCATGTTTCCATTGTGCGCGTTTTGGGGTTAATTGGAAGCAAACGGTGGGGAATAAAGTTTTCAGGGGTCGGGGGCAGGGAGCGGAGTTATCGGGGTTAGGGGGATCGAGCTGCGCTCGATTGGTTTTTTGGTTTGTTGAGGACGGGAGACTTCTGACTCCCACCCATGTCGCAAAGGGCGCGACATGAGTGGGGCACCCTGAGAGTCGTTGAAGACGGCTAGAAAACAAGGGCCTTAGGACGGGGGAATGGAATTCGTCGGGGTAGTTGGGATTGGTTAGTGGAGTTGGAAGTCCTGCCCGGCGTCGCCGATGGGTTGGCCGGGGGGGTTGGGGAGAGGGGGTGGGGGGGTGAACTTGGCGGGGTTCTGGTGGAAGCGGGCGATGGTGGCGAGGGCCTGGTTGAGGTGGGCCTGCTGGTCAGCGGATTGGGGCTGGGATTGGGCGGTGGTGGTTTGCGTGCGGAGCCAGGTTTCGAGGGTGGCTACCTGGGCGAGGGCGATGGCACGAGCCTGGGAGGCGGCCTGGGGATTGACGGCGAGTTGGAGGAGGTGGGTGAGGATGATGTCTTCGACGGCGAACTGGGTTTGGCCTGCGGGGCCGGGCTGGCGGGGGGATTGCCAGGTGGACTGGAGGATGGCGGCGAGGACTTCGGCGAGATCGGGTTGCTGGGGGTCGTGGGCGTGGTGCTCGACGAGGCGGGAGGCGCGGGTTGGCTCAAAGAGGAGGGCTGCGGTGAGGTTCGCGGAGGCTTCAACGGGGCCGAGAGGGTCAAAGGTGAGGCCGGTGTGTCCGGCGAAGGACTCACGGGTGGCGGGGAAGCCGGGGGGACGCGGGGGGAGCTGGGCGAGGAGGCTGTCGGGCAGGGTAAGAGCCTGAGGCGAGAGGGTCTGGAGGACGGCGGCGAGGGCCTGGCGCTGCTGGTCAGGTGGGATGGGGCGGGTGACGAAGGCGGAGTCTCCACGGACGGCGTAGCGGTAGTCGAGGCCGCCGATGAGCTTGGAGGCGGCTTCGGTCTGATAGCGATGAAGGAGATAGAGGGGGACGAGGGTGTCTTCGAGCTGGGCCATTGGCTGGCCGGGCTGGATAGCTGTTTGACCGAAGCGGGCGAGAGCGGCCTGGCGGACGGCGAGGATGCGGGTGAGCTCGGCGACGGGGTCGGAGCCGTTGTCCCAGAGGTGAGCGTACGGATGGGCGGAGCCGAGGGGGCGGGAGTCTTCGTCGGTGATGTAGCGGAGGCCGGCGGACTCGTTTTGGCGAAGGAGGGTGTCGAGGGCTTTGGCTTCATCGACGCCGGGAGCGAATTGGGAGTATCCGAAGCGGATAGCGGCTTTGTCCCAATCGCCGACGCCGATGGCGTAGGCGTGGTGGAGGGTGGGCTTGCCGGAGGGGTCAAGAGTGACGAGGGGGTGGGGGTAGTCCATGACGGAGGTGCCCTGGCCGAGGGTGGAGGCGGCGAAGTTGTGCTGGAGGCCGAGGGTGTGGCCGACCTCGTGGGCGGCGAGCTGGCGGGTGCGGGCGAGGACCATGTCGCGCATGGCGGGGGGAATGGGAGCACCGTCGAGGTAGGGCGCGAGGAGGGATTCGGCGATGAGGTAGTCCTGACGGGCGCGGAGGCTGCCGAGGGTGACCTGGCCTTTGATGATTTCGCCAGTGCGTGGGTCGGTGACGGCTTCACCGTAGCTCCAGCCGCGGGTGGAGCGATGGACCCACTGGATCATGTTGTAGCGGATGTCCATGGGGTCTGCGCCCTCAGGGAGGACTTCGACGCGGAAGGCGTTTTTGAATCCGGCGGCCTCAAAGGCGGCGGACCACCAGCTGGCTCCTTCGACGAGGGCGGAGCGGATGGGCTCTGGGGCGCTGCGATCGACGTAGTAGACGATGGGCTGGATGGGCTCGGAGATGGCGGCGGAGGGGTCGCGCTTCTGGAGGCGATGGCGGATGAGGAAGCGCTGATCCAGAGAGTCGCCGAGGGGCTGGGAGTAGTCGCGGAACTGGTTGGGGTAGAAGCCGGAGCGGGGGTCGAAGCGGCGGGGCTGGTAGCCGGGGCCGGGGAGTTCGACGAGGGAGGTGTGTTCGCGGAGGGTGATGGCGTGGGGGTCGGGGGTGACCTGGGCGACGAATTCTCCGTCGGGGGCCCCGTCGGAGACGAAAGTGAGTAGGGCCTCAACCTCAGTGTTTTTGGGGAAGGCGCGGGTGTTGTCGAGGGAGATGGCGGAGCGGGAGGGGTCGACGCGGTAGGAGCCCTGATGGGCCTGTTTGAGGCGTTCGGCGACACCGTGGGCATCGCGGAGGAAGAAGTCGGTGGCGTCGACGAGGACGGTTCCTTGCTCTTCGGCTTCGATTTTGAATCCCCAGAGGACGCTTTCGGCGAAGGACTGGGTGACGGCGAGGCGTTCGGCGGGGTCGGAGGAGCTGGAGCGGTAGTCGAGGTTTGGCTGGATGAGGAGGAGCTTGCCGCCGATGCGGGAGAAGTGGACGACGCGTCCCTGGCCGAGCTGGCCGCGGTCGAGACCGATGTCGTTGGAGCCGAGGCCGTAGGGGAGCTGGTCGAGGAGGAGGAAGTCGTGGTCGGTGGCGGGGATTTCGAGGTAGAGCTTGCCCTGATGGGCGTCCCAATGGAGGGGAAATAGACCGGGGAGGTGGGTGAGCGAAGCTGTTTTTTCGGCGATGGTGGGGAGGTTGGCGGTGGGCGGGGCAGGAGCCTGTGCAGCGGTGGGGATGGCAGCGGTGAGGAGGATGGCCAGGAAGAGCGGGAGGGATTTGGACACGGGAAGACCTCGCTTGAGAGACAGGGTAACGCAGTGGAGGGGAGTAAGCGGGAAGGGTTGAGGAGTTTTTCATCACGGGAAATGGTGCGGAGGGGAGGGTGAGCGACTATTCTTTGGGTAAGAGGATGGTGTGGCATGAAAACGCAGGCAGCTACAGAAAGCATCGACGAACTGTTCCGGCAGACCCTTGTAGGGGACTATGACGACGAGGATGACGAAGGCGGTCCGTGGGAAGCGGTGAGCAAGCTGCAGGCGATAGCCAGCCGCGAAGTGTTTGACCACGCGGTGAGCTGGGCGAAGAACAACAAGCCGGCGAAGCGTCGGCGCGGGATCGATATTCTTGCGCAGCTGGGGAAGACGGACGAGCATCCTGAGGTGGCGTTTGCCGACGAGGCGTATGCCGTGGTGACGAGCGTGCTGGAGGATGAGCTGGACCTGGAGGTGCTGGACAGCTGCCTGGTGGCGCTAGGGCACCTGGAGAATCCGGCGGCGGTGCCGCTGATATTAGAGCACCGGAAGAACAGCGATCCGGACGTGCGGTTTGCGGTGGCGTTTGCGCTGAGCAGCTTTGCGGATGAACCGAAGGCGATAGAGGCTCTGCTGGTGCTGACGGATGACGCGGACGACGATATTCGGGACTGGGCGACGTTTGGCATTGGGGTGAAGAGCAACGCGGACAGCGAGGCGATTCGCGAGGCGCTGGTGGCGCGGCTGGAAGACGACAACCAGGACACGCGCGAGGAAGCGGTGGCGGGGTTGGGCAAGCGGAAGGATCTGCGGGCGTTGCCGAGCCTGATTGACCTGCTGCACGAGGAAGAAGTGAGTTTTGGTGTGGTGGAGGCGGCTTGCCATCTGCTGGACATGACGGAAGTGAACGAGGAGTGGACCGCGGACGATTATATTCAGGCGCTGCAGGAGCGGTACGCGGGCGAGTTGGAAGAGCTGTAGAGGGGGGAGACTGACTTGTCGCAGATGTGGATTGAGATTGTCGGAGTCGCAGTCATTGTGCTGGTAGTGGCGATGAAGCGGCAGGGGCAGATTGCGCCTGCGAAGGCTGAGGAGCTGCTCCGCGGCGGGGCGATGGTGGTGGATGTGCGGAGCGCGGCGGAGTTTGGCGGGGGGCATCTGAAGGGTGCGGTGAATCTTCCGCTGGACGGGATTGAGACGGAGCTGCCGAAGCGAGTGCCGGACAAGGGGACGGTAATTCTGCTGCACTGCCAGAGCGGAATGCGGAGCGGGATGGCGCAGAAGAAGCTGCGGGCGCTGGGGTATGCGGACAGCTGGAACCTGGGGTCTTACGGGCGGGCGGCTGGGATTGTGGAGCGGGGGAAGTAATACTGTCCGCTGCGGGGCAATCTATCATCTAAGACATTATGGATACGGAAACGGTACGAGTGCGGTTTGCGCCTTCTCCTACGGGGATGGTGCATGTTGGGAATGCGCGGACGGCGCTTTATAACTGGCTGTTTGCGCGGCGGATGGGCGGGCAGTTTCTGCTGCGGATCGAGGATACGGACCTGGAGCGGTCAGAGGCGCGGTACGAGACGCAGCTGCTGGAAGACCTGCGCTGGCTGGGACTGGACTGGGATGAGGGGCCTGAGTCTACGCTGTTCCGGGAGACGGGCAGCGAGGGGCCGAGCGCGCCGTACCGGCAGTCGGAGCGGCTGGAGATTTATGCGCGGCACACGGAGCAGTTGCTGGAAGAGGGCAAGGCGTACCGGTGTTTTTGCACGGCTGAGGAACTGGACGCGGAGCGAGCAGCGGCGGTGAAAGAGCACCGTCCGCAGGTTTACGGCGGACGATGCCGGGGACTGGGACGGACGGAGATTGCCGCGAAGCTGGCGGCGGGTGAGCCGTTTGCGGTGCGGCTGGAGATTGGGCCTGAGCCGCTGCGATTCAAGGACATGGTGCGCGGGGCGGTGGAGTTTGCCGCGGAGACGGTGAGCGACCCGATCCTGGTGCGGTCGGCGAGCGGGGTTTCCGCAGGCGTGCCGGTGTACAACTACGTGGTGACGGTGGACGACGCGCTGATGGGAATCACGCATGTGATCCGCGGGGACGACCACTTGTCGAATACTCCGAAACAGGTGGCTATTTACCAGGCGTTTGGGTGGAAGGTGCCGGTGTTTGCGCATCTTTCGACGATTCTGGGCGAGGACCGGGAGCGGCTGTCGAAGCGGCACGGTGCGACGTCGATTGCGAGCTTCCGGGAGATGGGCTACCTGCCAGAGGCGCTGGCGAACTACCTGGCGCTGTTGGGGTGGGGCGCGGAAGACGGAAAGACGGAGACATTTACGCTGGATGAGCTGGCTAAGATATTCACGCTGGAGCGGGTGACGCCGTCGCCGGCGGTGTTCAGTTTTGACAAGCTGAACTGGCTGAACCGGCACTATTTGAAGCTGGCGGCACCGGAGCGGGTGTTGGAGCTGAGTTGGCGGTACTTTGCGGACAAGCTGGGTGAGCGGGAAGCGGCCAGCGAGGCGCTGACGGAATGGTTTGGGCGGGTGGTGGCGCTGCTGACGCCGTCGGTGGACCATCTGGACCAGTTGCCGGCGAAGGCTGGGCTGCTGTTAGGCTATGACGCGGAGGCGGCGCGGGGGAACGCGGAGAATGCGGAGGCGCTGGGAGCAGAGTCAGCGCGGGTGGTGCTGGCGGAGTTTGCGGATCGGGTACGGGCCCATGCGGGGCCGGTGCGGCCGGAGGACTTCAAAGGCTGGATGAACGACGTGAAAGCGGCGACCGGGGTGAAGGGCAAGGAGCTGTTCCACCCGGTGCGGATTGCGCTGACGGGGGCGCACTCGGGGCCGGAGTTTGACAAGGTGATTCCGCTGATTGAGGACGGGGCGGCTTTGGGGCTGGGCATCCTGGATGTGCGGGAGCGCCTGGCGGCGTTTGTGGGGGCCTGATGGCGGAGATGGCTGCTGGGTTCCAGTGGGATTTTGCCCACAACTGGATGGCGGAGGTGTTGACGGTGCGGCCGATGATATTGCCGACGCGGCACTATACGTATCCGGCGGTGGTGGAAGAGGTGGAAAAGGGCGCGCTGGAGGTCCTGGTGCGGCGGGGCGAGGAACAGCCGTGGCTTGCGACGTGTGCGCTGGGCTTTCGGGATGCTGCGGCTCCGACGGGGCTTTGGGCGATGCCGGACCCGGATTGGCTGTGCGCGGTTTCAGGCGGGTATGCGTACCTGATCGACACGCGAGAGCCGGAACGCTTTGTGCAGATGGTTTGGCGTCCGGTATTGCAGGTACGTGCGGTGTCGGAGCTGGGGCTGCTGCTGTTTGTGGGTCATCACGCGATGGTGGCGTGGGGACGGGACGGGCTGGCGTGGGAGTCTGAGCGGCTGTCGTGGGAGGGTGTGACGATTGACCGGGTGGAGGGCGAGACTCTGCACGGGGCTGGGTGGGACCTGATGACGGACAGGGAGACGCCGTTTGCGCTGGATTTGACGACTGGGCTGCGTCGGCAGGGATAAATGCGGAGCGGAGGTTGCATCCGGGGTGGTTTGGGCTTCATCCAAGAGGGCAGGAGTAAACACAATGCCTTCTGTAACTGGACGATCGTACCGTGTGACCGCCGCCGGCGGTGACTTTGAGTTGGTAGAGAAAGAGTTCCCTTCCCCAGGACCGGGGCAGGTACGGATTCGCGTACAGGCCTGCGGTGTTTGCCACAGCGACAGCATTACGAAGTATGGGCTTTTTCCGGGGATTCGGTATCCGCGGGTTCCGGGCCACGAAGTGGCTGGATATGTGGATGAGGCTGCCGGGGACGTGCTGTATCTGAAGCCGGGCGACAGGGTTGGACTGGGATGGCATGGGGGGCATTGCACGTATTGCGAACCATGCCGGCGTGGCGATTTTATTCTGTGCGAGAACCAGAAGATATCGGGAATCAGCTATGACGGCGGGTATGCGGACTATGTGACTGCGCCCGCAAATGCACTGGCGCGGATACCGGACGACCTGGCGGATGTGGACGCGGCGCCCTTGATGTGCGCGGGCGTGACGACATTCAACAGCCTGCGGAATGCTGGGGCGCGACCGGGAGACCTGGTGGCGGTGCTGGGCATTGGCGGACTTGGGCACCTGGGCGTACAGTTCGCGGCGAAGTCGGGGTTCCACACGGTGGCGATTGCGCGGGGGCAGGACAAGGCTGCGATGGCCAGGGATCTGGGTGCGCACGAGTACATTGACAGCACGACGCAGAACGTGGCGAAGGAGCTGCAGAAGCTGGGCGGAGCGCGGGTGATTCTGTCGACGCTGACGGATGCGGCATCGCTGGCGGCTGCGGTAAACGGGCTGGGCAAGAACGGCGAGCTGATTATTCTGGGGGTTCCGGAGAAGAGCTTTGAGGTTTCTGCGATTCCGCTGATTATGGGCCACCGGAGCATCCAGGGCTTTCCTTCGGGTACGGGGATGGACTCAGAAGACACGCTGAAGTTCAGCGCGCTGACGGGGGTGCGTCCGCGGATTGAGACGTATTCGCTGGAGGATGCTCCTGCGGCGTTTGAGCGGATGATGAGCGGGAAGGCGCGGTTCCGGGTGGTGCTGACGACGGGCGCGTAAGAGACGCCGGACGCTGGTGGATGGACCGGGTACAGGGCTGGGGCCGACAGTGGTCGCGGCGCTGAGCCCGGTTTTTCTTTTGTTGCAAGAGGTGGCACTAGAGCGAATCCAGACAAGGTATACCCGATCAAGAATTCGCGAGGGAGGATTTTTCCTGGTGAAAAATCCAGTCCGGCCGTTGCTCTCGCTGGGGACAGCAACTCTGGGTTCGCTCTATACTCCTAGGCATGAGCAGGGTACAGGAAACTGTGAAGCGCGCGTCGGGGAAGTGGAGCTTTCGCGGGATTGTGATTGGGCTGCCGGTAGCTGCGGCGTGCTTTCTGGCGGAAGCGGTGCTGGCGACAGCCCAGAAGCACGGCGGGAATGTGGTTTGCTGGGTGCTGGACGGGGTAGCTGCGTTGAGCGCGCTGGCGGTTGGGGTGGTGTTTTTGGCGGTGCTGGGCCGACGAGCGGATTGTGAAGGCCGGACGATGGACCGGATGGCGTGGGTGTACCTGGTGGCGTCAACCTTGTTTGGCGGCTGGGGCGGAGGATGCGCGGGTACGCTGGCGCTGGGAGTACGAGGGCAGCAGGGCGCTATGCCTTTCGGGGAATTTTTCTTGATGCTGATAATTGGGGTTGCAGGGATGGTGAACTTGCTGGCGGTGGTGGTGCTGGTGCGGGAGGTGATCAAGCGCTGCCCGGTAGTGCCGGACAACGGCTGCTGATGGACAACGAGACGATTCGCTCGATGTGCCTGAAGCTGCCGCATGTGACGGAGACGTTGAACTGGGGCCACCACCTGGTGTATTGGGCAGGCGATCGCGATATTGGCGGGAAGATGTTTGCGATGACGGACCTGGATGGAACGGGGACGGGTGTGCTGTGGTTTCATGCGGGCGCGGAGCGGTTCCACGAGCTGCTGGAGGTGGAAGGGATGCTGCCTGCGCCGCACTTGGCGAGGGCGCACTGGGTGGCGGTGGAGCGGTGGGATGTGCTGCGACCGCGGGAGATTGAGGACGAGCTTCGGAAGGCGCATGGGCTGATCTATGCGAAGCTGCCGAAGCGGACGCAGGCGTTGCTGGAGTTGCCGGATGGGGAGCGCCAGCAGGCGATTCGCGAGCGTAAAGCGGCACTGGCGGCGAAGGCGGCCCAGAAGAGCTGACGGAACTTGTGCGAGCGGGTTGGCGTACCTGTTATGGGAGCTGAAAGAAGGGCATGATGGCGAAGTTTCTATTGTGGTGTTTGCTGCTGGTGTTCTGCTGGCCTTTGGCGCTGGCGGCGTTGGTGCTGTATCCGATTGTGTGGGTGCTGCTGATTCCCTTCCGGATTGTGGGGATAGCGGTGGATGGGGTGCTGGGGCTGGTGAGCGGGATTATTCTGTTCCCGGCGCGGGTGCTGCGGTCGATTTAGGGAGTTTGTTGCGGACCTACGTAAGAGCTGAGGGACAGAACCCAGCTTTTGCGGGCCTCAGCGGCTCAAGCCGCTTTGATTCTTTGTGGCATGTATGTACGGGCTGAAGCCCGTACCCTTCACGAAGCCCTCCCGACGAGTTTTCATTGGGTTTGCGTGGGGCTGGCTGCATCCTGTAGCTTTGGCCGTATGAGTGGAGTGTCTCTCAAACTGGATGGAAAAGTTGCGCTGATCACGGGCGGTTCGCGAGGGATTGGCGCGGAGACGGTACGGCTGTTTGTGGAGGCTGGGGCGCGGGTTGTCTTCAGCTACAGGCAGGCGCGGGAGCAGGCTGAGGCTCTGGCGGCGGAGTGCGGGGGCGAGGCGGTGTGCCGGGCTGTGCGGCAGGAGCTGGCGTCGCCGGGGGATGGTCGCGCGCTGGTGGCTGCGGCAGTGGCGGCGTGGGGCCGGCTGGACGCGCTGGTGGTGAACCACGGAGTGTGGCCGCCGGTGGATGCCGGGATTGCCGAGATGGCGGAAGCGCAGTGGCGGCGGACGCTGGGGATCAATCTGGACTCAGTATTTGGGCTGACGCAGGCTGTGGTGCGGCAGATGGAGAGCCAGGAACGAGTGGACGCGGACGCGGCTGGATACATTGTGCTGATCAGCTCGACGGCAGGGCAGCGGGGTGAGGCGTTCCACGCGGACTACGCGGTAACCAAAGGAGCGCTTATCAGTCTTACGAAGAGCTTGTCGAGCGAGCTGGCGCCGAAGGGAATTCGTGTGAATTGCGTGGCCCCGGGATGGGTTTCGACGGAGATGTCAGCGGCGGCGCTGGAGGATGCGGTGGCTGGGCCGCGGATTGCGGCGGGTATACCGGTGGGACGAGCGGGCTATGCGCGGGAGATTGCCGGGCCGGTGCTGTTCCTGTGCACGCCGCTGGCTGGATTTATCTCTGGCGAGATATTGAATGCCAACGGCGGCGCGGTGCTGGTGGGTTGATGAGGAGACGGTGGATGCGAAGAGCGTTGGTGGTGTGTTTGCTGTGGTTGTTGACGCTGGGGAGCGCGTGCGCGCAGACGCAGGCTAAAGCGGCGTTGAAGGCTGACGACCCGACGGCGAAAAATGCGCAGCAGGCACGAGCGGTGCTGGATGCAATGGTGGTGGCGTTGGGCGGGGATGGCTGGGTGCAGATGAAGAATCGCGAGCTGGATGGAACGACGGCGGCGTTTTATCATGGCAAGCCTTCGAGCGGAACGACGCCGTACTGGGAGTTTCACGTGTGGCCGGACCACGACCGGATCGAGATCACAAAGCATCGCGACTACGTGCAGATATTTACTGGGCGCGAGGGATGGGAAGTGATTTTTTCGGGGAAGAAGGAGCTGCCGAAGGAGCAGGTGGAGGACTATCTGCGGCGGCGTGACCACTCGATCGAAACGGTGGTGAAGGAGTGGCTGAAGGATCCGAAAACGATTTTGATTTATGAGGGGCAGCAGTTGGCGGAGCGGCATTTGGCGGACCAGGTGACGCTGATATCGGCGAAGAACGATGCGGTGACGATCCAGATGGATACGCAGACGCATTTGCCGCTGAAGCGGACGTTCCAGTGGCGGGACCCGCTGTATCACGACAAGAATGAGGACAGCGAGGAGTACGCGGACTATCACGTGATGGATGGGTTCCCGACGCCGTTGAATATTACGCGGTATCGCAATGGGGACCTGGTGAATGAGCGGTTTATATCAAAGGCGAAGTATAACCAGGAGTTGCCGGCCGATATGTTTGACGTGGATGCGGCGGCGAAGCGGATCGTGAAGAAGTAGGCGGGCGGGATTTATAATCCGGTATTGCGCAGTTTGCGCTGAAATCCCTATTGACCGGAGTCGCACGGATGACGCTAGAGACGCAAACGCTGGACATTGGCGAGATCATGGATTACCTGCCGCACCGCTACCCGTTTTTGCTGATTGACCGGGTGGTTGAGTTTGTGGAAGGCAAGCGGATTGTGGCGATCAAGAATGTGACGATCAACGAAGATTTTTTCAATGGTCACTTTCCTGGGCATCCGATTATGCCGGGGGTGCTGGTGGTGGAAGCGATGGCGCAGGCCGGGTGCATTCTGCTGCTGACGCAGGTGCCGGAGCGCGAGAAGAAGCTGGTGGTATTTACCGGGATTGAGAATGCGAAGTTTCGCCGGGCGATAACGCCGGGCGACCAGTTGCGGCTGGAGGTGGATGTGCTGAGCTTTCGTCCGCGGCAGGGCAAGATGGAAGGCAAGGCATATGTGGACGGGAAGCTGGCGTGCGAGGCGACGCTGACGTGCGCGGTGGTTCCGCGGCAGCAGCGAGGCGTGACGGGAACGACAGAGGCGACGGCTTGAGCATCCATGCGAGTTCGGTGATAGCGGCAGGTGCGGTGGTGCCGGAATCGTGCGAGATTGGGCCGTTCTGCGTGATTGGGCCGGAGGTGGTGCTGGGCGAGGATTGCCGCCTGATATCGCACGTGGTGGTGGATGGACGGACGCGGATTGGGGCCAGGAACACGGTGTACGCGTTTACGTCGATCGGAATTCCGCCGCAGGACCTGAAGTATGCCGGGGAGCCCACGGAGACGATTGTGGGCGACGACAACACGATTCGTGAGTGCGTGACGATTTCGCGAGGGACGCGGAAGGGCGGCGGACTGACTCAGGTGGGGTCGAACTGCCTGATTATGGCCAACGCGCATGTGGGCCACGACAGCCGTGTGGGGAGCCACTGCATACTGGCCAACGCGGCGACGCTGGCGGGGCATGTGGTGATTGAGGACTATGCGACGGTGGGAGCGTTCAGCCCGGTACACCAGTTCTGCACCGTGGGGGCCCATGCGTATATTGGCGGGGGATCGATTATTACGCAGGATGTGCTGCCGTATTCGCTGACCTCGGCGCGGCGGGAGAACAAGGCGTTTGGAATTAACAAGGTGGGATTATCGCGGCGGGGATTTTCCGCGGTGCGGTTGCAGAGTTTGCAGAAGGCGTATCGGCTGCTGCTGGCGGCGAAGCTGAATACGACAGCGGCCGTGGAACGGATGAAGGAGCTGGACGTTCCGGACGAGGCGCGCGAGGATGTGGCGCGGCTTGTGGCCTTCATTGAGCGGAGCGAGCGCGGAGTGATCAAGTAGCCGATGAGCGCCAACGCTGAAAGTGCGACGAAAAAGCTGGGCCTGATTGCGGGGAATGGGCGATTTCCGTTTCTGCTGCTGGATGCGGCGCGCGCCGAGGGGCTGCGTGTGGTGGTGGCGGCGATCAAGGAAGAGACCGAAGCGGAGATAGACGAGCGGGCGGCAGTGGATGCGGGAATTACGGTACATTGGCTTTCGCTGGGTGAGTTGTCTCGGCTGATTGAGATGTTTCAGCGCGAGGGTGTGAGCCGCGCGGTGATGGCCGGGCAGGTGAAGCACAAGCAGATCTTCTCAAGCATTCGCCCGGATTGGCGGCTGGCGAAACTGTTGATGAGTTTACGGACGCGGTCGACGGATATGCTGCTGGGCGCGGTGGCGAAAGTGCTGGGCGATGAGGGGATTGAGCTGATTTCGTCGACGGCCTTTCTGGAGCCGCTGCTGGCGACCGAAGGCGTGCTGACGCGGCGCGGACCGGATGAGGACGAGCAGCGGAATATTGAGTACGGGCTGAGCGTGGCGCATGGACTGTCCAGCTTTGATATCGGACAGACGGTGGTGGTGGCGTCGCAGGCGTGCCTGGCGGTAGAGGCGATGGAAGGGACGGACGCGACGATTGAGCGCGCAGGTGAGCTGATGGGTTCGCTGGACGCGGAGGCTTCAACGTTGGGCCGGCGGCTGACAGTGGTAAAGCTGCCGAAGCCGAAGCAGGACATGCGATTTGACGTGCCGGTGATCGGATTGCAGACGCTGGAGACGATGGCGCGCTCGGGTGCGAGTTGCCTGGCGGTGGAGGCGGAGCGAACACTGCTTTTTGACAGGGACACACTGATTGCGCGGGCGGATGCGATGGGCATTGCCATGGTTGGGCTAGCGCGCCGATAATTCCCTCATCCTTGTTCGCGCGAGAGGCTGCTGCGCGAATTTCCCACTGGACTTCCCCCTGGAGGTACTTTCGATGAAGAAGATACTTGTGTTTGCGGTGATTGCAGTTGTTGCGGTTGCTGGGTATTTTGCGTTGCAGGTTCATGCCGCGACGCCCTTGACGTCTGGTGCGGAAGCGCCGGGGTTCACTCTGCCGGCGCAGGACAACACTCCGATCAGCTTGTCCGATTACAAGGGCAAGTGGGTGGTTCTGTATTTCTATCCGAAAGACATGACGCCGGGATGCACGCTGGAGGCGCATAACTTTCAACGGGACCTGGACAAGTACACTGCGGCGAATGCGGTGGTGCTGGGAGTGAGCCTGGATACGACGAAGAGCCACGAGACGTTCTGCACGAAGGAGAGCCTGCACTTCAAGCTGCTGGCGGACCCGGAGCACACGGTGATAGACGCGTACGGAGTGCCGGTGAAGAATTTTGGCGTGGTGAAGATTGCGCTGCGGCAGACTTTTCTGATCGATCCGACGGGCAAGATTGTAAAGACGTGGCCGAATGTGGACGATGATCTGAAGAACCACAGCGCGAATGTGTTGGCGGCGATTGCGGCTGGGGGCAGGTAAGCGGGAGAAAGCAGAGACAGAAAAGCCCGGAAGCGGAGGAACTCCGTTGCCGGGCTTTTCTGTGTCTTCGCGAAGCGAAGGGTGAGTTAGCTTGCTGCTGGCTTCTTGGCTGCGGACTTCTTGGCGGGAGCCTTTTTGGCAACAGCCTTCTTGGCAACAGCCTTCTTTGCGGGGGCCTTCTTGGCGACAGCCTTCTTGGCAGGAGCCTTCTTGGCAACTACCTTTTTGGCAGGGGCCTTTTTGGCGACAGCTTTCTTGACCGCAGCCTTTTTCGCGGGGGCTTTCTTCGCCGGAGCTTTCTTGGCGACTGCCTTCTTGACTGCGGCCTTCTTGACTGCGGCCTTCTTGGCAACAGCCTTCTTTGCCGGAGCCTTCTTGGCTGCTGCCTTCACTGCCGGAGCCTTCTTGGCGACGGCTTTCTTTGCGGGCGCTTTCTTTGCTGCTGTTTTAGCTGCCACTGGTTTACCTTTCTTGGTTGGTTTGCTGGTTCTCTTGACGGCCGCAACTTTTTTGGTAGCGACAGACTTCTTTGCGGCCTTTTTGGCCACGATCTTTTTGGGAGCCGGCTTGGCTGTCGCAACCTTCTTCGGAGCAGCTTTCTTAGCCGCTGCCTTTTTGGGTTGAGGCTTTTTCGCTGCTGCCTTCTTGGGTTCGGGCTTCTTGGCAGCGGCTTTCTTTGGAGGCGCTTCCGAGGCAACTTTCATCACGGGAGCAGGATCTGCCTTTTTGGCGGGAGCCGGGGTCTTTGGAGCCTTCTTTGCCGGCTTCTTAGCAGGCTTCTTTGCAGGTGCCTGAGCCGGAGCGGGAGTTACGACCAGGATGGCTTCGACAACTTCCTGGGAGTTGAGGACGCTCTCTTCTTCTTCGTCTTCAAGCTCGACTTCTTGAGCGATTGCACTTTCAATTGCACTTTCGATTGCCTTTTCTACATCGTCAGAATCACTCTGAGCGAACATCCGAATATCTTCCATCATGCTCTTTGCCTCCAGCACTTTCGCGCTGTCTTGAATTGTGCGAGGTTTCACGCGGGTTAGGACGCGTAATTACCTACGGCGCACATAGTAGCACTAGCTTGCATGGATTTGACAACAAAGACAAGTATGTAAGTAGCTACTTCTGTATTTTTTTCTTTGCAGTGCTGTTTTTGTTCGCTTCGTTATTTTTGTGTTCCGTCTTTGGACGCGCGGGCTGAGTGGGTTTATTGGCGGTCTGGCCGTGTGTTGCAGACGAGGTCGCGCGGTGTGAAGCTGAGTGGCGGCCGCGGTGTGCATACCTGCTGGAACCCTGATGTTTACTGGGTGTTTGCGTTGCCGCGCCTTTGGCTGCGGAGGTGGAATTACGAGTGGTCTTGGATTTCCTGGCGCTTGTTTCCGGCCGGGAAGGGTTGCTGGTGAGCGAATCCGATTGAGATTTGTGTGACCTGTCGCGTGCTTGCGATGCGAGACGGAGAGGCTCTTCGACACGAATGCGCTGGCCTGCAGCGACTGAGTTTCCGGCGAGATGATTCCAGCGATGGAGGTCTTCAAGAGAGACGCTGAAGCGATCGGCGATGGTGACGAGCGTATCGCCGCGGCGGGCCCTGTAGATTTCCGAATGTTTGATGGGTGCAGCGGGCAACGGTACGGGGACGATGAGCGCCTCGATGCCGGCAAGATCGTCGTTGCGCTGGAGTTGATTGACAGTGGCGAGTTGCTCTACCGAGACGTGGTAGCTCTGCGCGACGGAGGAGAGCGAATCGTCTGGTTTTACGCGGTGATAGCGCCACTGGTTGCGTTTGTCTCCGGGGAAGTTGGCTATGCGCTGCTGGAAGATTGCTGCGGTGCCGGAGGGCAGGTGCAGCTGGAAGGGCTCAGTGAGCGCGGAGGCAGGCGGCGTGGAGAGTCGGAGCAGGCCGGGGTTGAGTTCGAGCAACTGCTGCGTGGGGACGTCCACGAGATCGGCAGCGAGACGGAGATCGACGGAGTAGTCGATGGCGACAGTATCACTGGTGACGGGTGAGTCGGGTTGCACATCGTCGAATCCATATTGTGTGGGATTCTTGGCGATGATGATGGCGGCGAGAATTTCGGGGACGTAGTTTTTGGTTTCGCCGGGGAGGTTGTTGCGCTTGTAGAGTTCCCAGTAGTCAGCGTATCCGGTTTTCTGCACGGCGCGCTGGACGTTGCCTGCGCCCCAGTCGTAAGCGGCCATGGCGAGGTACCAGTCGCCGAGTTGGTTGTAGAGGAACTTCATGTAGCGTGCGTAGGCGCGGGTGGATTTTTCGGGATCGAAGCGCTCATCGACCCAGGCGTTGCGGGTGAGTCCGTAATCTCCGTGGGGCATGAACTGCCACATGCCGCCGGCGCCTGAGCCGCCGTTGACGGCGTGAGGCTGGAAGCCGGATTCCGCGACGGCGAGATAGATGAGATCCTGGGGCACGCCTTCTTCGCCAAGCACGCGTTGGATCATGGCCTTGTATCGGCCGCCGCGTTCGAGGGAATGCTTGAGTGTGTTGTGACCGCGCTGGGAGTTTGCGAAGAAGTTGATGAATCCGCCGACGTAGTCATTGATGACGAGTGGGAGATCGGACTTGGTGGTGGCGAGTTCTTCGCGGGCTTTGGCGATGAGGTTTGGATCGACTTCAAAGGTGACGTCGTTGGCGACGTCGGCCGGAGTTGGTTCGACGGCAGGAGCGAATCCATTGCCCTGCTTGAGGGCTTCCATTTCGAGAGCGTTTACGGCATCGAGGATGCGATTTAATTCGCTGTTGAGCAGCGGGTCGGTGTTGAGGTCGAGTCCGCTGGCGAGCATGATGTCAACGGCGGAGTCGAAGTCCATTTTGGCCTGGACGAGTTGGCCCTTGCGGTAGTGGAGTTCGCCGCTGTGGAAAGCGCGCTCGACCTGCTGTATGAGGGCCTGGGTGCGGCGCTGGTCTGCGGTGAGGGGCAGTGGCGTTTGCGGGGCCGGATGAGACGTGGCTGCAGGCTGCAGGGCTGGTGCAGAGGCCCGAGGCGAGATGGAGGGCGCAGGCTTGGCCTGATTGCCTGATGCGCAGCCACATAGCGCAGCGGCTATCCCCAAGGAAAGGGTGAGCGCTAGCGGGCGATGGATGAGCAGGCTGAGGTTGCGCATAAGAGAGAGACGTGGCGGATGGAGCAGGGACACTGGTTCCGCGCGAAATTCAGGGCCACTCACCCGATGATAAGCTATGAGTCTGGGGTAGTGACGCCGTAGTACTCCCTTTGCCCAGCGTGTGACCTGACCGATGGATCTGAAACTGCTTCGAAATTTTGCGATTATTGCCCACATCGACCATGGAAAGTCGACACTGTCGGACCGTCTGCTGGAGATGACGGGGTCGTTGACGGCGCGCGAGATGCAGGCGCAGGTGCTGGACGCGATGGATCTGGAGCGGGAGCGCGGGATCACGATCAAGGCGCACGCTGTGCGGATGATGTACAAGGCTCGGGATGGTGTCACGTACCAGCTGAACCTGATCGACACGCCGGGTCACGTGGACTTCAGCTACGAGGTTTCGCGGTCTCTGGCCTCATGCGAGGGCGCGCTGCTGGTGGTGGACGCGAGCCAGGGTGTGGAAGCGCAGACGCTGGCGAATGCGTTTTTGGCGATCAACGGTGGGCTGGAGATTATTCCGGTGATCAACAAGATTGATTTGCCGTCGGCCGACATCACACGTACACAGGAAGCGATTGAGGCTGCAGTGGGGCTGGATGCGACCGATGCGATTGCAGTGAGCGCCAAGACGGGCCAGGGGATGGAAGATGTCCTGGAGGCGATTGTGCATCGATTGCCGCATCCCAAGGGTGAATTGGATGCGCCGCTGCAGGCGCTGATCTTCGATTCGTGGTTTGACCCGTACCGCGGCGTAGTGGTGTTGGCGCGCGTGGTGAACGGACGGATGTACAAGGGCCAGCGGGTACGGTTCATGGCCAACGGGACGACGCATCTGATTGAGGCGATGGGCGTGCTGACGCCGAAGCCTGTGGCGATTGACGAGCTGACTGCGGGCGAGGTTGGGTTCTTTACCGCGACGATCAAGAACGTGGCGGATACGAAGATTGGCGATACGGTGACGGACGTGGACGAGCCGGCAACCGAAGCGCTGCCGGGGTTCCTGGAGATCATGCCGATGGTCTTCGCCGGGCTGTATACGGTGGACTCGCATGAACATACGCTGTTGCGGGACGCACTGGAGAAGCTGCGGCTGAATGATTCCTCGTTTTTTTTCGAGCCGGAGAGCTCGGTGGCGCTCGGTTTCGGATTCCGGTGTGGGTTTCTGGGATTGCTGCACATGGAGATCATCCAGGAGCGGATTGAGCGCGAGTACAACCTGGACCTGATTACGACGGCGCCTGGAGTGAAGTACCGGATTACCTTGACGAGCGGCGAGGTGGTGGATGTTGAGAATCCTTCGCGATGGCCGGAAGTGACCAACATCGAGACGATCGAAGAGCCGGTGATCAACGCGATGATTCTGACCAACGAGGAGTATGTTGGGGGAATTCTGAAGCTGGTGGAAGAGAAGCGCGGGCGGCAGAAGAACTTTGAGTATGTGTCAGCAACGCGGGTGATGCTGACCTATGAGCTTCCGCTGAACGAGATTGTGCTGGATTTCTATGATCGGCTGAAGTCTGTTTCGCGCGGGTACGCTTCGCTCGACTACCAGCTGGCGGGGACGTGGGTATCGCCGATGGTGAAGATGGACATCCTGGTATCCGGTGAGCCGGTGGATGCGCTGTCGATCATTGTGCACCGTGACCTGGCGTATGAGCGAGGCAAGCTGCTGGTGTCGAAGATGCGGGAGCTGATTCCGCGGCAGCAGTTTGAGGTGGCGATACAGGCGGCGATCGGGGCGAAGATTGTGGCCCGTGAGACGGTGGTTGCACTGCGCAAGAACGTGATTGCCAAGTGCTACGGCGGGGATATCAGCCGCAAGCGCAAGCTGCTGGACAAGCAGAAAGAGGGCAAGAAGCGGATGAAGCGCATTGGCAAGGTGGATATCCCGCAGGAGGCCTTCCTGGCGGTGCTGCGCGTGGGCGAAGACTCGCAGGGATAGCCGGAAAACGGGCTGTTTCTGAGAGGAGTGTCACGGAAGGTTCACACAAAACTGTGGAAAGCTCATAAGTGCCGTTTGGGTGACCCGACGTGCACCGAGGTAACTCCCGTGGCGGACACGTCCGGTTAACCTAATGATTCATAGAGAGTTACGGTTGTTAGCAGATTTACCTCGCGGTTGGCAAGGGAATTTGCGCGGTTTCCACCTGTTTCCCACAGAAAAGAAATCCACAAAGTTTTCCACAGACGGGGTGGAATTTGGGGCGTTTTTGGGAAGGGTGCGCCGAGGCGCTGTGATTGCGTACAACGCGCTTTCAGCTGAGGTGGAGTCTGGGAGCCGGAAAGGGTTGTGGCGATGCGCTGCAGGGGCTGGAAACACCAAAAGGCTCCGCTTTGCGGAGCCCTTTGGTGTTGGTTTGCAGAGACTGCCTGGTTACTTCTTGGCAGCCGGTGCCGGAGCCGATGGGAGAGCCTTGGGAGCAGCGGGAGGCGCAGGAACACCGGACTTGGTGTTGTATGCGTCAACCACGTGCTGAGTGATGTTGGTGGACTCGGCTGCCCAGAGCACGGGGCTCTGTTGCTGGCTGACGTCGACGACGAGGGTGTAGCCCTGGTCCTTGGCGTAGCTGGCGACGATCTCATAGACCTTGGATGCGAGGGTGTTGTACATTTCCTGCACTTCGGACTGGAAATCGTTCTGGGCATCCTCAGCCTGACGCTGAAGAGACTTGGTTTTGTCGTCGATGCTCTTGGTGCGAGCAGCGCTCTCGGCGGGGTTGAGCTTGTCGCCCTGAGCCTGGAGCTGCTTTTTGAGGGTGTCGATCTCATCGCTGAGGGACTTGAGCTGTGCCCGTTTGGGTTCGAACTTCTTCTGGATGTCGGAGAAATCGCGCTGGCCTTCGTTGGTTTGAGCAACGGCAACCTGGAACGCGATGACGGCAACCTTGGCCGGACCCGCAGGAGCTGCGGCCGGAGCTTGGGCAGCGGCATTCAGAGTAAAACCGGATGCCAGCAGAACTGCAGTTGCAAAGATACGCTTCATGTGGATCGAAAACTCCTTCAATATTCCTGATCTGTGCCCGCATTCCTTTCAGGAAGCAACACGATGCTTCCTGTGGACCTTCTCAGGCGCTTTACGGTAGTCTGCCCAGCCGGAACAACAGCAGCGGAACAAAAGCGAAGACGCGGACAGAGACGTCAGCAGGAACTATATGGATTATAGGAGGGGGGCTGGGGTTGGTCAAACCGCTGGGGCGTGAAAATTGCTGTAGAGCCGGTGTTTTCGCGTGATTTTGCAAGGAAAGGGAGGGAGAAGGGCGGGATGGTTGTGGTGGGGCGGGGGATGGGGAGTTTCGGCGAATTGGAGGTGCACCCACGGCGAAGAGGCTGCCGAGCGGCAGCCTCTTCGCCGTGGAGCGTCTGAAGGCGATTAGAAGGTAGTTGAGACGGTGAGGCGGAAGGTCTTTTTGGGCTCGCGGAGTTGGTAACGCGAGCCGTAGGCCTGAATTGCCTGATCGTAGGAGTAGTCTCCTGCACCGCCGGCGGGGAACATCTCGCGGGTGATGAGGTTGTAGCCGGGGTCCTGGCGGTTGAGGGCCAGGGGGTTCCATGCGTAGAACAAGCGGAAGGGCGCGTTGATGATGGGCATGACGACTTGCAGCTCCGCGCCGGTAGACATGCGGGGGAAGAAGTTGGTGCCCGACAGCGGCCGGATCTGGTTGTTGAACTTGATTTGAACGCCGCCCTCGCAGGTGCCGTTGTTGAAGACTGGGCAACCGTAGAGTGGTGCGTTTAGGCTGGCGGCGCCTTCGGGGCTCTGCTTGAGCTGGGACTTGACGAGCGCGGAGTCGATACCGATGTCGTTGAAGAGAGCAAAGGTGACGGGTCCGGCAATTGGGATACGGTATTCGATGTTGTTGGTGAGGTTAGTATCACCGCCAATGGAGACGATGCTGTAGACGGGCAGCGGGACCTGGATGCACTGGTTGAGCTGCGGGTTGTTGGGATCGCGCGGCACGCAGCTTCCATCAGGATTGGTGAGGTTGAACTGGATCCTGTTGGGGATATAGGCAAAGGGCGTGGCGCTGCGAATGTCGAAGCCCCGTACGTCGGCCTCCCCGCCGGCATAAAAGCGGTTGTTCGGGGGAGCAACATCGCCGCCCCAACCCTGGATGTACTTGAGCTCTGTGCGGATGCCTAGGATGTTGCGGCCTGCCTTGTCGGGCAGGAACAACTTCATGGGGATGTAGGTTTTGTAGGCGACCGCGGGGAAGATGTAGCGGACATTGCCTGCGAGGCCGGCGACCTGGAAGACGACTGAGATGTCCTTGCCGCTGCGGGGGCGCATGGGGTTGCTGACGGTGTTGTAGGTGTAGCTGAAGGAAGCGGAGCTGGTGACGATGCCGTTGAGGGCATTCTGGCCCTGAATGCCAGAGCGGAAATTCAGGGTGGAGAAGAGGTTCGTCGAAGCGGAGCTGAAGGCTGTGATGGATGAGCGCGCGAGCGAGTAGGTGAAACCAACGCGCTGGAAGTTGCGGTGAGGCAACGGATAGCTCATGGAGTAGTTGAAGCCGGTCGACTCGTTGTTGTAGTTCTGGACGAGGGACTGCTGGGCGTTGGTGAGATTGGCGGCCGCTCCGCTGGTGGTCTGGTAGTTCTTTGCCGCGTTGTAGTCGGACTTGGTGTTGAAGATCTGGAAGCCGAGGTTGAGCGGACGGTTGTGGAAGTAGGGCTGAGTGAAGCCAAAGAGGAACTGGCGCTGGACGTTGCCCAAATTGGCCTGAAGGCTGAGGGTTTCGCCGAGACCGAGGAAGTTGTTGGTCTGGTAGTTGAGACCGAGGAAGGCGCCGGAAAGGCCGGATACGCCACCGTTGAGTCCGATGGAGTTCTTGCCCTTTTCCTTGACCTTGAGGAGGAGATCGACGGTACCGTTCTCGCTGTCCTGGTGGGCTTCGGAGTCCTGGTCAACCTTGAGGGGATCGAAGTAGTCGAGCTGATTGAGGCGCAGGAGCGAGTACTCCCAAAGCTGGGAGTTGTAGACGTGCCCTTCCTCAAGGAGGAGTTCGCGGCGGATGACGCGGTCGCGGGTGAGAGTGTTACCGGTAATTTCGATGCGTGAGACGTAGAAGGGCTTTCCTTCGTCGATGTCGACGGTGAAGGCGACAGTTTTCTTGGCGTCGTCAAAGGTGGCCTTGGGGATGGCGCCGAAGTTGATGTAGCCGAGCTGTCCGTAAGCCTTCTTGAGATTTTCCAGGCCTTTGCCGAGGACGGTGGCGTTGAAATACTCGCCGTCTTTGATGGCGAACTGGCCGCGGAGTGCGCGCACGTTGGTGACGGCCTTGTTGCCGGTGAAGGTGATGCCGCTCAAACGATAGCGGTCGCCTTCCTCAATGGGCATGAGGATGTCGATGCGCTTGCCTTTATTGGGCTGGAAGGTGATGAGGTTGAGGCCGCCCTCGTCGCGGATCTGGGTGCGCGGCTCTTCGACGGCAGCGTTGTAGTAGCCCTTGTCGCGGTAGGCCTGACGGACGCGTTCCGCATCTTCTTCGAGCTTGGAAGAGTCGAAGGTCTGGGAGAAGAGGTTCTCCAGCACGATCGAGTAAGGGATACCGATGGGGCGGAGATTTTTCATGGAGCGCCTGAGCACGAGACTGGAGATGTGCTGGTTGCCGACGAACTTGATTTGACCGACTTTGACGGTCGGGCCTTCCTTGATGTTGAAGTTGATCTGCACGGAGGCAGGCGGGATGGTCTTGACTTCGGTCTTGATGGTGGCGAACTGATGGCCGTGTTCGGCGAGGAGTTCCTTGAGCACGGTTTCCGCGCGCTTGACCTTGGTCGGGTCGTACTGGCTTTCGACGGAGAGGGCTACCTTTTCCTTTTTGAAGCGATCGAGGATATCCGACTGGGAGACGGAGTTGTTTCCCTTGTAGTTGATTTCGCGGATATTTGGCTTTTCCTTCACATAGATGTTGAGGATGATGCCCTGCTCGGAGTCTTCGCGCTCGATGCGAAGGTCGTCGAAGTATCCGGTGTTCCAGAGGGAGTTGAAGTCGCGCTCGATGGAGACTGGGTCATAGGCATCGCCGGGGTGCGTGAAGAGTCGGGCGAGGATGGTTTCCTTGGGGATGCGGCGGTTGCCGATGACGCGAATCTGCTCGACGGTAAGAGTCTGGGCAAGGGCGCTGGTGGCGGCCAGGACGAAGACCAGAATCGCGAGGAGGCGTGCAATTCCGAGATGAGTCCGCCCGGAATGGAGGGACTTGCGGCCCTGGTTCCGAGGGTGACCCAGTGAACCCGCAGCGGAAGCCTGGGGGTGGTCATTGGTCATAAACGGTGCGTGGTTCGACTTGACGGGAAAGATAAGCACACCCTCACAGCTAGAAAATCGGTTCCTGATGGACGCGTGGTTCGCGAATCTCTGATTATATTGCCCCGCACCGTCCCATCCCAAATGGACAGGGGTAGGTGCGCACCTGAGCGTTGCTGCCCTGCATCTATCTTGCCGGCGCTCAAGGAGCGATTCTCTAAAGTGCCGAGAAGATTGGCCTTGAGGTTGCCGTGCCGCTTCCGGAAGCTCCATAGCCAACAGAGTTGGCAGGATGGATCCGGTTGTTTCTCTGCCGCCTGAGGAACCGTACAATCAGACGGTGTCCCGAGAGACAGAAGGAAATTGTGGTTCTACCGCTACCAGTCTATCGGAAGCGGCCCCGGTCCGGCCCGGGTTTGGTACGGATTGCTGTATCAAAGAGTTCGGGAACAGCATGTTTTTAGACGAGCGAAAACGAATCTCGTGAGGTATGCACCATGACTGAGGCAAATGATGACAGCATTTACGGATTTTCGGCACCTGGGATTGACGGCCGGGAAGTGGCTTTGGCGGAGTTTCGGGGCAAGGTGGTGCTGATTGTGAATACTGCGAGCAAGTGTGGGCTTACGCCGCAGTATGCGGGTCTAGAGGCGCTCTACAGGGAGTACGGGGAGCGGGGGCTGGTGGTGCTGGGGTTTCCGTCGAACGAGTTTGGTCACCAGGAGCCGGGGAGCGAGGCGGAGATTGGCCAGTTCTGCGAGCGGAACTATGGGGTGAGCTTTCCGTTGTTTTCAAAGACGGTGGTGAATGGGCCGGGGGCGCTGCCGCTGTTTGGATTTTTGCGTCGGGCGAAGCCGGGGTGGTTTGGGTTGGGGCGGATCAAGTGGAATTTTACGAAGTTTCTGGTGGACCGGGAGGGTCGGGTGGTGAGGCGGTACGCGCCAGGGACCGCTCCGGGGAAGCTGGCGGGGGCGATTGAGAAGCTGCTGTAGGGGAGGAGGCGGCGATGAGCGGCAGCGCGCGGCGAGGGCGGGTGCTGGAGGTGGGGGCGTTCTTTTTGCGGCTGGGGGCTACGGCCTTTGGCGGGCCGGCGGCGCACCTGGGGCTGATAGAGCGGGAGCTGGTGGAGCGGCGCGGGTGGCTGAGCCGGGAACGGTTCATGGACCTGGTCGGGGCGTGCCAGTTGCTGCCGGGGCCGGGGTCGTCGCAGGTGGCGATGGGGATTGGCTATGTGCGGGCGGGGCTGAGGGGGCTGGTGGCGGCGGGGTTGGGGTTTCTACTGCCGAGCTTTGCAGCGACCCTGGCGCTGGCGTGGGGCTACCAGAGGTACGGGGCGCTGCCGGAGGCGGCGGGACTGCTGTGGGGTGTAAAGCCGGTGATGGTGGCGATCATCGGGCAGGCTCTGTGGAATCTGCGGCGGGCTGTGCTGCCAGCGGAAAAAGAGGACAAGTGGTGGCGGCCGGTGCTGGGGGTGGCGTGCCTGGCGGCGGCGTTGCTGGGGGCTGCGCCCCTGGTGTTGCTGCTGGCGGCGGGAGTGCTGGGAATGTCCGCTGCGGAGTGGCGACTGCGCGGAGACGGGCAAAAAGGCGGGTTGCTGGGCTGGCTGCCGGTGGGGATGGGGGCGATTCCGGTGCCGGCGGTGGGTCTGGGAGCGGTGGCGCTGACGTTTTTGAAGCTGGGCGTGGTGGTGTTTGGGTCAGGGTATGTGCTGGTGGCTTTCCTGAAGGATGACTTGGTGGACCGGCTGCACTGGGTGACGGAGGGGCAGTTGCTGGACGCGATTACGGCGGGCCAACTGACGCCGGGGCCGGTGTTTACGGCGGCGACGTTTCTGGGGTACCTGGTGCATGGATGGGCCGGAGCGGCGGTGGCGACGGGAGCGATTTTTCTGCCGTCGTTCTTTATGGTGGCGGGGGTGGGATGGCTGGCACCGAAGCTGCGAAGGTCGGCTCGGGCTGGGGGCTTTCTGGACGGGGTAAATGCGGGGGCGGTGGCGCTGATGGGCGCGGTGCTGCTGGAGTTGGGACGGGCGACGGTGACCGGGCCGGTGGGGGCGGGGATTGCGGTGATGAGCCTGGGGCTGCTGGTGCGGTTCCGAATCAATGCGACATGGCTGATTGCGGGGGGAGCGGCCGTGGGCTGGCTGGCTCACGGCGTGCGGTAGCGGGGGATTGCTTTTTCAACTGCTCGAGGAAGAACTTGGCCATGGCGTGATTGGCTTCAAGGGCTTCGGGGAGTTTGGTGGAGTACCAGAAGGCGTGGGGCAGGCCGTCGTAGACGATGAGACGCGCGTCGACTCCTGCGTTCAAAAAGGCGCGGTGGAGGTTGACGGTGCCGGAGAGCAGGAGATCGCGGCCGCTGGTGATGAACAGCGTTGGCGGGAGGCCGTGGAGATCGGCGTAGATGGGCGAGAGGACGGGGTCGGTGGGGTCGGTTTTGCCGACGTAGTCGGGGTCGTGAGGGTTGGCGTCGGGGATGTCGAGGTGACCGGAGAGTCCGCGCAGTGCGTACATGGCCTGGGAGTCGCCGGGACGGGCGAAGTCTCCCATACCGGAGAAGATGCCGAGGGCTACGGGCTCAGGCAGGCCGAGTTGCTTGAGGCGGACGGCGACTTCGGCGGTGAGGATGGCTCCGGCGGAGGTGCCGTAGAGCAAGATTTGCTGGGGTTTGTGGGTTTTGAGCAGCTCCTTGTAGACGGCGACGGTGTCGTCAACGGATGCGGGGAAGGGATTTTCCGGGGCGAGTCGGTAGAGGACAGCGACGACGCGGATGCCGGTCATGCCGGCCATGGGAATGGACTCGGTGAAGGAGCCGGAGTCGGAGTTGAAGCCGCCGCCGTGGACGTTGAGCAGGACCTGGTCTTTGCGGGCGGGGTCGAGGTTGGTGGGGACGACGATGCGGACGGGGACGCCGGCGATTTTTTCTTCCGTGAGTGTGCCGGGGTAGAGCTTGAACCAGGCGTCGCGGGCGGTGAGGGCCCAGGCGTCGGTGTGGGCGCGGCGGTCTGCGAGGGAGTCTTCGGGGCCGCCGTCGGGGACCTGTTCAGAGAGCCAGTAGCGGGAAGCGCGGCTGAGGGATTGGGGGACGGGGATGACGCGGGTGATGTGGGCTGCACCCTGGGCGTCGATGTAGCTGGTGTCAGAGTTGGGAGCCTGGGTGGCGGTGGTGGTGGGAGCTGGCGGCTGGGCGATGGCGGTGGTTGCGGCGAGGACGAGGGCGAGGAAGATGGGTCGCATGGTGCTCCAGTGGGGGTCGGGGGTGGGATTTGCGGACGGGAAAACGATAGCAGATGGCGGGGGATGCTGAGGGGAGGATGGTAAGCTGGGCGCACCATGATGCGAATCGACTTTCTTCGTTCTCTGTGTGTGATGGCTGCATCGACAACTCTTGCAGTAGCTGCGCTGGGACAGACGGCGGCAGTGACGTTGCCTGATTTGCCGAAAGAGCCCGCGGCGATATTTGCGGCCGCGGCGCCGTTGTATGACTTCAAGGCACTGGCGCTGAAGCCGTGGCATATACACGTGAGCTACCAGTTGTATGACCTGGATAGCCAGCCAACGGTACAAGGATCTTTTGATTACTGGTGGGCGGGAGCGAAGCGCTGGCGGACTACCTGGAAGCGCGAGGGCATGGAGGAGAGCGACTGGTGGCTGGACGGGAAGCACTACCGGACCAGTTCGGGTGGGTCGCGAAGCTATTTCGAGCGGAATATTCTTTCGGCTCTGGAGCCGGAGCTGGCCAAGGTGGCGGCGGAGGACCCTGCGAAGCATCGGCTGGAGCTGGAGCGCGAGCAGTTTGGCAAGGAAAAGCTGCCTTGCGTGCGGGTGATTGCGAAGGAACCGGGCAAACCGGAGGTGCAACACGAGCCGTGGTTCTACCCGACATATTGTTTCGATCCGAAGCATCCATTTGTGACGACTTATTCGCCGGGAATGGGAGAGACGGTGACGTACGGTCGCTTGGTGCAATTCCAGCAGTTTTTGGTGGCCAAGTCCTTGACGGTGTACTCGGGAATGCGGAAAGGACTGACGGTGACGATGGAAACTTTGGAGGTGACTAAGGGCGACGACGAGGCGTTGGCCGCTCCGGCTGGTGTGACGGCTGAGGGAGGAGCAGTCGATGCGTCCAAGATTCCGGATGTGATCGTGGGTAGCCTGGTGAAGAAGACGCAGCCGATCTATCCGCAGGCGGACAAGTCGGCGAGGCGGCAGGGGATGGTGTTTCTGGTCGCGACGATTGGGAAGGACGGATCTATTCAGGACGTGGAAGTGCTGTCTGGACCGAGCAAGACGATGGAGGATGCGGCATTAGCTGCGGTATCCCAGTGGACCTACAAGCCCTATCTGCTGGATGGGCAACCGACAGAGGTGGAGACGACGGTGAATGTGACCTTCAGCCTGGGGCGATAGGCCTGTTCGTACTATTTGGCTGAATTCTCTTCGGGAGTGGGTTGCTTTGGCAGGCGGAGGGCGAGGAGGAGCATGGTTACAGCGACGAGGACGGGGGCAGCGAGGCCGATGCGGAGGGAGTTTGTGGCCTGGGAGAGGATGCCGGTGACCCAGGGGAGGATGGCTGAGCCGAGGCCGCCGATCGCGAAGATGAGGGGATTCTCCGAGTAGGGCAGGGCGAGCGCTAGCAAGAGCGGGTAGACGGGGCCGAGACCGAAGCCGGCGAGGAAGGCACCGATGACGATTGCCGGTTCCGCAGGGACGAGGAGCAGGAGCAGCGCGCCGAGGGTGAGGATCTGAAGGCTGTGGAGGAGGTAGTTGCGCTCGCCGATGCGGGTGATGAGAGCGGTGGAGCTGATGGCGCGGCTGAGGAGCATTCCGCCCCAGAAGCAGGTGCCGGCTGAGACGGTGAGGGCGATGACGCCGGAGGTGCGGTGCATGTAGGTGGCGAGCCAGCCGCCGAGGGAGCTTTCTACGGCTCCGGGGAGCGCGACGAGGACAACGAGGACAAGGGGCCAGGCGCGGAGGCTGAAAGGCCAGGTGCGGGTGGGCTGGGTTGCGGCGGTGCTTGCCGTGTCGCGCTCCATGAGGGCGGCCCAGAGGCTGACGAGCAGGAAGAATGCGGCGGTGGCCAGGAATGCGCCGTGTACGTTGCGGACCTGGAGGGCGTGGGCGGCGAGGATGGGGCCGAGGCTTGCTCCGAGGGCCCAGAAGAGGTTGAGGCGGTTGAGTTCGCGGCCGCGGGCGGCGGCGTTGCGGGAGGCCTGGAGAAGGCTGATGGCGGTCATGGACATGCCGAGGCCGAGGCCGTAGAGCGCCCAGGCGACGAATCCTAGCCAGCCGACGCCGAAGGCCATGCCGGAGGCGGCGATGGCGATGAGCAGGCAGCCGATGGCGAGAGCGCGGGCGCGGGAGCCGCGAACGAGCAATGCGCCGAGGTTTGAGCTGGTCCAGGCGAGGAAAAAGAGGAAGCCGGCGCGAGCGTCGTGCATGGACCACTGGCGAAGAAGCGCGGGCAGGAGCGCGCCGGGCAGGGCCACGCAGACGCCGGTGGCGGCGAAGGCGAGGGTGAGCACGGCGCGGGAAAGGGGGCGGGACGGAGTCATCTGGTGAGTTCAAGAGTAGCTTGCAGGGGCAGGTCGCGGGAACTTGTGCCGAGCTGGATGAGGAACTGGCCGGGATCGGCGATCCAGGAGTGGGAGGCAGGGTTGTAGTAGGAGAGTGAGGCGCGGTCGAGGGTGAAGTGGAGGGTCTTGGACTCGCCGGGGGCCAGTTCGACGCGGGCGAAGGACTTGAGTTCATGGATGGGCCGGTCGAGCTGGGAGTGGCCGGGATGGACGTAGAGCTGGACGACCTGCGCCCCGGAGCGGGAGCCGGTGTTGCGGATGGTGGCGCTGACCTGGATGGGGGTGGTGTCGAGCGCGGCGGCGGTGAGATGGCCGGGGGTGACTGTGAGGTTGGTGAGGGCGAAGGTGGTGTAACTGAGTCCGTAGCCAAAGGGGAAGGCGGGGGCGACGTTTTTGGTGTCGAAGTAGCGGTAGCCGACGTAGATGCCCTCGGCGTAGTCGACGCGAAGCTTTTGGCCGGGATAGTTGGAGGCGGCGGGTGAGTCGGCGAAGGCTTTGGGCAGGGTGACGGGGAGATGGCCGGAGGGGTTGGCGTCGCCGAAAAGGATGGAAGCGAGGGCGTGGCCACCCTCCTGGCCGGGATACCAGAGATCGAGCAGGGCGGGGGTCTGGTCGAGCCATTTGGTCATGGTGACGGCTGCGCCGGTGTTGAAGACGACGATGGTGCGGGGGTTGGCGCGCTCGACGGCGGCGATGAGCTCGTCCTGGCCGGCGGGAAGGTCCATGGTGGCGATGTCAAAGCTTTCGCCTTCGAGCTTGCTGTAACGGCCGACGACGACTACGGCTACATCACTTTTTGCGGCGACGTCGGTGGCTTCGGCGAGGAGCTTGGCGCGGGCTTCCGGAGTGTCCTGGGCGGGGTCTTCGCCGAGCATGGAGACGCCGAGGGCGTAGTTGACGGTGATGGAGGAGCCGGCGCGCTCGCGGATGCCGTCGAGGGGCGTGATGGAGTACTTGGGCCGGACAAGGGAGCTGCCGCCGCCCCCGGTGCGGGCGACGGCCGCGTTGGGGCCGATGACGGCGATGGAGTGGAGTTTGGAGGCGTCGAGGGGAAGGAGATTGGAGGAGTTTTTGAGCAGGACGATGGATTCGGTGGAGGCCTGGCGGGCCACCTGCTGCTGGGCGGGGGTGTCGACCTCTCCGGTGACGGGGGTGGGGTGGTCAAAGATGCCGCTGACGAAGAGGACGTGGAGGATGTGGCCTGCGTTGGCGGTGACGGTGGCCTCGGAGATGTGTCCGGAGGCGACCTCGGCGAGGACTTTGTCTGCGGCGAGCCAGCCGCCGCTGTTGCCGGCAAGCTGGGTTTGAGCACGCTGGATGAAGGCGATGAAGGGTGGTCCGCCGGGCATTTCGAGATCCATGCCGGCGTTGACGGTGGGAGCGGTGGAGTAGGTGCTGCCCCAGTCGGAGACGACGAGGCCCTGGAAGCCCCACTGCTTGCGGAGGTAGTCCTGGAGGAGGACGGGATTTTCGGCGCAGTAGGTGCCGTTGAGCTTGTTGTAGGCGGACATGACGGTCCAGACGTGACCTTCCTGCACGCCGGCCTTGAAGGCGGGGAGGTAGATTTCGTTGAGGGTGCGCTCGTCGACGTGGGCGTCGATGCGGTGGCGCTCGAACTCCTCATTGTTGGCGGCGAAATGCTTGAGGGAGGGGACGACGCCCTCGCTTTGGACACCCTGGATGTAGGCGATGGCGAGGCGGCTGGTGAGCCAGGGGTCTTCGCCGTAGCCCTCGAAGTTGCGGCCCCAGAGCGGGACACGGTTGATGTTGACGGTGGGGCCGAGGATCATGTTGCGGCCGAGGGCGTGAGTCTCCTGACCGATGGCCTGGCCTTCGCGCTGGACGATGGCGGGGTCCCAGGTGGCGGCCATGGCGATGCCGGATGGGAAGGATGTGGTGAGTACTTTCTTGAAGGGGCTGTTGGCCTGATTGGTGATGGCAGAGCTGCCGTACCAGGCGCGGACGCCCATGGGGCCGTCTGCCATGAGGAGCGAGGGGATGCCGAGGCGGTCAATGGCGGGAGATTCCATCCAGCCGGAACCGGAGAGCAGGGTGGCCTTTTCGGTGAGGGTCATGTGAGCGAGCAGGTCTGCGACGCGGGCATCGACGGGCTGGAGGGTGTCTTTATAGAGCGGCTGGGTGGGGGACTGGGCGAGAGCAGCGGCTGCGAGGAGGAGCGGGAGAAGGGCGGGGATGCGTCGCATGGGGGACTCCGATGGGTGGCGAGTGAACGCCGAGAGCGATGGTAACGGATGGGTGGCGAGGGGGACAAACCGGGGGATCGCTCGGATGTTAGTGGGCGGCCCAGCGGAGTTGGACGGGGTGGTCGAGGAGGGTGCGTTCGAGCTGGAGGTAGGCGGTCCAGTCGGATTGGGTGGGCATATCGGCCTGGGACCAGCCGGAGCCGGCGAGGTAGCGGAAGGGTTGGCCGGAGCGGCGGGTGAAGAGGAGCAGGGCGTGCCCGTCGGCGGTGAGGGTGGTGGCGTGCTGGCCGGGATAGGCGACGAGGCCGGTGGGGATGAAGCCGGCGGAGGGGTCCTGCGGGGTATCCCAGACGGAGGCGATGGCGTTGGGCTGGGGGAAGGTGGCATCCGCGCCGGAGTGGATGGCGATGCCGGCAGCTAGTTGGAGGGGTGCGTTGCCGGGGAAGGTGTAGGTGGAGGCGATCTGGTTCATGTGGGTGCCGGCGTCGAGGGTTATGCGCTTGGTTTCGGTGACGAAGGGGAGGCCGGGCGCAATCGGCGAAATTGGCGAAACAGACCAGGGGGCGTAGGTGACTTCAAATGCGAAGCGGAGGGGGCCGGAGGAGAGCTGGCGGATTTGGGTGTAGTTCTTGGAGACGAAGAGCTTGCCGTCGTGGAAGACGGCGGTGCCGCCGCAGCCGCGGGTGGGGCCGACGTAGTAGGAGTCGAGGCCCTGGCCGTTGTCTTTGTGGTAGGTGAGCTGGGGATTATGGGTGCGGGCACCCTCGGCATCGCGCTTGTAGAAGGTATCAATGACGAAGTTGGGGACGCGCTTGGACCAGACATCGATGCCAGAGGTGATTTCTCCGGTGGCTTCGAGGGCGGGGCCGTAGATGCGGTAGGCGACGAACTGGTTTTCCCAGGCGAAGTCGTCTTTGCGCTCGGGGGCTTCGCGGCCGAAGACGAGGGGCTGGGTGGGTGCGGCGCCGGGGTCGAGGCGGAAGGCGATGGTGCGGCTGCCGTGGGCGGGGAGGCTGAGGTAAAGGAGGAGTTGGTCCGGGGTGGTGGCGGGGGCATTGGGGAAGAGCTGGGAGGGGATGGGCTGGCCGGTAGCCGCATCTTCGGCTACGAGTGAGGGTGCGTCGGCTGCTGTGAGGTGGAGTTGAGCGAGGAGTTGGGGCAAGGGCAGCTCAAGGACGCGGGTGGGGCGGTCGGTGCGGAGCGGGTTGGTGAGGACGAGCTGGGGTGCGCGGGCGGCAGGCGAGGAGGCGAGCTGGTAGATTTCAGACCCGGCGAGGAGAAAGGCTCCAGTGCCGAAGACGTAGCTGGCGGTGGGGGGATAGTTGCCGGGGGCAGCGCCGATGGGCTGGACGCAGCCGAGTCGGCCGTCTTGATAGACGTGGGCGAGCAGGCCGGCCCAGGCGCGGGTGACGGCGGGCAGGTAGGTTGCGCGGTCGAGGACGCCGTTTTGGATGCCCCAGGCGAGGGCGTAGGTGATGAAGGCGGAGCCGGAGGCTTCCGGGAGGGGATAGGCCTGGGGGTCGAGGAGGCCGGGACGCCAGAGACCGTCGGGGCCCTGAATGGCGAGGACGGCTGCGGCCATTTCGCGGAGCTGGGCGACGTAGCGGGGGCGGGTGGGGTAGGTGGGGGGCATTTGGGCGAGGACGCGGGCGAGGCCGGCCATGACCCAGCCGTTGCCGCGGGACCAGAAGAGGGGTTTGCCGTTGGCCTGGCGGCGCTGGAGGAAGGATTTGTCACGGAAGTAGAGGTGTTCCGCGGGGTCGTAGAGGAGGGCGGAGGTTTGCCACCAGTGGCGGTCCATGTAGTCGAGATAGGCGGGGTTGTGGGTGGCGGCGGAGAGCTTGACGAGGGCGGGCGGGGCCATGAAGAGAGCGTCACACCACCACCAGAGGGGAGACTGGGGATCTTCGGGCTGGCGCATGAGCTGGTCCATGCGGGTCTGGATGGGAGCGAGGGCCTGGGGGTCGTGGCTGAAGGCGTAGAGGTCGAGGTAGGTTTGGCCGATGGCTTGGTCGTCGGCATGCGTGAGGCGGGGACCGGGCTGGAATTGGAATTGGCGGGCCATTTGGAGCATTGCGGCGCGGTACTGGGGGCCGCCGGCGGCGTCGGGAACGGCCATGTAGCCGGCATAGAGGGCGGCGAAGGTCCAGTCCTGGGAGAAATGGGGCTGGGCCTGGCGGAGTTCCCAGTCGCCTACGAGGCGGAGGGGGCGGGCTATGGCGGGGGGCTTGAGGGCAGGGGAGAGATTGGTGGCGAGGGGTGGGGCTACGGTGGGGGCGTCGCCGAACCAGAGCTGGGGAGGCTGGGGCTGGGCTGGCTGAGCGGGTGCGGGCTGGGCAGAGATGGTGGTCGGGACGGCCGGGGTGGCGAGGAGGGCGAAGGCGAGGATGAGGGGGAGCTTCATGGCTGGACCTCCTCGATTTTGACGACGTAGTAGACGAGGCGGGCGTGGGGGGCGAGGAGGATTTGGTGGGGAAGGCCGGCGGGGATGTGGAAGACGTCGCCGGGGCCGAGAGTGGTGGATGTGCCGCCGACGACGGAGGAGCCGAGGAATTCGCCGGGGGCGGTTTGGCGGGCGTCGGGGATGGAGCCGCCGGTGAGGATGGTGGCGTGGCCGCGGAGGACGACGAAGAGGTCGGCGAAGCGGTCATGACGCTCGGCCTGGCCGCTCTGCTGGCGGAGGGCGACCATGGTGAAGTGGTGGGGGTAGGTGGCGAGTTTGGCGCTGGCGGCGCCGTTGGCGGGTACGAGGGTGGCGGCCTTTGCCAGGAGCTGGGAGTGGGTGAGGTGGTCGGCCGGGGCCTGGGGATGGGCGATGGGTGCGGTGAGCAGGAGGGCGAGAAGCGGAAGGAATCTCTGCATGGGGTCTCCCTGGGGATTCGGTGATTCCCCGGTCCCCAAGAGCGAGGGACCGGGGGCACCCGATGGTTTGCTATTTGGTCCCAGGTCTCAAATGCGAGAGCGGGGGCACCCGGAGGTTGGTTGAGGGGACGAAGCCAGCGGAATTCGGGCTAAAGGAGGTCGGCGATGGCCAGCTTGTCCATGTCGTCGTAGACCTGGTTTTCGCCACCCATGCCCCAGCAGAAAGAGTAGTTGGCGGTGCCGGAGCCGGCGTGGATTGACCAACCGGGAGAGACGATGGCCTGCTTGTTGGCGACGACGAGGTGGCGGGTTTCGTGGGCGGGGCCCATGAGGTGGATGACGCGTTCCCCTTCGGGGAGGTTGAAGTAGAGGTAGACCTCAGAACGGCGCATGTGGGTGTGGGGAGGCATGGTGTTCCAGACGCTGCCGGGGGAGAGACGGGTAAAGCCCATGACGAGCTGGCTGCTGCGGATGCCGCCGAGGTGGATGAGGCGGGAGATGGCGCGATGGTTGGCGGTCTCGGGGGTGCCGATGATGGAGGAGGGTTGGTCGGCGGAGTGAATTTGGCGGGTGGGCCACGGGGCGTGGGAGGGATAGCTGAGGAGGTAGAACTCGGCGGGGTGGTTGGGCAAGTCGCTGAGGAAGGCAACGGAGGGGTTGCCGCGACCGATGTAAAGAGCATCGAGCGGGGCGAGGGCGTGGGACTGGTCGCCGACGAGGACCGAGCCGGGACCGCCGATGTTGAGGAGGCCAAGTTCACGGCGCTCGGTGAAGTAGTCGGCCTTGAGGGCGTCGTCGGTGGGGAGGATGAGGGGCGCGGCGAGGGGAATGGCGGAGCCGATGATGGCGCGGTCCTGATCGGTGTAGACGAGGTCGAGTTGGCCGGGACGGAAGAGATCGGTGATGAGAAAGGCCTGGCGGAGCTCGGGGGTGGTCATGCGGGGGAAGCGGTGGCTGTCGGCGGTTTCGAACATCTTCATGGTGGGGTCCTGGGTGGGGTTGCGGCCGGAGTATGGCGTATTCAAGCGGTTTGGTACGCGGGATAAATGTAACGGATGGGTGGATGGGGTGGAAAGCGGGAGGATTTTGGGGGTTGTGACTAAAGTCGCTGTTGGGTTCTGGGGGGAACCCTAGTCTGAAGTTGCAATTACAAATTCTTCCGATATCGAAAGGCGAACCCCATGTTTTGCTACCAGTGTGAACAGACATCCAAAGGTGAAGGCTGCCAGGTGATTGGCGTGTGCGGCAAGGACGATACGACGGCTGCGTTGCAGGATTTGCTGCTGCACGCAGTGAAGGGCATCAGCATGTATGCGCACCGCGCGGGAAAGCTGGGAGTGAGCGACGCAGAGGTGGACGCATTCACGCTGCAGGCGGTGTTTGCGACGCTCACGAATGTGAACTTTGATCCGGAGCGGCTGGTGGTGCTGATCCACGAGGCTGTGGCGACGCGGGCGACGGCGAAAAAGCTGTACGAAGCGGCGTGCGCGAAGGCGGGCGTGGCGGCGGAGACGCTGGCGGGCGCAGCGACTTGGCAGCCGGCGGAGACGCTGGAGGGATTGCTGGCGCAGGGCGAGCGGGCGTTGCTGCCGGTGCGGTTTCTGGCGGTGGGCAAGGAGATTGCCAACCTGCAGGAGCTGGTGATGTACGGAATCAAGGGAGTGGCAGCGTATGCGGCGCATGCCCTGGCGCTGGGCGCTGGCGATCCGGTGGCGATTGGGAAGATTCACGAGGTGCTGGACTTTTTGACGCGTGAGAATCCGACTGCCGAGGAGTTGCTGGGTCAGGCGCTGGCGGTAGGCGAGGTGAACTATCGCGTGATGGAGATGCTGGACACCGCGCACACGGAGACGTTTGGGCATCCGACGCCGGCCAAGGTGCGGGTGCACCCGGTGGCGGGCAAAGCAATCCTGGTGAGCGGGCACGACCTGCATGACCTGTACGCGCTGCTGGAGCAGACGAAGGGCCTGGGAATCAACGTGTATACGCACGGGGAGATGCTGCCGGCGCACGGGTATCCGAAGCTGAAGGCATTCAGCCATTTGGCGGGCAACTACGGTGGCGCATGGGTGGACCAGGCGCACGAGTTTGATGAGTTTCCGGGCGCTGTGCTGATGACTTCGAACTGCATCCAGGAGCCGAAGCTGAGCTACAAACAGCGGATCTTTACGGCGGGGCAGGTGGCGTGGCCGGGAGTGCGGCACATTGCCGATGGGAATTTTGCGCCGGTGATTGCGGCGGCGTTGAGCGCGCCGGGATTTGGCGAGGATGGGCCGGGGGACGAGATCACGGTGGGCTTTGGGCACAATGCGGTGCTGGGCGTGGCGGACAAGGTGATTGAGGCGGTGAAGGCGGGAGCGATTCGTCACTTCTTCCTGATTGGCGGCTGCGACGGAGCACGGTCGGGGCGGAGCTACTACACAGAGCTGGCGGAGAGCGTGCCCCAGGACTGCATGATCATGACGCTGGCGTGCGGGAAGTTCCGGTTTAACAAGCTGGAGTTTGGGGAGATTGGCGGGCTGCCGCGGCTGCTGGATATTGGGCAGTGCAACGACACCTACTCCGCACTGAAGATTGCGATTGCGCTGGCGGGGGCGTTTGATTGTGGAGTGAACGATCTGCCACTGTCGCTGGTGCTGAGCTGGTATGAGCAGAAGGCGGTGGCGGTGCTATTGACGCTGCTGCACCTGGGAGTACGGAATATCCGGATTGGACCGACGTTGCCGGCGTTTCTTTCACCGGCGGTGGTTGGGCTGCTGCATGAGAAGTTTAACCTGATGGCGATTACCTCGCCTGAGGCGGATTTGGCGGCGATGCTGGGGTAGGTCCTGTCCCGCGGGGCACCCGGAGGGTGGTTGAGGAAAGACAACAGCCTTAGATCGGGGCATTGGTTATCCCACTCATGTCGCAAAAAGCGCGACATGGATGGGGCACCCGATCATCCGTCTGTACGGTCCGAATGAATCTTGGGGGTGTGATGCAACTCACAGGCTGGAGGGAGGTGCGGCGTACAATTTTGGGATGGACTTTCCTTTGGTACGAATGCGGCGTTTGCGGCGCACGGAAGCTATGCGCCAACTGGTTCGGGAGACTCGTCTGGAGCCCGGACAACTGATTTATCCCCTGTTTCTCTGCCCCGGCGAGGGGATACGGAAAGAGATCAGCTCGATGCCTGGGGTGTTTAACCTGTCGATCGACGAGGCGGTAAAGGAAGCCGAAGAAGCGGCCAGCCTGGGACTGGGTGGGTTGCTGCTGTTTGGGCTGCCGGATACCAAGGACGAGGACGCGACGGGCGCGTGGGACGACGAGGGAATTGTGCAGCAGGGATTGCGAGCGATCAAGGCCAGCGCGGCGAGCAAGGAGCTGGTGCTGATTGCCGACGTGTGCCTGTGCGAGTACACGAGCCATGGGCACTGTGGCGTGGTGGTGGAAGGCAAGGACGGCTTTGAGGTGGAGAACGACGCGAGCCTGGATTTGCTGGGGAAGACGGCGGCAAGTCTGGCCCATGCCGGGGCGGATATTGTGGCTCCGAGCGACATGATGGATGGACGCGTGGGGGAGATTCGGCGGGCGATGGACGAAGAGGGCCTGGAAAATACGCCGATTCTGAGCTATGCGAGCAAGTTTGCGTCGGCGTTTTACGGGCCGTTCCGCGAGGCAGCCGACTCGGCACCGCAGTTTGGCGACCGGCGCAGCTACCAGATGGATGGAGCGAATGCGCGGGAAGCGATGCGGGAGATTGAGCTGGATCTGGCAGAGGGCGCGGACATGATTCTGATGAAGCCGGCGATGCCATACCTGGACATTGTTCATGCAGCGCGGGAGCGGTTTGATGTGCCGATTGGGGCCTACCAGGTTTCGGGCGAGTACTCGATGCTGCACGCGGCGTTTCAGCGTGGGTGGCTGGAGCCGCAGCGAGCGATGCTGGAGAGCCTGTTGGGGATTCGGCGGGCGGGTGCGGACTTTATTGTGACTTACTTTGCGAAGGATGCTGGGCGGGTGCTGTAGGAGCACTTCTCCTTGTCGCGCTTGCTAACAATGCGGTTTGAGATACTCCATCCCATCAGGCGATTGCCTTGGGGTGGAGTAATTTTTTGTGCAATGAATAGACGCGGATCTGTTAACTCAGTAATTAACCAAGAAGATTTTAGTTGCTCTTTATCGGGACAAGTGCTACCGTTCTGCAATTCCCGGTTCCATTCATAAGGCTTTTTCAAAAATCCTTCCCCGAGGAGAGCTTTATGCCCCGATTGCCCCTTTGTGTTTTTGCTTGTTTTGTTGCAGTTTTAGCTGTGTTGACTCCTGACCCGGTGAGTTACGGGCAGGCTCCAGCCCCTCCCGTGCCAGTAAATCAACCTCAACCTCCAGTCCCGCCTGAGCTTACTCAGGCGGCGAAGGATGTCAAGGACAATTCTGACAAGATCCACACGGACGCTGGAGCGATCCACTCGGACGCTACGGGTCTCAGCGAGAGCGCTGGAGATCTCACCACAACCGTTGGGACAGTGTCGGGCACATTGGCAACTATTCTGGCGCACAAGCAAGACTTGCAGGGACGTCGGGCGGCGAACCCGAAGAAGCCGCCTATTGGCGATTTTGTGCCGTGCATTTTTGATAGCGATGAAATATGGGAGAATCGCGCTCAACTGGCGCCGACAGGACCGGTGAACACAAGCACCGCGATCAGCTCAGCCGCAGCATCTCTGGCGAAGAGTAATCCATCCGTCGCTGACACCTTTGCCAAGTCGGTAAAGTCGGATCTGTCCGCTGATCTTGTGCCGAAGCAGATTGGACAATTTACAGAATACCTATCACGTAAAGTGGCGACGGCATCATCAGGGACGAACGTGACGATCGCGAAGCAGACGGAAGTTGTCAATAGTTCCCTGTAGGCGGGCACTGCTGCCGCCACGTTCGACCGACCGAATGATGTTAGTTGCTCCATGTCCATCATGGGTTGGCAGGAGACCAGCGACACCTTTGGGCGGCGGGTGGCCAACAACTATGTGGCGGTCCAGGTGACGGTGCGAAATCTGAATGCGAACAGCGAGTTTCTGATTCATGATGTTCAAGTTGCTGTGGATACCGGGGTAGATCAGCAATATCTAGGGCGATTCCTGGCAGGGCGCGATAAGTTGCTGGTGCGTGCGGTGGCACAGCGAGGGCAGTTTGAAGACCGGCGCAATCTGGCTCTTAATGCGCTGGCGGTTGTCGGAGCGATCGCAGCCGTGCCTGCAGCAGGGTTGGCGAATGAATTCAGTACTGCAGTAGCCATCTTCAACGGGCAATTTGTGCCGGGGCTGGGGAAACTGTTCCCAGATCACACGGTGCAACAGTTGAACAACATCAATGACCTCGGATTCTCAGCTTCGTCGTCGAGCAAGGTAATCGTGCCAGTGCAGGGGGCTGTTCCTTTGGTGACGTTCATTGGGGAGCGGCCGCTGGAGCAGTTGCCGTTCGCGTGGTGTGGGTACCTGGCGACCCAAGCCAAGGATGGGTATTGTGCCGATCCCAATCAAATGCAAGCAGTGGGAACCAATGGCATGCTTTATCCGGGCGGTCACGACACATCAACCGTTCCGGCAATCCCAACGGGAGGTTGGAAGGATTTGCCTTACCGGAAGTGGAAGGCTGCCGCACTGCGAATTCTGGAGCAGAATGTATATGTTGTGGTGGGTGGGGTGCACATCAAGGAAGAGACCACGACGACTGGGATCAACAATCTTGATTGCCCAGACCTGATGGACGGGAACCTGGACTTGTCGCAGACCACTGCCGGACTCGTGTCTTGCAAAGTGACCGGAGATGGGCTGGATAAGGTGAGCAGCGTGAAGCTGGAAAAAGATACGGACAAAGTTGCGGGGAAGATCAAGCCGTCGACGGATGGAAACTCGGCGCAGATCACGTTTGACCCGTCGTTGCTGAGCAAGTTTGCAGGGGCGTACAACCTGTTTCTGGTAGATGCCTCAGGCGGCGAGACAGACACGAAAGACCAGATACAGTTGTCGCAGCAGCCAGTTGTGACTGGGGTTGGCAGCACGACGATCACGCTACCCGCGGCTGGGGCAGGCCTCGACATTACTTTGAAGGGTGTGAACCTGGACCTAATTGCGCCAAACTCTGTTACGCTCACGAGCGCCGCAGGTGGGACACCGGTGGCGACGACGACGAAGGGCAGCGTGGCGGCTGGAGCAACCTCCCTAACCGTGACGGTTGCAAATGCGCGAGCGGCGCTGACGGGAACGAGTTATACGCTGGCGTACACGAGCACGTCGCAAGGAGGGAAGCCGATCATCGCAAGCGGTGTAACGCTGATCGTTTCCCAGTGAGCCGAATCGGTGGCCGTCAGTTGAGCAGGCTCTCAAAGATGTTGAGGTAGAGGCGGGCGATTTTGGCAGGGTTGAAGTTTTCAAGGTGAGCGGGGCCTGCGCTGATGATAGCGGCGCGGGCCTTGTTGTCTGTGAGGGCCTGTTTGAGAGCGGCGGCGAGGGCGGGGACGTTGCCGGCAGGAAAGAGGAATCCGCAGGGGCCGACGGCTTCGGGTAGTCCGCCGGAGGAACTGGCGACGACGACGCAGCCGGCTGCGATGCCTTCGAGGGCGACGACGCCGAAGGGTTCGCTGCGTCGGGAGGGGACGACAAGGACGGTGTGCTGGGCGAGGATTTTGCCGAGGCCGTCGGTGATCTGGCCGAGGAAGCTGACCTGGGAGGCGATGTTCTGCGAGGCGGCGAGAGCTTCGAGGTATTCGCGCTCGAGGCCGTCGCCGACGATTGTAAAGGTGGCGTCGATGCCCTGTCCGGCGAGCTGGGCGATGGCGAGGATGGCTATATCGCAGCCTTTTTCCCTGGTGAGGCGGCCGATGTAGACGATATCGCGCTGGCGGGGGGAATCGTGGCCGGGGAGAAACTCTGTGCGGTCAAAGGGGTTGCCTATCACCTCGGATTTGGCGGGGAGCAGGTGAGCGATGGGCTGGCTGACGGCGACATTTTTGACGAGATGGAGGATGAGGCGCTTGATGCGGTCTTGCCATCCGATGCCGCCGTGGTAGCGGCTTAGCCACTCCTGATGAGTGATGACGATGGGCTTGAAGAGGAAGAACAGAGGCAGGAGCAGGCGGAGGGAGATGTTGTTGAAGTGGATGACGTCGGCGTGGAGGCCGAGGGCGAGGATGCGGAGGGGCGAAGGGCGGCGGACGACGGGAAACGGGGAGGCATCGTCGGTGCCTTCAGGGGCGGTGATGTAGGTGAGCAGGGTGACCTGGTGGCCGGCGCGGGTGTACTCGTCGGCCAGGAGGCGCGACACGGTCGGGATGGTACCAACCTCAGGTGCGTAATGGTAAGAGCACAGAAGAATGTCCATGACAGCCTGTGGTACGAGGTAAGTATATGACTAGGGTAACAGTGTCCAAGCAGAGGGGGTAATGGCACAGAGGTGCTACGAACTGCGTGAGGGAGCAGGCCGGGATGCCGCGGAATTGGATCGTGCTACTGGTGGACGAGTTCGACGCGGCGGTTGAGGGCGCGACCTGCGTCGGAGTCATTGGCGGCGACTGGGGCGTAGGGGCCAGCGCCGAAGGCTTCGAGGCGGTTGGGGGCTATGCCGTACTGCGTGGTGAGGGCCTGAACGACTGCGGCGGCTCTGCGGCGGGAGAGATCGAGGTTGGCGGGGGCTGCGCCGACGTTGTCCGAATGGCCGACGACGTAGAGCTTGAGCGCGGGGTCGGCTTTGAGCATGGAACTGATTTCCTGGAGGGTGGCTGCGGAATCGGGCTTAAGGTCGGCCCTGGCTGTGTCAAAGTGGATGCCGTAGACGGCGATGTGGCCGGATTTTCCGATGCCATTGCGGAGGTCTGCGGCCTGGACGAGGCCGGATTCCATGGGCTTGGCTTGGATGAGGTCGAGGTAAGTTTCGTCGGGGGTTACGTGGAGGCTGACGTAGATGTCTCCGTCGGCGCGGGAGACCTTGCCGGAAAATTGATAGTGACCTGCGCCGTACCAGGTGACGGCCCAGTCGCTGGTGCTGTGGAAGCGGGAGAGTCCGCAGGCATCGGCTTTGCAGACGTAGATGGGATCGAAGCCGGCGGATTTGAGGGCGGACTCGTAGTTGCGATAGACCTCGAGGGAGGAGCGTCCGGCGGGGTCGGCGTAGACGATGCGGGTGATGCGTCCCTCGATGGTCTGGAATTTTGGTTCGCCTTTGGGTGTAACGGCACCGACGGGGAGCTGGAATTGGTCGAAGTCATGGGTGGCGTAGTTGGTGATGTGCGAGCCCGGGTAGCGGGAGATGAGGGGCGAGTCCTTGCTGCCGGAGGCATCCTGGGCCAGAGCGGGGAGGAAGGAAGCGAAGGCGAGGAGCAGTGCGGCGGCGAGGAGTTTGCGTGCGGGGGTCATGGCTAGAAAGGTAACAGCGCGGGGGGATGCAAGTCAGTAACTTTTGCGGATAAGTCGTACCGAGGAAATTCCACCAGCAGGAGGCGCCCTTCGTTTCCGGCTCACTCGCGAATGACCGGCTATCTGGAGATTGGGGCAAGAACGGGGTTCTGTCCGGTTTGGCGCCAAGAGACCAACAACGACGAACCGCGCTGGTTTCCGCCCGTTGGTACTCTCCATGGGACATTGAATCCAAAACGCTCTGGATCTGGCCCAATGGCTCCCACCTTTGGGTCAACCATGTAGCACGTGCTTGTCACCGGGGAAGTCGAAGTTGTATTCCCAGCCGATGAATTTCGGTCGACGATGGAAATGCGGAGATGCCTTAACGGTCCGCACAAGGAGAACATCCCATGAACGCGACGGCCTGCCAACTCACAGACGTATATCTCAGCCCGATATCAGCGCATTCGGCGGGAGCAATTCCAGTTCCTTCAGAACAAATAGACCGCATCGACGAAGCTGTCGAAAAGAGCAGAAGCTGCGCGAAAGGCATCATCGTTGCCATGAGCCTGGAGGTTGGAGCATGTCTCCTGCTGTTCGCCGCGTGGCAGGCCTGGCACCTTATCCGGTAGACAGAGAGAAAGCGGTCAGGCCCAAGGATTTTGATCGCGGTCAGGCGTTGAGTCCGGGTACAGGATTCCGCGAATCGGTGTGCGGACCGACGCCGTGCCCTACATAATTTAGAGATGGTTTGTCGACAAACAGCCCGGGATGCTTAACGCCGGCCGACACTGTCACGAGATCGGGTAAGGACCGAAAGTGACGTTCCGCAGAACCAGACCACCTTTCATCAGGTTGCTGATTTGTGTCGTAATATCGCTGCCGAAGTTTTCGAAAAACCAGCCGTTGTTTTCACATATGATGAGCCAGGCGTTCGAATTGCCGGGCATAAAGACCACGTTCTTGAGCACAAACTTGGCGGCGATGAGCTGGCCGATTTTGCTGTTGCAAGCGGCGGGAAACAGGCCGTTGACCACAAAGCCGTTGTTTTCGCAGATGATGAGCCAGCCGTTGGAGTTGGACGGATTGAAGACGACCGTTTTGAGATGAAAGCCCGCTTTCACCAGATTTCCCAGCTCATTGAACAAGTCGGTGGGAATATTTCTGGCGAGCCAAGCGTTGTCCGTACAGATCACGACCCAGGTATCGCTGCTGTTGGGGCCGATGATGACGTCCTTGATGGTGTTTCCGCTGGCAACCAGGTTACTCAAGCCGCTCAGCAGCTGCGGATCCAGATTGCTGTTGGTGATCCACTTGTTGTCGGTGCCGAGCACCAGCCACGCGTAGTTCTGAGCGTTGGGGTCCCAGATGACGTCGGCAACGGTGTTACCGGCGGTCATAAACGGCCCTATTTGCTCGGCGACGTTGTTGGGGAAGTTGCCGTTGAACCACCATCCGTTGTTTTCGCATAGAATCAGCCAGCTCGCATTCCAGAGCGCCATTTACTTCCTCCTAAATCGTTTGAGCGATTGCAGGTAGCAAAGGCCAACGCGAAGTCGCGAAAGGTCCGCGAGGCGTTTCCCAAACCCTGCAAGGATGAGGAAGACTTTAACCCGGCATTGCTTTCAGGCGCAATGTTATTTTTGTCGAATTTGGTCACCTAACTCAGGCTGGGGGAGTTATGGAGCCAAGGAGTGCAGATACGAGGGCGATGGGAAGGCCGACGACGTTGAAGTAACAGCCTTCGATGCGGGGAATCCAGCGTGCGGCGAGGCCCTGAATGGCGTAGGCGCCGGCTTTGTCCATGGGCTCACCGGTGGCGACGTAGGCAGCTATTTCAGCGTCGGTGAGGGGAAGGAATTCGACGGAGGTAACATCAGCAGCGGCCTGTGAGCCGTCGGCGGAGACGAGGGCGACGCCGGTGATGACGCGGTGGGTTCGGCCGGAGAGCAGGCGCAACATGCGGGCGGCTTCGGCGGCGGGGTCGGGTGCGTCGCCGGGCTTGCCGAGAATTTGGTTGTCGATGACAACGGTGGTGTCTGCGCCGAGGACGATGAGGCTGGGTTGGGAGTCGCTGAGGGCGTCGTAGACGGCCTGGGCTTTTTGGCGGGCGAGGCGGGTGACGTAGGTGATGGGTTCTTCTTCGGGGTAAGGGTCTTCCGGGATGTGGGCGGGATGGACACGGAAGGCGAAGCCGGCCTGGGTGAGGAGCTCTTTGCGACGGGGGCTGGCGGAAGCTAGGACTAGGTTGGGCATAAGGATACTTTCCGGGTAGCGGGCGGGGTTAGACGGCGAGGCCGGTGCGGAGGATTGGCTGCGCTCTGTTCCTCCTAGGGAGCGCTGAAGGTGAATTCCATGTAGTAGTAGCTGGGCTGGCCGTTGACCAGATAGGGCTTTAAATGGCAGCTCCTGCGGCCTAGCCCGGTGGCCTGAAGGACCTTGAATCCGTTCAAGTCGGGGAAGCTCTCGCCGGTTCGCTCTCCTCTTTCATTGACCGATATGCGGAACTTGACTGTGGTTCCGCTCGGCAAAATGCCACTGGGCAAGGTGGGATCATAGGCGCAGCCAATCAACTGCTTTTGAATATCCGCGCCGGCAATGCCGGGGATTGGATTCTCCACTTTGGTGTCGAAGATGAAGCTGAGACCGCCATCTACCTGTATGGTTTTGCCTGTCTCGTCTACTGCGAGTTTTAGCTTCCATTTGCGGACCTGGTCACGCGCAGGATCTTCAAGACCTGCGTTATCGCTGTTGAGCGGCCAAGCTTCTCGGACCTGCCCCTGAGTATCTATAGAAATATGTATGGCGAGGTGTCCGTGAGTGTTACCGGAATGGACAGAGGGCCACTCAATTGGGGGAGCAGCCTGTGTGAACTTTTCCAACTGCTGTGATGAGGCAGGGCGAGAACGGAATCGATTGTCGTCAGTGCCGAGGGGCGTGAAGGTACCGGGTGCTGTGGCCATTGCTTCTTCTTCAAGTGCGACCACTTTACCGACAAGCCTCGTGCCTGGCTCAGGATACTCTGACAATTCTCGTGCTACCTGTTTCTTTCCGAAGCTGCGGTAGTCATGAAACTCCATTGAATAGCGAGGACTGCCGTAGAAGCTGAGGCGGCCTTCGGAATCGAGACTGATGTTGAAAAATGCATCGGTAGCCCGATCGCCTGTTCCTATTTTGGATTGCAGACGAACATTCGGTACCGACTTATCCCCGTTCGGAAGGGTGATCTGATCGATGGTGGCCCCGCTCTTGATGAATTCGGCAGCCTCGGGAACGGGCTCGAAGGCCGCGCTAACAAAGGAGCGGAGCCAAAAAGGGAAATAGTCGCCTTCGTCCTTTTCAGACTTGCAGCCGTTGGAGACAACGATGGTCTGGTGAAGGCCCCCTGTTGCCGTAACCTCGCGACGCCATTGATCTTTGGAAGTCCACCACTCTTCAATAGACCCCTGATATGGGGATTGCGAATTCTCGGGTTCGGAGATCTGGATACGCAGATGGAACGGCCGGGCATCGGAGCCAGTGAGGTTCGATTTTGCAAGTGCTTTGGTGAGCGCGTCTCCCAAAGGGACACTTGTGTGCTTAGTTTGAGCTTCAGCGAGAATGGCAACGGCAAGCAAACCGAATGCGAGGCAATGCTTGAAGGGAATCATGGGGCAATAGTAACTCGCCGAGTTTGGTTCGACATGGCAATTCGACAGAGGAATCAGTTCCGGAAGTCATAATGTGGTTGTGGGAGCGAGAACCGGGGGCCTTCGGCATACGGGGAGGCAGTTCTGCGGTGTGCTGATGGTTTTATTGACCTCCATTTCTATACAGCGAGGCCGTTGCGGAGGCCTTGGGAGTCTGCGATGCCCCAGGCCATGCCGGGGGTGTTGTGGGCTAGGCCGAAGCGGCCGTCGGGGCCGAGGAGGATGATGCCGCCGTGGCCGCCGAGACGGTGGAAGAGGTAATCGATGGCCTGTTGGGCGGCGTCGGCGGGGGCAACGCCTGAGGCGACGCGGTCGGTGGCCCACTTGCCGAGGACGAGCTTCATGATGGGCTCTCCCCAGCCGGTGAGGGAGACGGCGGCGGAGAGATTGTCGGCGTAGCAGCCGCAGCCGATCAGCGAGCTGTCGCCGACACGGCCGGGCGCTTTGTTGAGGGTGCCTCCGGTTGATGTGCCCGCGGCGAGGTTTCCGAATTGGTCGAGGGCGACGGCACCAACAGTGTCGTGGGAGGAGTGGTCCGTGGGATGTTGGGCGGGGGTTTCGGGGCTTTTGTCGTCGTGGGCTATGGGGCCGGAGAAGGTGATGTCGGCGAGGCCTGCGGCGAGGCGGGCCTGGGCATCGCGAAGGCGGGTGCGCTCGCGGTCAAGGACGAGCTCGGAGTTGTGAATGAGGGCCATGCCGTGCTGAGCGGCGAAGGCTTCAGCACCGGGGCCGACGAAGTAGACGTGGGGGCTTCTGTCGAGGACGAGGCGGGCGGCCTGGATGGGGTTTCGGAGGTGTTCGACGCAGGCAACGCCGCCAGCGCGGAGGGTTGCGCCGTCCATGAGGAGAGCGTCGAGTTGGACGCGGCCCTCGGCGGTGAGGAAGCTGCCGCGTCCGGCGTCAAAGGTGGGGTCGTCTTCGAGGACGGAGACGGCGGCTTCGACGGCATCGGTAGCGGTTGCTCCGCGGGCGAGGAGGGCGTGTCCGGTGGCGAGGGCGTGGGCGACGCCGCGCTGGTGATCGTCGGCCATTTCTGGCGGGATCGCCCAGGCGCCGCCATGGACCAGAAGAGTGGGGGAAGTGGGTGGCATCGGTTCAAGGGTACACCCGCGGAGAATGACTGGGGTTGGGTACCGTCGGCAGCGCAAGGAACGAAAACACTTCCTTGCGCTGCCCGGGGCCTGCCTTCCGCAGGAGTATTTCTGGGAATGCTCAATCCGGGAGGATGAGCAATTCCGATTTCAGCAGCTTTACGGTGAGCCGGTCGATCGCCTCGGGGAACTTGACTCCTACGGTGCGCTGACTGATGCCCATGAGACTTGCCGTCTCAGCATGCGTGTACTCCTGGAGTACGATGCGGCTGATGAGCTGCCGGTCGAGAAGGCTGAGTTTCTGGAGGCACCTTTCAATATCGAGGACGAAGATAACCGCGTCTTCGAAGGTGCGAACTCTGCGGCTCGAGACCCATCCTCGACCGATGGATTCGCCGAGTAGAGCGGGGGAGCGTCCGACCTGGATGGACGCATAGAGGTAACGCCGCAGCAGGCTCTCCGTATGTTTCCGGTAGAAGGCATATGTAACAACTGGTTTGTCGAGCTCCCTTTCCTGCTCGACCGGAGTTGGGGCGACCTGGCGCATGAGGGTAATAGCGGCCGCGATCGGTTTACGTTGTGCAGCCCCGACGGTAGCCCAGAGAGTGGGCAGGGGCTGGGTGGAGATGCGAACAACCGCCAGGGGAACAGCAGCGCTCATTGGACCCCTCCTGCTGCTTCGGCAACGGCCCAAACGGTGGGCAGCGCCATCTTCCTGGGTCTGCCTCTTCTCTTCCTACTCTCCGGATTGGGAAAGTCTTTGAGCCGGTCTGCGCAATGGACGCAATACACCGAGGTTTCAAGTTGAGAGCGGTACCACAAGCAACCGCACCCTTCGCATACTTTCAATTGAACGCGCACATCCATGGTTCCTTCTCCCAAAAGCAACGTACTCCTGCGGATTCTCAGCACAGCTCAACAGGCCGCAGGGTAAGGGGAAAGCGAAAATGCCGCGCAGGTGTCTTATGCCCTGCTGGGGGATGGCATTTGGCTCGCCCTGATCGATGGTCTTGCTCATGGTGCGCAGAATCTGGAATCTCTTTCCTTGTTTGAGAGACAACTCCCCGAATTGCAGGTAAGGCGGAGAATGACCAGGAGCGGCTATTTAGCCTTTTTTTATCGGCCGCTATCCGAGGCATTATGCCCGTCCATCGGGAGATCTCTTGCCGTTATTGCTTTTTGTGATGCAAAAGCGACGGCGTTTCCCTCGCCGGAGAGCTTAAGACTGGACTTTGGTGCCGCAGCGACCGTCTAGCTGAGACAGAAAGGCAGTTTTCTCCCCGGAGTTTTCCTCCAACAGTGATTGAGAAAGTAACGCAAATTTACGTTTATGCTTCCCCAGCGTCAACGCGTTTAGTGGAAAGCGTGGCAGATTCGATTGGTGTGGAAAGATAACCAGCGATTACGCGGGAGAATATGATGACTGAAGTTTTCTGGCAGAAGTTGTGGGCGTTGCTGTGCTATTGCTACCAGTAAATTTTCCACACCATGAACTTTACCCAACTGCAAGAGCGTTTACGACTCGAGCTGCGGCGCAGAATCGAGCGCGGCACGCTCTCAGTCTCGTTGCTGGCCCGGCAAACGGGGTTGGGGCAGGCGCATTTGTCGAATTTTCTGAATTCACGGCGGGGATTGTCGTTGGGTGCACTGGACAGGATTCTTGGGTCGCAGCGGTTGACGACAGCGGATTTGCTGCCGAATGCGCGGGGAATGCTGCTAAGCGAGCAGAAGGGAGAACGAACCGAGGTGCCGCTGGTGAGCTCGGCAGTGGTGCTACAGGAACCCTACATTCGAGTTTCGATTGTGCAGAGGATGGTGGCGCTGCCGGCGGGAGCGTTGAGCGAGCTGCGGCCGAAGTGCACGGGATCGCGGAAGCAGTGGGAGCGGTTCGTGGCGATGCAGCTGACGGCGGCAGATGTGGAGGGGATGGAGCCGGTGTTACGCAGGGACGGATTGGCGGTGATAGACCGTCACTACAACTCCTTTGCGGCGTACCACGCTGGTCAGGCGAACGTGTATGCGGCACGAAACAACCATGGACGCCTGGTGCTGCGTTATGCGGATTTCCAGGGGAACCGTCTGGTACTGCGGACGCAGAACCCGGCGGTGGCAGCGGAGGTGATGGAGATTGGACACGGGGAGACTCCCAACGACTACCTTGCTGGTAGGGTGGCGCTGACGTTGCATGAGGTTTAGGGGTTTTTGGGTTGCGGGATCGGTGACCTGTGGCCTTTCGTGGATGGAAGGGCGGGCTGGCGCACGCAATGCCTGAAGGGCTTTCGAGGCTGCGAAAAAGGATTGAAGTGGAGGAAGAGGGGAAAGGCAGCATCCCTCAGGGGCTAAAGCCCCGTTGACGCCAGCTGGCTTAGATGTACGGGCTAAAGCCCGTACCCTTCATAGAGCGTGCTCGAGTGAGTTTATTCGCAGGCTGTTTAGCGGCAGGCAGAGTTTTTGGCGTTGGGGATGGCCAGGAAGGTGATGGTGGCCGGAGCGAGGGTGATTGCGCCCTTTGCGGAGGGGAGGCCGGCGAGGGCGGGGAGATCTCCCTGAGGGGTGAGGGCGAGCAGGGCGCCGTTGAGCTGTACACCGCCGTCGGCAAGGTCGGATTCGCTGAGGGTGTAGCGGGTGGAGGCGATGGGCAGGGTCACGGCGTGGGGCTGTGAGCGGTCGGCATTGATGGCCAGCAGGGCGACGCCGCCGGGGTGGTTGGGCAGACATTGGGCATAGAGGTGCAAATCGGGCGAGGAGGACTTGCCTGGATCGAGCACGGTGGTACCCATGAGGCGATGCCAGAGGAGGGCGGACCAATAGTTGGGGCGGGGGGTGAGGGTGGCTTCGTCGATGAGGGCGTAGTCGCTGGCGGCGAGGGTGTTGTGCATGACGACCTGAACGCCGCGCAGGGCGAGAGACCCGAGCTGGTTGAGGTAGCGGAAGCTGTCGAGAAAGGTGGCAGCCCAGGGATCGCCGCCGCAGGCAGTTTCGCCGGTTTCGGTAAGCCAGATGGGTTTGCCGGGGGTGAAGCGGTCGCGCAGGACGGCGTAGAATGCTTCTTCCTTTGCGGTGCGGGCGAGCCAGTCGGCGCTTAGGGCGTCGTCTAGGGATCTCTTTGCCGCTGCACCGCCCATGATGGCGCAGCGCAGGGAGACGCCGCCGTAGAAGTGATAGGAGAAAGCATCGAGGCCGGGGCCTTCGTCGGTTAGCATGTCTTCCGAGCGGATGAGTTTGAGGCCGGGGATGGCCGCGAGAGAACCTCCCTCGCCGACGCCGCCGGGGCCGAGGATTTTGGCCTCCGGAGCGGCCTGGTGCAGGAATGCCTGGAAGACGTGGAAATCGCTGCCATAGGCGGCGGCATCGTAGCCTTTGGGAGCTCCGCCGAGAGCAGCCATGGTGGGTTCATTGAAGAATTCGGCAGCGGCGATTTTGCCACCGGAGGCGTGGGTGAAGGCGAGGAACTTCTGTGCTTCGACGGGAGTCCAGAGGCCGTTGGCGTCGCGTACGCCGGTGCTGACTGCGAAGGAGGTGACGATGGGGGCATCGACGGCTTTGGAGAAGTCGAGGACCCCGCGCCACTGGGCACGGGTGAGGATTCCGCCGAAGCCTGTGGGAGGCTTGGCGGGGGTGGGGTCGTCGTTGTCCTGGAACCAGGTGGAGTTGGCCCAGGTTCCGCTGACTCGGAGGTAGGCGGGACCGAGTGCGGCGGCGAGCATGCGCAGGCGGGGATTGGTGAGGTCAATGGGCGCGCGGTTGCGGTAGAGCGAGGCGGGCATGCCGCCAGGGCCGGCCGCCGCGGTGTCCGCGACGGCGGCGGGACCGGATGTTTGCTGCTTGTAGGGAGCCCAGAAGCGGCCGCCTGTAACCTCAAGCATCTCAATGTTGTAGGACTGGAAACGGGGGTCCACAGTGCCGAGCTTGGGCAGGTGCGCGGGAGCGATGGGCAGGGGGCTCGGAGCCGGTTGTGCGGCTGCGAAAGCTGCCACTATTAGGGTGGCGGCGAGGGTGGCGAGTTGGAAGCTACGAATCATGAATGCCTCGTGGCGTGTGTGCGCCGGGATTTTGGAGACGATTAGCGTTGGATGCGGGCGGAGCCGCCGGCAGCAAAGGCGCGGACCTGTTCGACGGTGGCCATGGTGGTGTCACCGGGGAAGGTGGTCATGAGCGCGCCGTGTGCCCAGCCGAGGCGGATGGCCTGTTCCGGGGACTCGCCGTTGAGCAGGGAGTAGATGAAACCGGAAGCGAAGCCGTCGCCGCCGCCGACGCGGTCAAGGACCTGGAGTTCGCAGGTGGGCGCCTGGACGTGTTGTCCGTTGACCCAGGCGACGGCGCTCCAACTGTGTCGATTGGTGGAGTGGACCTCGCGGAGGGTGGTGGCGACGATTTTGATGTTGGGGAAGCGGTCGACGACCTGGGCGATCATGGCGAGGAATACGGCGGGGTCGAGTTTGGATGCTGCTGCAACTTCAGGGCCGGTGAAGCCGAGGCCTTTCTGGAGGTCTTCTTCGTTGCCGATTAGAACGTCGACGTTTTCCGCGATGGCGCCGAGGACGGCGTGGGCGCGTTCGATGCCGCCCTGGGTTTTCCAGAGTTTTTCGCGATAGTTGAGATCCATGGAGCAGATGACGCCGGCCTTGCGAGCCTCGCGCATGGCTTCGATGACGAGTTCGGCTGTGGTTTCAGAGAGGGAAGCGAAGATGCCGCCGGAGTGGAACCAGCGAACTCCCTGGGCGAAGATGGCGGGCCAGTCGAAGTCGCCGGGCTTGAGCTGGGCGGCGGCCTCGTTGCAGCGGTTGTAGAAGACGACGGGAGCGCGGGCGCCGTAGCCCTGGTCACTATAGACGGTGGCCATGTTGGGGCCGCGTGTGCCGTCGTGGTCAAAGCGGCGGTAGATGGGCTTGACGCCCATGGCGCGAACGCGCTCGGCGATGAGGTCGCCGATGGGGTAGTTGACCATGGCGGAGGCGATGGCGGTGCGCTGGCCAAAGCAGTCTGAGAGGTTGGCGGCTACGTTGAACTCCCCGCCGGAGACGTGCACGGCGAATTGCGTGGCCTTGCGAAAGGGGATGATGCCGGGGTCGAGGCGATGGACGAGCGCACCGAGGGAAATGAGGTCGAGCGCGCCGGACTGGGGGATGGTGAAGCCGAGAGACATGTTCTAGTTCCTTTCGATTTGGCGTGGGCTGTGGCGAGCCGTGCGAAGTTGGTGGATCAGAGCTTGTAGGCCTTTTTGGGCAGATCGTAGGCGAGGGCGTGGGCGATCTGATGAGCCTCCTGGCGGTCGAGGCGGTGCTCCGCGACGAGGCGGGCGAGGAAAGAGCAGTCGACGCGGCGGGCGAGGTCGTGCCGGCCGGGAATGGAGAGCAGTGCGCGGGTGTCGTCGTTGAAGCCGACGGTGTTGTAGAAGCCTGCGGTTTCGGTGGTGAGTTCGCGATAGCGCATGATGCCTTCGGGGCTGTCGTGGAACCACCAGGCGGGACCGAGGCGGAGAGCGGGGTAATGGCCCGCGAGAGGAGCGAGTTCGCGGCTGTAGGTGGACTCGTCGAGGGTGAAAAGGATAATGGTGAGCCCTGGCTCGTTGCCGAAGCGGCGCAGGAGGGGCTGGAGATGGTGGACGTAGTCAATGGCCATGGGGATATCCGCGCCGACGTCGCGGCCGAAGCGCTCATGGATGCTGGTGTTGTGGTTGCGGAAGCTGCCGGGATGAATCTGCATGACGAGGCCGTCGTCGAGGCTCATGCGGGCCATTTCGGTGAGCATCTGTCCGCGGAAGAGCTCGCGCTCGGAGGTGGAGGAGTTGCCGGTGAGGATGTTCCAGAAGAGTCGCTCGGCGGAGGCAGTAGCGAGGTCGGCGGTGGCTGGAGTAGGGTGTCCGTGATCGGTGGCGGTGGCGCCGAGTGCCTTGAAGCGGAGGCGGGTTTGGGCGAGGGCGTTGAGATAGCCCTGCCAGTTGGTGGTGTCTTCGCCGGTGAGGGCGCCTAGTTGCATGAGGTTTTCGACGAAGCCCGCGAAGTCGGGATCGACGACGGAGTCGGGGCGGAAGGTGGGAATGACGCGGGTGCGGAGTCCGGCGCCGGCGATGGTGGCGTGATACTCAAGGGAGTCGAGGGGCGAGTCGGTGGTGGCGAGAACCTCAATGCCAAAGCGGTCGAGAAGGGCGCGGGGACGGAACTCGGGTTTGGCGAGACAGTCTGCGATGGCATCATAGGTGGAGTCGGCGTTGGATGGGGTGAGGGTCTCGGTGAGGCCGAAGACGTTCTGGAAGGCGTAGTCCATCCAGAGGCGGGTGGGAGTACCGCGGAAGAGGTTGTAGTTGTTGGCGAAGATGCGCCAGATGTCACGGGGATCGGCCTGGTTTCCGTGGCCGACGCCGAGGGACTCGAGGGGAATGCCCTGGCTGTACAACATGCGGAAGACATAGTGGTCGGGGACGATGAGAAGGTGGGATGGGTCGGGGAATTGCTCGTTGAGGGCGAACCACTGGGGCTGGGTGTGCCCGTGGGGGCTGAGGATGGGCAGGAGGCGGACGTCCTCGTATAGTTCGCGGGCGAGGGCGCGAGTCATAATTTCGGCGGGAAAAAGACGGTCTTCGTGGAGGATGGTCACGGTGAAACCTCGCTAGAGCTGGGGCAGTTCTGTGGCTGGCAGGAAGCGGCCCCGGTGGTGGTTGAGCTGGGGTACGAGGAGTTGGAAGAGGATGAAAGCGACGATATAGCTGATGCCGCAGAGCATGAAGAGGAAGGAATAACTGTGCGTGCGGCTGAGGACGAGCCCGGCGAGGGCGGCAAATGCGGTGCCTCCGAGAGCTCCAGCAGTGCCGCCGATGCCGACGACGGTGGCAACGGAGCCGGGGCGGAAGAGATCCGAGGGGGTAGAGAAGATGTTGCAGGACCATCCCTGATGGGCTGCGGCGGCGACGGTGATGACGGCGACGGAGAGCCAGAAACTGGAGACCTGGGCGGCGACGACGACAGGAATGGCGCAGATGCCGCAGACGAGCATGGCGGCCTTGCGACTGAAGTTGACGGTGCGGCCGGCGCGCATCCAGTAGCCGGAGAGCCAGCCGCCGAGGACGGAGCCGAAGCTGGAGCCAAAGTAGATGACCATGAGCGGGAGGCTCATGTCGCTGAGGGATAAGTGGAACCGGCTGGTGAGGAATTTGGGACCCCAGAAGAGGTAGAACCACCAGGCGGGGTCGGTGAGGAATTTACCGATGGCAAAGGCCAGGGTGCCGCGGTCGGAGAGCAGTGACCAGAAGGAGCGCTGCTCGGCCATTTCCTGCGGGGAAACGTCGCTGCGGGAGAGATCGAGGGCGGCCGGGCGAAGGCGATTGTAGGGAAAGGCGAGCCAGAGGATAAGCCACAACATGCTGAGGCTGGCGGTGAAGAGGAAGCCGGCGCGCCATCCCCAGCGCAAGGCGATGAAGGGAATGGCGAGGGGAGCGATGAGGGCGGCGACGTTGGAGCCAGAGTTGAAGATGCCGGTGGCGAGGGCGCGCTGCTCGCGGGGGAACCACTCGGCGACAGCCTTGAGTGCAGCGGGGAAGTTGCCGGACTCTCCGATTCCGAGGAAGAAGCGGGCGATGCCGAATCCGGTGACGGAGGTGACGAGGGCGTGAGCGGCCGAGGAGAGGCTCCAGATGCCGACAAAGAGGGCGTAGCCCTTGCGAGTGCCAAACCGGTCAACGACGCGGCCGGAGAGGAGATATGCGAGGGCATAAGCAAAGGTGAAGGAGGCAACCATGTTGCCATAGCTGGTCTCGGTCCAGTGGAGGTCTTTTCCAAGCAGGGGCGCAAGGATGCCAAGGACCTGGCGGTCCATGTAGTTGGTGGTGGTGGCGAGGAAGAGCAGTGCGCAAAGGACCCATTTGGTGCGGTCGCTGGGTGGGCGATGGATTTCGTGGGGGGACAAAGGGATAGCGGAGCGCTGGGTAGCGGTAGCGGAGTTTGCGAGTGGGTCAGTGTGATTCAAGAAATCCATCCCGAAGGCATGATACGCTGCTTTGCGTGAAGGCGGCCGGAGCGGTTGAGCAGCGGCGAGCCGGCGTGGGAGACTTTGCCTGACCAGGCTGCTTTACATCCTATTCAAGCGGTTTAATAACTTATCAAGAAAAATTGTGGGCCTTCGATTCTCACTTGTCAAGAGATTTTACGAGGCGTATTCTCGCACTAGTCGAGAGATCGTAGATGTGCAGTAGGGCAAGGAGCTATTTTGGCCGGTTCGAAAAGCAAGCCGCACGGAAAAGTGAGCCAGAAGGCACTGGCTGCGCATTTGGGACTTTCGCCGAGCACGGTATCGCTGGTGCTGAACGATGCACCGCTGGCGGCGGCGATTCCTGAGGCGACGCGGAAGCGGATTCATGATGCGGCGCGGGAGATGGATTACCGGCCGGATTTGTATGCGCGGTATCTGTTTACGGGGAAGAGTTTTACGGTTGCGGTGATGGTTCCGGAGATAGGGGAGGGGTTTTCGGCCTCGATTCTGAATGGTGTGGACGAGGAACTTGTGAAGCGGAACTATGCGTTTTTCCTGGCGAATCATCATGGGGATGCGCAGTTGATCCGGGAGTTTCCGGCTCGGCTGAGGCAGCGGGCGGTGGAGGGATTTCTGCTGATCAATACGCCGATTGCCGAGCCGTTGCTGTGCCCTGCGGTGTCGATTGGCAGCCAGCCGGCGGTGGGCGACATGGTGCGGATTCTGCTGGACAACCAGTTGGGCGGCAGGCTGGCGGCGGAGCATTTGCTGGGGTTGGGGCACAGGGAGATTGCGGTGATTCGGGGTCACAAGTGGCGGCCGGCAGCCGGAGAGCGGTGGCTGGGAATCGAGCAGGCGGCCAAGGCGCACGGAGTGAAGATAGACAAATGGCTGACGGTGGAGTTGGTGTCAGAGGGCAAGACGCACGGGCCGAGCACGCCGGCGGAGGGCTATCGCGCGGCGCAGGAGTTGCTGGCGCGGGGACGGAGGTTTACGGCGCTGATTGCCTTCAACGATTTTGCGGCGCTGGGAGCGATTCGGGCTTTGCACGAGGCGGGGATACATGTGCCGGAGGAAGTGTCGGTGATGGGATTTGACGATGTGCCGGCGGCGGCATACACGATTCCTGGGCTGACGACCCTGCGCCAGCCATGGAAGCAGATGGGGGCGATGGCGGCGAGCAGCCTGGTGGAGATGCTCGGCGGCGCGACTCCGGCGGAGCGCGATGTTGTGGTGGAGCCAGAGCTGATTGTGCGCGAGACGACGCGAGCGCTGGAAGGCAAGGCCGCGGGGAGCTTAAGCAGGAAGGTGCAGCCATGAGCCTGTTGCTGAGCATTGGATCGGCAGAGACGGAACTGACGGAAGAGCAGCTGCAGGCGGGACTTTTTTGCGCGCTGGAGAAACTGGGGCCGCGAAGCAATGTGCTGGCAGTGCCACCAGATATGACGCGAATGCACTCCCACGCAGGGCAACTGACGCGCTATGCGGCAGAGTACTACGGCGGCGGGTTGAAGGCCATACTGCCGGCGCTGGGTACGCACGCTGCGATGACGGCAACGGAGCTGGAGCAGATGTTTGGGGATTTGCCGCGGGAACTATTCCGTGTGCATAACTGGCGGCAGGATGTGGTGACGCTGGGTGAAGTTCCGGCGGAGTTTATCGAGGCGCAGTCAGAGGGGAAGCTGAGCTGGACGTGGCCGGTGGAAGTGAACCGGATGATTGCGCAGGGCGGACACGACCTGGTGTTGTCGATTGGGCAGGTGGTGCCGCATGAAGTTATTGGAATGGCGAACTACAACAAGAACATCCTGGTGGGTGCGGGCGGGCCGCGGGGGATAAGCCGGAGCCACTACCTGGGCGCGGTGTATGGGATGGAGCGCATTATGGGGCGTGCGGACAACCCTGTGCGGCGGGTGCTGAACTATGCCAGCGAGCGGTTTTTGAGCGAGATTCCCATTGTGTATGTGCTGACGGTAGTGGGGCGCAATGGCGCGGGGAAGCTGGTGGTGCGGGGGCTGTTTGTGGGCGACTGCGTGGAGTGCTTTGAGCGCGCGGCGGAGCTGAGCCTGGCTGTGAATTTTGAGATGGTGGAGACGCCGATCAAGAAAGCGGTGGTGTACCTGGACCCGGTGGAGTTCAAGAGCACGTGGCTGGGAAACAAGGCGATCTACCGGACGCGGATGGCGCTGGCCGACGAGGCGGAGCTGATTGTGCTGGCGCCGGGTGTGAAGGAGTTTGGCGAGGACCGGACGATTGACGGGCTGATCCGGAAGTACGGGTACCGGGGAACGGCGGCGACGCTGGAGGCGGTGCGGGAGAAAGCGGACCTGGCAGGGGACTTGAGTGCGGCGGCGCATCTGATCCACGGGTCGTCGGAGGGGCGCTTCCGGATTACGTATTGCCCGGGCGGGTTAAGTCGCGAAGAGGTTGATGGAGTTGGGTTTGGGTATGCGGACTTGCGCACGATGATAGGGCGTTATGACCCGGCGAAGCTACGCGAGGGAGCGAATGTGGTGGAGGGCGAAGATATTACGTATTTCTCGAATCCGGCGCTGGGGCTTTGGGCGCACCGGGGGCGGTTTGGGGCGAGTTAGGGTGGCGATGCGGGAAGGCGATTGGGCGAGGGGATGATGGCTGAGATACCATCGGTGGATATGGAGTTGCGCGCGAAAGCCGAGCGATTGCGAAGTACGCTGACCGAATTGGGCAGTGTGCTGGTGGCCTATTCAGGTGGAACGGATTCTGCGTATCTGGCTTGGGCTGCGCACGAGGCGCTGGGAGAGCGGATGCTGGCGGTGATTGCGGATTCTGCTTCCCTGCCCCGGGCTGAGTTGGCAGCGGCGCTGAGCTTCGCCGCGGAACATTCGATTCCGCTGGAGATATTGCCGACGGGCGAGTTGGAGAAGCCGGAGTATCTGCGCAATGACGCGCAACGGTGCTTCCACTGCAAGGATGAGTTGTTTACGGTGATGGAAGCTGCGCGAGTGCGGTTGGGATTTGCGCACCTGGCGTTTGGGATGAATGTGGACGACAAGGGTGAGTTTCGCCCTGGGCAGCGGGCAGCGGCAGAGCATGATGCGGTGGCTCCGCTGGTGATGGCGGAGTTGACGAAAGCGGAGATTCGGACGCTGGCGCGGGAGAATGGTTTGCGCATCTGGGACAAGCCGGCCTCGGCGTGTTTGTCGTCGCGGATTGAGTATGGACGAACGGTGACGGCGGAGGCTCTGCTGCAGGTGGAGCGCGCCGAGGATGCGCTGCACCAGATGGGATTCCGGCAGGTGCGCGTGCGGCACCACGGGAACCTGGCGCGCGTGGAGATAGCGCGAGAGGACTTGGCGCGGGCGCTGACGCTGGAAGTTCTGGACCAGATGACGGCGGCGCTGCGGGCGATTGGGTTTACGTACGTGACGTTGGACACGGAGGGATATCGTTCCGGATCGATGAACGATGTGCTGCCGATTGCGGCGATTCGCCGCGCTTGATTTCTTCCTCCGCAAAGGATTTTTGCTGTTATGCGCATTGCCTATCTTGATTGTTTCGCGGGGATATCCGGAGACATGTTTCTGGGCGCCCTGGTAGATGCGGGTGTGCCTGTTGAGGTGCTGCAGAGAGCGGCAGCTGCGTTGAAGATTGGCGCGGAGGTTCGCGTGGAGACGGTAAACCGCAGCGGGATCACGGCGACGAAGGTGCATGTGCTGGAGGATGGCGCGATCGCCGAGGATGTGCACAAGCATGAGGCGCAGGAGCACGGGCAGGCGCATGAACATACCCATGAACACAGCCATGAGTCTGGGCACACGCACAGTCACGAACCGGCGAAGAAGCACGCGCATGGGCGGTCGCTTTCGGTGATTCGCAAGCTGATTGAGGAAGCCTCGCTGCCGGGCGTGGTGAAGGCGAACGCGATCTCAACGTTTGAGTTGCTGGGCGAGTCGGAGGCGAAGATCCACAATGTTCCGGTGGAGAAGATTCACTTCCATGAAGTGGGCGCCGTGGATGCGATTGTGGATATTGTGGCGTGCTGTGCGGGGCTGCACTATCTCGAGAATGCCGGGGCGCTGCACTGGTACTGCTCGGCGATCAATGTGGGCAGCGGAACAGTGGAATGCGCGCATGGAACGATGCCTGTTCCCGCGCCTGCTACAGCAGATTTGCTGCGCGGGTTTCCTACGTACTCGGCACATGTCGAGAAGGAGCTTGTGACGCCGACAGGTGCTGCGCTGCTGCGGCTGTTGACGCCGGAGTTTGGTGCGCAGCCGGCGATGCAGGTGGCGCGGATTGGCTATGGCGCGGGGACTCGGAATCCGAAGGGATTTGCGAATGTGTTGCGGCTGAGCCTGGGCGAGAGTTGGGAGAGAGTGAGCGAGCCGGAGGGTGAAGTGGTGACGGTGCTGGAGACGGCGCTGGACGATCTGAATCCGCAGGTGATGGCGATGGTGGCGGAGAAGGCGCTGCAACTGGGAGCACTGGACGCTATGATTTCGCCGGTGATCATGAAGAAGGGGCGGAACGGAACGTTGCTGACGATTCTGTGCCGGCCCGAGGATCAGGCGGAGATGGAAGAGTTTCTGTTTCGCGAGACGAGCACGCTGGGTATTCGCAGCCGGCGGGAGAATCGCACGATACTGGGTCGCCGGCATGATGAGGTGGAGACGGCGTATGGTGTGATTCGGGTGAAGATTGGTTTGCGCAACGGAGAGGCGCTGAATATTGCGCCGGAGTTTGAGGATTGCCGTGCTGCGGCGGCGAGTTGCGGTGTGCCGGTGAAGCAGGTGATTCAAGCAGCGGTGACGATGTGGACACAGGAGCACACGCAATGAACAGCGCGGCACTATTGGAGTTGCTGGCAGCGGTGGAGCGCGGCGCCGTAACGGTTGAGGATGCACGGAAGCAGCTGGTGGAGCTGCCATTTGAGAATCTGGGATACGCGCGGATCGATCATCACAGGCCACTGCGACATGGGCTTCCTGAGGTAATTTACGCGGCGGGAAAGACAGCGGAGCAGACGGCGGAGATTTTTGCGCGGCTGGCAGCATCGGGCGTGGACGTGCTGGCGACGCGCGTGGATTCGGAATCGGCAGCAGCTGTGATGGAGCGCGTGCCCGAGGCCAGGCACAATGCGACGGCGCGCACGGTGAGCCTGCGGCAGAGCACGGCTGCGAGTGCGCAGGGGCACATTGCGATTGTGTGCGCAGGGACGAGCGATTTGCCGGTGGCGGAAGAAGCCGCGGTGACGGCGGAAATATTTGGCGTGACGGTGACGCGACTGTTTGATGTGGGCGTGGCCGGGGTACACAGGCTACTGGCGGTGCGCGACCAACTGGCTCATGCGCAGGCGGTGATTGTGTGCGCGGGGATGGAAGGCGCGCTGCCGTCTGTTGTGGGCGGGCTGGTGGGTGTGCCGGTGATTGCGGTGCCGACGTCGGTGGGTTACGGAGCCAGCTTTGGCGGTGCTGCAGCGCTGCTTGGGATGTTGAATTCGTGCTCACCGAATGTGACGGTGGTGAATATCGACAATGGATTTGGTGCTGCGTATACGGCAACTCTGATTGCGCGGGCAGCACACCGGCAATAGAAAAGAGAGCCGGAGATCGCTCTCCGGCCCGGGTGAATCTCATTGTGCGAATCTCAGTTTAGACTTCGGCGCGATCGAAGTTGCGGAAGAAGAGCGCCTGCTTGTGGATGGGCTCCGTGCGCGCCGCGATATCGTCGAGTTGATGTTTGCTCAACGGGGTGAAGTCCTTGGCGAGACGGGCGTTTTCTTCGAGTTGCGCAACGGTGTCGCAGCCGATGATGATGGTGCTGACGGGATGCGAGAGAGTGTAGTACATGGCCTCGCGCATGTTGAGCGTTCCGGGTTTGGTGGAGATGACGGCCTGGCCTTCCCAAGAGTGCTGCTGGTTCTCGAGGGGTGGCGGGGTCCACGAGGCGAGGATGCGTCCGCGTGCGGGAACCTTCATGCCGATGATGCCCATTTGTTTTTCGACAGCGAGGGGCAGCAGCTCGTCTGCGAAGCTGTGCTGGTGGGAATCGGCAGCGTTGAAGCCCATGAGGACGGTGTCAAAGGGGTAGCGGCGGATGCATTCGATGAGGGCAGCGGGACGGTGGTGGCCGGTGATGCCGAGGAACGAGACGATGCCCTGATTCTTGGCTTCGATCATTGCTTCCATGGCTCCGCCTTTGGCGAAGCAAGCGTTGATGTCTTCGAGGGTGCCGATATCGTGGAGCTGCCAAAGATCTATGTGGTCGGTCTGTAGGAGCTCAAGAGATTTCTGCAACATCCGCCAGGAGGCTTCGCGGGTGCGCTCCTTTGTTTTTGTGGCGATGAAGGTTTCTTTGCGGCGGGATTTGAGGACGCGGCCGTAGTACTGCTCGCTCCAGCGGTCGGGTCCGCCGTAGATGGAGGATGTGTCACAGTAGTTGACGCCGAGGTCGAGGGCGCGTTCGATGATGGGCACGGCGACGTCGAAATTGTTGGGGCGCTCGAGAGCAGCCTGTCCGCCGAGAGAGAAGATGCCGACGCGGTGGCCGGTTTTGCCGAGATTGCGGGTGGGCATGGCGTCGCGGGCGATGGCCGTGGAGACAGGAGCGGGGGTTTCCGCGAGAACGGGTGTGGCAAGAAGGCCAGCGGCAAGCGCGCCACCGGATTTGAGGAAACTTCGACGGCCGTGGCGGGGGGTGGAATTATTCAGGCTCATTGGGGGCTCCGTGGGCGATGTTGCAGCCGACAGCGAAATTGTACTCCTGAAAGCTAAAGCGATAAATCCGGGGCCAGAAATCGGGCAAAGTGTCCGGGGGGTGGGGCATGGTGAGGAAATCTTCATGAGTTCTTTATTTATGGGAAGCTAGCCTGATTTTGTATCGATTTTCTTGAGTCACAAAGGAGATTCATGGCGAAGTACAAGCTCGAATATATTTGGCTTGACGGCAAGAAGCCGGTTCCAGGCCTGCGCGGCAAGACCCAGCTCAAGGAATTTGAGCAGGAGCCCAGCCTCGACGATATCCCGCTTTGGGGATTTGACGGCAGCTCCACGGAGCAGGCCGAGGGCAAGAGCTCAGATTGCATTCTGAAGCCGGTTGCGTTGTATCCCGATGGAAGCCGCAACAATGCGTTTATCGTGCTTAGCGAAGTGATGCATCCCGATGGAACGGCGCACTCGACGAACTATCGTGCGACGATCGAAAACGACCCCGATCTTTGGGTTGGCCTGGAGCAGGAGTACTTCCTCTATCAGAATGGCCGTCCACTGGGGTTCCCGGAGGATGGGTACCCTCCACCGCAGGGCCCGTACTATTGCGGCGTGGGCTTCAAGAACATGGGCAGCATTGCGCGCGAGATTGTGGAAGAGCATCTTGAGCTTTGCCTGGAAGCTGGCATCAACCACGAAGGCATCAACGCCGAAGTGGCGAAGGGCCAGTGGGAGTTCCAGATTTTTGCCAAGGGCTCGGCGAAGGCTGCCGACGATACCTGGGTTGCGCGTTACCTGCTGATGCGTTTGTGTGAGAAGTACGAAGTGGACGTTCAGTTCCATTGCAAGCCGATCAAGGGCGACTGGAATGGTTCGGGCATGCACACGAACTTCTCGACGAAGTATCTGCGCGAAGTGGGCGGGAAGGAGTACTTTGAAGCGCTGATGGCTGCGTTTGCAGAGTACGTCCCCGAACACATTGCGGTGTACGGGCCGGACAACCATCTTCGGTTGACGGGACACCACGAGACGCAGTCGATCGACAAGTTCAGCTACGGGCTGTCGGATCGTGGCGCGTCGATTCGCATGCCGGTAAACTTCATCAAGAACGGCTACAAGGGTTACCTGGAAGACCGTCGCCCGAACTCGGAAGGCGATCCGTACCAGATTGTCTCGCGGATTCTGAAAACGATCAACAGCGTGCCGAAGCCGTAGATTCGGAAGCTGAAAGGACGATGGGCGTGCCGGTGGTGCTGGCACGCCCATCTTGTTTGCAGTGGATGCTATTTCTTGTGCATGAGGAGGATCATGGCCAGGAAGAGCGCAAAGGGGATGAGCGCGAGGCCGGTGTAGAGGAGGATCTTGCGCTGGAGGCCGGATTTTCGGACACGCCACTCGCGAAGTTCGACCCGGTCTTCGACGCCGACCTTGTCAATGTTTTCGAGATCCCATGCGAACTCCTTTGCGGTGGGATAGCGCTTGACGGGATCGCGCTCGAGGGCGCGATAGATTATTTCCTGCAGTTGGGGACCGATGGCGGGTTCCGCGACGTGCGGAGGGGTGGGGTGGTTCAGAAGGCGATCATTCATGATGGCCATGGGAGAGTCGCCAGTGAAGGGCTTCTTGCCGGAGAGCATTTCATAGAGCATGATGCCGGTGGTGTAGATGTCCGTTCGTCCATCGCCGCGCTTGCCTTTGACCTGCTCGGGAGAGATGTAATCCGGGGTGCCCATGGTCTGGGTGAAGCCGGCGTAGGTGAGTCGCTTGGCACCTTCGCTGGAGGCGATGCCGAAGTCGATGAGTTTGATCTGATCCTGGTCATTAACCATGATGTTCTCGGGTTTGAGATCGCGATGGACGACGCCTTGCTTGTGAATGTATTCGAGCGCGTGAAGGATGCCGAGGGTGATGCGGATGGCGCGCTCCTCGGGGAGTTTGCCTTGTTCGCTTAGGATTTCGCGCAGGAGCCGGCCGTCGCACCACTCGAGAGCCATGTAAATGCGAACGCGATTTTCATCGCCGAAGACACCCATGACATTGGGGTGATTGAGGCGGGTACCTATTTCCTCTTCTCGTTTGAAGCGCTCGAAGAGGACGGGATCGGCTTCCATGGCGCTGTGGGGGATTTTGAGCGCGACCTGGCGGCCGTTTCGGGTGTCGGTGGCGCGAAAGACGGAAGCCATTCCGCTTTCAGCGACGAGTGCTTCGAGGCGGTAGTGATCGAGTTGGCTGCTTGGTTGCATATCCTCAAAAAAGCTCATGAAGATTCATCTTTCTATTGGTGCGACGGGTAGTTGAACCTGCCTGATTGTATCGCCTCATGGGTTGGGAATCCGAGATACTTAGCGAAGGCTGTAGACCTGGCCGCGGTACATGGCGACACGCTCGATGGAACGGACGCGGATAACCTGGGCTGTTGTATTGTCGGAGCCGTCTTCCTGCACGGCGTATTCGACGAGCCGCTCGGCGATGGCCTGCATTTCGGGCTGAGTACCACTGCCGCCGGAAACCACCTCAGCGATTTTTTGAGCTGGGATCGCGTTGTGGAGTCCATCGCAACAGAGAACAAAGGTGTCACCGGGCTGGAGACGCAGTGTTGTCGTGTCGGCGGTGATGAAGAGTTCGGGTCCAAGGCTTCGAGTGAGGATGTGTTTGGCATCAGACTCTTCAGCTTCTGCTGCGGAGATGAGGCCGAGCTTGCGTTGTTCGTTGACCCAGGTGTGATCGCGGGTAAGAGGCTTGGCTTCGCCGTCGCGGACGAGATAGCAGCGGGAGTCTCCGACATGTGCGACGACTGCTTGGTCGTGTCGCAATGCGCAGCAGACGAGGGTCGCGGCCATTTTGCCACCGCGCTTGTCGGCACGGAGGGTTTCGTTGTGAATCTCGGCATTCGCATGCTGAGCGAGACGCGGCATGAGGGCCGCGAGTGAAGTGCTGTCCTGTGCTTCTTCAAAGCCTTTTGCGAGTGTTTCCACTGCGATGCGAGAGGCAACTTCACCGCGGTCCATGCCGCCGACGCCGTCGGAGAGGGCAAACATCCACCCGTGTGAGCGAGCGAGTTGGCGGGATTTGGGAACCCAGGCGAGAATGGAGTCCTCGTTGTTGGTACGAACTTTGCCGGGATCAGTAGCTTCGCCGTAGGTGACATCAAGCATGGGAGGAAGGCCCTTTGACTTCTAGATCAGTTGTAACCGAAAGCGGTTGAGTGGCACCTGCGCAGGCGATGTCGGAGGACCGACGGAGCCTGAGGAGATGCCACTCATCTTGAGACGTTTATCCGCGTGAAGGAGATTCGCGTGCGGGGTTAGCCTTTGGTTGCGAGGAGCACGCTCCTGCCCTTCTTTTTGGAACTGCGGAGGAAGTAGATGCCGCCGTAGAGGGCCCAGGCAGCAGCAATGCCGAGAGCGGTGAAGGGCTCCTTCCACGTGCCGTAGCCTTCAAAGGGACCAATGAGGTAGAAGGCCATGCAGCCGAGGTTGGCGACCAGACCGAAGCCGGGGATGAGAGTGTGCTTGAGGAAGTTGTGATCGGGCCGGTTGTGGTAGGCGATCATGCAGAGAGCGCAGCTGAGTGCGTAAAGGATGAAGGTACCGAAGTTGGAGGTGAGGGTGATCGCCAGCAGTGAGTTTGGCAGCGCGGCCAGAGTGTCGTGGCTGGCGTAGCCGAAGCTGGAGAAGATGCCGTGGGGTAGCGCGGCGATGGTGGCGTCCGTAGGAGCGGCACCGTCGGCGAAGGGGAAGACGACCGCGACGACGCCAACAACGGCCGAGATGATGGCGAGGGTCCAGATGGCGCGGTGGGGAGAGAGTGTCTTGGAGTGGAGCATGCCGAAATGCTCGGGAGCTTCATCGTCCTTGCCCATTGCGTATGTGACGCGAGCGCCGGTGTTCATGCAGCTGAGGGTTGTGCCGATCAGCGCTAGGAAGACGGTGACGGCTTCGCCCATCATGAAGAACTTGCCGTTGCCGGGGCCGAGGAGCCAGTCGCCGACCATGATCATCATGTCGCCGACAGGGGCAGCGGAGCCAGCGGCGCTTTGCATGGTGTAGCCGGAGTTTAGGAAGTAGTTGGCCGCGAAGTATTCGATGAGGTAGCAGACAACTCCCTGAATGAGGAGCGAGATGATTACAGCGAGCGGGATGTCCCGTTTTGCGTTCTTGGCTTCGCCACCCATGGAGGTAACAGACTCAAAGCCGACGAGGATGAGGATGGCGACGGTGGCCTGAATCATGACCCAGCTGAAGTTGTGCGGGGAGATGACGGAGGAAGCCTTGGTGTGGGAGAGGAAGTTTCCGGTGGCGTCCTTTTCGGGGTATGCGATATGGAAGGGGACGGGCTTGCCGGCTTTGTCGAGGGACGGCTGCGGAATCTGGTTGGCATCGCGGACGATGGTGCCGTCGGCCTTGGTGGCGAACTCGTAGGAGTAGGTGGCCAAGGTGGCGGAATCGTATTGCGAAGCGGCGACGCCCTCGGGATGATTGACGCGATATCCGATGGCCAGGAAGGCGAAGAGGACGAGGGCGGAGATCTGGATGACGTTGATGGCCAGATTGACGGCGGTGGAAGCGTTAGCGCCCTTGTTTGCGATCCAGGCTACGAAGAAGGAGAAGACGACAGCGACGAGGCCCATGAAGACGGGGCCGGGGTTTGCGCCGCTGATGAAGTTGGGGAAGAAGAACCCAGTGATGTAACCGATGAAGATACCGGTCGTACCGACCATGACGCCGGGATAGACCCAGTAGTAGAGGTGGGAGCCCCAGCCGACGATGAACTTGGAGACGCGGGCATATTTGAAGGCCTTGTCCTTGGAGAGGAGGGCCTGCTCAGCGTAGTAGTAGCTGGAGCCGGTGCCGGGATAGAGCTTGGAGATTTCCGCGTAGGAGACAGCGGTGGCCAGACAGAGCAGGAGCGCGGCAATGATGCCCCACCACATGGCTGGAGCGGTTGTGCCGGTGGTGGCCTGGATGTAGAAAGTGAGCCATAGAAAGGCGCCAGGTGCGATGAGGGCCATGGCGTTACTAGTGAGGCCCGTCAGACCCAGTGTTGCTTTCATCTCGCCGGTCGAATTCTGATCTGCCATGAGCATTCTCCTGTGGTTGAGAGTCGGTTGCGGCCTGGCAGGATAGCCAGGCGAGATTGGTTAGAGTGCTGGTGCCGACAGGCAGGAGATGGGTCTCAAGTGCCGCACAGCGTAACTGCATTTTGCCGGTGAAGCTTTGCCGGCAGGGATATTGGGGGTGGCGGCCTGCCAGGAGCAGGCCGCCAGAGATTCAGTTAAACACCGCTCTGCGGAGCCGATGCGACGACTGCGCTATTTCTCGGTAGTGTTCTTGCCGAAGATGAAGCCGAATTCAAGTACGGCTCGGAATTGGCTCGCGTCTGTTCCCGTTTTGCCGAAGACGGCACCTTGCGTGTAGTTCGATGCATGCACCATCGAGAGATCGCTCCGGAGGTACATGCCTCCTTTTTGGTAGGTTGGCGTCGCAGTGAAAGTAACGCCACTGCTACCGGCTCCAAAGCCCAACATGTTGACCGACCCATCGGTATCATTGCCCGAGCTCGCGAGGTATTCGAAGCGCACTGGGAAAGAGAAGCCGCTCTTGAAGGCGTAGCTGACGTTGATTGCGCCGCCGGTTGCGGATGTGTCCTTGGCAATTCCCACCTTGGTGTTGGCCGGGAGCTTGCCGTACTGGAAGTAGGGCGAAACGATCCATGGACCCTTGGTGTAGGTGTAGATCAAGGCGTGCATGTAGCCGTTGTTCTGAATTGGCGTGGCCGCTGTCTGGAAGACAGTCTTCCCGAGATTTCCATTTCCGTCATACACCAGGACATGAGGCCCCTTGGTGAGGGTTACCGAGCCCGACAGCCACGAGTAACGATTGGAGTAGTAACCGTCGTTCCAGCTGACCGAGGCGGTCAGGTACTTACCCAAGGTTTGATTCACCTGAAGGCCGCGATTGATGGCGTTCTCCTGATTCCAAACAATGCCGCGCTCGATGTTGAAGTTCTGGTAGGTAAATGTGGACTCTGCGCCCATCAGCGTGGGAAGTTGGCCGATGAGAAACTGAGTGGTCTTTCCGACCGGCAACTTCAGGTAGGCGACCGGAACAGGTCCGTAGTAATTCTTCACGGTATCCTGGGCATTCAGAAACGGCACGCTGAGGGTCGGCATGGTGTAAGCACCAGCCTGGACGTAGTATTGAAGTTTTCCGTCTGCCTTTTGAATGAAGATCTGCCCATTGCTCAAAGTGGCCTGAGCTGCATCATCTCCGAGCATGGAATTGTTTTGGAACCTCGCGAAGCCTGTCACGATGCCATTGACGGAGAGCTTGCCCAGCGGGCCGGCATCGAACGTGGCTGGCGGGAGCCATTGCAGCGGTCCGGTGAGCACAAAAGTGGAAAGTGGAGCCGGTGCATCTGCGGGAGCCGCGGGCGCAGCATCGGCAGGGGCCGGGGGAGCTGGTGCGGGCGCCGGCGTGGGCACCGTTTGGGCCGAAGCCGCTAGGGCAACGCTGAGCGCCGCTGCCGCCAAACCTGTCAAAATTGCTTTTTTTGATACCGTCATGAGCATCCGTCCTCCAGAAAATTAGTTGGTAAGAAGTGAGGCGATGAACCACCCTTTGGCGGTGCACGTCCTTTCATCGCCAAGAGGTCTCTTTTCGATTTGGCCTTCATCCCGTATTCTTCAGGTTGTTGCAAGCGGTTTGTTTCCGCTTGCTTCTGACATCCCCAGGGAAGATTGCCGTCCTCTTGTTTCGATGAATTGATACTATGAATACAAATAAGGCATGAGGAAATAATAAAGATTTGATGTTCATTGCATTTCGAGGGATTAGTTGATGAGCGACCAGGGATTTAACGAGAAAAGCGATGGAATTTCCCTGTCTTCATGGGAATCTCATGGGTTGTTCCGTAGTTTTGTTGCTTCGATTCGGTGCGTCTTGGATGAGTTTGTCGCGTCGTTGGTTCCACTCGGTAGTTTTGTTGTCACTGAAAACTTGGCTCTTCCCTTCTCCTTTGCAATGGCTTCAGGCGGGCCCGAGCAGACCGGGCCGCCTCTGCCCGGCGGAGGATCGGCGCAGGGGAGTGAAGCGCAGCCGCCATCGCTGCAGGCACGCCGGGAGCGATGGCGTTCCAAGACTAGCCTTCGGATCTTACTGTTTGCTTTAGAAACGGCATTAGGGATGCTACTGGTTGGGTTGGTAGCGAACCTAGTGCACAGCGCCGGCTGGCTGCTTTCGGTTGCGACACTTCTTTACCTTTTGATTGTTGTGCCGACTGCATTGTTGTGCGGGTTCTGGCAGGCTGTTGTGGTTTCGCTGACCGCGGTGATTGTACAGAGTTACTTGACGGTTAGACATCCCGGCAACAATCCGCTAGTGGATCCCGCGAATCCTGTTACCTTTATTGCCTTCATTCTTACAGCGCTGGTGGTGAGTCATCTTTCGTCGCAGGCATCTCGCCATGCGGAAGAGGCCGAGTTACGTCGAGAGCAGATTGAAGACCTATATGAATTCACACGGATGACGTTGCAGATGAATTTGCACGAGGAGCCGGGAAATCGGTTGGCGTCTCTTGTGAAAGCGACGTTCGATATCGATGCTGTTGCGATCTACGATGCTGACCTTCACATGATGTATGAAGCGGGGGAATGGCTGACCGATCCACGGGAGACGGTGCAGAATGTTTTCTATTTTGGAACTGTTGACGACAATGCCGAGACGGGTATTGGGCGCAGAGTACTGCGGATGGGAAACCTGCCGATTGGGGCGCTGCTGTTGAAGGGGACAACGACATCGTTGACGAACGATGCGATTGCTTCTCTCATTGCCGTGACCTTTGACCGGTATCGTGCGTTCATCAATGAGAGCCAGGTGGAGGCGGAGCGGCAGACGGAGCAGTTGCGCACCACAGTTCTGGACAGTCTGGCACATGCCTACAAGACCCCATTGACGGCGATTCGCGCTGCAAGCACAGGTCTGGAGGAGATGGGTAGCCTGACGGCAGCGCAGCGTGAGTTGGTTGCGCTGATCGATGAACAGTCTGGGCTTTTGAATGACTTGACGACACGGTTATTGAAGACTGCGCGGCTGGATGCCGATGATGTACTGCTGCACACAAGTCCAGTGGAAGTGATTCCGATGGTGGATGAGGTTGTAGCGATGGTTCGGCAGCGGCACCCTGAGATGCAGGTCGTCTTCGATTACTCGAGCGACCATCTTGTGCTGTCGTGCGATGAGCAGTTGGTTTCGTCGATTGTGACGCAGTATGTTGAAAATGCCTGCAAGTACGCGAATATGGCATCGCCGATCACGGTAAGAGTGGAGCAAACGCTCACGGAGATGATTTTCTCTGTACACTCATTTGGACCGGTGATTCCACTTGCGGAGCGGGAACGTATTTTTGATCGTTTCTTTCGATCATCGGCTTCAAGCCATCTGGCACCTGGGACCGGCATTGGGCTATCGGTAGCAAAGAGAGCCGCACGGCTGCATGATGGTCACGTCTGGGTGACAAGCGATGATCAAGAGGGCACTACGTTTTATGCGGCGATACCTACACAAGATACGGGAGGTTTTTCGGAATGAGTTCCACTGGCATTCGTATTCTGCTGGTTGATGATGAGTCTTCGATTCGAAGGGCACTTCGCCCGCCCCTGATGGAGTTGGGGTTTCAGGTTGTAGAGGCGTCGCGCGGAGAAGAGGCTCTGCAGGCGCTGCGTGGCGCGACGTTTGATGTAGTCCTGCTGGACATCAACATGCCGGGCATTGGCGGCATTGCCACGCTGGAGCGGATTCGCGCGTCCTTGCCGCGGCTTCCGGTGATCATCCTGAGTGTGCGGGATGGCGAGGAAGAAAAGGTTGAGGCCCTGGACCTGGGGGCGGATGACTATGTAACCAAGCCCTTCAGTACGCGCGAACTGATTGCACGGATTCGCTCCACTGTGCGCCGTGCGCAGGAGCCGAAGCCGAAGGAGGACACTCCACTTACGATCGGCGATCTGCACCTGGCTCCAATTCGGCGGACGGTGACCAAGGCTGGGCAGCCGGTGCATCTGACGCGCAAGGAATACGAGATTCTGTTCTACCTGATGACCCACGCTGGGCGTGTTGTGACGTATCGCAAGTTGCTGACAGCAGTGTGGGGCGGCGAGTATCGCGATGAGATCGACTATCTGCGAACGTTTGTAAGGCAGCTTCGCAAGAAGATAGAGGACGACCCTTCGAATCCGCGGTATTTGTTGACGGACGCGTATGTTGGTTATCGGTTTACGGATGATCCGAGCGTGGTTCCGGAACGGGGCGAGGAAGAAGCCGGCAGCTTGTAGCTGTCGGCAATTCCGGCGTTCTATTTTGCGAGATTGTCGAGGTCAAGGTTGAGGGCGAGCACGTTCACCCTCGGCTCTCCGAGCATACCGAAGTCGCGGGGAGTGATGTGGTCCGCGATGAGCTTGTTGATGCGGTCCGTTGTGAAGCCGCGTTCGGCAGCGATGCGGGCTACCTGATAGTAGGCGGCGGCGGGGCTGATGTCCGGGTCGAGTCCTGAGCCTGAGGTGGTGACGAGATCGATGGGAACAGGCCTGCCGTTGTTCTGTGCAGCGAGCTTGTCGATATCGCCCTGGATGCGCGTGACGAGGGTGCGATTGGATTGGGCCAGGTTGGAGCCGCCGGAGTTTGCCGCGTCATAGCCATTGCCCGCTGCAGAAGGGCGGGGATGGAAGTATTTGTCGCTTACGAAGCTTTGTCCGAGCAGCGAAGAGCCGATGATGCGGCCATCGTGGAGGACCAAGCTTCCTGCTGCCTGACGGGGAAAGACAAGGCTGGCGATGCCGGTGATGGCTAGGGGATAGGCAAGACCGAGGATTGCTGTGGTGACCAGAGTAAAGCGGATTGAGGTTTTCCAGATCGAGTTCACTTTCCATCTCCTAATGTCTGTTGGTGCGTGACTGGCAGCCGATGGAGGCGATCAGGCGAGACGCAGTGCGACGAGCAGCATATCGATGGCCTTGATGCCGAAGAAGGGTACGATGACACCGCCGAGGCCGTAGATGAGCAGGTTCTGGCGGAGTAGTACAGCGGCTGCTTTGGGCTCATACTTGACGCCCTTGAGGGCGAGAGGAATGAGCGCGATGATGACGACCGCGTTGAAGATGACGGCTGAGAGAATCGCGGACTGAGGCGTGGCGAGATGCATGATGTTGAGTGCGTTGAGCACGGGGAAGACACCGGCGAACATTGCGGGGATGATCGCGAAGTATTTCGCGACATCATTGGCAATGGAGAAGGTAGTGAGCGCGCCGCGAGTCATGAGGAGCTGCTTGCCGATTTCGACGATCTCAATAAGTTTGGTGGGGTTGGAGTCGAGATCGACCATGTTGCCGGCTTCCTTTGCGGCCTGTGTGCCTGAGTTCATGGCGACGCCTACGTCGGCCTGGGCTAGGGCTGGTGCATCGTTGGTGCCATCGCCGGTCATGGCGACGAGTTTACCCTTGGCCTGTTCGCGCTTGATCAGGTCCATTTTGTCTTTGGGCTTTGCTTCGGCGAGGAAGTCGTCTACGCCAGCTTCGTGAGCGATGACGGCTGCCGTGAGGGGATTATCGCCGGTGATCATGATGGTGCGGATGCCCATGGCGCGGAGACGGGCGAGACGATCTTTCAAGCCGCCTTTGACGATGTCCTTGAGGTAGACGACGCCGAGCGCAGTGGCGTTTTCTGCGACAACAAGTGGAGTGCCCCCGTCGCGTGCGATTTTGTCGACCTGTTCGCGGACTTTGCGAGGAAGGCTGGAGCCTTGCTCCTCAAGAAAGCGGGAGATGGCGTCTACACTGCCCTTGCGAATGCGTGAGCCGTGGAGGTCAACGCCGGACATGCGGGTTTGCGCAGTGAAGGGTACGAAGACTGCGTGGATGTTGGAGAGATCGCGTCCACGGAGGTTGTAGCGCTCTTTGGCAAGGACGACGATGGAACGGCCTTCGGGGGTTTCGTCGGAGAGCGAGGAGAGTTGCGCGGCATCGGCCATGCGCTCTTCGCTTACGTCGGGCGCGGGAAAGAACTCGGTGGCCTGCCGGTTGCCGAGGGTGATGGTGCCGGTCTTATCGAGGAGCAGCGTGCTGACGTCGCCGGCAGCCTCAACGGCGCGTCCGCTCATGGCGAGGACATTGTACTGTACGAGCCGATCCATGCCTGCGATGCCGATGGCGGAGAGCAGGCCGCCGATGGTGGTGGGGATGAGACAGACGAGCAGTGAGACGAGCACGAAGACAGTCTGCGGCGCGTGGGAGTACATGGCGAAAGGCTGAAGCGTGACGACGGCGAGCAGGAAGATGATGGTGAGTCCGGAGAGGAGGATGCTGAGGGCGATTTCGTTGGGCGTCTTCTGACGCGTGGCACCTTCGACGAGAGCGATCATGCGGTCAAGGAATGTTTCTCCGGGGTTGGAGGTGATGCGGACCTTGATGTAGTCGGAGAGGACTTTGGTGCCGCCGGTCACTGCAGAGCGATCGCCGCCTGCTTCGCGAATGACGGGAGCGGATTCGCCGGTGATGGCTGACTCATCGACGGAGGCAACGCCCTCAATGACTTCACCATCGCCGGCGATAAACTGGCCAGCTTCAACGTGGATGACGTCGCCGGAGCGGAGGAGGCTGCTGGTGATTTCTTCGAGTTCGCCGGTGGCGTTGTAGCGCTGTGCGAGGGTTTCGCCCTTGGCCTTGCGGAGGGTGTCAGCCTGGGCCTTGCCGCGGCCCTCAGCCATGGCTTCCGCGAAGTTGGCAAAGAGAACGGTGAACCAGAGCCAGACGGTGATCTGGAAGTTGAAGCCTAGGCCGGTGCGGTGGTGAATGACGTCGTCGAGGAGCAGGCCGGTGGTGAGCACGGAGCCAACTTCGACGACGAACATTACCGGATTCTTGACCATGGTGCGTGGATCGAGTTTGCGGAAAGCATCGATGGATGCCTGGCGGAGGATCGCGGTATTCCAAAGGCTTGTCTTTTTGTCAGTCATCTCAACCTGTCCGTTTCAGCAGTTACCTGGGAAGCATGGAAGGAAAGTAGCGTCGCGACTAGAACAACTGGCCAGAGCGCAGGAGCAGATGCTCGAGGATGGGGCCTAGGCTGAGCGCGGGAAAGAAGGTGAGCGCACCGAGGATGAGGATGACGCCGGTGAGCAGGACGGTGAACAGCGCGGAGTTGACCGGGAAGGTTCCAGCCGAGGGCGGGACGCTCTTTTTCTGGGCGAGGTTGCCAGCGACGGCGAGCACGGGAATAAGCATGAGGAAGCGGCCGGCGAGCATTGCACTCCCGAGCATGGTGTTGTACCACCAGGTGTTGGCATTGAGGCCTGCGAAGGCCGAGCCGTTGTTGCCGGTGGCGGAGGTGAATGCGTAAAGGATTTCGGTGAGTCCGTGGGGGCCGGTGTTGGCGAGACTGCTGAGGCCGATGTTGGGCGAGACCACGAAGACAGCGGTGAAGCAAAGGATGATGAGCGGGAAGATAAGGACGTAGAGCATGGCCATCTTGACGTCATAGGCCTCAATCTTCTTACCGAGATACTCCGGTGTGCGGCCAACCATGAGTCCGGCAATGAAGACGGCGAGGATGACGAAGATGAGAATGCCATAGAGACCGGCACCGACGCCGCCGAAGACGACTTCACCGAGCATTATGTTGGTGAGCACGACCATGCCGCCGAGTGCTGTGAAGCTGTCGTGCATGCTGTTGACTGCGCCGCAGCTGGCGTCGGTGGTAATGGTGGCGAAGAGCGCGCTCTGGGAGATGCCGAAGCGTGTTTCCTTGCCCTCCATGTTGCCGCCGGGAGCGTTGGCAGTGGCAGATTGCTGTGCGCCGTGGATGAGTGGATGGGGTTGGGACTCAGCCCAGTAGACGGATGCGAAGCCAGCGGAGAAGAGGACGAACATGCAGGCAAAGACAGCCCAGCCGTGGCCGGGAGAGCCTGTGATGCGGCCCAGCATGACGGTAAGTGCACCGGGGATGATGAAGATGGCGAGCATCTGGAGGAGGTTGGTAAAGGGGGTGGGATTCTCGAAGGGATGGGCGCTGTTGGCATTGAAGAATCCGCCGCCGTTGGTGCCGAGCATCTTGATGGCTTCCTGGGAAGCAACGGGGCCCTGAGCGATGGTCTGAGGCTGTCCTTCGAGGGTGGTGGCCTGGGTGTATGGGTGGAAGTTCTGGGGGACACCCTGCCAGACGAGGACGAGCGCGAAGAGGGCGCAGGCAGGGAGGAGCACGTAGAGGATGCTGCGGGTGGCGTCGACCCAGAAGTTGCCGATGGTTGCAGAGCTGGTGCGCTTGATGCCGCGCACGAGGGCGACGGCGACGGCAATACCGACGGCTGCACTGCCGAAGTTGTGATATGCGAGGCCGGCCATCTGCGTGAGATAACTCATGGTTGTCTCAGGGACGTAGGCTTGCCAATTGGTGTTGGTGGTGAAGGAAGCCGCGGTGCTCCAGGCGAGAGCTTGCTCGATGGCGGGGAGTTTTTGCGGATTGAGCCAGGGGAGGATGCCCTGTGCGCGCTCGAGGGCGTAGGTGAGCAACATGCTGACGACGGAGAAGCCGAGCAATGCGCCGGCGTATTCGCGCCAGTTCATTTCGCTCGCCTGATCGACGCCGCTGAGCTTGTAGATGAAGCGCTCGATGGGGCGGAAGATGGGATCGAGCCAGGTCCGTTCGCCTTCAAGTACGCGGGCAAGATAGATGCCGACGGGCTTGACGAGAGCGATGAGGATAGCGGAGTAGAGAAGGTATTGCATCCAGCCACTTGCGGTCATCAGAATTTCTCCGGGTAAAGCAGGGTTGCCGTGAGATAACCCAACAGCAAGACGGCCAATGCCAACACCACGATTGTGACGAAGTCCATATGATTACCTCAGCTTGTGGCAGGCCTGCACGTAGGCAAAGGCGAGCCCGAAAAACAACGCGGTAAAGAGCAACATCCAGATGTCCTGCATCATGGTTTCCTGTCTCCGCTGCTGGGGAGTACGAGATGCCAGCGGATATGCGGAGCGTTTTGTCCGCAATTTGATTGTGTTCGGTTGAGGAGCAGGAGGGCGTCAGGATTTCGTAAGGAATACGTAAGGGCGAATAAGGCTGCGGGTGGCTTGTGGCGGATTTTGGCGTGGGGAGGAATCGTTTGACTTTGATGCCGCTGAAAATTACCCTTGGAGCATGGCTTGTTTTCACAAGATGCGGAGCGGCTGTTGTTGTTGCAGAACGCTGAGCCGTGCTTGTGCCGAGGCAAGCGCTGGCTGATTAGAACGAACCATTTGCGGCACCATGACGAGATGGATGCACGCAGAATTTGCGATAAAGCCCCGGCAGGCGAATGGCTTGCGGGGCTTTTTACTTTGCCCCGGGGCAAGTCAGTCGGCATCCCACGGACGAGCAACCAAGGTGTAAGCGACCCACAAGGAGCATGATGAGCAACTCCACTGAGACCACCCCGCCTTTGCCGGTAGCGGCCAAGGAGAGCAAGGCGCAAAAAGCTGAACGGCTGAAACTGGCGAAAAATCCCTGGGAAGCACTGGAAGAGATTCGGGCGTTTGCCCGAGAGGGCCTGGGTAGCGTGCTGCCGGAATGGGCCAACCTCTACTTCAAATGGTGGGGGATATACACACAGGGCGACGGCGCGGGGGTGACGGGCGGCAAGGGCGGCGAGGGAGTGACGTCCGAGTACTTTATGATGCGGATTGCCGTGCCTAACGGGATTCTGCGGAGCAGTCAGCTGCGGACGATTGGGCAACTGACGGTGGACCATGCGCGGGACCTTGCGGACGTGACGACGCGTCAGGCTATCCAACTGCACTGGCTGACGATTGAGTCGCTGCCCGCGGTCATTGATGCGATTGAGGCGATTGGGCTGTCTCCGCGGGGCGCGTGCGGGGATGTGGTGCGCAATGTAACGGGGTGCCCGGTGGCAGGGTTGGACGCGCACGAGATCATTGATGCTTCACCGTTGGCGCGGGCGCTGGCGGCAGAGCTGAACGGGAATGCAGAGTTCTACAATTTGCCGCGGAAGTTCAAAATTACGGTTTCCGGGTGCCCGATCTGGTGCAGTTATCCGGAGATCAATGATGTTGCGGTGACGGCTGTGCGGCGGGGCGAGGAGATTGGGTATTCGATCCGCGTGGGCGGAGGGTTGTCCAAGGAGCCGCACCTGGCGGTAAAGCTGGACGCGTTTGTACACGAAGCGCAGGTGGTGCCTGTGGTGCGGGCGATTGCGGAGCTTTTCCGGAGGCAGGAGGGGTTGCGGCAGAGCCGGGATCGGGCTCGTATCAAGTATCTCTTCATGGCGGAAGGATGGACGGCGGGGCGGTTTCTGGCAGAAACGGAAGCGATTCTGGGCTACATGCTGGAGCTGGGCGTGCCCGATGAAGTTCCGGAGGATGTATTCCGGGATCACACGGGAGTTCGCGCTCAGAAGCAGGCTGGACTGTATTCGGTGGGCGCGAGCGTGCTGAATGGGCGACTGAGCGGGGAGACTCTGCTGGAGTTGGCGGCGCTGGCGGAGGAACTTGGTGGGAGCGAAGTACGCACGACGGTGAACCAGAACCTGATTATTCCGAACGTGCCGGAGGCCAACCTGGCGGCGCTGCTGGAGCGGCTGAAGGCGCTGCATCTTTATGTAGAAGCCAACAACTTCTGGCTGGGGACGGTTGCGTGCACGGGAACGGAGTTCTGCAAGCTGGCGATTACGGAGACCAAGGGGTTTGCGCGGTGGCTGGTGGAAGAGCTGGAGGGACGGCTGCCGGGGTTTGACCAGCAGTTGAAGCTGCACATTACCGGCTGCCCTAACAACTGCGGGCAGGCGTGGATTGGCGATGTGGGCCTGGAAGGCAAGAAGATCAAGCACGAGGGGCAGCTGGTGGATGCGTGGTACTTTGCCCTGGGCGGAGCGCTGGGCCAGCACGCGGGATTTGCGCGGCAGGTAAATTACCGGTGCCGGTCGGAAGAGGTGCCGGATGCGCTGGAGCGGCTGTTCCGCGAGTACCTGGGGACGCGGGCTGAGGAGCAGAATCTACGGGCGTGGTTTTCGGCGCACACGAATGAGGCGTTGAAGGGGATTCTGGAAGGGGTTCCGGCTTAGCTGAATTGGCGACGGGGATGGTTTTGGGGCATTTTGGCGGCAAGATGGATTTGCCGGCGGAATGCCCCTTTTTGCGGAGTTTGGCGGGGAAATCTCTGCTCGGGTTACACTGGAAGCATCCGCGCAGCCGCCTGATTCAAGGATTTTACGCATCTGCGCAGCCAAAACGCCTGAATTGGATGGACACACCTGTGATGACCACGGTCGAAGTCGAGAGCCAGGAAACCTCTGCCGCAGCGCGGCTCATTGAGCTGGAACAGCAGTACGGGGCGCACAACTATCATCCGCTGGACGTGGTGATTGAGCGAGCGCAGGGGGCGTGGGTGTATGACGTGGAGGGACGCCGGTATCTGGACTTGCTGGCGGCGTACTCGGCGGTGAACCAAGGACATTGTCATCCGGCGATTTTTGCGGCGATGGTGGCGCAGGCGCAGAAGGTGACGCTGACGTCGCGTGCGTTTCGCAACGACCAGTTGCCGCTGCTGTACAAGGAACTGAGCGATTTGACGGGTTTCGAGATGGCGCTGCCGATGAACTCCGGCGCGGAAGCGGTGGAGACTGCGCTGAAGGCGGCGCGCAAGTGGGGCGAGACGGTCAAAGGGATTGCGGCGAACCAGACGGAGATTCTGGTGGCGGCGAACAACTTCCATGGGCGGACGATTGCGATTGTGGGATTTTCGTCGGACGAGCAGTACCGGCGCGGGTTTGGGCCGTTCCCTGGGGGCTTCAAGGAAGTGCCGTTTGGGGATGCGGAGGCGGTGCGGGCGGCGATTACGCCGAATACGTGCGCGCTCCTGGTGGAGCCGATTCAGGGGGAGGCTGGCGTGGTGGTTCCGCCGGAGGGATATCTGAAGCGGGTGGCGGAGATTTGCCGGGAGCACAACGTGCTGCTGATGTGCGACGAGATTCAGTCGGGGTTGGGGCGGACAGGCAAGCTGTTTGCGTTTGAGCATGACGGGATTCGGCCGGATGTGGCGATTATCGGCAAGGCGCTGTCGGGTGGGTATTACCCGGTGTCGGCGGTGCTGGCTTCGCGGGAGATTCTGGGCGTGTTCCATCCGGGAGACCACGGGAGCACGTTTGGGGGGAATCCGCTGGCGTGCGCGGTGGCTCGGGCGGCGCTGAAGGTGATTGTGGACGAGCGGCTGAGCGAGCGGTCTGCGGAGTTGGGCGCACATGCGCTGGAACGGATGCAGGCGATCAAGAGCCCGCTGGTGAAGAGTGTTCGGGGCAAGGGATTGTGGATTGCGCTGGAGCTGAACGGGCCGGCACGGGGCGTGTGCGAGGCGCTGAAGGAGCGCGGGGTGCTGTGCAAGGAGACGCACGATACGGTGGTTCGGATGGCGCCACCGCTGGTGATCAGCCGGGAGGATCTGGACTGGGGGATTGACCAGATTGAGGCTGTGCTGAAGGGCTGAAGAGCCTGTTCGGGAATGGATGGGAAGGCTGGGGCGATGGCCCTGGCCTTTTCTGTTTGTGGGGGACCCCAAAAGTGTCCTTTTGGCTACTTTGCAAGTGACATGGAAAAGTTATGTTGTTGATCCTATTATATTTCTATACCAGAAAGCGAAATAAAAGAGAACGAAGTGTGATTTTGGGCGTTTTGCTGTTTTTCGGCGTCCGGATGCCAGCTTTGGGAGGGGGCTGGTGGTGTCGGGTTGGCTGGGTTTTGCTCATGCTTCCATTGTGCGCGTTTTGGGGTTAATTGGAAGCAAAAGGTGGGGAAGATTTTTTTGGGGCAGTGGTTGGTCAGCGGACAGTGGCCAGGTATGGCGGGCTAGAACTGGGTGAGGCCCAGGACATTGCCAAAGGGGTCGGTGAACCAGGCGATGCGGGCTCCGTTGGGGGCGGTCCAGATGGGGAGCGGGGTGGCGTCGTTGAGGCCGGGGTAGCGGTTGAAGGAGACTCCGGCGGCGGTGAGGGCGGCGACGGAGGAGTCAATGTCGGCGACGTGCCAGCCGAGGATGGTGAAGCGCTGGGGGGTGAAGGGTCCGACGGGGGTGACGCGGAGCATGGTTCCGTTGGCATCGAAGACGAGGGCGAAGGGGCTCTGGTCTTCGACGAGGGTGAGGCCGAGCAAGTCGCGGTAATAGGCGAGCGCGGCGGGGGCGTCGGTTACGGGGAGGAAGGCTACGATTGGGGATGCTGCTAGGGGTGTGGCTTCGGTCATGGTTGGTAGTCCTCACAGGGGAAGAGATTGGACTGTGGCTTTCGGGGTGAGCGTATCACGCGGGTGGGGGCTGTCGAGTTGCCACTGCTGTGCGTTCTCACGGAAGAGAATTTGGAGGACGAAATTGTATGGGCGGGGTTCCGCTTAATCATTCCTTTGAGCCCATAATTCCATCAATTGCAGATATTCCGTAGTAGTTTCTCAGGGTCTCCAGGAACGAGGGCTCTGCCGAATTGACGAAGGCTAGCATCCCGCGCAGTTTTGCCACCTCTTCCGGGCTTAGTCTCCCAGTCAGAAAATGGTGAACCTGGGATCGGATAAGCCGCTTCCTGTCGCGTCCCAATGAAACGCTCCCGCTATTTGCCAGCACGAGCCCGGTCACACGTCTGCTGCCGGCACTTGAAGCGTGAAGCGTCTTCTCCGCGTTAACCGTCAACTTGGGATGCTGCATCTCCTCGCAGATCTCCCTGACTTGTACCTCTATCTCTCGGAGTACGTTTGGCCGATTGGTTGAAAAAGTGAGGTCGTCCGCATAACGGGTATATCTGATACGCTTTCTCGTGCAGAAAGCCTGCACTCTCTTGTCGAAGCCATGCAGGAGGATGTTTGACAGCATGGGCGATGAGGGCGCACCGATTGACATTATCAGTTTTCCTGTGCGTCCCTTGTTCCAAAATAAAATCTTCTTGAGGCGAACTATATCTTCTGGGCTGATTGCGAGGATTCCGTTGCCTTCTAGAAACGAACCCAAATCGGAGGCAGTGATTGAATTGAAAAAATCCTGAAAATCCATTTTGAGCAGAAATCGATTTGAGGCATGTTTTGCTGCGTTCTGCTTTATGCCTCGCCCCTTTCGATATGCCATGGCCGCCGAATGTATCGGAAATTGTCGGAGTACATGCTCCATAACCCAATACTGCATAGCCTTGACCTCACGTGCGGGCTGGGCAATGATCCTCTGTCCGCGGCCACTCTTTTTCTCAATCGGATAGATTTTGTAACGGTGTGGCGCAGAGCGGATTAGATGGCCCAGCGCGTCTTCTGAGATCATTAAAGCTTTTGACAGTGACTGCAAGATATTCATAGCAGACCCTCTCGCGTCACACTTTCAAAGGCTTCCTGTCGGTCGGTTGGTTTGGCTTTGTCGCTTAATGCATATTTGATGTCCGCCCTTAAACGCTCGCGGTCAGACCTTGTCTCGTCAGCCATCGCGTAAAGGATGAATCTCAGCTTACTGTTTGTCTGCACATAGTAATCGTAGCGGCGCAGATGGGTTTTCCGCAGGAACCCTAAGCGCTCTAATAGAAGTAAGAATCCCTTCACTTCAGTCTCTGAAGTCTTGACCGGAAGGCCCCCCAGCAATTCCATTATTTCTTGGAAGCGCAATGACCCGCCGAGGCTCACAAAGTCCGCAATCAAGAGCATCTTATGCCCGGCGTTCTGAAGGTCGAATGGTTCCGGTGCAGGTTGGCCTTGTAATGCCGGGTCCAAGAGGTCTTGAATTATTCCGGTCGCCGCTCTTTGCGACAGTTCCGCGTCGATTTCATTGTCGCTTTCCGGTGAAAGCCAATCGCAGCTATAGAACTTTTCGGCACCTGCTTCGTCTGGCTTCTGCGCCCTTATTTTCGCCACGGGGCCGTCCATAATGAACGATTGCTTATTTTGATATCGCCTCTCCATGACGACTTGTAACTTCTTGAGAATTCTGTCCACATAGGTGAAGGCACCAAGTTCGGCCATTGATCCTGGGCTCTCCACGATCAATAAGATCATCGTGGAGATTTCAGCAATTTGCATTTCGAGGTCTACAAGATCAGTAAAGTGCTGCGGCCCCGGTGCGTGGTACCAGGTAACAGCCTGCTCGGCCAGCACATAACACGGGGAAGGACCCGGGTTTCACCTTCGAGCATCCCAAGCAAGACACCGCGCAGCGAATTCGGGGGCTCATCTTGGTTTGGGCGCGTGCCACCACAAAGGAAGATCTTGGGAATGGGGTTTTGGACCTGACTTTTGGTGATGCTCAAAGTCTGCGCTATTTCAGTCAGGGATTTTGGCATCAGAGGGGCTCTTTACCTTCAAGCTCGGCGGGGAGAACCAGATTTTACTTGGCGCGCATCATGCGGCGGGTAAAATCTGGTTCTCCCCGTCGTAAATGCTGCCAATGGAGCACTATCCAGCGAAACGCCGGATTCACAGGTGCTTTGAAGCAGCCTGTGAAGACACGTAAAGAGCACATCAAACTTACCGCTAAGAAGATTGCAAGTCAAGAGAGTTGTGCGATTTCGCCATTCAGTGCTCCGTGCAAAACAATGCGAGGTCCGGTGAAGCGGAGCCCCTGCGGAATGACAGACAGAAAAGCAAGGACAACGGCAAAGGCAAAAGCAGGTCTTTCGACTCGCTTCGCTCCCTCAAGATGACCGGCTGTTGGGGAGTTTTGGGGAGAGGGCAAGGCCGGATCCTTCGCGCGGCTCAGGATGACAAGCAACGGCAAAGGCGAAGGCAAAAGCAGGTCTTTCGACTCGCTTCGCTCCCTCAAGATGACCGGCTGTTGGGGAGTTTTGGGGAGAGGGCAAAAGCAGATCCTTCGCGCGGCTCAGGATGACAAGCAACGGCAACGGCAAGGGCAAAAGCAGATTCCCTCCGGGAATGACAACCAGAAAAGCAAAAGCAAAGGCAAGGGCAAGTGCCCGACCGGATCCTTCGCGTGGCTCAGGATGACAAGCTGTGCTGGGTGCGGTCGTGAGTCCGCACATGGGCTGGGGCGGGGTTTTGCGGCGTATATGCTCGTAAACAGAGCTGGGTTGGGGGTGGAGTGGGGAGACGGGTTACGGATTTTGGTGCGATTGGGTTTGCGCTGGCTGGGTTTACGAGCTGGGTGATGGCGGATACGTGCATCAAGCTGGTGGGGCAGGCGGGATTGCCGGCGTATGAGATGGTGGCGTTTCTGGGGCTGTTTATGGCGCTGTTTCTGGCGGTGTGGGCGGTGGGCCGGGGGCAGGGCGGGGTTTTGCGGCCGCACAGGGTGAACTGGCAGTTGCTGCGGGCTTGCCTGGATATGGCGAACAATGTGTGCGTGGTGGTGGCGCTGCGGCATCTGTCGCTGACGCTGTTTTACATTCTGATTTTTACGGCTCCGATTACGATTTCGCTGCTGTCGGCGGTGGTGCTGCGGGAGGGTCTGCCGTGGCGGCGGGCGGTGGCGATTGGGGTGGGGTTTGCGGGGGTGCTGGTGGCGGTGAATCCGCTGGGAAATGCACGGGAGGGCGACCTGGTGGGATATGGGGCGTGCCTGGTGTGCGTGGCGTGCTTCAGCGTGAATATGGTGTGGTCGCGGGTGCTGACGCGGACGGAGACGCCGGAGAGTCTGGCGTTTTTTTCGGGGCTTGTGACGTCGGCGATGGGGTTTGCGCTGATGCTAGCGACCGGGGCGGCTGGGACGCAGGCGGGGCAGTTGAGCGGGCCGGTGTTGGCGGGGCTGTGCGGGATGGGGCTGTTTTGCGCGCTGGGGACGCTGTGCTTTTACATTGCCGTGAAGCATACGAGCGCGGCAAATGTGAGCCAGTACCACTACACGCAGTTGATTACGGGGACCGTGGTGACGTATGCGATATGGGGTACGCGGCCGGGGTGGTGGGTGGTGGGGGGGGCGGGGTTGATTTTTGGGTCGGGGGTTTATATTGCGATGGGGGCGAGGGGGGCGGTGGTGCCGCTGACGGAGGGTGGGTAGGACGGGATACGACAAGCAAAGACAAAGGAAGAAGCAGATTCCCTTGCGGGAATGACAACCAGAAAAGCAAGGACAACAGCAACTGCAAAAGCAAAGGCAAGTGCGAGGGCGGCCGGTGGGCCGCTTTTTTAGTTTGGGGCGGAGATGAGGCCTACGAAGAGTTTTTGGAAGCGCGGGAGGTCGAGGTCTACCTGGGCGTGGACTTTGCCGATGGGGGTGGTGGGGCGCATGGATTCTGGCCAGGTGAGGGTTTCGCCGTAGGTGGGGCCGTGGGAGAGGTCTACGTCCATGTAGAGGACTTTCTCCTTGGTGATGAGGGAGGGGTCGAGGAAGGCGGCTGCGGTGAGCTCGTCCCATAGGTAGTAGCGGTCCTGGGACCAGCGGGCGATGTATTGGGCGGCGAGGTGGTGTGCGGGGTCGGCCTGGGCGGCCTGGGTGATCTGGTCGAGCATGGGTTGGGTGAACATGGCCTTGATGGAGATGTCGACGGTAGTGATGTCGATGCGGGGGAAGGGCGCGCGGAGGGTGATGTGGACGGCCTCGGGGTCGAACCAGAAGTTGAACTCGTGGCGAGGGCTGTCGGCGAATTCGGGGTCGTCGGTTTGGGGGTTGAGGCTGCCGCCCATGATGACGATGCCTTGGGTGAGGGCGGCGAAATCGGGGTCGATGGAGATGGCGAGGGCGATGTTGGTGAGGGGTCCGGCGGCGTAGAGGGTGACCTGGTGGGGGTGTGCGCGGACCTGGCGGATGAGGAAGTGGGCGGCGTCTTCGGCGATGGGGCGGGTGGTGGGCGCGCCCTCGGGCATGGGCGGGACGTCGTAGGGGCCGTGGAGGGTGGTGGAGATGGCGCCGGAGTCGTCTTTGACGTTCATGACGCCATGGTCGGTGGCGACGAGGGTGGTGGGGCCGGCTCCCCATGCGCCGAGCCAGCCGACTTTGCCGTTGAGGGGGGTGGCGAGGCGGGTTTCGACTTGCGAGCGGACGAGGGGGAAGACGGCTCCCATGGCGACGGGGACGTCGGTGCGGTGGAGGAGTTCGAGCATGCGGAGGGTGTGCTGGGTTTCTTCGTCGCGCCAGGCGTTGCCGGTGACCATGGTGATGCCGAGGACCTGGACCTGGGGCGCCTGGAGGAGGACGATCATGGCCATTTGATTGGAGCCGCCGGGGCCGGAGCCGTCCTGGTCGATGAGGACGAGGCGTTTGGGGGTGGCTTCGGGGGCGGGGGTCTGGTCTGAGGTTTGGGCGGGGGCGATGGAGCTTAGGGCGAGGGTGGCGGCAAAGAAAATAGCGGACAGGCGACGGGTCGTCATGTCCGCTATTTTTTCATATTGGTGAGGGTTAGCGGCGGCCGTAGCCACCGCGGTCACCGCCGCCGCCGCGTCCGCCACGGCGGTCGTCGCGACGGCCGCGATCTCCGTAGCCGCCACGGTCACCCCTGCCACGATCGTTGCGTCCACCACGGTCGCCGCCGCGGGTGGGCATGGCGGGGATGGTGTGGGGCAGGTCGGTGCGGCCCTTGGGGTAGACGACGAGGTAGCGCTCTGCGCCTTCGCCGTGGGAGAGGGTTTCTACGTCTTCCATGTCGCGGAAGGCCATGTGGAGCATACGGCGCTCGCGGGAGTTTGTGGGCGAGAAGCTGTAGGGCTGTCCGGTTTCGTGGACGCGCTCGGCGGCGGTCTGCGCGGAGAGGACGATCTCCTGCTTGCGTAGGGCCTTGAAGTTGAGGGCGTCGAAGCTGATGAGGTTGTGCTCGCGGGCGTCAAGTTTGAGGATTTGCGCGGCGAGGTGCTCAAGGGCGCGGAGGAGTTCGCCGCCACGCTGGGTGAGCAGAGGAGCGTCGGTGCCGGCAAGCTCAACGTTGAGGACGGTCTGATCCTCTTCGGGGTCGGCGTTGGGGGCAGCGCCGGAGATGCGGAACTTGAGGCGCAGACCGCCGAGGCGGACGATGGAGTTGAGGAGATTGGCGATTTGCTGGGCGGCTTGCTGTAGGTTGTCGATGGGCATAACTGGTTAGTATCTCAGACCGGGGTAGGGTGGCGGGGAAATTGTTGGGGTTGGGGGTAAAAGAGGGAGGGCGCGGCAGGTGCCGCGCCCTTGGGAATGGATGAGATTGGGGGCTAGGAGAGATGTTCGGGGGCGTGCGCGGGGAAGAAGCGGCGGACGACGACGGGGACTCCGAAGGCGAGGGTGACGACGAGAGCGGTGGAGATGAGGTCGCGGGTGTAGAAGGGGATGCCGGCGATGTAGCAGGCGACGAGGCCGTTCCTATCCGGGGTGTACATGCCGGGTGAGCCGGCCCAGACGGCGTAATTGGAGGCGAAGAAGAAGCTGGAAGGGCCGAGCAGGGAGGCGGTTGCGCCGCGGAGGAGGGTGGTCTTGCTGGAGAGCAGGATGCGTCCGAGGACGATGGCGGCGGCGTACCATCCCCAGGTGACGAGGTAGGCCTGCCAGTGGAAGTCGTAGGCGTAGACGCGGGTGGTGAGGTAGTAGTCGACGAGAGCGAGGACGGTGACGGGAGCCAGCATCTCGAGCCAGGTGCGGCGAGCGCCGAAGTAGAGCAGGGAGCCGCCGACAGCGGTGAAGCCGAACCAGTCGGCGTGGGGAATGACGCGGCTGAGCACGGCGGCGAGCAAGAGAAGATACGCGGGCATGACTACCTCAAAAAAAGGGTGCAGATGGATGTTTTGAGAAGCGCTGGCTGAGGCGACAAGGCGCCTTTGGCAGCAGAGGCTTCCGGAGAAATGCTCTTTCCATTCTGCGGAGCGCGGGGCGATGGGTCAACTGAAAGTTATTGATGGGGTGAAATAAAGGGCAAATACGGTGCAAAAGGGCGAAAAAAACGGGGAGATGGGGTTTGGGTGGAGGCTGGTGAATGAAGCCTGCGATGTGGAGCGGTAATACGGGGAGCTGACGGAGGCAACGCAGGTGGGCATTTACTGCTGCGGGAAGATTCAGCGGTGTACCGCGTTGGCCGAGGAACTCGGAGATGTGGTCTGGGTGGGTGGAGCGGCCGAAACTCAGGCCAGCACTGTGTGAAGCTCATCAGGGTGTACCAGCGGGTGGTTGAAGGAGAGGAGACGAGGGAGGGAAGTGTGAGCAAGCCCTAGTTGCCGGAGAAGAGGTGGCCCTGATCGGGGTTCGGGGCGGATGCGGGTTGGGTGGATTCGGGAGGGGTTGGTGGTGTGGAGCCTGGCTCGGGAACTCTGGCGGTGGGGGATTTGAGGGGGAAGACTGCGCCCTCCCAGGAGCGGCCGCGGCGGCGGGCGAGGACGAGGGATTCCTCGGCGTCGGGGCTGGCGGCGATGAGGTTGCCCTGCTCGTCCCAGATGGCGCTGCGGCCGGCAGGGATGTAGCCGCCGGTGGGCGCGGAGTGGTTGGCCATGAGGACGGCGATGCCATGGGTGCGGGCGTAGCCGGCGAGGAGTGCCGATTCGGCGGGATAGGCGGAGGCGCTGAGCAGCACGCTGTCTGCGTAGACATTGGCGCGGTGGGCGGCGGCGTTGGCGGCGTGGGAGGGGTGTGTGATGTCGGCGCAGATGGCCATGGCGACCATGAGGCTGCCGACGCGGAGGATGGGGCCTCCCTGACCGTCTTTAAACCAGGGTTTTTCACTGGAGTGGACGTGGCGCTTGGTGTAGATGGCGACCATGCCGTCGGGGAGGAAGGCGAGCTGGCCGATGTAGATGTCTGGCGAGCTGAAGCGGACGGGAGCGCCGGCGAGGATGGTCATGGAGGATTCGCGGGCCAGTGTCTTGAGGGGGTCGAAGATGGGGGAATAGGGGTTGACGACGAGGGATTCCGCGCGCTGGAGCTCATAGCCGGTCAGGGAGAGCTCGGGGAAGACGAGGAGCTGGACGCCGAGGCCGGCGGCGACGGTGGCGATGCGCAGGTGGCGGTCGAAGTTGGTTTGGAGGTCGGCGGGGACAGCGGCGAACTGAGCCGCCGCGATGATGCGCGCCATGGGCTAGCTGACCTCGCCGGGGGTGACGGGCAGCTCGGTATCGAGGCGGACGAAGGCTTCCCTGGAGAGCTGGACGAGGGCCTGGGTGAGGATGGGCGAGTCGTTGAGGGACTCGGGGCGGGAGAGGCGGATGCCGAGTTTGGCGGCGTAGTCGTGGAAGGCGATGTCGATGTCGTAGAGGATTTCGACGTGGTCGCAGAGGAAGCCGATGGGCTGGAGGATGAGGTTCCTGACTCCCTGCTGGGCGAGGGCGTCGAGGGTGGATTCGACGGAGGGGCCGATCCAGGGGCCACCGCTGGCGCCCTGGCTTTGGAAGGCAAAGTACCAGTTGGTGACTTCGGGGACGAGAGCGGCGACGGCCTGGGCGGTGAACTTGGCCTCGACGGGGTAGGGGTCAGGGGTGGATTCGGCGGTTCCGCTGGCACCGGGACGGCCGGAGGGCCATAGGATGGGTTGGCCGGCAGAGGCAGCGGCGGCCTGGATGGTGCGGCAGGGGACGCTGTGGGCGGTGAAGAGAACGTGGATGGGGTCGTCGGACTCTGACTTGACCTGGGCGATGGCTACGCGGAGGCGAGCGGCGAAGGCCTGGGCGAGGAGCGGCTCGTGGGCCCAGCCGTCGATGAAGTCGACGATGATGCCGACCGCCTCAGTGAGTGCGGCGCGGCGATAGAGGCCGGTGGAGGTGCGGGAGTTTTGCGGGGCGAGGCAGATGGCGGCGATGTGGTCGAGGCCGTCGTTGCGCATTTGGCGGACTACGTTGGTGATGTAGGGACGCCAATTGCGCATGCCGACGTAGACGGGCTCTCCGAGCGCCGCGGCGAGTAGTTCACCCTGCTGGAGTGTGAGGTCGGTAAGGGGGCTGTGGCCTTTGGGCTCTCCGATGAGGGAGTAGCGGTGCTGGATTTCGTCGATGACGTGCTGGGGCATGGGCCGTCCGCTGACGACGTTGCGCAGGTACTCGGGGATTTCGTCCACGGTGTTTGGCGTTCCGTGGGCAAGCAGCAGGACGGCGCGTTTAGCCACGAGGGACCTCAGAAGATGGTTTTGCGAACTGGGGAGCGAGAGCGTGCACCATTTTGACGACGGCCTGGACGTTTTCGACAGGGGTGCCGGGGACGATGCCGTGGCCGAGGTTGAAGATGTGTCCGGGGCGTCCGTTGGCCTGGGCTAGGATCTGCTTGACGCGGGTCTCGATGACGGGCAGGGGCGCGAAGAGGGTAATGGGGTCGAGATTGCCCTGGACGGCGCAGGCGTAGTCCATGGACTTCCAGCCGGTGTCGAGGGGAGTGCGCCAGTCGAGGCCAACGACGTCTGCGCCAGTTTCACGCATGGCGGGAAGCTGGCTGGCGGTGTCGACGCCGAAGTAGATAACGGGGACACCCATGGCCTGGACGGCGCGGATGAGGCGGGTGGTGATGGGCAGGACGTAGTCGCGGTAGTCCTGGACGGAGAGGGAGCCGACCCAACTGTCGAAGATCTGGATGACGTCTGCACCGGCATCGACCTGCTGCTGACAATAAGGGAGCAGGACAGCGACGATTTTGTCGAGGAGCTTGTCCCATGCGCCGGACTTGGAGTACATGAGCTGCTTGGTGAAGATGTAGTTTCGGGAGCTGCCGCCCTCGATCATGTAGCTGGCGAGGGTGTAGGGTGCGCCGCAGAAGCCGATGATGCCGAGCTGATCTTTGAAGTGACCGGCGACGCGTTCGATGGCCTGGGCGACGTACTCGAGCTCGTTGGCGCGATGGGTCTGGAGGGCGTCGATGTCCTCGGCGGTGCGGAGAGGCTTGTGGACGCAGGGGCCCTCGCCGGCGACGAACTCGAAGTCGAGGCCCATGGGTTCCAGGGGGAGGAGGAGGTCGGCAAAGATGATGGCCGCGTCGACGCCGAGTTTTTCCGCAGCGGTGATGGTGACTTCTGCGGCAATTTCGGGCTTTTTGCAGATTTCGACGAGGGTGTGGTGCTTGCGGACTTCGCGGTACTCCGCCATGTAGCGGCCGGCCTGGCGGAGGAACCAGACGGGGGGGCGGTCAACGGGGCGGCGGAGACAGGCGCGGACGAAGCGGCTGCCACCGGTCAATTCCGGCAGCAGGCCGGGGATTTCGATCGAAGGGCTCATAGACTATCAATTCTACCGGGTGTGTTACGGGGTGAAAACGTGAGCTGTGTCACTGGTTATTTTGATATGAAACTTTGCGTGGGTGCTTGCGATGTGATTCCTCGTAAATCGCATGTATACCTACGCGGTCACTTTCGTCTCCTTTGGCCGACGCACTATCTTTGTGCGGACCTCAACCGCAGAACTATTGCAGCGGACTCTCTTGAAGTACCGGGATGCGGGCTGATATGCCTTACATGGATTTGTCGTTATGCCGGAACATCTGCATGTGTTTTTGTCGCCGCGTGAAAACAATACACTTGAACGCTGCGCTCCGTTGATCAAGGGAGGCTTCTCGCACGCGGTTCGAGTCGAGTGTCCTGGAGAAATCTGGCAGGGGCTGAAGCCCCATTGAATTGACTGCCTTTATGCCGGGGTTAAAACCCCGGCCTACCGCCCGTCCGAACTCACGCGAGGTTATCGCGCGCCGTAGTTGGTGTCGATCCATTGGCGGTAGGCGCCGGAGGTGACTTCCTGGACCCAGGGCTGGTTGTCGAGGTACCAGCGGACAGTTTTGCGGAGGCCGGTGGCGAAGGTTTCCTGGGGAAGCCAGCCGAGTTCGCGCTCGGCCTTGGTGGCGTTGATGGCGTAGCGGCGATCGTGGCCGGGGCGGTCGGTGACGAACTGCATGAGCTGGGCGTGGGGGCGATGGGGCGAGTCGGGGAGGAACTCGTCGAGCAGGGCGCAGAGAAGGCGTACGGTGTCGAGATTGGATTGCTCGTTCCAGCCGCCGATGTTGTAGGTTTCGCCGATTTTGCCGCGTTCGAGGGCGACGCGGAGGGCAGCGGCATGGTCGCCGACGTAGAGCCAGTCGCGGATTTGGAGGCCGTCGCCGTAGATGGGCAAGGGCTGGCCGTGCAGGGCGCGGTCGAGGATGAGGGGGAGGAGCTTTTCCGGGAATTGCAGGGGACCGTAGTTGTTGGAGCAGTTGGTGACGATTGCTGGGAAGCGGTAGCTCTTGACCCAGGCGCGAACGAGCAGATCGCTGGCGGCCTTGGAGGCGGCGTAGGGGGAGTTGGGTTTGAAGGGGAAGGTTTCTTCAAAGGGCGCGTCACCGGGCTTGAGGGAACCGAAGACTTCGTCGGTGGAGACGTGGAGGAAGCGGAAGCGGGCGCGGGAGGCTTTGTCGAGCTTGGCGAGCCAGGCGCGGGAGGCTTCGAGCAGGGTGAAGGTGCCGTGGACGTTGGTGTTGAGGAAGTCTTCAGGACCGACGAGGGAGCGGTCGACGTGGCTTTCCGCGGCGAGATGAACGATGGCGCGGGGATTGTGTTCGGCGAGGAGGCGGTCGATGAGGGCTCGGTCGCAGATGTCGCCATGGACGAAGGTGTAGTCGGGGCGATCGGCGATGGAGACAAGATTGCGCAGGTTGCCGGCGTAGGTGAGCTTGTCGAGGTTGACGAGGGGGGTGCCGACTTGGGCGAACCAGTCGAGGATGAAGTGGGAGCCGATGAATCCGGCGCCGCCGGTAACCAGGATGGGGCTGGAGTTGGTGAGCATCGAGATAAGTGTACCGCTGAGCGGGGGCAGGGTGTTGGGAGGAGGGTGGAAGCACGGAGAAAACAGGGGATTTGAGTTATGGAATGGATGTATACTCGGGCCTACCCGAGTTTGAAAGTGGACCAACTGCTTTCTAAGGGGGGAGTTATGTTCCCATGGCTGGGAAAGGAAAGACTTGTTATGAGCTCATCCGCATTTGCTGGATCGCCCGATGTATCAACCGCAGCCGAAGCCGTAGAGCCGGAAAGCGTGGCGGAGGCGCGGGAAGTGTCGCAGTGGCAACGGAAGTTACTGCCGTTCATGATTCGCTTCATGGTGGTGATAGCGATTGGTTTTTTTGCGTTGAGCGCTTACGACGTGTATGAGATGCAGCGGTTTGTGGCGAGCGAGAACAGCGGGAACCTGAGCGGCCGTGTGGAAGCGATGGTGCGGACCAATAGTGTCGCACAGGCGATGACGACGGAGGACACGATTCAGCAGTCTCTACTGGTGCTGGAAGCGGCGGCGATGGAGAGCCGTTACCGGCAGGCGAGCGCGCTGTTGATGTCGCGGATATGGACGCGGCAGTTGGCGTTTTTGACGGGGATGGTACTGGCGTTTCTGGGCGCGGTTTTCATCTTGGGGAAGATGAGCGATGCGACGTCGAATGTGAGCATGGGGACGGACCAGTTGAAGGGGGCGATTTCGAGCAGTTCCCCGGGGTTGATCTTGGCGTTTTTCGGGACTCTGCTGATGGCGATATCGCTGGTGGTGCAGCCGCAGATTGAGGTCCAGGACAGGCCGCTCTATTTCACGCTGACCGGGGTGGTGCCGAATCCGAATGCGCAGAAAGTGGCACCCGAGCCAATCGTGGTTGGGCATCCTGCGCCGAGGGAAGACACGGGGGCAATCGACATATTCGGCGGGGTGCATGGGTCAAAGCCGCCGGTGAAGTGAGACGCATGGAGGAGGATGGGATGAGACTAGCTCTGCGATGGATGATGCCTGTTGTGCTGGTAGCGCTGGCGATGCCGGGGCATGCGGCGTCGTTTGACCAGATCAAGAGCCTTTGGGAAGCGAGGCAATGGGCGCAGGTGATTCCGCTGGTGTCTGCGTATCGCAATGAGCCGGGGGGGCGGACGTGGCAGGTGGATTACATGCTGGGGACCAGTGAATGTCACGTGGCGGGGCAGGAGAAACGGGGCGAAGCGGTGCTGAATTATGTACTGCAGAACTACCACCTGCCGGATAGTGGGCGGGATGCAACAAGCCAGGCGATTGCCTACTGCGAGCACCAGGGAAACGGGGTGCAGCAGGAGCCGTCTTTTCTGTTTGTGCCAATCACGGGACAGATGGTGAGTGGTCCACTGGTCTCCGGCAAAGGTGGATATTTGGAGGTTCCGGAGTCAGCAAAGATGATTACGGGAAATGTAACTCGTTCGCCGATCCCGATCAGCGAGCTTGAGAAGCGGGTGTACTCCGTGAAAGAGGCGGATGAGGCGCTGGCGGCAGCGAAGGCGCGTATTCGCGGCTCGAATGGAGCGGTGGAGTCGGGATTCGTTGTGGTTTGCGGCGAGTACTGCGACGGTCAGCCGAAGGGGGTGGCGGAATGTCTGGCGGGTTATCGGTGGCCGCTTTATGATGCGTTCGAAATGGAAGTGCCGCAGTCTTTGGTGACGGTGTATGTCGCTGGGGATATTGACAAGGTTGGGGAGTTCGCCAGCCGGTTGCATAGCATTTCGCTGCCGTTTGGAACTGTGGCGTACTCGGTGTACGAGGACCTGAGCATTGTAGGCATGGGCTCGGGCGACCAATGCGGATCGCTGGCGCATGAGTTGGTGCATCTTTCGATCCGAGAGAAGTTTGGGGACAGTCCGCCATGGCTGGAAGAGGGGCTGGCGTCGGAGGTCGCGGTGAGCGAGCCCACGGGAAAGCTGCTGAGATTTGGACCGAGCTGGCGGGACGATACGCTGCGAGAAGAGTGGCAATACCGGCCGAGCGTGGGGCAGCTGATTGCGGCCAACTGGAGCGAGTACTCGGCCAATGATCGAAGTTCTGAGGAGCCGGTTGCGGCTCTGCAGGCGATGGCGGCGGTTTTCATACGGTATCTGGATGCGAAGGGGAAGCTGAAGGCGATTTACTTTGCGATCCGGGACAATCGGTTTCCCGCAGGGGCGAGTGCTCCGCGACCGGCGGCGGAGATTGTGCAGGAGCAGATGGGGATGAACCTTGCGCAGATGGATGCGGATTTTGTGCGGTGGTTTGGGGAGAGCGAGAGACGTTCCTGGGGAGCTGGGAATGACCCGCCGGAGGTGACGAATCAGAACGCCAACGCTCCGCCGAAAATCAAGAAGTAGGGGTCAGGGGTCAGGAGACCCAGCCGCCGCAGCGCTTCTGCAGCTTCCAGCCGGACTTAGTTCTGGTGAGAATCTCCGCATTAACATTTCCACACAGGTTGCCGCAAACGAAGCTGAAGAAGACAACTGCGTGCGTATGGGATTTGTCGAAGCGGATTTCACCTAGCCTGACCAGCCCATGTGCGAATGCATCCTTCACCGCATCGTCTACCGGCCCGCCTGACATTACTGTGGGCTCCGGATCATGTGCTCTCACCTCCCGCTCCTGCTTCTCCGGATCTACCAGCCGCAGGTTGCCCAGTTCCAGGATCGCCAGATCCTCTGCCCTGAGCCGATGCGTAGTCCCCTTTCGCATTGGCTCAAGGCTCAGCTGTCGGCCACAGCTCTTTCCGTCTTCCAAATCGTCACTGCCAACTTGCTCAGTAACCTCAGACAGATTCACCGGCCGCTTATCCGAGCCGAACCACCCGAGCAAGAGCACCCGGTATACCGCCAGTTGCTCGGGCGTAAGCGAGTCGGGACTGACAGCAAGGGACGATTTGTTTCCGCTTTCCTGCGGCGGGTTGGGGGCTTCGCACTGATAACAGCGGTGGAAAGCAAAGACAGCCCGAACGCGAGGCAGACAGACAGGGGCTGGGCGAGGCGTTTGCGGGTGAGGCCGTTTGGTCTGGTCATCAGGAACCTCGAGGAAGAAGGCTGTTCCCTTAGTTAGACACCGAGCGGCGGAAAAGTGGGTGAACGAGAGTTTTTGTGGGCAGAAAAAAATCGGCCCCCGATCTCTCGGGGGCCAAGTTGCCTTGGTTCTCTCGTGTTGCGAGAGGTTGGTTGGCGGCCGTCCGGCTGGTAGCCGGGGGCGCAGGAGAAGGCCTCGGGGGAGGGGCTGCCTGATTTAGGGGCGCTCCGCACCTGTTCGGGACGCATCTAACCGGGGGGATGATGCGTCTCTTGCCGCCAAAGTGTTTTCCATCAACCGTAGTTCGACGTGGCTGGCGTGGGTCGGCTTTTCATCGCCGGAACCAGCCGGATGGGCATTGCCCAAGGCCACTGCGTGCAAACGGTAGACGGGAATATTGTGCTCAGTGACGAGGTAACGCTTGACCACGTCCGCGAGTTTCGCCGAGTTCTGAATGCCGACGGAGCCGGATCCAGGGGCGTAGGCTTCCATTTCAAGCAAGTAGCCCTGGTGAGTGGTAATGGAGGTCGCAAGGTCGTCAAGCTGCTGACGAGCGTCGGCGGAAAGCACGGGCTGTCCGGCGCGGAATCCGATGGAGAGTGCTTTGACCTGGGAGTACTGGTCAAGCCCATTGACGGTCGTCGTCAACTGGCCCACTTTGCCGTTGGCCTGGCCGGCTACGGTGCCCGCCTGGGCGGCCTGCTGGCCGGCTGCGGAGGCTGTCTGATTGGCCTGGTCGGCGGCGGATTGCGCCTTGCTGATGCCGGCCTGTGCGCGAGCGTCTACGTCCTTGATGTCCTTGGCGTTTTTCGCGTTGACTTCGTTGAGCTCGACGAGCTGTCCGGTGATGGGGTCGAGCTGGCGATGCACCCACTTTTTGCGGGCGAAAGGGTTGACGCGTCCCCAGAATCCCTCTCTGGGAGGATTGCTCATGGCGGCAGTGTTGACCGAGTTCTGAGTGGGGGCGGAGTCAGCAGGCGCTGCCGCCTGCTGGGCGAGCCCAGGGGTGGCGGCAGCGACACATAACGCAGATGCCAGCATGACAGAAGCGAGCCGACTTGGGAACGGGATGAAAGAAACAGAGTTCATAAAGGACACCTTGTTTTTCAACGCCGGCGACCGCCGGACGAGGAGTGAGTCATGCTCGCTCGCAGTGGATAGTTGCAAGGAGTGGGCCAAACGGAATGACGGCGAGGTGAACTTTACATGATGTTTGTAATCATGAGTTTATATGTTTCAACGGAGGCAGATTGGGGGATACAAGGCGGGAACGGCGGGGCGGACGGGTGTAGATTTTGCCGAGGGCCGGTAATTTTTACCGGGTAAGTTTGGCGGGGGCTATTTGAATTCGACGTGGAGAACGCGGAGCTGGGGATAGGCTCCGTCCCAGTCGGGCGAGACCTGATCGAAGATGAGGCGGAAGTCGGCGTGGGAGCCGGGGGCGAGGGGCGCGGCGGAGACGGGTTCGGTATCGATATAGGGCTCGCGGCTGCGGATGAGGTTGAGGGAGAGGGTTTCGTTCTGGGCGACTTTCTGGTTGAAGTCGTGAAAGAGGACTTGTACGGTGACGGCGGAGACGGTGCGGTTGCCGAGGTTGGCGATGGAGCCGTCGACGTAGGTGACCTTGCCGCCGGCGAGGTTTGCAGACTCGCTCATGACGATGTCGGAGAGGGGGAGGGTGGCGGCGTAGGGGTCGAGGTGTGCGTCGATTTGGGTGATGGCGGTGGGTTTGTGGTGGCTGCCGAAGAGCAGAAAACCGGCGAGGATGACAAGGACGACGGCGGCAGCGATGGCGAGGGGGAGCCAATTTCGTTCCGGAGTTGGGTCGTCGGTTCCAATGCGGGGCTCGGGCTGAGATTTCTGGCTCACAGGGGCGATTTTACACCGAATCTTTAGTCATGCTTTGAGGAAGCAAATAGTTGTGTTGCGGCTGTCTGGTTTGGGCTGGTTTGACGAAGAGGTGAGTAGAAGCCAAGAAACGCTTGCCAGATGTACCGCACTAAGACTTGATTGCAAAATTTGCGATGTTTGTTGAAAGGTGGCCTGCGATGTCGATTCCCTGCCCCGATTGCGAGAGCGGACTTGCCGCGGCGAGAGCCGGCGATGCCGAGCAGAACCACCGCGCGACGCTGGCATACCAGTGCATGACGGTGCTAGCGATATTGCTGGTGCTAGTGAGTTTTTAGCCGTGGCTATTCTGCCCGGGGTCCGTCTTGCGGGGACGAGGGCAGGTTTGCGGCGCGACGCATGGCGCTGATATAGATGTAGATCGTCACCAGGGTGCTGCCGACACACACGATAAGGAACAGGGGGCCGGGGCCTGTGGATCTGGAAAACTCTCCCTGACGGGCAACGGCGATGATGGACCACTCAAGCCAAGCGAAGGTGGCAAAGAGCTCGACCTTGAGCCAGCCGATCATGTCGATGGCGAGGGCTTGGATGCGGACTCGATTGGCATCGGTTACGGGGACCGGATAGCTGAAAGAGCCCGGGAAAAAGCGGACGACCGTGAGCAAGAACGCGAGGCCGAGGCCGATAAGAGGCAACGTGTAGAGCTGCGAGGAAGAACCCCAGCGGTTGGGGTGGCCAGCCATGTCAAAGTTAAGCGGGATGCGATCAGGCAGGCCGTTGAGACGAGCCCGGACGGGCAGGAGCAAGAGGAAGAGCAAGGCAGCGAGGGCGAGAAATTCCTGGAGCGTGCGACGGCCCATGAAGGATGTCCCCCTGAAGTACCAACCAAGATATCAGGAAAAGCGGCGAATTAGCCGAAGCGGGCGCGGCCGGCGGCCTGGCGGAAGTCCGCGCCGTTGATTTCGATGCGGACGCACATTTCGGCCAGGCGGGAGCGCATGCGTTCGCCGATGCGGTCGCCGAGGGATTCTTCGCGGGTGGCACGCTGGGCGGGTACACCGCCGACGCCGATGGGCGGTGCGTCAGGGTAGTTGGTGGTGATGATGGTGGTGCGCTTGTCGTTGTAGCGGGTGTTGAGGATGAGGGCAACGGTGTCCCAGACCCAGTCGGTGGGTTTTTGCGCGCCGAGTTCGTCGAGGACGAGGATTTCGGCGTCGAAGACGGGGCGGAGGACATCGAGCTCAGTGGAGGCGACCTGGGGGTTGTAGCTGTGCTGGATCTGCTTGAGTAGCTCGCGATAGTCGTAAAAGAGGCCTTGCGCACCTTTTTCCTCGACGAGGCCGAGGAGGATTCCGACGGCGAGGTGGGTTTTGCCGACGCCGATGGAGCCGGTGAGGAGCAGACCGCGGCCTTCGGTTTCTATGGGATAGGCATCCATGAATTTACGGGCAGTGAGCTGGGCCTGGCGCATGGAGGGGTCTGCGCCGCGGAAGGCGGTTTCGTAGCTGTCGAGGGTGCAGTGCTGGTAACGCCTGGGGATGCGGGCTGCGGTGATGCGGTGCTGGGAGCGGGCGGATTGCTGGCAGAGGCAGGGGCGAGCGACACGGACTCCCTGCGGGCTGGTCGCGAGGACCATGCCTACACCCTGACAAGTGGGGCAGGGGGTGGAGGAGTCTGAGGGGAGGATATCCATTGCCTTCTAAGCGTAGCGCAGCGGGGCTTGGATTGGTGCCGGGGATGGGTGGGAAAAGTGTAGAAACCGTGGATTGGGGCTCGTGACAGATTGCCTTGGGGGGATTTTCGCGGTAGACTTGAAGAATTGCAGGAAAGGTAATTTATGCCGAAGCCAGGAATTCACCCGAATTATGCCGCCGTGGAAGTACATTGTGCTTGCGGGAACAATTTTGAAACGCGCTCGACCCACAAGGGCAAGATCAGCGTGGAAATCTGCTCGAACTGCCACCCGTTCTTTACCGGCAAACAGCGCCTGGTGGACACAGCGGGCCGCGTGGAGCGTTTCCGCCGGAAGTATGCCGCCGCAACGCCGGCCGCGACCAAGTAACAGCGCAGGAAGTGCGCTGGAAGGCAAGGCCTCCGCTGTGGCGGGGGCCTTGTTGTGTTGCTATGCGATTGCAGGCGGGCCGCCTGAGGACGGGCAGAACAGGAGCGTAACCCGATGGCCGGTAAGGGCTTTACGGTAAACAAGGACTGGGACAATCCGGTGGAGTACGCGATGCCCGCGGAGGCGCGGGTGCCGGCGGAGCTTCGGATTGGGCCGGTGGTGGTGGCTCCGGCGACGGTGCTGGCGCCGATGGCGGGGGTTACGGATACGGTGTTTCGGCGGTTTATTCGCCATGCGAGCCTGTTTACGGCGGCCGGCGATGGGGCGGAGTCGGTTGAGGAGACGGTGACGAACCAGCAGTCGGGGTGCGGGCTGCTGATGACGGAGTTTACGTCGGCGGACGGGCTTAGCCGGATGCGGGAGTCGAAGCGGAAGCGGTACCTGACGTTTTACGACGACGAGCACCCGATTGGGGCGCAACTATTTGGATCGAATGCGGAGACGCTGGCCGAGGCGGCGCGGATTGTGGAGGAAACGGGCTTTGACACTGTGGACCTGAACCTGGGGTGCCCTGCGAAGCGCGTGGTGGGCTGCAATGGAGGGTCAGGGCTGCTGCGGGATTTGCCGAAGATTGGGGAGATTTTCCGGGCGGTGCGGGCTGCGGTGACGATTCCGTTTACGGTGAAGTTCCGGATGGGGTGGAACGACAGCCAGATTATTTGCGTGGAGCTGGCAAAGATGGCCGAGGCCGAGGGGCTGAATGCCGTGGCGCTTCATGCACGGACGCGGGAGCAGGGGTATACGGGCCAGGCGCGGTGGGAGTGGATTGCCGCGGTGAAGAATGCTGTCGGGATTCCGGTGATTGGCAATGGGGATATTCGCACGCCGGAGGATGCGGCGGCGATGGTGGCCCAGACGGGCTGCGACGGGGTGATGATTGGCCGGGCCGCGCCGTCGAATCCTTGGGTGTTCAAGCAGATTGCGGAGTACACGGCGACGGGCAGCTACACGATGCCGACCGAGGCGGACCGGTACCGGATGATCCGGACGTACTTCCAGATGCTGCTGGAGGAAGCCGAGGCGAGCCAGAGCCTGCCTCGGGATGCGCGGCATGGGGAGACGGCGGGGAAGATGAAGCAGTTTGCGAGCTGGTTTACGCATGGCGTGGCCGGCGGGGCGAAGCTGCGGAGCCAGATTTTCCACGCGAAGACGGGGCGGCTGGTGCTGGAGGCTGTGGACGGGTTTTTCCAGGCTCGGATGGCAGCCGGCGGCGAGGATGAAGCGGAAGTTGCGGAGACGGAGGCGTTTCCGGAGTCGCTGCTGAGCTGCGCGGATTAATCGCGTTTCCCACGCGCCCCTGTGGTAAGCTGCTGAGCCATGAGCGTGGTGAGTTTTCTCAAGACAAGCGGAGTTTTGCTGGTGGCCGGCATGGTGCTGGGCGGTGGCGTTGCCGCGTTTGCGGGCGGCCCGGCGGCGAGTGGGCCGGTGTGGGACAAGGCCAAGGCGGCGAAGTACCTGGACGAGCGCGAGGTGTGGTGGCAGCAATGGCCGCATGCGGCGAAAGACCATGGGACGATTTGCGTGAGCTGCCATACACAGGCTCCGTATGCGCTGGTGAGGGGGTCGCTGAGCAGGGAGCTGGGCGAGAGCAGCCTGAGCGGGCCGGAGCAGGTGATGCTGGCCAGCGTGCTGAAGCGGGTGGAGCTGGGCGACGAGACGTTGCCGTTCTACAACGACAAGGACAATGGGCCGGGGAAGACGCTGGAAGGGCGGAACGCGGAGGCTGTGCTGAACGCGGTGATCCTGGTGTCCTATGACGCACGGAACGGCCATTTGACGGCGCCGGCGCGAAAGGCGCTGGCGCGGATGTGGGCGTCGCAGGTGCAGACGGGCGACCGGGCCGGGGCGTGGGTTTGGCAGAACTTCCATTACGCTCCGTGGGAGGGCGACGAGAGCGAGTATTACGGGGCGGTGATGGCGGCGGTGGCGGCGGGTACGGCTCCGGACAACTATGCGAGCGACCCGGATGCGGTGGCGCACCTGGTGCTGCTGCGGGAGTATCTGAAGCGGAAGGCGGCGGCGCAGCCGGTGGTGAATCGGGTGCTGCTGCTGTGGGCGAGCGCGAAGCTGCCGGGGTTGCTGACGAAGAAAGAGCAGGCCGCGATTGGGCAGGAGATATTGGATGCCCAGCAGTTTGACGGCGGCTGGAGCCTGGAGACGATGGGCACCTGGAAGCGGGCGGACGGGTCAAAGGCGGTGGTACGCAGCGACGGGTATGCGACGGGGCTGGCGATGCTTGCGCTGGAGGAGACGGGTGCGGAGAAAGGGACATCGGGGCTGAGGCGCGGGCTGGTGTGGCTGAAGGGGAACCAGGATGCGGCGACGGGGGCGTGGCCGGGGTGGTCGGTGAACAAGGACCGGAAGCCGGAGAGCGATGCTGGGAGGTTTATGAGCGATGCCGGGACGGCGTTTGCGGTGATGGCTTTGGAGCGGGGGCAGTAGGGTCGTGGTGGGATTTGGCAGGTGTTGGGTAGGTGAAGTGCTTTAGCCAGCGTTCTGCTGGTCATTTGGCAGATCGGGTGCTGGTTCCGGGGTGGTTGGGGGGCGCAGGGCGGCTGCCGCTACGCGTCCGATGCCGCGCAGGAATGCTTTGATGGGCCATTGGCCGGAGGCATCGGGGACGAAGATTTCGCCTATGCGCTTCTGCTGGGGGCGGTAGTACCAGCGGGTGGCGAGGGCCATGTGTCCCTGGCGGAGGACGGCGTCTGCCAGTTCGGGGTGGGAGGCCAACTGCGCGAGCGCGGTCTCCAGACGGGTCTCCAGAACATCGCGGGTGGCGCGCGCCTCGGCTTCAGGGACGGGGACGGTGCTGACCGGTACGCCTTCGGGAATGGGCTGGATGGCCATGGGCTGGGCGAACAAGGAGCTGGAACCGGACTGCTCATTCTGGATGCGCATTCCCATGGTCGAGAAGCCTGCCGGGCCACGCAGCAGGCCGTCCTGGTAGAGGAAGACCGCGACCTGTTCCGGGTTGGCCGAGGCCTGGACCCAGCAGGCGCGCATTTGGCTGAGGGGACGGACTAGCTCCGGCATTAGGGCGCGCACGGCTTCCACCCGCTGGAGGCGCGCGTGGATTTCGGCGGCCTGCTCAAACTCCAGATCTTCGGAGGCTTTGTCGCGCTCGGTGCGGAGCAGGGTGAGGCGGCTTTCCCCGCGGGTGGCGAGAAACCTGCGCACGGCGTCGGCCTCCTGGGCATAGCGCGCGTCGGTGCAGCCCTGGTAGCAGGGCGCGAGACATTTTTTCATCTCGGAGTAGACGCATCCAGGGTGGTGCGGGTCGGGGGTGAGGTTCTCTTCGCAACGGCGAAGGAGGAAGAGCTTGAGCAACTCGTCGGTGGCGCGCTCGGCCGCGGCGCGCGAGGGGAACGGCCCAAAGGCCCAGTCGCTTTCGCGCGCGGAGGGGCGATTGGTGATGGTGAGGCGGGGATAGGGGTTGCTGCCGTGGAAGCGGACAAAGGCGGGCATGCGGAGATGCATCCGCTCCAAGGCTTTGGCGCCGTATACCTGGCGCAGGAGTTCGAACTGGACGAGGAGGGACTCAAACTCCGAGCCGGTGGGCTGCCAGCCGATGCGGCGTACACGGCTGACCAGTTGCAGGCGTTTGGTTTGCCCTGCGGCGGGCTTGAGCAGGCGTTCGAGGCGACGGCGCAGGTCAGGCGTTGCGCCGATGTAGGGCTCTGCATGCTCGTCCTCCCCGTAGAGCGCGAAGACCGCTGCACGGCGCGCAGGCAGTTGGCTGAGGGCCACCTGCGGGGCTGTGGGGTCAAAGGCGAGGGATTGGAGGAGCGTCATTGTCTGGCATCCTAAGGCATGTTTGAGAGATTTATGCGCCTGCGACCGTCATTCCATCGACGCGGAGGGTGGGCGAGGCGACGGAGCTGCGAAAGACGAGATCGTTGCCGATGGCGGTGATTTCGCGGAAGATGTCGGCGAGGTTTCCGGCGATAGTGACCTCTTCGACGGCATGGGTGAGTTCGCCGTTCTCGATCCAGAGGCCGGAGGCTCCGCGGGAATAGTCGCCGGTGACCATGTTCGCCCCAAAACCCATCAGGCTGGTGACATAGAAGCCGTGGGGAACGCCGGCCAGAATCTCCTCCGGTGTCATTGTTCCGGGCACGACGTAGAGGTTGCCGGGGCCGATTCCGGGGCCGCCGCTGAGGCCGCGGGAGGCATTTGCGGTGGACTTGAGGCCGAGTTTGCGGGCTGAATAGCTGTTGAGGATGTAAGTCCGCAGGACGCCTGCGTCGACGACGACGTTGCGGCGCGAGGCGAGGCCTTCGCCGTCAAACGGTGAGCTGCCAAAGCCGCCCACGCTGTTGGGCAGGAGCATGAGACTGTCGTCGACGATGGTGAGCGAGCTGGTGGCGATTGCGCTGTCGAGCTTTCCGGCGAGGAAGGAGGCGCTGCGCCAGATGGCGTCGCCCGAAGCCGCCTCAAAGAGGTGCCCGACCAGCGACCGCGCCACCTCAGGCGCGAAGACGATGGGCACCTGCTGGGTGGGAACCTTGCGCGCTCCGAGCTTGCGCAGAGCGCGTCGGGCAGCTTCCTGCCCGATCGACTCCGGGGATTCGAGGTCCGAGAGGCGGCGCGCGCTGGACGACCAGGAGTCGCGCTGCATTGCGCCGGACGAGTCGGTTGCCAGCGGAGCGGCGTAGAGGCCGCAACTGCTGGATTGGTACTGGCCGAGGAATCCGCGCGAGTTGGCCAGAACGCGGCGTCCGGTGGCGGCGCTGAATCCGCCGCCCTGGGAGTTTGTAATGCGGGGGTCGAAGGCCAGGGCAGCCGCCTCGGCGCGACGGGCTAGATCAATGCGCTCGGAGCCGGGCAGGGAGTAAACATCGTCAAAGTAGAGGTGCAGGTCACCCTGGTAGCTGCCAAACTCGCCGGCTTCGGGCAGGCCTGCGAACTCGTCAGCCTCAGTGACCTGAGAAAGCGCCATGGCTCCGGCGACGAGTTGGGCAATGCCGGCAGGGGTGAGGTCGCTGGTGGAGGCACTGGCCGACCGCTTGCCGCGAAAGACGCGCAAACCCATCCCCCGGGAACCCGAATCCTCAAGGGTTTCCACCTCGCCCATGCGCACGGTGACGCTGAACTCGTCGCCTTCACTGACGACCGCCTCGGCGTCACTGGCTCCGGCGGCAAGGGCGCGTGCTACGACTTCGGCGGCAAGGGAGGCCAGGTCAAGAGCTTCATCGGCGGGGAGTGCAATCGCTTCGGGCATGGCTTAACGGTATCAAAACCGGGGCTGGCGAGCACGATGGGGCGTGGCCCAGGCCGCGGGTGCTACGGAATGGGAATCAACATGCCCTTGCCGACGACCGCGGTGAGTCCATCGAGGGAGTCGAGAAAGGCTGTCGCGAAGAGGGTTTCTCCACGCAGACGCCAGAGCAATTCAGCGTTGTTCCAGGCTGCTTCGCGCGCGGCACTCATGCTCCAGCCGGCGAGGGTATCTTCGAGCGGGGAAACCGCCGGGAGGGCATCGCCGAGGAGCCGGAGATGGAGCGTGGCCCTGGCCATCTCGATGAGGCTGTCGAGGGTTGTGTTCAAAGCGGTGTAGTCGTTGTACTGCACGGTTGCATGCTGGGGGCCGAGGGAGGCGGGGGTACCGGAATCCGCCGCGGTGCAGGTGGCCACAACTGCCATGGTGAGGTCGTGGTTGATATGCGCGTTCATGCCGGCCATAGCGAACTGGATGCGCCCGAGGGATGTATCGGCGCGCCGGTCGAAGAGCGTCTGCCAGCAGTCCGGGGTGGTCTGATTGCTGAGCGAGCGGCAGAGGGCGTCGAAGTAAAGCCGTGCGAACTGAACGTCGAGGGCTGCGAGAAGCGCGGGGTCGGCAAATCCGCCGGGTGCCTGGACGCGGGCCTGAACGGCCTGTGTGACCTGCCAGTAGAGCCAGTTGAACCACTTGAGCCCATCGCCGTCGACTACAAGCGCGTCGATGGCCTGCATTTGGGCGAGGACTTCGGGAATGGTCTCGGGCTCGGTCGCCAGGGCGGCGAGGATTTTGGCATCACAAGGGAACATGGCCCCCGATTATAGCGGCTCGGTGGTCCGCCGGCTTGGGAAATGATTGCTTGCCCAAACTCTACTACCGCCCGGTGCCTCCGACGGTCATGCGGTCGAGCTTGATGGTGGGCATTCCGACGCCGACCGGGACACTCTGGCCGCCTTTGCCGCAGGTGCCGATGCCCTCGTCGAGGCGCAGGTCGTGGCCGACCATGGAGACATACTTCAGGGCTTCCGGGCCGTTGCCGATGAGGGTGGCATCCCGGACCGGGGCGGTGATTTTGCCGTCCTCGATGAGGTATGCCTCGGAAGCGGAAAAGACAAATTTTCCGTTCGTGATGTCCACCTGTCCGCCGCCGAAGTTGACGGCGTAGAGGCCCTTTTTGACGCTGCGGATGATGTCTTCCGGCTCGTCGTCTCCGGCGAGCATGTAGGTATTGGTCATGCGCGGCATGGGGATGCACTGGTAGCTTTCGCGGCGGCCTGAGCCAGTGTTTGCGGCGCCGGTAAGCCGTGCCGAGAGCTTGTCGGTGAGGTAGCCCTTGAGGATGCCATTCTCGATGAGCACCGTTTCCTGGGTCGGGGAACCTTCGTCGTCCACGTTGAGGCTGCCACGACGGCCGGCCATGGTTCCGTTGTCGACCACTGTTACCTTGGTGCTGGCGACAGACTGGCCGATTAGCCCGGCAAAGGCCGAGGTTTTCTTGCGGTTGAAATCGGCCTCGAGGCCGTGTCCCACGGCTTCATGCAGCAGAATTCCAGGCCATCCGGGGCCGAGCACGACTTCCATTTCGCCGGCCGGGGCGGCAATGGCTCCCAACTGAAGGACGGCGCCGCGGGCCGCCTCGCGCGCCAGACTCTCAGGGCTCTTGGAGCCCGCAAACTGCTCGAGGCCGGCGCGTCCACCGCCGCCGGCCGAGCCGCGGGTTGTAGTCGCCGCGTCCTTGGCGATTACGGCGACGTTGAGGCGGCAGAGGGGCTGGGTGTCGGAGGCAAAGGCGCCATCGGAGCCGACAATCAGAATCCGGCGGAGCTCTTCGCTGTAGCCGGCCCGCACCTGGATGATGCGCGGATCAAAGGCCCGCGCGGCACGGTCCGCGCGCTGGATGAGTTCCAGGCGAGCCGCCAGATCCAGGTCAAATCCGCCTAGGGGCACCGGGTAGAGGTCCGCCACGGGCCCCTCTAGGAAGCCCTGGATTGGCTCCTTGGCTGGCCCGGAGGCGATCAGAGCGGCAGTCTTGGCGGCCTTGAGAAGGCGCTCGGCGCTGAGGTTGTCTGTGTAGGCATAGCCGGTGCGCTCGCCGGAGATGACGCGGATGCCGCAGCCGGCGCTGGCGCCCTGGCTGGCCGATTTTACGATCTGCTCGTCGACGCTGAGGCTGGTGGCCGTAACTGCTTCAAAATACAGGTCGGCATAGTCGCCGCCGGCGCTCAAGGCCTCACCGAGGCAACGCTCGAGGACGCGTTCGGTCAATCCGAATCGCTCAAAGAAGTATCGTTTGTGGCTTTGGGAAAGTTGGTTTTCAGCACTCATCATCGTACTTTCAAGTTTACGCCGGGGGCGGACAAAACCCTTCCCGATTTGGTTCAATCGTTTCACCGCGGTTCCACCCGTGTCCGTCTTGATTCCTTTTCGCACGGGGCGATGTGCATGTTTGGGAATCGTGGTACCTTCAGGGCATGAAGAAGTTCATCCTCCTCACGCTTCTCGTGCTGGCCTGCGCAAGCCCTGCTTTCGCTGCCGGCAAGCATCATCATCGTCACCATCACCATCACCACGCCCAGGCCGCCGGCAAGCGGTAGCTATTGGGAATCACTGCCTGGGTGGCCCCGAAACAGGAACGACCTGGGGCCACGGGTATCTTTTGTTGTTTTTTTGCATCCTCTTAACCTGATAGGGTTCGGCGCATGAGCACTGAGCAGTTGGACGATCTTCGCTATCCCATCGGACATTTTTCCAAGCCCGCCTCGAGCATGGCCGGCATCCGCGCGGCCCACATTCAAACCATCCGCCTTCTTCCTGAGCGGGTTTTGGGGGCCGTGGCCGGCCTTGACGATCATCAGCTTGATACCCCCTACCGGGAGGGTGGCTGGACGGTTCGGCAGGTTGTGCACCACCTGGCCGACAGCCACGCGAACGCTTATGTGCGGATGAAACTGGCGCTGACCGAAGACTGGCCCACGATCAAGCCTTACGACGAAGCAGCCTGGGCCGACCTGCCCGATGGTCGCTGGCTGCCGCTCGATTTTTCGCTGGATTTGTTGACGGCCCTGCACCGCCGCTGGGTTGCGCTGCTGGAAGCGCTGACGGACGAGGATTTCCGCAAGGGCTACGTGCATCCGGAAGGCGGGCGACTGACGCTTGCCCAGGTTCTGGCGCTCTACGACTGGCACAGCCGCCATCACACGGCCCACATCCTGAATCTGCGCAAACGGATGGGCTGGTAAAGCGGGCATGGCCGCATCCCCCGCCGCGGCCTCGTCACCGGAGCAGCTAGTCCAGGCTATCGACACCTACCTTGCCGACCATCCCCAGGCCGCGGTTCTTGAAGATGGCCGCGTTCTGTTCGACCTTCGGCTCGCCCACTATTCGATTGCAGAGTCTCACGGCCGGTGCATTCTGCAGTTGTGGAGTGACGAGGCGAACCTGGTGCGCACTGTGCTCTCGCTGGAGCATCGCGCCGCCTTTCTTCGCGTGCTTACGCGCCGAATGGGCGCGGCCAAACCGGTGGCCCTGGAGTTTGTGCCTTCGAGCGACCGCCGCACCCCGACCGCCCGCGACACGGCCCGGCGTACGTATCTGCGGCAGTTGGAGCGTCTGCTGGCGCGTGCTTACCCGGACTGGCAGCCGGTTGGCTTTCGTGCCGCGGCAGATCTGGAACACTCCTTTGGCCCAGCGTATGTCCGTGGTTCCCTGCTGAAAGGTCCGATGGCCGAGGCCGTGATCGGGGTGGGCCCCGAGGAGTCCGGCGCGATGGTCGACGGGGTGCTCACGCTGGGGATTCTATGGCTGCATCACTGCCGGGAACATGGAATCGCAGGCAAGGCGAACAAGCATTTTGGCGGGCTTACGGTCGTGTTGCCGGCAGGCGCGTGGCGCGCCACGGCCGAGCGCATGGCGTGGCTGAACCGCTCGGCGGCGAGCTTCCGGCTGCTTACCCTGGATGCTCGCACGGAAGAGCTGGTTGAGATCGAGCTCGGCGACACCGGCAATACCGAGAGCCACCTGGTGCACGCCTTTGACGCCGAGGCTGCGATCGAGCGCGCCCAGCCGGGCATTCAGCGGGTTTTCGAGCTGATTCCACCCGCCGCCATCGATCGCGTCGAGTTGCGTCCCCGATCCGCCTCAGAGGTTGCGCTGTCGCTGCACGGGTTGGAGTTTGCCCGGGTGCGACAGCAGGCCGCCCGGTCCTTCACCCGGGAGATTGAAGTGACTTTTGGCGCGGGGGCCAATGAAACCGTTCTGGCGCCGGAGACCGAATCGCTGGCGCGCAGCCTGCTGGCCCGCTTGTTCGCGAGCCGCCAGCCAGACGGCGTCCACGGCGACCCACTTTTCCGGCTGCAGCCGGAGCGCTGGCTTGAGTCACGCCTGCGCCTGACGATCGCCGAGCTGATGCCTACTCTTCGCGGGGAGTTCTTCTACACGCAGGTTCCGGCCATCTCCACGGGGGATCGCGGAATGCTCGACCTGCTGACGCTGGACCGGTCCGGACGCTTGATCGTGATCGAAGTGAAAGCGGACGAAGACATGCACCTGCCGCTGCAGGGCCTGGACTACTGGATTCGGGTGCGGGCACTCAACGCCGACCGGCAATCCGGAGTTTCAGGGTCGGTTGGAGCCTTCGAACGCCAGGGATACTTTACAGTGAACGGGCAAGCTGCGCCGGTCTCGGCGAATCCTCCACGGCTGCTCTTGATCGCTCCGGCGCTGCGCATTCACCCGTCGAACGAGACGGTTCTGGCCTATCTCTCCCCGCAGGTAGACTGGGAACTGATTGCCGTCGGCGAACACTGGCGGCGCGACCTGAAGATTATCTTCCGCAAGCGCTCGGGGCAATGAGGAGCGCAGCTTGACGACAAAGGGAGCGCGTGCAAAGCCGCCTGACTGATACACTCGAAGCTGGTTTCGAAGCATGAAGCCAGGGAGTTTTGGATCGCCATGGTTGAGCTGTTGCCCTCGATTTTGTCAGCCGATTTTGCCCGTCTGGGCGAAGAAGTGGCCGCTGCGGAGCGAGGCGGCGGGACGGTGATCCACGTGGACGTGATGGATGGGCATTTTGTGCCGAACATTACGCTGGGGCCGCCGGTGGTGAAGAGTCTGAGGAAGGCGACGAAGCTGCCTTTGGACTGCCACCTGATGATTTCGAATCCTAACGAGTTTATTGGGGCGTTTGCCGATGCCGGGGCGGACTGGGTGAGCGTGCACTATGAGGCGTGTCCGCACCTGCACCGGACGCTGGAGCTGATTGCGGGGCACGGGATGAAGCCGGGGGTGGTGATCAATCCGGCGACGCGGGTGGAGGTGCTGCTGGATATTCTGCCGATGTTGCACCATGTGCTGGTGATGAGTGTGAATCCGGGGTTTGGTGGGCAGCGGTTTATTCCATTTTCGCTGGACAAGATTCGAACTCTGGCGGAAATCCGCCAGAAGCAGGGGCTGACGTTTAGAATTGAAGTAGATGGCGGCATCGCTCACGATACGATAGCCGAGGTAGTCCAAGCAGGAGCGGAGTTACTGGTTGCCGGGAACGCGGTGTTTGGCGGTGGCAATGCGGAAGGCGACGCTCGGGCGCTGGTTGCGGCAGCTAAAAGGGCTGCGGGCGAGTAGCGCAAGCTATTGACTGGCAATAATTTGCAGAGATTTGCACGGGATTGATGCGGCAGGCGGCGATGGGACCGACCGCGCAACACGAGGTGGTATGACGTTGTTTGGGATGAATGTTTCCGAGCGGTTTTCCGGTTTTCGGCTGGGTCGGGTGGTGGCAGCGGCTGGAGTGCTGGCCATGGTGATGACGTTGGCCCCTGGCGCGCAAGCAAGCGACAAGGTGAAGACCAAGAAGAAGAAGAATGAGGACCTGAGCGCGAATCCGCTGGCCAATGTGAAGAGCCGCCAGCCGGACAAGGAGCTCTTCGACAAGGCGATGAATGCCATGAAGAAGGGCCGCTACGACGTGGCGCGACTGGACCTGCAGACCTTGCTGAACACGTATCCGGAGTCTGAGTACAAGATGCGTGCCAAGCTGGCGGTGGGCGACAGCTGGTTCAAAGAAGGCGGATCGGCTGCGCTGACGCAGGCGGAGTCGGAATACAACGACTTCATCACGTTCTTCCCGCAAGCGGCGGAAGCTGCGGAAGCGCAAATGAAAGTGGGCGACATCTACTTTATGCAGATGGAGAAGCCGGACCGGGACTACAGCAATGCGCAGTCTGCGGAGCGCGAGTACCGACGGATGATTAACCAGTTCCCCGACTCGGTGCTGGTGCCGAAGGCCAAGCAGAAGCTGCGGGAAGTGCAGGAAGTGCTGGCGGAGCGGGAATTCCTGATTGGCCAGTACTATTCGTCGAAGGAGAACTGGGCAGGCGGGATTGCGCGGCTGCAGACGGTGGCTGATGCGTATCCGCTGTACAGCAAGAGCGACCAGTTGTGGCTGACGATTGGCGACAGCTACGCTGGTGAAGCGCGGTTTGTGCAGTACTCGAAGTCGATTCCGGGAGCGGTCAAAGAGCGTTTGCAGCAGGTGTACCTGGACAAGGCTGCGAAGGCCTATGCCAAGGTGATTACGCGGTATCCGATGGCTCCCCACGTGGAAGATGCGCGGGATCGTCTGGTGGCGATGAATCGGCCGGTTCCCGAGCCGAGCCAGGAAGCTGTGGCGCAGAATGAGGCGGAAGAACAGAGCCGCCAGCCGATGCGGTTTACGGACAAGACGCTGGGCATGATCAAGCACGGGCCGCAGGTGGTGGAAGCCGCGCACGTGGGCGAGCCGACGATGGAGAGTCCGAAGCGGACCGGAGCGCCGGATATTACGAAGGAAAATCAGGCGATCTTTGTGGCGGCGTACACGGCTGGGATGCCGGCTGCTACGACCCCGACGCCGAAGCCGACGGGAGCCAACGAGCCGCCACGGTCAGACCAGCCGCAGGCTCCGCTGCAGTTTGAGAATGCACCGACGGGCGAAGGCGGCGGCAATAGCATTGGTGTTTCGATTGTGAGCGCGCCGAACGCTGCACCAAAGGCAGAGGAAGACCCGAACGCAGTGGTGAAGGCTGTGGGGACGACGACGACGGCACTGCCGACTGCGGAAGCTCCGGCGGCGCCACCTGAGCAGGTGAACGACATCAAGTCGGGTGCTTCTCCAGCACCTGCGGATAATGCCGCGAACGGCAAGAAGAAGAAAGCGCCGAAGGTGGATCAGTCGGACGAGTCTTCTAGCAAGAAGAAGAAAAAGAAGGGTTTGTCGAAGCTGAATCCGTTTTAAGAAGCTGGCAGGAATCGACAGGCTGAAGGCCGCTCCCGCGTGGGGCGGCCTTTTTATTGGTGCGGGAACCGCGATGGTCAGGTCGTGAATGAAGGAGTGATGGTGAGATCCAGCTCGAGGTAGTGGACATCGGGGCTGGGGTTGAAGTTGTAGGGAGGGATGTCGCGGAAGCCCAGGGATTGGTAGAGGGCGAGGGCTGCGGTCATGGAGGACATGGTGTCGAGGCGGATGGCGCGGTAGCCTGTTTGCCGGGCGAAATCACAGAGCTGCTGGGCAAGTTGGCGGCCGAGGCCGAGGTTGCGGCCTGCGGGGCGGACGTAGAGGCGCTTCATTTCGGCGATTTCGGAGTTTATGGGGCGGATCGCGCCGCAGGCGATGATTTCCGTCTGCTGCCAAGCGAGGAGGACGGTGCCTTCTGGCTCGGCGTAGCGGCCGGGGAGGGTGGCCAGTTCTGACTCAAAACCCTGGAAGCAGAGGTCGATGCCCAGGGTTTGGGAGTACTCGCGGAAGATGGAGCGCACCTGGTCGAGGTGTTCTGGGAAGCGGGCTCGGTGAATCTGGGTCATCAGGCATCAACCGGTATTGCGGAGGCCGGCGGAGATGCCGCTGATGGTGGCGGCAAGAGCGCGGTTGACGGCCGGGGTGTTTTCTCCGGAGCGCTTGCGCCGGAGCAGATCGACCTGGATGAGGTGCATGGGGTCGACGTAGGGGTTGCGGAGCTTGATGGAGCGGGCGAGGACCCGGTTGCTCTGGAGCAACTCCGTCTGGTGGGTGATGGCGAGGACTGCAGAGATGCTGCGGTGATACTCAGCCTCAAAGCCGGAGTAGATGCGAGTCCGCAGGGTGTCGTCCTTGACAAGGGTTGAGTAGAGGCGGGCGGTGCCTAGGTCGGCCTTGCCGAGGGCCATTTCCACGTTGCGGATGAGGTCGATAAAGAGGGGAAACTCCTTGGCCATGGTGGTGAGAGTATCCATGGAGCCGCCTTCGGTGAGGTACTGCTCGACGGCGTAGCCGACGCCGAACCATGCGGGGATGAGCAGGCGGGACTGGGTCCAGCCGAAGACCCAAGGGATGGCGCGGAGGGTGGAGAGGGAGAGCGAGCCCTTTCGCTTGGAGGGGCGGGAGCCTATTTTGGCGTTTTCGAGCTCCGACATGGGGGTGGATTGCTCGAAGTAGTCGAGCAGGCCGGGATCATCGAGGATGTGCTGCTTGTAGTAGTCGAAGCTGAGCTGCGAGAGTCGATCGAAGGCCTGTTCCCACTCTGGCAGGAGGCGGCCGGTGAAATGGCCTTCGGGGTCTTTGGCGTTGGGCCGGGCTAGGGCGTCGAGGGAGGCTGCGATCATGAGTTCGAGGTTGCGCTCGGCCAGGACAACGTCGGCGTATTTGAAGTTGAGGACTTCGCCCTGTTCGGTGATGCGGAACTGGCCTTCGAAGGAGTCGAGCGGCTGGGCGAAGATGGAGCGGTGGGTGGGTCCGCCGCCGCGTCCGACGGTTCCGCCGCGGCCGTGGAAGAGGCGGAGCTTGACGCCGCACTCGCGGGCGACGGTGTGGAGGGCACGATGGGCGCGGAAGATCTCCCAAGTGCTGGTCACCATGCCGCCGTCCTTGTTTGAGTCGGAGTAGCCGAGCATGACCTCCTGGGTGTTGCCCCAGGTGGCGAGCAGTGCGCGGTAGTCGGGGCGCTGCCAGAGCTCGCGACAGATGTCGGCGGCGTTGCGGAGATCTTCAATGGACTCGAAGAGGGGGACGGGCATGACGCCGGGATCGCGGTCGGAGCCTTCGAGTCGGACGCCGGTGAGTCGGCCGAGGCGGACCACGTTGAGGACATCGTCAACGCAGGTGGCGCCTGAGATGACGTAGTGGCGGATGACCTCGGGGGTGGAGCCGGACTTGATTTCCGCAATGGCCTGGAAGGTCTCGAGCACCGAGCGGGTTTCGTCGGAAAAGGCTTTGGGGAGGGTCGGAGCGAGGTTGTCGGCGACGGCTTCCTGAAGGGCAGCGGCGTGGAGGCGGGCGTGCTGGCGGATGTCCAGGGTGTGCAGGTGGAGGCCGAAGGTGCGGACGAGCAGGATGAGGGGATCGACGAGGGAGCGGGCGATGCGCAGGCCGCGGTTGGCGGCGAGAGAGTCGCGGAGAATGGTGAGATCGCCGAGGAACTCGTCCGCCGAGGCGTAGGGAGGGAGCATCTGGGCGAGGGTTTCCTGGCCCTCGGCGAGGGTGTAGGGCATAGGCAGGAGGCTGGACGGATCGATGCCACTGTGGAGGGTGCGCTGGATGCGGGCGCGGATGCAGATGAGGTAACGGCGGTAGACCTCGAACTCGAAGCGCTCACCGAAGACCTGGGCCTCGGCGGTATGGAGCAGCGAGAGGTACTTGTCGAGGCGTTTGCGAAGGGCATCGCCAACGGGCATTTGCTGGGCGCTGGTGGTGAGCAGGTCGATGATTTCCTGCAGTTGGCCCTGATAGTGATGGAGGAGGTGAGCGCGGGCGAGCTGGACGGAGTTGCGGGTGACCTCCGGGGTGACGAAGGGGTTGCCGTCGCGGTCGCCGCCGATCCAGGAGCCAAAGGAGAGGACCTTGGGAATCTGGTTGGGCTCAAGCTGGAGGCCGTAGACGGAGTGGAGGGCCTCGGCGATTTCCCGGTAGAGGCTGGGCAGGGTGGCGAAGATGGAGACGTCGTAGTAATCGAGGCCCATCTTGATTTCGTCGTAGACGGAAGGGCGGCGGCTGCGGACTTCGTCGGTCTGCCAGAGGGAAGTGATTTCGGCGAGGACCTGCTCTTCGAGTCGGGCGAGGTCTTCGGCGGGGACGGGGATGCGGTCGAGCTGCTCGAGGAGCTCGCCGATGCGGCGGCGCTTGAACATGACGGAGCGGCGCGCTACTTCCGTAGGGTGAGCGGTGAAGACGGGGACGACGAGGACTTTGCGGAGCCAGTCCATGGCCTCTTCGGCGGAGATGCCGACGCGCTCCATGGCGCGCAGGGTACCGGCGAGGGATCCGCGCTGCTTGCCGGCGTCTCCGGAGAGCTGGAGGGCGAGGCGGCGGCGCTTGCGGTGGTTGGTTTCGGCCAGGTTGATGAGCTCGAAGTAGAAGGCGAAGGCGCGGGTGAGAAGCAGGGCGCGGTCGAGGGGCAGGGCGTGGACGAGCTCCAGCGCGTGGGCGGCGTGCCCGGCGGCGGCGGCGGTTGCGCCAAGGTCTTCGGCTTCACGGCGTCGAATGGTGCCCTGGCGGAGCTGCTCCACCTGGGCAAACAGTTCGTCGCCGGCTTGCTCGCGCAAGACTTCGCCGAGCAGCATACCCAGCGAACGCACATCACGGCGCAGGGGAGCTTCTTTCAGCTCGCCCGACTCAGCCTGCAGTTCGGCTAGTCTCTGCGTCCAACTCTCAGGATTCCACAAAAGAGCCATCGTCTTTTGATTATGCCTGATGAGGGCATGAGGAATGGTGGGGGAATGGCATTGACCTCGTGTAGAGCGTCACGGAATTTGATTGTGCTGACGGCAGAACTGAATTCGTGGCCCTCGTTTTTGCCGGAAAAGGGGGGGTGGGGGGTGTTTTGCGGGAAACTCCTCCTATGTGGTTGATGGGGTTGGTTTTGTGGGGTGGTTGCCTGGCGTTTTTTGTGCGCTTTTGTGCACTTTTTTGTGCTTGACGGCCGGGACGGTTTTTCGGATGTCTTCTTCCATGGAATTTGCCCTGTGGACGACTGCTTTGATTGTGCGCTTTTGGGGAAGAATGGTCGGCAGGGCTGGCCCGATTTTCTTGCGGTCAAAGTGGTTTGTTTTGTTGGGCTTTGAGTTGGCGCGAAAATTTGGGGGGCTTGACAACGACCTTGACGAAGGCTACCCGCCGCATCGTCGGGCTGTCATCCCCGGTCCCCAAGTGCGAGGGACCGGGGGCACCCTCATCGTGGGTTGGTAGAGGACACCGGGATTGGGGCCACCCGCCGGTGCCCAGACCAGCGCTTATGTACGTCTTCGCCAAGTTCAGATACGCGCTCATCATTTCAGGCGTCAGCCCAGGCGGCACTTCACCCGTCTTGAAGAACTTGTTGATGAGTCCCGCCGCGCCCGTAGCCGCAGACAGGGCTTTCCAAGCCGCTAAAGCCGCCCGATACCTCTGAGCCGCTATAAGATCGGCGACAGGTCCAGCGGCGACTGCACCTGCAATTAGCGTTCCATAAACCCCCGCGTAAACAGCCGTGACTTGGTTCGTGGCTCGGGACGCGGTAGCCAACTGCTGATAGCCATTCGCGTTCGCGTAGTAATCCAGGTTGCCGTTGGACACATAGGTTGCCGTCCCGACTGTGCTTCCGCTGGAATCTGTGATCGCCGTGGAATTGAACTGACCGCTGCCATTACCGTTCGATCCAACCTGATCGAGCGTCGGAACATTCAGGCCGCCATTGTTGCCCTGCTGCGCCGCCTGATATTGCTCATTAGTGACCTGATGGCAGTTGCCGTTGTTGTCGCAAATGTTGACGTCATGGCCATCAGGATCGGTATTCGTGAGCGGATTGTTCCGCACGTAGGAATACAAATTGAAGCTTTGGGGATTAGCAGGATCGGCATATGGAATTGGGTCTATCCCAACAAATGGAAGAGCATCCGAGGGGTCCTGAGTATCAGGACTCATGAACCGTCCCATTGAGGAGCCGTAGTACCTGGCCCCGAAGTAGTCGTTGCCTGATTCGGTATCACGTTCTTTGCCGGTAGAGCGGGACTGGACGCGCTCCAGATGCAACGCTGCTTGCAAGCCTAATGCGGTTGTGGAGTTGCAGACTTCGTGCCCCAGATGCAGTGCAGGATTTGAACTCGGAACCCCCA